>Ga0233424_10000087_pt1 | contig 129026 bp, 137 predicted proteins | sample Watercolumn_Towu_FD_181011 | JGI IMG/M metagenome (GOLD analysis project Ga0233424, IMG submission 181011) | Freshwater microbial communities from Lake Towuti, South Sulawesi, Indonesia - Watercolumn_Towuti2014_125_MG | ecosystem: Environmental > Aquatic > Freshwater > Lake | place...
ACAAACAGCAAATCTCAAGTCAGCTACAAATTAACAGATATCCAAAAAACTCTTATTCAGTATATATGTAAAATCAACATAGCCTTTGTAGTATCTTTGATACTCACTTGGATTTGAAATACAATCCAAGCATATTATGATGCATCCTTGTCAGCAGGATCCAGTTCCAGTGCTCGATTAAAACACTCTAAAGCATCATCATATCTGCCAAGGCTGCGAAGCGCCACTCCTTTTTGATTCCACAAAATGACATTTTTTGGCTCTAAAACGAGTGCCTGCTCAAAATACGACAAGGCATCCTCAAAATTTCCTTCATAAAGTAGACATTTGCCTTTTTCTAGCAGCTCAGATACCGTAGGCATGCAATAATTACGCAGCCCAATCATTTGTGACTTTCTAAGCTCGGATGAATTTCTCACAGCCGCATTGGCTAACAAGGCAGACTTCGTTGTTTCTTAGATGGTCATGCAACAAATGCCTACATTTAGAATTATTACAAGTTCTTTGTCTGATTTCTCTTTGTACTACTTTTTGAGCAATTAGATTCGCCTTTTCTTTGGTATAGTGTTTTTTGTCCAGATAGTATCTTACCACTCTGCCATACAGTCTGTTAAAATCAAATCTCTTTTCTAGCACCAGATAATGTCGGCATGGATAAATTTATGACTCGTCACGATGAATCTGAAAATTCTTTTAAAAAAACCAAATAACCTTTAATATTTGTAAAGCGTATATCAAACTCATTGATTTTAGATAAGACAGATGTAAAAATTCTCAAAAATCTTCTGGTCGATGCAAGACTGTCATCTAGACAGCTAGCACTCAAGCTTGGCATGTCTACGGTCACAATACTTACCAGAATAAAGAAAATGGAGCAGGAAAAAATAATCAAAGGATACACTGCAATAATAGACCACGAAAAGCTAGGATACGACCTTACAGCCATAATAGAAATATATACAAAAAAGGGCAAAATGGTCGAAATAGAACAAGATATTGCAATTATGGAAAACGTTTGTGCAGTTTATGATGTGACTGGAGAATCAGATACAGTGCTTGTTGCCAAATTCAAAAATAGAGACGAGTTAAGCAAGTTCATCAAGACCCTATCCTCCAAGCCAAACGTGGACAAGACCGTCACCAACATAGTCCTAAATACAGTAAAAGAGGATTTTAGGCTCATATAAGCAATATTAATAAAATTTTGAGAAAGACCTCAAACATAATGAAGAGTTTCGTATTATTCGTACTAGTGCTTGCTATAACTCCCGTTATATCATATGAACAGCAAGTCATAACAGAAAAACCGTCACGAGGATCTGAGGAGATTTCCGAGTACTATAATCCAGAAGATGTCAAGCTGGCAATGACAATCATTGCCGTAGCAGTGATTGCCATATTCTTGTATCTTGGAAGAGACATCATGCTAAGAAGAAAATCAGATTACGAGAAAAAAGAATTCGAGTCAAAAAAGAACAGAGATTATGAAAAGTATCATTCAGATTGGACTGGATATGACGAGGACTTTTTTGGAGAAAAAAAGTCCAAAGAGTCACAGGAATTTCGTAAAATGATGCAAGACTCTGCCTTGCCAAACTATTATGCAACACTAGAGCTAACAATTGACGCAACATCAGAAGAGATCAAATCCAAGTTTAGACAGCTTGCAAAAGAACATCATCCAGATAAATCCAAAGATGAAAAAAGTTCTGAAAAATTTGCAGAAATTACAAAAGCATATGAGGTATTATCAAATGAAGAAACACGAAAAGATTATGATAAATATTTCAAGGCCTCATTTGGCTGATAATGTTTCAACTATAACCAGGTTGAGCTCAAATCCGCCACCTTTTTGCACATAATTAGTAAGGTTTGCAAAAATTTGCATCTTTGTGTTATCTGCTACTAACTGTATTCTTGCAAATTCTATGTTCGGTCCAAGCATTGTTTTTGAAAGAGATTCAGACAGTGTTGAATCCTTGATGAATATTTTTGCCTTAAATGCCATCATGTCTGAAAAGTATACATTGCCTCTCATAGTAGGCCTATTTACTGGAATATCAGAATAGATAAGCTCAGACGAGTCAACAGAATATTTTTTGTTCTGGATCACTAGTTCTATGATCTTTGTCTTGTTTTGGACTAGACTGTCCAGTGTTTCTTTGTCTAGCATGATGCAAAATTGTACCATAATGTATTGAATCTTTGGCCACAATCACAGGACAAAATAATTGAAAAAATCATCAAAATTCTTATAATTTTTTGATTATTGACCTAGCTACAGATTTAAAACTGGACAGCATCGATACGCTAATGCAATTGTTTGCAACCCCACAGACTCTACGTAATGAAATTCTTAATCTAGCGGTGTCATGCGGCTTGGAAAGTCCATGTTATAGCAAAATGCTAGACTATACCATAAAGCTCTTTGAAACACAAGGTCTTGGAAAGGAATACTATGGATATCACAATATTACACACGAGCTTGAAGTAACATACGTTACACTGATGGTGTTGAAATGGAAAAGTATTCTAACAAACATCAAAGAAGAAGACTTCAAGTATCTTTATGCTGCAGCACTATTCCATGATTTTGATCCACAAAAAAGTGTAGACAAACCACACGAAGATAATGTTATAAAATTTTTGACGCATGATCAAAACTTGGCTCAGCTCTTCAATGATGCAAACCTTGACATCAATATCATCATGGCACTAATTCTTCGCACCACATATCCGTGGCGAGGCGAATTCAAAGAACATGCAGAAGAACAGATCACAAAATGCTTTGAGAATTCTCAGATTACCAAAAACAACAAAGCGATACAGGATTATTACATGCACCTTGGCTGGCTCTTGTCAGTAATTGACAGAGTTAGCGGATATGCCTTGGGCGATTTTACAAAAGCAATGGATATGGCAAAGAAAAACGCACATGCTCTTGCATGGCCTCCATCGTTTATTGTCAAACGTTCAGTAGCGTATTTTGAGGATTTACTAAACAATGAATCAGAAGTGTGCGAAACTGTTCTGGACGCACTACCAAAAAACATGCGAAAAAACTTTATGGATACAGTTACAGGATTTATGAATCTTCGACAGCAAGAAATCAAAATTCAATCAGAATACATTTATGAAAATTTGAGGCTTGTTCCAAAAATAGAATCAATGCGCTCGAGACAGGACAAGGAATTCCAATCAATACTTTTTGAAATATTCAATGAATTACCAACACCACTCCAGATTAACCGAGAAAATTTCATAAAAACAATAGATGATCCAAAAACTATTCTTAACACATTACGTGTAGGTAATGCAGATGGACCAATAATCGGATTTGCCAAAGGCGGCCCACTAGAAAACTATACACTTCGTCCAGAGATAATTGATGAAAACTTTGGCAAGCACAATACTGTGTTTTTGGAACCAATTGCACTAAAAATGGGATATTGGGGCCTAAAAGGAGGGAGCGAGATGAGACATCTATTCACAATGCAGGCACATTCTATGAACTATCAATACATGACCAGTTTTGCTCTAAGGGATGTAATCCAAAAGAGAATTGAAGGAAAAGAAAAGGCAGAGTTTGTCACAAAGTTCGACCCAGAGCGCTGGGATTACTATAGAATAGAATTATAGGCAAACTCTTTAGTATTGCACAATTTTGTATTGATTCGTGTTAAGGCTGGCTGTAATCTTTGTTGTTATGGTTTTGGTTTTTGCTTCGTTTAATTCAGCTTTTGCTCTGGAAGGAATACAAAAGGTCGAAGTCAAAAATCCACGCCTGCTCAACTCTTTTGGCGAATCGGTATCGCAAAATGTCAATACCAGTCAGCAAATCCAGATTTCAGCAGATATTATGAACAAAGAGACAAGCACCCAGTCATTTGTGTATATTGTACAGATAGTAGACCACAACAATGTAGTTTACAAGCTCACTTGGTTCTCAGTAGATGCGCTAAATCCGCAGCAATCATTTTCGCCTGCAATATCATGGACTCCAATTTGGCCAGGCTCTTATGTTGCGCAAATCTATGTCTGGGATTCCATCAAAGATGCAAATGCCATTGCACCTCAAACACAGCTAAAGATCACGGTAAGCTGATTCTATGAGTCTTACCAACCAACAAAAGAAAATTGCAGTAGGATCATTTCTTGGCTGGTCACTTGATGGATATGATATTGTGTTGATGTTGTTAGTAATACCATCAATATCACAATTATTTTTTCCATCAGAGAATCCGGTATTTAGCATAATTGCAACATTTGCATCATACACAGTTACTCTGATAATGAGGCCATTGGGTTCAGTAATTTTTGGAATCTATGGAGACAAATTTGGCAGAAAAAAATCAATGATAATTACAATAATTGGATTTTCTATTGCTACATTTGCAGTAGGGTTACTTCCAACATATTTGATGGTTGGCATTATGGCGCCAGTTTTACTTGTCATACTAAGACTAGTTCAGGGAATATTTGCAGGTGGAGAATGGGGTAGTGGAGCAGTGTTAACAATAGAAAGTGTACAAAAACAAAAACGTGGATTATTGTCAGGGTTTTTGCAGAGTGGATTTTCATTTGGATTTTTACTTGCAGCGATCGCATTTCAAATAATAACAATACTGTACCCAGGTGATGCCTTTGAACAGTGGGGTTGGAGAATTTTATTTTTCACCGGCATAATACCTGGTCTTGTAGCATTATTTGTCAGATTTAGTATGGACGAGTCTCCATTATGGACAAAAAGGAACAACGAAAAAGATCTAGAACACTCACATCTCAGAAAAATTGTGCTAGGCGTGCACAAAAAAGAATTCATCTTGTGCGCAGCAGTAATGACTGGCCTTGTTTACATGTATCACGGCTCAATTAGTATTCTACCAACTTATCTACAACAGTTTGGCTCTTTTGACAAATCAGAAGTTGCAAGGGTGATGATTTTTGCTACAACTTCATCGTGGCTTGGAATGATTATGACGGGTTGGCTATCGCAAAAAATTGGAAGAAGAAAAGCAATCACAGTTTTTTGTGCAACATCAATTGTTGTTTGCATACCGCTTGCTGCAATTCTTTTGCAAAAAGAACTGTACGTGGAGTTTTTTGTTTTGATTTATGCGTTTGTAATATCAACTGCGTCTGGGCCAGTACCAGCGTTTTTCTCAGAAAGATTTCCAACAAATCTAAGAAACAGTGCAGTAGGGTTTTCGTATAATGCAGGATTAATCTTTGGTTCTTGGTCGCCATTGATTGCACTACATCTAATGTCAAGTGTTGCAAAAGAAATGATTCCAGTTGCACTTGGAATCAATATCATAATTGGTGCAGTGATTGTGATAATTCCTACCATTTTGAGCCGAGAAACCAAGGATTTAGAGCTGGACTGATAAGGATTGCTGCCAAATCATTAGTGAAATTAAGATCCACGCTCCACTATTCTGTTAAATAATTTTTACAGCGTTCCGCTAATAGAAGATCTTTGCATGCATAACATCATGATAGGCTATTGCGTCAAATGCAGAGCAAAACGAGAAATGTCAGGTCTAAGCTCCGTTACGATGAAAAACGGCAAGCCTGCAACAAAAGGAACATGTCCATCATGTTCGACAGCTATATTTAGAATCGGAAAGGCATAAGCCTTTTTCGATCTTTTTTCAATCTAGAATTTCCACTCTGGAGTTATTCCATTCCAAAGCGATTTTAGAGTGCTAGGATCCTTGCCAATTTCTTCAGTAATTCTGTTTTTGAGGGCAAAAAACATGTTTTCTAGTGCATCCGCACCACCATCTGCAAACAATTCCTTGCCAATTTCTGTGATTTTTGTCTTTTTTGATGATATTTCTGGTGAGTCTGGACTTTGAAGACAAAACGTGAGCAGATCGATTAGCTCTTCTTCCAACATAAAGTCCATGGTGAAGTTTTATAAAATTTCTATAAATAGTGTTTTGAATTAATTTCTCACTACACATTCCAAAAATCTTAAAACACTATATCTGAGGTGCTTGTGCTGGATTGATTCTCAAAATTGATTTGATCTTGTCCTGAATTTGTGCCAAGATCAGTTCTGCTTTTTCCTTGTTTTCAAAGGATTCAACTTTGTTATCCATTATAGAATCAATTTCATAACTTTTGTCTACCAAGACTCGTGCAACATGTTCGTCCAATGTTCCATTTCCAATCAGATAATATGCAAAAACAGTATTTTTTTGGCCGATTCTGTGCAATCTATCTTCTGCTTGCAGGTGTATTGCAGGACTCCAATCCAGTTCTGCAAATATCACATATTTTGCTCTAGTCAAGTTAATGCCAACGTTACCTGCTCTAAGTCCTGCAATCATTAGTTTGGTTTGTCCGTTTTGAAATGAATCGATACTTTCTTGACGTTGTTTATCAGATTGTCCACCAATTATTGATGCGGGTTTGAATTCTGATAGACTTTGGTGCAACAAAGAGTGAATTGATTTGTGATGACAAAACACAACTACGCTTTCCTCTATTTCCATGATATTTTTGACAAAGTTGATCACATGTGGAAGTTTTGCAGCGCCTGCTGCCTGTCTTTCGCTTTGAATTGCTCTTTGATATGCAGTTGATGCGTCAAATGCGGTTTGTGCTTCTTTTCTTTCATCTTCTAGTTTTTTCCAAATTCTTTCTAGTTCTTTATTGTAATAATTGATGTCAGAATCAATGATTTCCTTGTAACGAATTTTTTCTTTTAGTTCTGATAGTACGTCGGTTTTTTTACGCCTAAGCATCACATGTTTTTGAAGCATGTGTCTGAGAGACTCTCGTTTGTTTTCTAAAACTATGGCTTTTCCTTTCTCGTTTATGTAACAGAAATATTCACAAAACTCCCTAAAGCTTCCAAGCAATCCTGGACGCAAAATATCAACGATTGGCCAAATTTCCGAACCGCGATTGTAAATTGGCGTTCCAGATAACCCAATTCTATACTTGACAGATTCTAGTGTGGCAAGGTTTTTTATTGCGTGATATTTTTGAGTTGTTTTTGAACGTAGGTTTTGTACTTCGTCACACACTATGGTTTTGAGGCCTAGCTTTGCCAAGTCCTTGTATCGTTTGAATAATAATTCATAATTTATGATGTAAAAGTCGTATTTGCCAATGTCTTCAGATTTACCTATTCTGATAATAGTGGATGTTGGGGATTGATTTTCAACAAGGCGGCCGTTTCTGCTTTTTCTCATCAAAAACTTTTCAATTTCTCGTTGCCAGTTTTGCAGTGTCACTAGTGGTGCAACAATTAATGCAGGAAATGCGTTTTGTTCCGATGCCAAATACGATAATGTTTCAACGGTTTTTCCAAGGCCCATTTCATCTGCAAGTAATGCATTGCCGGCAGATTTGAGTAAAAAGTCAAGGCCTTCTCTTTGGAAATTAAGTAGATTTCCCTTGAATTGCTTGCCTGGGTTTGCTAGTTGTAATCGTTCGGTCTTTTTTGGTTTTTTTGGTACGACTTTGGCGGATGGCGGAAGTTTTTTTTGCCAGACATTTTTTGATAGGATCTCCAATGGGTATCTATCCATTATCCATTTTATTTGAGCCACATTTTTTGGATCGTCTGGAACTATGGCCTCGTATTGTCCATCACCATACCAGGCTTGTGGGATTATCCTAGATATCATGGCAACTGCACGCTCGCCAGTTACCTTCCAGCTCCAGGTACCAGAAAACTTGTCCAATACGTATTCCAAGGTGCCGAAATTTGTCATAAGCCTCGTTGATCTTCGTTGGGTTGTTTTTTTCCTTTATGAATCTTGAGTTTGGTGATCGATTAACATAATTATTTTATAAAAAAATTTAATAAAACTGCGCCATACACCAATAATTTTTCATAAAAATGATCACTTTGTATTATTATTCCAAAATTCACTCAATCATTGCCAAAGTTTTAATCAGTTATACTACAAAGTCAGTCATTGAAGTTTACACAGATCAGCGAGCCAATAATTGAAAAACCATTAATCATTGCTGCTCTACAAGACATGGGAAATGTTGGCAATATTGTAATTGATTTTTTGAACAGATCAAGAAAGACCACATTGTTTAGACGAACAGAATCTACCGAAATGTCATATGTCTTAGATAAGGGAGGATACATCGAAATTCCAAAGGAAGGATGGGATTACAGGTATAATCAAAACTTGATAATTTTTGGCGGTGGTGCTGGACAGCCAAAGACAACAGAAGAGCTGCATGAGTTATGCAAGGATGTAATTTCTGTGGCAAAAAAATACTCGGTCAAATTCATCTATACTGTAGGAGGATTTCATACCACGCGAATAATGCGTGATGAGCCAAAGGCCCGCATCTTTTTCTCAATGTCGCTGGCCAAAACATCTAGTTCCTGAGTTGAGCCAAAGCTTTGGTACGTTAGCTTTTCAAGCGTCTTGATTACACTTTTTGCTGCTCTATACTGAGGAATAGAAGGATCCGCAAGCTCTCCATACAAGCCAATTCCGTAAATGTCATTTTGTTTCGCATATCCTAGTATCAAACCATTGAATCCAGTTATGACTGATTTTGTTGGAGTCATAAATACGTCCAGTTTTTCCAACTGCTTTGTTAGTTCTTGAGATGTTGTAGTGATGCGTTCTGACTGGAAAGTAGATTACTAGTGCTTGTGCATTTCTGAATTTAGGTGGCAATCACATGTGCACAGCTCGGTTTTGTGATTGTTTTGGCAATCAATACATTCGTAATGCTTGTGTTTTTCGCAGCTAGCGCAGATCATATTTTGTATTATATGATATGGTCATATTTTAGGACTGCGTCAGATATCAATCTCACTTTTTTCCAGAATTGACGCAGTTAGGGAATAATATGATGAGGGATTGATCTCCTTTGCAAATCCTTTGTCTATATTTATGAGATAAATCGAGTCTAGCTTTGCATTCAGTATATCGTCATATTCTATTGGTGGATTTTTATAGAAAATATCGCAGACAGATTTTATTTTCTTGATTTCGTTTTGAGGCCTCTGGGACGGAGCATTCAAAAAGACCTTGTTAATTGGGAGCATTCCAATTACTGGAGTTGCCAAAGAAAATGTATCACAGTATTTGCTGTATCTTGCGATTTTACTTACAATTCTGGAAATGTAATAATCTATTGTATCCAGTGCATGCTCTGGCGGAGTAAATCCAGTCTCTATTTCTATTATGACAGTCTTTCCGTCCTTTTTCCCATACAAGTCACAGACAAGTGAGCTTGCCAGTGGCTTTTCCACATCGACTGCAAATCCCTTTGCTACAAGATTTGCTGCACAAATAAGTTCTAAAACAGAATGGTTAATCTTGACTAGGTTTTGTTGGTATAGTTCTATTAGTCGTTGTCTGACAAAGTTTAGTTTTGGAATGTCATCTTCGCTAAGATTTTTCCCAATTCGATTTGTAACTGTGTAGACATCGTCCTGAAATTTTTCTAAATCCAAAATCTAACTAGAATTAAATAAACTAGGTTTATGAAGGTGATGAAGCTATACTGCTTCTCGAACTGTCTTTACTTTGGCAATTGCAGTTGGTGCGCCGTTGATCGGGTCAACTATGACAGTTACACTGTCCTTTGCGCTCCTGCCAGTATCATCCCTAACGGTGAGCTCAAAGACTAGTGTCTTGGTTTCACCATTTGCTACTTCAGGTGCTGTTAATGATGGCTTGGCAATATCAGATGCTGACAGGGTTACCCGCTCACCTGAAATTTGTTTCCAGTTGTAGTTGAGTTTGTTCTTTAATGGGTCTTTGCCAGATCCAAACAGAGTTACCTCAGATTGTTCTGGTACTCTCTGGTCTTTGCCTGCATATGCAGTCATTGCCTTTGCTAATTTTCCTTTAATTGTAATATCTACGGTGTCTGGTTCACTGTCTTCTTGACCATCGTTTGCAATCAGCTGGAATGTCAAGATGGTATCAACTTCTGCCTTTGGTGCCACAAAGCTAGTATCTAGTTCTGTTGATGTTGACAGGGTAACTGACGTTCCTGCAATTTGGTTCCACAAGTATGTGAATGATTCGTCATCTTCATCAGATGCAGTGCCTGCTAGTGAAACTGTTACACCAATGTCAACTTCTTGATCTTCACCGGCATCAACTACTGGTGGACTGTTTACTGGTAATACTGTAACTCGGGTGAGATCCTTGGTTGGGAATCCGCTTTCATCTGCTACTCGTAGCTCAAAGACTAGAATCTTGACTTTACCGTTTGCTACTACTGGTGCAGTAAATGTTGGTTCTGGAGAGGCAGCATCATCTAGTTCTACTGCTTCTCCACCTACTTGTTTCCAAGAGAATGTAATTTCTTCACTGTCTGGGTCTTCACCAGAGCCAGCTAGTGTAACTTCGGTTTGTTCATCTACTACTTGATCCGCGCCTGCATCTGAAGATGCTCGTACATTATCAGATACTACTGTTATTGTTACGGTATCAGAGTCTTCTCCTCCGTATGGGTCAGTAACTGTTAATTCAAATTCTAATTCGGTTGATTGGCCACCTGAAACTTCTGGGGCCTTGAATCTTGCTTCACCTTTTGTTGGATATGCGATAACTACGTCTTCACCATCGGTTTGTTTCCATTGATATTTTATGATGTCTCCATCTGGGTCAGTTCCTGAACCTGAAAGGTAAACAAATCTGTTTGAGAGTGTGTTCTTGTCTGGTCCTGCATCTGCTAGGGGATCATCGTTGATTGGTCTTACTTTAACAATAACTACATCTGTTGATGTTCCGCCACCTTCTGCATAGCATGTAAATCTAAATGCAGTTGGAACAATTGCACCGTTTGGAATCTCTGGTGCAGTAAATTCAGTGTCTGCATCGGCATTAGAAGATAGTTCTACAAATGGTCCTAGTGTTTGAGCCCAAGAATAGGACAGCTCTCTATCTAGCTTATCAGTGCACATACCTTCTAGTTGTACATTGTCACCCTCATCTACAATTTGATCAGGGCCTGCACTTGCACGAATGAGTGTGGGACTGGCTGCAGTCATTTTTATAATTACATTATCTCTTGCCATTCCGCCAAAGCCATCAAAGACAGATAACTGGAATCTGAATATGCCTGTGCTTCTTGTTACACTTGAAGTATCAAAACTTGCATTTTGTGATGATGGATCATCTAGTTCTACCACTGGACCGTCGATTTGTGTCCAGTGATATGTGAGAGCGTCTCCGTCTGGGTCAGTTCCTGAACCATCAAGTGTGACTTCGTCGCCTTTTTCTACGGATTGGTCAAGACCAGCATCTGCAGTTGGAGGATTGTTTCTTGGCAAAACGGTGACTTTAACTAAATCAGTATCAATTTCCCCATAAGGATCTTCTACAGTCAATTCAAAGGTTAAAATTTTGACTCGGCCATTTTCAACTTCTGGTGCTTTGAAGGTTGGCTCTGCAACGGTATTGGATGGAGTCAGTTCTACTTCCTCACCACCTACTTGTTGCCAAGAGATAGTCAAGGCATCATCATCTGGATCGATTCCTTCGCCAGTCAAAGTGACAAAGTCGCCAGACTTTGCAATGTTTTGGACATTTTTGGTAGATGGGGTTACTGCAGCAAATGCCGGAGAAACGACCATACTAACAACAAGTAGAGTCATCAAAACAGTGATGGATTTTAGTTGCAACATTGGTATCGTGAAAATACGCCGATTAAAAGCTTTCGTTCAAAATGGGATACTTTGAGATCTATTTTTTGTTTACAGATCATTTGTTTTGTGTTTTGTCCAAAATATGATCAAATGTAGATCTTTTGCTAGATCTAGTTTTACGATCGATTTAGGACAAACTCTATTTTTTTCGATCCAGACATTACTCAAAAATAACTGATCTATGACTTGCCATATTTTGATTTTCGAGCTTAACAGAAATAATTTGATAAACCCAATGTGAAGCAGGCAGTTATTGCCATAATACTGGCAACGGTTTTGGTATTGGGAAATGTTGGAGTATTTGCCGCAAAACCATGGGATTTGTTAGTTAATGCTAAATTTGAACAGGCGGAAATTGAGCCTGGCCAAAAACCAACCATAACAGGCACAATAACAGACCAAAGAGGTGAGCCTATTTTTGGCGTAGATGTCAAGATTCGTTTTGCTGCTAATTCTGTGTCAACTACAACCGATGAAGGTGGCAACTTTAGGTACGAGTTTCCAGAACAAGACAATCAAGGAATATTTTCGGTAAGCATTTTCGCCTCAATACATGACCTCAAGGGATTTGGCAAGACAGACCTGAAGATAGGCAATGGAATCAGCACTTTTGAGGATCTATACTATACCAAGGATTTTGATAAAGACTTGAAAAACGATCCATACAAATCCCTAAAACAAAAACAATATCAGAAATTTTTAGAAGATCAAACCAAACGAAAACTAAAGCACGATGAGGTTATGGCAAAAAAGCTTGCACACCAAGAAAAACTCGATATTGCAAGCAAAAAGCGCAGTGACGCAATAAATGCGACCAGGCCAGGAGCAGGCATTTATTCATATGAACAACAAGAAAGATACCTAACAAAAGTAGATCCGCGCGTCAAAGAAATGCTAAAGATTCAGATGGACCATACACGACAGATCTACGAAGAGGCAAAGTACGAGATGCAAAAAGTGCTAGAAAATGGAGGTTCTCTCCAAGATGCAAAAAAGGCATACTTTGACAAACTTGCTAACACCCAAGACCAAGTATTAGGCGTAGGCAGTCACAATAACACAGAGAATCACTCTAAAATCAAACTCAAACAAGACGCAAAAATAAACAGCAAAAAAGTAAAAGGCCTGACATATAACAAATATTTCAAGTAATTTTTGTTAAAATTCAAGGTTCCAAATTGGAACTGAAAAAATTGATCTAGTTCCGCTGTAGATATAATCAGAGCTAAAGCACGTGCGGGCATGATTGTGACAAGTATCAATCTAGGCAAGGGAATTGGCAGGCATCTTTCTTCCATAATGGTAGACGAGGAAGGTGTTGCGCTTGAGAACATTTGGCAAACCATTACCGAGTTTGGCATAGACAGAGACGACCTCAAAAGACTCAGTCCGACTTACAAAGAGCTTTTTGAGATTTATTCTGCTATTCGTGCGTATCGAGTCAGCGTCAAGTATCTCAAAAATCTCAAAACTAGGCTATAGGGTGAAAAAATGGATAAAACCGACATAAAAGAAAAGGCAATAATTTTAGGATTTACAGCTGCGATATTTCTACCGATACGACTAGCTGCAGGACAAATACTTGCAGACAACTGGTTTGGAATGCTTGGAATTGCATCAACTATTTCGATCATCTTGGTGATTCTAGTGAAAAAAGAAAAGCTTGGCAAAATTGGCAAAATATTCAAAAGGCAAATGACTAAAACTCTGTGGAGCAGATCCATCAAATTCATAGTTTTGACATTGTTGATATTTTCTGCGTATTTTGGCACTACAATTCTGCTAATCGAGCATGGCAATACTGAGTATTACAATGATAAACAAGTAATTGTTGCAAATTTTGCGGAAAAAAAATTCGGCCAAAAAACCATGTCTATATTACACGGCCCCCATATTCGCGATTTTGGGCCAATCGATTTTTGGCAAGTACAATATCTCGAATATGCTTTTGCCATATCCTATGCCATACTAAATGACGCTACCCATGGATAGCTGGTTAATTTGCATTTTATCATGTTCGTAGAACAAATTGAGGTTCTTGGACTGTTGTGGTTTTACAGACGAGTCTTTAAACGCAATATCGAAGTTATGAGCTAGACTTTTTTTGAAATATTCTAATTGCTTCTAGGTGCGAACAATTTGCCTTGATTTTCTTACCGTGGTGAAACTTGTAGAAATTTTTGAAGCCAAGACAGTCACAAGAATCTGATGTGACCAGATAGGATTTTGTAGGATCTGAGAAAGACTTTACTTGGAATAAATCGTCATCGATTTTGACTACATTTCCCTCTTCTACAAGCTTTTTTGCCTTGCGTATTGTACTTGCACTCATCATTATGATAAGGTCGTAAGCAATTAGAATAGATTGCGATCGTTTAGCACCAAAGGTTTTAAGCTGATTTTTGGTAAGAAACGCATAATGGGCCTGAAACAATATTTTGCTAAACGTGCGATAATTTTGTTTGGAGTTCTGATGGCAACACTGCTACTCACTATTCTTTTAGTTGGCTCCAATATGGATGCAATACTCAAGAAAGGAATTGCCATCCAAGTGCGAGCAGAAATAGTCGAAAACAAAAAGATTGTATCAGGTTTTGCAAGTACAGATGAGCTAAATCAGTATATTTCAGACCAAATTGGAAAACGTGCAAAGGTACTTGGCCTAGACGAACCATGGTATTCGCCAAACAGAATAGGTCTTGCCATATACAAAATTTTAATTCTAGACTTTGGGCATTCCACGTTTTTGACAAGTGATTCTGGCTCTACTGCCGTTGGCGACATAATACTAGAAAAGCTTCCTAGAACGATTTTGTTGTTCACAACTGCAACGGTAATCATTTCAATAATTGGCATCTTTGTTGGTGCAATATCTGGCAGCAAAATTGGTTCTAAAACAGACAAGATAACATCATCATTTGCTATAATCAGCAGTAGTTTTCCTGTGTGGTGGGTCGGTCTTTTGATGATTTTTGCATTTGCCTTTTGGTATGCAATATTTCCGGCAAGGGCAACACCAACAATTCCACCAACAGATCCTGGCTATATTGGTGCTCTACTATACCACATGACTCTGCCAATAATTACCATAGTCATGATTGGATTTGGAACATGGGCGTATTTGGTTCGAAACTTTATGGCCGGAATTATGCAAGAAGATTTTATTTTTGTTAAAAAAACCATCGGAATAAAGCGTAAAAAGATAATCTTTGGCAGTGCACTAAGAAATGCCGCACCACCAATAGTCACAATACTTGCCCTGAGCCTTTCTGGTTCTTTGGGGGGAGCAATAATTACAGAAGCAGTCTTTGATTGGCCTGGAATGGGTCGCCTTTACTTTGAAGCCATCACACTAATGGATTTGCCAGTCATAATTGGAGCAACATATGTTTTGACGGTATTCTTTTTGGTCAGCATTTTTGTCTCTGACCTATTGTACGGATATTTGGATCCGAGGATCAGGACTGGCTAATGGATTATACTGACATAAAGTCAAGTTTTAGAAAAAACAAGATAGGCCTGGTAGGAATAGGAATTCTCGCATGTTTGATTATTGCATCAATAATCACCGCATCTATCATACCTGTTGATACATACCAGCAATGGAATAACCCAGCCAGCTGGACCGAATTGCCAAAATCTGCACAGCCAATCTGGATAAACTGGATTTCTGAAAAGAAAATGCCAGAACACCAAATCCTAGAAGCGCCGCAGACCATACTCAAAAAAGGTAGCTCTGAATCTATTGTAATACAAAGATTCCAAGTCAACTATGATTCTGATTATTTTCCAGGTGAGTTTTTACTCAACTATAAATCGACATATTCTGGCTCACCAGTATTACAAATCAGCATAGTCAGGCCAGACAACATAACCTTGGAATTGTTATCATCTTCGCTTCCTTACTCAGAACAAAAAACCTACTACACCGACAAAATCTTTTCTACAAACGAATCAATTAGGAAAAATCTCAAATTGCAGCTAGACAAGTTTCCGTATCAAATAGAATCAACTAATGCAAAAGAGATAATTTTTGCAGACAAAAACAATCAGGTCCTAAAAGGAAACTATGAGTTTATCATTACTGTTCATGGAACGGACATGATAGATTCTAAATTGATTTTAGGCGGCAAGGTTTTTGGCCTGGCTGGAACCGATGAGCTAAGGCGCGATCTTGCAATTGGCCTGCTCTGGGGAACGCCAGTAGCATTATTCATTGGCGTAATAGTTGCGATTGGCTCTGTAGTGTCTGGTCTTGTCTTTGGAGTTTATGCTGGCTACAAAGGAGGAAGAACCGACGAATCCATGATGCGACTAAACGATGTAATCTATGCGTTACCGGCTTTGCCATTTTTGATAATTCTTTCAGTTACAACATCAAACAGCATATTTTTGATGATTGGATTTTTAATGATATTTGGATGGGTTGGGGTTGCCAAAGTTTCAAGAAGTATGGCGCTCCAAATCAAGACAAGGCAATTTGTTGATGCCGCAAAGACAATGGGGCAAAAAGATTCCAAGATAATATTTCGTCACATAATACCACAAATAATGCCATATGCACTAGCAAGTATTGCGATTTCTGTTCCTGCAGCCATAACTACAGAGGCAGGCCTTAGCTTTTTGGGCTTGGGGGATCCAACATATCCGACATGGGGTCAAATCCTACATGACGCAAAATCTCATGGAGCTGCTGCAAGAGGATTATGGTGGTGGATTATGCCTCCAGGAATAATGATTGCAATAACTGGACTTGCGTTTGTCTTTATTGGCAATTCATTAGAATCTACAGTTAATCCAAAGCTTCGACGCTAGTTTGTAAACGCAAAATCACGGATGATTTTGATGGCATTATCGTTTAGCTTTATTGTATATGCTGCAGCGTTTGGATCAGTGAGTTGAGCCAGAGTTTCTGCAAAGGCAGTCTTGTCTTTTCCTCGCTCATACATTCCTCCAGTCTCCTTAACACAGAGCGGGAATTTTTTGAGATTCAGTCCGTTCTTGAATAGGTGAGCGATGAATTTTTTGTAATTCTCGGTTTCATACCAGTCTATCTTTTTTTCCTCACATGCCGCAATCCAAGTATCTATAGAATTCTGATAGATTGCCTTTATCCTTAGTTCCTCAAGAGACATTCTAAAAGTCTGCGCGCTTCATTTTGGAGCCACATCTTGGACATGTTGCTCCCTTGAATTTGTGGTTGCATGTAAGGCAGACGTACTTTACTCCACCACCACCTTCAGCATTGAATCCAAAGAATCCACTGCTTGAGGTATCTCCTCCATATCCACGCATTTTGCTCATCTGGCTACGTCTAATCCAGATTGGCAATATGATAAAGACTGCCAAAGCAACTGCAAGTCCTGTGTATGGCGGAAATCCTAGCCACGAGAATAGAACTTGGATTCCTATGCTAAACGCTAGAGATGCAAATAGGTAAATGAGATATCTTTTGTACGAATACAACATACTAAGTGCCTTAAAAAAGCATTTAAAGTTTTATCAGTTTTTTTACGCAGCAATTATTTCGATTTGATTGCCTTGGCTGTCCCATGCAAAAATGTCTTCGTCGTCATATGGAGATTGGACTATAACAGACACCAATCCAAAGAAATTGTGTAGATCAGTAACGGATGGCTCTGCAGAGCCACTTGGATGAGAGTGTGCTGTTCCAACATATGCCATATCTAGCGGCAAAAACGACTGAGGAAATCCGGCAAAAGTTTGGTCGCTATACGAAAACGGAGGAATTGTCAGGCCGTCAATAGTTATGATTCCCTTTTTTGATTTTCCTTTTAGAATCAGTATTGCTTCGCTAGGATGTTTCATTTTACAATAAGAAAGTAAGCTGTCTATGACCTGTTTTTGCAGTATAACTTTGCGCTCAAATTTTTTTTTCATAGCATTACCTCATATTTAACACCAAGAACTCGTTCCAGTGAAGATTGGAGATCTTTGATCAGTTTTTCTTTTTGCATTATTTTTTGCGCAATCTCGGATTCAAGGTTTTTTATCTTTAGTTGCGCGTCCTCAGAATCGGATTTTGATTTGGTCAGTTGTTTTTCAAGTAGTTCTAGATCCTTATTATCAAGGCTTATGGATTTTTTCTCAATTTCTTGAATTTGAGAAAGAACATTGTTCTTTTTAGACACAAGACTGTCAAGCATTCTAATCAGATTGGTGATTTGATCGACTGACTTGTCGGTTTCCTTGACAGACACAGTGCCTGACAATATACCCCTCATACAAGATTCCAAAATAAGTACAATGGATTCTTTACTTTCTGTTGCAATTACTTGAGAAGGCCTCTGAACTAGCCTTTCCAGTATGGCTTTGAGGGATTTATCAAGCGATGTGACATAGACGTATTTGCCAAGCGGTCTTGAAACCTTGGAAAATTCGTCATCAATTTCCTTGTCTAAAAGTTCTTCTTGGGATTTGATTTGCTTGATTTTGTTTTTCAGCTCTAAAAATTCCAAATGTTTAGAAGATGAGCGCAGTTCTGTGATTTTTGTTTGTGTTGTGGAATAGAGAGATTGTGAAGTGTTGTATGAATCACGCAAAATTGAAACATGGTTTGTAGTATACTGTATGTCTTGTGTTGCTGCAGATATTTTTGAAATCATGTCTTTTATCAAACCGGACGATGCATCTAATGCTGAATAATCTCCAATCATTTTTGTTACAAATGCGTGGTTTTGTGTTACACGCTCCAAGTGATCTTTGAGATCTTGTGCATATTTTTTTGCAAACACATGTATGACTCGAGTATTTTTGCCTAAAACATCACCGATCTTTTTTAATGTATAAGATGTCTCATCTGATGTCTTTAACACATCATCGTATGTAGAAACTTGGGGCAGTGTTTTTTTTGATTCCTTGGATATTACATCAATTACATCGGTTTTTGCTCTAACTACAATAACACGTAGAATTTTTTCAATGTCGTCTACTTTGAGACTATCATTTTGTAAATGTTCTATTATTTTGTAGATGGCACTTAGTTCACGTTGGATTTCAGAAAACAATGGCTTAGATTTAGTAATGATTTGATTTCTTTTTTCTTCCTTGTGTGTTGCCAGTAACGAATCGATTTCGTTTATAGAAACGGTACTTTTTGTCTGAATTTGTTCTTGGCTTTCTTGCTTTATTTTGCCCCATCCAAAAACCATAACTGTTTTGATAAAATCATCAAATGTATATCTGTCTAATCTTATTTTAAGGCCAGAGGTATTTCCCATAGAATTATGACTCATAAGATAATCAGCCAGAACAAAAATGGTAGTTTTTGCGGAATGGTGAGTCAATCAGTAAATATCAATACCACAATGACTGCACTATGGAAAATCATTGGCAATTTCACAGGATTGCTAGAATGGGTAATTGATGTCAAGTATACCGAATCGTTGTCCAAAATAAAAAATGATATTGGGGCTGCAAGAAAGATAGTCTTTGCAGATGGTAGTGAGGTTGTCGAATATGCCGTTGGTTGGAAGGAAAAAGAGCGACTCTCATATATTGCCACAAGTGGACTGCCGCTTGCAGGATATCATGCTACAATATCGATTTTTCCAAAAGGCAAGGCTTGCCAGGTTACTTGGTTCTCATTTCTCATTAACAACGATTCTAACAAAAAACAATTCTTGGAATTTTTAGAATTCATGGAAGGATTTTACACAAAGTCACTAGAGCAGCTAAAGGAAAAGCTGGAAAAAACCACATAAGGCACAACATTATAAATTCGATATGAGCGACATTAGATTTACTCTAATTGGTGTTGCGTTGATTTTTGCAGGTTTTCTAATTCTTGGAGTATTTGGACAGGATCATTACAATTTTGCAATTCAGTCTCAAGAATTTGGCGATTGTTTTTGGTATGATAATGGAAATCAAGTTGAGGTGAGCTGTGATGAGATGATGCAGAATAGGACGGTGTTTTTCGCATTGGTTATTGGCATAATTGCTACAGGAGTATTCTTTTTGATCAAAGGGGTTAGAGGAAAATGGGATCAGGATGTAAAACCGCAAGACAAAGTAGGTCCTGACTCGTCTTTTCCTAGCTAGGCCACGATTATTCCATTTTGTATTAGATATTGTATTCCTAAAACAAAATCATTGTTACTTATTTTTCCCTCAGACCACCATTTTGCGTTGTTTTTAATCCAGTCAGGCAATGCCACTCCAGATATCAAATTAGGAATGGATTCTAGCATAACAATCTGCATCTGGTTCGACTTGACATCAGAAATTATAGATTTTAGCAGGTCGAGTTTTTGTGAGTTTACATCGTTTTTGAACACGTCTATTTTTATGGCAAAGTCTGATGGTTGCAGGCTAATTACAGCAAACCCATACTGTTTTACACTTGCTTGGATTTTTACCTGTACCTTTTGAGGTATAGTTCCAGAATAAAACGGATCATCGTCTATTAGACTTGCAAACGAAATCGTGCTTGGAATGTGCTCTAGTGAGTCTTGTGGAAACGGCATCTTGTCATTTTGTATGCTTGCAGAAAAGTAAAGAATCTTGGATTCGCTTGCTGCAGTAACAGTATCTTTGTTGAATGTGTCATATGGTGGACTGAAGATTGTTGCAGTTTTGCCAAACACTTTACTGATCTTGTTATTTGTCTGGACAATACTTGTCTTTTGCTTTTCTTTATCGTATAAAGTATGATCAACATACTCCCAACCTCTATTGGCAATTCTAATTTGGGATTTGTTTTCTATTTTTTCTTTGATGTGATTTACTGTCTTGGGATCATCACCGATGAATTTACCAAGAACTGCTAATGTTAACGGAGTTTTGCTTTGATCAAACGTATCAAGCACAACATTTTGGACGTCATTTAGCCAATAATCTTGGACATTATCAAGTCTAAATGCGACACAATTGCAATTTGGAAATTGAACATCATCTGTTGGGGTTTGAGTTTTTTGCTGATCAAGGTTTTGAATTTGATTGATTGTCATTGTTGTATAGCCAGCGGCGTGTACCATGTCTATTAAGGCACCAAGCTCTTGAATTTTTGTTGCATTGACTTTGTTTGTGTATGAACCATTTTCATATACAGAAAATTCGTATGGATGAAGCATCACTACCGCATAGCCATAATTGAATATGCTATCATCAATCTTGGTTAGTACCTGCGCTGTCGAAAGCTGGCGCCATATTCCAGTGTCTGGATTCAGTTTTGCAGTATAAGCAAATGCTGGAAATTCATAAAACGATGATTTTTGAAATTTTTTTGGCTCTTGTGTTGACCCGTCTTCTCCATGGCTGATATGCGTAAATTTGTTGGATTTGAGAATCGATATGGTGTTATTGTTGTATAGGTTTTGAGGCGGAATAAACGTAGTTGGAGCAATGCCAAAGACATCGGAAATTCTTTTGTTTGTCTGGAGTAAATCGGATTCTTGGTCTGATTTTGTCATTTTTGTATAAAGAGTATGACGCCAGATGTGATTTGCTATCTCTACATCGTCTGATGCCAAAGCAGTTTTGATTGTAGAAATAATCTTTTGATCAGTTCCAATCACACTTCCAATTATACCAAGTGTTAGAGGAGTTTCTTTTTGATCAAAAACAGACAAAACTCCTAGTTGTGCAGGCGCCAGAAAAAAATCTTGTATGTCATCTAGTCTAAATGCAACACAATTACAGTTAAGATAATCATTGTTTAGTTCTGGATTGTGCAAGTAAATTTTGACTGTTCTTAGATCATCTGTGATTGTGATTTTTTTGGTCACTAGTGTTTTTAGTTGACCAGATGAATCAATAGATTTGATGTATAATGCATAATTGCCTACTTTGAGATTTGTAAAGCTTCCAGTACCTCGTACGGTTATTCCAAAATCTGCAACCTTTTTCTTTTTAATATCAAATATTTGTGCGACAAATTTGCCATCCTGTTTTGTAACTTTGTTTTTGGTGTTATTGTAAACTTCAACCATTATTTGGTTGTCCACTATGGTTGGCCACTTTGTTATTACTTTGAATTCCTGAGCTATTCCTGGGAGAAGTTTGATTGGTTTGTGGATATATTTTAGATTAGGTCCAAGTATGACTTCGGTATAATAGTAATCATCTGGTTTTTTGGCGGATACAGCCAAGTTCTGTCTGTTTGTCCAAGGGAATCAGTCTTTGTTGATTTCCATAAATGATCATCCTGTGAGTGAATATTCACTTGGGCATTATCTAGAGGAGTTTGTCCATCTTCGTAGAATACACTTAGCCTCATTCCTCCCATGTTTTTTATCGTCATGACTAGTTTTTGCGTGCTTTTTTGCAGATCAACTAACCCGTATCTGCATACATATTGTTGACATAGACTTCGATTTTGTATCTTTGACCTAGTTGCAATGAAGGGATTTGAAGTGGATTGGTATCTATTTGATGGATTTCTAGAAAGGACTTGGTTTCTAGATTCTTGAAGACTTTTACTGAGATATCAAAAGGTGAAACTCGGTCTCCGTTTTCGTTTTTTAGGAATAGTTCTATTGTTCCAGTTTTTTCTTGGGCAAATACTTGAGGTATTGTAAACAATAAGGTTGTATCGGTTTTTGAATTTCATGTAAGGGTTCTGAGAGTATTTTGACACGGTAAATTGATTTTTCTCTAGGAGGATTTGCACGGATTACTTTTTCCTTTGCAAGATTATGCTGTTTATTCTTTGGCTCCAGTGATTTCTTAAAGCACTCAATGTGAAGCCATTCATTTTTGTAACGAATTGATTTTTGTTCTAATCTTAGTTCCCTACTACAATACGAACATTTAGCTAGTTTGAAATTATTCAACTTGATTTCCTAAAGTTTTGTAATTGTTGTGCATTATTGTCACAATAATTATGTCCAAACATCAAACAAGATGTACGAAGAATTATCGGTTAACGTTTTCTTTTAGCTAGCCATGAAACAACTATCTGCTTGGCTAGCTTTTCTGGATCCTCATCCCTATGCATGGAAATTCTTTCCAGTCGTTTTGCATATGTCTTGGGTAGAGTGACAGGCACTATCTGTCTGACTGCAAGTAATCGTGCCTGTCTTAGTAAAGTAGTATGGTTTGCTTTTGGATGCCTAGATAATGCCTTGAGGTATGTTTTTTGGGTTCGTGCATCAAGTCTTGAAATCCTATGAGCTATTTTGATTGATTTTGTGACGTTTGGAACTAGATGATGCAGTTGTATGGCTGCGCCGCTAGTAATTGTTCCAGGAACTAGACTCTTTAGTGCCTTAGGTAACGCTGCAAAACCGACATATTTTTTGAAGGTTTTTCGTGAAATTCCGAGTGAGCTTGCACCTTTTGATACTCCCATTTTTTCTGCCAAAAAGCTGCAAGAATGTGCCATGTCTTTTGGGTTCATGCTTTTTCTATGTAGATTTTCAACAACTGATGCTGCCTTGGCATTTTCCAAGTCATATCCTTTTGTCAAAACCAGAACTGGTATCTTTCTTGCTTTTAGTCGCTTTAGAGCAGCTAGTCTTCTTTGGCCAGACATTAGTAAGAATCGGCCTCCGCCATTTTTTTGAACCATTGGCGGATTTTGCAGACCTTCATTTTTGATCGATTTTGCTAGCTCCGCAATGCCTTCTCGGTCAAGTGATCTTGCTTGAGCTGCATCCCAAACGTGAATCTTTTTGATTGGAATAACTTTTACACGATAATGGATTTTTTGGCGGTATCTTTGCGACATCAGTCGTGGTTATGGTGAAAAAGAAACTAGTAAATGGGTGGGTTAAATTGAATTTGCCTTTATGTGTGAATTTTTCCTCTGTTTACACTGTAAAGTTGGATCAGAAAAAGCGCCGGGTAAGGGATTCGAACCCCTGAGTGCGAATGCACAACCGCTATCCAGTTGAGAGTGATCTCGAGGCGGTCGCCGTACCACTTGGCTAACCCGGCACTCATTAAACAAACAGAATCGTCCCTAATATAGCAAATCACAGTAAATACAAAAACAAGCAAAAACAGAACCATACCAATGGGTTTAGATCTAAAAGGATTGATCACTAAAGAAAAAACTACTCTGGAATCATTTGCATCCAAAGTAATCGCAGTTGATGCGTATAACACAATTTACCAGTTTTTGTCAATAATTCGAGGACCTGACGGAATGCTACTATCAGATTCTAGAGGTAGAGTTACAAGTCATCTAAGTGGATTATTCTATAGAAACATCAATTTTCTATCATTAGGAATAAAGCCAGTTTTTGTCTTTGATGGCAAATCTCCATCTCTCAAGGCAGCCGAAATTGAGCGCCGCAGACAGATCAAAAAAGAGGCCACAATAAAATACGAAAAGGCACTTGCAGAAGGAAACATGGAAGATGTACGAAAATACGCTCAACAGACTACGTCCATGCAAGACGGAATGGTAGAAGATGCAAAACAACTATTAGGATTGTTTGGCATTCCGTGGATTCAAGCACCCGCAGAAGGCGAAGCGACTGCAGCTCATTTAACCAAAACCGGTGTCGCATATGCATCTGCAAGTCAGGATTATGATTCAATATTATTTGGGGCAAAAAAACTAGTCCGCAACTTTACGAATTCTGGGCGAAGAAAGCTGCCAAACAAAAATACCTACATAGAGATCGAACCCGAAGTCATCGACACCAGCAGAGTTCTCTCAGATCTTGGAGTTACTGCAGAGCAACTAGTAGACATTGGAATTTTGATTGGTACTGACTTTAATCCAGATGGGTTTGAACGAATTGGGCCAAAGACAGCGTTAAAAATGATCAAAGAAAATGGCAGACTAGAAGACATACAACAAATTCAGGACAATCTGTCTCAAATACCATACAGAGAAATTCGCAAGATCTTTTTAGAACCCAAAGTGTCTGATGTGATAGAAATCAAGTTTAGCGATCCAGATTATTCAGGTATAATGAAATACCTATCAGAGGAACGAAGCTTTTCCCGTGACAGAGTTGAAACGTCTCTAAACAGACTTCAAAAAAGCACTGTGAAACGAAGTCATACACTTGAGCAGTGGTTTGGGTAGAACAGATAGAATTCAATATTATACAGGAGTAATCAGTGATTCTTTTCTATTCATCAAATAGATGCCAAGTATCATAATTCCCGCAGCCAAAATTTGATACCAACTAATTTGCTCATGTAGAAAAATAGAGGCAGCAACCAAGCCAAATACAGAGGACAGTGAAAATATCAAAGCAGTCCTTACTGTATTAATTCTGTTTAGACTTTGCATGAAAAAGTAAAGAGATGCGGCAAACCCTATAATTCCAAGCACAAGAATTGGTGGAATCTGGGACAATTGCACATTAAGCGGTACACTAAACCCAAACACTGCAATACCAAACAGAATTACACCGCCCAATGCAGACTTGATTTGCGCTATTTTTGCAACGTTGATTTTTTGTGCCAGTATTCTGCTCAGGTTGTTATCTATTCCCCAGAATAACATAGACATAATCAGTAATATGTCCTGATAATGGAGATGCTGTAGAGTGAAATCTGTAAAGTTCAGATCGGTTGTAACTATGATCATTCCTGCCAAAATCATTACAGTTGCGACATAGCCAATTTTGCCCAATCTTTCTTTGAAAAATGCTATCGCTAAAAGAACTGAAAAGAAGACTTCACCATTTGCTATTAACGCAGCATCAGAGGCTGATGCGTGGGTAAGACCAATGAAAAACAAGCTTGGTGCTATTACGGCACCGCATATGGCTATAGCAATTATCAAAAAATAGTTTTTCTTTGTATTAGGAAAGGATTGTTTTCGTGCAAGTGGGGTAAGTGTGGCGGACGCAATTAGATAGATCATAGACGAAAGCAACAATGGACTTGTAGTTGATACTAGAGGTTTTGCAAGTGTCGATACAGAGCCAAACATGACAGCCGCCAGAATAGCACAAATGTATCCAAGTCGTTCGCTGCCATATTTTTGAGACAAATTCACTTTCGTGATCAATAGTTACTTATTTTAAACCAAAGGGCGTTTTGAGTCACACTTGGAAACTTTGACCTAACCAGGGTTTACTTAGTATGATTGATAAGCAATATTTTTTAATGGTACCAAAAAATTCTATATCGTGAAGGCCTTACCAATCGTAATAGCTACATTTGCAGTATTACTGATTTCGTTTGCACTTGCAGACAATGCCTTTGCTCAAAAATCAGGCAAACAGGACGTACAAAGCATAATGACTGCCTACAAAAAAGCAATAGATGCAGCACAAAAAGAATTCAAAGTAGCAATTGAAAAAGCTCAAGCAGACGCACGAGCGGCAATTGAAAAAGGCATACCAACTGATCAAATAAATGCAAAATCAAAAGAGACCATCTCCAAGGCAAGACTTGACCTTAAGGCAGCAAAAGACTTGGCTCAAAAAGAAGCAAAAAAGAATCTTAGCCAACTAAAAGCAGCGATTAGATCTTAAATTATTTTATTGGATTTGTTTTTTTAGCTCATCGAATGCAGTTTGTATTTCAGACACTGCAGCTCCATCTTCTAAAGTGCTAACATCGCCTATCTTTTCATTTGACGCAATTGCTTTGAGCAACCTTCTCATGATTTTACCGCTGCGAGTTTTTGGAAGCTTTGATATAAAATAGATAGACTGCGGAGTTGCAATTGCTCCAATGTCTTTTCTGACCACGTCTATGACCTGTGCCTTGAGAGAGTCTGTAACAGATACGCCTTCCTTTGGAACTAGAAATGCAATTACTACTTCACCTTTAATCTCGTCTGGAATTCCACAAACTGCTGCCTCTGAAATCGAATGATGTGATACAAGACTGGATTCTAGCTCTGCAGTGCCAATTCGATGTCCTGCAATTTTTAGGACGTCATCTGCTCGACCCAAGAGCCAAAAGTATCCGTCTTTGTCTTGTATGGCATAATCACCAGTATAGTAGATGTTTTGGTATTTTGACCAGTAGACTGTTTTGTATTTTTCATCATCATTCCATAGTGTAGTTAGCATTCCAGGCCAAGGTTTGCGAATTACAAGATATCCTTTGGTATCCGCAGGTAATGATTTTCCTGATTCATCAACTATTGCCAAATCTACACCAGGTATTGCAAATGCTCCAGAGCCAGGCTTTAGTGGGATAGTTTCAAGGCCAGGCAAAGGAGATATCATCATTGCGCCAGTTTCTGTCTGCCACCAAGTATCAATAATTGGGCATTTTGATTTTCCAATTATTTTGTAGTACCATTTCCAAACTTCTGGATTTATTGGCTCGCCAACCGTCCCAAGCAATCTAAGACTGGAAAGATCATACGAATTTGGAATTGAATCTCCAAACTTCATGAACATACGCAGTGCAGTTGGGGTTGTGTAAAGTATGGTAATTTTGTATCGCTGAATCAAATCCCATACTCTCGCCGGATTTGGATAGTCTGGAGCACCTTCATACATTACTTGAGTTGCACCACAAATCAGAGGACCATATGCTACATAGCTGTGTCCTGTAACCCAACCAATATCTGCAGTGCAAAAATAGATATCGGAATCACGTATGTCAAATGCCCACCTAAATGTGGCAGAGACATGTGTTAGATATCCACCAGTATCATGCAGAACGCCTTTTGGTTTGCCTGTTGTGCCCGAAGTGTACAAGATGTATAGAGGATGAATTCCATCTAGTTGTTCTGGAGGACAGACGTTTGATTCCTTTTGCAAGATATCATTCCATGCCAAGTCTTTTGATCTCATGGTTACTTGGTTTTTGGTTCTGGTTAGCACGATCACGTTTTGTACAAAATCAAGATCTTGAATAGCAACATCAATGATGTCTTTGAGCCGAACAACATTGCCGCGTCTAAATCCCCCATCAGCAGTTATGATAATCTTTGATTGGGAGTCAAATACTCTGTCTTTGATTGATTGAGCTGAAAAGCCAGAAAATATCACAGTGTGTATGGCACCAATTCTGGCACATGCTAAAATTGAAACAATCAATTCTGGCACCATTGGAAGATAGATTGTGATTCTGTCTCCTTTTTTGACTCCGAGTGATTTTAGGCCGTTTGCTAATCTTTGAACGGAATCCAATAATTCCCCATATGTTACTGCTCGGCGTTCCTCGTTTTCTCCTTCCCAGAATATGGCTATTTTGTCCTGTTTTTGTACATCTAGTGCGTTGTATGAGGCGTTGATTTTGCCTCCAATAAACCATTTTGCAAATGGCGGGTTCCACTCTAGGGCATTATTCCAGGGCGCAAACCAATGCAGGTTTTTTGCCTGAGATTCCCAAAATTTCACATAATCTGCGGCTGCATCGGATCTAGTTTTCGTGTCATTATTACCAAGGCCTATAAGAAAGGAATCCACAAAAATAAAATCAGATTGGTGGTTTCTAAATTTTTAGAAAAAAGGGATGTTGTGCCCCTTACTGTGCTTCCATGCCTGCAAACCAATCTGATTTCTCAGTTTGTTTAACAGCATTATTTGTCGGTGGCTGAGGCAGATTCGCATTCACTACCTCTTCTCTATTTTCGGCCGGAGAAGGTGCAGAGTTTGCAAATATTGGCTGAGCCGGAGTATTTGCTGGTTCTGAAGATTTTACTTCAGGCGAATAGGAAGGTGCACTTGGAGTTTGCTCGACGGTTTGTCCCTGTGTTGTGTTTGTTACAAGATATGATACTGCAGAATGCTGGATTTGTGCTTGCTGGTTTCCATCGGTGCGGACTCCATCCAAGGAAAGATCTGCTATTCTGCGCTGAATGTTCAGAATCTCTGCCTTTTCATGGTCGATGTGTTCCATTATTTCTCCAGTATGTGTCTTTATGAGATCATATTTTGTTTCAGAGATTTCGTTGCTCTTGAATTGAACTTTAGCATCAAACAACAATGTCTTTACAGTCTTTAGCTGTGCACCTAGCTCTTCGAGACGTGAGCCTAATGCCAAGGAGATTTGCTTTTGAGCTTCTTCCAAGGTCAGCAATTTGGACTTGTATTTTTCATGTATGATTTCTGCGTCATCTTTCATTTCGTCGTTTTCTGAGACAATGTCAATTAACGCTTTTAGACGTCTAATTGTCAGTCCTTTTTCTCTGAGAAATCGTTGTGCGTCGAGCCTCCATTTCGGTATGTAGATTACGACTTCGCCTTGAACAACTAATTGTTCAAATGGAGCTTGAGTTAGTCCTTGCAGACCACAATCAATGCCCACAGTCTGTATGGAGCCATCAATGTCGGTTATAGTACCGATGACTTTACCCATTTGGGTACCATACATATCTTTGACTTGCTTGCCGATAATCTCTACTTCGTCCTTGTTCATTGCCTAAAACTTGAGCGTTGTATATAATCGGCAAAATGTTAACAAGTGTTCTAGTTTTGGTAAGAAGAATTTAACAAAGTCATTTTGAGACGCAATTTTAAAATTTGATTATTTTATGATATAATACAATGATAGACAAAGGCGGCCTAGATCAAATATTTAGTGTGGTAGCAAAGCGGTGGTTAGATATGTCCAAAGACCCCCAAAATAGGGCATTGCAGAATTTGCCATCAAATTTTTGGATGAATTCTGCAGGTGGAAAAGCAGGAGAAAAAGGCCATTGGATGACAATGTTGGTATATACTGAGAACGAATCCGATGCATCTGCACTAAAAGAAGTCATGTTTAGATGGCAAGCAAAAGGATCTGCACCACCTAAACCTCCAACACCAGATCTAATTAACATAAAGCGAAAGACAGCTTAATTAGATTCAGCAAGTTTGGAAATTTGTTGAGCGAGTTTACTCCAGAAGAAAAAGAAAAGCTTTCAAATCACTTCTCAAATTCCGATGATTCGGTATTTGCAATAATTACTCCTAGACAAGTAGATCGTGGCGCTCTGATGTCTAGGTATTCCAGAACTGATAAAAGCATGCGAAGAATTTTTCTTGACGAGTTTTTGGCAAATGAAAATCGTGGTGAAGAATTTTACAACAAAGTCTTAATTGAGTATGGTGATGACTCTGTTGCTGAGCTCGGCATTGCTCAAATTGCAGTAGAAGGAATTTCAAATATTGCTGTCAAAAAAATAGAGGATCGAAGAATTGGATTATCATATTTAGAAAAATCATCACGATATGTATCATGGGATAAAAAAATAAACGGAGAATACAAATTTTTAAAAGAAAAAACAATCATAGAATCAAAATTTGCGGATTCATACTTGGAATCATGTAATTTGGATTTTGAGATTTATTCCAAAAATATCGAGCCGATGCTCAAATTCGTGCGTGAAAAAGAACCCATTGAGAGACTAAAATTCAAAGAATCTGCATCTGGAAATGAAATTGAATTTTCCAAACTAAAAAATGAATCCGATGTCAAATCGGCCACATCCATCTATAATGCGACAACAAAAGCAAAAGCATTGGATGTTTTACGTGGTTTGTTGCCAGCATCAACTCTGACAAATGTTGGAGTGTCTGGAAATGGTCGCGCCTTTGAATATTTACTAACGATATTACTTAGCTCAGATCTAGAAGAAGAACGCGAAATTGCGCACAAAATCAAACATGAGTTAGACACTACCATCAGGTCTTTTGTCAGACGATCCACGGACAAGTATGGTCTTGCAATGCAAAAATATCTAAAATCATTGCAAACAAAATCTAAAACATTATCCAAAAAACAAAAAATATCATCAATGCGTGTAGGTCCATTAATCAAACTAATTGATTACGAATCTGAATCCAACGCACAAGACAAGATCATATCTGCAATAATTTATGAATCGCAAACCATTCCATATGGCGAGATTCTATCCAAAATCACAAAATTAAGCAGATCTGTAAAATCAAAAATAATTCTAGACTTTGCTAAACTACGACAAAACAGAAGACAAAGGCCATCAAGGGCGTTTGAGATGACAAATTATACCTTTGATGTAATCGGTAACTTTGGAATGTTTAGAGACTTGCACAGACATCGTGTGCTTACACTGGAACGACAATTATTGACAACAGATCATGGATACAGCACTCCAAAAGAAATAGCTGATCTTGGAATACAATCTGAATATGACTCTTGTATGAAAAATACCAAGAAAGTCTTTGATTCTATGCGCTCTAAATTACCACAGCAGGCGCAATATGTCGTAAATTTTGCGTACAACTATCCATTTTTTGTGAACATGAATCTACGGGAGGCAGTTCATCTAATAGAGTTAAGAACTATTCCGCAAGGACACATAGATTACAGACAAGTTGCACAAAAAATGTTTTTAGAGATTCAGAAAAAACAGCCAAATCTTTCCAAGATAATCAAGTTTGTAGATCTAAAATCATATGAGCTAGAACGATTTGAATCAGAAAAAAGAATAGAAGAAAAAAGAAAATCCTCCAAATAGGAATAACCCTCTAATATCACAACTACAGTATTGCGTTATGGAAAGAATGGAAAAATCCGATAAGGAATGGAAAGCCCAACTCTCAGACAAAGAATTTGATGTCTGTAGAATGAAAGCAACCGAACCACCATTTACTGGAAAATACACGTACTGCAAAGACGACGGAATTTATCGTTGCACCTGTTGTGGCAATGAATTATTCAGCTCCAACACAAAATATGATTCCGGATCAGGCTGGCCAAGCTTTTGGGAGCCAATACATGAAAACAGTGTCAAGTATGAGCGCGATTACAACTACGGTATGGCACGAGTTGAAGTAATGTGCGCAAAATGCGATGCACATTTAGGACATGTCTTTGATGACGGCCCCAACCCAACAGGCAATAGATTTTGCATCAATTCCCTATCGCTCAAGCTGGAAAAATCCTAACCTAACCATCATTAATAAATCAGGATTAATCCAAGTCTGAGGTAGAAAATGAGAATCATAGTTTGCGGATTTGGTACAGTCGCACAAAGTCTAGCAAAACTTCTAGTATCAAGATCAGATGATCTGTACGCAAAATATGGGATAATGCCAAGAATTGTTGGTGCATTTGATACGCATGGCGGCGCAGTAGAACAGTCAGGCCTTGATTTGAATAGACTAGTTGAAATCAAAAAAAAATATGGTTCCATTAAAAATTACGATAAATCGAAAAGAAAGTGGTCAGGCCTAGATATTATCAAAAATATGGATGCAGATGTTCTCATAGAGACTACTGCTAGCAATTACAAAGATGCTGAGCCTGGCATGTCCCATATCACTACCGCTATGAAGCAGGGGATGCATGTCATTTCTGTGAATAAAGGGCCACTAGCGATTGCATTTCCTTCTTTGATGGAGCTTGCGTTGTATAATCAAGTCCAGTTTAGATTTTCAGGAACAGTGGGTGGTGGAACTCCAATTCTGGATTATGCTAAGAATAGCTTGCAGGGAGAACAAATTACATCGTTTGCAGGAATACTAAATGGCACAACTAATTACATTTTAACAAATATGACTCATGGAATGAGTTTTGCCCAAGCACTAAAGGATGCAAAATCTCGCGGATATGTAGAAGCAGACGAATCGCTAGACTTGGATGGATTTGATGCAGCTGCCAAGCTAGTCATTTTAGCAAATTGGGTGATGGGAATGAAAGTTACAATGCCAGATATTAAGCGAATTGGAATCCGTAAGGTCACCAGTGAAGATGTAAAAAAAGCAGCTAAAAAGAAAATGGCGATTAAGCTTATTGCATCATGTAATAAAGAACTCGAAGTCATGCCAAGAGAATTACCAGTAGACGATCCTTTGTGTGTTAATGGGACCTTGAATGCAATATCTTTTACATCAGAGCATTCTGGGACTCAGACAATAATTGGCAAAGGTGCTGGAGGAACAGAAACAGCTAGTGCCATCTTAAGAGATTTGCTAGATATCAGAAAGGAAATCTTGCGAGATTGAAATCAAATCTCATATCAAAGACAGAGACTGCTGATGTATTATCACAAATATCTGCACAATGGAAAGTAGAGCTGCCAAAAATAAAAAATCTCAAGATCTACGAGTTTGAAGACGGACAAATAATAGTCGGCGAAGGCCTGACTGCAATAAAAATTGGGGATAACTATCTGCCGTTTTTGTCTGATACACCAACACTTGCCAAATTTCCTAGTATTATGGTTGACATGGGTGCTGTAAAGTTCATGTGCAACGGTGCAAATGTAATGCGTCCTGGAATTCGAAGTTTTGAAGAATTTGAAAAGGGTCAGATTGTATGCATAATTGAAGAATCCCAGAAAAAATTCTTGGCAGTTGGACGGGCTTTGATATCTAGTCAGGAGATGTCACAGATAAGCAAGGGAATTGTAATTGAGAATCTACATTATGTTTCTGACAAATATTGGGAAGCTAAAAAGTCGATTAAAGACTAGAGCTTTTCTGCAAATTCTTTGGCGCCTTGTTTTGTTATAACCAAGACATCAATGCCGTCGCCAGAAAATGAATCCCTCATTGTTGCTGCTTTGATAGATTTGATTGCAAGTTCCGTTGCATCTTTTTCAGACATGCCCACTTTGAAGTTGTGGTCCAAAACTCCAAGGGCCATTTCTGCACCAGTTCCAACTGCGGCATAGTCATCTGGTAAAACTGAACCTAATGGGTCTAGTGTAAATATTGACGGTTTATCAACTACGCCGCCAACTATAACTTGAGTCAATAGTGGGAAGAATCGTCGTTCATACATCATATTAGACATCATTTTTGCTATAGAATTTTGAGGAATGTCTCGCTTTAGCTCCATTTTGCGAATCTTTGCCAATGCCTTTATCTGTAAAACTAAAATCTGCATATCAGCAACCAGACCTGCAACGCTTGTGCCTACTTTGTCAGTTAGAGTATAGGTTTTCTTGGTATTTTTTGATACTAGAAAGTTGCCATATGCAATTCTTTTTTCGCTTGCAAAAACAACGCCGCCATCAAATGTGATACCAACTGCAGTCGCTCCTGGCATATACATTGACATAATTTAGCTTGGTTTGGATGCACTTTAAAGTCTTTTCTGGATTACATAGGCTCAGAACTTGGACAAAATATGACACATACATTTTGTAGTTTTGCGCAATAGATCGATTCTTGCAAATTCGTTTGGAGAGTGAATCCTTGCAAACATGTAAGTCGATCCAATCGATATACATGGTACTTTGAGCACAGATGCAAAAGAATGCATTGGGCCGGTTCCAGCGTTTGATACATTAACAATATAGCTGCCAAAGGATTCCTTTGCAGCTGTTTTTACTACATTAACAAATGGATTAGAGGGATCAGTCCTTGATGCTGCCTCCCCATGAAACACTTTGATATCAATGTCCGAAAAACCATGTTTTCGTAGATGTGCCTTTAGTCGAGATATCTGTTTTTTTGGATTCATCTTTGGCACTAGCCTGAAATCGATTTTTACACTAGCAGATGCTGGAAGTACTGTTTTGGCACCTTGTAGCGTGTAGCCAGAAATCATGCCTGCAATGTTGCATGTTGGGTCTCCTGCCAGTGCTTTTTTGACTGCTATGCCCTTTTTGCCGTTTACAAATCCTGATATTCCATATTCTAATTTGAATCCAGTCTCATCAAATGGCTCCTTTGATAACAATTCCAAATCTTGCTTGTTAAATGGCATTACCTCAGAATACCAATCTTTGATAAGAATTTTCCCAGACGAATCACGTAGTGTTTTTAGCGCATCAATTAAACGCCAAACTGGATTTTTGATAATTACTGCTAGGCTAGAGTGTGCATCACGAATCGATTCTTTAACTGTCAATTCTACATACAGTAATCCTTTCATGCCAAGGCCGATTACTGGCCTGTTTTTTGCATCAACATAGCCAAATTCCCAGATTACACCATCACACGAAAATTTTTTTTGATATTTTTTGAGATATTGCCCTATGTGTGCGCTACCAATTTCCTCTTCTCCTTCTATTACGAACTTTACATTGCATGGAACATCGCCAGACTGTTTTAGAAAGGCTTCTACTGCCTTGATTCTAGTTACAAGCTCGCCTTTATCGTCTGCAGAGCCTCTCCCAAAGATTTTGTTACCCTTTACTTTACCACTAAACGGTGGATCATCCCACAGATCAAATGGTTCTGCTGGTTGGACATCATAGTGATTATAGAATAATATGGTCTTGTTTGGATTTTTCTTTGATTTTATTTCTCCATATACAAGTGGCGCAACTCCTTTTAGTCGTAAAATTTCTGATTTTATTCCAGATTTTTGTAGCATTTTTGCAACAAGTCTAGCACATTTTTCAATTCCCTCATTTTTTGCAGAAACACTTGGTTGTCTTATCAAAATTTGTAAATCCGATACCAAACTAGGCATGATATTATCCACGTAATGCAGAATTTTTTTCATCGAATCACTTTGTCAAATGGTTTCATTACGCTAGGAATGAAATCAATCAAATCAGTTGCTACAATATGGAATCCATTCTTTTTTTGTGCAAGATTACCTGCAAGGCCATTAACAAATGAAGCAGCTGATGCAGACTCTACGCCATTACGATTTTTTGCAAGAATTGCAGCAACCAAGCCAGACAAGACATCGCCAGTTCCTCCAACAGTCATAGATGCAAGATTTTTTGAATTGATATAGGTCTGCTTTCCGTTTGATATAACGTCAGTTGGTCCCTTGAGCAGTATAGTGACAGAATATTCTTTTGCATACTTTTCCACGAGGTTGACTCGTTCTTTGATCTTGTTTGACGGCAAAACTCCAAACATTCTCTCAAACTCTCCTGCATGTGGCGTCAGTACAACGTTTTTGTCTGGCAATAACGATAAAACAGAACTAACCAGAGCGCTAGCATCAAGCGATAATCTAACATCTTGTGATGCTAATTCATGTATCAGTATCTTCAAGCCTTCTTCGTCTGCCACTGCAAGGCCCATCCCTATTGTTGCCGAGTCCAATCCAGATTTGACTTGACCTAGAAGCTTGTTTGCAGAGCCTCTAGTCAGCTTAGCATCAACCATTGGTATCACTATCAAGTTTGGAGAGATTGCTCGTGTTGAATATGTATTGATTTTTGGAACTGCAGTATAGACAAGATCAGTTCCTGCTCGCAGTGCAGCAAGTGATGCCAAGACTGGCGCACCATGATACATGTAACTGCCGCCTACAACTAGAACCTTACCATTTTGTCCTTTCCGTGAATCAGTCTTTCGTCCAGGAATGAATTTCTTTACTAATTGAATAGTTAGTTTTTGAGACACTAGTCTGGTGTGGTATGGTTTGGATAAATTTTCTTCGATTATTCTGAGGCAGAGTTTACGGATTCTTTTTTGGATTTTCTATCATAAAATGCCTTTCTTGCAAACGCCACGTATGTTGTGTGACCTATACCATAGAATGAGTGACGTGTTTTGCCCTCACGTGCATCTATTGTTCGAAGTATGTGTTCAGAGCACTCTATATCGGTGAACTCGTTTTCAACCAGTGCAGAGGTCAGCTTTTCAAGTTGATTCATTGTAGGGCAAATTGCAACCATTGCTCCAGAACCTTTGAGTATTTTTCTTACTTGTGGTACCACGACCCAAGGATCACCTAGATCTACTACCACCATATCTGCTTCAGTGATTGGCATTTTTTTTGCTACTTTGAGGTCCATTTTATGCATTGTGACGTATTTTATCATGCCAGCGCGAGTGATATTCTTTTTTGCAATTGTCATAAATTCTGGTGACACGTCAAATGTGTATACGTGTCCTCGAGGTTTTACAATGCTAGCTAAAAATGTGGTCAGAGCACCACTTCCAGTTCCAATCTCCACTATGATTTGTCCTGATTGGACTCCAGCTCGTGCAGCAATGTACCCAAGATCTTTTGGATACACAATCTGTGTGCCGTGTTGACTGCGCATTACAAAGTCATGAATTGTTGGTTCAAGTAAATAGACATACTTGTCCTTGTTTGTTCGTAATCTAGAACCATATTCTTTTCCTATTGCGTCGCTGTGTTTTATTACGCCAACATGTGTGTGCAATGACTGTTTTTTGTCTATCTTGTTTAGCCATTTTTTAGAATCATTATAGAAAAATAAAACATAAGAGTTGTTCTTTATTTTCATAATCTCGAACTTGGCAGTTCGAATAATAAGCTATCTAGAAGGTCTTGGCTTTTTGGATCTTGCGCAATGCATCCAAATAATCTCGGATTTGTGCGTGAGTTGGATTTAGATCCATCAAATGCTGTACATTCACATTCAGCTTGGCAAGCTCCTCGTAAATGTTCTTGTCCTCTATTGTATCCACTAATGCTTGTAATGAGAATGGTTTTTGCAACAATTCCACAATCTGATTTAGGTTTTTGATGGAATCAACTAGTGTTTCTTGCACATATGCAGATGCAAATATTATTCTCTGCGATGGTTTCAATCCGAGGATCTCCTTTGCTGTCTGCAGGCCGTTAAGCTTTGGCATTGAATAATCCAATACCACAGCATCAAAGGGATTATCAGGATTCAAGGCCAGTTCTTTAGAATACTGAAACACGCATGCCTCTCCATCAAGCGTACTGACTACAGTGTGACCCTTGTCCTCTAAGATAACAGTGTATTGTGTGATTAGGTCAGGTTCATCGTCTGCAATTAGTATTTTCATGATCTACACCAACGCCAGGCAAATATAGCATTTATTGTGTTAGTATCTCTGGTTGTTTGTGTATTTTGTGTATAACATCAATGACGCCATCGATTTCGTATGGTTTGTAGACAATCGCAGATGTGTTTAGCATTCTTAATTTTTTCTCAGTATCAGAAGTTAAATCTGCAGTGACCATTATCACTTTGGCATCGGGATTGATTTTGCGAATTCCTGACAAGGCATAAAATCCATCATATTCAGGCATCATCACGTCCAGCAAAATGATGTCTGGTTGCAGTCTTTCATACAATTCTACAGCAGATCTTCCGTCATAGCCTTTTCCAATTACCGTAATGTCTTTAATCTCTAGATATTCACAAAATACTTCTACTGTGTCTATATCATCATCAACTACTACTACTTTAACCATCTTTCTCACCATCATCCCAGCATTTTTGATGATACCACATGCTATCATACAGGACTGCGCCTTCTGTTATCTCTACTACACTCTTACAGTACACACATTTGTTATTGAATGTGACATCATACACTTGTGCCATGAATGATAGTTTGCTAGAGAAACTTTATGATCTAGTCTGTTTGTTTTGAACAAACTACATTCGTGTAGGCGTATCTATTCCTATTAGTTTCAATGCTTTTTGTAGACACGCTTGGAAAGATAACATAAGACAGATTCTGGCATTAAGCAGGTCTGGAGCCGCATCCAATACTCGTACATGTTCATAAAATGCATTAAAGGAGACTGCCAAAGAGTAGCAATATTTTGCAATTACCTTTGGCGATAAATTATTTGCAGCATCTTGTACTGCCAAACCAAGCTTGCCGATGTTTTTTACCAGTGCAGACTCGTACTGATCTTGAAGCAAGTCATATTTTGCATCAAAGTTTGGAGTCACATTTGATTTTTCGATAATCCTACTTGCTCTGGCATATGCATATTGAATGTAAGAAGCAGTATCACCTTCAAGACTCAGCGATTTTGTAGTGTCAAACGTTATAATTTTGTCTAAATCCTGTTTTATCATTTCATATCGCAAGGTTGCAACTGCGACATTTTTTGCAATTCGGTGTAATGCGTCATCATCCAAGTCAGGATTGCGTTTTTTTGTCTCATCTAGAGTTTTTTGTTCCAGAATATCCAAAATTTTGTCTGCATTTACGTACAAGCCCTTTCTGCCAGACATTTGTGCGCTTTTTCCACCTGTTTCAAGACCAAGCGAATTTGCCGTATCAGGCGACAAGGTCACAGACTCGTACGATAAATGGATGTATTCTTTTTTGTTCTTGCCAAATTTCGCCATTAGTGTAGTGATTATGTTTTGTAGTCTAGCTTGTCTTGAATCAATTACAGTTATGACTTTATCTGATGAATAGTTATGTTTTGGAGAATTGTTGTGTTCTAGTGTTGTTTGGTAAAGCGGTTTGTCGTTTGGCTGATCAGAATATTTTTTGTAATAAAATGGATCGTCAACTAGGCCTAGCTTCCATGCCGCGTATGGAATGTCTTTTGCAATGTATGTGGCAGTACCATTGCTTCTAACTAGAACTTTGTCTTCTTCACCTGGTGCAATTATAACCCAACATCCTTTGTTTTTTCCATCAGATTCAAATTTTATCAGATCCATCTGCTTTAACTTGTCAAAAATTTGTGGCCAAAGTTTTGATCTTACTATTGTTGATTCAAAGTTAAGACAGTCATATGATGCTCCTAATCTCCAGCATGTCTTTAGCTGCTCAGATAAAACCTGTTCAGTGATCTTTGATGCAAGTTTTGCAGTCTCGGAATTGCCATCTTCGATTTCTTGGAGAATTTTATTTCTTGTTTCTTGCAGTTCTGGATTTGTTTGGTATTTTTCTGTTGTTTTAACATAGACTTCATCCCCACAATAATGATCAAACTTTTGTCCCCCCGGAGACGTTTGAGGGAATTTGAGTACGGTAAAGCCAAGCAGAATATCTGCCACTTGGAGGCCAGAATCATCAACATAGTTGAGCGTATGAACACAATGGTTTACCTTTTGTAAAATTCTAATTATTGAATCTCCAACTATGACGTTTCGCACATGTCCAATGTGTAATGCCTTGTTTGGATTAACACTGGTGTGTTCTACTGTAATTTTAGAACCCTTGCCAATATCAATCGAGCCATAATCATCTTTTTGGGATTGTACTATGACAATTTTTGCCAGTTTGGTCGAGTCTGCATAAAAGTTCACATATCCAGATGAATGTGCTTCCACTTTTGATACTAGGTCGCCTAGAAATTTCTCATATTGTTTTGATATAGATTGTGCAATTTCATTTGGTTTTTTTTGTAGTTTTTTTGCAGCTAAAAATGCTACGTTGCAGCTGACATCACCAAATCCTTCTTTTGCAGGTTCTAGTGAAAAAGAAAGATCAGAAATCTTTTGCTGCTCTAATATAATTAGAAGTTTTTTTCTGATTTCATCTAATAAAACTTGAAAGCTCATCTTTATAGCTCCGAAAGATTTGGCGCAATCTTGTCTAGTGCCTCAATGACTCCATCGCCTGAATTTGAAGAAGTCACCATGCTTGCGTGAGATTTTACATTATCAAATGCGTTTCCTACTGCAATGCTAAATTTAGCTAGCTTGAATAATGGAACATCTGTTTCACTATCGCCGATTGCTATTACGTCTTCAGAGTTAACTCCCAGTTTTTTCATTACCTCTTTGAACCCCGTGGTTTTGTCTATGCCTGACGAGTTTATGTGGATTGCATATTGGCTGTCTGCCAATGCTACATCAAGAGATGCATTTTTTACTATATTTTGTGCATCGAAAATATCAAAAGTCCTTTCCAAAACTACTTCAGTTAGTCTAGGAAAGACTGGTTTTTCTCTTACATTGTTAATTTTATTTTTAATCAAAGTTAGTGCTTCAATGCATGTTTTCTTGTTTCCAATTAATTGATGGTCATTTGAGCCATATGTAACGCATCCTCCATTTTCTCCCACGCCTATTGTATCCAGTCCCCCAAAAACTCCAAGCAAATATGCCTCCACTGATGATCTTCCTGAAACTAAAATCACATTGTGTCCCAATTTTTTCATGTGACGTAAAGAATTCAGTGCACCAAGATGGATTCTTCCTCCACCATTTTCAGTTATGGTACCATCAATATCAACTGCAAATGTTTTGCGTCTCATGTGGTGTTTTGTGCCATAACCTAGATAATAAATTAAAAGATTTTATTGACAAATATTGTTGTCTTAGTTGAAACCAGATGGGAATTCCTGAGAAGATCAAAGCAATCCAAGATCAAATACATCAGACTCAGCTAAACAAGGCAACGGAACACCACATTGGTTTACTAAAAGCAAAAATTGCCAAGCTAAAACGAGAGCAAGAGACTATACATACAAAAAGAACAGGAATCAGCTCTGACGGGTTTGATGTAAAAAGAACCGGTGATGCCACGGTTGTATTCATTGGATTGCCAAGTGTTGGAAAATCTACTTTACTGAACAAGATAACAGGTTCCCGCTCTGCAGTTGGTGCATATCAATTCACAACATTAACAGTGGTTCCTGGAATACTAGAGTACAGGGGTGCAAGAATCCAAGTCTTGGACTTGCCTGGAATAATAGAAGGAGCGTCAAAAGGAAAAGGTCTTGGAAAAAGAATTCTCGCAGTTGCACGTAGTGCAGATTTAGTCATTTTAATTTTAGATGTCTTCCAACCATATCACGAAAATGTTCTAAGAACCGAGCTTGGTAATATCGGAATCAGATTGGATCAAAAACCGCCAAATATCGTAGTAGAGAAAGCATCTACGGGAGGCGTAGCCATAGCCCAGCAGATAAAGCTGACTAAGACGCCTGAAAAACTGGTTCGTGAAATACTAAATGTGTACGGCATAACAAGCGCACGAGTAGTAATACGTGAAGATATTACCTCTGAGCAATTAGTGGATTATTTAACTGGGGACAAAAGCTATGCGGAATCCATTACAGTTCTGAATAAGGTAGACCTTGTGGATCCCAAATTCGTCAAGGAGGTAAAAGCCAAAGTCAAATCCCAAGTTATTCCAATTTCTGCAGACTCTGGAATGAATATTGAGTTGCTCAAAGAAAAAATCTATGAAAAATTAGATTTCATCAGACTATACATGAGGCCAAAAGGTGGTCAAACAGATTTTGATGAGCCATTGATCATCAGAAGAAATTCGACAGTTGAAGATGTCTGTAACAAATTACATCGTAGTATGAAAAAAGAATTTCGATATGGTTTGGTTTGGGGCAAAAGCGTCAAGTTTGGTGGGCAACGTGTGGGATTACAACATGTACTACAAGATGAAGATATTTTGACAATCATCAAGACGCGTTAAATGAAAAAAATGGATCAAGAGAATGAGAACCGTTGGTGCAACTATTGTATGATCAAGACAAAACAAGTAATTGTTTACATTGTAAGGAACGCAACATACAAGCGTAGAAGACAATACAAATGCACAATTTGTAATCATACAAGCTGGTTACAAGGAAAAAGACCATCAGCTGAAAGTGTTTACTAAGATTTTTGCGATCAGAAAAATTTGTTGCAAAAAAAATCGTGCACATTATGTAATCAGTTAGTGTAATTTTGTTTAGTATTACTATAGAAAAACAAGCAGACATCAGTTTTTGTAATGGCTACTAAACGTAAAGCAGCAAAGCGAAAGGGCGGCTCAAAAAAGAAAGCAGCTCCAAAACGCAAAGCAGCAAAGCGAAAGGGCGGCTCAAAAAAGAAAGCAGCTCCAAAACGCAAAGCAGCAAAGAAACGACGAAGATAAATCGTCGGGCGTCAATGTACAATTGACGCAAAAACTCTTTTTCTATTAACTAAACATTTGACTTGGTGGTGGAGGTACCTGTTTGTCTTTGAGATTCTTTTCTACTGAAAACTTGCGGTCATTTGGAATAATTGAAATCTTTACAGATGTGTTGATCGCATAATGTGGTGTACCATCGGGGTTTTTGTGATTTGTTGCAATTCCAACTCGATCTAGATCAACTTTGACTTTAACTAATGCGCCATCTTCTAGTTTGAACGCGACAAAATCTCCACCTACTCGATCATAATCAAGCATTTTAAAGTCGATTTTATTTTTTGGTTCACTCATATCAGTAAAGATAACTCATCAATTTTATCTGCTCTTCAGTTGAGATGATGTTTTTTGCGGTAAGAACATCAAGTAGTTCTTTGAATAGTGCTTTTTGTTCGTCCGACATTCCTGTTGCTCCTGGTGGACCTGGTGGACCTGGTGGACCTCTTGGACCTTTGTCGCCTGAAGGACCTTGTGGGCCCATAGGACCTTTATCTCCAGCAGGGCCTAGTGGACCATGGGGACCTCGCTCGCCTTGTGGACCCTGAATTCCCTGCAGACCTTGTGGGCCGCGTTCACCAGCTAAACCTTGTGGGCCTGGCTCTCCTTGCGGACCTTGTGGACCTGTCGGGCCTTTATCACCAGATAGTCCTGTTGGACCAGTTAATCCTTTTTCTCCAGCAGGGCCTTGTGGGCCTCTTGGGCCACGTTCACCTTGTGGACCTGGAACTCCAGTTAATCCTTTTTCTCCAGCAGGGCCTTGTGGTCCTTGTGGGCCTTTATCACCAACATCACCTTGTGGGCCTTTTGCGCCCTTGTCTCCCTGTGGTCCAGGAGGTCCAATTGGACCTTTGTCACCAAGAGGACCTTGTTCACCACGAGGACCTCGTTCTCCTGATGGGCCTTGAATTCCTTTATCACCTAGCGGGCCTGCTGGGCCTGTAGGGCCTTTATCTCCCGATGGGCCTGCTTGGCCTATAACACCCTTGTCACCTGGTGGGCCTGCTGGGCCTGTAGGGCCTTTTTCACCTTGTGGACCAATTGGGCCTGTTACACCTTTGTCGCCTGGAACTCCAGTTGGACCCTTGTCACCTTTGTCGCCTGATGGTCCTGGTGGACCAGACGGGCCCTTGTCACCTTTGTCGCCTTTATCGCCAGTAATTCCTTTATCGCCTTGTGAACCTTTATCGCCCTTGTCACCTTTATCGCCAGTAATTCCTTTATCGCCTTGTTGGCCTTTGTCACCAGGTACTCCACGTTCTCCCTTGTCACCCTGAGGACCTTGTGGACCTTTATCACCTTGTGAACCTTGCATTCCCCTTAGACCTGTTGGTCCTCTATCACCTTGTAATCCAGTTGGACCTCTTAGGCCACGTTCACCCCGTGAAGGTTTTTCTTCATAAGTTTCGGTTTCGGGTTTTCTTCTTGGTTGTGGTGTCTCAATTGGTGCTGAAATCTCGGTTGATTCACCAAGTGTTATTTGAACTTCGAAAATCGTGTGTAATGATGAGAACTGATCGCTAACAATAATCCAAACTGAAGAAAGGCTAAAAACAGAATCCGGGATTGGATTTGAATCTGAACCTAGCGTTTGTGTGAATTTGGTGTCCTTTACATGCAGATGGAAATGCTCTTTCCACAAAGACGGAAATCTTTTTGAGACAATCTCTTCAGTAGAAGGCCTAGAATCACAAATTATGATTTGAACCTCATAGACGCCAGACTGTTTAAATGGTGCTGTTCCAGAAATCTCTAGTCTTTTACTCTCAATAGACATCAAACAGGTTGTAATCTGCAAGTATTTTTGTATTTTCTATGTTTTGTCTGGTTTTCTTGCTTGTAAATGATCAGGTTGGTATTTATTAAAATCATCTTCAAAATTGACAAATGAGAAAGAATTTGGAGGAAAAGAACCTTCCAAAACCAGTTGATGAGTTCAACACGAGCCTAGTAAAGGCAGACTATCAGCAGAACAAGCTACTCAAAAAAGGCATTCATCTCATGGCAGATGAACGACTTGAAGATGCAGTCAGAGTCTTTGATCAACTAGTCAGGATAGACCCTACTAACACCGAAGCACTGCTCAAAATGGGTTATTCCAAATTTCACCTAGATGACTATGCTGGTGCCTTGCAAGCATATGATAAAGTTCTAGATATCGATGTTGCAAACTCTGAAGCTTGGAATCTAAAATCACTTGTTCATTATCAGCAAAAAAATTATGCCAAAGCTCTTGATTGTGCAGAAAAATCAATAGAATCTGACTCAACATTTGGAATGGCGTGGTACAACAAAGCGTGTTATTTGTCATTACTTAATGAAGTTCCAGACTCTATAGAATCACTCAAACGCTCAATTGAAATCGATGTCAAAAATGCAAAACGTGCAGTAAGAGATAAAGACTTTGCAAATATCAAGATTGAGGAAAGTTTTAGAAGAATTGTTGAGCTTGTTGTGTTTGAATCTATTAGACAGGGATATCACACTATTGGCGCGATTGTATGGACTACGTTTATTGGTAAAGCAGAAGTTGAAGACTCACTCAAAAAACTTTTGGAGAAGGGATTGATTGTCAAAAATGAAAAGCGACAAGGTTTGAACAAAATCGATACATATGATATTGAACAAGAACTTGCATCAAAGATTGGAGTAGAGAAAAAAAGTCTCATTGGGACAACCAAAAAATTACCAAGCACAATCAAATCCCTCAAAGAGGTTAGCGAGTCGATTCAAACGACTAAAATTGCAATTGAAGAAGAAAACATTGAAAAAATCATCAAAAACTTTGACTCGTTTATTGATGCAGACAAGCTTGGTGCAATTATGATTGAGCAATTTCTAGAAGAACACAGAGAGGTTAGACTTTACAAAGTAAGACTAGAGGACAAGGGAGTAGATTATCTAAGAGAAAATAAAGAAAAAATTGTCATGTTGTTTGACAATTTAGAAGCGATAATCACCAAAAAGCTTCGCGGTCAAATCTAATTATTCAGCAGATAGATCCCAATAGTTTGCATTTTCTTGTTTTACTATTGGTTTGTTGAGGCCTTTCCATTCTTTAAAAGATCGTACATACAATTTCACGTTTGGATAATCTGCAGATTTTAGTGCGTAATATGCAAGACCAGAAAGTGTTCCAACACTCCCACAATACGTTATGATTTCTGCATTTTCTTGGATGTTTCTATTTTTTAGTAGTCTTTTTAGATCATCTTTTGACTTGAGTATTTTATCTTCTGATGCCAAAGTACGATATGGAATATTGATTGCTCTAGGAATGTGTTGCTCCAAATAGTTTAGTCGTTCGCGATTATCAATCACTATGACATTTTTGTTTTCTTTTGCCTTTTCTAGATAATCAGCAGTTGCCATTATTTCTGGTTGTAGTTTAACAGAATGTGTCTTTGATGATGAAGTGATTTCCGTGTTATCTACTTCAAGACCAAGGCTCTTCCACTGCGAATACGTTGTATCTAGTAAAGATACATCAGAATGTCCTAGATATTGTAGAGTCCACGCCACACGTGATGCTAGAGCGCCAAATGTATCATCATATACTACAACAGGAGTTTGATCGTCGATTCCCAAGTTTTGTGCAATTTTCAATACCTTCTCTGGAGAATCGTCTGCCAACAATTCTGCTAGTGGTAAGTTGACGGATTTTGGAATGTGATCTTTTTTGTAGTCTTCTGCACGTCTTACATCTATTATTCTGACGCTGTTATCTCGAATTTGCCCTCGTAAGTGATCAGCATCAATTGTTGGTTTGTTCAAGCTGCACATTCTCCCTTGCCGGTTCTTGTGTGATAGCTAGAGTCGCTTCCATAGTCGGCGTAGAAATCCTTGTCTTTTTCAATTGGTGGTGCCTCAGTAAACGGCAAGAGAATTTTTTTAATATCATCTATGGATTTGACCGTAGAATCTGCATGGCCAGTTACAACTTTATGAATCCAATCCTTGAAATCTTCTTGTTTTTTGTTTGCCTTGAATACTTCTATTAGCTTCAGAGTAGCTGGAATGACTCGTTTTGCTGGCAATCTCATCAAATTAACGCCAAGCATTGTATCTCCATCTGATCTTCCACCAAGAGACATTTGATATACTGGATACATGTCTTTCCCAACTCGACTGCCTCCCCCAAAAAACCCTAGCGTTGCAATTTCGTGCTGGCCACATGAGTTAGGACATCCACTAATTTTGATAGAGGCTTCTCTAAGATCGTCATCTTCGTCTAGTTTTAGCTCAATGAATTTTCTTTGGATTTCCTTTGCGAGTCTGTGAGAATTAGTTAACGCCAAATTACACGATGTTGTACCAGAACAACCAATTGGATGTACCATTGTTAGTGAGCCAGGATTTGCAAGTCCTACTTCTAATAATCTAGAATACAATCGTGCCAAGTCAGATTCCGACACATATCTAAGATAGATGTCTTGTACAAAACCAGTTCTTGCATATCCTTCGGCAGAAAATTCTCTTGAGATATCAGCGATTGCTCTAAGCTGACTTGCAGTAATATCACCTGCTTCCAGTGTAATTGATACAGAGTAATATCCAGACTGTTTTTGAGCAAAGGTATTGCCTTTTCTCCATCGCGAGAATCCGTCAGGAATGGATTTGCCATCAAATCCAGATATTCTAACGTGAGATTCTAGTTTTTGTGGGATTTGATCTACTGCTAGTTTTACAACTGCGGATTGTGTCATGTGAACTAGTGTTCGCTCTTTTAGAATCAAGTTTTTGAATTGTTCCCAACCCATTTCATTTACTAGATATCGCATTCTGTTTCGCTCCATATGCTTTCTGTCTCCCAGTCTATCAAAAATCCTAATTGTCGCAATTGAAGTATACAGTAGATCTTCTTCTGGAGTCCAATCTTCTAGTTGGTGACCTACAAAGGATTTGTTTCCAAGACCACCGCCCAAAAACACTTTGAACCCACGACATTCTTGTCCGTTTATTGTTTTGATTTGAGGAATCAATCCTACGTCTACCATTCTTGCCATTCCGTGTTTTTCACAGCAAGTAAAATTGAATTTGAATTTTCTTGGGAGGGATTGATTTAGTGGATTTCTTAAGAAAAACTTGGCAGTAGCAATTGCATATGGAGTTACATCGAATTCTTCTGCATGACACACTCCTGCCAATGGACTGCACATTACGTTTCGAATTGCGTTTCCACATGCTTCTCGCGATGTGAGGCCAACTTCTGCCAGACTTCGCATTATTTCAGATACATCTTCTAGTATTACCCAATGAAGCTGCATGTTTTGTCTAGTAGAGACATGTGCAGAACCAATAGAATATTGTTCAGATAATGTAGCAAGCCTTTCTAATTGATGCGGATAAACTTCGCCTGCTGGAAGTTTTACTCGTACCATTGCATAATCATCAGTCATTCTGGTACCATATGCGCCATGCTGGAGCCTGAATCGTCTAAACGAATCATGCTCTAGTTTGCCTTGACGGAATTGCTTTACAGTATTTGCAAAGTTGTCAGCTTCCTCGATTCGTGCCCAATTTACCTTTGGTTTACGGCCTTCTTTGGACTGTTTTGTTATTGTACTCAAATTCAACTAGCTTCCCTTAAAATCGGATATAAATTTTTGATAAAAAATTGAAATTTGCCAACAAATCAAAAACGATGGCAATATTTTCCATCACGCGTTAGTATCACCTAACGGAATAATTTGTGCGTAAATGACAATAAACTATTAATGTCTTTTAATTTGGGCTAATTTTGTGCAAAGCGCTCAAACAAAAACAAAAATCTTTGCAGATGTAAACGAAGCAAAGATCACTGCGGCAATTGCAGACGAATTCTTTGCAGTCTTTAAAGAAAGAATCACTTCAGATGTCATTATAATTGGTGCAGGGCCAGCAGGCCTTACTGCGGGTCGAGAATTATCGTTAATGGGATACAAAGTTTTGATCATTGAACAAAACAACTATCTTGGAGGGGGATACTGGCTTGGAGGATATATGATGAACCCAGTTACTGTAAGATCACCAGCTCAGAAAATCTGGGATGAGCTTGGCATACCATACAAACAAGCTGGAGAAGGACTATACATTACTGCAGGGCCACATGCAGTATCCAAACTAATTGCTGCCACTTGCGATGCAGGTGTGAAATTTTTAAATTTGACAAAGTTTGATGATCTAATTCTAAAATACGGCCGAGTTTCTGGCCTCGTTGTAAATTGGATGCCAGTTTCTGCATTGCCGAGAAACATTACTTGTGTGGATCCAGTTGCCCTAGAATCAAAGATGGTGATTGATGCATCAGGTCACGACTCGGTTGCAGTAAAAAGACTAGTTGATAGAAAACTTGTAGATTGGAAAGGAATGAATCCAATGTGGGTAGAAGATGGCGAGGATAAGGTAGTTGAGTCTACTGGTGAGGTTTATCCTGGATTGGTAATAGCAGGCATGTCAGTTACAGAGACTCATGGCTTACCAAGAATGGGTCCAACCTTTGGCTCCATGCTATTCTCGGGCAAACGTGCGGCAGAGATAACGGCTCAAAAGTTAAAAGAACTAAACCGAACCTAAATCGTGCAATTTTCTAAGATCTTTCTCTACGACGAACCATCCATACCAGAACTAAAGCTAGATTCGCTGGCGGAATTTTTAGAAAAAACATTTTGTGTACCAGTTCACAAAAGAAAAAACATTTTTTCTGATCAGGGAAAAGATATTGCTTATTCTATAGCAGCAACTCGAATATTTAACTATAGACAGGAATTTCAAAGGCATGAGCCCACGAATGAAGAAGTACAATTTGAAATGGAAACGTTCCGCAATTCCTCCAAAACTGAAAATATTATTTTGTATGATGGATTTGAATTCCAGAAAATAATTAGCGAACTAGTTCCAAAAGATCGTGACTTTCACTTGATATTTACAAACAAGCTTACCTGTACCTTTGATAATTCTGATTTTAGATATCATGGGAGAGCATTAATTGGTGCAAATCCATCCATAATATCTACAACCGGAATAATTGAAGCCCCTGCCAAGCCACGTGAATACTACATGGAGATGATGGCAAACTATGGTATGGGCCTAAACATCAATTCTATAAAACAAAAATACAAAGGCCAATACTTAGAATATCACGACCCAAGACTGGACAAAGTTATTCAAGGATATGCGTTGCAAGCAATTTTGTATTATATTACAGGTGAACCGTTCTGTGATCTTTTAGATTGTAGATTAAACAATGCCCATTGGCAACGCGATCTTTTGTATTCCCAGTTGAAATTTGGTAAGCTTTGCCCAGAACACCAAAAAGCAATCAATGATTGGTTGACTTTAAATTATTCAAATAATTAGGCACAAACATGATGGCGTCAGACAGCGGATCCACGATGATGATAGAAAAAGAGTTTCGAAAAACTGAGAAGAAAAAAACAAACTATGATGTTATAATTATTGGTGCAGGTCCGGCTGGATATACTGCTGGCATATACTGCTCACGCGCCAGACGCGACACTTTGATTTTGTCTGGCATATTGCCTGGCGGACAGCTAGTAAACACAACCGAAGTTGAGAATTACCCAGGATTTGAAAATGGCATAATGGGTCCAGATCTAATGGTTGCAATGCGCAAACAAACAGAACGAATGGGAGCCACTATTATAGACGATGAAGTAATAGATGTCGACTTCAGACACAAGCCATTCAAAATTCTAACTGCGTCTGAGGAATACGAATGTAAAGCGGTGATAATTGCGACAGGTGCATCCCCAAGAAAGCTAGGACTTGCAGGTGAGCAAACATTTGGAGGAAAAGGAGTATCGTATTGTGCAACATGTGATGGACCATTCTTTAGAAATCAAGAAATTGTTGTAGTTGGAGGAGGAGACTCTGCTATAGAAGAGGCCACGTTTCTGACAAAGTTTGCAAGCAAAGTACATCTAGTTCACAGAAAACATGAATTGCGCGCAAGCAAGGTAATGCAGGAACGTGCTTTTTCCAACAGCAAAATTCAGCTTCACTGGAATAGCATAGTCTTGGATATCGCAGGTGAAAATAAAGTACAAAATGTTACGCTAATAGACACCAAATCCAGTCAAAAATCAACCATTCCAGTTGGCGCAGTGTTTGTAGCCATAGGTCACGAACCAAACACAAAGATATTTGTCGATCGAATAGAGCTAGACGAGCAAGGATACATCAAGCTCAAAGACCACACTAAAACAAACATCCCAGGAGTGTTTGCTGCAGGGGATGTTCATGATCATCGATATAGACAAGCAGTTACAGCTGCAGGATTTGGATGCATGGCAGCAATTGATGTTGACAAATACCTAACTGAAAATAAAATCTAGTCCAAATAGACTATTTTTGATAGATGTTTCGCCTGTTTTAGGTTTGCGTCAAATTCTTCTGGAGAAAAGACATTTTGTTGCGAATACAAAGACTTGAATTTTCTTCCATCATCTGCAAATATACCAACCACAATACCTTCTGATATAGGATATTTTTTCATGGCTGCATATACAGTAGCAGATGATGGAGATACTAGCAATTTCTCTTTAGCAAACAATTCCTTTACTGCCGAAAATGCTGTCTCATTGTTAATGGTAATCCAGTCATCAACTGTATTTTCTCTCCTTAGGAACAGGTCGGGTTTTGCAGATTCCTCAAAGTTTCGCAATCCTTGAATGAGATGGTTTTGTTGCGGTTGAACTCCAATTGTCTTTATTTTTGGATTTTGTTCTTTGAGATACGTGGAAATTCCAGTGATTGTTCCACCGGTACCCACGCCAGTAAAGAAATGGGTTACTCTCCCGTCAGTTTGCTTCCAGATTTCAGGTCCAGTTCCATTGTAGTGACCCATGAAATTTGCTTCATTTGAATACTGGTTAGGAGAATAATACTTGTCAGGACGAGATGAAGCGATTGATGTAGCCAGTGCGATACTTTGATCAGTTCCTGCACCAACTTTTGGGCACAAGTCATCACTGGTTTCATATAGTTTTGCTCCAAGTTTGGTAATGATTTTCTTTGTTTCTTCTGATGCTTTTTCTGGAATTACAATTTCCACTTCATAGCCAAGAAGACTTGCTATTCCAGTTAGTGCTATGCCGGTGTTACCAGAAGTTGGCTCAATTATTATGGTATGATTTTTCTTTAATTTGCCTTTTTCTTCTGCGTCTTTGATCATCCAATAAGCTGCACGGTCTTTTACAGAACCAAACGGGTTATGACTTTCCAGTTTTGCAAAATACTGAACTTTGCTGTTTGATAAGGATTCTAGTTTTATTAACGGAGTATTGCCAACTCTATCTAACGTATCTGCATCAAGTACAACTTTGGCCAAGAAATTATTTCACCTTTTTAATCAGAAATTCTAAGGAATTGTCTTTTTTCTCTAATGATATCAGTTCATGTCCATTTCGCTTGACCCATCTTGAGACATCTTCTTCTGCATTTGGATCATCAGCTAGAACCGTTAGTGTTTCACCTACTTGCATTCGCTCTACTTCGATTTTTGTTCGAAACACAGGTTCTGGGCAGAACAATCCTCTAGCATCAAGTTTCTTAGTTGTAGCACTCAACGTTTTTCAAGGGTCGGTTTGTCATATTAAAATCTATTTAGCAATTTTGCATAGTTTAGTTTTAGCTAATCACAATTTTTGACAAATTATTTTGAATTTATGTGCGTGATTTCCTATAATCTTATTAGTACGAATGGCCATAATATTCGTAAGATGGGAATCATACGAATCGGTGGTAGAGGAACATCGAGAAGAGTAGCAGATAAAGAAGAAGACAACTGGCAAGGTCCTGCATTCAAAAAATACAGTGAGCAACAAAAAGAAGCAGCGAAAGACAGATACATCTCAACGGGTCGTGGAACTGCAAAAGTAAAGTTCGGCGATGTATCTAGCTCATCGTCCACAGCATCCTCAAAAGGAATGTGGGTCGGAACAGGACGCGGTACTGGTAGAAGAAAACTATAGACCACCAAAAATCAAAAATAAGAAGAGATGGACTCTACCTAAAAGTCCTTGCTCTATTTACCACTTTTTTGTGATCAAGTGATGAAGTCGTAGTGATGAACAGTAGGTGGTTTCTTCCCGCAGGCATTGTTATTCGTTTTACATTGCCATATTCTGCTACCACATATTTGCAGGTGCCAAGTTTTCTCTCTAATTTTCTTCGCACCTTCCATGAGCGAGCAGCGGACTGGAGCGACATTTTGCTTTCTTGTTTTGATAAAAGCATCTTGACACGTTTTGAGCGCTCACTAAAGAGAACCTTTCCATTCATGTCACAGATAGTTACAACGCGTACTGATGGGCTAACCTTTAGTAGCTTCTCAGCTGCTTGTCGAACTTCCATGCAATAAACAGATAATTCTAATTGATAAAGATTCTGGGTTAGATTGCCATTCTCAGCATTGTTGCCAAGTTTCTGTCATGGAGCTTTGCTGCATCGTAACCTTGTATATTGATTTTATTAGAGACTCGCTTCATCAGATACACTGCCAGCTTGTATACTAGATACCACAGATAGCTGTTCTGGTTTAGATCGTACATTTTTAGTAGCAATGACATCATCCATTGAGAATTCGGGTAGTGTTCTCTGATGTATTCGGCCAGATAATCTTTGGAATTATTTATCTTGTATTTGATGTGCTCTAGTGTTTCTTGTTCTTTTGCATATCCTGTTTGGTGAATTGAAATCTTACCATGCTTCATTGAAAACAATGCATTATCCAAAGAATTCTCAGATTCTACTACATTGACACATCTTCCCAGAGTTGACAAGACATGCGAATCACTTCCTGCAACGCCTATTTTGTTGTGCTGTAGTGAAAATTCTACAGCTTTTGCATTTGAAATTATATCTACATTGTTGCTGTTAAAGACCTCTATCATGTCGCATTTTTCTGCCTCATCCCTAAGTGCGTCCAAAAGGCTGAATGGATGCGGTGCGCAAGATATGCCATCCTGGGCCCGTATTTGGTCTACGATTTCCTCCAAAGATAGTCCTGCCTTGATTTCTTTGTGTATCCCATACGCTATTACGTGCGCTCCTGTGTTTGTCGTGATTTCTTCTGCCCGGAAAATTTGGATTTTTTTGTATTTTTCATGGTCATTTTTGTATTGCAAGATTTGCGAATAACCATCTAAGGTGTTGTGGTTTGTGACAAAAATAGAATCAAGACCCAATGCATGAGCTCGTTCTAGCTGTTGCGGTATGGTGATATCGCAATCAAACGGTGCATCATCTTCTCCTACATGGAAATTAGAAAACGAATTGTGACAGTGTAGTTCTGCTTTGATGTATCCCAAGCCAACTAAAATTTTCGATCAATCGATTATAATCTTTTGTTGAACTACCTAAACAAATCAGTCTGCTTTGATCGAAGAATTGTCTGTATGGTATCATTGGATGGTTCATACACGAAATTTCGAATTACTGCAAATGGCGTGTTTTTTGTCTTTTTCATTACTAGCTCTGCTGCACCACATAATTCATCTACCTGTGCAATTGCAGTTACTCGTAAAGTTCTACCAAATGTGTCCTTTTTTCCTTCATAATGCTCCATGGTCTTCATTCCTGCAATTCCTATTGCGATGTTAGTCTGGCCTTCTCGGAACGGCCTGCCAAAGGTATCAGATATCAAGACTGCAACCTTTCTTTTTGATTTTTCATAGATTTTGTGGGCAAATTCTGATGCAGAAAAGTCTGGATTTTCTGGGAGCAGTGTGGCAAATCCGTTTGGCAGATTACTTTCATCTACTCCAGAATTTGCGCAGATAAATCCATGTTTTGTCTCGGTAATTATTATTCCAGATTCCAGTCGAACTATTCGCTTTGCCTCAGATAGTATAACCTCGACTAGTCTTGGATCCTTGTCATATTCTGAGGCCAAGCCTACTGAGAGTATTGATGGGATAACGTTTGCCAGCTCGACTGTTTTTCCTTCTTGTTTTGAAATGATTTTTTGTGCTATAACTATGATATCGCTGTCTTGAATGTCTTTGAAATGCGAGGTAAAGATCTGTACCAAGTCATCGCCTTTGAGAATATCATTTTTGATTTGCACAGGGATTATTTGGAGCGACATGTGTTGTGATAGAATTATTCTAATTTAACTTGATTCGTTATGCTCAGATACTGGGTCGGTGTCTGACACATTACACTATGGTTTGCAGTCCAAGATTCAGATTGTATTTTTTATTAATAATTGGAATCAGATTTGTGAGATTTTTTTCCTCTATTATGACATCTGCTCTGTCCTTGACTACATCTTGGGCACGAAATGCCACACCAAGTCCACAAATATCAAAAAGTGTCATGTCGTTTGCTCCATCCACTGTCACTACAATGTTTTCCTTTTTTTCTTTCCATTCTGAAATTTTGATTCTAGCTGATTTGGCCTTATCTGACGTTACATGAATTTCAACGCCATCCAGTTTTCCATCTTTGAATTTTAGTTCATTAGAATAGACATAGTCTAGGCCTAGCTCTTCTTTTAGCCTATCAGTCATTATTGTAAATCCGCCAGAGACGGCCATTATTTTCCATCCAGCTGCTTTGAGTGCACGGCATGTTTCTTTTGCACCAGTCATTATTGGTAGATCGTCTGCTACTTCTTTGCAAGTTTCGTAGCTTAAACCGCGCAATGCTTCGACTCTAGTTCTAAGTCCTTCTTCCCAGTTTATCAAACCTTGGATTCCTTTTCTGGTGATTGCCCAGATTTCGTCTTGTTTGTTTATTTTTTCTGCAAGAATTGGCAAATACTCGGCATCAAAAAGAACTCCTTCCACATCAAAAATAGCAAGCAATTTTTTCTATTTTTTGCACGAAACCCTATCAATATAAAAGTTGAAGTCTGTTTTATGATCGCGATCGTTAGTGTTAAATCATGGTACTAGAAATTGCACTCAATGGATGAGCTTGAACACAAATTTGAAGTAGAAGTCAAAACATCAGAAAAGTCCCAAAGACTTGGCGATGAGATCAAATCAGAGCTCAAAGCATCTGGAATGATGGATGATAAGGGAAAACTCAAACTAAAGGGTGTCAGTCCAAAAATGCTAAAACGAATGAAACAAGAACATGTAGATTGTCCAGTCCTAAAAGCAGAAACGGCATTCATCCAGTGCTTCGTGTGCTCTAATTTTCAAAGCAGAGTAATGGGCAAGGTTTTGTGTAAAGGCGCACCACTCAAAAAATAAGTAAAAGAGAGTTTACGGTCTGGTTCCCCAGCCGAGTTGTACTAGTCTTTCTGCAGTTGTTGGTTTAACACATGCTGCTGAGCCAGTTGAAGTTTTGATGATTAGTTCTTTGTCACCACAGTTGACTTCTTCTGGTGCAACACCAGATTCGACTTGTTTTAGCGGTGCCATTATTTCATGTTCTTCGTGCTCTTCAGATTCCTCATGTTCTTCCATTGGTAGTAAGCCTTCAGCTTGCTCTAGTTTTTCTAGAATTGAGTCAATTTGTGAATTGATTTCATCCGTTGGTGCTCCTGCCTTAATCATGTCACGTAGTTCTTCTCGCATCATGACTTCGATTTCTTCCATGAGTGTCTTGTCTTGTGCTGCAATTGGCGCTTCTAGGAATTCATAGTTGTCCAAATATGCTTGTGTTGCATGAGCTAGTGCTGCATCAGAATCGCCATCTGCATAAGTCTCTTTGACTTCTGCCAAATGGTGCTCGATTCCCTCAAAGTACGCATGCAGCTCGCCTTCTTCTGATTCTTCGCCTAGGATTTCATCGGTTTCGTGTTCAATACCTTCTACAAATGTTTGAACATTCTCAACTGGGGCAATGTTCTTGATTGCTGAATCCAAGTCTGCGAAAAATTCCTCGATTTCTTCTGCTTCGTGTTCTGGTAGATTGGCCTTTATCTCCGAAAAGATTTGCTGTGCTTGCCATACAAATGCAGAACCGTCTTGGTACTCTATCATCTCTTTGATAGTACCCTCTTCTACTGCCTCTGCATATTCTGCTCCTGCAGTTTCGACCAGGGTACTAACCAGAGCAAGTCTAAAGTTTGGATCAGAGCTGAGCTCGTCCCCAACCACTAGTGTTCTTGCTTCTTCAACTAGAGTCCGCATTTCATCAATTGCTGCTTGTGCTTCTTCTCTTGGCGTACCTACTGCCTTGTCACCAAGTTCCTTGAGTGCTGTTTCAAATGCAGCGTCAAAGTCTGTATCATGCTCTTGGAGCTCCGGCTTCATGGATTCATACAATTCCGCTATTGGATGTGTTGCGTGAACCAATGCCAGCTCTGAGTTCTCATCGTCCAGATTTAGCTCAAGTGCATGTAGGTGTCCAAGTGTTTCTTCTAGTGCAGATGCAAAAGATTCCTTTTCGGACTCGTCTGCATATGCACTAGTAAAACTTGTTGCAAAAAGTATTGCTGCTAGTGCTGCAATGACCTTGTTCATGTAAGGGCAAGCTAAGCATTATGATTTAAACGGATTAACTATTCTACATTCTTGGAACAAGGTTATGGTGTAACTAGGAAAGGCTCATTTACTCAGAATCAGAAAACGTACTAGTTGAGCAAGGAAAGTCCGGGCATAACAGTATCAAAAAAGGATGATTTTTCTGAATGGTACACTCAAGTTGTACTCAAAGCAGAACTAGCTGACTATGCACCAGTCAAAGGCTTGATTGTTCTAAGACCTGACGGCTATGCAATATGGGAATCCATACGAGAAACATTGGATAAAAAACTCAAGGCAACTGGCCACAGAAACGGATTTTTACCAGTGTTGATTCCAGAATCTCTTTTGGCAAAAGAGTCGGATCATTTTGCTGGATTTACTCCAGAGGTATTTTGGGTAACACATTCTGGTGAAAACGAGATTGGCGACAAGCTAGCACTGCGTCCAACATCTGAGACTCTGGCGTATTCAATGTATTCAAAATGGATCCAATCATGGCGAGACTTGCCATTAAAGATTAATTTTTGGAATACTGCTTTACGTGCGGAAATCAAGGCAACCAAGCCATTTCTGAGAACATCAGAGTTTTTGTGGCAGGAAGGCCATACAGTACATGCGACAAAAGAAGAAGCAGAAAAAGAAGTCTTGGAGATTTTAGAGATTTACAAAGATACCGTAGAACAAGAACTTGCTATCCCTGTGTTAACTGGCAAAAAAAGCAATAAGGAAAAGTTTGTTGGTGCAGTCTATACCACTACAATGGAAGCAATAATGCCGGATGGTAAGGCATTGCAAATGGGTACATCACATTTCCTAGGACAGAATTTTTCCAAACCATTTGAAGTAAAGTATCTTGATAAAAATAATTCAGAGACATTTGCATGGCAGACGTCTTGGGGAGTTTCATGGCGACTGATTGGAGCAATGATTATGGTGCATGGAGACGACAAGGGATTAGTATTACCACCACGAGTTGCTCCAATTCAGATCGTGATTGTTCCAATTTACTACAACGATCAGGATTCTGTACGAGTAAATGAAGCAGCAAACAAGGTAGAAAAAATACTCAAAGACAAAGGTTTGCGAATCCATGTCGACAGACGTGATCAGCTAACTCCTGGCTTCAAATACAATGAGTGGGAGATGCGAGGAGTTCCATTACGAATTGAAATTGGTCCAAAAGATTTAGACAGAAATAAGGTGATGTACGCAACACGTCACATAAAGCAGAAAAAAGATCTTCCAATGGAGAAAATCGCTTCAGAAATTGATGACATTTTACAAAAGATTCAAGATGAAATGTTTGAAGCAGCTAAAAAATTACTCTTGAATAAAACTGTCAAGACCTCGGAATATTCAGAATTTCGTGCGGCTCTTGAAAAAGGCTCTTTTGTTGATGCCGGTTGGTGTGGAAGGCAGGAATGTGAGGAAAAGATCAAAGAAGATACCATGGCAGACATTCGAGTTATTCCATTTAATGCACAAAACTCTGGCAAGTGCATATATTGCAAAGGCATAGGTGTCACAAATGCAATATTTGGACGTGCCTACTAATTGATATAGTAATTTTGACATCATAATACAATTGAGTGAAATTCTACGAGTTGAGAATCTCAAAAAATACTACATAAAAAAGAACTTTTTTGGAAAAGAAATATCCATAGTTCGAGCAGTAGACGATGTTTCCTTTTCGATAGAGCAAGGACAAACACTGGTGCTAGCTGGAGAGTCAGGTTCTGGAAAATCCACCATAGCTAAACTGATCTTGCATGCAATACCTCAAGATTCTGGCAGAATAATTTTTGATAGTACAGAGATTACTAATGATAAACATGCATTAAAAAGAATCAGAATGGGTGCGCAGATGGTCTACCAAGATCCATATGATTCCATAAATCCACAAATGAAAATCAAAGACATAGTATCAGAACCTCTAGAAATTCACAAAATTACGAATTCTAAAGAAATTGTTCGCCAAACACTGCATGAAGTAAAACTTGAACCAGTAGATGAAATAATGGAGAAATATCCCCATATGCTGTCAGGAGGACAACGACAACGAGTAGTTCTTGCCAGAGCGTTGGTGCTCAAACCAAAGATGATTATAGCAGATGAGCCGGTTTCTATGCTCGATGTTTCCATTAGAGCTGAAATATTAGAGTTAATGGAAGGCCTTAGACAAAAACACCAAATTTCATTTTTGTATATTACACATGATCTGGCAACTGCAAGATATTTTGGACAAAAAATAGCCATATTATACAAAGGAAAAATTGTAGAGTCAGGACTAATCGATGAAGTGTTATTTTCTCCAAAACATGAATACACTAGAGCATTAATTGATTCAATATCAGAACCCAATCCAGATAATCTCACTAGAGAAAAGAAAATTCGAATGCAGAATTAGTTGATTGTAGATACTTAGTTCTAGCTTGTAATTGACGGCATACGTTTATCTTTGTATGTCACAACATGTGATACTCCATTCTTTGGAAACACACCATAAATCAGCTTGGCCTTTTGTACAACAGAGTCCTTCAATGAAACCATAATGAATTGACTACCTGCAGATCTTTGCTCGACGATTTTGGCAAGTTTTTCAGAGTTTGGAGCGTCCAAGTGAGCATCAACTTCGTCAAACAGATAAAATACAGATGGCTTTAGCTTTTGCAGTGCTAGTACAAAGACAATTGCTGCAAGTGTTTTTTCTCCACCAGAAATCGATGTGGATTCTCTTTTTGGCTTGTTTGGGAATTGAATCAAATATGATATTCCAGAATTGAATATGTCATCTTCGTTTTGTAATTCTAACCAAGCTTCGCCACCAGTCATAGTATGGAATGCTTCTCGGATCTCTTTGTCTACTTTGTCAAATGCTTCTAGGAATGTCTGACGTTTGTCTTTGTCAATTTCTTCGATGAATCTAACTATGGCATTTCTTTCTTCTTCTAACTCGTTCTTTCTGTCCGACATAGAGCGATATCCAGTAGATACTTCAACAAACGTTTGTGGAGCAGTCGCATTTAGTCTAGATGTTAGAGAATTCATTTCTGATTCTAATGCGGATAGCATTGAATCCACTTCAAAGGTTTCGGTGATTTCATGATAGCCGTATTTTTCTAAAATCTTTTGCACCTTGGCCTCATTTTCTGTTATATCATGAATGTCACGCGATAAGGAATCGGATTGACGCTCCAGTGCGTTTACCTCTCTAGTAAGCAATCTTTCTTTTTCATTTAGTGATGCTAGTGTATTATCAAATTCTTGTAGTCTTGACATTGATGTTCCAGATGTTGCAATCAAGGTTTGTTCTTTTTCTCTTAGCTTCACCAAGTTTTCATTTGCCAGATCTCTGTCTTTTGCTATTTGATTTAATCGAATTTCGATTTCATGTTTTTCATGATTAAGTGATGATTGTTCCTCCCACAGATTTTGCATTTTGGTCTTTTCCTGATGTTCTTGCGCAGAAAGCGTTCCAAGTTGTGACTCTTTGTCTCGCAGTTCGTTAATTATATCAGATTGGTTTGTCATAAGCTCGGAACGTTTCTCATTTAATCTGTTTAGATCTGATGCTATTCTGTGGTTTTCGCCATCGGCATAATTTTCATGCATTAGTGTTATTCTTTCCTCTAGTGAGGCAATCAGAGATTCCTCCTTGGAATGTTCTAATGTTATCTTTTCTATCTGCCTATTTAGCTGAGAAATTCTTGAGTCTAGTTGTGATTTTGTTTTTTCTATTATAGATATTTTGAGTTTGAGATCTGAATAGCTGATGTCTGCATTTGCAAGGCCTGTTTCTGATACCGATAGTCTTTCTCTATAGTTTTGGATTATACTATCCACTTTTTTGATGCTAGTTCTTTTCTTGAGAATGTATCTTTTGAGTAGAGATATTGATTGATGTAGTCCATCAACTGATGTACTCATTGAAATGATTTTTGTCACTTTTGATATCTTGGAGTTGATATCAATTACAACTGCAGATGCCTTTGCCTCAAAGAACTCACCGTCTACTGTTACAGTTTTGTAACCAGATTTTGATAGTCGTAATCCAGCATCTTGGTTTTTGACAAGTAGGACATTTCCAAACAAGAATGTAAGTAGTTGTGCATATTTTGCATCGCAGTGAACAAAATCAGAGAGAATGCCCAGTACGTCAGAATCATTTGGCATGCTCAATGAGAATTTTGGAATTGCCTCTAGTGGAATGATTTTGAGTTTCGGTAGTTTCTTTACTCTTGCAACTTCGGCCAAGCTCAATAACGTTTCAAAGTCCTTCACTACAAATGATTTAATCCAGTCTGACGCAGCTGCTAGCACTGCACGTTCGTATTGCTTGTCCCAAGAAATCATTTCGTATACTAGTCCCTCAATTCCAAGCTCCTCTCGATGTTCTTTGAGATGCGCAATTGTGTAATCTTCATGCATTATGCTTTTTACAACACGAATCTTGGCATCAAATTGTGCAGCTGCTTTGGCTGCTTTTTCCAAAATAAAATTTAGTTCGTCAATATCATGCTCAATTTTACCATGCTTATTTGCGTGTTCTGCAATTCTTCCTTTTAGTTCTGCAATCGTTGCTTTGTGATTTTCAGTTATAGATTCGAGTCTTGTTTTTAGTGTTACAAGCTTGACAGATTCGGAATCAATTTCAGTCAACCTATTTTTGTTCATCTCAATTTTTGATTTTGAATCATTAATTTCAGATTCTAGTTTTGCAAATTCTACTTTGGCATGATTTAGTTTCTGTGTTAGCCCCTGAATCTTGGTGTCAATTTCTTTTCGTTGTGATATGACATGAGATTGTTGCTTGTATACTGTAGTTAATTCAGATTCCACTAGCTTAATTTGTTCATAAATTTGGCTTTTATTTTCTTTAATTTTTGTAATTAATCCTTTTTGGTCTGTAGTTTGTGCTTCAATCAATAGTCTGGCTTGGTGCAATTGTTCAAGATCAGTTACAATAATTGGCAATCTTGAATTAATTTGCTCCACGCGTCTTGTTTTGGTGATGGTTTCAGTATTTGCAGATTCATACACCTGCATTGCCTGTGATAATTCAGAATCAATTGTTGCCTTTGCTTGATTGTATGCATTAACTTCGGTCATAAATGCAGATTTTTGCGATTCCAGCTCTGAGATCTGTTTTCTGAATTCGGATCTTTCTTCATCTATTTTCTTGGATTCTGAGACCAAAGCATGCATCGAACGTTCCTTTGATACTTTTTCGATCTGAATTGCCTTCATTTTGTTTGATGCAGAAATTGCATGTAGTCTTCCAAGCTCAAAGTTGATGAATTCGTGCCTGAGTTTTTGGTTTCTTTCTACTTCTAGTTCATCGATTCTCTTTTTGATTTCATCCATTCTTGCCAATGCTACTTCTAAACGTCTGTCAGCATCTTCTAGTTGTTTTATAGATTCAGATTTTTTCTCATCAAAATACGCAAGACCGATCAGGTCTTCAATTATGGTTCGTTTTTCTTCTGCAGTAAATTCAGAAATTCTAGTTACTGTTCCCTGCTGGACTGCATTTAGTTGGTTAAGGCTGGCATTTGCAACTTCAAGCAAATCTAGAATTTGGTTTCTGTTTGTTTGTTTTTGATTCAGATAGTAGACGCTTTCGCCTCCTTCATCCATTTCTCTTGTAATAACAACAGCGTTAGAATCAACTGGGATTTTTCTATCGGAATTGTCAAAATGTAATGAAACTCGCGCCATTTTGGTTCCGCGTTTATTTCCTTCAATATCATGAATCAAAGATCGTAGCTTGTCAACTCTCATGACCTTTGGTTTGTTTTCACCTAGTGCAAAAATGATCGCATCAAGAATGTTGCTTTTGCCAGATCCGTTTGGTCCAGATATTGACACTAGCCCTTGTTCAAAGTTTACAGTAGTATTGGTAAACCCAAATGACTTGAATCCAAAGATATCTACTTTTTTAATATGAACCAATGAAATTCATTGCCGAATAGGTTTGTTAATCAAATATAGACAAGTTTAGTTGACTGGCAAACAAAATTCTTGTAATGTTATGAAAAACTTGGTTTGGGTCAGCTGGCTTAAATTTGGTCAGTATATCACGAGTATCTGTTGATAAAACTAGGCATTGCACAGACCACAACATGCAGTACCAACAACGAGGGAATCAAGCAAGCATCATCGCTGTTAGAAAGGCTAGGCAGAAATGAAGCAGATGTTGTATGCCTGCCTGAGCAGTACTTGTACAATAACAAAATTGATGATCCAGAGACCATATTTGCGCCCTTTGCCAAGATTGCCAAGCAGTATTCAATGAGCGTAATTGCAGGCGCGTTTTATACCAAAATAGGTACAAAACAAACTATCTCTGCTCCAGTAATTGATGAAACTGGCCAGTTCGTTGGAATGCAGAATAAGATTCATCCATTTGATTATGAGGGAGATTTAATCACAGCAGGAACTGAAGCCAGCGTCTTTTCCACAAAATGCAAATTTGGCGTGATAATTTGCTATGATATGGTTTTTGCAGATGTGGCAGAAACTTTGGTCAAAAAGGGAGCTCAAGTTTTGTTCTCGCCATCAAGAATAGTTCGACGAGGAATTCATCCATGGCATCTGTACTGTCAAACAAGAGCACTAGAGAATCGTATTCCAGCATTAGCCGCAAATATGCAGAGCTCAAAATTTGGCGGAAAAAGCATCATTGTAGACTTGATAGAAGACGATAACGTTATGATTCCAAAAACAAAGATTACAGTTGGTCAGGGGATTAGAGCTGAAGTATTTGATCTCAAAAAATATGAGTTAGCTCGTAAAATAAGATATTCTGATCATAGAAAATTTTCTTAGGAATATTCTTTGGAGTGAAATGCCATAATATGGGCTTCAAGGCTTCTAACTGTAATCAATTTTGCACAAAATCCACACTCTACTTCAAATCGTTCTGCTTGTTCCTCAGTAATGTCTTGTGAGGCCATAATAGTTATCGAATCTTGTACTAGAGTCATTCCCTTACCAGACTTTCAAATCAAAAATACCTTGATAAAGATTTAGAGAAAATACCAATTTTGGAAACAACATGAATTAGCAAAAACTTGCATCAACACGTCAACTTTGTCCACAATATACAAAATTCATAATTCATAATTATCAAAATAGACATAATCAAAATCATGCCAAAATAGGCACAAATTTCAGTCCTGACGATTTTATAACCTTGTGTTCAAAGCAGAAAAATCTGGTTCACTAATGTTTGGTGGCGGAATATCAAAACATCACACTCTATGGTGGAATCAGTATAGAGATGACTTGGATTATGCAGTATACATGACAGCCGCACAAGAATTCGACGGTAGTCTTTCTGGGGCTCTAGTTCGTGAGGCAATCTCATGGGGCAAGGTAACTCAGCAAGCAAAGCAAACAACCATTCATGCCGAGATTGCTACAACTTTGCCGTTTTTGTATTTGGGATTATTATCAAAAATACAATAGACAAAGTATATCAGTTATTTTAGCACAAAAACATCATGAATCCAAGATTGTGGGTTAAAGAAACCAAGCCCATCAATATAGAAGGAGGATATTTGATTGATGGATTCCCATCAGTGGGATTCACAAGCGCAATTGCAAGCGAATCGTTGATGCATGGAAACAACTATGATTTGGTGGGCTTTGTGGATTCGCATGATTTTCCAACAGTATCAATACTAAGAGATGGCATGCCAAATTATGCAACTAGAATATATGTCAATTCAGATCTTAAAGTTGGTATATTTTCTTCATTTCTTACAGTAAACGAGTCACATCATAGAGCAATTGCAAAAATGATGCTTTTGTGGGCAAAAAAACACAAATGCTCACTAGTGATCAGCTCATCTCCGATGAAACTGTCAACTGAAGACAAAAAACAAGTGATTGCTGCAGGTAGTACCCCACAAGCACGTGAGAAAATAAAACAGGCAGGAATGTTAGTTTTACAGAATGGAACTATTCCTGGAATACCAGGAGAATTACTAAATCAAGGAATGATTTATGATCAAAATGTAATAGTTGTCCTAGTAGATGTAGATCAAGCAGGCCCTGACTTTGATTCTAGTGTGGATTTGTGTATGGCCATATCCAAGATTTTACCAGGAGTTTCCTGTGATCTTTCCATGATGAGAAAGCAAGCCGAAGTAGCGGAAAAACAGATCAAACAAACCGAAAAAGAAACTAGAGCCCTTCGAGACTCGATGTACGGGTAGATGCAAGAATTTTTGGCATTTTTTGCCACAGTTGTGGCAATTTCAGCGTCTGGAGTTATGGCACCGGGTCCACTTTTTGTAGCTACAATATCAAATGGAATTAGACAAAAAACAGCAGGACTCAAAATTGCAATAGGTCACACCATAGTAGAATTACCACTGGTGATCCTGATTGGTCTTGGAGTTCTGTCATTAGAATCATTTCCACAATTTAGAGTAATAATTACAGTATTTGGGGCTGCAAGTGTTTTTGGTTTTGCAATCTTACAGATAAGATCTGCGATAAAGGGAACTGTTGCAAAAAATATCAAATACGGGCCACTGTTCACAGGAATTCTACTTACCGGCCTTAATCCATTCTTTTTGATATGGTGGCTCAGCATAGGAACAAAACTGATCTCAGATGCCATAGCATCATGGTCATTTTGGGGAGTCTTGGTTATGTTTGGATTGCACATTTGGATGGATTATGTATGGCTTGGCTTTGTTTCTGTAGTATCTACAAAGAGAGCTAAGATTCTTTCAGAAAAATCATATAAGATATTCATGATTGGGATTAATGCAGTATTGATTTACTTTGGAATTTTGTTCGTTATGGACCTATCCGCATTGTAAAGTTTCCAAATTCGATGGACATTCTGAGTTTAGAATTTGTATTTTTTCCGCCAACGAGACGCACATGGAATAGTCCATAGTATCTTCATACTGAATTATCTCATCTATAACGGAGAATTGCCTTGCAGGGCATGAGTTAAAATTCTGAAATAGGATCAATGTAGCAATTAGTGCTATTCCGCATACAACAGATATTTTGTAATAGTTTTTACTTTGAAATATCAATTTCTATGGTTGATACGTTTCTGGTCTTGCCATCTTGGGATAGCAAAGAATCAGATGCTATTCTAACGTCTTTGATAAAATATCCTACTGTGTTCATGCGTTTAACTATCATTTGTGACACATCTACTGCCTGTGTGATTCTCTGTCCGCGTGCTTTTATTGTGACTACAGATTGAGTAGAAAGCTGAGTGAGTGTTGCGGTAACATATGTCATGAGTGGCTTTGTTCCAACAAAAATCACATCTCGTGTTTTTTTAGTATTATCTTCTTCATCAGCTGTTTTGATATTTCGTGATTCTTCCAAAATTTCTTGTGCTTCTGTTGGCTCGTTGGATTCACTCATGACTTGCTATTTTGTTCCTTTGCTTTTATTTAATGCTTAAGTTGTTTGATGTAAGATAATTCTCAATTATTTTTTCAATTTCTTCTGGAGTTTTACATTCCTTGACTTCATTTACAATATCTTGTTCCTCAATCTCATAACAATTAAGAAACTCATGTTCATCTTTGTAAACAAGCATGATCTTGTTGTTGTGATAACAGTAATACATTTTTTCAGGCTCCATTTCCTGTGCTATAATTTTGATTCCTTTTTCATCAGGAACTAATGGATATACCAATGATTTATGGTGTAAATCGTGTTATTTAGACTCAACAGGTCCGATATTGTAATAAGGATTTTTTTCCATTATACAGTGATGCGAATCATATTCCATATTGACTTTGATTATTTTTTTGCTCAATGTGAAGAAATTAGAAATCAGACTTTAAAGACAAAACCAATCTGCGTGTGCATCTTTTCTGATAGAGGCGGAGACAGCGGTGCGATAGCTACTGCAAATTATATGGCAAGAAAGTATGGTGTAAAATCGGGCATGCCAATAAAGTTTGCCAAAGCACGACTCAAAGAAATCCCAGAATCAGCATTTCTGCCTGCAGATTTTCCATATTATTCAGAAATATCACAAAAAGGAATGGACATCATGAGGGGTTATGCTGATGTGTTTGAATATGTTGGAAAAGACGAAGCGTATCTAGACGTGACAAAAAGATCAGAAGTCAAGTTTTCAGTTGCAACGCATTTGGCTCAACATCTAAAAAACCAAATTCGTGCAGAACTCAAAATGACATGTACAGTTGGCATATCACAAAATAAGCTAATATCAAAGATCGCATCTGGTTTCAAAAAACCAGATGGACTGACAGTTGTTGAGCCAGAAAGAACAGAATCTTTTTTGGATCAGCTAAAGGTTGGTAGTATTCCTGGAATAGGCAAAGTAACAGAAGAAAAATTTGCAGACATGAACATTGTTACAATATCAGATCTTAGAAAGTTGGATATTTTTACCCTAAACAAAATGTTTGGTAAAAAGATCTCATCGTATATCTACAATGCTGCAAGAGGAATTGATGATGAGCCAGTAGCAGCTCGTGCTCCAGCAGTTCAATATTCCAGAATCGTAACATTAAAGCATGATTCAAAAGATTTTGATTTTCTAGCCAACGCCATAAATGAAATTTGTGTAGATCTGCATGATGCCATACTACAACACAAAAAAATGTTCAAATCCATTGGCATACAGTTTGTCCAGTCAGATTTATCCAATAAAACCAAATCAAGAATGCTCAAAAATCCAACCTCAAGCCTTGATGAGCTAAAAAAAACATCCATTGCACTACTCCAAGAAGCACTAGTTGAACAAACCCAAAACATTCGAAGATTAGGAGTGCGTGTTTCAGAATTATCAGATATGCAGGGCCAAAGCTCAATTGAGAATTTTTTCTAGGTTGCCTGTTTTTTGATCCTCTTTGTTTCTATTGCAGTTACTGCAAACAAATATGCAAACAACCATGGCAAAAACATGATTTCACCTGCTACTCCATGAAATTCTTCAAACTCTACTGGATTTGCAGAAACTTTGAGCACAAATAAGGATAGTGAAAAAATTCTGATCATGTTGACTCCTATGGTTCCTGCGATTCCTATTGCAAAGTACATGGCTTTGCGTTTTGGTACAATGTTCATTTTAAGTAAAAATGCCATCATCACAAGTGAATAGATTATCACAGAATGTACTCCAGCAGATGGCCAGAACACCTGTAATGCCATCTGTCCATGTTCGCCTTTTAGAAACATCAAGTTGTCTCTAGCTATTGCAGTACCAAGATCAAAGAATTTGATAATCTCCACGTTTGTCTTGACCAAATATGGTACGACGTATTGTAGTGGTCCAAGTGTATCATATGGAAAAAACGCATCAAGCGACAGTATAATTGCGCTCCCACACAAAAAAATTGGTCCAGCAGGTGCGACTCTAATCCATCTTTTTCCAAACAGAATAGTTACTGCAGCAATAACAAATGCAGCCATAATTATGAAATCCCAAAGCCAAGCCCATGAGTGTATTAGATTGACGTTGTAAATTTCTGCGCCATTTTTGATATAGTCTCGCAATCCATAGTCTAATGCAAGCAAATATGCAATTACTGCTCCTGCAAAGGGTATTGTCATTAGTACTCTATTCCTAGATATGATGATCTTTACTCCAACTAGTTCTGCCACAATAAATGCAGTAGCAAAAAGCCATCCTCCACGTCCTTGGTTCCAGCTAAGAGAAAACGAGTCTGGTTGATACGCCAAGGCAAACACAACAGGGCTGACTATTATAATAATAGCAAACGTCAGGACTTTGTTTTGCAATACTTGGAAGAAATCTAGATTGAATAAAAACTAATTATTTTTTCTTGATTGTCAGGGTTTTTTGGATCTCACTCATAGAACTGATGAATTTTTGTTTTGCTTCATATTCATTTGAGACTTTGACTATAATCTCAGTTGATGACAACAGTACATCCTTCACAACTAGCGGTGCAGACAATCCTAATAATTCCGACAGGAAATCAAACAGATTGTGGAACTTGGTTTGGTTTTTGTATTGATATTGGACACGTCCATCCTTGAATGTCGGTTTTGGATCTAATGGTATCACAAGCTCTGGCGAGGTCATGTCATTGATGAATTTAGCAGTATCAGTTTTGATAGATATGGATAGTTCCTCTTTTTTTGCTTCCAAGTTTGCCTTTGTCTTTTCAAGATTTTCTTGCTGATCATCATATTCAGTTCCAATCATTTTTGCAAATGCAGATTCGGTTGGTTTTTTGAGAGGAATTTCATGTAACTTCATGTTTATTATTTTGAGTTCATCTTCTATTTGCGCAAGATATTTTCTATTTGCCTTGATTTGGCCTGCAAGTTCCTCAAGATAGGTAAAATCAGACATTTTTCCCTCTAGCTAAATTGGTGAACTACATCCATCAATGATTGCTTGAAATCCTCAGTGGTAAGGCCCCATTTGCCGTATTCCTCCTTGTATCCATCCCAGGCCTCTTCTGCTTCTCTTGCAACCTCAAGAATCTTTGGTCCAATTGCTTTGCTATTAACCAAAATAGTGACATTTGACTGCTCTTTATCCATAATTGGAATCTTGACAAATATCATTCTAGAGTCTTCAATGTTGAATCTTTCCTTGATCAGTCTCTTGAGAATTTCTCTTTCTTTGATATCGAAGTCTCCTTTTATTTTGACCAGTGCACAACACGAGTCCTTTGGTCCACCATAGTTACGAATGTCTGTCTCATCTATGTCAAATAGTATGGCGTCCTGTTTTTTGTTGATGTTTTCTATAATGCTGTCCATGGTATTGTGTTTGTTTCCAGTTATAGTGTTAAGACTCCATTGATCTTCATCTGGCAATACAGGTATTACCCATGGAATTGCAAATTTGGGTCGCTTGGTAGCAAGCCATGTTCTATAATTTGACATATCCCATTCTGTTTCTCTTGCAAATGATGAAATGAACATGGAAATTGCATTTGCAGCAATTAGGTTCATGCCCTTGTAGTCCTTCCAGCCAACTTCATGCTCTTTTGGAAGGTCGTCTATGATGGATGGGATCTTGTCCACACGTTTTTCGTATTTGTGAGCTACTTCACGTAATCGCTTGTTTGAAAACAAAATAGAACAATCAGAATATTTGATTTGGTATTCCAAATTCATTACAATGTTTATGGCAGCTGCTTCCAATATGACTGGGTCCCAGCCAAATTCTGGTAACAATCCAAGAGTCGCAATAGTTGCGTGCTCTTTTGTATTGCTTCGAATAAATTCAATAAACGAACATGCAAAAGAGCTTCCAGTTCCACCGCCCATTGCAAACGGAATTGTGTAACCTCTGACCTGTTCTGGAGATAATGCAGATAATTGTTTGCCAAAGTCCCACTTTTGTGTAACTTCATTCTTGAATCTGGAACGGCCTTCTGCCCAGTTTCTTGCAGCACCTCCTGCCCCATGAATTACATGTTTGTCGCGTAATGCGAACAAGTCGGGATACGATTGTAAAATTAGATTTGCTGCTCTTGGATCCAAGTCAACTAGTAATGCTCTTGGGATTAGCGGGGTTTCTCCTCCAGTAAAAGCACCTGGGAATCTAAGTATAGTACTACCATATCTTTTTAGAATTCTTGATTCGTCTTTAGTGTCCTTTAGTACTGGTTTTAGTGGATCAGCTCCTACATCCAAAAGCAATCTACGATAGGATTCTGCTCCAAGGCCTATCCCACAGTGGCCAAAACACGTCATAAGTACTGGCGCCGGAGGTAGTGGTGCAGTAGCTTGTGCCATACTAGGATTTTGCCTCTTGGAGTTTAACTTGGTCTACTAAACAAAATGAAGTGATTACTTGATCGTTGTAGACATGTTTCATGGTTGGATTTACGCATGAATGAATTTAACCATTAGGTATGAATTATCTGCGGTTTACGATTTGTAGAATCAAAAATAATCTGTGATTGATTTTTGCTTTAGCATTTTTAGTATTGTGCCGTTGGAGAGCCATTCGTTTTTGCTAATAGTCATTTGCTTGCATGCCAAATTGATTCCTTGATCTAGAGTATCTACCAAAATTGGTATTTTGTTCATTGCTGCCCGTATTGCTTCTCGTACTTGCCACACTCCAACCGGAATTGCGTATTCTGGTTTGATTTCTCGCAAAACCAAAACACCTGCCTGTCTTTTTTTTCTTGTTAGGTATTCTGCTACTCCAAGTTTTGCAGCATAGTATGCTCCTGCAATACTTGGATAATGATCAATTCCATTTGCATCTTCTGCATCTGCGCCAAATCCAATTTCTCCCTTGTCAGTATGCCAGGCTTCCTCCATTTCAAAGATCCACCTATGTGGAAATAGCAAGACAGAGAACAGATTACCCAAATGTTCATGTGTAAAAACAAGATACGAATCAACCTGCGAATAATCCAAAATTTCTGAAACCAGATTATTCGATATTATGTCATCTGTAGCAGTAATACTCCAGCGAGTTGGGACTAGCTTTCTGTTTTTGCCAAACATTCCAATTGAGAAACATTTTTGGATTTTGGAAATTTCTATTCCAGAGTTGTATAGTTTTAGTACAGCATCTTCTGCTTTAAGATCCCTATCATAGTATGTTTTTTCTATACTCTTTGACGTAGACATGCCAGAAAACTTGGCAGATTTTATTTCACCAATAGGGCCGAATGGCGCAGAATCGCCATCGATAAATGTAGTTGGGGCAGTATTTTTGTAAAATGTAATTTCAGAATCCGGAGTATTGCTAGACATTGCTAGCTCCTGTAGATTTTCGATGTAACGTCCTTGTGGATTTTCCACAGAAACATTTTGTATTCCACGAACTAAATTCAGCCTAAAATTTACAATTTCTTCTAGAGTTTTTCCTTGCCATCTTTCTGGTGCATCTAAAAGACTTGTGTCGCCATGAATTGGTGGAACCATTGGACCTACACCAACTTTTGGATAGCCATATTGTCCAACAAAGACAGATGGCGGGCTAGAGCCAGAAACAGAATTGGATGAAAATAGATTAGCATATTTTGATAGATAGTCATTCCAGTTTTTTTCTATTGATTTGCGAATATCTGCCGCAGTCGGTAACACAATAGAATTTTCCGTGCATCCTATTTAGCATGATTTATTGATCTCAAATGACATATCATAGATGTATAAAATACAGCTAATGTGTGTAGTTTCATTTCTCCCAAGCCACTTGTTAGAATTTAGTCAAATTCGTCTTCATCAGAGTCGAGTGTCTTTTTTGACGGTCGTGTCGGTACAAAGAGCACAGTCATGTTACGGTTACTGTTAGATTGATTAATATCAAAACTGGAGTAAAAAAATTAACACCCAATTTGATTTGTTTAAGCCTAAAAACTACTGATATTAAGTGGGGTTTGTCCGAATACAACATACAGCATCTGATATCAAAGGATAGGATAGCATAAACAAGAAAACGCCTGAATCCACAGCTCCCTATCTCTCTGTGGTCCCTGTCTTCAATTCAGGCGGTTCTAATTTATCCAATCTTACATTCAGATACAAGTGATTTGTTGGTAGTATAGTACACATATACCAAAATTACAAGAGATGCAATTCGCATAGGTATCTCATACATAGTCAGAAAAGCAGTTGCAGTACCTCCAATGGCACCAAATGTTGAGATTATAGCAAATCCAACCGGTCCGCAACTGCATGCATCAGCAGATGCACCAATAAAGGAACCAATAAAGCTCCCACCAACTTTGTGTGTCCGACTTTGTAGCATTTTGATTCGATAGACATTCATTGGTATGACCAATCCAGAAAGAACAGAAACTGCTACAAGCAATACAAAGCCAAGTATTCTATCATCTGGAACATAGAAAACAAAGTATGGCTCAAAAAAGACAAACTCAGAAAGAACCGATATTATCATAAACATTACAAAAAACACAACACATGCCAATCCCACATAGGTATAATTTGAAAACACGAGAACAGGCGAGCTTGTCACTTTAGTTTTTTTGTAAAAAACACGATAAAAAGATTCTTCTTACTTTTTCTTGAACAGCTTTGCTATTTTTCTAGGGATCGCATCAAGCGGACATGTTTCACAGTATACATCATTTTTCTTTTCTTCCATGGTATTGATACTACACCGTACGATATAAGAAATTCCGAGATAAATCCTAAATATCAAATCCAGTACAGTATATCATGCTAGACAGAATAATCACGGGATTATTCGTCGGAATCCTTGGTGCATTATGGTTCTTTACTAGACGCTGCGAAATACCTCACCCACACAGAATAATTGCATATGACGCACTTGGAAAGCAAACATACATCGACGGAATCAGAACAGTATTCAATACACATGCCGTTGCAGTGAACTTTGCAAAGCATTATCGGGAATTGTTTCCACAGTACGATTTTGTACTAGAATCAGGTTTGCCTCAGCTAAAACTTAAGTTCTTGGCTCCAAAAATTCAAAGATAATGCATTTTCATGTGGTTTTGTAGCAAAACCTCGTATGGGGTCACGTATCCACAGTGACTACATGCAAACATTGAATTCACTGGTTTTGGTTTTTGTTGAGGCTCATTGCGCAGATATTTTATTAGAATTACAGTCTCTTTTGGCAATACGCCATAGTTTGCAGTCTCACCAATAGAAGCAAAAAACTCCTTTATTGCCTTGACTGTTCTTTCCACGTCCAGTTTTTTATCATCAAATCTAGACAGAGTGAATTCATGTAGCTTCATGGTAGGAATAGCCTCCAACCAATCGGCCACAAATACTGCCATCTCGTGCTTGAGATGCTCTGCTTCCCTACAATCTACTATCAATACCGCAGATACGATCAGGTGTATATTTTTAGATGTGCTTTTACCGATTTCTTGATTTTAAGGATTACGATCAAGTTCTGTCAAATCACTAAATACAAAATCACATTCACCAGTATTCGATGGAAAAAATCATCGCGTGTTCGCTGTTGAGTTTTTTTGTTATTGTAGGTACAATACTGCCTGGATTTGCAGATGAGATCAAAGCAACAGACGAAATTAAAAAGAATCCAGCAATGATGGAGATGCTAAAAAAAATTGAATTATCAAAAAAGATCCTAGCCCAAATGCAGGAAAAAAAGACCATGGATGATACAAAATCGCAGCAATTACAAGAACTGCGAAACAAAGCAAAATCAAGTCTTGCAGAAGAGATAAACAGGATGAATAAGGATTATGAAGCATATACTCCAGAAAATGCATTTGCTAGGTTCGTTGCAAAAAAACCCTCGACTGTCCAACCAATATACCAAGAGATGTTCTCATATCACAAGGACGAGGTTACACAGACAAAAGCAGAGCGTGACAGGATTTTGTCCAGCGGTGGAAAGGCACAAGATGCATGGGATGCATATCACAAGATATCAACAACCAATAAGCTCAAACTCATTCAGATAAACAAGGATCTGGCCATCAAATATGGAAATGCAGACGTAGTCATACAAAATACATTTGATGAAAAAGGCAAGTTGCCAAGAACTAGATAGTTTTTTCTGATAATCTGTGTTGTAGATAAAATCTAAAGAGTACTACAGAGCTAACCAAAATTATCGAAGATGCCACAAAGGCAGCAGTATAGCCAGACGATATAGTCACAAAGCCCGCGGTTAGTGCGCCTCCAAAGACACCCATTCCGACCATAGAGCTGTTCACACCAAGATATGTTCCTTCAAAGCCCTTTGGTATTGCTTTGAAAAACAAAACAGAATTTGCCGTTGTGAATATGGAAAAGCCAACCACCATCAAACACATGGAAAGAATTGCAAAGCCAAGTAATGTATAGCCAGAAAATATACTAATCAAAAATGCTGCAATCAGCACACCCAAAATTCTTGGCAGATATGCTATGATTGTTGCTTTTTCTTCTCCAAGTCTTGCAATGATTTTTGGCGCTACAAAAAATATTGCTGCCATCGTACTGGTTTGAATAAGATACAAAGTAAATACAGTAGAGTCTGAAAGATGTAGATTTTTCAAAAACGGCGTTAATGCTGTAAAGTAAATGTTACTTCCAAAATAAAACAAAAAATTGGCCAAAAACAAAAATCCAATTTCATGCGATACTTTACCCTTTAGAATTGATATTATATGCTTGTAATCGTTGATGTTTGGAATGTTAGGAAAAACAAAATGATGATGTAATCTAAAATGTCCAAATGCATGCTGGATTCCATGAACTGAATGTGCTATTGCGTGTCTTTCAATATGAAAATGAGTTTTGCTAATTTGCGTGCTTATTACTAGGGCAACACCTGTAGATATTGCACAAATTACAAAATATTGCCTGCTATCAAAATACAAACTCCAGATTGCTCCAATCATCATTGCTCCCAGGCTTCCAAATGTAGAGAGAATTGATGTTCTTGCAAATAATCGACTCCACTGATTATTTTGACTTGTTTCCATTACAAGCATCTGAGTTATTGGACTGCGCGCAGTCAGAAAGAATCCAGCCAGTGGTGATATCGCATAGATAGGGCCTATTGAATTTGTATAGTATAACCAAACGCAGCACAGTATTATGATTGAAAATGACACGGCCAAAACTGCTTTTTGCGCATGGTATCTGTCCAAAATTTTACCCCAAAATATTGAACTAAGAGCTGCTGCGCCATAATGGATTGCGATTATAATTGATACTTCGTGTATTCCCCCACCTAGATGAATCACAAACAAAGGGATTGCGGTGTGTAATCCTTCTGCTGCGATGTTGATTGGTGGAATGAACCATATCCATTTTTTATTTACTGTTCTCAAACCCAAAAATCAGGCAACCCCCGCACTAATCTATGATTGATTAAAAAATCTTGTACAGAATTGTTGAATTGTTTAGTTTGCGCCCATGTCCATGGATTCGCTAAGATCAACAGTGTAATTTTGTGGCGTTGGTTCGGCATCAGAAGTCTCTTCTGTTATTTCTTCTTCCACGGTCTTTTCGGTTGTATCATCCATGGTTTCATCCATTTCTTCTTCCATGGTGTCATCCATTGCTTCGTCTTCAGACGGTTTTGGTAATTTATCCATCATTGCAGTTAGTTCTTCATGTGATGGATCATGTGTAGACACCCAACCTCTTTGCGACAAAATCTCATAACTCGATTCTTTGATGCATGACGGTTGGAAAGTGTTTGCTCTGAAGACCAGTTTCAGTCCTTCGCCACATTGGACTTCGTGTGGATCAACTCCATTCATTAGTTGTACTCGTGGCGAGTCCACGTATTCCTCTTCTTCCATTTCTTCTGTTACTTCTTCTTCCATAGTGTCTTCGGTTGTGTCATCTGCTGCAGAGTCATCTTGCATTACTATTTCTTCTTCCATCATAGTACTTTCTTCTGATGTTCCGCCTTTAGTTGTTCCAGGATCTACCTCTTGTGCAAATACAGGTACATCAAGCGCAAAGATAGTAGATACTACCGCCAATAGCAAAAGGAATGACAGATTTTTCAGTAATTAATTTGATTTAGCTTTGCATTTAACCTTTTTCAAAATCATAGAATAAGAGCTACAAAATCATCAAATTCAAACATGAAGATGGATTCAGAGACATTTGGAGTAGAAAAAGGCTATGGTCAAGAAGTCATACAATGGCTAAATGATGAAGCAAAAAAGGATAGCCTCAAATTCGAAGCAAGGTTATATGGTCAACAGATAGAAACCCAGAACTTTGGAGAATTTGAATTGTTTTCATGGATTGGTGATGTCCAAATCGCCCGCAAATTAATCATAAAGGCAAGTAAGAGATTCAAGATCAAAGTTATCGAAGGTGGCTACAAGACCAAAGAAAAAACCTTCAAGATTACAAAGCAAGACTATGCATTGGTCAAAAAAGGCGACAAAGTGATCGGACATTTGGCATTTTCTGCTCCAAGATTTGGTGGAAAGTGGGAAGTCATCCAAGAAGAGCTTCGCTAAAACACAAATAATCAAGAGATACGATTTTTATCATGAGAGTTGGAATCGTTGGCACCGGTTTACTTGGAACTGCAGTTGGCCTGAACCTACTAAAGAAAGGTCATTCTGTCACAGTGTATAACAGAACTAGATCAAAGACGATACCATTAGAACAAAATGGAGCCAAGGTTGTTGGCTCGCCAAAAAAAGTATCTGAAAATTCTGACATTGTATTTAGTATAGTCAAGAATGCAGACGCTGTCAAAAAAGTTGCGTTTGGAGACGATTGCATTGCTTGCGGAAAACATGATGATCTAATTGTATGCGATATGAGTACAATAAACCCAATACAATCAAAAGAAATTGCACAAGAATTTGCAAAAAGAGGACTATCATTTTTGGATACGCCAGTAATGGGAGGACCAAATGTTGCAATTACTGGAGAGTTAGTAATGATGGTAGGAGGAGAAAAAATAATGTTTGAAAAATGTAAATCGCTCTTTGATGATATTGCAAACAAGGTGTTTTATCTTGGCCCAAACGGTACAGCACATTCAGTCAAGCTGGCAATGAATCTACAGATTGCCATGCTTGCTCTGGCCATATCTGAGGGCATAACGCTTGCACGCGGCGCAAAAATAGAGCCTGAAACATTCTTGCAAATTCTAAATTCCACTTATTTCAAAACAGGCATGAGTGAAAACAAGGCGTACAAGATGCTAGAGGGAGATTACAATCCAACATTCACGCTAGCAAACCTCAGAAAAGACCTGGACACAATTAACGAAGCTGCAAAATCATTTGGCCTGAATCTTCCAATGGCTACAAAGGCAAACCAAGTATACCAAGACGCTGAAGAGAGTGGGTTTGGCACTATGGACTATACTGCTATTTTGGAATATCTAAAAAACAAGGCCAAACTATGAAGATTTTTTCTTTTTGAGATAAACACGATACGATAATCCAACTACAACAAAGAGCACTCCAGTCACTATTGACCATGCAACAATTGGAACTGTTTGCATCTCTGACACATCATACAATTTCACACAATAAATAAATAGATTTGAAACCTGAGCAGCTATATGCCAGAGATAATCTGCCCAGATTGTGGAATAAAGCTATTTCATGAGAATGACAGTACACTCAAAATAGAAGAGGCAATACACAAAAAATTCTGCAGGAAAAAGATAGGCGCAACTCATAGCTATATGCACCGCGATCCTGCACATATGACTACATTCGACGCTGAACGAGCAGCAGATGAAAAAGGTAAACCACTAGTCAAGTAACTTGTTTGACTCGGCAATTATCGAATTCAATTTAGGTAATTACAAAAAAGCACTTACATTATTTGACCAAGTTTTAGAAATAGAACCATTACATGTTATAGCCCTTATCAAAAAAGGCAATATTTTGGGCAAATATGCAAAATACTCTGATGCCATTGTATGTTACGATAAGGCACTAAGTGTAGAACCAAAAAATCCTCTGGCACTAGTAAACAAGGGTCTTGCTCTGCATTATATGGAAAGATATTCTGAGGCTATTTTCTGCTATGACGCCATATTGCAGTACAAGCCAAACAGCGCGCTAGTTCTATATAACAAGGCATCAAGCCTTGTCAAAAACAATCAGATCAACCAAGGACTGCAGATATTGGAAAAGGCAGTCGATCTTGATTTTTCTTGCAAATACAAAGCACGATCTGATGTCGATTTTGAATCGATACAAAAAACTAGTTTTGTAAAATTATAATATTGTTATATAGTTGCAGACAGTATTGGAACAAAGCTATGACATTATAGTAGTTGGAGCAGGCCCAGCGGGCTCATCTGCGGCATTTTCTGCTGCCAAACTAGGACATCGCGTTGCATTATTAGAAAAAGAGGAATCTATTGCGCAGACAGTTCGAACAAGTGGCGTCACTTGGATGGACAGCATAAGAGAATTTGAAATCCCTGAATCTTGTTATAATCCAGTCAAGAATTATGGATTTTGTTCTCCCAACAACAAAGTCGTAATATCATCAGATACGGCAATGGCCGCAGTTTTAGATGTAAGAAAGACGTATCGATGGTTGGTAGAAAAGGCACAAAAACAAGAAGTGGAATTGTACACAAACACAACAGTGATCGGTGCTGTCAGGGATTCATATGGTATAACACTATACACAGCATCAAACAAAAAAGAGACAGTATTTCACGCAAAAGTTGTAATTGATGCGAGTGGGTTTCAGACAATAGTTGCAAAAGAGTTGGGCCTAGTAACACAATGGAAGAGATTTGGTGCTGGAGCTGAATATGAAGTAGAAGTTGAAAATGCAGACCCAAATACTTGGTGGTTAATGGTTGGCCAAGAATATTCTCCTGCAGGATATGCATGGATTTTTCCTCTTGGTGGCAAAATTGTCAGAATTGGTGTAGGAGTCGGTAAACCAGAATCTGCACAAGACCCAACACAAAAACTCGAAGAAATAATGAACAAAAAACTTGGACCAATTTCCCAGCTAGGCAAAATCACTCCAATAGAATTTCATTATGGATTAATTCCAAACGATGGTCTTTCAAGAAAAACTGTTTATGATAATCTAATCTTAGTTGGCGATACTGCTGGACAAGCAAATCCATTAGTATTGGAAGGAATTCGCTATGCAATTCGCTTTGGTAGAATCGCAGGTGAAACTGCTGCTAATGCTATTCTCAAAGGAGATTTGTCGGAGAAATCTTTGGAACCATATGAAGAAAACTGGAAAAAATCCATACAATCCAAGATAAATTCTGCATCAAAGGTTCAGTCAAGATGGATCGGCCTATCAGATCAGGAATGGGATAAGGAACTAGACATCATAAAAGAATTGAGTATTGACGAGTTTTTGGACTTTATCAAGGCTGATTTTAGTCTGTCCAGTATTGTTAAAATGGCATTAAATCATCCGAAGTTGGCAGTACGACAATTGTTCAATATTGTCAAGGGTGCAACCAAGTGATTATTCTACTCTAAAGAAATCAGACACTATTAGATCATGGTATTCTAATTGTGCTACATACACCCCAGGACCATACGATTTTGATAAAATCTGGTTAAAGTAACCAGATGAGTTATCCTTTAGGGGAATCTCGTCTATTTTTTCTCCAGACTCGTCAAAAATGTCAATGTAAATGTCCTCTGGGAATGCAACTGTCTTGTATAGTGCTCCAGACAGGTTCAACTTGCCATCATCTACGTATACGTCCAAAACGCCAACCTTTGAGCGAGTTGGAAGATATCTTTCAATCATGGATTGAAGCTCCTTGATTTTGGATTTAGCAGAAGACGTGTCCTTGTCGTGCAATGAATTTTCTATATCAGTTATTACCGAATCAAATTTTGCCTTGTTAGAGTTGTATCCAGCGCTTCCAAATACTTGGATAAAGTCTTGTAGATTTTCAAACTGACGAGCTAAATCTACTGTCTGTGTGTATTCTTGAGATTTGGGAGTAGTCTTGGCAGAAACGGTTGATTTTTCTGCAATGTCTACTATTTGTGATGCAATTGCGTTTCTCCACTGCAGTCTCACAACATAAAATCCTGGATCAGTTGGTGCAAACCACTGCGTGTAAAAGTCACCATCTTTGGTATCAGAAAATTCTAATGTACTGTGCTGTGTTCCCTGCATGTCATATATGGTAAGATAGAGATTTTCACGTCTATCAAATAGCTCCTTGTCTACTGCACCATTCATGACCCAGATTTGTGATTCCGGATTATATGAAATATCAAAAAGAATTTTTTTGTGATTTGCTTCTAGCTGATCAGAGACGAACTTGCGAACATCTTTTAATTTTTTGTCGGCATCGTCAAAGTTTCCAAGGTCAATTTTTTGGTATACATCATCTGTCAAGTCTATGAATTTCTCACTATCAAAATCAGCATTATAGAAAGTAGTAACAAAGTTTGTAAGATCATCTATCTTCTTTCTATATTCAATTCGCTTTATCTCATCAAGTGAATATCCATCAGGACTTCCATACGGATCCTCGTCATATTTTTCAGAGACTTGGCGCCATTCATCAAACAGTGCTCGAACTTGATTGTCTGCTGCATCCAAGTCCTTTTTGACTACCAAGTCTCGTGCTTTGTCCAGGCGTATTTTCATCGAACTAGTAAAGTCAGTGTATCCAGGTAGGAATTTGTTGTGGCGCTCGCCAAGCAAGATTAGATTCTCAATTGATTTTGCTCTTTGCAAGATCTCAGATGCACGAATCTTGTATGCATCTTTGGTGTAAGAGTCTAACTTGGTCATAATGATAGAGCTTTGTGTACTGTAATAGTTTAGCAAGACCTCGATTTTGTCTATTTTGTTAATAGTTGGATTACCTTTTTCTATTTCAATGGCAGTTTCTATTACTTTTAATGCATTGTTAATTGTATTGAGACTTTCATAGTCGGATTGTAATTCTGCTCTTGCTTTTAGCTTTTCATATTCAAATTTCAGTGTGGATAATGGACTGCGTTTTTCTCTGAGATCATTAATTGAGGTTTCATAGTCAGATACAATTTTGAGAATCTCGTCTAGTGTTTGTGCTTCTTTAACATCATCTAATAAAACTTGGAACGATTCTATCGTGGATGCGTCCGCATTGTTATTTTTAGCAAAACTAATTGTACTAGATATTCTAGATGATATCTCTATGACATTTTTCATATCGATAATTTCTTTTTGTGATGAGATAATGTCATCTGGAGAGGTTGCACTAGATAATTTGTCCATAAGAGAATCTAGTCTTGGTCTGATTAATTCGGCAAGCTCAGAATTTTGTGTACTATCAGATGATACAAACCTGCCTACTTTGTCCAAGTTACGCAAAAGTAATGTGGCCTCATGGAGTTTGTCCACTTTGGGTTTTACCTCAAGGAATTTTGCTAGTGTTTCTTTTTCTAATAATGATTCTCTGAGTGTGCTCCATTCCACTCTGATCAAAGTCGATAGTGTATCTTCTTTTTTGAGCGCAGCATCAAGTAGCCTTGCCTCGGTTAACAGATTCACCAAGTCTTTTAGTTCATCTGAGTAGATAGGGCCTGTACCACGTGCAAAAATAAAGCCGATTTCTTCTTTGAGTTGTCTGTTCATAATAGAATTGGATTTTGTCATCAAATTCAGCAATAACTGGTTGATCTCGGTATAGCTTAGCTGTTTTTCTTGTTGTGACTTTTGCGGATCCACATTGATAAGTGAGACAAAGACGTCGCTTAGCTCCTTTACTGCCGTTCTGGTATCACCAATTCCAGAATAAAACGCAACTCCTGCTGTTTGTTTGTCTATTTTTTGTGCCTCTGATGAATCTAGTTTTGTTGATGCTACCAGAGATTTTGTGGTTTTGAACGCAGTTTCTAATGCAGGTCTGATTCTGTTATCAAGATCTAACACGTCAGACTCTGATGGATATACTAAAAACAGATCAACGTACAGAGCTTTTAGTTTTAGAATGTCGCTAGTTGATTGTAAATCAGAAAATCTAGTTTCAAATTCACTAGATATTGTTTGGGATTTTTTTATTGATGAAATCTTTGATTCAGTTAATGAGACTGCTGAAGACACATAATCCTTGTTTGATTTTTCTGTCAGTTTTTCATTTTTTACATTAAATGAGCTGGATGCAGTGTAATCCCCATAGAATACCCGTACATCATATTTTCCTGGTAGTCCACACATCTTACCAGTAAGTGGAATTGGGTCTGTGATGAAACTTCCATCAGATAATGGTTTTAGTTGCTGGATTTGGCAAAGATCACCATTTGGATTTATTATTTGAGTTACCACATACAGGTCTGGTGAAACTAGTGATAACTGGCCAAAAATAAAGACATTTTCGCCCTTTTTATAGTCGCCAAAGGTATCAAGTAACGCAATTCGTGAGCTTTGGGAAAAAGCACTCGTAGGAATAAGCAGTAATGCAAATAGAACTAGTACTGTGCCAACCTTGCGCATAGTGTAATCGATCAGGTTTGGAAAGACTACTTAAGCATTAAGTATCATTTCTGTTCAGGCTGCAAGAACCTGTTTTCGAAATGATATTGGTTCTTCATGTGTTGGGATCTCTGCCATAAAGCACATTGAATGTACTTGCTCATTTGTTCTGGTACCGCATTGTATGCATACAAATGTGACCGGCTCTCTGCATTCTGCACACAGCGTACATTTTTTGAGCTGTCCTCCACAGTTTCTACATGATTCGTCTGGCAATTTGTCTTCAAGAGTAGCTTTTGTTATTTTAGATATAAGATTGTGGTAGAATTTGCATGTACAAATTATCAGTGATGTGAGTGTCGTTTCCTTGATTTTCTAATGTATACTATAATCCCAACTATAATTGCACCAATTATAATAGAAACAATCTCATAGTCTGCCTGTTCTTTTGTTTTGTCTTGTTGTATGATAGTTTCAGTGTATGCGTGATCTACAGAATCTGTTGCAAAAACACTTTTTGTGTAAATGTCTGGCTTTAATACACGATCAGAGATTGCATAAACTTTGATGTCATTGCCACCAAGCATCATTGTTTGTGTTGTCTGGGCGGAAAGTAAAATTGAGGAGTGATCGTTTTCAACTTGTGTAACACCACTTACAATTTCTTTGCCAGATGCGTCATTTACAAAATAATACAAATCGGTTGCAAACTTGGTTTGAATTGGAATTGCCAATTCTTGTCCACGAATTATTTTATCTGGAATTTCAATAGATGTAATTTGTGGTAGACTCACTTGTTCAAAGCTGCTCCAATATCCTGCCCTGTATGGATAGGTTTTATCATCAAACGCTTTTACAGTTATAGTTCTAGCCTCTGGCGAGTAATTTTCTAAGTAAAATGGCCCATTACTAATCACTGCGTGATTTTTTTGCGTTATCCAAGATATGCCGCTTTCGTATCTTGAAGAATAGTAATTCGAATCGTTATTAAATTCTGCCAAAGATGGAGGAATATAGCCAGAATTTGAAAATTCTTCCAAGTATTCTGAAATCAGTTGTGCGTCTCGTGGAATTATCAAAGAAATCCAGTTTTGGCTTTTTGCCTGCGCATCTGTTCTAGAAAACGCTGCTTTGCCATCAATTACTATCTGCTCCATTGGAACCATAATGTGCCAAGGCATTGCAACCCAGACTCCTCCCCAATCTGCAATCTCTGATTCGTCAAAATGCCAAAAATCCACATAGACTTCGATGGTATTTTCATCCAATGGCTTGACTGCAATCAAGGTTTTTGCAGACTGACTTGCAGTTGGGGTGTATTCAGGATCAAATGTCTTGTCATTTTGAGTTTGCTCTGTTCCCCATTCTTGCGTAAGATATACAGAATACATGACATCGTTCATGTCCATTTTTTGGCCATCGTGCCAGTTCGACCATAATAGATTGTATGTGATTTTACTTGTTGCGGTTTTACCTGGACCCATTTTGATCCATTTTTGTTTCACAGGATCCCAGTTTATTGCATCCTCTGGAACTGATAGCTTACCATCAGGTCCTTTAGTTTCTACTTGCCAGCTCTGTCTTACCGGAAAATTTTCGCCAGAATATGGATTTTTGAAAATTCCAGGATCATATAGTATGTCCCAAATATTTTTTGAGTATGCATCTGCCAATCCTCGGACTGGATTCCATGCGCCTTGATAGATTTGTTTGACTCCAATTTTTAGTGAGGAGTCATCTGTTCTAGAATTAATTGGAGTAAATCTTGTTTGGATTCCTCCTCCAAAATCATTAATGACACCATCAACGTCTTTGTTTACTACAAATGGATCTATTTTTGCTGCCAGAAATATTCTAACAGATTCGTTTACACCTTCTGTAGTAGCATGACGGATTAGCTCAGCTCGTTCTTGTTGTGATGTATAATTGCTTGAATAGATTTTTTGTGTTATGGTGTCAAGCTTGTCGTTTTTGTAGTTCCAGTATTCCGGACTGTTAAAACCTGGCATGTTTGAATACCAAGGAGCATACATTTGTGCAAGGCCAAGAGGGTCATACTTTACAAATGCCGACCGTCCGGCATATCCTTCTGTGTAAAGATTCCAGTTTAGATCAGCTGGATCTGAACCATATACCAAAACATACGCCTTGTTCAAATCTCCAAAATCCTTTCGTACGATAAATCCAATTTTTTCTAGTTCAGCAGATATTACTTCACCAATTGATTTTCGTATTGGATCATCATTTCGAATAAAAAATGTCACGGTAACTGGGTTGTCATTAAATATCCATTTTCCGTCGATTTTTTGCGCACCTGCATCAGTCATTGCTTGAGATATCATTTCATTGGCAAGTTCTGGATTGTATCTGAAATGGAATTTTTCTATCTCGGATACAATGTTTAGAAAATCTGGATCATATGGCCCATAATTTGATATCATTGTAATGCCATAGCCAGACATTAGCTCATCCACTATCAGCTTTCTGTCCACTAGATAGTTTAGCGCAAATCTAGCCTTTTGATAGGAAAATGGATTGAACTCTTGGCCCTCTGCAGGATTTACCAGAATGCTAAATGAGCCTCCCGTTGTATAAAATATTTTTAGATTTTGTGTATCAGTATCTTGGATCAGCTCAGCTGGTATTCTGGAATAATAAATGTCGAGATTTTTCTTTTTTACTTCTTCTATTGCTGTACTTTCATCTAGATATTGGATGAATTGGATCGTATCAACAAATGTTCCTTTTTCTGCAAATGCAACTCCCATACCAAACAATGCAAAAATTGCAAAAATCATTAATGCATTCACAAGTCTGTGAGTATGTGCATCTAATTTAAAGCTCCAAATGATATAATGCAATGGTTTTGCTTGATACAAATTCTATGGAATGCTTTTAATGCATAAGATCAGAAACTAGACAAATTGAATTCATGGTTAGACGGAATTGATGGAATAATTACCGGCGGCATAACAGTAGAAGATTTTGCAGTAGTATCAAAAACCAACAAGACAACTGCAAGAAAGATGTTACAAGAATTGGCTACAAATGATATTGGAAAACTTGTTGACAACACGATAGAATTTGAAGATGGAGACAAGCTTCGAGTAGCCATATTTACATTAAGCAAAGGCGTCCTAATTGATGAAATAGCAAAACATCTAGATTGGAAAGACTTTGAGGGCCTGGCTGCAAAAATACTAGAAGCGCACGAATTTGCCACGATTCGAAATCTAGTTCTGACAAAGCCACGAATGGAAATTGATGTTGTAGGGATCAGACTTGGGATTGCTATGTTGATTGATTGCAAGCATTGGAAAAAGACTACATCATCTGCACTAAACTCTATAGCTCAAAAACAAATAGAGCGCACAAAGCAATATGTGGCAAAAACAAAAGGTGCAATCGCAGCCCCAGTAATAGTAACTCTATACCAAGACAAAATTAGCTTTGCAGGCAAAGTTCCAGTTGTGCCAATATTTCAGCTTGACTCATTTTTGGATGAATTTTACGGAAATCTAGAAAATATTCAGATTATAGAAAAAGAGAGCCAATAAAAATAAGAAAGCTGCCAATTGCAAATCCTTTGGTAAGCAACAATGACCTGTCTAGTGCTTTGGAAAAGTCTTCCAGTATTGCAGAGCCCATAACTTTGACTTGGGCTTTGTGCTCTAGAATTTCAAATGAAGTTGGCTCTAGGTTTTTTTCTGCCTGCTGTGCTATTGGATAATACCATTGTGAGATGGTTTCAGGTGTTGCTATTTTGCCAAATGGATAGTACCCAGTTCGAGTTCTAACCACAGTAGAGCTGAAATGAGTATCAGATGTACATAATTCAATTAGAGATAAACCGTTTTTTGCAAAATAATTTACTACATGTTCTCGTGTGCCATTTTCCATGTTATTGGAATCAGACCAGCCCAAAAAGAATTTCTTGTTGTTTATTCTCATGCATAAAACTCCCAATCCGCCAGGCCCAAGATCAATAGAATTTAGATTCATTGAACTAGAATTGGCATACCCAAATTCCAATGGATAGTATTCTTTTGTTACTAGTGATTCCAATGTGGCTTTTGCTGCCTTGAGCATGTCTTGTGAGTCTTCTTGGCCAATTTCTTGGCCCATTGCATTGTGACAATCCACCACTAGAATTCTCTCAAAGTCTCGATTGCTTGCCAGTTGTTCAATTTCCTTTTTGATGTTACTTGGGACATCTTCCATTCCATGTGGTGACAACGACAAAAACAAAATTGCTGTTTTATCAAACAACATTCCAGTAACGCGTGCATTATTCACAGATACAATTACTGGCTCTGTACACATGGAGCCTTTTTTGAGAACAATATTTGTTGAAAACGTACCAAGATAGTCATTTACTGCATTTTGTGATGGAAGATTCAATGCATGATCAGAAACGCTATGCATTACCATTGCAGATGAATTCAGAGTTTTGTAAATTCTGTATGTGATGTTGCTACCGCCAATTGGATGATAGGGGCCTGGATGCACCTCTGGTAGAACCATTCTAAAGTCGTTATTGCTTGATTGGAATCGTATTTGTGATGTAAGAACGTTGGCTGGATTTGATCGTGATTCTATGATGGCTTCTACTTCCTCATAGTTGTCTTTGCCCCGTGATGCCAAATACGCTTGGATTAGCTCGTGGGTACTTCGTATGCCAGGCCGTCCTACTCTATCAGTAAGATATGACCAGATAGATGCAATTGCCAAAAATGTGGCACCAAGACTTAAAGATAGAGGATCAGTTAGAGTAGATATCCATTGGTCTTGTGGTACCAAGACAAGATATGACGCCATTGGTTGTATGAAACAAATTGCCCATGTCTTTCTCATAGAGAGCCCAAGTGTTGTAGTAAGCAATCCGATTCGAAAACTTGTAAAGATTAGCATTCCTTCTGCTACATACAGCATTGAAAGCTCGGATTTACCTAGAGCCGAAAATGCGGCAAGACCCATTAATACAATGGCAAGCCAAGACATGTTTCCAAAAAGCGACATGTGTAGTGATTTAGAATATTCTCTGTTTCGAATTAGTCTGGCATCAATTTTTTGTGTGATTAGTAATACTCCAATTAGAATTGGTAGTCGGAATACTATCTCATCTTGTCTGTCTAGATATGCGGATAAAACAAAATAGCCAGTGATTACGGCAACAATTGCAGAAAATATCAGAGAATGATATTTTGATGATGGTGTAAGCAGGGTTAATGAATAACGTTTGTGTATTTTAGAGACGTCATCGTATGATTCAGTCATTTTTGGTCTATTTTACAACTAGGAATATGTCAAGTAACCAAGAAACTATGATCAAGCCAACTGGAATAGAAACTACGATTCTTGGATCAAGTCTATAGCCTTTTGTTTCATCTTCAAAAAAGCGCAATAAACCTGCAGATGATGCTGGTAATGGTGCACTTTTCTTTTTGCTACTGCTCATTTAATGTGGAAGCTAGGAATTAAAGATAAAAACTTTCTCATTTACGGTTCAATGGGAATTTTTCTTTTTCAGTCCTTTTGTAACTTTTGCACGGTTTCTAAAAGAGTATTTATTGATTTTAGTATCTGTTGTTGCTTTTCATGGTCTTTTTCTACCTCGAGCTCCTTTGTGAGATCTGCTAGTTTTTTGTTTAACGAGTCCAATATTGGATTTTGTTCTGTTTTTGTAACTTGACCAGATTTTGTTGCGTCGGGTTCCTTTCCACAACTAACACAAAGAGCGTTTCCATCTTTCATTACTCTGACTCCTTTGCAATATGGGCATGGTTCTGCAAGTAGTGTTGCACCTTTGAGCAACATTTCAACTGCTTTTTTTCGCAGATCTTGTGACATTGTTGTAATAGTATGTTTCCTTTCTAAAAACTTTAAAAAAATCTGACAAGGCTTAATAGTCGGTTTAAGCAATTATCATTAGTAAAATAATGGCAGTAATTTGCAACACATGTGGACTACCTGAAGATTTGTGTGCTTGCGGGGATCTTAACAAAGAATCAACCAAAATTGTCATAAGACTAGAAGAAAGACGATTCAAGAAAAAAGGTACAATGATTGAAGGTCTTGATTCTAAGCTAAACGACCTAAACGGAACACTAAGTGAGCTAAAACGCAAATATGCATGTGGTGGAACAACAAAAGATAATTACATTTTCCTTCAAGGAGACCATCGTTATACTATGAAAGAGACCCTAGTCAAACTCGGATTTTCAGAATCCAGCATCGAAGTTCACTAATGCAAGACCACAAAATTCTGCAAGGATTAGCTGTTCCATATTCCGCATTGATATCAGTCATTTTTGGACTGATGATTCTATCGTTTCCAATTGGCGCATACATATTTTTCAATTCGCAGATAGGAAAAAGCATCGACTATGCATTACCAATAACAGATCTTGGGCCAATCAAGAACTTGGATTTAGAGTGGCTCTCAGGCATAGGTCTAGGTGAGCTTTTCATTGTGTCATGGATGATTTTTCTGATTTTATTTGTGATTGCAAGTATGGGCCCAAAAAAGAACTTTCTTGGTGTTTTATCATCTATCATGTCAGGCTCATACCAAGCGCAGACTGGCAGTTATCTGATTCATACAATAAAGTGGTTTTCAATCATCGTAGTACTGTCTGGTGCAATAGATCTAGCTCAACAAAGCATTGGAATTATCATTACACCGCCGGTTTTTGAAAATGATCTGATAGGATTTCTCGGAATCACAGTTGCTCCGCTAATTGAAGAGTTTGGCTTTAGGATGATTCTGATTGGAATTCCATTGTTCTTATTGTATTCACGCAAAGCATCAGGTAAATTATTCTTCAAGTCATTGTGGAATCCATCTGATAATCTTCCAATTACCGATTCAAAAAAGGCCATCATTTTGATTGTACTAGTTGGGATTCTTTTTGGTGTGGCACATGTTGTATCGGAGCAGTGGAGCAATGGTAAGTTTGCCCAAGCTGCAATGTCTGGGATAATAATTGGATGGGTCTATTACAGATATGGATTTGTTGCATCGTTGTTGATTCACTGGGCAACAAACTATGTAGTGTTCTCATACGCATACATGGTTTCAAGTATTAATGAAACCAGAGTAATGGATTCGTTTTCTCACTCCTTGGTTCAGACAATAGAGATAATTCTTGTGTTGACTGGCACACTTGCCATTGCATTAATGATACTAGAGTACAAAAAGAATAGAATTATTCTTAAAGATTCTAAAGTCTAAGACGGCTTCCAGCCTTTTGGCAGTGAGCCACGGTTAGCACTTGGTTTGTCTTCCTTTGATTCTGTTGGAAGTGAACCCTGCTCATACACACTTGAGTGTTGTTTGTGAGTCTGATCATCAGATATTAGTTCTGCCTCTCCTCTGTTGGTCTTGTAGCCTCCAGATGCCTCACTAGTGTCAACGCCTCGTAGGTATTTTGGATCAATGCCTGTTTGGATGTATTCAGATTCTTTCTTTGCTTTTTTGTTGCTCCACCAAAAGAATCCACCTGCACCAGCAGCTGCCATTCCAGCCATGCCATATATGATGAATATTGGGAATGAGCCACTGGATGTTTGTGCTCCAGTGGATGGTGCTACTGGGGACACACCTACAACTTCGGCGCCACCTAATTTGTCAGGTGATGCATAGCCTGCAAGGAAAATGTTTCCAGAATCTCCAGATTCCACAGTTCTTACATGATAAGTTGTATCAGAAGTAAATGTTGCTTCAAACTCTTTTTCTTTGACTTGTCCTTCACGGAAGCTGCTCTCACCCATTGTAAATGATGATACTACAACTTTGGCGCCAGAGAATCCGTACTTGCTAGTTTCTGCTACTATACCTGTTGGGTCTGCCAAAAAGTGCCAGTTGCCAATGCCAAGTGCACCAATTCCAGAGGCATCGATGATGGGCATTGACAGGACATCTCTTGCTTCACCAGTGATTTGTGATGCGACATCTGGAAAATTTTTGTCAAAGAACGAAACTGGTTCATTTATTTCAACTGAGCCATATTCTTCGGTAGTAATTGTAATTGGTTCATCTACTTTGATTCCTCTCCAGAGTATATCAAAGAGTGCTGGTGAGCCCTCAGTGTATGGTTTGATGAGATAACCATCAATTGTTGGAGTTAAAATTATTCTATAGTCAACAGAGGCATTGTCCCCTCTTCCAGTCAGAGATGCATGATACTCAATTTTTAGGTCAACGATATGTGCAGAGCTTTGTAGTTCACGCAAGTTCTCGTTTAATTTGTCAATCAAGTCTGAAACACCTGGAGTTGTAGAGTCTGCGCTAAATTCAATAGCCAAGTCTTGTCCACGCAGAGAATCTGCAATAGATCCGCCATCTGGATATTCAATAAATGTGGTTCTTTGAAACTTGAATTTTGGAATCTCGGCATTTTCTGGAGTTTTTGCATCCCAGTTCAGCTGAACTGCAAACGCAGGAGTAGTCGAGCCAACAATTAGAACAGATAAAATTGATAATGCTAACAGAGAGGCCCTTTTCACGCATGATTGCCATGTAGGCACAGTAATAAATCTTATCTTAAGTTATGAAAATCGATAAGAAGTTTTACAAAACAAACTTTATTTGAATTTTTTACAATTTTTGTTTGGGATTTTTGTTTTGTCTGATTATTGAAAAGGTAATATTGATCTGAGGCATCATACAAAAAGGGTTTTATGATAACAATTTTGGCTGGCGGTACAGGTTCTGTTAAGCTTGTCCGCGGCTTGATCTCACAAACACGTGATGTCAACGTTGTTTGTAATGTTGGAGACAATTATTGGTTGTATGGTTTGTACGTTTGTCCAGACCTTGACACAATAATTTATGGCCTTGCAGATATTTTGGATTATGAAAAAGGTTGGGGAATTCGAAAAGATACTTTTGGCTTTCTAAGACAGATGGAAATCTTTGGAGAAGAAACATGGTTTAGAATTGGAGATAGAGATGCAGCAACTCACCTGATTAGAACAAATATGCTAAAGAATGGTAAAAACTTGGCAGACATTACAAAATGGATGTGTGAAAAATTCGCAGTAGAATCCAAAGTAATGCCAGTAACAGACAACACAATTGAGACGAGAATCACTACAAACAAGGGTGAAATGCACCTACAGGAGTTTTGGGTAAAATACAAGGGTAAAGACAAGGTTGAAGGTATTCAATACATTGGTGCAGATAAGGCAAGACCAAATCCGGAGGCAGTAAATGCAATCCATGATTCTGATTTGATAATACTTGCTCCAGGCAATCCGCTGACCAGCATAGGTCCAATGCTTCAGATCAAAGGAATACGAAAAGAACTATCAAAGAATAGAAGAAAGGTAGTTGCAGTCAGTCCACTGCTTGGTGGCAAAGCATTTTCTGGTCCGGCCGTAGAATACATGACAGCAGCTGGAATCGAAGTTTCTCCATATGGTGTTGCACAGATGTATTCAGATGTCTGTGGAAACATGATAATCGATTCTAAGGATAGATTGCTCACAAAAAGAATTCAAAATCTAGACATGAAAGTATTTGATACCAGTATCAAGATGAATAACAAAATAGCTGAAGATTCTCTAGCATCATTTATTTTAAAGAACGTAAGATAGCTTGCAAGTAGCATCAGTCATACCAGTAAAAACATTCTCAAAGGCAAAAAGTCGCCTTGGATTATCTGCTGAAAAAACAGAAGAGCTTTGCAAAATAATGCTGGACGAGGTTTTGTCTACAATATCACAGTCTCAAATTACCAAGATCATAGTAATATCACGTGATGAATCAGCATTTGAGATTGCAAAAAAATATGATGTTATTCAAATTTTTGAAGAAAAAGAAAGAGGAGTAAACGCAGCAGTGGCACTGGCAGAAAGATACCTCCTTGAGAACAATTTCGATTCATCGATAGTATTTCCACAAGACATACCCATGATTAGAATTCAAGACATCAATGACTTGGTAAAACTTCAAAAAACACCACAAGTGGTGGTTGTTCCATCAAGAAAATTTGATGGAACAAACGCATTACTACGAAGCCCAATTAACGTAATGGAAACACATTATGATGAAGACAGCTACAAAATTCACCTAAGCACTGCTAAATCGCGAAACATACCAACCACATTTGCCCTAATTAGTAGAATAATGTGGGATGTAGATGACCAGTCAGATGTAGAATTTATTATGAGTAATATTGAAAAGCCAGATCTGGCAGATAAGCTCGGAAAGATACTATAACAATGATACCACTAATTGGAATATTTTTGGCAGTAACATTTCAAGCAAGTACAGTACTAGTTCCTGGGGGAACTGTTACATTTTATCTGCATGATGACGATCTCAACACATCGCATAAAGGAATAGATGAGATAGCCACTGCCGGACTATTAGAATTCAAGCTTGAAGGAACTAGTATCTCTGGCCCTGCGACCATAAGAGAAACAGACGCCAATTCTGGAGTGTTTGTAGGTAAAGTTTCGATTCCAACTACGATTAATGGTCGAGCAGTAGCACAGGGAGATGTTCTGGTCATAACATACAATGATGAATCAGATTCTTCTGGAAATGCAAAGACTACATCAAAATCAATTACTACAAAAAAATCAACCACAGTCCTTGAAACATCATCAAAAAACATCAGAATAGGCCAGACATTCCAAGTGCGAATTTACGATCCTGACTTTAACTTGGATTCAAGAACCGCAAACAACATTTCTCTTAGCCTTATAGAATTCAAGGGTGCAAACGGAATTAAAACCACTTTGGCAAATTCAGCATTTGAGGCAAAGACATCATCGTTGCGAGAAACAGGAGACAATACAAATCAGTTCGTAGTGTCTTTGAAAATGCCAAAAGAAATTGATGGAAAACGAGTCAAGATTGGATCTACTGCCCAGCTCAAATTCACAGATACCACATCGCCTTCTGGAACTACCGAAATACTCAAGACAAATATCAAAATCGGTCTTAAAAAGTAAAATTGCGTGCTGGCCATAACCCTCCTTCTGTTTGTAAACGACATTTCGCTTTGCAGCCTACCTGAACCATAGGTGCAGATCCCGATTCTGTTTGGCCTTTCTCTATGTGGGACAGATTTTCATTCCGTCCTGCTGGAAATCTCAGGGATTGCCATCATAGTACTCCAGTTCGGATTTTTTCTGTTCTGTTGCCTACCATCTCTGGTTTTGCGTCACCACAACACACATCTGCATTGAGGGAGGAGTTTCCTCTGCTTTCGCAGTAATCGTCCACCAGCTCGCAGAAGATCTTAGTAATTGAGATATTTACACTATTGTTTCAGCTTGGAATCAAAATATTCTTCATCATATCGTCCATGTGCACGTCTTTCCTTAATAGAATATCCAAGGTGCGCAATGTCCACATAGATTTTGTAGAGATGACGATTTTCTCGCATCCTAGACGATATGATTCTCCAGAATCTTCTTGCATGAAATTCAGAAAACTGGTGATCGCGAATAATGAATACAGATTTTTTTGTTTTGTCCACAACTTCGAGCGTTTTTGGTGAAAATGCCGAGTCTGCCTGATTGCCAGCACCAAGAATTATTGCTTCGTTTTCTATTTTGCTAAAACTATCCAATAATGTTGGAGTTACGTTCTTTGTCTTTGGATAGACTTTCTCAAATTGTATTTTTTTGATGTCAAGATCAAACATTATCTCATTGATACGGTTCATTATTTCAATCTCAGTTTCTGGCTTTTCCACCACACCTCTGACTATTCGGATTCTACTAGAATGCAGATGAGATATTGCGTGCGCTATTCGTAATCCAAGATCAGAATGTCTTCCTTTATCATATGACACTACAAGGTTTTCCAATTCCTGATCAAAGTTGTTGCCCAGTTTAACCCCAACAAAATCACATGTAGATAACTGCAATAGCTTTCTGTTGTTGCGTAAAAATGAAAAGTCGATTACGACAAGGTTAATTCCCTGCTCTTCTACTGTAGAAAGAATCGCATCTGTTTCATCGTGTGAAATTCTGACTAAGTATCGATGTCGGATGAATTGAGGGATCTCTTTTTTGAGCTCGTTGAATTCCTCGATTTCAGATTCTGCAACTTTGTTTGTGGTAGTAAGTGGCAAATGAACTGGGATTTTGACCACGCTCAAAAATGAAATTTCCCCCTCTTTTTCCTGTACTATTGCATTTGCTATTTTGTAATAACTTGTAACGTATTTTGGATGATAGATTATCAAGACACGATATTCTTTGCGCTCTTTAGGGCCTTGATTATACACCAAAGGCGCATAATGTTCAATTTCTTTTTTTGATGTGTATGTTTTGTATATGATAAAACCAGAGACAATCCAAATTATTGCAATCAGCCACGAAATAGGCTCTGTGAATAACAAATATACTGAAAGTCCAATCGCAGACAAGATTCCAAGAGTTGGAATAATTGGAAAAAATGGAGTCTTGAATGAATAATCTAATTTTTTGCCATATAATCTACGTATAGTGATTGCGGCATAATTTACTTGAGCAAATAAAAACAAGAACATCACACTTGCTGCAAAAGCAATTCCAGTAAGGTCCAGTGCCATTGCAATCACAAGCATTATGATTCCAGATGCTATAGTAGAGATTGCAGGTGTTTTGTATTTTGTATGTATTTTGCCAAAAAAGTGCGGCAGATTATAATGAGTTCCCATTGCATATGAAACTCGACTAGACGAGTATGTTGTGGCGTTGAGTGCAGCAAGCGTAGATATGAATCCACCAGCAAGAACAATCAGTGCACCAAATGGCATAAAGTTCTTGGCAGCCTCTATAATTCCTATTTCTCCAAAGCTTCCAATGAACTCCCAAGATGGTTGGCCAACCTTCTCAGAAGACAAACCACCAATGAATGCAAATGTAAAGAGAATGTAAATTGCAATTACAACAAATAAGGAAATGAAAATTGCTCTCGGTATGTTTTTTCTTGGATTTTTTAGCTCGCTGCCAGTCTGCGCAATTACTTCATAGCCTTCAAATGCAATAAAGGTAAGACCCATTGCAGCCACCAAGCCAGAAATCCCAGCTGGGAAAAAGTCTACGAAATTTTCAGGCCATGTTGGATTTGTAAATGCCATTGCAGACAAGGCCGCAACTATTAGCAAACCAATTATTGTGATTTGAGATATTGTGATTACGTTTCCAACTTTGCTTGTCTGTGATGTTCCGCGTACATTAATAAAAGTAAAAGCAATAATTGCTATTGCTGCAAAGCTTTTTTCCAAAAATACTGACGACTCGACTATGTTTGCGGTGTCTAAAAGATGTACAAAAAATGACGCAAAGGCTACTGCGTAAAGACTGCCAGCTATTGTGTGGGCAAACCAAGACATCCACCCGCTCAGAAAGGCGTTTGGTCTTGGCATTCCTTCTCGAACCCATCTGTATCCACCGCCAGTATCTGGCAAGGCTGAACTTAATTCAGCATAGGTAAATGCCGTAAACAGTGTGATTATGCCGTTTAGCAAAAACGCAATCATCAGGGCAGGTCCTGCTTCGCCCATTCCAGGTCCAACTAGGACAAAAATTGCGCCGCCTATCATTGCAGCAACTCCCACCATTACAACATCAAGTAGTCCAAGATTACGTGTAAATCCAGCATTTTGAGATTCAGCAGTCATGCCTAACCGCTCCCAAAGAGTGTTTGAATAAATCTTTACTCTAAATAGCTTATTTGCTTCTCAGTCAATATTTTGTACAATCCCATATTCAACAAGTAATGGCTGGATCTGTTCTTCTAGCTCTAATTTGGCATAATCTTTGAGCAGATCTTGGTTTAACTCGTAAAAGGTATGACCCCAATTGAATTTTGATAATAATTCCATTGCGAGATCGTCATATCTCAAAATGAACATACCACCAGCAATTGCTTCAACTGTGGTGAGCTTACCAATCTTTGCGTAGTTAATTGGGTTGCCTGCCAGTAATGGTGGGAGTTTTCGTGTGATTCCATCAAATCTTTTTTTGAATGTACCTTCAGCCAAATTCCAAGAACAATCTATTCCAGTTATCGAGTCAGCTAGTCTTGCATCATGATACAATAACGTTTGTTTTGCAAAAGGATCCAAGATTATGGTTTTTGATGTGGTTTTTGTGATACTTTTTGCAAGATTGAATTTGACTAGTTTTGCAGCAGTACATTTTTTCGGATCATCCTGCTTGAACATCAAAACCTGGGCATGCATAATACTTCTACAAAACAGATGAATATCTTCTTACTGGATTTGCTTGTACACTATCTCATAGTATAGTTTTGCAGACGGTACGTGGTTTTCCACTTGGATGACCCAAGTAGCATCTGGAATTATGTCATCATCTAATTCTGGTGTAATTGAGAATTTCTCCAAGATTTGAGAAGGCCCAGAATATGTTACCTTGTAGGGTAAACCTGTAATTGTTACTAGTTTGTATGCAGAATCTTTGTTTTTGGTCGGTCCAGAAACAAGACATTCTTCTGCTTGTCCTATAATACAAGAACCATCATCTGCAGTTATTGTGAGATTTGTGCTTTCAGAACCTCTTGTGGTAACTAGTGAACCTTGAATTGTGCTTGGTGCAATCAACGTTTCACCTTTTGTTTTCTCGAATAATTCTACTTCCACAATCGGGTCTGAAATTCTATTGAATTTTTCAGAGATTTTTGTAGTGCTTGTTGCCTTTTTGGCAAGTTTATCTACCACATCAAATGTTGTGGTGAATGTTCCAAAATCGGTGTCTGCTTTTACTTCATATGTTCCAAGTGCAGAGTTTGATGGAATTGTATAGTCATAAGAATATAATCCGTTTTGATAACTTCTTGAAATGTCGATTTGTTTCCCTCCAAGACCACAATAGAATTTGCCGCAGTCAATTGCCCCTTCCTTTTTGAGATTCACGACCAAATCCAGTGTTTGTAAAAACAAAACCTTGTTTGTAGAACCAGTAATATGTACAACATCACCTAGGAGATAGGCCTTTTTGTCTGTCATAATTGTCAGTATTGTCTTTCCGCCTATTCCTAGTGGAATGTCGTTTCTAATTTCAATTGTAGTATCTGTTCTCAGTTTTTGATACGATGCAATTATTCTGTATTTTCCATCCTTGAATACAGTCAGCGGTAAATCATATGTTGTCTTGAACGCACCGCCATTATCAAGATCTAAATTAGAGCTAAAGATCACTTTGTTGGAAAGTGTTCTAACTTCTACATTGATCCTATCGGATACCGTTCCAACCGTTTTATCTGCGCCTTGTCTCTTTATTGTAACACCGCTAACAACTAACTTTTCGCCTGCGCGGTACACGGATTTGTCGGTTTTTACCTCTAGTGGTTTTACCTCTAGTGTATCAGATGAAGGATCTGCAGATAACTTGAAGAAAAGATCAATATTTGCAGATTTAGCAACTATTGACACCTTGTAAGTGCCAAACATGGAGGGCCTGGCTTGTCTAGGATCACGAATATCCGCCAGATCATAGTCTTTGATTGGGGCAGTCCAGCTCCAAGTAAAGCGATTGTTATCAAGTTTTACTCCACTGTCTATTGATTTACCATCAGGTCTTGTAATAATGACTTTGATTGCTGGTTGACTACTGACCAGAGTTCCTTCCAGTTTTACTGTTTCGCCTAAACCATAAACTTGCTTATCCAGCTTGGCAATGATATTTTTGTTAGTTATGTCAATATGGCTTTTTACAACAAATGTTGTATCAAAGACATGGCCGTCATAAGTTGCACGAATGGTGTATAAACCAGGCTTAAACGATGATGGATTTAGCTTAAAGTCTAGCTTAAAGTTTCCTGCAGTATCAGGAATAGATGTAAAGGAATATGTTGACGATTTTGATACAACCTTGTCTTGTACTAGTTGTTTTTGTGGAGTGAATATCAATTTGATTTGCTGCCCCTTATCATCTAAAACCGAAATCAAGATGGGTTCGGGTTCAAAACTGCTTCGTTCTTTTAGTACAACATGTCCATTTATGAGTACTTGGTTTCCTATAACATATTCTTCTTGATCAGTTTTAACGAAATATTCTGGGGTTGCAACATAGTCTTCTGGATTTTCCATAATTTTGAAAATGGTGGTTGCCTTGCCAAATTCCTTTGAGACTGTGACTTTGTAATCACCGTAGTTTGTTTGTCCTGCAGGTACTTTTAGCTCATATCTAAATGTGCTATCACCTGCAAGCTTGACTTGGTCTTTAATCTTGAAAACGTTGCTTGCAGTATTTCCAAGATAGCCGGTTCCTGTCTGGATTACTTCCAAGTCCAGTGCTACTACATACTTGTTACTTCTGCCAGAAATAACAATTGTTTCACCTGGAGCATAAGCATCTTTATCAGTAACTAGGATTATGTTTTTCAAATCTTTTTCGTCTTTTGCAAGATCAAATGACACTTCAGCGTGTTGCTTTCCATAATCAGCTATAATGTCCAACGTACCATAGACTGGTTTTGTTGGACTCATGTAGACATTACCGGAGAATTCGCCATCGTTGTTAGGGAATAACTTGCCTGTGAATATCTGAATTCTATTTGCATCATACACTGTATACTTGAGGCCCTCTCCTGGAAGCATTGTATTAGTACTAGCCAAAATTTTGACGGTTTGTCCAGGAAGGTAGACTGATTTATCAGTTGAAATTGTAAGCTCTGATTCCTCTTCCTCTTTTTCTGCGATGATTTGTGTGCCTAAAGAAAATACTGTGCTATCTGTTACATCACCATATTTTACATTGACCTTGTATGTTCCAGCAGTAAAACCTTGCACCTTGTCTAGTTTTACCAGAGTTTTAAACTGGAGATTCATGTCAGGATATATCGTTACGGTTTTTTGATATGCCCCAGGACCGTCGATATCGATTACTAGTTGTTGTTGAGTAAAGGTTGGTTTTTCTTGGTACACACGTTTTGATACATTTCCAGAAATTATTGCGGTTTCATCAAAGATGTAATTTCTCTTATCTGACTTTACGTAAACAATTAGATCTGTTGTCTCTGATGTAGTACTTGGCAACTTTCCATTAGAAGAGCCAGGAGTACCTCCTTTGAAAACCCAAACATTCGATTCTGAAGCTACACCATCATATTTTCTCTGCCATGATTGATAGTCATTTTTTTGATCAGTGATTACCGGAGTTTCATCTACAATGTTTCCTTCCTTATCTTTTAGTTGTACTTTTTCTGAAACATCAGTAAACCAAAGACTTTGATATGAATAGACTAAAAGTTGTCCTGGTTTTATCACAGTACCTATAGGTAATGTCATGGTCTTTTTCGTAACAGTGGTGGATGCAATTTTCCATCCTCCAATGTTTACATCTTGATCTGTTGGATTGTACAGCTCAACCCATTCAGATATTGATTTAGAATCATCACCAGCTGGGTTTGTATCAATTTCATTAATCACAACATGGTCTGCCAGCTCATCTGCAGCATATGATGTACCAAAGATTCCAACAAATAACAAAGCTGCAAATATACCAGCTAGGGGTAAAGTCCTCATTTTTTCTACCTACGTATTTTCGAGTCCGATATCATTTTAGATCTAAATTGAGCAAAAGTTGAGTAAGTGGTGAATTGGGGGTGCATTTTACCCATTTGTAGTGCTAATTGCTAAAAAAGAATGCGTACAAGTTCTATTTGTCGCAGTTTGGGCACGTGGTGTCAGTAATTTTTGCCCCACAGTGTATGCATATGCCTTCTGGCATAGATTGCTTGAGTTTGAGATTTTTTCGCCCAACATATACCTTGATTCCAATGTATATTGCCACTGCAACCAGTACTGAATAGATTAACGGAAGTCCAGCTCCCAAAATACCAATCATGAATAACATAATTCCAGCAATGAGAATCCATTCGCGTTTTGCGCTCAATTAGATAATCATAATTTGTGTTGATTAAAAATTATATTATTAAAAATGGGATCGGCCGGATTTGAACCGACGACCTCAGGTACCCAAAACCCGAATCATACCAAGCTAGACCACGATCCCGATGTGTGTGCAAATTTTTTGCCCCAATTTAAGCTGCATGATTTTAAATAACTATTCTAGTCAATGCAACTATTGCAATTAGAAGATTACATCAAAGCAGGTAAAATAGCATCCGAAGTTCGTGAGCTTGCAAGAAACAAAGATTGGGTTGGAAAAACATTATACGAAATCTGTGAAACAGTGGAATCGGAAATTACTAGTCGCGGAGGCAAATGCGCATTTCCAGTGAATGCTAGTCTAAATGAAATTGCAGCTCATTATACTGCAGAACCAAATGATCCCAAAGTACTTACAAGCTCTGATCTTATCAAAATAGATCTCGGTGTGCAGATAAATGGATACATTGCAGACACTGCTGTATCGGTGTCATATGATCCAGAGTCTGCCATTTTAGTTGAAACTGCAGAAGAAGCACTCAAGGCAGCCATGGCAATGATAAAACAAGGAACAAAATCAAGCGACATTGGAAGAACCATACAAAAAACAGTAACGCAGTACAACTTAAAACCAATTGCAAATTTGTCCGGTCATTCGCTTGAACAATATACAATTCACGCTGGAAAATCAATTCCAAACATGTGGTCAATTGGTTCGTTTTCTCTATCCACAAAGGAAGCTTATGCGTGTGAGCCATTCGTCACTACATCAAAAGGATTTGGATTTGTCAGAGAGGGAAAAACAAAGAACATTTTTGGCCTGGTTTCACGTAAAAAGACAAAAAATGACAATGCAAACAAGCTGGTTGACTTCATATGGGATAATTTCAATACATTACCATTTGCTTTAAGGTGGCTAACAAAAAGCTATGAAGAAAAAGAGGCAAGGACATTACTAGAAGAATTAATCAAAAACAAAATTGTTCGTGCATATCCGGTTCTTAACGAAGCAAACGGTCAACGTGTTGCACAGGCTGAGCATACATTCATTCCTACTGAGACTAGTGCGTTGGTTACTACTCTATAGTCTGGCCAAAGATCTTTTCTATGTTGGTCGGTATTTTACAGGCATCACATTGTTCTCCAGATGCAAAAAGACAATCACCTTCCCTAAATTTTCTTTTTATTTCTTTTTTGCACGAAGAACATGTTTCCACAGTAAATGCAATTACTGGTTTTTCTTTTTTGAAAAACATTATTGTGGAACTCCCAAGGTATTTCCGACCCCAACAATAATGACTGCTTGGCCTGGTTTAGTGTTTTCTTTAATGGTGACATAAACTTGTGATTCAACTTCGTTAGCTTTGTCTGCAATTTCTTTTGTCATAAGCGTGATTGCTTCTTTGATTGATTGTTTAATGACTATAGCATAGACTGGAATGTTATGTTTTGTAGCAATCTCTTCTATTTGGAATCTGTCTGTTCCAATGCCTCCAATTGCTGCTCCAAAGCCATGGGCTATAGTTCCAGAGGTTTCTCCTTCTAGCTTTAGTCCTGCGTCAACCATTATTATGACATTTGGTTTTTTCTCAGAGACTAGCATTTCTACTGCATCTCCAGGCCTGCCAACTGTTGCCGCGGGACCTTCTGCTTTTAACAGGTATAATGTTCGTCCCTCAAACTCGGATTCTGCATAAACAGTTTCTAGTCCTATTGATTTTTTTTCTGATTTTAACATCATTTTGCCAACAACCATTGGACCAATTCCATCACCTATTGGCTGGCCTGCCTTTAACGCAGAAACTGCACCTTTTAGTGCTTCTGCTTGCTCCATGATAAACGGAATCATCATTTGGAGCGGTAAAATCAACGGGAAATTGTTTTGTTTTTTTGCAGTAAGAAACAAGTGTCGCACTAACTTGTGTAATAGATTCAAAGATGTGACAACTTCTAAAATATTTTGAATTTTACTTGCCTCAAGATGAGTTAGATTTTCTGCTAATAATGTTACCTGATTTCTTGTATAGCTCTCTCTTGATCGTAAGAGATGCTTTATTTTTGGCATTATTCCATTTGGGTCGATATCTACTGGCATTATTGTAAAGTATTCCAAGAATCTATCTATTTTGGATGCAATGTCGCTCGACATCTTTGATTTTTGTAAATAATCGAGCAGCTCCTTTCTTGTTTCTTCTTTGTATTTTTGCAGCTTTGTAATACTCTTGTTTATTTCACCAGATGTGACCATTAACTGTATTCGCTGCCCATAGAACACAAAAAGAATAATCGGTACAATCCAAATAATCCACATTATTGGGTTAGAAGAATCGCTGCCAGTTCCAAACAGTTTATCAGGAGAAAAGATATCAGTATAGTTCAATTACACTGCCAAGCCTTGAGTTGCCAAATTAATGGATTTGTGTGATGCGATCATTGGGGAAATGTCGAATTTCAAAGAAATTGGCTGCCTAGTAAAGAAAGAGAAAGTGCTCTTTATATAGCCTAGATAAGTCAACTGGTAACGTATGCCACAAACAAAGCCAATAGTAAGCATCGAAAATGTCGTTGCTTCCGCTTCAGTGGATCAGAAAATGGATTTGAACGAGATTACTCGAAATTTTCCAGATGTAGAGTATCATCCGGATCAATTTCCAGGTTTGGTCTTTAGACTAAAGAGTCCCAAGACCGCAACTTTGATCTTTACTTCTGGTAAGATGGTCTGTACTGGCGCAAAGTCTGAAGAGATGGCACGAAGTGCAGTAAAATCAGTTGTCCAAAAACTCAGAAAAGGCGGTATCAAAGTCAAAAAGGATGCAGTAGTCGACATACAAAATATAGTAGCGTCGATTAACTTGGGTGGAAAAATTCACCTAGAGCAAGCTGCAAGAACTTTGCCACGTAGCATGTACGAGCCAGAACAATTTCCAGGCCTAATTCACAGAATGTTGGATCCAAAAACAGTAATCTTGCTTTTTTCATCAGGGAAGCTAGTTTGTACTGGCGCAAAAAAAGAACCAGATGTATACAGATCTGTTAATAATCTGCATTCATTGCTTGAAGAAAAAAGCCTAATGATCTACGATTAGATCTTTTATTTTATTTTAGTTCCAAGCGGCACTATTTCATCGACGGTTAACCAGTATGGTTTGTCATCAAGATCAGCTGCTAAAAGCATCGCGTTGGATTCTACGCCGCCAACCGTTTTTGGTTCTAGATTAATAATTGCAATTACTGTTTTGCCAATCATTTCTTCTGGCGTGAAATATTGAGCACCACCAATGATAAGACTACGGGTTTCTCCACCCAAGTCTATTGTACCTTTTATGATCTTGGTTTTGCCTGGGATCTTTTCAGCAGATATAATCTTGGCCACTCTAATGTCTAGTTTGGCAAAATCATCATATGTTATGGTCATGGAATTGGGTTTTTGCCACCAATTAAAATGAATTTCGACGTTTTAGGCATAGTTTTGTAAAATAATCTTTGTAATTTTGGCAATATTGCCACACAGTTAATTTATGTGAAAAGAATGCACTAGTTTTGTATGGGTCAGTTTTTTACAGATGACATTGACTTTTTACTAAAATCAGGACATGGAGATTCTGCCAGACTGACCAAGATAAAGTCAGAATTTGAAAGTACCAAGCTGGTGTCCATAGAGGATAGAAAATATGTCGAAGGTCTAATTTCCAGATATTCTCAGATTCCAAAACCGGAAAAAATAGTCAAAATTCCAGAACCGCGAATTGTTCCACCGCCACCACCTCCAAGAACACAATCAACCTTACTTGAGGTAAAGCAAAAACCCAAAAAAGACGAAAAGATTCCAAAAATAGAAAGTAAATCTAAGATTCGAAATATTGCAATCGTAGCAGGTGCCGTAATCATTGCTATTATAGCAGCGGCATACGTTACAGTGAATCAAGATCAACAAATTGGAACCATACCAATAGATGTTCCAGTTAAAGGCCTAGAGTTAGATGCAACATCATATGCCAGAGGAGATATCGTCTCGATTTCCGGCAAAACCAGTACAGTAACTCAAATTGCAAAGCTTGCAATTACTAATCCAGCAGGAGCCGAAATCTGGAGTGAGACCACAACCGTAAAACCAAGTGGAACATTCTCAACTCTTGTTATTGCTGGAGGAGATGGATGGGACCAAGCAGGAAAATATACAGTTATGGTATCATATTCTGGAAACTCAGAATCTGTCAGTTTTGATTTTAATCCGAGCTAATCAAGACTAATATTTACGATACCAAAAACTAATCCATGACAACTATAGATGCCGCAGTCACCATAAACGCATCAGTCGACAAAGTCTGGGATGTTATATCAGATTTAGATAATGAACCAAAGTTCTGGAAAGGGACAAAATCAATTAGAAATATTTCAAAGGAAGGCAACACAGTAACTCGCGAAGTAACAATTGCATTCAAGGATTCAAAATGCATGCAAACAATAACACTTCAGCCAAAACAAAGAATTCTTGCTACGTTTACAGAAGGCATCATCAATGGAACTAAGACAGTTCAGCTAATACCAGAAGGTGAAAAAACACGTCTTGAAGCAATCTGGGACATGAAACTCTCAGGAATGATGGGAATGTTTACAGGCATGGTAAAAAAACACATCAAAAACGGTACCGAGCAGGCACTTGAATCCATAAAACAAGAAATCGAAAAATGATAGATGTAGTAAATTATGTCTTTGTAGCAATTCTAGTTGGGACTAGTTTTGCATGGATTAGTCTTATCAAATCTATGATTGAATCATTCCGTCACACTCCAATTTTGGATAAATTTGAACCAAAGCCGCATGATAACCCAAAGGTTTCTGTCATTTTACCAGCAAGAAACGAGGAAAAATTCATACAAAAATGCCTAGATTCCCTCATAGCGCAGGACTATACCAACTATGAGATAATTGCAATCGATGATTCGTCTGATGATTCTACTGGAAAGATCATATCAGAGTATGCCAGAAACAATCCCAAGATAATCCATGTTTCTGCTGATCCAAAACCAGACGGATGGATGGGGAAAAACTGGGCATGTTCTGAGGGTTACAAAAAGGCAACAGGTCAACTACTACTATTTACAGACGCGGATACAAATTTTGCAAAAAATGTAATCTCTCTGGCAGTATCGCATTTGGAGTCGTTTTCTTTGAATGCTCTAACGGTCATACCAAAAATGATTTGTCTTGATTTTTGGACCAAGATAACGTTGCCTGTGTTATCGACATTTTTGCATACTAGATTTTCCGCAATACGAGTAAACGATCCTACAAAAAAGACTGGCTACTTTTTTGGTAGCTTTTTCATAATAAGAAAAACAACCTATGATGCGGTTGGAACCCATGAAGGAGTAAAGCACGAGATAGTAGAAGATGGCGCCCTTGGCAAAAAAGTCAAAGAAGGAGGATTTAGGATGAAAATGGTTCAAGGCGACCACTTAATCGATGCGGTTTGGGCTCGAGACTGGCCTACATTATGGAATGGTTTGAAACGATTAATGATACCATTATTTTTACAAAACAGCAAAATCGCAGTTGGTATATTTTTTGCAGTATTGTTTCTGCTTTTCATGCCGTATGTATTCTTGGCATATTCTGCTCCATTTGCCGCAGGATCTGCCTCATTTAGTGCAGTATTTGCTTCTGCTGTAATATCATCGACATTGTTGTTTTCAGCATGCCTAATAGATGCAAAAGCATTAGGAATTAAAATTGGCCATGCAGTATTAGCACCGCTTGGAAGTCTAGTAATAGTGTGCGGATTTCTGGCAGGACTAGTTCGTGCAAAAAGCAGCTCTGCAGTATCTTGGCGTGGCAGAGATTATTCTATAAAAGACCATAGTCCAGATTTCATCAATGTCTAGGCAAAGATTATAGGCATACCAGAATTTGCTTTGTTCATTGGCCAAATCTACTGCAATCATAGGTGGATTATTAGGTGTTGTAATTGTTCTAATTGTGTATAGTATTTTCCTAAATCCCCCCAACCAGATTCCAAACATTGATCAGATTTCTGAAAATACAAAAAATGCCATAGTTGCACAAAACAAAGACCTGTCTTTAGTTGAAATATTTGAGAAAAGCGAGTCTGGCGTTGTTCGAATTAATGTAAAAAGACCATCTACAGACGTCAGAGGAATGAGTGGGGTGGGTTCGGGTTTTGTGTACAATATTCATGGATACATCATAACAAATGATCATGTTGTGGAAAATGCTGAAAAAATAATTGTGACATTTTTGGATGGTAGATCCTACAAGGCTAAAATAATTGGTCAAGATCTTTACACGGATTTGGCAGTAGTCAAAGTTAATGCAAGCTCTGATGTTTTGCAACCATTATCAATCGGAAATTCATCTAAGCTTCGAGTTGGCGAATCAATAGCAGCGATTGGGAATCCATTTGGATTATCAGGCTCAATGAGTTCAGGTATAGTCAGTCAGGTAGGCAGATTACTTCCATCGCAAGACAGAGGATTTCAGATTCCAGATATAATACAAACAGATGCCGCAATTAATCCAGGAAACTCTGGTGGACCATTGTTAAACATGCGCGGTGAGGTAGTTGGAATCAACACAGCCATACAATCAGGATCTGGCGACTTTGCAGGCGTGGGATTTGCCATACCATCCAATACGGTACAAAAAATAATTCCAGTTTTGATAAGTAACAAAACGTATCACCATCCATGGGTTGGAATTTCTGGAAGAGATATAGATCCAGACTTGGCAGATATTTTGAATCTAAAGGATGCCCGTGGATTTTTGGTAATCAATGTGGTAGAGGATAGTCCTGCCAAAAAGGCAGGTCTTCGCGGAACCACAGAAACAAAAGAAGTCGACGGCATCAAATACCAAATAGGTGGTGATGTGATTTTAGGCGTTGATGATAAAACAGTTCGCAAAATAGACGATATTTTGATTCACTTACAACGCGAAAAGAAAGTTGGTGATGAAATGGTTTTACAGATTTTGAGAGATGGTAAGACAAGTGATGTTGTCATAATGTTACACGAAAGACCCCCAGCTGTAATTAATGCAACTAGTGTAACTAACTCTACGCAAAGATAAATACTGCAATTAGAGATTAGCATTTGTTGATTGACTTGGCACTGGCATGTGAGCCACTAAATCGAATTTTGGATGGAAAAGAAATTTCAAAAAAACAGACATACGAGATTTTTGATCATGCCACTCATGACATCACCGAGCTGAATAAAACCGCAAGTACACTACGAAATATACACAAAAAAAACACAATAACGTTTTCAAAAAAGGCATTTTTCAATCTGGTTAATTTGTGCCGCGATGTTTGCGGCTATTGCACGTACAAATCGGAGCTTAACGAACAAAAACTTTCCATGATGAGCAAAAAAAATGTTCAAGAATTGGCGGTGTTGGCAAAAAAATACCATTGTACCGAAGCGTTGTTTGTCACAGGTGAACGCCCCGAAGAGAAATATTCTGAAGTAAAAACATGGCTCAAAGAAAATGGATTTTCCAGCACTGCGGAATATTTGGTTCATGCATCAGAAACCGCACTATACGAAGGATTGTTTCCACATACCAATGCAGGAAATCTCACAAAATCTGAAATCAATGATCTCAAAAAAACCAATGTCGGCATGGGGTTAATGCTGGAGAATTCATCAGAACGATTATCTGAGAAAAAAATGCCACATCATTTGGCGCCAAGTAAAAACCCAAAAGCTAGGCTACAAGTCTTGGCAAATGCTGGTGAGCTAAAAATGCCAATGACTACAGGAGTTTTGATTGGGATTGGAGAGACCCCATACGAAATAATTGATTCATTGTTTGCAATCAAAGAACTGCACGATAGATTTGGCCACATTCAAGAAGTAATACTACAAAACTTTCATCCAAAACCTGACACTTGGATGAAAAACAGACCATCGGTAAAGGAAAACTTTTTCAAAACGATGGTAGCACTAGCAAGAATAATCATGCCAAAAATGAATATACAGATCCCACCAAACTTGTCGCCAAACTCTTACCAATACTTTTTAGATGCTGGAATAAATGACTGGGGCGGAATTTCACCACTTACACAAGATTATGTTAATCCAGAATTTGACTGGCCGCAAATAGAGTTTGTAGAAAAACATACCAACTTGGAAGGATTTGAGCTAAAGGCACGATTTCCAGTTTATCCAGAAATGATGAGTATGGTAAATCAAGACTTGTATAACAAAATGACATCAATAATGGATAAAGACGGCTATGTCATTGAGGAGTATTGGAGATGAATATCGATTCACTACTAAAAAATGCAGATCCGTTAATTGCAGAAGCACTAGATCACGCATTGTCTGAAAAAGAAGTATCAATATCAGAAGCAATTCGACTATACAGCGCAAATGGCCTTGACTTTCATTTGGTCGGAATGGTAGCAGATGAGCTCAGAAAAAGGCGCGTTGGTGATACGGTGACGTTTGTAGTAAACAGAAACATCAATTTTACCAACGTATGCATCAAACAATGTGGATTTTGTGCGTTTAGCCGTGACTTTAGAGAAGAAGAAGGATATTTTTTGCCAACGGATGAAATTGTTAGGCGTGCAAAAGAAGCTCATTCACTTGGTGCAACTGAGGTCTGTATACAAGCTGGGCTTCCACCAGACATGGAATCCAGAACATATGAAAACATTTGTCGTGCGATAAAATCAGAAATACCAGATATTCACATTCATGGATTTTCCCCAGAAGAGGTATTGTATGGTGCAACACGATCAAACATTTCAATCAAGGAATATTTGATGAGGTTAAAGGATGCGGGCGTTAACACATTGCCAGGTACTGCTGCAGAGATCTTGGATCAGGACATGCGAGACAAAATTTCTCCTGGAAGAATTAGTGTTAATGACTGGATTGATGTTATCAAAACTGCTCATCGTCTTGGAATCAATTCTACATCAACCATAATGTTTGGCCATATTGAAACTCCGGAGGACAGAGTAAGACACATTGCAAAAATTAGAGAGATCCAAAAAGAGACAGGCGGATTTACAGAATTTGTTCCGCTCAATTTCATCCACAGTGAGGCGCCAATGTACAAGTATCACCTACATGAAGGAATTCAAAGTGGAGCTTCTGCAAACGATGTTCTACTTACGCATGCCATTTCACGTATAATGCTTAACAATTACATCGACAACATCCAAATGTCGTGGGTTAAGGAAGGTCCTAAAATGGCACAAGTGCTGCTCATGTGGGGAGCAAACGACTTTGGTGGAACCTTGATTAATGAATCTATTTCCACTTCTGCTGGAGCGACATATGGGCAACTACTGCGACCAAAAGAAATGCGAAGGCTGATTCGTGAAGTTGGAAGAATTCCTGCCCAAAGAAACACTTCGTATGCAATACTCAAAAAATATGATGCGTCATCAGATGAAGATGAGCTGGATAAAATACAAGATACGGCACAATTTGGTTCGTATTTTGAGCTAGTCAAATTGGACAAATACAGATACAAGAATCCAAGGGCAAACTAGTTGTCCATATGCAATGATGTAATTTCTTTTGCATCAAAATCTGGTGCAGATGAATGTGAGGCCATACTTTGTACAAAGAAAGTAATTACCATAAGAATTACAGATTCTGAAATTGCCGAGATAAAAGAAAACTATGAAAAATCAATTGGAATTCGTTTAATTAAAGACAAGAAAATTTCATCTGCTCAATCCACAATTTTGGATTACAAAAAAATAGTAACAGAAGCATTACAGTCTGAAAAAAATCTATCTAGACGGGAATTTTGGAGATCATTCCCATCAGATTCTAAAACCATGTCTATAGAGAAAACTAATGATCCAAATCTTTGGAGTTTAGATCCTACAAAACCAATAGAAATTGCACAAATAATGATAGACTCAGCAGAGCATCCTACCATTTCACGGATCTCGGGATCTTTGAATATTGTATGTGATGATTTTGAAATTCAAAATACGTCTGGCCTAAGCAAATCAGAAAAATCAACATACATCTCTGGAATAATAAATGCCGATTCCGAAAATAATATCCCAGTATCTGGAATAGGACAGGCGAATTCTAGAATTCTTGATTCTTTTAAACCTGATAAAATAGGCTCAGATGCGACACAAATGTGCGTAAATTCACAAAATCCAGGCACTGTTTTACCCAAGACAACAAGCATTATCTTCGATCCATTGGCTGTTGGAGAACTGCTGTTTTTTGTTTTTGGGCCAAACTTTAATCTGAAAACTTATTCTGAAAAGAAAAGCTGTTTTCCAAAAATCAGAGAAAAAATTGCGATAGACGAATTAAATTTACTTGATGAACCTCATGTGCCAAACAATCTAGGTGCTAAATCATTTGATGATGAAGGAATGTCAACAAAAGTGACTCACTACATCAAAGATGGGATTTTTGAAAATGTCTATTCTGATACATATAATTCTGCCAAAGAAAAAACTACATCATCTGGCAATGCATGTAGATTGGGAGTTCCATTAGGTAGATCAGCAGATCCAATTCCGATTTCCGCTCCTCACAATCTCACCATATCACCAGGAAATCATACAAGAAATGAGATTATCAAAAGTACAAAAGATGGAATTCTAGTTAGTAGATTATGGTATACGTATCCAGTCAATCCAATCAAAGGAGACTTTTCCTGTACTGCTAGAAGTGGAATTTTTCTAATTAAAAATGGGGAACTAAAACCAATCAAACCAATAAGAATAATTCACAATTTGCCGACTTTACTACAAAACATTTCTGCTATTGGAAATAATGCCAAAACAGTTCTTCCATGGGCTGGCATGCCAGTAACATGTCCCAGCATTAGGTGTGATGGAATATCAGTTGTTACAATTTGAAAGCAAGATTAATTATTGTATTATACCCCTACTAAGATATGTGTGAAACTCTGGATGAAATTCATGCAGTCCAGCTTGCCAGCATTATTGCAAAAATGCGAAAGGAATCAAAAAAACCAATTCCAGCAGTAGCATGAGTTTTACTATAAAATACCAGAAAACACGATCGTATCCAAGAACTAGGCACGTTTTTTGTTATTCAAAAATTTAACTAGGATTCTATTTAGCTCAAAAAAATTTACTGCAAATCAAAAAAAACACAAGCTAACTTTAATTAAGGTAAAGTACGGTACCATACTGTACAATGAAAGCCCGACTCACATACATTCCATTAGAGGTGGCTGATCAACTTGGCGATTTTATCATACAAAAAGATGGCCAAGTCATGGATGCGATCAAGGCTCGCACTCGTGACTTTAGCACTCTGACACTTATCAAACTGTTGTATCAAGTAAGCTGCCGTCCAATGGCATTTACTGATTTGTACATGAGTTCGAAAATCAGAATGAAGAGATCGTTTCTGAATTATCTGCACTTGTGTCTAGACTACAATTTTGTAAAAAGGGAATCATTTGAAGATTCGGTGTATTATTCTATAACAGAGCGAGGTAGAATTATGCTTGGCTTGTTTCTCCAGAAAGATAATTAGTTGCACTAAAACCCAGAAATCTAGTGGCAAAGAGAATTCTAGACGAGTCAGTACATGAAATAAAAAAGATACCAATCAGGAGCCCTATTGTTTTTGCAGGTTTTGTTGGTCCAGGACTTGCAGGGCCATTATCAGTAGGATACATAATTGAAAAGTTGAAAATGCAGGAAATCGGATACTTGCATTCAAAGTATTTACCGCCATCCACAGTATTCATGCAGGGAAGACTACGTCATCCATTTCGGTTTTATTCTAACAAAAACGGGACAATTTGCGCAATAATATGTGAAGTCACCCTAAAGATGGAGGGACTCTACAACATTGCGGCCATAATCTTAGACTGGGCTCAGAACAAGGAATGTAAGGAATTTGTAATTTTGGACGGAGTAACATCAGACGAACACGACAACAAGACTTTTTGTGCTGCAGAAGCAGATTTGTGCAGGATAATGCAGGATAAGGAAATTTCCATGATTTCCCAAGGATTCATCACTGGAATTCCTGGGAGCATTCTCAATGAGTGTATTATCCGCAAAATTCGCGCCATAACACTATTGGTAAAGGCAAGCCATGCGCACCCAGATCCACTTGCGGCTGCCACGCTAATTGATGCTATAAATCGTGTCTACGGGCTGACAATAGACACTGCCGAACTTAGGGTACAAAAAGAAAAAATCGGAAGTGAATTCAAGGAGTTATCTGATAAATACAAAGAACACCGCCAAGTCGACTCTGGAATGTATATGTAGAGATATTGGGAAAATAAAACATGCTTACATACAAGAGTGCTGGTGTTGATGTTTCGAGAATCAAAAAAAGTCAGTCGGCAATTGGCAAAATAATATCATCTACTCATTCTGGTATGGTCAAATCTGGTTTTGGACACTATGCTGGACTGGTTGGCATTCATGGTGGAAAATACCTAGCCACTCACACCGATGGTGTTGGAACCAAGGTTTTGATTGCAAATTTACTAAAAAAATATGACACCATAGGAATTGATTGCGTTGCAATGAATGTCAACGATATCATTTGTATTGGAGCAACGCCCATATCGTTTGTTGATTATATTGCTGCAAACAAAAACAATGAATCCATCTTTGTCCAAATAGCTAAAGGCCTAGCAATGGGGGCAAAAAAATCAGGCGTTCCAATAGTTGGAGGCGAGACGGCGATAATGCCGGACTTATTTGAGGAGAAAAAATTTGCATTTGATCTGGCAGGAATGGTTGCAGGTTTGGTAGATAAAAACAAGATAATACTTGGAGATAAAATCAAAAAAAATGATGTCATAATAGGAATAGCGAGTGCTGGAATTCACTCTAATGGATATTCATTGGCACGTAAAGTCTTGCTCAAAAAATATTCCATACATGACACAATCAAGGGTTTGGGTAAAATAGGTCATGCAATGCTTACACCTACTGAGATCTATGTTAAACCAGTTCTAGATATAATATCAAAGTGTGAGGTGCACGGCCTTGCAAACATTACTGGTGGTGCGTTTACCAAGCTTTTGAGGCTAAAAAAGACAGGATTCGTCTTAGATTCCATGCCTGCACCACCAAAAATAATGCAGACAATACAAGACATTGGTGTTTCAAATGAAGAAATGTACAAAACATTCAACATGGGTGTTGGTTTTTGTGTGATTGCGCCAAAAAAAGAATCAGACAAAATAATCACAATTTGCAAAAAGCACACACTCAAATCATATGAGATTGGCCATGTTTCTGACAGGACAGGTGTCTTTGTTGGAAATAAGAAACTCGCATAGCTAGAACTGTTTTTAATCACATAATTACAATAAAGATAGGCAAACATGGAATCGCATTTCATTCAAGTAATCATTTCGGTTTGCGTTTTGCTTTTTGCTGCCAAGTTGATGGCGGAACTGTTCGTTAGAATTAGACTGCCTATAGTGTTAGGTGAACTGATTGCAGGAATGATCGTTGGGCCATTTGCAATCGGAGCATTCATCATGATACAGGGAATGCCACTTGTTGTTCTAAGCCAAGAGGTAAAGATACTCGGCGAGATCGGCGCAATAGTGATTTTGTTTATGGCAGGCCTACAAATGACACCAAAGGAATTCATCAAAGGTGGTAAGGCATCATTTACTGTTGGAACATTAGGTGTGATTGTTCCATTTTTCGTCGGATTTTTTGTCTTTCAGATATTTGGATTTGATGCATTTCAGGCAATGCTAGTCGCTACTGCACTTACTGCAACCAGCGTTGCCATATCTGTGCAAGTGTTAAACGAATTTGGCAAGCTCAAAACGCCAGAAGCTCGTCTCATAATTGGAGCTGCAGTAATTGACGATATTTTGGCAATTGCAGTATTATCCATGGTGACATCAATTGGAGGAAGTGGTGTAGAAATTGACGTTGCCGAAGCAATATTTACCATATTCAAAGTGCTTGCGTTCTTTGCAGCCATGGCAATTGCTGCAATATTTCTTGTTCCACGCATAGTCAATTCCAAAATATGGAAGGCGAGTGGAAGTATCGAGGGAATAGTCACTGCTGCATTTTTTGGCACGGCAGGTCTTGCAGCATGGATTGGATTATCGCCTATTTTGGGAGCATTTGTAGTTGGGATGGCATTATCTACTACAAAGGTCTTTGAGCAAGTAGAACACTATATTGGAAAGCTTGGATTGATTTTTGCACCGCTATTCTTTGCAATAATTGGCGCCCAAGTAGACTTTGGTGGAATAAACTCTGAAGTATTAATAATAGGTGCAATCATAATTGGCGTGGCCATAATAACCAAACTAATTGGCTGCGGCATTCCAGCTCAGCTGTTTTTGAAAAACAAAGCCCAGTCAAAACGGGTTGGAATTGCAATGATCTCTAGAGGTGAAGTAGGCCTCATTGTAGCAGGAATTGGTTTATCCAGCGGTGTGCTTGTTCCAAACATCTATACTACCATAGTGATAATGGTTGCAGTTACATCACTGATTACACCAATTTGGCTAAAGCTTGAATACAAAAAAGATGTACAACAAAACCCAATGCCCCAAAACTAGAAAAGAAATTGTAGAAAAATATTAAATTAGACGAATTGGATCTTTTTGCATTGATTGACGAGAAATTCATTGATATGTGTGCAGTGTGTAAACAAGGTGTTCCAAAAACAACTATGATTTATAAAAAAGGCCGTGTCTTTCATGAGAGATGTTTTCAAACACAAGGAAATCTGTTTCCTGTAATTGATCAAGAAATAATGCAGTTATCCGCTCGAACTAGAATAGAACTTGTCCAGATGAGAAACCTCAAAGTGAGAACAGACGCCGGACTTTTGAAAATGCCAAAAGCTAAGCCCAAAAAGTCAAGATCTAAGCAAGCCAAAAAGACAGTCAGAAAAAGACATCGTTAGTTTCTTTGAAGAAATTTAAAGCCAGATAGTTATTTCCAAAATAATGCCCAGCGCTACATTTTCTCAGGCGTGTATAGAGATTTCCCAGAATCTTTTATCTATACAAGACGCAACAAAATCCCAAATTAAATCGCAAATCAAGCAAATTTGCACAAAATATGCACTAGAACGAATTCCCAAAAATCATGAGATTTTGTCTACAGTGACTGGTACAGATTATACTAGGCTGCAAAAAATTCTACTAAAAAAACCAGTCAAGACAGCATCAGGAGTTGCAGTAATTGCGTTAATGCCAAAGCCATATGCATGCCCACATGGAAGATGCACGTATTGTCCTGGCGGAATAGAATTCAATTCGCCAAACTCTTACACTGGGAATGAGCCATCCACAATAAACGCAATTGAAAATCAATACGACCCAAAAAAACAGATAGTATCCAAACTTGCAAAGCTGATTGCATATGGTCACGATCCAACAAAAATGGAGCTTGTAATTGTTGGTGGAACTTTTCTTTTTATGCCAAAAGACTATCAGAGAAATTTTATTAAATTATGTTATGATGCGTTAAACAGATTTGATTCTCCAGATTTAGAATCGGCAAAACAAGGAAATGAAAAAGCTGAAATTCGAAATGTCGGGTTCACTATAGAGACCAAACCTGATTATTGTAAACAAGAACATGTAAACATGATGCTAGAATATGGCATCACCAGGATTGAAATTGGAGTACAAAGCTTACAAGAATCAGTCTATAAGGTTGTAAACCGTGGACACACATATTCTGACGTAGTAGAATCATTTCAGATTTCAAAAGACGCAGGTTACAAAATTGTTGCACATATGATGCCAGGCTTGCCAACAGTTAGTCCAGAAGTAGATATTGCAGATTTTAAGAGATTATTCTTGGATAACGACCTCAAGCCAGACATGCTCAAAATCTATCCATCTTTGGTATTGCAACACACTCCAATGTATGAGGATTATCTGCAAGGCAAATACACGCCATATTCAGATGATGATATGATTCGTGTTCTAATGGAATTGAAAAAAATCATACCGAGATGGACTAGAATCATGCGAATTCAAAGAGAAATTGGCCCCAATGAGATAATTGCAGGTCCAAAATCTGGCAACCTCAGACAAATTGTACTAGATAAACTCAAAAAACATGGCCAAAGTTGCAAATGCATTAGATGCAGAGAGATAGGATTTACTGCAGAACCTGCCAAAGAAACCACATTACACCGAGAAGATTACACTTCATCTTCAGGTGAGGAAATCTTTTTGTCGTACGATGATTCCGATGATAGAATTTATGGATTCTTGAGATTGCGCAAGCCAAGCTCATTAGCACATAGAAGTGAAGTTACACAAAAAAGCAGTATTGTTAGAGAACTGCACGTATATGGAAAATCTCTAAAAATCGGAGAGCGCGAGGATGGCCAAATTCAGCATTCTGGTCTTGGTAAGAACTTGATGAGCGAAGCAGAAAAAATAGCAAAAGAGGAATTTGATTCCAATAAACTGCTTGTTATTTCAGCAGTCGGTACTCGCGAATATTATAGAAAGCTTGGATACACTTTAGATGGGCCATATATGGCAAAAAGACTAGAGTAAGATGTCAGAAGAAGAAAAGATAATCATCGGTAAGGGAACTTGGATTGACAAGCTTGCTTTTGAAATGATAGAGCGTGAAAAGCAACTTGGGCGAGATACCAAATTGCTCAAAGTCGAGTCAGGGCTTGGAGCATCTGGAATACCACATATTGGAAGCCTCGGAGATGCGGTTCGTGCCTATGGGGTAAAACTTGCTCTTGAGAATCTTGGCTACAAATCTGAACTTGTTGCGTATTCTGATGATCTTGATGGTTTACGAAAAATCCCAGAAGGATTGCCAGATTCGTTATCAGGCCACATTGCAAAGCCAGTGTCATTGATCCCAGATCCATTTGGTTGTCATGATTCCTACGGAATGCACATGAGTGGCATCTTGCTAGAGGGGCTTGATAAGCTTGGAATAAAATACAATTTTGTTCGAGCCCGCGATACTTACAAAAACGGGCTACTCAAGGAGCAGATTCATACAATATTGATAAATTCTGAAAAAATTGGAAACAAGATAGAAGAACTAGTAGGCCAAGAAAAATATCAAAAGTTTTTGCCATACTATCCTGTTTGTGAAAAATGCAATAGACTTTACACTGCACAATCATACGAATATGATCAGAATAGACGCGTTGTCAAGTATAGGTGCACAGAAGCAGAGATCGGTTCTAAAATGCTCAAAGGTTGTGGACACCAAGGTGAGGCAGACATTGCCAAAGACTTGGGCAAGTTAGCATGGAAAGTAGAGTTTGCTGCAAGATGGCATGCGTTTGATATTAGATTTGAGGCGTATGGGAAAGATATCATGGATTCAGTCAAGGTCAATGATTGGGTTTCGGATGAAGTACTAGGTCATCCACATCCACACCACGTAAAATATGAAATGTTTTTGGACAAGGGCGGCAAGAAAATCTCAAAATCTGCAGGCAATGTTGTAACATCACAAAAATGGTTCAGATATGGAACACCAAAATCAATGCTATTATTATTGTACAAAAGAATTACAGGAGCTCGCGAGCTTGGATTTGAAGACATTCCTGCTTTAATGGATGAGTATAACGAAATAGAAGATGTTTATTTTGGAAAAATAAACTCGGATAACGAAGCAAAGCTACTCAAAACCAAAGGACTGTATGAATACACAAATCTGTTGGTTCCTCCTAAAACTCCGCCAACTCACGTCAACTTCAGACTACTAATAGAATTGTGTAGAATTTTTAAAGAAAATCGTTTGAGTTTAGTATCAAAGAAACTAATTGATTATGGCACAATTAAAAATTCTGAGCCACATATTGAGCAGCTAATCGAGCTTGCAGGGAATTACGCAGATGACTTTGAAGAGGAAGAGATTTCAAGAATAGAGATCAATGATATTACTAAAAAGGCACTCAAGCAATTAGTTGGAGTTTTAGAATCGGATAAAGAGCCAGAAGATCTACAAAACGCAATATACAGCATTGCTAAAGAGAACAATGTTCAACCAAAGGACTTTTTCATGATATTATATCAGATAGTCATAAATGCAAATCGTGGCCCGAAAATTGGGCCATTCATACTAGACATAGGACGTAAAAAAGTTGCACATGCCATAACTCGACACATCTGAGATGGCGCACAACGAACACAATCGACAAAAAACTGGTGGTGGGTTTTTTCTCATAATTTTGGGTGCATTTTTGTTCGTCATTGCACCAATGTGGTTTTCTCAAGAACCAGAGAAGGGACTGCCATTGATCGCATTAGGCTTTGTGGTTGGCGGAGTAGGATTTTACATTCGATTTCTTCGTAAAAAGAAAAATTCATCTTGATATTTGGTTAGATGAAAAACATGGGATTCTTTAAGAGAAAAAAGGAAAAAGCACCGGTAGATGAGCTAGATCAAAAATTAACTGATGAACCAAATTTAGAGTCAATTCAGATCAAAAGCCAAGAAGAGATCCAAAAAGACAAGATGGTAAACGAATTAGAGATCATTGCTGATGATCTGGAATCAAAAACAGCTCATCTTAATTCCATTTCAGCGAAACTTGATAAGACAAAATCAGAATATGATGAGGCCACTACTATTTTGATGACATTAAAAAAAGAAGTAAATGAAAAAAAAGTTGAAATTGATATGCAACGAACAGAACATCAACAATTATTCAAACAAATTGAAGCATCAAAGCTAGAATTAGAATCAACTAAAAGAGAAATCACTGAAAAAAAAACTATTCTTGATGAAGTGAGTCGGGAGAAAATAGACTTGGAGATTATAAAATCAGAATATCACAAGTACAAGTCCGAAGTTGAAGAGATGAAGAATAATCTTCAGATTATGCAAAAATCGTATGATGAGAGTAGAAAAACACAAGAATTCATGACAAGATCTTTGGGAGATACTAAATCTGAGCTAGAATCAATAAAAACAAAGGTTGAGCTAGCAAAAAAAGAGCTGAAATTCATCGAAGAGCAGAGTGCAACCACTGGTAAGCGAACCAGTCAGAGAGACGTAGTTGCAGCTGCAAGCTCTGTGATATCATCATTAAATTCCAAAATTTTAATGATGCAAAAAGAGATGGAAACCCTCAAAACATCTTTACAGAGAGAACGGATGCAACACCAAGAGTTCAATGACGAAATTGACGAGTCTTAGAACATGTCAGTTTTACGCAAAATAGGAAAGGCTTGTGCATTTGTTGCAATAGGAATTGTAACAATAGTTGTTGGCGCATTTATGATTCGTGGAACGATGCATTTGTGGGACAAAAAAGATGATGAATTAAAAAAGGACAAATAATATAGAATTGTTCATCATGCATGGTAGGACCAAGGGATGGAGGATTTGGCTTTGATCAGTCCAAAAAATACACTGAAGTTGAGAATCTAAATGAGATTTGTGTCCAATGTCAAGCAGGCCAACACGCAAAATGTCTTGCAAAATCAAAAGAAATTCCAAGCTGCGAATGCGAACACTGTATTGTCTTTGGCTAAAGCTTGTTCAAAAATCACAGCATCAGTTTCAAGTACAATCAATAGTATAACATAATCAAGCTGAGCATAGTGCTGCCATCCGTGCCACTTACCTTCTGATGGCGGCTCAGCGCCTTATGTCATTTGTGCAGAGCCAAACAGCACAGAAAATTGCTTGCACCAGACTAGTACGGTATCATATTTTTCCAAGTTAGATCCTTCTGGAATTTCATAGTTTTGGTTTCCAATGTTTGCTTTCAGCTGGCCAAGATTCACATAATCTTGCGCAGTTGTATCAGTTGCCAAATACACGTACAAGTCAGGTCCATTTGTTGCCTTAAAATCTTCAAATCGTAGCAATTGTTTTCCGTCTGCTAATTGTACAACTTTTGCTTGGCCTTCTGCATTATGAATTCCATCGTTTACTCCAACGAATTGCCCAGATACAATAGTGTGTGGTGTTTCAATCGTGGATGTTGTAATACCATCTGTTGATGTTAGAGCACTTGTTATTTCCGGTAATTGTTCATCAATGGTAACATCAAAGAATAACGGCGATGCTGTATAAACTACGACTGGAATTACCAAAGATGCAATGATTCCGATTATGATTTTTTTATTCACGAATACAGTCTTACTATAATGTATTAAAGCAATATTCCAAATTCATTCCAAAATGTTGGGCTCCGATTCACTGAATCCAATCATAATTGATTCATTTCTCTAACTCCTCGTCATTGCCCGATCATTGTATAAAAATCCAAGTTAAGAGTCTGCTGAAATGATTAAAACCATGAAATTCAAAATTGCAAAACAGAGTAAAGAATTCCTAGGCTTGCGCCTTGATGAATTTAGCATAGCCGTAATACAGATCAAACGGTTTGCTGTAAACTATCAGTATATTGTACGTGTCATGATCTATTTCAGAAATGTTATAGTTTTGGTCTCCATGTGAAGCTTTGAGTGTACCTATTTCAATTCCTGTATCTGTGGTACCATCTTTGGTAAGGTATATCTTTTGATCAATTCCACTGATTACACCAAAATCTTGTAGTCTAAGAAATGTCATGGTTCCAGATACAAAAATTGCTGCAGTTCCTAGTGCATCATGTCCCTTTATACCACTTACAGGAGTAAGTTTGATCATTCTCAGATCAGATGATCCGGAAATCTCAGTGATCATGTCTTTGCTTTCAGCTGCAAAGCTTGGCCTGTCATGTGCTTCATCTAGTATCAGATTTTTTGTACTAAACGGCATTGTTTGCACTAGGAATGATTTTTCATCTTCAGATAGTGCAACGAATTTTTCATATGTCATCTCTGGTTGTAATTCTGATAATGCTAAACTAAGCTTGTTTTGTTGTTCTGGTTGCACATAGGATGTAGAAACCACGTAATACGAACCCATAAGAAATGTTCCAATTACTACAGATATTGTAATTACTCTAAGCAATTAGGCTTCCTCTGATATTGTGAATTTTGATTTTGTTTGTGCTTGTATTGCGATTGCAAAAAATGCACCCATAATAACTCCATATACAACATGTAGTTCTACTGAGCTGATCATTATGAGATTAGAATTAGCTAAAAGAATTTGTACCTCCCCACTTAGAACATTTGATTGTATGGTTGGCATTATAACAAAAAAACTGATTGGCATAAAAAATACAACAAATACTACTAGCCCAGTTGTGATTCCAGCGATTACGCCCTTTTTGATTGAATTGATGTCTAGTTTTTTGTGCAAGCCCGAGCCTAAACCAAAAACCGTACCTATCAGTGAGGCAGTAAGCATGTGTGACACCATCCCAATTAGAGTAGCTTCAATGCCTGTTGAGCCTGTTGCCAGTCCAACTATTTTGTAGAATGCGCCTTGGCTGAAACCCAAAGAAAGATCAATTATGAAAATGCTGATAAAGATGGCAAATCCGCCAACAAGCCCAGCTACGCAACCAATCTGCGCTCTCTTTTTCAAAGAGAGATTTGGGTCAAAACTGATCATGTTGATGGCCAGTGTTCGCCTTCTATTTTTTCCCACTTTTCTTTTTGTTCTTTTTTGACCTTTGTTTTCATAGAATAATCCTCATACAACATGAATGAGCTAAATAATCCCATTATACAACCATACAGAATATGCAGAATTAATGCACCCCATAGAATTTGATCCGAAGTTCCCATCAAAATTTGTGCAATTTCCATTTGTTCAGATGTCACAGGTAGCATCCCCGTTGCTTGGGAAGTCATCATTGGGAACATCAAGTACAGAGTAATTGGCATAAAAAATATTGCATACACTTGGATTCCTGTGACTCCGCCTGCAATGATACCCTTTGGAACACTAGAGATCTGTAACAACCTATGCATAGTAGAACAGATGCAGAAAATTGCGCCGATCAGAGCAGCAATTAGCATGTGTGCGAAAAACCCAAAGACTATTGCAGGCATTCCATCAAGACCCACCAACATTCCAACAACTTTGTAGAATGTTCCAAATGGAACACCAATGTCATGATCTATCCAGAAAAACGAGCTGAAAAGCGCAAATCCACCTACCAGTCCAGCAATACAACCGGTTTTTGCCATTCGATAGATTTCTGTACCGCTAGTCAAGATTATCACCGAAAGGAATACGACAAACGCCTGCGCTTTTCAACTGTATAGTTATCCATCAAACAAATATAATCATCATGATTGAAATTCTTAAAATTTGTTTAGTATTATGTGCGTATGGTTGAAAACTCATTTATTATTGAAAATTCAGGATAGTATCTCAAGCAGTGCGATGAAACTGAGTTTCATGCCACAGACCCGGTACGAGCGCATCAGTGTTTTGCCTGACACTATCCTATGTATCGACATTATACAAGAACAATAAAGCTGATCATATATGATCTAAACATTTGTCAAAATATTATATCGAAAATGAACAAGTATTAACTCTGGCCATTACTTTTTTTCTTGAAGAATCCAAGTCTAAAGCCAGTACCATTGTCATGTTTTTTGCCAATACCATCCAGATATTCATACGTTATTTGTTTTCCAAATCCAACCATGTTTGATGTTTTAAGATCTCGAAATTTAAATCGTTTACCATTTTCTAATTTGATTAGCGCATCATCAGATAATGCAAAGCTTGACCCCTCATCATGAAATGTCATCGTACCGCCCTGAAGTAGTTCAATTTCGCAGTTATAGTTCATTGTTGTTCCAAAAACGAACAGGTGTTTTGTTCGTACCTTGATGTTATTTACTAGATTGTTCACTATTACTGTATCAGCATCTAATAGTACAGTTTCTCTTGCGTTAGAGATAACAACCTTGCCTTTTGGTGCACGTAATTCAGTAAAATGTTCTTTTGTTACGTACAGGCCAACTCTACCTTGCGGATCCTGTAGTGTCTCTTTGATACCAGTTACATTTCCAGCAATGATATCTCCGTTTTCTGCTATAATTTTGACACCATGTTCTATTATGTAGTTATTTTTTAGAGGATTATCTAGAATGAAATTTCCGTTTTGTACTATAATTTTGGTTTTGTTTTCTTCTGCATATGCAAAATACGGACTGGTAATACTGCCAGACATGTTAATTGTTCCATTATACGTAAATTGACCAGCCCAAATTTTTCCTTTAATTAATAGATCACCAGATTTTTGTCGTTCAAATTCCACCTCACCGAGTTCTTTAGAACCAAATAGTCTTGATCCAATTGCATTGTCTCGTTGCAACAAAGCCGCCCATTCTTGAGCTGCTTTCATTTCTCGTGCAACATCACCAGACAAGACAAGATTACGTCTTTTTCTTTCCTCTTCTGAATCTCCAGTGTAGACTTTGGCTTTTTTTAATTTCTCATCATCTGAATCAGGATATGTTTTTCCAGCCTTTAGATCCTCATATGCTTGAATGATTTTTTTTACCGTTTCTTCATTTCCGCCTCTATCAGAATGATGGTCTAGTATGAGTTTACGAAAAGCGTCACGAATCTCTCTTTGAGTTGCGTTTTGTTTTAGTCCCAAAATGTCGTAATTGCTTTGAACCAAACTATTCTGTATCGGAATGATATGATTATGTATTTTTTGAGTCTAGCCTTTCATGCCAAACCCAACAAGTACTGAATAACAACCAAGGCCGCAATCTTCACAAATTGGCTTCATTGAATCACTGTCTGCGCTTCCAATACAACACGGTCTTTTCTCCCTACCCATATGATCTACTGATAAGATAGCCCAGGTTGGACAGTCAACCGGTGTTGTACCTTGTCCCCCCCAATTTTTTTTCATAATCTCTAGCTGACTGGGTGGATTTATGATATAATCTGGATATTTGTCACGCATTGCAATGATGTTGTCTATTACTTTGGTTCGTTCTGGGCCAAATGGCATCCAGAGTGGATCACCTTTGGCAAATGGGGTATGAAATTGGAATCCAATTTTATTAGAGTAATCCTTCCATTGCTCAATAACATCTGACACTGTATGGTAGTTTTGTGAATTTATTGTCATTGTAATCCAAATGTCTTTGTATGCATTTGGCCCATTTTGTGTAATGTAATCTAAAACGTTTCTTCTAGTGTCTTGATATGCTCCATCTCCACGAATTTTGTTGTGTATTTCTTGTGTACCATCAATTGATATCCAATAAAAGTAAATCTTGTCGTATTTTTTTAGTGGTCTAGTACCATTTGTGACAAGGCAGACACGTTTCGGGAATTCATTTATGAACAACTCTACGACATCTGGACGCAGTGTTGGCTCGCCTCCAACCAAAGTTATGATGAATACATGGTTTTTTTTGAATTTTTTTTCAATTACTTCCTTCCATTGATCTACTGTTAGCTCTTCGTTTTCTTTTCTGTTTAGCCACCAATAACAATGAGTACAATGTAAGTTGCATACGTTGATTATATCTGCAGAACCATATAATGGGCTTTTTTTCCCAAATAACCTATAACCTGCAAATTTTGTCAGTATGTGAAAATAACATGGTGTTTCCTGAAGGATTTGCTTTACTCCCCTTCCCATTATTTCCATGAAGTGCCCCTAAGAATCATTGAGTGGGACTTGGGATCTGAATGTAATAAAGAATAGGTCGCAATAATCTAGGCATAAAACCGCCTTTTGTCAATATTATACAATGCATCCATTCATATGCATCCAAATTAGACGGTCTTTGACTGTAAGGTCATAAGGAAAAGTGGAGGTGTAAAGATGAGTTTTGACGATAATTCCGGACGACGCGATAACAGACGTTTCGGCGGCGGATACAGAGGAGGCGGAGGCAGACGTTTTAACAACGATAGACAGTTTGACGACCGACCAAAACCAGTAGAAACTGGCAAAGAATACGATGTATCCATTACTGAGACATCCAGACAAGGCGACGGAATAGCAAGAGTAGACGGATTTGTCATATTTGTGAAAGGCGGACAACCAGGCCAAGAGACAAAAATTAAGGTCACACAAGTAGGCAGACGTTTTGCAACTGCTGAACTGGCACAATAGATTCCTTCTACAGTTTTTGTAGAAGAAATTTAGCAAAAATATTTTTTTAATTTTTCTAATTAAATCAAAATTAGTTTATAGTGTATTATTATATGATATCATACAATGATGTCATTATTTCAGCTCAGTACTAGAAGATACGATGAAGAAATTCCAAAAGTAAAAGAAGCGATCAAAGCTTTGGAAGAAAAATGTAATGCTAAAGGCGGATGCAAAATAGGAACACCGTTTAACAAAGCTGGTTGGACTTTTTTTGATCTGGAGATCAGTGTTGAGATGACTAAAACAATAGAAACATCCGGCATGATGGAAGGAGCGCAAGGATTTACAATTAGTGAACAGTTAAAAAATTTTGTTGGTCATTTTTTAGAATCATATGGTAGCCAAGTCAGAATAAAAAAAATTGATTACGATTAGAATCCTTCCGGTGGATTTTGCACGAAAACATTGCATGCTAGAACGTCTGTTTTTTTGTCTCTATATTGAACATTACATGTAACAAATTTTCCTTTTAGTGCCTGTTCTAGATCTTCTATGGTTTTTTCTGATTGTGACGAATCATCATTTTCTGCCTTAACAATTAGAATTTTTTCTAATTTACTGTATTCATCAGAGTTATCTTTTCTGAAATGAGTTACGTAGATTCTAAACATATTACCTGAAAGACAGTCCAATACGGGTCCACCTATTCCATCACCCATGCAATTTTCTAGTTTTTGTTTGCTATAATTGTTTTAAAATAAAGTTTGTAGGCCATTCTGGGTTTTGCTTTGATTCCAGAACTAGCTGTTTTGCCCTTTGCTCAAATGTGCCTTCTAGGAAATCTTCAAGAAGCTCGCATAAGACGCGTCTTAGGATTTCCGTGTATTTTGCCCTAGTGACTGGAGACTTGATTCCCTGATAGAATAGCTCTATTGGTTCTTGTGAAAATGTCTCGATTTCCTCTTTTGTAATCTTCAAGGCGAGATTTCATGCGTAAAAGATCTAGATAAAGTACGATAGTGAAGCGGATCCGGGGGGACTCGAACCCACGACCTGACGCTCCGCAAGCGTCCGCACTATCCAAGCTGTGCAACGGACCCGCAAAGAAAATCTAAAGTAAATCTGTAAAAAATGTTCGTAATCTAAGCAGTACTAGTCTCTGCCTTTTTGACAAAGATGTAGTGCATTATCAGACCAGCAATTATACCGCCGATGATTGGGCCTGCCCAGTAGATCCAGTGGAAATCCCAATATCCGGATGCGATTGCAGGACCCAGAGTCCTTGCTGGATTCATTGAAGCTCCAGTCAGTGGAATACCCACCAAGTGCAACAAGAACACCATTCCGCCAATTACCAAACCATACATTCCTGCTGGTGCCTTTTTGTGCACAGCAGTCATGAATATCACAGTTACCAAGAAGAACGTAAAGACTAACTCTAGTGCAAAGCCAGACATTGTAGAGCTACCAAGCAACGCACTTGGTCCGCCCTGCGTTCCAAAGTTGACCTTTGCGCCCAAAACAGGAAATATTGTCTTTAGTGTAAATGCCGCAATTGTTGCACCTATGCACTGGAATACGATATATCCAATGCCATTTACGATGCTTATTTTACGAGTAATCATCATTGGTATAGTGACTGCTGGGTTGATGTGTGCGCCAGATACATGGCCGAACGCATAGACCATCAGGCCAATGATACCACCATGTGCCAATGAAATAATCAATAATCCTTCGAGGTTTAGCGAATCGCCAAACATTGTAGATGTAACTATAATGGACAGCGGTCCAAAGAACACTAGTGCAAATGTGCACAAGGCTTCTGCAAACCAAGCTCTTCCTGCGACCATCAATGAAACCCTTTACACTTTCAATATAAAATATGCGGCCGATTCATGACTCCAAAATAATTAATTGTGAGATGAATTGAGGACAAGTATGCTAGCTGAAGGTGACAAAGTTCCAAGTTTTGAGTTACAAGATTCAGATGGAAAGACAGTCAAATCCTCAGAATTTAAGGGTAAAAAATTCGTAGTTTATTTTTATCCACGTGATTTCACACCAGGATGCACCATAGAGGCAGATGAGTTCTCTAAAGAATACAAAAAGTTCCAAAAAATAGGCGTCACCATAATTGGCATATCAACTGACAGCGTAGAATCTCACAAAAAGTTCGTCGACAAGATGGGGATCCCCTATGTCTTATTGTCAGATCCAGAGTCAGAAGTATCCAAAAAATTCGGCGTCTGGGGCAAAAAGCAGTTCATGGGTAGAGAATACATGGGAATTCAACGAAGTACGTTTCTTATTGATGAAAAGGGTAAGATCTTCAAAGTATACCCAAGTGTCAAACCAAAGGGACACGCAGAAGAAGTACTAGATGAGCTGACAAATTAAAAAGAGGAGAGATTTTTAGAAGCCTTTTGGCAGTGTACCTTTTGGTTTTGCTGGTGCAGGTGCTGGAGGTGGAGTTGTTGGTTTGAATCCTGCTGGCAATGAACCTTTTGTGCTGCTTGATTGTGGTGCAGGCGGTGCAACTTTTGCTTGTTGTGCTTGTTGCTGCATTCTTGCCACATATTCTTTTTCATATACCTCTAGCTGTTCTTTTCTATTGCCGCTTCCACTAGTTTGTGGCGCCGGCTTGCTTTCAGCAGGCAATGTGTCTTTTGGTTTTGGAGCCGGTGTTGACGGTGCTGTTTGTGCAGAACCAGTTGCAGTAGATGCAATACCATATCCTGCAAAGTATTTCGTTCTTGGATGGTATGCTAACTTTTCTCGTGTTGCAAAGTACTTGTTAGACGGTTGTGTATAACCTGTTACCTTTGCTTTTTGGAGATTCCAATCTGATGTTGGAACACTTGCTGATTTAACGTGTTTGCTTGCAAAGTATCGGTTTCCTGCTGGTGAATAACCAGTTACCTTGGTGCGGTATGTGTGAAAATCCGATGTTGGTGCGCCCTTCCATTGGTCCCAAACTGCAATAGTTTCTTCAGCTGGTGCCTGTGGTTTTGGTGCCGGTGGTGGTGTTTGTACTTGTGGTTTTGGTGTCGGCGCTGGTGCTGGTGGTGGAGGTGTTTGTACTTGTGGTTTTGGTGTCGGCGCTGGTGCTGGTGGTGGAGGTGTTTGTACTTGTGGTTTTGGCGTCGGTGCTGGTGCTGGTGCCGGTGGTGGTGTTTGTACTTGTGGTTTTGATTCAAATTGTGTAGCTAGTCTTGCAAGTTTTTCTTCTAATTCTGCAATTTTTGCTTCTAAATCCTTTTTAGTTGATTTGGTAGTTCCAGCCATATGTTTTTCCTGACACCTCTATAGTTTATTTACATTTTGTTCCATTAGAGCAAAATAATTCAATTGTTTGTTTATGAATTACGGATTTTTACAATAGATTTTGAAACAGATTCTAAACGTAATATCGATCATACTACATAATAGAAGTTATTCAAAAATATGTAGGAAAAATGAAATTTAGGAGCCTTTTGGCAGCGAGCCACGAGTCGGGTTTGGTTTAGGTTTTGGAGCCGGTGTTGACGGTGCTGTTTGTGCAGAACCAGTTGCAGTAGATGCAATACCATATCCTGCAAAGTATTTCGTTCTTGGATGGTATGCTAACTTTTCTCGTGTTGCAAAGTACTTGTTAGACGGTTGTGTATAACCTGTTACCTTTGCTTTTTGGAGATTCCAATCTGATGTTGGAACACTTGCTGATTTAACGTGTTTGCTTGCAAAGTATCGGTTTCCTGCTGGTGAATAACCAGTTACCTTGGTGCGGTATGTGTGAAAATCCGATGTTGGTGCGCCCTTCCATTGGTCCCAAACTGCAATAGTTTCTTCAGCTGGTGCCTGTGGTTTTGGTGCCGGTGGTGGTGTTTGTACTTGTGGTTTTGGTGTCGGCGCTGGTGCTGGTGGTGGAGGTGTTTGTACTTGTGGTTTTGGTG
>Ga0233424_10000088_pt1 | contig 128295 bp, 112 predicted proteins | sample Watercolumn_Towu_FD_181011 | JGI IMG/M metagenome (GOLD analysis project Ga0233424, IMG submission 181011) | Freshwater microbial communities from Lake Towuti, South Sulawesi, Indonesia - Watercolumn_Towuti2014_125_MG | ecosystem: Environmental > Aquatic > Freshwater > Lake | place...
AGCTGCGCCTCGGTGGCGCGGTCCTGTTCGAGACCGTCGAGGTATTTCAGGAAGAGCAGCCAGGAGGTCTGCTCGGCGTAGTCGAGTTCGGTGGCGCAGCCAGCTTCCTTGCGGAGGGCGTCGTCAATGTTGCGGAAGGCTTGTTCGAACATGGGGCAAAAAAGCGGCGGCCGGGTGCATGCCCAGCCGCCGCTGGGAAATAGCCTGGCGGCTCAGTTAAACTCGTTCTTCCGATACGCGCCCATCGCTGGCGCATCGGGATTCACTTCGGGGCCGAAGTAACGCAGCGTGACGAGCGGTTCGGTCTCGCTGGTGTTCTCGAAGGTCACACCGGCTTTCGCGCCGTCTTCGGTGCAGAAGTATTCGTCCTCGGTCAGTTCGGTGAAGCGGATGACTTTCGGGCTGTTCAACGGCTGGCCGTTGATTTTGCCGGTGCCCTGCACGCAGATCAGGCCGTAGGCGCCGGTGTCTTTGATGGTGCATTTCACGCCGGGTTCCACGGTGAGTTCCTTGGCGGTGAAGAGCTGTTCGCCGTCCACTTTGCCATAGACGATCCAGCGGTCCACGAAGCCTTCGCGGCGGGTGTCGGCCACGGGGACGGGTTCGAGGTAGTGGTTGTCCTTGAAGTTCGGGTCCACGTTTTTGTCCCAGTCGAGCTGGTCCACGATGAAGTCGAGATCGTGGTGCTTCGCCTTGGGCATGTCCTTCACGAGCAGGCTCCAGGGGACGGAGCGGCCTTCGACGAGGTTTTGATACATCCCGAAGACGTCGCTGCCCCATTGCGGCTCGTAGGTGCAGAGGCTGCCGGGCGCGTGGAGGATGCAGGGGTCAATGAGCCAGCCGGAGCCGACTTTGAGGCGGTAGGCTTTGGAGAGGTCGAGGATGCCGTTGTCGCCTTTGTTCCAGTTTTCGAGGCAGCGGCGGACTTGCGCCTTCGTTGTGCCGGGCTCGAAGCCCATGAAGGTGTAGGGGAAGTTGTTGCCCACGTTGTTGTGCTGCGGCGGGAAGTAGTAGGACTCGGGCTTGCCTTCCTGGCCGACGAGCTTGGCTTGCTTGGCCGACTGGTGCATGTGGTGGGGAATCGGTCCCATGTTGTCGAAGAACTTCGAGTAAACGGGCCAGCGGCCATACTTCTTCCAAATCTTCTGGCCGACGAGCGTCGCGCCGGTGTCGGCGACGGCTTGCGCGAGGGTGAAGCGTTCGTTGCCGACGACGCAGTAGTTGAGGCCCTCGTCCCATGCGCGGCCTTCGTTGGCGGTGGGCGTGGTGGAGGCGAACCAACGTTCGTCAATGCCGCCGCGGTCCAGGCCGTAGGCGTAGGTGTCGTCGGGGTGGAGCTTGATGCGGAGGCCGGGCTGGAGGAAGGAGCGCGGCACCCAGGCGGGCGCGAGGCGGAGGAGGCCGCCGGTGCGGGAGAGTTCGGCGCCGACTTTCGCGGCGGTGTTCTTCTTGATGGTTTTGAGTTGGGAGACGGTGTTCATGGCGCGTAGTGGTTAAAACGCAAGTCGGAAACGCGGGCGCGAGTGTAGGCGTGGTGATTTCCAGGCAGCAAGCGGCATTTGGCCTGCGTGCCGTGTGGAGTCCGATGCGCGTGCCGGCGCTACTTCACACCAGCGAGGCGGTCCTTCCAAATTTTGTGGAGGAGCACGGTGGCGCGCACGTCGCGCAAACAGTATTCGGCGATGTCGCGGTGGCGGCCGGCGTTGAGCAGGTCGGTCACGTCCATGCCGGTGACGCCGTGGCTCTTGGGGGACTCGATGCCGAAGGCCTTGCAGTAGAAGTCCAGGTTGAACTTGCGCGCCGCGCCGTCGCGCCCGCTCACGCCGTAAAAGGTGAATTGGTCCGCGAGGTCGCAATGCGGCTCGGTGGCGTAGCGGTAGCCGAGCCAGTCGCGGCGGCTGATGTTCACGCCGAGCACGGCGGATCGCAGATATAGAAAGGGCACGTCGAAGCCGCGGCCGTTGAATGTGACGATGTGGGTGTAGTGTTTTGCCGCATCCCAAAACGCGGTGAGCAGTTCCGATTCGTCGGCGAACGGGACGAACTCGACGGGACCGGCGGCCTCCGAGTCGTCCTCGAAGTCCTCGGCTTGAAACAGCACCTGCCCGCGCTGCGACTCGGCGTTGAGCATGGCGATGCACACGACCTGCGCCGTGAGCGGCCACAGGTTGAACTGCCGCGTGATTTCCTCGCGGCGCGCGGCGCGGTCGGACTCGGGGAGCTTTTCGGCGTCGCGGAAGAGATACTCCTGCTGCGCCTCGTCGAACATCTCGACGGGCAGGCGCGACGTCTCGATGTCGAAGACAAGCGTGGCCACGGGGCATTTAGGGCCGTGCCCCGGTGGAAGTCAGCCCAAAGTTGTTCACGGCGCGCGTCAGAACACCTCGGGCACGCCTTCCTCGAGGAACTTCACGTGTTTGCCGAGCCCGTCCCGGTGCGCGAGTTCGCGGAGCCAGCGCGGCGGTTCGTCGAGTTCCTCGAAGGAGAGCTTGAACGAGCCGTAGTGCATGGGCACGAGCCAGTCCGCGCGCAAGTCGCGGAAAACCTTCAGCGCGTCGTCGGGGCCCATGTGGACGTTGCGGAAGCTTTCCGGGTAATACGCGCCGATGGGCAGCAGGGCGATTTCGGGCCGGATCGTCTTGCCAATTTCCTTGAAGCCGTCGAAGTAGGCGCTGTCGCCCGCGTGATAGATGCGCCGGCCTTGATGCTCGATCACGAAGCCGCCGTAGCCGCGGTGCGCGTCGTGCAGCAGGCGCGCGCCCCAGTGCTTGCAGGGCGTGAGCGTCACCCGCCAGTCGCCGTGCGCGAAGCTCTCCCACCATTGCAGTTCGATGGTGCGCGAGAAGCCCAGTCCGCGCGCCAGGTCGCCCATGCCCCACGGCATCACGCCGATTTTCGGGTGCGGCAACCGGCGCAGCGTGGGCTTGTGAAAGTGGTCGAAGTGCGCGTGCGTGAGCAGCACGAGGTCAATCGGCGGCAGGTCCTTGAGCTTGAGGCCGGCGCGCTTGATGCGTTTGATGAGGAAGAGCCAGTTCGCGAAGTTCGGGTCCACGAGCACGTTCAAGTCCGTGAACTGCACCAGGAACGACGCGTGCCCGATCCACGTGATGGCGACCTGCCCTTCGCGCAGGCGCGGGAACGCCGGCGCACGGTGCGCGCCCGTGCGCCGCGTGAGCCACGCTTTCCAAATCATCTCGCGGAAGAACGTGCGCGGATTGAAATGTCGGCTCGGGGTGAGTTCCTTGAACGACCTCGGCAGCCGCCGACGCGGACGCGAAGCGCCGGGAGAACCGTGGCCAGGCTCGGAGGTCATGCGCGCGGGAGCTTCGAGGCGAACGTAAGGCGCGTCCTGAATAAAGGCCAACCCATTCCGTCGAACACGCCAACAATCAAGCGAGGGTTCCGATGAAACCGACACTCACACTCCTGCTCGCGGGCGCTTTGATTGCCAGTGCCGCGCAACGCGCCTCCGCCGGCGACAAGGAATGGGCGACCGCAGGCAAGGTGTTGACGGGTTTGTTCGCCGCGAAGGTCATCCACGACATGGCGCAACCGCGGCCAGTCGTCGTGTATCAACCCGCGCCAGTATTTGTGCAGCCCGCGCAAGTGGTCGTCGCCCAGCCCCAGATTCTCACCGCGCCTGCGCCCGTCGTGGTGCAGCCGCAGCAGGTGGTCATTCAACCTCAGCCTGTCGTGATGCAACCCGCCCCGGTGTATGTCCAGACGGCGCCGGCGGGATCAACCGTTTACTACGTTCAGCAAGTGCCGGTCGCGGTGCATCCTGCGCCTGTGGTGACTTACACCTACGGGCCGGTCTGCCGACCCCGGGTGTTCATCGGCGCGCGCTGGTAGCTTTCAAGGAGGACTGATTGGGTTAAAATCCCGCCGGACGCTCGTCCGGCGGGTTTTTTCCTTTGCACAGGACGTGCCAAGCGTTCGGTCCGCAGGCGCGTGCTGCAAACCGCCAACTCTCAATACGTGCCGCGAGGCTCGCGCGCGCAGCCGTCCCGCTCGCGCGCGACCTTCACGCAGGACACCTTTCGCGAATTGACAACCCCTCCGCCGACTCCAAGCTCCGGCACGTGAAATCCACGCACTGCGCCTTGGTCGTCCTGCTTTCAGTTGCCGCTGCTCGCGCCGACAACTGGCCCTCGTGGCGCGGCCCGCGCGGGGACGGCGTGAGCCGCGAGAAGTCCATCCCGCTCAAGTGGAGCCCCACCGAAAACATCCGCTGGAAGACGGCGCTGCCCGAGCGCGGCAATTCCTCGCCCATCGTCTGGGGCGGCAAGGTGTTCATCACGCAGGCGCTCTCGGCGGTCGGCCAGCGCATGCTCATCTGCTTCGACCGCGCCACGGGACGCGAGCTTTGGCGCAAGGGCGTCACCATTCCCGAAAAGGAGGAGACCCACCCGACGAACGATTATGCCGCCGCGTCGCCGGTCACGGATGGCGAGCGCGTCATCGCCTTCTTCGGCACGGCGGGTTTGTTCTGCTACGACATGGAGGGGCGCGAGTTGTGGAAGCGCGACTTGGGGCGGCAAACTCACGAGTGGGGCTACGCGGTTTCGCCCATCCTGCACGGCGACGTGTGCGTGCTCTTCTTTGGTCCCGGCAAACGGAGCTTCCTGACCGCGCTCGACAAGAAGACCGGAAAGACCGTCTGGACCGCGGAACCGCCGCCGCTAGAGAAGCGAGCCCGCACGGACGGCTTCAAGGGACAGGAGGCGAAGGGCATCGTCTGCACCTATGGCACGCCGATCGTCGTGCAGGCGGGCGCGCGCGAGGAGATCGTGATGGCCTGGCCGCAACAGGCCCGCGCCTACGAGCCGAAAACCGGCCGCGAACTCTGGCGCTGCGACGGCCTGAACGAACTGGTCTATTGCTCGCCCGTCGCGGCCGATGGCGTCGTCGTGGCGATGGGCGGGTTCTTCGGAACTTCCATCGCAGTGCGCGCGGGCGGCTCGGGCGATGTCACTGCCACGCACCGGCTCTGGCAGCACGTCCGCACGGTGAACCGCCTCGGCACGGGCGTGATCCGCGACGGCCGCGTTTACATCCTCAACACGTCCCGCGCGCAGGCCGAGTGCATCGAGTTGAAGACCGGCCGCCAGGTTTGGTCGAACGAGTTGAAGGTGCTCGGCGGCACGCGAGATTCGTGGTCCTCGATGGTGCTCGCCGGCGACGTCATCCTCTGCCTCACGCAGGCGGGCGACACGTTGCTCCTGCGCGCCAGCCCGACGTTCGAGTCGCTCGGCGTCAACTCTCTCGGCAACGAACACACCAACTCCTCCACGGCCGTAAGCGACGGCGAACTGTTCGTCCGAACCCACAAGAACCTTTGGTGCATCAGCGAAAAGAAGTGACCCGCCACGCGCCCGGAGCGCACCCCTCTTCTCCTTTCCCAGTCCCAAGACTCGAGACCCTTGCCCGGCATGCTCATCGTCCTCGTCCATGTCCATGTGAAGCCCGACTGCGCGGGCGCCTTCCGACGCATCACGCTCGAGAACGCGCGCGCCAGCGTGAAGGAGCCGGGAATCGCGCGCTTCGACGTGCTCCAACAGGCCGATGACCCGGCGCGCTTCGTCCTCGTTGAGGCGTATCGCACCGCGGACGCGCCGGCGAAGCACAAGGAAACCGCGCATTACGCCGCGTGGCGCGATTCCGTCGCGGACATGATGGCCGAGCCGCGGCGCAGCGTGAAGTTTGGGAACGTGTTCCCCGGCGACGTCGACTACTGACCGCCGTGGCGCCGAGGCGGCTTCACGTTCTCACCTGTCCCGTGCCGAACCCGAGCCACTTGTAGCTCGTCAGTTCCTCCAGTCCCATCGGGCCGCGCGCGCCGACCTTGTCGGTGCTGATGCCAATCTCCGCGCCCATGCCGAACTCGCCGCCGTCGGTGAAGCGCGTGCTCGCGTTCCAATACACCGCCGCCGAGTCCACCTCCGCGAGGAACCGCCGCGCCGTGGCCTCGTTGCGCGTCACGATGCTGTCCGAGTGCGCCGAGCCGTAATGCGCGATGTGCCCGATGGCCTGCGCCACGCCGTCCACGACGCGCACGTTCAACACGAGGTCGTTGTATTCGGTGGACCAGTCCTGCTCGGACGCTTCGCGAAGTTCCGTGCTTCGTGTTTCGTGTTTCGTGTCGAGCACGGAACGCGTCGCTTCGTCGGCGCGGAGTTCGACCTTCCGCCCGAAAAGTTTTGCCGTGATGCGTGGCAGGAACTTCTCCGCGACGGCCTTGTCCACGAGCAGCGTCTCCATCGCGTTGCACACGGCGGGGCGCTGGCACTTGGCGTTGAGCACGATGGCCTCGGCCATGTCGAGGTCGGCGTCGCGGTCCACGAACACGTGGCAGACGCCCTTGTAATGCTTGATGACCGGCACCTTGCTGCAGTCGGCCACGGCGCGGATGAGCCCTTCGCCGCCGCGCGGCATGCAGAGGTCCACGCATTGTGTGAGCGAAAGCAGCGCCGGAATCGCCTCGCGCTCGGCAGTGGGCACGACTTGGATCGCGAGCGCGGGAAAGTTGCCCACCGCCTGCCGCGCAGCCTCGACCATGATGCCGGTGATGACGAGGTTCGAGTGAAGCGCCTCCTTGCCGCCGCGCAGGATCGTCGCGTTGCCGGACTTGAGGCAGAGGCTCGCCGCATCGGCGGTCACGTTCGGCCGCGACTCGTAGATGATGACGACGACACCGATGGGTGTGGAGATTTTCTGAAGCTTGAGTCCGTTCGGACGCACACGTTCGTCCAGCAACCGGCCCACCGGGTCGGGGAGCGCGGCGACTTCTCGCAGTCCCGTCGCCATCGAGGCGACGCGTTTCTCGTCGAGCTTGAGCCGGTCGAGCATCGCAGCGGAGAGTCCGCTGTCCGCGCCCGCCAGCATGTCGAGCGCGTTGGCGGCGAGGATGTCGGACGCGTCAGCTTCGAGCGCGCCGGCCATCGCCAGCAGGCACTCGTTCTTCTCGGCGGCGGTCAAACGCGCCAGCTCACGAGAAGCGGCCTTCGCCTGCTTCGCGAGCTGGGTCATCTGGTCGAGCAACGACATGGCGGCAAAGTAATGTAAAGGCGGGGGAATCGTCCAACGTTCAACTTCCAACACGCAACGTCCAAAGCCGGACGGCGTGCGGACACGGCCATGAAAGTTGGAAGTTGAGCGTTGGACGTTGGAAGTTTTTGCGCCCTGCTCCCCGTTCCGCCTACTCACGCCTGCGCCTACCGTTCCGAAACCCATACCAGCGTTCCCACCGGCACCTTGTCGAACAGCGGCACAAGTTCATCCGCGGCGAGGTGGATGCAGCCATGTGATGCCGGTCGGCCGAGGCTCGGTTCATCACCGATGCCGTGGATGTAGATGTAGCGCCTGAAGGAGTCCACATTTCCGCCGCGGTTGAGGCCCGGCTGCAATCCTTCAAGCCACAGCATGCGCGTGGTGATGGGCGCCAGCGGCAGTCCCTTCCACGTGAAGCCCACGGGCTGGCGTCCACGAAACACCGTGCCCACGGGCCAGCCCGCGCCGATTTTGCGCGCGATGCAGTGCAGCCCGAGCGGCGTGCAGTTCGAGCCTTCGTCCTGGCCGATGCCGAAGCGCGATGTTGAACAGCGGTGGCGCGTGGCGGGCAGGTCGTCAATGGCGCACACGTGGTTGGGGATGACGCAGCGCGAAACCCGCGGCTGGTAGTGCCACACTTCCTGTCGCGCGATGCGGACCCACAACACGTGAGGTGTCAGCGCGACGTGGTGCCGCCGCAGTGCGTTGAAGAATGAGCGAGTCAGGAGGCTCGCGCGGGGACGCGCACCGGGCTGTGGCCGGAGGCGGCTCATCTCACGCCGGCTTCGGCAGCTGCTTCACCAACACCTTCGACTTGCGCCCGCTTTGCTCATACTTCTCCCGGCGCGCGGCGGGCAGGTCGTCGGGCGTGCCTTCGACGAATCCGGCCTTGCTTTGGAAATACGTGAACGCCTGCGTCGAGCACACGATGAGTTCGTCGAGCCCGCTCTCTCTCGCCTTGTTCTCGACGAACTGCATGAGCTTGCGGCCGATGCCCTGGTTCTCGTGCGACGGGCTCACGTAAAGGAATGCGAGCTCGCCCTTGTTCGCCTCCGGATACATGTGCAGCGCAATGCACGCGACCGGGTTGCGATCAATCTCAAACAAGTGGTAGTCGCCAATGTGTTTCTCGAGGCTCGCGCGCGTGCGCTTGACGAGTTCCTCGGTTTGCATCGCGCCCTTGGTGAGGCGCAACAGCGCGCGGATGTCCTTTTTCTGGGCCCGGCGAATCTGCTGGTATTCGTTGGCGTAAATCAGCGTGCCGATGCCCTCGTTGCTGAACACCTCCGCGAGCAGACCCTCGTCCACGCGGCCGTTGATGATGTGCACGCGCGGCACGCCCGCCCGGCAGGCGGCGGCGGCGTGATGCGCCTTGGAGAGCGCCTCAGGCGAGAAGTCGCACTTGCGCTGCGTGAGCATGCCCTCGATGTCGCCCACGAGCGCCTGGCGGATGAGCGCGCCGTTGCAGATGAGCCCGTCGGCCGTGGTGATGAAGATGAGCTTGCTGGCCTTCAACGCCTCCGCGACCGCGAGCGCAACGCCGTCGGAGTTCACGCGGTAGGTCTTGCCGTCGCCGTCGAAGCCCAGCGGCGGCACGACGGGCACGACTCCCTGCGCGAGGAGCGACTGGAGCAGCTCGGTGTCCACGCGCTCGACCTTGCCGGTGAACAGATGGTCCACGCCGTGCAGGATGCCCATCGGGTGCGCGATGATGGCGTTGGTGCAGGCGGCGCGCAGGTCGTTCGCGGAAAGGCCCTCGAGGATTTCGTGTGTGAGCCGGTTCGCCGCGGTGAGCGCCAGCTTGAGCGTCTCCGCGTCGGTGACGCCCGAGCCGTCGAGGTTGGAGGGGGTGAAGGCGCGCTCTTCGGCGAGCGCGCGAATCTGCGCTGCCGCGCCGTGCACGAGCGCGACGCGGATGTTCAGCGAGCGCAGCACCGCGATGTCGAGCAGGATGTTCGCGAAGTTCTCATCCGTGACGATGCCGCCGTCCACGGCGATGACGAACGTCTTTTCGCGGAAACGCGGGATGTATTGGAGGATGCCGCGAAGGTCGGTGGGTTTCACGTTGGCGTTCGCCCGCTCGCGCGGGCGGTTGAGAAGTAGGGCGAAGCGCGGGCGTTGTCGAGTGGAGAGTGACGCGGGGCAGCGGACTCGACCTCATCGCGCCACCGGTTCAAACAGCGCGGCTGCGCTCTCCGATGTTGTCAGGAGGCGGCCCACTGTCAGCACATCGTGCACGCGGCCCGCATTCCACTCGCGCAGCCTGTAAAGCGAGCCGAAAACGCCGGGGGGCGCCGTGCCGCCCTGGCCGCCGACGACCTCCGCGCCGCGCCGAACGTTGTCCATCATCCACGCGGGCAGCGAGAGGTGATACGGATTGCGCCGGACTTCGCCCGCGTGAAACGTGAGCGCCGTGATGAGGTCGCCGAGGTCGCGCGCGCTGATTTCGACGAGCACGTTCGGCGACGCCATCTGTCCCCAGAATTCCGTTTCCAGAAGCCGCGTCGCGAAGTGCGCCGGCAAGGTGCGCAGCGCGTCCATCACGAGCAGGTGCGTGCCGATGTGCGTGCTGTTCCAGTCGTGCTCATGCGGAAAGAAGATGGCGCGCGGACGTTGTTCCAGCAGCAAGTCGGCGATGATTTCAACCGACTGCGCCCAGCGCGCCGGGTCGCGCTCGCGCGCCTTCGCGTTCACGTTTTCGAGCCCATTGGGCAGCGTTTGCACAAGCCCGAACCCGATGCACTCGCAGCAGCGCCGCAATTCCGAGAGCCGTTCCGCCTGCCTTTCGCGCTTGCTGCCGAGCGTGACGGCGACATTCACGACGTTCCACCGCGTCTCGCGCAGCAGTCGCAGCGCGAGCCCGCCGATGATGACCTCATCGTCGGGATGCGGTGAGAAGATGAGCACGCGCGGCGCGTCCGCGGGAACGTCCGGGCGCGGACAGGGCGGGAATCCACCAAGCGGCCACGCGCGACCCTCCGTGGCGAGCCGCGCGAACTCGGCGGCCATGTGTTGATACGGATTCACGCGCCCATCGTGGGGCGTGTGGCAAAGGAATTGCAACTTTTACGGCGGGACGCGCTCTGCTACGTTGGCCGCAGAACGAACCACAACCCCGGCGCGAGCCGGTCACGACCATGCCCCAAGCCATCATGGACCCCGAAGCGGTCCGCCGCTTCGCCGAGGAACTCAAGCGGTTCAACGTGGACCTGCAGAACCGCATTGCGTCGTTGCACGCGCGCTTCGCCTCGCTCGGCGACACGTGGGGCGACCAGGAGCACGAGAAGTTCGCGCAGGAATTCGAGCAGACCATGAAGGCGCTCAAGAAGTTCATCGAGGTGTCCGGCCAGCACACGCCGTATCTCCTGCGCAAGGCCCAGCGTATCGAGGATTACCTCGCGCAGCGCTGACGCGCAGCGACCGAGTCATGCCGCAGCAGGCCCAAGTCACGTCGGTCGAGGCGCTCGACCTGTTCCGGTCGCAGCTCATCGTCTTCACCGAGAAGGCCCGCATCGCCGCCGACGACGTGATGGACGACTACAACCGCACGCGCCAGTGGCTCGAACACGACCGGCTCGAATTCTGGCAGGCGCAAATCCGCCGCCGCGCCAAGGACCTCGAAACCGCGCAGCAGGAGCTGTTCTCCGCCCGCCTGAGCAACTTGCAGGACTCCACCTCCACCCAGCAGCAGACCGTCAACCGCTGCAAGCGCGCGCTCGACGAGGCCGTGGGCAAGGTCGCGCTCGTGAAGAAATGGACCGTGCGCTACGAAAACGAGGCCGCGCCGCTGGCCAAGCAGGTGGATATGCTGCGCTCCTATCTCACGCACGACTTGCGCGACGGCGCGGCCACACTTGGCTTGCTCACGGCGTCGCTGCATTCCTATCTCGAACGCGGCCAGCCCCAGCCGCCCGCCGCGGCGGAACCCGCGAAGGCCGAGGGAGGCGCGTCGTGAACCCCGCCGGCAGCCGCGCGCAACTCACCGCGCTCTCACGCGACCTCGCCAATCGCTGGGCCGAGACGAAGGCCCAGTGGCGCGACGCGAAGTGCGGCGAGTTCGAGACGCGTTACCTTCAGCCGCTCGAAACCCAGATGACCGCGGCGCTCACGGCCATCGAGAAACTCGAATCGCTCCTCCAGCGGGTGAGGAGGGATTGTGAGTAGCATCCTCGGCGTGCAGGACGCGCTCGACCGGCTCGGCCAGTTGAGGCTGGCCGTCCGCGATGCTGTCGCCCGACGCGATGCGCTGGACCGCGACCTCCAGTCCCGCCGCCACCGCGACCAATACGACACCGCCGGCGCACTCCGCGACCATGACGCCGCCGTGACCGCGCGCATCGCGGAGCACGAGGCGGCCTCGGCAGCCGTCCTCGCCTCGCTTCGAGCCCGCACCCGCGCGCGGCTCGCACGCATCCAGCACGCGAAGGCGCAGTCGCTCCGCCGTGCGGAGGAAATCATCGCCGCGGAGGAAGGCGAGCGCACGTTCCGCATCCAGCAGGGCCTGCTGCAAGCCAGCCGGACGCACGATGCCGCGCTGCCCGCCGCCAGGAAGGCGAATGACGCGTTCAACGCGGACCTCAAGGCTGCGGCGGTGGACTTCGATGTCCTCGATGCGCTCGCGGTGAAGTCGTTCGCCGCGTTCGGTGGATTGCCGCCCTCTGGCGAGGACGCTGCGCCTGCCGCGAAGCCCGACGCAGGCGAGCACGCGCTGATGGAATCGTTTCAGTCCGCGATGGCGGAGACGCGGGCGAAGCTCGAGCGCTTCCGCGCGCAGCCGTTGTCCGCGCTCTTTCGCGTGCTGCCGCCGCCGGTGTTCGTTGCATTGCTGATTGTCGGCTTCGGCGGATGGGCCGCGTTCGCGCGGCTGCAGCTCAAGAGGACCGTGGAACTCGGTGCGCTCGGTTTGTGGCTCGGCATCTCGCTGGCCGCGATGGGATTGCTCTTCGGCATCGCGTGGCTGATGGCCAAGCCAGTCCGAACCGCGGTCATGGAGGAACTTGCCGGCGCGCGTCGGTTGCGCGACGACTGCGCCGCCGCCGCCGCGCGGAATCAAAAGGCCGCGCTTGCCGCCATCGAACGCGAGTTCAACACCGCCGAGTCCGCGCTCAAGGCCGAGTGGACAGCGCTCAACGAGGAAATCGCCGCGCGCCGCGCCGCCGCCACCGAGTCCATCACCCGGAAGGCCGGCCGGGCGCTTGCCGGTTGCGAGCGGCTTGGGAGCGCGCGTGTGGAAGCCGCCGCCGCGCTGCATCAGGCCTCGCTCGCGCACTTTCAATCCGCGTCCAACCAGAGCCGCGCGCAGTTGCAGTCCGGGTCCGACACGCAGCAGGCTGCGTTCGATGCCGATTACACGGCCAAGGCGCAACAGGCGCAGGACGAACTGGACGCGCGCGCACGGCCCGTTTACGAGGCGCTCGGCGCTGCGGTTGAAGCCGCGGCGGCGTTCCCTGCGTGGGAACCGGGATTCCACGAGCGATGGACGGCGCCCGCCGGGTTCGCGCACGTCGCGCCATTCGGCCGGCTGGAGGTGGACGTGGCCGCGCTCGCGGAAGCGCCGTTGAACGACGGCCGGTTGGTGCTGCCGGGACCCGACCGTTTCTACATTCCCGCGCTTCTGGCCTTCCCACGCAACGGCTCGATCTTGTTCGAGACGTCGAAGTCCGGCCGCGACGAGTCCATCGCCGCGCTCAACAACATCGTGCTGCGCCTGCTGGCGGGTTCGCCCGCGGCGCGCGTGAGCTTCAGCCTGATAGACTCCGTCGGGCTCGGGCAGAGCTTCGCGGGCGTCACGCACTTGAGCGACTTCGGCGAGTCGCTCATCCACGGCCGCATCTGGACGCAGTCGCAGCAGATCGAGAAGCGGCTCGCGGAACTCAACGAGCACATGGAGAAGGTGATTCAGGTTTACCTGCGCAACGAATACGCGACCATCGCGGACTACAACGAGAAGGCCGGCACCATCGCCGAGAAGTATCACTTCCTCGTCATCGCGGATTTTCCCGCGAACTTCAGCGAGACAGCCATCAAGCGCCTGCTGAGCATCGCCGCCAACGGCCCGAGGTGCGGCGTGTTCACGCTCATGCACTGGGACCGCCGCCAGCCGCTCGTGGACGTGACCGCCGAGGACTTGCGCGACCTGATGGCGTGCGTGACGGCGAAGGACGGCGGCTTCGCGCTGGCGACGCGCTTCGCCGGCGTGCGGCTGGTCGTGGAACCGCCGCCCGACGCCGCGAGCGTGACGGCGTTCATCCAGAAGGTCGGCGAGCAAAGCCTGCACGCCAGCCGGGTCGAGGTGCCGTTCGACCACATCGCGCCGCAGGCCGGGCGCGAATGGTCGCTCGACACATCGGATGAAATGCGCGTGCCCATCGGCCGCACCGGCGCGACGAAGCTGCAATATCTCGAACTCGGGCAGGGCACGCGCCAGCACGCGCTTGTCGCGGGCAAGACCGGCTCCGGGAAGTCCACGCTGTTCCACGTGCTCATCACGAACCTTTCGCTTTGGTGCAGCCCGGAACAGGTCGAGTTCTATCTCGTGGACTTCAAGAAGGGCGTCGAGTTCCAGTGCTACGCGCAGCAGCGATTGCCGCACGCGCGCGTCGTGGCCATCGAGAGCGACCGCGAGTTTGGATTGAGCGTGTTGCAGCGGCTCGACGAGGAACTCCGGCGGCGCGGCGAGTTGTTCCGGCGCGCCGGCGCGCAGGATTTGCCGGGCTACCGCCGCTCGCCGGGCGCCGTGCCCTTGCCGCGCACGCTGCTGCTCATTGACGAGTTCCAGGAATTCTTCACCGAGGACGACCGGGTCGCGCAGAGCGCCGCGCTGCTGCTCGACCGCATTGTGCGGCAGGGACGCGCCTTCGGGATCCACGTCGTGCTTGGCTCGCAGACGCTTGGCGGCGCCTACACGCTCGCGCGCGCCACGCTCGGGCAGATGGTCGTGCGCATCGCGCTCCAGTGCAACGAAGCCGACGCCTATCTCATCATGGACGAGAACAATCCCGCGCCGCGCATGCTCACGCGGCCGGGCGAGGGCATCTACAACGACATGGCCGGCGCCATCGAGGGCAACAGCCCGTTCCAAGCCGTGTGGCTGGATGAGGGCGTGCGCGAAAGGCGGCTCAAGCAGGCTCGCGAGCGGGCGCGGTCGCTGCCGGGCGGCGCGCCCAATCCCATCGTGTTCGAGGGCAATGCGCCCGCGGCCATCGGCGACAACGACCTGCTGCGTGCCGCGCTCGGGTCGGCGGCGCAGTCCGCGCCGGCGACCGTCCGCGCGTGGCTCGGCGCGCCCAATTCCATCAAGGGACCGACCGAGGCTGTGTTCGCGCGGCAGAGCGGGAGCAATCTGTTGCTCGTCGGCCAGCGCGAGGAGGCGTCGCAGGCCATCGTCGCGGTCGCCCTCTTGTCGCTCGCGGCGCAGTTCCCGCGGGTTGCGGCTCGGTTCGTCGTGCTCGACGCCTCGGCACCGGGCACGCCCGAGCGCGACCAACTCGACCGCTTGTGCAGGCTGCTGCCTCACGAGGTGACGCTCGCGCGCGGCGGGGAGGTGGAGACGGCGCTGGCTTCGCTGTCCGCGGAATGCAAGGAACGCGCCGAGTCCGGCGGCACAGGCCGGCCCGAGGTGTTCCTGTTCATCCTCGGCCTGCCGAAGTTCAAGCGGCTCCGCTTCGAGGAGGATTTCGGGTTCGGCGGAGACGCGTCGGCGGTGAGCCCCGGCAAGCTGCTCAACGACCTCATTTGCGAGGGACCGGCGGTCGGCGTTCACGTCGTCGCCGTGTGCGACACGAACAACAACGTCAACCGTTTCCTCAGCCGGAGGGCGCTCAGCGAGTTCGATCTGCGCGTGCTCTTCCAGATGAGCGCGAACGACTCCGCCGCGCTCTGCGACAGCCAGCGCGCGGCCAACCTCGGCCTGCATCGCGCCGTCTTCTTCAACGAGCAGGAAGGCTACCTCGAAGTGTTCCGTCCCTACGCAATGCCGGACGGCGCATGGCTTGAGGACGCCGGCGGCCTGCTCGCGCAGGGCCGCTAACCCGGCACAGCCGCCGCGGCGGACTTGCGAGCGACCAGCGAGAGCCGCGGCCACCACCAGACAATCCGGCCGTCCTCGTCGTCGAGGCGCAGCAGCTTCTCCACGGGTTCGGGGATGTTCGAGATGAGTTCGCGCACCTTCGCGCGGTTCTCCAGCGGGGTGTTCGCCGTCTCGAAACACCACTCGAGGTCCGGCTGCTTGAAACGGGTGACGCTCGCGTGAACGAGCGGCAGCCCATGCCGCTCGCACATCGCGACCCACGTCGCCGGCGTGAGCAGGCGGTTGTGGCTCGGGTCGCGCAGCTTCTCGACCTTGTGCAACCACGCCTCGGCTTCGGGCTGGTCGTCGTCCACGGTGCCGTCAATCAGCAGAAAGAAACCGCCACCGCGCAAGACCCGCGCGGATTCGCGCACGAAGGACTCGGGCGAGCTGAAGTGGTGCGGCGCGACGCGGCAGGTCACAAGTTCGAAGGACTCGTCCGCATACGGCAGTTGCTCCGCGGCGTGATGGCGCGTCTCAACCCGCAACCCGCGCGCCTCGGCCGCCACCCGGACGCGCTCAAGCATCGGCGCGGCGATGTCACACAGCGTGACCTCGTGGCCGCGGCTTGCGAGGTGCAGACCCGTGTGGCCGGCGCCGCACGCGACGTCGAGCACGCGCGCCATGGATGGAAGCGACACGTGCGCGAGCGCGGCGTGCAGGTCCTGCAGGTTCTCGAGGACGTGCCCCGCTCCGTAGCGGTGGCTCTGCCTCGCGAACTGTTCCTGCGCCGCGCGCTGGATGGGGTCGAGGTCCATGCGCGAAAGATGCGTTGTGCGGGATGAAGAGTCGAATCGTGAATCGCACGCTCGACGCGGCGCGGGACACTGCTACGGTTTGAACATTCGCCCGATGAAACTGCCGCTGCCCCGCTGTCTCATGCGCGTCACTGCGCTGGGCGCGGCGGCTTCGTTCACGCTCGCCGCCCGCGCGGAGCAGATCGTGTTCGCCGAGCTCATGGTTCACGCGCCTCGCGGTTTGCCGGCGTGGATCGAGGTGTGGAACCAAACTGCGACGCCCTTCGACATCGCCAAGTGGCGGCTCACCGGCTCGATTGACTTCGCGTTCCCTGACTTCAACGCCACGAACGCGAGCGCGACGTTCCTTCGCGCGTTCGAGCGCATCGTGATTTCCAGCGCGTCGCCCGAGGCCACGCGCGCTGCTTACACCAACCTCCCCGCGAACGTGCGCGTGTTCGGGCCGTGGGCTGGGCACTTGTTGCCCGCGGGCGACCGGCTCACGCTCAAGGACAAGAACGGCGTCACCGTCTGCACCGTGCGCTGGTCGGACCGCGGCGCGTGGTCGCCCGCGGCGACGGGCGCGGGCCACACGTTCGTGCTGCGCAACAGCAACCAGCGCGTGGACGACTGGCGCAACTGGAGTGTCAGCGCGCAGCCGCTCGGCACGCCGGGCTTCGATGCAGCCACCGCGATCGAGGCGCCAGCGCGTGCGGTGGCGCAAACTCCGCAGGCTCCGGGCGCGCGACTGCTCGATTTCACCGATTCGTGGCGTTACTGGGCCGCAGCCGCGCCCGTGGATGCGCGCTGGCGCGAGGCAAACTTCAACGACGCCGCGTGGCCGCAAGGCCCGGGCTTGCTCGGCTTCGCCGCGGTCGAGATTCCCGCGCCGGGACTTCGCACGCGGCTGCAAGGCGGCCAGCTCACCTATTACTTCCGCCGCGCGTTTGTTTTCAACGGCGACCCTTCGAGGGGACAGCTTTCGTTCGATGCCTTCCTCGACGACGGCGCGGTGTTCCACCTGAACGGACGTGAGGTCGCGCGGGTGCGGATGCCAGCGGGCCCGGTCGCGCGCGACACGCTCGCCGAGACAGGTGTAGGCACGGCTGAAGAGGAACGCGGCGTGTTCACGTTGCCAGCAAGCGGGCTGGTTCGGGGAACGAACTTGCTCGCGGTCGAAGTGCACCAGATCAGCCCGCGGAGTTCGGACATCGTGTTCGGACTGCGCGCGACACTCGACGCGGCAGCGCGTGCGACCAATGCCCCGACTTTGCCACCCATCAGCCCCATCGGACTTATCGGTCCCATCCGCCTCAATGAAGTGCAGTTCGGCGCGCGCGGTGGCATCGAGTGGGTGGAGTTGTGCAACCCGGCAAAAACGGTCGCCTCGCTCGACGGGTTGTTCCTCGCGTCGCGTCCGGACTTCGCGGACAAATGCCCGCTCGGTGGGACGCTCGCGCCCGGCGCGTGCCGCAGTTGGGCCGCGCCCTTCTACACGCGCGACAACGAGGTGACGTTGTTCGTCGTGGATGGCAACGGCTGCGTGCGCGATGCGCGGACTCTTGTGCGGCCGAACACGGGCCGGAACTTGCAGGCGTTTCCCGACGGCTCGAAGGAATGGTTTGCTGGCGACACGCCGACGCGCAACGCGACCAACAATCCCGCGCGCCACACGGACATCGTCATCAACGAGGTGTTCCACGACCCGCCATATCCGCACAAGAAGCTCGGCTTCATCGAACTGTTCAACCGCGGGCGCGCGGCGGTGGACCTCGGCGGCTGGGCGTTCATCGAGGGTGTCGCGTTCACGTTTCCGCGCGGCACGAAGCTCGCAGCGGGCGAATTCCTCGTGGTGGCGCAGGACGCGTCGCGGCTCCGCGCCGTGCACGGGAACATCAATGCCATCGGCAACTACGTGGGCAAGCTCGCATCCGACGGCGGGCTGATTCGGCTCGTGGACGAACGCGGCAACCTCGCCGATGAAGTGGACTTCCGCGTCGGCGGCGACTGGCCCGAACTCGCGCGCGGCGGTGGCAGCAGCCTCGAACTCATCCATCCCGCGCTCGACAACGCGCTCGCGTCCGCGTGGCGCGACAGCGACGAGTCCGCGAAGAGCGAGTGGCGCGAGTTCAAGTGCGCCGACGTGTATCAGCAACTTCGCGCGGACGGCGCGCCCGCGGACTTCAAGGAACTGCACCTGCACCTGGTCGGCGACTCGCACATCGCGGTGCGCAACATCCGGCTCCTGAAGAACGGCGAGGGAGCGAACCTGCTCGCGAACGCGGACCGCATGTCGCCGAACGGCAACGGAGCGAGCGGCTGGCTTGCGCAGGGGAATCACTTCGCGAGCTACGCGACCAACGGCGAATTGCACCTTGTGGCGGACGGCCACGGCGACAACCGGCCGAACCGCGCCGAGATCGACTGCACCGCCCTTGAAAAGGGCCAGCGCTATGAGCTGCGCTTCGAGGCGCGGTGGGTTTCCGGCAACCCGCGACTCATCGCGCAGTCGTGGGACCACAGCCTTGGCGATTCGTTCCTCATCGCGCCGCCGATGGCACTTGGCACGCCGGGGAGGGCGAACTCGCGACGGCTCGCCTCGCCGCCGCCGCAGATGGACGAGTTGCGCCACAGCCCCGCCGTGCCGAAGAGCAAGGACACGGTGCGCATCACCGCCCGCGTCACGAGCGCTTCGCCGCTTCCGCCGGGCGCGGTGAAGTTGATCCACCGGGCGGACAGCGACGCCGGCAATCTGCCGTGGCAGACGAAGGACATGTTCGATGACGGCACGAACGGCGATGAAGTCGCGGGCGATGGCACGTTCACGGCGGAACTGACCGAGCATCGCGCCGACGGACGCGTCGTGCAGTTCTACGTGCAGGCGGGCGAGGTCTCGGCGGGCATGCGCATCCCGCGGCGCGGAGCGGACTGGCCGGCGATGTTCGTGGTGGACGACCGCGTCATCCCGCGCGACCTGCGCGTGGCGCGCTACGTCGTGTCGACGTTCGACTACGGCGCGATCAACAACGGCGCATCCGCGAAGTATGCGGGCAAGTTCCCGCGGCTCTCGAACCACTACTTCAACTGCACGTTCATCCACGACGAACGCGACATCTTCTATGGTGGCGAGATTCGCACGGCGGGCAGCCCGTGGACGCGCGGGGGCGACCTGAGCCGCGGCAAGTTCAAGCTGCCGCGCGACCGGCCGTTCCGCGGGCACACGAAGTTCACCTACGACAACGACGCCGATGGCGGGAACCGCTACCACAACCGCCTCACGCGCTACTGGCTCTACCTGCTTGGCGAACCGGCGAACGAGAACGAGTTCATCCGTGTCGTGCTCAACGGATGGGCCACGCTCTTCCGCGAGGACACCGAGCCGGTGGGCAATGAGTTGCTCGACCGCGTGTTCCCGCGCGGGCGGCAGGGCGACCTCTACCGGATTGACGACGAGTGGTGGTTCACCGACGGCTGGGGCCAGGCGCCGCAGGATGCGAACTGGGTTTACAAGGGCAGCGACTCGTCCATCCGCTACCGGACCGAGTGGATGAAACGCACGAACGAGGCCGAGGACGACTTCACCGCGCTCATCCAGCTTTTCAAGCTCATCAGCGACGCAAAGTCCACGCGCGAGCAAATCGAATCGTCGCTCGACCCGGTGTCGCTGGCGCGCACCATCGCCGTGCGAGGCTACATCGGCGACTGGGACACCTTCGTGATGCACCGCGGCAAGAATGGCTACTTCTACCGGCGTCCGACTGACGGACGCTTCATGTTCCTGCACTGGGACAGCGACCTCGGTTTCGACGTGAACGGCAGCTTTTGGGGCGGCCGCGTGGACTGGTGGATCAACAAGCCGTGGAACCGCCGCCTGTGGGCCGCGCAGCTCGTCGAGATGCTCGACCACTACACGAAGAACTCCGCGCGCCTCAACGCGTGGTTTCAGGCCGAGGAGGATGCGAGCGCGAGCTTCAACGTGGACGCGAACCAGTATCGCAACTTCGCCGCCGGGCGCGAGGGCAAGGCGCTCGCCGTGCTCGGAGCGAACACGAAACTGGAGTTCAAGGTGACCGCTGCGAATGGCCTGCCCGTGAGCGCAGGGCAGGCGATTCAGTCCCTCGACAGCACCGTGACGCTCTCGGGGGTCGCGCCTTACGGCATCGTGCACATCCATGTCGAGGGCCGGCCAATGCCGCGCGCGGAGTGGACGAGCGACACCGCGTGGACGCTTCCGCGCCTGCCGATTGCGACTGGCGCGAACTCGCTGACGCTCGTCGGCACCGACCAGTGGGGCAGGACGCTTCGCGAACTCAAGGTGACGGTGACGCGGCCCGCGGGCGGGCAGCCGTGATTCGCATCGCGGTTGATTCCGGCTTGGCGTTCGCGCAACGCCGTGGAATCGTCGCGCAAGACTGATGTTCCGCCGCCTGACATTGGCCTTCCTTTGCCTCGCGCTCGCCGTGGCCGACGCGTTCGCGCACCGGCCCGGAGAGAGCTACCTCAACCTCAAGATCGAGGACAACCGGTTGTCAGGCCAGTGGGATTTTTCGTTGCGCGACCTTGAGCGCGCCATCGGGCTCGACACGAACGGCGACGGCTCGGTGACGTGGGAGGAACTCAACAGCCGCCAGCGCGCCATTGGCGCCTACGCGATGTCGCGGCTCAAGCTGCGCGTGAACGGCATCGCGTTGGATTGCGTGGTGACGAACCACCAGGTGGCGCAGTATCCCGACGGCGTGTATGCGGTGGTGCATTTCGAGGCGGAGGGATTCCGGCGCCCGCGCGACCTCGACCTGGAGTATCGCGTGTTCTTCGACCGGATGCCGTTCCACCGCGGGCTCGTGAACATCGCGTGGGGCGGGCGCGAGTGGGTGACAATCGCCGCACCGGACCGGACACGGCATCACATCGAGCTCGGGTCGTCGGGCATCGGGCGCGAGTTCCTCGACTTCGCGCGTGAGGGCGTGTGGCACATCTGGATTGGGTTCGACCACGTGCTGTTTCTCATCGCGCTGCTGCTGCCGAGCGTGCTGCGGCGCGAAGGCGGCGCGTGGCGGACGGTGCCGGAGTTCAAGCCCGCGTTTTGGAACGTGGTGAAAGTGGTCACCGCCTTCACGGTCGCGCATTCGGTCACGCTCAGCCTTGCGGCGCTGGAAATGGTCAAATTGCCGTCGCGCCTCGTCGAGTCCGTCATCGCGGCGTCTGTCGTGCTCGCGGCGGCGAACAACCTCCGTCCCGTGGTGCGCGAGCGCGTGTGGGCGATGGCGTTCGGGTTCGGGCTGGTGCACGGGTTTGGTTTTGCGACCGTGCTGGGCGCGTTTGGATTGCGCGACCAGTCGCTGCTCGTGCCGCTGGTGGGATTCAACGTCGGGGTCGAGGCGGGGCAACTTGCCATCGTCGCGGTGTTCGTGCCGCTCGCGTATTTTTTCCGCGGCTCGTGGCTGTATCAGGGCCTCGCGCTGCGGGTGGGTTCGGCGTGCGTGGTCCTCGTCGCCGCGTTCTGGCTCGTGCAACGCGCGTTTGACCTGCCTGCCGCGCCGTTCAAACGCACGGCGAATCATCCCTCGACCACGCTCGACACCTCGCCTTGATGCAACCGGGTGCGGAGTCGCTGGCCGGCGCGCGCTGAGGTTGCGTCGCGAAGCACCCGACCGCTTGTTGCGTCGGTCGTGATGGAGTAACCGCGGGCGAGGACGTTTTCCGGCGACAAGAGCTTGAGCCGCGCGCTCGCGGTGGCGTGGCGGAGCCGCCTTGTGTCGAGGGCAACGAGGACGCGTTCGCGAAGCCTGCGGTGGACTTCGCCAGTGTGTTGCGCGCGCCTGGCCACAATCTGGCCCGGGCGCAACCGCGCCAGCCTTGAGTGAAGTTCGCGGGCCGTGGTGTGCCGCCGTTCGCGCTGGTGACGGAGTCCGAGCGCGAGCGCGTCGCGGAGGTCGTCGAGCCGTTGCGCGCCGTCCTCAAGACGCCGCCGTGGATGTGCAAGCCCGAGCCGATGCGCGAAGGAGTCGAGATGCTCGCGCGCCATTCGGAGCCTTCGCCGCGCGAGCGCTGCAAGCTGGGATTCCGCGTCCGCGACAAACTGGCGGTTCGAAAACGCCCCCTCCGTGATGAGCTCCGCCGCTGCGCTCGGCGTGGCGGCGCGGAGGTCGGCGACGAAGTCCGCGATGGTGAAATCAATCTCGTGCCCGATGGCCGAGACGACGGGCACGACGGACGCCGCGATGGCGCGCGCGACGGCCTCCTCGTTGAACGCCCACAAGTCCTCGAGCGACCCGCCGCCGCGCGTGACGAGGATGAGGTCGAGCGGCGACTTCGCGTGCCACTCGTTGAGCAGCGCGATGGCCGCGGCCACTTCCTGCGCCGCGCCCTCTCCCTGCACGCGGCACGGGGCGAGCGTGATTTCCAGCGCGGGCTGGCGGCGGGCGATGACGTGCAGCACATCGCGGATGGCCGCGCCCGTCGGCGACGTGACGAGCCCGATGCGTTGCGGGATTTCCGGCAGCGGGCGCTTGCGTTCCTGCGCGAACAGGCCCTCGGCGGCGAGTTTCTGCTTGAGCCGGTCGAAGGCGGCTTGCAGCGCGCCAACTCCCTGCAGCTCGATCTCGCGAACGAGGAGTTGATACTGGCCGCGCGCCTCGTAAACGGTGACGTCGCCGCGCAGCACGACCTTCTGCCCGTCCTGCAACAGCCCGCGCTGCGCCGTGGCGTGGCCGCGGAAGAGGACGCACGCGAGCTGTGTCGTGGCGTCCTTGAGCGTGAAGTAACAGTGCCCGGACGATTGCGCGCGGAAGTTGGTGACCTCGCCGGTGACCCACACCTGCCCGACCTGCCGCTCGACGAGGCGCTTCACCTGCGCCGTCAACTCGCTCACCGTGAGCGGGCGGCGGGCATCGGCGGAGGGGAACAGTTCGCCGAAGTCCCACTGTGATTTTGCCGGGCGCGGCATGGCGGAGAACGGAAGCCAGCGTGCTTGGCGCGGCTACTTGGCCTTCGTCTGAAATGTGCGGTTGTGGCTGGTGGAGGCAACGAACATCGTGAACGAGCCGCCGTCGTGGCGCACGGAGCACTTGAGGTAATGGGCCTCGCACTTTTCGCCGAGGTCGCCCTTGTTCGCGATCATCGCCGCATCGGATGCGTTCCCCTTGTCGGGGCGGACGTTTTCGTGGACTTGATACATCGCGGCGAGGCCGGGCACGGACTTGAGCGCGTCCATCGCGACCTTGCTTGTGCCCTTGCGCGGGCCGTTGTTCATCACGGACACGGTTGGCGCGAGCGAGCGGATGAGCAGCGGGTTGTTGCTGGAGTCCAGCCCGTGGTGGTTGACCTGATAAATGTCCACTGTGCCGACGAGGTTGTTCGGCACGACGAGCTTCTCCTCCATGTTCCAAGTGAGGTCGCCGCCGTCGAAGAATCGGAACGCGCCAAGTTGCAGAAGCAGCACGACGCTGTTGGCATTGTCACTTGGGTCGGCTTCCTTTTGCGGGACCGAACCGGCGAGCGGGTTGGCGCGCATCTGGTCGGGGCGCGGGCTGACGAACTGCTTGTTCGCGGCAAGGCAGCGGAGCTCGAGCTTGGGCACGCCGGGCGATTGCGGCGGCTTGAGCGGGACGATGGCGCCCGCCGCGATGGTGGCGCGCTTCTCGACCTTCGCCTCGCGGTAGGCCTTGCTCATCACGGGCCAGCGCGTGTCCTTCGGGTTGCCGTCGGGGTTGGCGTCGGTGAGGCCCTTGTCCCACAACGTGCCGACGGGCATGAGCGCGGCGATCTCCGCGAGGCCGCCGAAGTGGTCCGAGTGAAAGTGCGTGATGATGACGTGGTCGAGCTTTTTCAAGCCGGCGACCTGTGTGGCGACCTTGTGGATGCGACCGGGGTCGCGCACGCCGGGATTGCCGGTGTCCACAAGCACCGATTCGCCCTCGGGCGTGACGATGAGCGTCGAGCCGCCGCCCTCGGAATCAATCCAGTAAATGTCGAGCGTCTTGTCCGCCGCCGCGGCACGGGCGGTTGAAGACAGGCCGGTCAGGAATGCGGCCAACGTGGCGAGGATGCTCAGGAGCAAGGTTCGTGTGTTCATGCGCGTGGGGTTGAAACTGGTGCGGAGACTACGAAGCCCGGCCGCGCCGAGAAACCAAAATCGCGGCCGGTCAGCGCGCGCCAGGGCCGGTCACAAGGTTCCACTCCTCGACCAATTCGGCGGGAAGTTCACCGAGAAAGCGCGACGGCCGCTGCATTTCGACCCCTGCGCCCGCATACGTGGCGCGCAGCAGTGGATAACACAGGTGCAACTCGTCCTTCGCGCGGGTGATGGCCACGTAAAACAGCCGGCGCTCCTCCTCTTCACCGTCGGTGGCGTTGAGAGCGCGCGCGTTCGGGAACAGCCCTTCGCACAACATGATGACGAACACGGCGCGGAACTCGAGGCCCTTGGCCTGGTGGATGGTCGAGAGGCGGAGGCGCTCCTCGTCGCGCTGGGGTCGCGGTTGGTCGTCCTCGGCCTCCACGTTCGTGAGCAGGGCGAGTTCCGTGAGAAACTCGGCGAGCGAGGTGAACCGGCGCGAGAACGCGGCGAGTTGCTCAAGGTCCTCGAGGCGCGAGCGAAAGTTTGCGTAGGTCGCCTTCAGGTGGTCCTCGTAACCCGCATCAAGCACGAGTTGAATCATCTTCTCCGCGGACGAGCGCACGTCGCCGGCTTCGAGCTGCGAGACGGTTGCTACAAACTGCGCCCACGCAGTCGCCGCCTTTCGCGGGATCGACCAAGCGCAGCGCTGCAGTGCGGTGGCGAGAGGGCGATCATCGTTCCGCGCGCCGCGTTCTGAACCCGGGGTTCCCGGTTCGTGCGGGTTGACACCATTCGGCGCATCCAACGGAGCCAGGCCGGAGCTGAACGAACGCCACAGCTTGTCGGCGGTCTTGCCGCCGATGCCGGGCAACTGGCGCGCGAGCCGCTTGAACGCCAGTTCGTCGCGCGGGTTGGCGACGAGCTTGAGCCACGCGGCCACGTCCTTGATGTGCGCCTGCTCGAAGAACCGGATGCCGCTGGTGATGCTGAAGGGGATGTTGCGGCGCGTGAGTTCGAGCTGCAATTCGAGCGAGTGAAAGTGCGACCGGTAGAGCACCGCCATCTCGCGCAGCTCGATTCCTTCGTCGCGAAGCTCGAGTGCGCGCTGTGCGACGAATGCGGCCTGCTCCGCTCCGTCGCCGCACGGCACGAGCACCGGCCGCGCGCCCGCGGGTCGCGCGGGCGCGAGTTGCTTGGCGAACTGGCGCACATTGGCCGCGATGGCGGCGTTGGCGAGCGCGAGGATTTCTGGCGTGCTGCGGTAATTGGTCTCGATCTTGTGCACCTGCGCGCCCGGCCAGCGGCGCGGGAACTCGAGGATGTTGCGGAAGTTGGCGCCGCGCCACGAGTAGATGCTCTGCGAATCGTCGCCGACCGCCATCACGTTGCGATGCCCCGCCGCCAGCAGGTCAATCAACTCGCCTTGCAGCGAGTTGGTGTCCTGATACTCGTCAACGAGCACGAACTGAAACCGACGCTGATACAGCTCGCGCGCATCCTCGTGCCCGCGCAGCAGCTCCAGCCACAACACGAGCAGGTCGTCGAAATCCATCACATTGGCCGCGCGCCGCCGCTCGTCGTAACGGTGGCGGAGGCCGGCAATCTGCTCCTCGAGCACGGTGAAGTAGTCGTAATCCGACCGCAGCACGTCGCCGACGCTGCGCCCCGTGTTCGCCGCGAGCGAGAAGATGTCCGCGAGCACATCGGCCTTCGGGAAGCGCGTCGCCTTCACGTCAATCTCCGCCGAGTCGAGGCACGCCTTGAGCAGGTCGGTTGCGTCCTCGCGGTCGAGGATGGTGAAGTCGCGCCGCCAGCCGAGCCGATCCGCGTGACGGCGCAGGACACGGTGGCCGATGGAGTGAAACGTCCCGCCCCACAGCGCCGAGAGGTCGCTGCCGAGCAGCGCGGAGACGCGGCGCATCATCTCGCTGGCGGCCTTGTTCGTGAAGGTGAGCAGCAGCACGCGCTCGGGCGGGACACCCTGCTCGATGAGCCACGCCACGCGATACGTGAGCGTGCGGGTCTTGCCCGAGCCGGCTCCGGCGATGACCAGCGCAGGCCCGGGCGGCGCGGTGACGGCGGCGAGTTGCTGCGGGTTGAGCTCGCGCGCGTAATCAATGCGCAGATCCGGCGCAGCGCCGGACGGTTGCAAAGCGTAGTCGCGCGACATGGCGCGATTGAATGGCCTGCGCGGGGAGGCGGGAAGCAAAAAGGCGGTGAGTGGCGCGAGCGCAATTTCAGGTCCAAGGAGCCCATTCCCAACCAAGCTTCGACGACGAGGATGCAGCAGCCGGCTTGCGCGCGGCGCCGTCTCCTGATGCTCGTTTTCCATGCCCTCGGGAGGTGTCATCGCAATCTTTCCAGTGGTGGAAGGCCGGGAGCGGGAACTGCACGAGACGCTCAACACGCTTGGCAACGACATCGCCGGCAAGCGCATGGGCACCGGGCCGCGCGTGGAAATCGCGAGGTGTCGAACCCTCCACTTCGCCCGCATGGCCGTCCTTCCCGACCCGGACCGCGGTGCGCGTTGTTCGCGGTTGCTGCTGACGACGGATTTCGACGGCACGTTCGGGGAGCATGTGCGGGAACTCATCGAGGCCACGAGCCAGCCCGAGGCCATCTGGGGCTGCTGCGAGGGTTACACGGGGCCCGAGGGGTTTGAGGCGTTCATCCGCCGCCACATCATCGAGCCGGACACGTATTACATCGCGTTCCAAGGGGCGCGACGGTGGACAGGATTTGCAGCGCGCTCGAATTGCGCGGTGCGCTGGCCGGGTTCGAATCGAAGTCCGGCAACGAATCGCAGCGCGCAGAAATGGAAGCGCGCATGCGCTGGGCGCGCCGCGTCTGGGAAGTCTTGAAGTTGGCGTGGTTCATCGTGCGCTACTCCGTGGGTTTCGCCGGCGCGCTCGCCGGTGTGGTCAGGCTCATGCGCCGGCTCGACGTGCCGACAGTCTGGCACACCGGGCGCGAGATTGCCTCGTCGCTCAACCGGCTCTGGATGTTCCGGGTCATCAACTTCCTCATCCTCAACCCGGCACACGCGGGCACGGTGCGTTTCACGGCAGCGAACCCGCGCGGCCAGCGCGCGCTCCGGCGCGATGGTCATCCTCCCGAGGATGCCATCTTGCAGAATCAACTCACGCTGGTGACGGATGTGCAGCCCGGCGAAGTGCACCGCCAGCGGGCTGTGCTCGGGTTGATTGACCTGAATCCGTGGCTCGCCGTGGAAGGGTCGCTCGTTGGCATCAGCACCATTCACTCGGTGCGCTGGGCGCTCATTGACGGCGGCAAGCGCATGCTCATGGCGAGCAATTTCGACGGCTCCTGGGAGAACTACATTGATGAATTTGCCGGACTCATCCCGACCGGACTCGACGCGCTGTGGCGCTCGTCCCGATGCCACCCCCGCGGCGCGTTCGAGCGACGTCGCCGGGCTGAAGCGATTCCTCCGGACGCATCAGGCCGCGGCCAACGTGTCCTACAGCGCCTACAAATCCTCCACCGTGCTCAATGTGAAGGATGCGCTCGAACTGGACCGCTCGTGCGGATGGTTCATACGACCGGCGCTCGCGGCGGCGCGGGTTCGGACGGCGGCGCCTGCCGGGGCGGCGGCGACTTGAGATGAGCGCGTCGACCGCCAGCGAAGGATTGTTGCCGCCGGCCACGCGCGCCGACATCCAGGGATTCGTCACGAGCGGCTTCGATCGCATCGCGCACACCGCGTATCTGTTTGTGACCATCACGGACGCGCGCGGGTTTGGCCGATGGCTCGCAGCGCAACATGGCGCCATCACGACCGCCGCGGGCTGGCACCCTGCGCCCGGCGTCCCGAAGAATCCTCCCGGGACGACGCTCAACATCGCGTTCACTTACAAAGGACTCGAGGCCCTGCGACTCGACGCAAAGGTGCTGGAGTCGTTCCCCGTGGAGTTTCAAGACGGCATCGCCAGCTCGGACCGCGCGAGCATTCCCGGCGACACGGGCGAGAGCGAGCCGAAGAATTGGGAGTTCGGGGGCAGCGACTCGAAACCGGTCCACGCGGTGCTCATCGTGTTCGCCACGGACCGGCCTGAATTGGAAAGCCGCATCGCCGCGTTGCGGGCGTGCTTGGAAGGGCTCGCCGCGATCGGGTCCGAGCAGGCGGGCGCGCGGCCCGCGCATGGCAAGGAGCACTTCGGATTCTCCGATGGCATCGGCCAGCCGTCCATTCGCCGCATCGGGCGCGAGGGCGGGCGCGCGGGAGAGTTCCTGCTCGGCCACGAGAACGAATACGGTTTCTTCACTCCGGGGCCGGTCGTGGACGCCGCGGCCGACCCGGAGCGCCTTCTGCCCGAGTGTGCCAGCCCCGCATCACGCCGTCCTGCGCGCGCTGGCCTATCTGGCCTCTGTTGCCGCAGGCGATTCGGCCGGCGCCACTTCACCCGGGGCGAAGGCCTGACGAACCCGGCGGCACTTGGAAATCGGCCTTGTGATTGTCCGGGCGCGGTGAAGCTTCGGCTCACTCCCACTCAATCGTCCCCGGCGGCTTGCTGGTGAGGTCGAAGACGATGCGGTTGAGGCCCTTCACTTCGTTGGTGATGCGGAGCGAGACTTTTTCCAGCAGGTCGTAAGGCAGCTTGACCCAGTCGGCGGTCATGCCGTCCTGCGAGTCCACGGCGCGGATGGCGAGCGTCCAGTCGTAAGTGCGTTCGTCGCCCTGCACGCCCACGCTGCGCACGGGCAGCAGCACTGCGAAGCTCTGCCACGTCTTGTAATACAGCCCGCTGGCCTTCATCTCCTCGACCACGATGGCGTCGGCGCGGCGGAGAATCTTCAGCTTCTCGGGCGTGATTTCGCCGAGGCACCGCACGGCGAGTCCCGGTCCGGGGAACGGCTGGCGATGCACAATTTCCTTCGGCAGCCCAAGCTCGGTGCCGAGCACGCGCACCTCGTCCTTGAACAGGCAGCGCAACGGCTCGACGAGTTTGAACTTCATCCGCTTGGGCAGGCCGCCGACGTTGTGATGGCTCTTGATGAGTGCAGCGGGATTGCCCGCAATGGGCACGGACTCGATCACGTCGGGATACAGCGTGCCTTGCGCGAGAAACTTGGCCCGGCCCGCGCGCTTCGTGGCGGCGTCGAAGACCTCGATGAACGTGCGCCCGATGATCTTGCGCTTGCGCTCCGGGTCGGTGACACCGCGGAGGCGCTTGAGGAACAGCGCGCTCGCGTCCTCGTATTGCAGCTTGATCTTGAAGTTACGGCCGAAAACCTCCTGCACCACCTCGGACTCGCGCGCGCGGAGCAGGCCGTTGTTGACGAAGATGCACGTGAGCTGGTCGCCGATGGCCTTGTGCAGCAGCGCCGCCGCGACGCTCGAATCCACGCCGCCCGAGAGGCCGAGGATGACGCGCTCCCTGCCGACCTGCGCGCGGATTTGCTCGACGGCCTGGTCGAGGTAACTGCGCATCGTCCACTGTTTGCCGCATCCGCAAATGCCGTGGACGAAGTTCGCGATGACTTCCTTTCCGCGCGGCGTGTGCACGACCTCGGGATGGAACTGGATGCCGAAGAGCTTCCGCTTCGGATGCTCGATGGCCGCGAAGTCGGAGTTGTCCGTGGTGCCGACGACGACGAAATCCCTCGGCAGGCGCGTGAGTTTGTCGCCGTGCGAGTTCCAGACTTGCAGCGACTCCGGCAGGTGCTTGAAGAGCGCGCACGAGCGGTCGGCGATGGTGAGCGTGCCCTTGCCGTATTCGCGCTTCTGCCCTTTCTCGACCTTGCCGCCGAGGAATTGCGCGAAGAGCTGCACGCCGTAGCAGATGCCGAGCACGGGCACGCCAAGCTTGAAGATGCCGCGGTCCGGCAGCGGCGCGTCGGACGCATACACGCTCGAAGGCCCGCCGCTCAGGATGAGCCCGCGCGGCTTCATCGCCGCGATCTTTGTCGCGGGCGTGTCGTAGCGGACGATGGTGGAATACACGCTGCACTCGCGGATGCGGCGCGCGATGACCTGCGTGTATTGGGAACCAAAGTCGAGGATGACGATCTGCTCGTTCATTGAAAGGCGGAGTGTTTGCCTGCGGCGCGGCGGGCTGGCGAGGAAAAAGTCGGAGCAAGAGCAGCGGGTTGCGGGCGTCACTTCCGGCGCACGCGCGCGTAGAATGCGCCGCACAGGTCGCGGCCTTGGGCGTCCTGAAACCACGCTTGCAGTTGCGTCCGCCCTTTCGGGAGCGTGGTGGTGAAGGTTGTTTGCGCGTCAGTGGCCGGGGCTTTCGACGTGAGGTCTTTCCCGGCGATCGTGAGTTTCGCACTGGCGACGTTTGGAAAGGCCTTCGCCGTGGGCACGTCCGCCGCGCCGAGGGGCACGTCCACATCGAACGGCCACCGGCGCACGGTGATTTCGTAGGTGCCGTCGCGCTCGACGAGCACGTTCCACGGGCCGCCGCGCGGTCCGCCGCCGGCGTTGCGGATGTGGTTGGAGTTGTCGGCGTAAACGTCCTGCCAGTCGGAACTGCTCAAGTGCACGGGATTCTCGCGGTCGGACCCGAGCGTGAGCGGGACGAAGTTCGTCAAGCCGGGCGCGACCTGCGACCACCACTGTTCGTAGTGCGCGCGCATGCGGGCGAGCACGCCGGGTTGCTGCGCGGCGAGGTCGCGTTCCTGCGCGCGGTCGGCGCGGACGTCATAGAGTTCGCGGCCGTGGACAAGCCGCCACTGGTTCCAGAGCACGCACGAGTCCCACTTTTCGGGCAGCTTGCCGCTGGGCGGCGGGCCGTATTGGACGACAAGCATGCGGTCGGGCCACTCGGCCTTGCCGCGGAGCGCGCCCGCGAGGCTCATGCCTTCAAATGGGTTCCGTGTTCCGGGTCCCGAGTCTTGAGTTGGAGGCGCGGGCAAGCTGCACAACTCCATCAATGTGGGCAGCACGTCCTGCACGCAGGTGGTCTGCGGAAGGTCGCCGGGCGGGCGCAGGTTGCCGGCGGGCCAGCGCACAAAGCACGGCACGCGATGGCCGCCGTCGTAATAGGTGGTCTTGCCCGCGCGCAGGCCGGCGTTGAAGAAGCGCACGCCCGCAGTGCCGCCGTTGTCGGTCATGAAGATGAGAATCGTGTTCTCGCGCAGGCCGGTGTCGCGGAGAAATGATTCGAGCCGGCCCATGTTCTCGTCAATCTGCGCGATCATGCCGAAGAACTTCGCCGCGGCGACGCCAGCGCCTTTCTTGGCCTTGCCATCGGCGGTGGCGGCGGCGGCGACGGCGGCTTCGAGGGGTTGAGAGTATTTTTCCGCGACGGTGTGCGGCGAATGGGCGGCGTGCAACGGGAGGTAGCAGAGGAACGGTTCCTTCGCGGCGGAGCGGGAGCGCATCCAGCTCATCGCCTCGTCAAAGCAGAAGTCGGTGACGTGGCCGGTGAAGCTCGCGGGCTTGTCGCCGCGCATGCAGCGGCCGTCGAAGAGCGTGTTCGAGAATTCCGGCGCGCTGGTGAAGCCCCAGCCCCGCATCCACACGGCGGTTTGGAATCCCTTGTCCATCGGCCTGTGCGGGAAGCTGTCGCCGAGGTGCCACTTGCCGAAGATGCCCGTGCGCCAGCCTGCGGCGGCGAAGAGTTCGGGCATCATGGGCAAGCCCGGCCGGAGGAAGGCGCGACCCGCCGTGACGCTTGTCGCGCCGTTGCGCAGCGGGTCAAGGCCGGTCATCAGCGCGCCGCGCGTGGGTGTGCACATCGGCGCGACGTGAAAGTCCGTGAACCGCACGCTCTCGCCGTGAAGCCGGTCAATGTGCGGCGTCTTGAGGAACGGATGTGCGTGGCACGAGAAGTCGCCGTAGCCGACGTCATCAAGCAGGACGATCAACACGTTTGGGCGCGTGGCGGCGGCGTGGGCTTGAAATGCGGCCGCGAGCCCCAGTGCGACCGCGAGGCGACGGAATGGAATCAGGAACTTCATGCGCGGGAGATTGCGCGCAAGGGCGGCAAGTTGGAAGTGCTGCCGCGCACGAAAAGGGGATTGGGGCGCAGACCGGAAGGCCGCAATGGAACGCCGCGCACGCGGCTAGCGCGCCGAGACCTTGCCGGTCTGCTGGTCGATGACCCATTTTTTCCCCGCGGGAGCCGGGGGAATCGAAGTGATGACCCCCAGGCTCATCATCTCGTTGATGTCCTTGGGAGTGCGCTTGTGCTTGCGGATGTATTCACCGAGCAAGTCAGTCATTGTCTGCTCCAACTCCTGAATGTAGCCGGCATAAGCTGTCGCGTTCGCATCCTTCGGGGACACCGCTTGTGCAGGGGCAGGGCCAGGAGGCGCCGCGGGTGAAGTAGGGGGAACCGGTGCCACAGGGGCAGAGGGGGCCTTCGCGACCGGCAGCGCCGCGGGTGCAGCTTCCTCCTGTCGTCTGCAGCCGGCCACGAGAACCAAGGTGACGAGTAGAACCAGCACCTGCGGCTGATCGAGTGTCTTCATTAGGTGAGGAAGCTGGCCTGCTAGTCGTCCGCCAAGGTGATGGTCCACATCCCGGAGGCGGCATTGATGGGAGCACCGGCGCGAATGGTCTTGTCACGGGGGATGAACTCCGCGTGCCCGTCCACCAGCAGCCAGTTGAACCTGCCGTTGTGATAATAGAACTCGTTGTAGCCCGGGGCGACGAGCGTGGTGGTGCCGGGCATGAAAATGATCTGGTCGGGGCTGTCGGTGACGCTGGTATTGGAGCCACCCTGGAAATTACCCGTGGTCGCGCGCTCGTGGAGCATGATGGTCTTCTCCGGGCCGGGAACAATCTGGACGCGCATCTTGGCCACCGGGTCTCCGTGCGTCGTTGCGACCTGGGGATTGAAGAACAATCCGATTCCGCCCGTGCTGGCGGAATGAGGCGGATAGTTGCCTGGCGCCGTAATCGAACCGCTCATGGAGCCACTGCGAGGGATGGAGTAGCTGCACTTGGCCAGGGTGTTGTTGAGCCGGATGAACTTGTCGGCAGGGCACTCATAGACAAGCAGCGATTCGCCCGCGGGGAAATTCTGCCCCGCCAGTTGTGAGGAATCTTTCGACCCGCCGGTGTATTTGTGAAGCAGGTCGTCGAACGAGATGTTGGGCCCTGCCGCACTGGGTGCCCAGAACGCGAATGGCAGACTGTCGTCGAAGTCGCCGCTGTAGATGAGCGAAGCCGTTCCCACCTGCCGCAGGTTGCTCAAGCACTTGGTCGCGCCGGCGCGCATCTTGGCCTTGGCGAGCGCGGGCAGGAGCATGGCTGCCAGGATCGCGATGATGGCGATGACCACGAGCAATTCGATGAGGGTGAAGCCCGGTTGCCGGCCTGCGCGCGAGGTGTTCATGACTGCGGCTTTATGCGGCAATCTTGGCCACGGACCACGGCGAGTCAAGCCGCGAGACGCGCGCGCCAATGCGCTCTTGCTTCACCCCTGCTCACGACGACATAATCCATCGAAAGCATGGGCTTGCCCTTCATCGACAATGGCCGGCGCAAACGCGACCAGGTCGTCGCGGTGGATCTGGGGTCGCGTGTGACCAAGGCGGTGCACCTCCAACGCGTCGGCGGCGGGTTCAAGTTCCTCGGGTTCGCGTGCGTGGATGCGCCCCTGGCGGGCGACAAGCCCGTGTCCAAGGAAGCGCAAACCGAGCACTTCAAGAAGGTCATCGAGACGCTCGGCGCGCGCACCAAGCAGGTGAGCCTCTCCATCGGCGTGTCGGATTCCGAGTTGCGCTTCGCGGAGATGCCGCTCGTGCCCGTGGATGAGTTGCGCTCGGTTCTCCGGCTGTCCGGCAAGAACTACGTGCAGCAGGAGTTGAAGGATTGCCTGTTCGACTGCCACATGCTCCCGCCGAAGGACCCGAAAAAGGGCGAGTCGGCCAAGGGCGTGCTCAAGACGCGGGTCATCATCGGATTCGCGCGGAAGGAATTCGTGGACCAGTGGATTGCCGTGACGCGGGGGGCGGGCGTGCTCGCGGAGGACATCACGCTCGGCTACATCTGCCCGGCCAATGCCTTCGAGATGGCGATGCCCGAGGTGTTCGCCAAGGAAGTTGTCGCCCTCGTGGACATCGGCTACAAGAACACGACCATCTCAATCCTTCAGACGGGGCAGTTGATGTTGAGTCGCGTGGTGGCGTTCGGCGCGCAGCGCCTCACGGCGAGCCTTGCCGAGGCGATGGGGGTGACGCCTGACGAGGCGGAACTCGGCCGGCAGGCGATGACGCCGGAGATCGAGTCCGCCGCGCAGGCCATCCTCGTGCCGCTGGGGCGCGAGTTGCGCGCCTCGATTGACTTCATTGACCACCAGCTCGACAAGTCGGTGAGCCAGGTCTTCTTCAGCGGCGGCCCGGCTCGCAACAACACGATCGTTCAGGCGTTGCAGACCGAGTTGATGGTTCCGTGCCAGGCTTGGAACCCGACGAGCTTCCTCACGCTGGCCCTGCCGGCGCACCAACTCGGCGACATTGAAACCGTCGCCCCGCAACTGGCCGTCGCCGTGGGCGCGGCCGTGACCTCCTTCTAGCCATGCCCATCCGCATCAACTTGCTGGCCGAGCAACAGGCCGAGGAAGAGGCGCGCAGGAGGGATCCCGTCAAGCGCGCCGTGTGGGTCGTCGCCGTGGGGGCGCTGCTCATGGCGCTGTGGGCGGGGTTGCTTTTCACCAAGGGCAGCCAGGCCGCCACGGCGCTCTCGGACTCCCAGGCGCGGTTGGCCAAGATCGAGAAGGAAGCCGGTGTCACGCGCACCAACATGCAGGACATCGCGCGCATCGAGAAGAAGATGGATGCCCTCGTTGCGCTGGCGACGAACCGTTTCCTGTGGGCCCCGCAACTGGACGTGATGCAACGCGCCATCTCGGCAAAAATCCAGCTCACGCGCGTGCGCGCCAGCCAAAGCTACACCGCCACCGCCGCCGAGAAATCGCCCGATGGAAAGAAGCCCGGCAAGAAGGCCAGCGTGTCCGAGCGCGTCGTGGTGACCATCGAGGGCAAGGATTTCGGGACGATCGAGGAACAGAACTACGGCAAGTTCAAGGAGCAGATGTTCAAGGACGCCTACTTCAGGACGGCGCTCACCAACGAGAGCGGGCTCCAGTTCAAGAGCTTCTCGCCCATCATCATCGAGCCCTCGGGTTCCTACTTCCGGTTCATCCTCGAGTGTTCGTTCCCGGAAAAGATTCGCAACTGACCATGGCCCGCATCTCTCCCGAAAAACGCCAGCAGATCGTCGTCGTCGCCGTCGTCGGCGCGCTGGCGCTGGCTGGCGCGTGGTGGTTTGGAATCCGCGCGCTCAAGTCGCGGCTAACGCAAGTCGGCGCCAAGATCGTCGAGGTGAAAACCAAGGAGCAGGAAGCCCGCAAGCTCGTCCAGCAGGCGGACCAACGCCAAGCCGACCTCGATGCTGCCCACGAACGGCTCGCCACGATCGAGGACAAGATGATCGCCGGTGACATGAACAACTGGATCCGCACCGTCATCATCACCTTCAAGTCCACCGCCAACTACGGCAGCCTCGACATCAACACCTTTTCAAGTTCCGAGGAGTTGCGCACGAGCATGCTGCCCGATTTCCCCTACCGCTCGTTCCTCTATCGCGTGAACGGCACCGCCTACTACCACGACCTCGGGCGGTTCCTTGCCGACTTCGAGAACGCCTACCCGCACATCCGTGTCCTGAACGTTGACCTGCAGCCCGTGGACCCCTCGCAGGGCAAGCAGGCAGAAGCGCTCAACTTCACGGTGGAAATCGTCGCCCTGCTCAAACCCCCGTCGTGACGACACTCGGGAACCAACTCCACCGCCCTGTTGCCCTCGCGGGACTCGGGTGGCTGGTTGTGGGGCTGGCGTCCGCCTGCCCGACTCCCGGGCTGGCAGCCGCGCCGTCCACGAACGCTCCCGCGAAGGCTGCGGACAAGAAGGGCGCGCCAGTCAAGGGCGCGCCAGCCAAAGGCGCGGAAGCCGCCACCGCTCCGGCCCCAACAAACACGCCTCCCAAAGTCGTCTCGATCCCCAAGTCTTCATTCTTGGACAAGCGTGGCGACGGGCGCGACCCGTTCTTCCCAAGCTCCGAACGCCGGCAGGTCAGGACGGATCCCCCCGTCCCGCCGCCGACCATTGTGGTTCCAGTGCCCCCGGTGGAAGCCGTCACCAACACGGCTTCGACCGCAACCACGGTCATCCCGCCGCCGGACGCGCCGAAGGCTTCCGACTCGTTCAGCGTCCGCGGCATTGTTGGTGGACGAAAGCCTTCCGCCCTCATCAACTCGGGTGTGGCCTCCTACGACTTCTTTCAGGGCGACGAACTCTTCGTCCGCGTCAAGGAAGGCATCCGCCGCGTCAAGTGCATCGAAATCAAGCCGCGCGCGGTGATCATCCACGTCGAGGGCGAGAAAGAGCCGCGTGAATTCAAGATGCGGCCCGACATTTGAGCTGGTTGACCTCACACCCATGCGACCGTGACCGTGGCCCCCAACTGGAACCGCGAATGAAACATCTACTCAACCTGTCCGTGACGGCGTCGCTGCTCGCCGCCGCCACCGTGGCCTTGTCGCAAAACCAGGCGCAGCCCCCGCCCCGCAAGGCCGAGGTGCCCAAGGCGCCCGAGCAACCACCCAAGACGCCGCCAGTCAACCCCGAGGAAAAGGCAGACATCGCCTACGACGACAGCGACCTCATCACCGTCATCAAGAGCCTCGCGCTGCGCGCCGAGCTCAACGTGCTCTTCGACCCCAAGCTCACCGCAGGCGCTCCGGGCCAGGCGGCGCCAGACCAGACGCGCATCCCGGCTTTCCGCATGACGCAGGTCACGCCGATGCAGGCCCTCGAGGCCATCCTGAACAATTACAACCTCATGATGGTCGCCGACCCAAAGACGCTGACCGTCCGCATCACCGCCAAGGACGCCTTGCAGCAGGAACCCCTCTCGACAAAGATCGTCCTCCTCAAGAACGCCAGCCCGACCAACATGGCCGCCATCATTCCCTCGTTCGTCTCCTCGCGCGTGAAGGTCGGCGTGGACGCGCGCACGAGCCAGCTCATCGTTTCCGCGACCGAGAAGGAATGGGAGGTCATCAACGACCTCGTCGAGAAGCTCGACACGCCGATGAAACAAGTGCTCATCGAGGCGCGCATCATGGAGTCGAGCCGCAACCCGCGCTCGGTGAAGGGCATTGACTGGAGCGGCACACTTGCCGCGCAGAACGTTTCCTTCGGCAATGGCCGCGCCGGCGGCACCACCACCACGACCGTTCCCGGCACGCCCGTCACCACCACCACGACCCTTCCCAACGGTTCCACCGTCACCTCGAGCACGCAGCCCAAGTCCACATCCTCGTCCACCATCTCCACCCTCATCGGCTCCACGGGCGCGGGCGGCCTGAACTTCAACACGCTCAGCGGCTTCACGCCCGCCATTGGCTTCCTCAACGCCGACGGGCTCAGCGCCGTGCTCGCCTTCTACAACACCGACTCGGAGACCGACCTCATCGCCACACCGCGCACGGTGATGATGGACGGCCAGACTGCCAAGCTCTCCGTCACCCGCGCGTTCCCGATCTTCAAGATCACCCCCGGCACCGCGCAAACCCCGGCGGGCGCGGAAATCACCTACACCAACCTCGGCACCATCCTCGAGGTCAGCCCGCGCATCGCGCCGGACGGCCGCGTCGCCCTCAAGGTCACGCCCGAGGTTTCCAACATTGACAGCAAAGACACCCAGACCATCAACGGCCAGCAAAACGTCGCGAACGTTTACGCCATCCGCCGCATCGAGACGCAGGTGATCATCCCCAGCGGCGACACGCTCGTGATGGGCGGCCTGATCAACACGTCCTCGAGCGAGGCGCTGCGGAAGGTCCCGATCCTGGGCGACCTTCCCTTCATCGGCGTGCCGTTCCGCTACAAGGACAGGAGCCGCACCAAGCAGAACCTCATCATCTTCGTCACCCCCACGCTCGTTGAAAGCGGCCACTTCCAACCCTCGCAGCCCGACTTTCTCGGCTCCGAGTTCCCGAACTCCGGCACGGAGTTCCTGAAGACCAAGCCCAACCTGCCGCCGGAACAGAAGGAAGGGCCGCTGGACAGCGCGCGCCCGATGCCGTTGCGCCAGCTCAAGAAGTAGCCGGGCTGATTCGCACTGCCCACCATGAACACCACGACCTGCCGCCCAAGCGCCCGCCGACGGATTGCGACGGGGCTGACCCTCGCGGCTGCGCTTGCGCTGGCGCCCGGCGTCCCGGCCCAAACCGTGACCACGCTCGGCGGCGGCCCCAAGAGCTTTCCCCTCACGACGGCGAACTCGGCGGGCTTTGCGGACGGCAACACCTTCCTGCTCGCGCAATTCCGGACGCCGGCAAGCCTCGCGCTCGACTCGCTCGGCAACCTCTACATGGCCGACCTCGGCAACAATGCCATCCGCAAAATCTCCAGCGCCGGCGCGTCGTCGAGTTTCACGACCACCATCATCTCCAACCTGCTCAGCCCCGTGGCGGTGGTTGTGGACGGCGCGGACCAGCTTTACGTGCTCACGCAGGGCGACGGCGCGCTCCGCAAGTTCGATACCTCGGGCGCGCTCGTCGCCACGCTCGCCACGACACTCGTCACCCCCACTGCGCTCTCGCTCGACTCCACCACCAACCTCGTCGTCACCGAACTCGGCGGCGCGCTCAAGCGCGTCACACAGGCGGGCATCACCACCAACATCCTCGCCACGGGCACGCTCGTCGCTCCGCTCGGTGTCGCGTTCATCGAGACCAACTCCATCGCCGTCGTCAGCGGCAACGCGATCGTCAACGTCAACCCGCTCGCCAACACCACCAACCTCATCGCCGGCAACGCCGCGGCGGGCATGGTGAACGGCCTTGCCGCCGACGCGCGTTTCAACACGCCGGCGCAAATCCGGCGCGCGCCCGATGGCAGCATCCTCGTGTGCGACCGCTTCAACCATCGCGTCCGCATCATCACGCCCGAGGGCACCGTGAGCACGCTCTACGGCGTGAGCACCAACCTGTGGGTCGAGGAGTTGCTCGCCAACCCCGTGCTGCTCGCCGGCTGGGTGGACGGCGCCGCGCCCGCCGCCGCGCGCGAACCCCTCGGCATCACCATCAACGCCGGCGGAACCAACATCTTCGTCGTCGAGGCCGGATGGAGCCTCTTGCGCACCGTCTCGGGGGTGAACTTTGCGCCCCGCGCCACCGGCGGAACCGGCGGCGGCGGCACGGGCGGCACCATCAACAGCAACCTGACCGCCAACCTCATCACGTTCGGCTTCCAGAACGGCGAGGGCTCCACGGACTTCATCGGCGCGCCGGGCCAGACGTTCTTCGCGCCCGTCACCATCACCCTGCTGCCCGGCCAGGAGATGTATTCGCTCGGATTCTCCATTGCCGTGACCAACGGCACAGGCTCGCCCCCCGTGACCAACGGCGCTCTCTCCTTCTCGTCCATGCTCCAGCGGCCCGTGCCCAGCAACCCGGCCTTCTTCGAGCCCATCCCGCCGTCGTTCGCGTTCTCGTTCGTCACGAACCTCTTCACCAACGCCACCGACTTCACCGTCACCACCAACATCATCCCGCAGTTCACCAACTCGGTCTTCGTGGACACGAACTTCAGCCTCATGAGCGTCGCGTGGATCGAGACCAAGGGCCGCACCAACCTCTACAACTCGCTGGCCCAGGACCTCATCAAATTCTCCCGGGCGCACATCAACCAGTTCAACAAGGAGGGCGGCGCTGTCTTCGCCGGCGGATTCGGATTCCGGATCCCGCCGACCGCGACCACCGGCCAGACCTACCGCATCCAGGTTTTCAACGCGACGGCGGCCACGAATCTCGCCGGCGGCGTCACGCTCGCCGCGCCCACCAACGGCTCCCTCACCACGGGCCCCATCAATTCCATCAAGCAGGTCACCGTCAACATCCGCCCCTACCTGGTCGGCGACGTCTCCAGCTTTCGCTGGTTCAACGCGGGCGATTTCGGCGACGGGACGCTCACGATTGACGACGCCTCGCAGACGTTCAACTCCGCCATCTACCTCGTGAACACGCCGCCAGCCGGCAGCGACTTTTTCGACGCGATGGACTCCTCCAACGGCGCGACCAACCTGCTGCTCAACGCCTCCAGCGGCAACATTGACGCGGTGACGATGGGCGATGGCGTGCTGGCGGTGGACGACGTGTTCGTCACGCTGCGCCGCTCGCTCAATCCCTACACGACGTGGTATGTCCGCTACTGGACCAACGGAGTCCGCACCAACGCCGTCACCACCAACAACCTCCCCAAGCCCACGTTCGGCCTGCTGCGCCCGCCCATCGAACTCGCCGGACCCGTGCCCCCCGCCAATGCCGCGGACTCGCTCGTGCTCTTCACCGCCGGGGATGCTGTGCGGACCAACACCACCGTGACCGTGCCCATCACGCTCGACCTGTTCGGCAACTATCCGGTGCGCGTGATGATGTTGCGCCTGCGCGTCCAGCCGCTCGATGGCTCGCCCGCCGTCACGCACCCAGTCCAGTTCCAGTTCGCCCAAGCCGCGAAGCTCGGCAACCCGTATCAAGCCGCCAATCCGTCGCCCGATTCGTGGGTCGGCATCTGGCTCAACGACGCCGCGCCCGGCATCGGCGCAGGCCGCACCGTCCTCGGGAACCTCGTCCTCACCGTCCCGCCGGGCACGCCCGCGAGCGCCTCCTATCTCGTTCGATTCGACCACGCCTCGGCTTCGCCCAATGGACTTGCGCTCATCCCGTCGCGCGAACACCACGGCATCGTGACCGCCGTGGACCGCAGCGCCGCGTCGTTCGGCGACGGCTTGCCCGACCAATGGAAGCTGCGCTGGTTCGGCACTCTCTACGATGCCCGCGCCAATCCCAATCTCGACCTGACGGGCGACGGCATGCCGAACTGGGCGAAGTTCCGCGCCGGCATTGACCCCCTCGACCCGGACCAGTCGCTCCGGCTCGCCCCGCAAGTCACGACCGACGCTTCTGGCCGTCCGAGCGGGTTCGTTTTCCGCTGGCCGACCGTCCGCGACAAACGCTACGTGCTTGAAGGCGCGACGCGCCTCGGCTCCGGCGCGTGGACGCCGCTCTCCACCGAGGTTGGCGGCACCGGTGCCGATGCGCGACTGACCAACTCCGCCGCCGGCCTTCAATTCTTCCGCCTGCGGCTCGTCGAGCCGTGACGCGCGCGGTCATTCTCGGCGCGCGCGGCTTCATCGCCGCCGAACTCGCGCGACACCTCCGCGAGCGCAGCCTTCCCGTTGAACCCGTCGGTTCGGACACCGTCAACCTGCTGGATGGCGGAGCTGCCGGCGCCTTGGCGGCGCGGTTGCGCGCCACCGACTCGCTCGTCTTCACCGCGGCGCTTACGCCGGAACACGGCCGTGACGCGGCGACCTTCGAGAAAAACCTCCTCATGGCTCGAAACGTCTGCACCGCGCTCGACCAGAAACCCGTCGCCCACCTGCTCTACGTCAGCTCGGACGCGGCGCTCGCGAACGGTGGCCCGGTCCTGGACGAGGACTCGCCCCGCGTGGCGGGCGGCGCGCTTTACGGGCGCATGCACGCCGAGCGCGAGCGCATGATGGAGTCGGTCGCGGCGCGGCTTGGCATCCCGCTGTGCGTCGTCCGGCCGGTCGCGGTGTTCGGCGCGGGCGACCCGCACAACGGCTACGGCCCGAACCGCTTCGCGCGCACGGCGCTTCGCGACCGCGCCATCACGCTCTTTGGCGAAGGCGAGGAAGTGCGCGAGCACATCGAAGTCCGCGACCTCGCGAGGCTGCTCGGACTCTGCCTCGAAGGTCGCGCGTCTGGTGCGTTGAACGCCGCCTCCGGCGAGCCGGTCTCATTCCTCGAACTCGCGAAACACGTCGCGCGCTTGTGCCCGCACGCGGTCGAGATTCGCCGCCAGCCGCGCGCGGCGGGAACGGCCATCACGCACCGGCGGTTCAATGCCGCGCGGCTTCGGCGCATGTTCCCGGCGTTTCACTGCGCGCCGCTTGACGATGGGCTTGCGCGGCTGCTTCGGGAATTGACGCTGTCTGCGAGCGCCTGAGATAGTCCGCGCACTTCGCGCCCTGCATGAGCCAGCCCGCCGAAACCAAGGAGCCGCAATACCAGTGCTGCCTCGACCTCGAGCGCCGGCAGGGCCTCACGCGACTCGGGCTCATGTCCAGTTTCATGTGGCACAATGACCCGCGGCACCTCGCATTCCTCGCGTCGCGCTACAAGTTCGTGGCCAAGATGCTGTCGGGCTGCGCGCACGTGCTGGAGGCCGGCTGCGCGGACGCCTTCGGCACGCGCATCGTGCAACAGGAGGTCGGCAGGGTGACGGCGACGGATTTCGACCCGGTGTTCGTCGAGGACGTGAAACGCCGCATGGAGCCGGGCCGCTGGGCGTTCGAGGTCGCCGTGCACGACATGCTCGCCAAGCCCTTCGCCGGCGAGTTCGATGGCGCGTATGCGCTCGACGTCGTCGAGCACATCAACCCGGCGGACGAGGACCGGTTCGTCTCGAACCTCGCCGGCTCGCTCGCGCAGCGCGGAGTGCTCATTCTCGGTTGTCCTTCGATTCAGTCACAGGTGCACGCCTCCGCCGCGAGCAAGGCCGGCCACGTGAACTGCAAGGACGGCCCCGGCCTGCGCGCGCTGCTGCTGCGCCACTTTCACAACGCCTTTGTCTTTTCGATGAACGACGAGGTCGTTCACACCGGCTTCCACCCGATGGCCCAATACCTTCTCGGCCTCGCGTGCGGGAGGCGCTGAGCCGCCGATGAACCCGCCCGAGCTCCGCTGCCATTCGTGCGGCGCGCCGCAGCCGCGGCTCGTCGCAGGGCTCGAATCGCTCAAGCGCGTCACTTCCGACTGCAAGCCGTGGCCCGCGGGCGGGAGGCTCGCCTCGTGCGGCCGGTGCGGTCTCGTGCAATCCGTCCTCGACGTTGCGTGGCACGAGGGCGCCGAGGCAATTTATCGCGACTACACCATCTACCACACGAGCAAGGGCGCGGAGCAGAGCGTGTTCGACCCGCGGTCCGGCCAGGCCACCGCCCGTTCGCAGCGGATTGCGCAGCGCCTCGCTGCCGCCGTGGCCCTCCCACCGCGCGGCCGGATGCTCGACGTGGGCTGCGGCAACGGCGCGTTCCTGCGCGCCTTTCATGAAGGTTTCCCCGGGTGGTCGCTGGTCGGGGCGGAGGTGAACGACCGCAACCGCGCGGCCATCGAGGCGGTGCTGGGGGTCGAGTCGCTGTTCGTTGGCGACGCGCTCGAAGTTCCGTCCACGTTCGCGTGCGTCAGCCTCATCCACGTGCTCGAGCACATTCCCGGCCCGCTCGAATTCCTCCGCCGGCTGCGCGACAAGCTCGAACCCGGCGGGTTGCTGCTCGTCGAAGTGCCCGATTGCGAGGCCAACCCGTTCATGTTCCTCGTCGCCGACCACGCGTCGCACTTCTTCCTGCCGGTGCTCCGCGCGCTCGTCGAGGCGGCGGGTTTCGAGGTTGTCGTCGGCGCGAACGACTGGGTCGCAAAGGAACTCACGGTGGTCGCGCGCAAGGCGGGTTCGCCCGCCGCGACTGCTCCTCGTGCGCCGGATTTCGCGGACGCGGTCGCGCGCCGCCTCGACTGGCTCGCGCGCATCGCTGCCGATGCAAAGCAGAACACCGGGCGCGCTGACTCCGGCCTGTTTGGCACGTCCATCGCGGCGACGTGGCTGTTGGCTGAACTCGACGGCCGTGTCGCGTTCTTCGTGGATGAAGACCCGCACCGTGCCGGCGCGCGGCATTTCGGGCATCCCGTGTTGTCGCCATCGCAGGTCGGCGCGGACGCCGAAGTGCTGCTCGCGCTGCCACCGGGCCTCGCGGCATCCATCGCGGCACGGCTCGCGCACCTGCCCGTGCGCTGGCGCGTGCCGGAGCCTTGGGAAGCGTGAACGCGGACGATGAACCTTCCCACGCTCACGGTCGTCGTCCCGAATTTCAACCACGCGCGCGCGCTGCCGGCCTGCCTGCGCGCGCTGCTCGCCCAGTCCGTCCCGGCGCTAGAAGTCATCGTGATTGACGACGCCTCGACCGACGACAGCGTCTCCGTCATCGAGGACTTCGCGCGGCGGCATCCTTCGATTCGCGTGCTTCGACAGGAAACAAATCGCGGTGTGGTCGCCGGGATGAACCGCGGGCTTGAACTTGCGCGCGGCGATTTCGTGCTGTTCGCCGCGGCGGACGACGAAGTGCTGCCCGGGCTGTTCGAGAAGTCGCTGAACCTGCTCGCGCAGCATCCGGGCGCGGGCTTGTGCTGCGCGATTGGCGACTGGCGTCAGCCGGAACGCGGCTTGCGCTGGCACATGGGAGTGGGAATGGCGGGGACGCGCTGTTTCCTTCCGCCCGCCGCCGTGGCGGGACTCGAGCGCGCGGGCCGGCTGTTCATCGCGAGCCACACCGTGCTGTTCCACCGCGAAAGGCTGCTCGCCGCAGGCGGGTTCCCGCCCGAGCTCAAGTGGCACTGCGATTGGTTCGCCATGCACGTGCTCGCGTTCCGTCACGGGTTGTGTCACGTGCCCGAGCCGCTGGGCATCCTGAACATCCGCGGCGCGTCGTATCACGAGCACGGGCGGAGAAACGCGGCGGAGTATCGCGAACTGCTCGGCCGCCTGCTCGACCGGCTCGCTTCGGAATCGTGTGCCGACGTGCGCGCGCCGATTCGCGATTCGGGCGCGCTGTTCCTCTTCGGCTGGCCCATGTTGCGGCTGGTGGTGTCGGACCCGCGCGGTCGCGAGTTCCTCACGCCGCGCCTCGCGCGGCGCTGCGTGTGGCACGCGGTCCGGCTCGTGGCCAAGCGGTTCACGCCCGCGTGGCTCGGCAATCTCTACTTCCGGCTCGCGGGCTACCACGTTCCGCAGACGGGCGCCCCGCCGCGTTGACGATTGCCCGCGTTTTTGCTTCTGTGTCCGCGGCAATGGTTCCAACGCACATTCGCAGTTCGCTCCATCGCAGCGTCGTTTCCCTGGTGCAGTGGTTTGATGCCGACTTCGGCTGCGAAGATCCCGACGCCATCCGCGCCAAGCCCGATTGCGTGGACTGGGTCCGCTGCATCCCGTTCGTCGTGCTGCACGCCGGCTGTCTGGGGGTGTTCCTCGTGGGCTGGAGCTGGTTCGCGGTGGCGGTGGCGGTGGCGCTTTACTTCGCGCGGATGTTCGCCATCACGGGCTTTTACCACCGCTACTTCTCGCACAAGTCCTTCCAGACGTCGCGCCCGGTGCAGTTTGTGTTTGCCGTGCTGGGCGCGTCCGCGGTGCAGCGCGGGCCGTTGTGGTGGGCGTATCAGCACCGGCACCACCACCAGCATTCGGACGAGGCGCACGACGCGCACTCGCCGCGGCACCACGGCTTCTGGTGGGCGCACATCGGCTGGATCACAAGCGCGCGGAATTTCCCAACCGACTACGAGCGCGTGCGCGACCTGGCGAAGTTTCCCGAGTTGGTGTTCTTGAACCGCTTCGATGCGCTGGTTCCGGCCGCCTTGGCGGTGTCGCTCCTCGGGTTCGGCTGGTGGCTCGAACGCCACGCTCCTTCGCTCGGCGTGACCGCGGGCCAGTTGCTCGTGTGGGGATTCTTCATCAGCACCACGCTGCTCTTCCACGCCACGTCGAGCATCAACTCGATCGCGCACGTCATCGGGCGCAAGCGGTTCGAGACCGGCGACGACAGCCGCAACAGCTTCTGGCTCTCGTTGCTCACGCTTGGCGAGGGCTGGCACAACAACCACCACCACTACATGCACTCGACGCGGCAGGGTTTCTTCTGGTGGGAGGTGGACCTGACCTACTACGCGCTCAAGGCCCTCTCGTGGTCCGGCCTCATCTGGAATCTCCGTCCCGTGCCGGCCGAAGTGTTCGCAACCCGGGACGCGCGGACTTGAAGCTTCGCCATCGCGGGCGGCTCTTACTTCGATGAGCGACTTTGACCTTCGCTTCGGCGGCATCGCGAGGCTCTTCGGCGCGGAAGGGCTCGCGCGACTTCGGTCGGCGCACGTGTGCGTGGTGGGGCTCGGCGGCGTCGGCTCGTGGACGGTCGAGGCGCTCGCACGCTCGGGCGTCGGCGCGCTCACGCTCGTGGACCTCGATGAAGTCTGCGTCAGCAACGTCAACCGGCAGTTGCACGCGCTCGATGGCGCCGCGGGCCGGCCGAAGGCCGATGTGCTCGGTGACCGCTTGCGCGCGATCCATCCGGAATGCCGGGTCACGCCCGTCGTGAAGTTCTTCACCGAGGCCACGGCCGGGGAAATTCTCGCGCCGAAGTTCGATGCGGTCGTGGATGCGATTGACGCCGTCTCCAACAAAGCCCGGCTCATCGCGATGTGCCGTCAACGCAACCTCGTGGTTGTCACCACGGGCGGCGCAGGCGGACGGCGCGACCCGACGGCGATTCGCGTGGCCGACCTCGCGCGAACGGCGCACGACCGGTTGCTGCAGAAGGTCCGGGAGCAGTTGCGGCGTGAGCATGGATTCCCGCGCAGCGACGGGCCGTTCGGCGTGCCATGCGTGTATTCGCCGGAAGCGCAGGTGTTCCCGCGCAAGGACGGTTCGGTGTGTGCGGAGCGTCCGGCGGACGCGGGGCGCGGCGAACTCCATCTCACCTGCGACACGGGCTTCGGCTCCGCGGCGTTTGTCACGGGCGCGTTTGGATTCGCGGCGGCGGCCGAGGTCGTGAAGCGGATTGTGAACGCGGGGTGAGAATTCCCCGAAACGACTCGCGCCTTGAACCCCTGAACCGGACGGGCCACGTCGGTGGCCGCGTCAGTAGTGGCACGGGCGTCTCGCCCGTGTGTTCCTGTTTGCACGGGCGAGACGCCCGTGCCGCTACGACGGTTCATAGGGAGATCGCGAGGCCGGTATGCGCTGCGGGCCTGAATCCGCCGCCACGCCGCCGCTGGGAAACAGCCGTGAGCGCGGCCCGCCTTACTTTGGCGCCGGCTTCCAAAACTCCTTCTCGGCCATGAACAACTGGTCGGGGAACCCCTCGGTGAACGCGTAGCGCAGTGGAAAGTTCTCGGGCCGTTCGCCGAGCACGACCGCCTCGGCGGCGAACATGCCCCAGTCCTTCTCCTCGCCGCGGAGCATCTCGCTCACGAGCCGCTGGTCGAGCGTGAGCTGCGTCAGGTAGAGCGCGCGCACGGGCTTGCGGCGGTGCAGCGACTGGAAATCCTCGCGCGCATCCCACGTGAGCCACGCGCAATCGCGGCGTCCATACCACGCCACCGCCCACGGCGCGTCGCTCATCATGAGGCCCTTCTCGCCGACCCAGCCCGCGCGCTCGGCGATGAACGGCGGGTAATACGGCGGCCACGCGACGCTTGGCCGGCGCGGGCCGCACAGCGTGAAGAGCAGCGGCACGCACATCACCGCGAGGAAGACCATCGCCACCATGCCGCGCTGCGCGGGCGTGTCGAGCTGCATCTGGTCGAGCAGGATGGAGAACATGCCGACGCCGAACACGAACACGAGCGGCGCGACCATCACGAGCAGGTTGCCGCCACTGGTCTCGGGCGCAAGCGCGTCGAGATGCGTGCGGCACAGCGCCTGCGCCAACGCAAGCAGGCCGAGGCTCGCGAGCGTGAAGCCCCGCAGTCGGGCGAGCGTGGGTGAGTTGAAGCGGATGAACAGGGCCGGCAGGAAGAATGCGGCGAGCCAGCTCCCGCCAAGCCGGGGAAGTTCGTCCGTGAGCAGCCGCGCCGCGTTGGGCCAGAATTTCGACCAGTATTCGTCGAGGTCCACCTTCGCGAGGTCGGCGGGCGTTTCCGGATTGGCCGGGTTCATCGCGCGCATCAGCCGGGAACCGGGAAACCGGGCGCCGTCCTCGTGAATGGCGTAACCCGCCGCGCCGAGCAGCGTGCCGCTGACCGCGTGGTTGCGCGCGAGCCACGGCGCGACAACGCCGGCAAACGCCGCGAGCGCGAGCAGCACCATCGCCACGCGCTTCGAATCGAAGCACGCGCCGAAGAACACGAGCACCGGGAGCAACAGCAGCGCGAGCGGATACTTCGTGAGCGCCGCCGCGCCGACGAGCGACCCAACCAGCACTGCCATCAGCGGCAGCCTCACCCAGCCCCACTTGTGCACGCGATGGCCCTGTTCCGCCGCGGCGAGGCACCACGCGATGGCGAGCACCAGCACGAGGCCAAGCAGCGTCGGCAGGCCCGACAGGCTGAACTTCCACAGCAAATCGCTCGCGAGCGTCGTGCACACGGCCATCCACGCGACGAACGGGTCGAACAACCGCAGCGCCAGCCGGAACATCAGCACGAGCGCGAGGAAGAACAGCGCCTGGTTGAGCCACGCGATGCGCAGTTCGGGCTCGTGCCGCTTGAACTGCTCCGCCGGCGCGATGGCGTTGTCCGCGGGCGCGAGCTTCATCCACTGCGCGAGCAGCCACGGATACGCGGGTGCGTTGGCGAGGTCGGGATGCGGCGCATCGAGCACGGCAGCATTGGCGCCGCGGTGGCGCTCGATCAGCCACACGCTGAACGGCCGGATGAACTGCGTGGTGTAGCCGCGGCCTTCGGCCAGATTGCGCGCGAGCTGCGCATGGTCCATCGCCTCCGGCGACGAGAAGTGGCGGAAGTGCGCGAGGTTGTGCAGCGTGGCGAGCGCGAGTAAGGCGAGGAAGAGCGTGAGCCCCTTGAGCACGCGCCCGGCCCAGCCGGACTCGAGCGAGTGGATGAACTCCTGTGCGCGCATCAGAAGCCTACCAAGTGATACTCGTGCAGCTTGCGGTGCAGCGTGCGGCGGCTGATGCCCATGCGCCTGGCGGCGTGGGTGCGGTTGCCGCCGCAATCCTTGAGCGCGCGGATGAGCAACTGCCGCTCCGCCTCCTTGAGCGTGATTTCGTCCCGGGCGAGCACGGGCAAGTCCGAAGCCGCGGGCTCGCGCACGCTCGCGGGCAGGTCGGCGGGCGCGATGGTGTTGCCGCGGCAGAACACGACCGCGTGCTCCATCGCGGTGCGCAACTCGCGCACGTTGCCGGGCCACGCGTGTTTCATCATCGCCTCGAGCGCCTCGGCGGTGAAGTCGCGCACGGGCTTGTTGTTCTCCGTCGCAAACTCGCGCAGGAACGCCTGCGCCAGCAGCGGAATGTCGCCGCGCCGGTCGCGCAACGGCGGCAGCTTCAACTCCACGACCCGCAGCCGGAAGTAAAGGTCCTCGCGAAACGCGCCCGCCTTCACCATCGCGGCGAGGTCCTTGTTGGTCGCGGCGATGAGCCGCACGTCGGACGAGAGCGTCCTGCCGGAGCCGACGCGCTCAAACGTGCGTTCGCCGAGGAAGCGCAGGAGCTTGACCTGCACCGTGGCGTCAATCTCGCCAATCTCGTCCATGAAGAGCGTGCCGCCCTGCGCCTGCTCGATGCGGCCGATGCGCCGCTCGTGCGCGCCGGTGAACGCGCCCTTTTCGTGGCCGAACAGCTCGCTCTCGAGCAGCGACGCGGGCAGTCCCGCGGGATGGACCGTGACAAGCTGCGCCTTCGCGCGCGGGCTGAGCTGGTGGATGGCGCGGGCGACCATCTCCTTGCCGGTGCCGCTCTCGCCGAGCAGCAGCACGGTGGCGCGCGTGGGCGCGACTTGCTGCACGGCTTCGAGAACCTCCTTCATCGCGGGTGATTCGCCGATGAGGTTCTCGACGCCGAACCGCGTGTCGAGCTGCTTGCGAAGCTGCACGTTCTCCGCCTCGAGCGACTGGCTCCGCGCCGCGCGCGCGATGCGCATCTCGAGCTCGGGGATTTCGAGGCGGCCCTTGGAGATGTAGTCGTCCGCGCCCTGTTTCATCGCGTCCACGGCGACATCCTCCGAGCCGTAGGCGGTCATGAGAATGCACACCGGCGGGCGGGCGAGGGACTTGGCGCGCTTGATGAGCTTCAAGCCGTCGTCACCCGGCAGTCGCAGGTCGGTGAGCAGCACGGCGAAGTTGTCCTTCTCGAGCAGCGCCGTGGCGGCCGCGGCGTCCTCGGCCACATACACGTCGTAACGCTCCTCGAGCGCGGCGCGCAAACCGTCGCGCGTCATTTTCTCGTCGTCCACGATGAGGAGTTGCGGTTTCAAGGGAGGGTTCGGATGGAATGGCTGGCGCGTGTGAATCTCGGTTCCATGTCAGTCGAGCAACCGGCCCATTCCATTCTCCAACCTTCGACGTGTCAACCCGAGACCCGAGACCCCGGGGCGATCAGCCCGCTGAGGAAGCGCTGAACCCCGACTCGGAGTCGGGGTTCGTGGTTAAATCAGCGATTCCCTAATCGTGCGAGCGCGCCTCGATCAGCTTGGGCTTCTTCTCGTGCAACGGCAGCCACACACGGAACGTCGAGCCCTCGCCGACGCGGCTTTCGACCTCGAGCCGGCCGCGATGTTCGCGGACGATGCGCTGGACAATCATCAGCCCGAGCCCGCTTCCCTTGCGCTTGGTGGTGAAGAACGGCTCGAAGATGCGGTTGATCTGGTCCTGGGGGATGCCGCCGCCGGTGTCGCCCACGCTCACGAACACGCCGTCATTCGCCTCGCCCGTCCGCACGGAGAGCACGCCGCCCCTCGTCATCGCCTGCGCGGCGTTCTTGACAAGGTTCACGAGCACCTGTTTCACCTGCGCGGGGTCGAGCGGCGAGTGCGGCAGCGCGGCCGCGAGGCGGTCCTTGACGGTGATGCCGCGGTCGTCGAGCTCGGGCCGGAGCAGCACGAGCGTGTCGTGGACGACGTCGTTGAGCGAGCCAAGCCGGAGCTGCGGCGGCGACGGGCGGATGGCCTGGAGAAACTGCGTGATGATGTAGTCGAGCCGCGTGATCTCCCCCTTGCACACGCGCAGGTAGGTCTCGAGCTTGGCGAGGTTCGCGGACCAGTCGCGCTCGGGCGCATTGCGGGCCCTGGACTTGGAGGCGCGAGCGCGCGGCGCTTCGGCGGTGGCGAGGCTGAGCCTGCGGACCTCGCGCTCGATGAGCTGCAGGTGGATGTGCAGCGCATTGAGCGGATTGCCCAGTTCGTGCGCGACGCTCGCGGCCAGCAGCGTCAGCGCCGTGAGCCGCTCGCTCTCGATGGCCTCGAATGTCTTCTGCCGCGCCTCGGTCGCGTCATGGAGGATGAGCGCGACGCCGCTGCTGCCGATGGCCTGTCCGTCCAGCGGCGCGGCGTAAAGCCGGATGAAGCGCGCGCGCGGATACGCGACCTCGAATTCGTGCCGCACGACACGCGTCCCGCCGGCGGCGTCGAGCGCGGCGAGCTTCGGCCAGTCCAGGTCGGGAAGGAAGCGCGTGACGGGCTGCCCCTCGGCCTGGCCAGAGGGCAGGCCGATCAGCGCGGTGACGGCCTGGTTGAAATAAACGATGCGACCCTGCTCATCCACGACGAGCACGCCATCCTCGATGGTGTTGAACAGCGTCTCGAGGAACGCCCGTTCGCGCGCGAGCCGCTCGACCACCGTCTGCACTCCCTTGGCGTCGAGCCGCGAAATGCGGCCGAGGACCTTGTCGAGGAAGTTGGACTTGGCGGAGGCCATCGGGAGAAACGGGGCGCAGGCTCGCGCGGTTTCAGCGGCGGTTCAGAACCACTTCCGCTTCTTGAAATACCAGTAGGTCAGGAAGGTCGCGCCGGCCGTCAGCACGGCCACGATGGCGTAGCCGTGCTCCCACTCAAGCTCGTGGACGTTGTGCTTGAAGTTCATGCCATACCACGTGCCCACCATCAGCGCGGGCGTCGTGATGACGGTGATGAGCGTGAGCAGCTTGACCACCTCGCTGGTCTGGTTGGACGCCATGTTGAGGTAAACTTGCAGGATGCCGGTGAGCGAGTCGGTGTAGGTTTGCGCCAGCTCCGCGATGTGAAAGAGCGCGTCATACACGTCGCGGTAGTAGGGCACGAGGTGGGCGCGGATGAGCTTGAACTCGCCGCGGGCGAACCGCGCGAGCACCTCGCGCTGCGGGCCGATGATCTGCCGCAGGTGCAGCACCTCGCGTTTCACCTTGATGATCTTGTTGAGCGTGGCCTTGTTGGGCCGCTCGATGGCCTGGTGCTCGAGCTCGGCGATTTCCAGCGACAACTCCTCCAGCGCGGGCTTGTAATTCTCGACAAGCGCATCGAGCAGCGTGTGCGCCACCCGGTCCGGCGCGCGCGCGATGTGCATCGTGCCGCGCACGCACATTTCCTCCACGCCCGAGATGCTCCGCATCGGCACGGTGTGGTAGGTGACGAGGAAGTTCTTCCCGAGGAAGAAGTTCAGCTCGCTCGTCGCGAACACGCCGTCCTTGCGGCTGTAATCCACGGCGTGAATGACCATGAACAGGTAGGCCGCGAACTTGTCCTCCTCCTTCGGCGCGTATTCCTCGACCTTGGGCGACGGGCTCAGCGCGATGCAGTCCTCGATGGACAGCGGGTGGAAATGGAAGATGCCCTCGAGAATCTGCCGCGCCTCCTCGGGAGTGGGCGCCTCGAGGTCCACCCAGAGGAAGAGGTTCGTGTCCGCGAGCAGCGTGGGCATGAGGAACGTCTCGATGTCCTTGCTGTGGAGACGGCCCTGCGTGGTGAAGGCAAACGAGCGAATCATGCTTGGTCGCCGCCCGGTCCGGCCCCGCGGGCAGCGGGCTCAGGATAGCCGCGCTGGTGACGAATGCAACCGCGGCCTGCCGTGCGGCGTTCGCCTGCGCCTGCCCGGGCGACCATTCTTCCCCACCGATGCCAGCAAACTCGGCGGCTCATCCCGCGCACGCCCAGTGTGACTGACCCTGTGAACAACTTTCTGAAATTAGCCCATGCATTATTCCTAAGTCGAGTTACACGCAAAACCAATCAACCCACCGGCGTCGTCGGAGCGCAAAGGAACGGGCGCTTGTGGGAACTCACGAAAGGTAACGTCTCATGAGGACTCGCTTCGTCGTTTCAAATCTCCCGGCCTCGATCGCTGCCGCCATCGTGGTGAAGGGATGATTCATCCGCCCCGGCGAAACACCCAAATCCAATGAAACCCTCTCCCATGAACACCAAGCGCAATCTCCTCATCGTTGCTTCCTTCGTTCTCGGCCCCGTCCTCCTCCTCACTCTCGTGTTTCCCCGGAGTGCCGCAAGCCAGTCGCCTCCTCCGCCCAAGGGCAAGCCCTAGGCGCGCATCACCGTGGGCAGGCGCGTCGTCGTGTTGCGGCCGGATCAAGTCGGCTCGTTTCCCAAGGTGCAGGTGCGCGCGGGGTCGGCCACGCCCGTGAGCGTGTCGTTCCCGTCCTTCGTCGCGACTCGCAACATCGTCGCCTACACGCTGCTACCGCGCCCCGGTGCCGGTCAGCACCGCGGGGACGGTGCGGACGAGGATCTTGAAGTCCAGCCACAGCGACCAGTTGTCAATGTATTCGAGGTCGAGCCGGACCCACTCGGCGAAGCTGGTCACGTTGTTGCGGCCGCGGATCTGCCACAGGCACGTCAACCCCGGCTTGACGCTCAGGCGCCGGCGGTGTGCCGGATCGTCGAAGCGCCGCACCTCGCCCACCGGCAGCGGGCGCGGGCCGACCAGGCTCATCTCGCCGCGCAGCACGTTCCACAACTGCGGCAGTTCATCCACACTGTAGCGCCGCAGCCACCGCCCGAGCGGCGTCACGCGCGGGTCGTTCGTCACCTTGAAGACCGGCCCGCTCATCTCGTTGAACGCCGCGAGCTCCGACTGCCGCTGCTCCGCGTCGGACTCCATCGTGCGGAATTTCAGCATCGTGAACGGCCGGCCGTTGAGCCCGCAACGCTCCTGCACGAACAGCACCGGCCCGCGCGACGTCGCGCGGATGAACGCCGCGACCACGAGCATCGGCAACGCGCCCAGCAACAGCAACGACGCCGCGCCCAGCACGTCCACCGCCTGCTTGGCCACGGCCTGCCACGACATCTCGGGTGCCGCGCGGAACACCAGCGTTGGCCGGCCGAGCAGGTCGTCGGCGCTCGTCTGCGAAATTTGGGTCCGGAAAAAATCCGCGAGCAGCCACACCTCGACTCCTTCGAGTTCGCAAATCTGGATCGCGCGCTCGACCTGCTCGAAGTAGGTGTGCCGCGCCGTGAGGATGACGGCGTTGGCGGAATGTTCGTGCAGAAGTTCCGCGAGCCGGCCGACCGGCGACTCCGTCAGGTCGAACCGCGCGAGCACCTCGACCCGTCCGGGCGTGTCCTCGCGCAGGCTAGCCGCGAGCGACGCGGTTTCCGCCGCCGTGCCGACAAGGATGACGCGCCGCTGGCCCTGAGCCTGTCCGAGCTTGGTGCGGCCCCAGCGGCGGAGCAGTTCCTCCTTCGCGAACACCAGCGCGAAGCTCGTGAACCCGAACAGCAGCGGCACCGAGCGCGACGGCTGGTCCTTCGTGAGGAACATCACCAGCACCAGCCCAACGACCGACAGCGCGCAGGACTTGAACAGAAGCCACGCCGATTGCGCGACCGAGACCTGCGGCCCGCGCCGGTAAAAGCCCTGCGTCCACAGCGCGAACGCCGACAACGGAATCGTCAGCGCGAAGAGCCACGTGTAATCCGCGAACGGCCCGATGTGCCGCGCGCCGCCGAACACCTCGATCTCCCAGTGCGACCGGACCCGGTGCGCCAGCCAGAACCCGAGCGCGCACAGCCCCGCGTCCGTGAGGAGCTGGAGCTGGTTCCGAAGTTCTCGCTGGCGTCGCAGCATGGTCAGATGGCGTCCACCACGATGACCGACGCCGTGGGCTGGATGCGGATGCGGATGACCTTGCGCCGCGACGGCCGGCTTGGAAAGGCGACATCGAGCCGCACCGCGCGCCGTCCGCTGCGCAACGCCGCGCAACGCCGCATCGCACGGCGAGTCCCCGAACTGTTGAATTGGAGTCCGCGTGTTTTCATCGTGGTTCCTCCCGGGTTGTCATGGTGCTGGCGCCGCCGCGACCGGCGCGCGCTGGAACTGCGGCGCGGCCTCGGCGATGAACTTCGCCAGTCGCTCAGTCGTGGCCGTTTCCGCGCCCGGCTCGCACGTGGCAAACGCAATCACGTAAGCCCATCGTTGCAGCACGCCCGTCCGCAACTGTTCGACCGCCAGCGACCACATCCGCTGCCGGTGGTCGCGCGTGGCGCGCCCGTCCGCCACGAACCAATACACAAACACCCCCCGCCGGTGCGCGGTTGCGCCGGAGGCGTCCTTGAACCTTCCACTGAGCGAGAGCTTCATCACGGGCAACGAGTGCGGTTGCGGTTGTTGGACGGCGACGACAGCCTCTTCACTTGTGTCAATCTGCCAGCCGGACCCCGTCAGGCAATACTGTGGTTGATGTAGGCTCGTGCGGTCCGCGCCCATCAACACCGCCTGCATGTCCACCGCGAACCCGTCCGGCGCCCGGTAAAACCGGTGGCCGAACACCGTGTCCTTCGGCAACGACCTGCTCACTACTCTCGCCACCGGCACGGATTCCGACGTGAACTCACCCACCCGCGCGGGGAAATCCACGCTGTTCGTGCCCACCATCGAGCCATCCTCGCCCACCGACGGCGCGGACGACAACTTCAACCCCGGCGCGCTGAGCCGCACGTGCGCGCGATGATGCCGAAGAAACCCCGACGTGACCGCCACGAGCAGCACGAACGCCGCGAGCACCCGCCACGAACGCTTATCCACCGGACTCCCTTCCGCCCGCTGTCGGCGGCGCGTCCTCGCGCAACCAGCGGCCGAGCGCGAACAACCCCGCCACCGCCGGCACATACGGCAGCAGGCTCAGCCACGGGTTCTCGTGCGCGGCGTTGCCGGCCTTCTGGCCGAACGCGTCCGCGGCGATGATGATGATGAGCAGACGCACGACGTTCGCCGCGACCGCGAGCGGAACGGCCGCGAGCAGCACCACGCAGCGTTTCCACGGCCGGCGAAACTCCATGAACGCATACACCAACGCCAGCGCCGCGATGGCCGCGAGGCTGCGGATGCCGCTGCACGCCGCCGCCACCTCGTATTGGAACCGCCCCGCCGGGTCGAGCAGCGCCGTGCCCCGCTGGATGACGTCCACCCCGAGCAACGTGTGCGAGAGCGCGACCGTGATGTTCGTCGCGAGCAGCCGCAGCGGGAACGTCAGGCTGTCCGACACCGCGCCAAGCGGCACGCAAAACGCAAAGAGCACGAACGGGAAAAAAGTCGCGCGCAGCCACGCCGCCCCCCACGCGAGTCCGGTCAACGCCCACAGCCCCGCGAAAAACCCGACGACCGAGAAGCGCGTTTGCTGCACGACAAACCCGAGCGCGTGCACCGCGAGCGCAAGCGCGACGAGCGCGAGCGCGGGCCACCACGGGCGTTTTGGCAGAGCGAGCCATTCGTCGCGCCGCCACCACAACAACGCGAGCACGGCGAACGGGATGAAGTAGCCGTGCTGGTCATCGGCCGAGTGACGCCACGCGTTTTCGAGCCAGAGAAACAGGCTCGGCGACGGGATGTAGCCGAGCGTCGAGTTGCCCTGCGCGTGGAAGAACGCGACCCACACCACCAGCAGCGCGCCAAGCAGCGGCTTCCCCGGCAACGCGCGCCACACCGCGGCGAAGTCGGAGGGCGGACGCGATTCCGTCTGGCATTCAGGCGCAGGCATCGGATTCGACGGCGTCGCGCGGCTTCGGCTCGAACAGCCGGCCGCGCAGCCCGTCCCACAACAGATAAAGCAGGAACAGGCTGTTGTGGAGAAGATAGCGGCCCGCGAGCCGGCGCGGCTCCGAGGCGGCGCGGAACAACCACGTGAGCCCCGCTCGCTGCATCCAACGCGGCGCGTCGGGCTTCGTGCCCGCGTTCACGTCGAACGCGAACCCCACCGCGAACACCACGCCCCGCCGCAGGCGCGGCTTGTTGCGCTGAATCCACTCCTGCTGCTTCGGCGTGCCGAGACCCACCCAGATGAAATCCGGGCTGAGGCGGTTGATTTCCCCGAAGATTTTCCCTTCGTCGTCCGGCGAGAAGTAGCCGTGATGCGCTCCGACCAACTGCACGCCGCCATTTGCCGTCGTGAGCGCCGACTTCAACTTCGCGAGGCAATCCTCCGAACCGCCGAGCAGGTAATGCGTCCACGGCGCGGGCGTCGCGCGCACGCAGCGCCGCATGAACTCCGGGCCATACACGCGGTCGCGCAGCTTCGCGCCCGCCGCGCGCAAGCACCACACCAGCGGCATGCCGTCAGGGATGAAACCGTCCATGCACGCCGTCGTGTCGCGAAACGCCGCGTCACGCCGGCGCATCGTGACGATGTGCGCGTTGGTGAAGTCCACCGCCACCGGCCCCGGCCCGCGCGCGAGCCGCTGGCATTCGGCGATAAGCGCATCGTAGTCCGTCACGCGCAACGGCGTGCCGAGCACCCAGCGGACGGCATCGGCGGGCGGCGCGGGTTCCACCGTGGTCGCACTCATCACGGTTCAATCCTCGCCGCGCGCGAGGCCGGCGAGGATGTCATCGAGCGGGCGCGTCACGCGCCACGCAGGATAATGTTCCTGGAATTTGCGAAGGTCGCTGATGTAGCAGATGTGGTCGCCCTTGCGCGGTTCGTCCACGTAAGTTGTGCGCAACGGACGGCCGAGCAGCGCCTCGAACTTGGCAACGCACTCGAGCACGGACGCGCTGTTCGCCCGGCCGCCGCCGAGGTTGTAAACCTCGCCGGGCCGCGGGTTCCTCGTGAACTCCGCGAACGCGCCGAGCACGTCCGCGCTGTGAAGCTGGTCGCGCACCTGCTTGCCCTTGTAGCCGAGAATCGTGTAGGGCTCGCCCGCGCGCGCGACCTTCGCCAGATAAGAGAGGAACCCGTGCAGCGGCACGCCCGCGTGGCGCTCGCCGGTAAGGCAGCCGCCGCGGAACACGCCCACGTTCATGCCGAAGTAGCGCCCGTATTCCTGCGCGAGCAAATCCGCCGCCGCCTTGCTCGCGCCGAAGAGGCTGTGCAGCGTGCGGTCCAACCGGCACGTCTCGGCGATGCCGTGCTGGTCCTCCGGCCGCGCGTAATCCCACCGCGTCGGCAACTCGACCAGCGGCGCCTCGTTGGGCGCGTCGCCATACACCTTGTTCGTGGACATGAAGATGAACACCGCCTCACGCGCGAACAGCCGCGCCCCTTCGAGCAGGTTCAACGTGCCGCCGGCGTTCACGTCGAAGTCCGTGAACGGAATCTGCGCGGCCTTGTCGTGCGACGGCTGCGCGGCACAGTGAATCACCAGATCGAAGCGCGTGTTCTTGAACAGGTCCAGCACGCCCGCACGGTCGCGGATGTCCAGCCCGACGTGCGTGAAATGCCGCGTCGTGTTGCGCAGCCACTCGAGCGTGCGCGTCGTGTCGCCGCCGGGACCGAAAAACTCGCGCCGCAGGTTGTTGTCCACGCCCCACACGCGGTGGCCCTCGCGATCGTGGTGCAGGACGGCCTCCGAGCCAATCAACCCGCTCGAACCGGTGACGAGGACGTTCATGGCCGTGCGCCGCGGCGGCCTACCAGCAGAAGCCCTCGTATTGCACCGGCAGGCCCTTGAGTTCGGTCCAGCCGTTCACGTCGAGCACCGCGTGCCCGGGCGTCAGATACTGCGCGAGGTCCGCGAGCGCCGCGCACTTCTGCGACACGATGAGCAACCCGCGCCGCCCGATGGCCGAGCCGAGGTCCGCGTGCAGCAGCGACGCGAGGTGTGGCATCTTGGTGTCAATCACGCGCTTGTTCGCGCCGACGAGCGCCGCGAGGTTCAACGCCGGGTCGTAGATGCGCAGCTTGCACCCGCGCCCGAGCAGCGCCTGCGCGACGTCCACCATCGGGCTCTCGCGCAGGTCGTCGGTGTTGGACTTGAAGGAAAGACCGAGAATGACGAACTCACTCTGGCCGCTCTCGAGGATGAGCGAGAGCAGGGAGTGCAGATGGCGCTCGTTTCTGGCGAGCAGGTTCTCGAGCACCGGCACGTGCAGGCCGCTCACTCGCGCGAGATTCGTGAGCGCGCGCACGTCCTTCGGCAGGCACGAGCCGCCGAACGGGTTGCCGGGTCTCAGATAATACGGCGAGATGTTCAGCCGGGTGTCCTGGCAGACCAGCGACATCACCGCGCGCGCGTCCATCTGGAGCTGCTTGCCGATGCGGCCGACCTCGTTGGCAAACGTGATCTTGGTCGCGTGAAAGGCGTTGCACGAATACTTCACCATCTCGGCTGTCGGCCAGTTCACCACGCCGGACTTCTCGCCGAAGAGCGCGCGCATCAGCTCCTCCGGCGGACGCGAGCCGTCGCGCGTGCCGACCACCGCGAGCGACGGGTTCTCGAAGTCCGCCACCGCCGTGCTCTCGCGCAGGAACTCGGGATAAAAATACACGCGCAGCGCGCCCGAACCGGCGAGGTCCGCGATGAAATCGTCCACCAACGCCGCCGTGCTGCCCGGCAGCATCGTGCTGCGGAAAACGAGGTGATGCGGCTTGGGCTTGCGGCGCAGCTCGATGGCAATCTGCTGCACGACCTGCCGCACGAAGCCGAGGTCCAGCGCGCCCGTCACCGCCGACGGCGTGCCCACGCAGATGATCGAAAGGTCCGTGGACGCGATGGCGTCCTCGCACGACTGCGTGGCGCGAAGCAGCCCCTTCGCCTTCGCCGTGCGGAGCAGGTCGTCAAGCCCCGGCTCGATGATGGGCGGGATGCCCTGATTGAACGCCTCGACCTTCTGCGGATGAACATCCACGCCGACGATGGCGTGCCCCTGCTTCGCCAGGCAACCCGCGGTCACCGCCCCGACGTAGCCCAGACCGAAGACACTGATGTTCATGTGCGCGCGAAGGCTAGGAAGGCACCGCCCGAAACGCAAGTGCGGCGGGCCGGCGCATCATGCCCCGGGCGCATCTCAGTTTCTTGCAGCACAGAGGGAAGGACGGACGAACGGACAGAACGAAGCGGGCAAAACGAAGGACTGGCACACGGCGCAGCACGGACGGCAGGTGAAGGAAGGAAGGCGCATCCACTCCTTTGGCCGCGCATTCGTTTGTCCCCATTCGTTTGCCAACCTCATGAGTCCTGACATGGGCTCGGCCCCCCGGTTCTTTCTGCCTCCTTCGTTCTGTCAGTTTCCGACGCCTGAGTCGCTTGCAAGAAAGTGAGATGCGCCCTCATGCCCGGGCTCGCGGGTCGAACGCGTCGCGCAGGCCGTCGCCGACGAAGTTGAGCGCCAGCAGCAAGCCGACGAGCACCGCGCCCGGAAACGCGATGAGCCACCAGTAGATGCGCACGGGGTTGATCTGCCCCGCGCCCTCCGCGATGAGCGAGCCGAGGCTCGCCTGCGGCGGCTGGATGCCCAGCCCGAGGTAGCTCAGGAACGATTCGTAGAGGATGATGGCCGGCACGAGCAGCGTGAGATACACGATGATGATGCCCGCGATGTTGGGGAGGATGTGCCGCAGCAGGATGCGTCCGTGGCTCGCGCCGAGCGCGCGGCTCGCGTCCACGAACGGCCGAGTCCGCAGCGTGAGCACTTGTCCGCGCACGATGCGCGCCATGGTGAGCCACGAGACCGCACCCAGCCCCGCGAAAAGGCAGATGAATTGCGCCGCGCGCGCGTCGCCCGCTGCGAGGTTTTTGTCCTGCAACTTGTCCAGCAGCCCGTTGATGGTCGTGAGCAGCACGATGACGAACACAATGGACGGCAGCGAATAGAGCACGTCCACGACGCGCATCATCACGCTGTCCCACCGCCCGCCGAGGTAGCCCGCGACCGCGCCCCACGTCACGCCTATCACAAGGCTCACGACCGCGCCGACGACGCCGACGAGCAGCGAGACGCGCGCGCCGTGGAACACGCGGCTCAGCAAGTCGCGCCCGTGAACATCCGTGCCGAGCCAGTGCGCGGCGTTGGGCGCGGCGAACTGGGCGTCGGTCACGGCGTCGGGCGCGTGGCGCGAGAGGTGTGGCCACGCGAGCAGGAGCGCCAGCGCGGCTGCGAGCAGCACGAGGCAGGCGATGGCCGGGCGGTTGCGGAGGAAACGCCGCCACGCGCGCTGGTTCGGGGAGAGGTGGCGCGAAGGGGCTTCACTCATACACCACCCTCCGGTCCAAAACGCTGTAGGCCACGTCCACGAGCAGGTTCAGCACGAGGAGCAGCGCGGCGTAAAGCAGCACGAGCCCGACGACCATCGTGTAGTCGCGGCTGAGCGAGCTGTTCACCATGAACACGCCGATGCCGGGAATTTGGAAAAGGTTCTCCACGACGAACGAGCCCGTGAGCAGGTCCGCGAGCATCGGCCCCGAGTAACTCACGACGGGCAGCACGGCGATGCGGAACGCGTGGCGCAGCAGCACCTGCGTGTCGCCGAGGCCCTTGGCGCGCGCGCTGGTGATGAACTCGGCGTGCAGCGTGGATTGCATGCCCTCGCGCATGAGGCGGGCGACGCGGCCGGCGAAGTAAAGCCCGAGCGTCATCGTGGGCAGCACGACGTGCCACGGGCCTTCCCACAAGCCGACGGGAAACCACCGCCACTGAATCGCCAGCAGCACGATGAGCAGCGGCCCGACCACGAGCCCGGGGACGCACACCGCGAGCACGGCGGCGAGGCTCCCGGCATAGTCGCCGAACTCGCCCTTGCGGACCGCCGTGTAGAAGCCGAGCGGAATCCCGACGCCCATCGCGAAGCAGAACGCCATCCACCCCAGCGCCAGCGACACGGGCAAGCCCTGCGCGATGATGTCGGTGACGGAGTGGTTGCGATATTTGAGCGACGGGCCGAAGTCGCCCTGCGCCACGGCCGCGAGGTAGCGCAGGTATTGTCTCCAGAGCGGCTCGTCCAGGTGGTATTTGGCCTTGAGATTGCGCTCGATCTCCGGCGACGCGGGCTTGCGCTCCTTGTCGAACGGCCCGCCCGGCGCGACGCGCACGAGCGCGAACGCCAGCATGCTGATGACCAGCAGCAGCGGCAGCATCCACGCAAGGCGTCGGAGGAAATACATGGCGCAGGGCGGTCCCGGTGAACGCGGACTTGCTAGCGTAGAATCGCGGCGGACTCAACGACCAATGAGGCCGGAGTGTGCCGGCGGTGCACTTGTTCGTCCCACTCCTGCTCCTAATCGTAATCCTAATCCTGATCCCAATCCGTATCCGCCCGTCCCTTCCCCGAGAGCAGGATCAAGTTCAGGGTTCGGTTACAAGGCTGTGGGAGTGTTCGCCGCAACGGCTCACGCCGCGCGGCCCGCGAGCTCGGCTGAGTTGAGCACGAGCACTTCGCGCCGCGGGAACGGAATCTCGATGCCCTTCGTGCGGAACTGCTCGAGGATGGCCTGGTTCAACTCCGCGCCCGCAGGGACGAAGTCGTCCACCTTCGCCCACGGCTTGATACCGATGACGACGGACGAACCGGCAAGCACGGAGACGCCGACCACCGGCTCAGGCAACTTGAGAACGCGCGGGTTGGCCGCGAGCACTCCGCGGACCGTGGCGAGCGCGTCGCCGAGGTTGGCCGAGTAGGCCACGCCCACCGAGAGGTCGAGCTGCCGCGTGTGGCCGCAGTTGTGGAGGATTTCGCCGATGACCTTGCGGTTCGGAATGACCACGCGCGATTGGTCCGGATGCGTGAGCACGGTGGAGAAGAGGTCAATGGACTTGACCTGCCCGTGCACGCCGAGCAGCTCGGTGTATTCCCCCACGCGGTAGGGCTTGGTGAAAATGATGAGCAGACCGGCCATGAGGTTGGTGAGCGCCCTGCATGGCCAACCCGATGCCTACGCCCGCCACACCGACGCCGGCGATGAGCGGCGCGATCGCCACGCCGACCTTCTCGAGCACGATCGTGAGCGCCAGCCCCCACAGGACGAGCCGCACGACGCGCACGATGAGCACCTTGACCGGCGGCTCGAGCTCGCGCTTGTCGAGCCAGCGCAACAAGCCCTTGCTGATCCACCTGATGACCAGCATGGCGATGACGAGGATGATGGTCGCGCCAAGGAGCTTCGAGCCGTAATCGAAGCCGAAGTCCACCGCGCGCGTGATGACTTTGTCGAGGAGTTCCGTGGGATTCATGGTGTGTGGGGTTGAGGGTCGTGCCGCGAACGTGGCGGAGCGCAACAACCGCGCCTCCCGCCACAACCGGGAAGTGCCCGCGGCGAATCCGCGCTCGACACTGCGCGGCAGGCGCGGAACATTGCGGGGGATCAAGCCGCCGAGTTCAACCTGCATCCGCGCATGAACGCAACCTTTCCGACCGTCCTGCTTGCCGCCGCGACCGTGGTGACGCCGCAGATCACAACCTTCGCCGCGCCCGCGGCCCGACCGCACATCGTGCTGATCAGCGGCGAATACGAATACAAGTCGGCCGAGACGCTGCCGGTGTTCGCGAAGCACCTCGAGTCGACGCACGGGTTCAATTGCACCTACCTCGTGCGCCGCGAGGGCAAGGACGTGAACGACATGCCCGGCCTCGAGGCGCTCGAGCGCGCCGACCTCGCCATCCTTTACATCCGGCGCATGACGCTGCCCGAGGAGCAGCTCGCGCGCTTCCGCAAGTATGCGGCGTCCGGCAAACCCATCATCGGCCTGCGCACCGCGAGCCACGCGTTCGAGAACTGGAAGGAATGGGACCGCGACGTGCTCGGCGGCAACTACCACAATCATCATGGCAACAAGCTGCTGCCGGCCATTCGCGCTGTGCCCGGGGCGCAGGGTCACGCCATTCTCAAGGGTGTCCCGGCCGGGTTCACTTCCACTGGCTCGCTCTACAAGAACGCGCCGCTCCCCGCAGAGTCGGTGCCGCTGCTGATGGGCACGATTCCCGACCAGCCTGCCGAGCCGGTCGCGTGGACGCACAGTTTCAACGGCGCGCGCGTGTTCTACACCTCGCTCGGGCACCCGGACGAATTCACGACGCCTGCGTTCCGGCAATTGCTCGTCAATGCCATCCACTGGGCGCTCGACAAACCCGCGCCCGTTGCCGTGGCGGACAAGCCGGCCAAGCCCGTCGTGAAGCGCGTCGGCGTGGACGAGTTCGAGAAACTCGCCGCGGACAAGCGCAACGTGGTGCTCGACGTGCGCACGGCGGACGAATTCGCGGCGAGCCACATCGAGGGCGCGGTGAACCTCGACGTGAACACGGCGGACTTCGCCGAGAAAGCCGCGCGGCTCGACAAGGACAAGACCTATCTGGTCCATTGCGCCGCGGGCAGGCGCAGCGCGAACGCATGCGCAAAGCTCTCGGCAATGGGCTTCCCGTTGCTCTACGATTTGGAGCCCGGCTTCCGCGCGTGGGAAAAGGCGGGGAAGAAGGTGGTGAAGTGAAAATTCCAAACTGGAAACCCCGGGCTGTCCGTCGTCCCGGCCACTGCCCTCGCCTCCGGCAACACCATGCAATCCTCCCCGCTCGAAGGGCTCTCCGTCCTCGTGCTCGATGACGAGGCGTTGTGGCGCGAGCACGTGGCCACGTCGTTCGCGCGCTGGCTTCACCGGCAGGGGCCGCGCGTCGCACAACCGCTCGTCGAGGTCAGCGCCGCGTCGCTCACCGGACCGTTCGCCGCGCACGAACTCTTCGGCCGGGAACGCGGGCAGGGCGGCCCCGGCGCCGGCGCGCGGATGGGCTTGTTCGAGGCCGCGCATGGGGGCTCGCTGTTCCTCGACGAACTCGCGTGCCTGCCGGCAGCGCTTTAAACCGGTATTCAGAAGGTCATCGAGGAAGGCCGCATCCGGCGCGTCGGCGGCGCGAAGGACATCCCCGTGGACGTGCGCGTCATCGCCGCGACGGACCGCGACCTCGCGGCGGAGTGCGCGGTTGGGAGGTTTCGGGAGGACTTGCTGCGGCGGTTCGAGTTGCTCCGCATCGTGCTGCCGCCGCTGCGCGAGCGCGGCCCGGAGCTCGCGGCGCTGGCAGAGCATCTGCTAGCGCGGCTCTGCAAGCGGCACCGGTTGCCCGTGCGTTCGCTCTCAACTGATGCGCGTGCGCGGCTCGCGGCTCACCGGTGGCCGGGCAACGTGCGCGAACTGGTGCACGAGCTTGAGCGCGCGCTCGTGTTCGGCGATGCCGCGGCGCTCGAGTTTCGCGAGTTGGCGCCGAAGGCGCAGACCGCGTCCGTCGCGGCGCCGTCGGGCGCAGTCGCGCTGCCAGTGCCGGACGATTGGCTGGATCCGGGCTTCAAGCTCGCGGGCGACGGCAAGTTCCATCTCGAGGAGGCCATCAACCGGTTCATCCTGCTGGCGCTCGCGCAGACCAGCGGCAACGTGACGGCTGCGGCGCGATTGCTCGGGGTGACGCGCGATTACCTGCGCTACCGGCTCGAGGTCAAGGGCCTCGCCGCGCAGTGGAAGGCCACGAAGGAAATTTCGGGAGGGACCGCGAAGTCCGGCGAGGAAAGTGAACCGGCGCGCTAATCCGCTTGCTTCATCAGCGGCAGCTCGGCCTTGTGCTTGCCGAGCAACGTGAGCGTGACCACGCCGCTTTCCTCGCCGGTCTTGCGGCCGTTGATTTCGATGGGGAACTCGGCGGACGCGTCCGTCCCATCGAGCGCGACTCGCGTGAGCGGTTCCTTGTCCTTCGCGAAGACGACGAGTTCGAGCTTGCCGCCGTCGGCGCGGCGCACGGCCAGCAGGTAGAGTTGCAGCCGAAGCGTCTGATCCTTCACGGTCACGTCCACGAGCCGCAGCTTCGAGTTGGGCGTCACCGCGCCATCCTTCGCCACGGTCGCGATGCGCGTCCACAACTGCCCGACCGGCACGGGTTCCTTGCCCGCCTTGGCGAGCGCGTCGGACGTGAGCTTCGATTCGGGGATGACGATGAGCCCGACTTCGTCGGCCTTGATGCCGCGCGGTTTGTCGAGGTCGCCCGCGGGTTTGAAGGCGAGGTCGGTCTGCGCCGCAGCGCTCTCGGAGAGAATCCGTGCAGCCTTTTGGGCGTCCTCCTGCGGCACGCGCTCCTGTGCGAACACGGGCGTGGCGACGGTGGCGGCGAGCAGGAGGATGAGCCGGGAGTTCATGCGCGGTGTGCGTTGTCGGGCGAATGACACTGCGCCGCGGCGCGGGTTGCAATCCTTTTGGCGGGAACGATGCAGTTCGTTCGGGGAGCGCGGGCGTCTCGCCCGCTGTTCCCGGCCTCCGGCCGGAAACTTTCGGCGAGGGCCAAGCCTCGCCATTGAGTGGTTCGTTCGTTTGACCGGACCCGTCGGCGGGACGCCGAGGGGAGCGACCGGGACCGTCGAGCTCCCGTGTTTCAACTGCATCGTTCCGGTTTGGCGGGACGGCTCAAACTGTCTCGATCGGCAGGTGCCGCACGCGAGCCCACTGTTCGTCGAGTGAAGCCTCGCGCTGGCGCGGAGCGCACGGGTAAAACGCCTCGGCCGACGTGAATTCCTCGACCTTGCCCGCGCCGGTGTCGCGCCGGACGAAGAGCGCGTTGGCCCCGCAGGAGTCGCAGCCGGCGAGGAAGTAGCCGTTGCGCGCGGCCAGCTTGGCGAGCGCCGTGAGCGACGCGCCGTGATACCAGCCGCTCTCGTGATGCGCGTAGCGCTCAAACGCGGCCTCGTAGGGCACGGTCACGCTGCGATCCGGCCCGAAGCTCGCGTTGAACTCGATGATGACCAGCCGCGGCGCGACGACCTTCACCCCGTCCCACACCCAGTCGTCCACGCCGTCAATGTCAATGGACCGCAGGTCCACCTCGCCGCGGAAGCCGTGTTGCGCGAAGAGTTCGTTGACGTTCTCGCGCGTGATGAAGTGCGTGTGAATCCGCACGTGCGAGGGCGCGATGCCGTGGCGTCCGTGATAGAACTGCCGCGCGCACAACGCGAGCGCATCACTGCCGTCCATCAGCAGCCCGCCCCAGCCGAAGTGCAGCGCGAAGTTCGCGGCGTTGCACTCGGTGCCGTCCTCGATGCCGAACTCGATGAAGGTCTTGTTCGGCGCCCCGATTTTGGAGAAGAGGTGCAGCAGCAGTCCGTCCTCGCCGAACTGCGAGTGGACCTTGCGCTCGTGCAGCGCAAGGCGCTGGCGCTTGTCCGGCTCGCGCAGGAGCACCGCGTATTGCTCGCGCAGGGCGTTGACTTCGTTGGCGTCGCCGACGTGCCGCTGCCACCACGCCTGCAGGCCCTTGAGGCGGGGAAGGTTCTCGCCGCTGCTCGCCCAGCGCGCGAGGCGCCTCAAGCCGCGACGCGCGGCGTTCTTGATCAGCTCGGACATGGACAGGTTGCGCGCCGCGGGAACCACGAACCGCGAACGATGGACACGAAATTCTCGGCGGCGTCCGGTTTTTGATTGCGTTTGCAGCGCAGAACGACGAGACGAGGGGCGCACGCCGCCATGATCCGCAACATCGTCTTCGATTGGTCGGGCACGCTGGTGGACGACCTCCCCGCGGTGTGGCGCGCGACCAATCACGTGTTCGAGCAGGCGGGGCGCGAGCCGCTTTCGCTCGACTCGTTTCGCGCCGAGTTCTGCCTGCCGTTCGCGCCGTTCTACGAGCGCCACCTGCCGGGCGTGGCGATGGAGCAGCTCGAGCACTGGTTTCACGAGTGCTTCCGCGAGGTGCAGGACGCCGTCGAGCCGCTGCCGCACGCGCGCGAATTCCTCACGTGGTGCCGCGGACAGCGGATGCGGACGTTCCTGCTAAGCACGGTGCGGCCCGACCACTGGGCCACGCAGTCCGCGCGCTCGGGGCTCGGCGGGTTCATTGACCGGCCTTACGTGGGCGTGATGGACAAGCGCAAGGTCATCCACCAGCTCCTCGCGGAAAACGGCCTCGCGCCGCGCGAGACGATTTTCATCGGCGACATGCAGCACGACGTCGAGACCGCACGGCACGGCGGCATCGGCTCCGTCGCCGTGCTCACCGGCTACAATCACCTGCGGCAACTGCGCGAGTCGGAGCCAGACCTCATCGTGGAGCACCTCGGCGAACTGCGCGAAGCCCTTGAGCGCGGCGACGCCATCCACCCCTTGCAGCGCGCTGCGCATCGCGAACACCGCGCGCCCGTGGCGACGGTGGGCGCGCTCATCTTCGACGCCACGGGCCGCGTGCTGATGATTCGCACGCAGAAATGGTCGAACCTGTGGGGCATTCCCGGCGGGAAGATCAAGTGGGGCGAACGTTCCGAGGACGCGCTGCGGCGCGAGCTCAAGGAGGAAACCGGCCTCGACGTCGCGGACATCGAGTTCGTGCTCGTGCAGGACTGCATCCACTCGAAGGAATTCTATCGCGACGAGCATTTCCTCTTGCTCAACTACACTTGTCGCACGGACGGGGCAACGGCGGTGCGCCTCAACGACGAGGCGCGCGAGTTCCGCTGGGCCACGACAGCCGATGCGCTGGCGATGGACTTGAACCAGCCGACGCGCCTGCTGCTCGAGGCCGTGCTCGATCGCGCACGGCGCTGACGCATGCGTCCCAATCCCAAAATCCCCAACTGGCTCGGCGAGGAAGCACCCGCCGCGGTCGCGCCTTCAAAGACAGCTCCCGCGCGACCGACCGCGCCTGCTCCGAAGGCCGAGTCTGCACCGGCCCCCGCGCCAGCCAAGCCGGCGAAATCCTCCGACACCGGCCGCACCCATCTCATCCCGCACCGGCGCACCGATGCCGCGGCAATGGCCGCGATCACTGCCGACCCGGCCTTCAGCAAGCACGACCGGATTTTCCTCAACGAGGTCGAGGTCCACTACCACGTGGGCGTGACCGACGAGGAACGCTCGAAGCCGCAGCGCCTGCTGGTTTCGGTTGAGATGACCACCGATTTCTCCGCTGCGGCGACGACGGACTTCCTCGCGACGACGATTGATTACCAGACGGCCTACGACCGGCTGCTGCACTTCGGCGAGGGCCGCACATGGAAACTCATCGAGAAGCTCGCCTCGGACATCGCCACGGCGTTCCTCAAGGCACTCGGGCCGCAGCAGATCACGGTCGAGGTGAAGAAGTTCGCGCTGGAGCGATGCCGCTACACGTCCGTGCGCGTCACACGCAATCGCGGCGAGGCCGCCTGACTTTACGGACCGCGGCGGGCCGTGGGGGAGAACACCGGCGCGAGTGACTTCACCGCCTGGGTTGGAGTCTGGCCGCTCTTTGTCGCGATGCCCGCGGTGAAGCCGCTGAAATAGGACGTCGAGACGGAGGTGCCGCTCACCACGAAGTTCCTGCCGCCGTAGTTCACCACCTGCGTGTCCGGCGCAGCGACATCCACGAACGAGCCGCGGTTCGCGTAGCTGGCAATCGCGCCCGTGCGGTCGCGCGCGGTGACGGCGATGACTTCCGGATACGCCGCGGGATAGGTCGGCGCGGTCGTGGGCTGGTTGCCCGCGGCGGCGACGAAGAGCACGTCGCGGTTGTAGCCCTGCTTGATGACGTTGTGCAGGAGCTGGCTGTCGCCGGGGCTGCCGAGCGGGAGGTTCACGATGGACGCGCCGTTCTCGACCGCTTCCTTCACGCCGAGCGCGACTTCGTAGGTCGTCGTGGTCGCGGAATTGCCATAAACATCAACCGGCAGGAAGCGCACGGGTGTCGTCGCGGCGTCCGTCGAGCGGTCGAGCCCGAACACAGCGGACTCGGCCATCGACGTGGCGTGCGTCGGCATCGTGCCGCCCTGCGTCGCAGGACCGGCCACCGAGATGGACGGCAGCATGAAATCGCGGAACGGCGCGGGGAGGGACTGCACCGGAGTGTCCACGAGCGCGATGACCAACCGGCTCGAGTCCGGCCCCGCGCCGGGCTTGAGGGCAAGCGCGGGCGCGACCACGCCCGAGGGCGCGGGCGCGTTCGGATCCGCGGGATGTTGCACGGGGTAATTGTAGTCCACGCGCACGTCGTCGTTGCCGAGCAGGTCGCGGCGGGCGGCATCGGCCGCGGCTTCGTCCGCAAACTCGAGGCGATACGCGCCAAGCTTGTCCGAGCGGCCGGTGACTTTTGCGCCGAGCCGGGCGGCGAGCTTGCCAATGTCCTCGTCGCCTTCCGGCCGGAGCATCGCAACGAGTTCGTTGGGAATGCGCTTCTCCGTGCCGGGCCGCGCGCGCGGCCTCACGCGCTCGGTCGCGCCTTCCTTCGAGGTGCGGAACACGAGCAACTTGTCGGGCCCGGTCCTTTGCGGGACGAGTCCGTAGTTCAGTCCGCCGAGCAACCGTTCGAGCGCCGCGCCGGTGGTGAGCTTCTGAAAGCGGACCGTGGCCGGACGCGCCAGTTTCGCGCCCGGCTCGACAAAAATCTCCCAGCCGGTCGCTTCCGTGAGGTGCTCGAGCAGGCGCGGCAGTTCCCATCCGCGGATGTCGGCATCCACCCGGTCCTGCGCGGCGCGCCACACGAGCGAATCGGCGGCAGGGCAGATCCCAACCGCACCGAGCCACGCCGCAAGCGCGACCGCTCGCGCGAGAAATGTGCGGGTGCGTGATGGCATGGCGGCGGAAGCCTACAACAGGTTCAACGCCGTGGCGACGAATTGGTTGGCGGTGAACTTGCGCCGGCGCGCGCGGAGTGGGGCGCATCTCAGTTTCTTGCAGCACAGAGGGAAGGACGGACGAATTGACAGAACGAAGCGGGCAAAAAGAAGGACTGGCACACGGCGCAGCACGGACGGCAGGTGAAGGAAGGAAGGCGCATCCACTCCTTTGGCCGCGCATTCGCTTGTCCCCATTCGTTTGCCAACCTCATGAGTCCTGACATGGGCTCGGACCCCCGGTTTTTTCTGCCTCCTTCTTGCTGTCAGTTTCCAACGCCTGAGTCGCTTGCAAGAAAGTGAGATGCGCCCCGCGGAGTGCGCCGGCCACATTGCGCCTTGAAGTTTGAACGCCGCTCCGTTTCCCTCAGTCCCACGGACGCGTCCGCATGAGCACCGGCCAAACCCTCGTCATCGTCCCGACCTACAACGAGCGCGACAACCTCCCGCCGCTCGTGGAGCGCCTGCTCAAGCTCGCGCCGCCCGTGGACCTGCTCGTGGTGGACGACAACTCGCCGGACGGAACGGGGCAACTTGCCGACGAACTTGCCGCGAAGCATCGGCAGATGCGCGTGCTGCACCGCGAGGTCAAGGACGGCCTCGGCCGCGCCTACATCGCGGGCTTCAAGTGGGCGCTCGAGCGCGGTTACGAGTTTGTTTTCGAGATGGACGGCGACTTCTCCCACAACCCGGATGACATCCCGCGCTTCCTCGCCGCGGTGCAGGACGCCGACCTCGCGCTCGGCTCGCGCTATTGCAACGGCATCCGCGTCATCAACTGGCCGCTCACTCGCCTGATGCTCAGCCTCGGCGCGGCGCGCTACGTGCGCATCATCACCGGCATGCGCATCAGCGATCCGACCGGCGGCTTCAAGTGCTTCCGGCGCCGCGCGCTGCAGGCGCTCGACCTCGATGCCGTGCGGTCCAACGGCTACAGCTTTCAGATCGAGCTCACACACAAACTCTGGCGGCGTGGAATGAAAATCGTCGAGGTGCCCATCATCTTCACCGACCGCTTTCAAGGCACGTCGAAGATGTCGCGCAAGATCGTGTGGGAGGCGCTTTGGATCGTGTGGCGGCTGTGGCTGCAAAACGGGCTGCGCCGCTCGCCGCGAACTGCGAGCGTGGCTGCAAGCCCCGGTGCCGCGCCTGCCGGTGCGCGCGTGCCGTGAGGGCGCGGTGGCTTGAGTTCTGGCACCGAGAGCTGATAGGCTTCGTCCCCAAGAACCTTGTCGTGTGAGTATGCGCGAGACCCTTCCAAACTCGATTCCACGGCCTTACGGCGCGGTGAGTGTGCTGGTTTTGCTCGGCGTGTTGTCCACGGGCTCCGCCGCGGACGTGCCGCTGTTTCCGGACAAGAAGCTTGAGGCCGCCGTGCGCCGCCACGTGTTCGAGAAGCGCGACAACGACAAGCCGCTCGTCGAGGCGGATGTCGCGAACCTCTCGACCATTCAGGCGAACGGCGCGGGTATCACGAACCTCGCCGGCCTCGAGAAGTGCAAGAACCTCGCGATGCTCGAACTCGCGGGAAACAGGGTGACGAGCCTCGCGCCCTTGAGGGACCTCGACCGGTTGCAGTTCCTCAGCCTGCCGCACAATCAGGCCTCCGACCTCGCGCCCCTCGCCACGGTCAAGGCTATCCAGTATCTCGAACTCTCCAACAACAAGGTCTCCGATCTTCGGCCGCTCGCCGGCCTCACCAATCTCACGTCACTGTATCTCTCGACGAATCAGGTCACCGATGTAGCGCCGCTCGCCAAACTCCCGCGCCTCGCCACGCTCTACCTGGACTCGAACGGCCTGACGAACATCGCCGCCGTGGGGGACCTGCCGCGGCTCACGATGCTCTCGCTGAACAACAACCAGCTCGCCGGCCTCGCGCCGTTGGAGAAACTCAGCCAGCTCTCCATGCTGTTCCTGCAGACCAACCGGATCGCCGACATCACGCCCCTGCACAATGCCGCGCAGAAAGACCTTCGCGGTGAGAAACGATTCGCGCCCTTTGTCCGCATCTTCCTGGAGGGAAACCCGCTCGGCCCGGATGCCAGAAAGCAGGCTGCGGCACTCAAGCGCGCCGGCGTGAAGGTGAGCAACTGAACGGTTGCCGCGTCGTCCGCACAGCTTTCAGCCCGGCCTCTCGCCCATTCCAAGTCGGCGGTTGACGCTGTGAGGGGTGGTTTGTAGATTGCGCGCCCTTTGGAATCCAGAGTAGCTCAATGGTAGAGCACGCGGCTGTTAACCGTGGGGTTGCAGGTTCGAGCCCTGCCTCTGGAGCCAAGGAAAAGGGGAAATAACCAAGGGTCGTTCACCAAAACCTGTCTCTGCCATGAAGACGCAGGACTTGTTCAGGCAACTGGCCGCGGTCGCCGAGGGGCTCGGCACCGCGGCCGACGTGGCCGCGTGGCGTGGCCGCATAACGTGACGCGGCATTCGTGGTGTTCCTACCGGCTGGCGCTCACGGAGAACGCGGCGCGCACGGCGATGGAGGCGGGGCACAGTGAGGCCATGTTGTTACGGTGTTATCGCGAGCTGGTCCGGCGCGAGGTGGCCGAGGAGTTTTTCGGGAGCGTGCCGGGCGGGGGGCTTTCGCTGGTGGCCGCGGCTGCGTAGGATGCCCGCCAGCGCGTTTTGATGGGGCGGGTGGTATGCGGCCCCTTTTTCAAACGGCGAAAAAAGAGGCTTGACGGAATCAAGACGCGCGGTTCTGCCAGCGCGTGATGAGCGGCGTCCTCTCGCTTCCCTCCTCGCGCCGGCCCCGCGCCGGTTTCAGGCAGCACGTGCGCCGCGCCGCGCGCGACCTGGACCCGTTCGGCAGCTTCGACGAACCCGTGGACATTCCTCGGTATCGGCTCGAATGTCCCGATGGTCGCGTGCTCTACGGCGACGGCGGTCAGCCAGGAGAAGAGGAGGCCGCGCGGCTTTGCGGTGTCGAGCCAACGGTCGTCGAGCCCGCGCCGGACCCCGCGCCCGAACCCGAGCCCGAACCCGAGCCCGTGTTGGACCGCGCCGCAGATGTGCTGCCGTCGGCTGATGTCGAACTTCTCGATCCCACGACCGAGCCACCGCCGCCACTGCCCGTCGTGCCGGAGGCAGAACCCGCGCCTGTGTCCTACAGCGGCGAGGCAACCGCGCTGGCGCCCGCAACTGAGCCCCCTCCTTATGTGCCGGGGCTCTGCGATGGTGGCGGGAACATGGTTCCTCCCGGCGATTCGCGCTGGATGCTGATGTGCGATGGCACGCGCACCGACGAGATGCTCCAAGCGAACGTGCCCAGCGGCATGTCGGTGTTCGTGGAGTTGGCCTATGGCTACGAGGGAAGCACGGTGTTCTTCGGCACTTGGAATCCGGTGCTGGGCCTTTTCAACGGCCAGTTTTTCGTCGTGCGCAACCCGACCGCCGCGCTGGTGATCGGGCTGGCGCTGGGCTACGGCGTGCGGCGTTTCGCCAGCAAGCGGCTCGGCGACGGCGTGCTGGTCGGCAGCGTCATCAGCGCCGGCGCGGGCGCTGGCGGCGTCGCCGCCGCTGGTGCAGCCCGTGAGCGGCTTCGGGTGCAACGGTGACGCCACCTCGATGCGCTCGGCGTTCAATTGAGCCACGGCGCGGAACTCTCCAACCCCCAACTCCAACCCCCACCCATCATGCAAGTTCACGACATCGAACGGTTCCTGGCCGACCAGCAGCGGGCCGGGCGGCGCGTCACGCGCGGCCGCTGGTTCTCCTCGATCAAGCTCACGTCCTCGGGCCTGACGCCGAACAGGTTTTCGCGACGCAACAGGGCGCGACGACCACACGGCCGCTCCGCGTGCTGCGCCGGCGCCGTATCGCGAGGAAACCACCTGGCACGGCGACGCCGGCCAGAACGCCGGCGTGAGCGAGACCGCCAGCTCGTCGCTCAAGGTCTCGCTGGCTCTCGGGGTGAGCCTGCTGCTGACCGCGGCGGGCCTTGCGGCCATCGCCGACGCCGGGCTCCTGATCCGCCGCTCGAGCGCCGCGGCCGACGCCGCCGCGCGCGAGACCGCGACCGAGGAGTTGAACCGCCTCAACGCCGAGCGCACCGAGGCCGAGGAGGAACGCGGCCACTTCCACGCCGCGCGCCGCCAGCGGTGAATCACGACCACACGCCTCGACGGCTTGACGGCAGGCCGAGAGCCGGCAGAACGGCGCGGAGTTTTTGAAGTCAAGCCGGAAGAGGCTCGAGCCGCACTGCGCGCCGCGCGCGGCGGCGGCAGGTGGTCGTCGGGGTCGCTCGCGGTGATGCGCCGGAAAAGCTCGCTGCGCTCCGGGTTCCCCGCGGCGAGCAGCGGGCCGGACTTCGACTTAGTGGCGAGCCCCTGCTCGGTGTCGAGCCGCAACCCCGCCTTGCGTTTCACCGAGTCGGGGCCATGGCACTGATAGCACGCGTCGGAGAGGATCGGCCGGATGTCGCGGTTGAACTCGACACGCTCGGCAATCGAAGCTGCGTGAGTGAGCGCACGCGGCCCGCGTGCCGGTTTGGGCGGCCCGCCCAAACCGGCGTAGCTCTGACGGGTTCTCGGGAGCGGGGAAACAGTCAGTGGGACGAGGTTTTCGGCGAGCCGCCGAAAACGGCACGCCCGCGGCGTGCACTCCCCGGGCGGGCGCGTTGCGCCCGGCTTTTACTTCGGAGTGCGGGATAAACACTCCCTGCCAGAGGCGTCGCAAGTGGCGCGGGACGTTCACGATTCGGAGCCTAGCCGATCCTGTCGCGTCGTGGAAGCGCGGCCTCGGTGCTGTCGCGGCTGCTACGCCAGCACGTCCTTCACCACGTTGCCGAACACATCCGTCAGCCGGTAGTCGCGGCCGGCGTGGCGGTAGGTCAGGCGCGTGTGGTCGAAGCCCAGCAGATGCAGCATCGTGGCGTGGAAGTCATGGACGTGGACGCCGTTCGCCGCCACCGCGTTGCCGTGCTCGTCGCTCTCACCGTAGCTGAAGCCAGGTTTCACGCCGCCGCCGGCCATCCAACAGGTGAAAGCCTGCGCGTGGTGCTCGCGGCCCTTCGCGTCCTTGGCCGTGTTGAACGGCGTGCGGCCAAACTCGGTGGCCCACACGACGAGTGTGTCCTTGAGCAGGTCGCGGCTCTTCAAATCCTTCAGCAGCGCGGCCATCGGCTGGTCCACGTTCTTCGCGAGCGGACCGTGCGCGGCCATGTCGCCGTGCGAGTCCCAGTTGCCGGACGCGCCGGTGTCAATCAGTTCGATGAACCGCACGCCGCGTTCCGCCAGCCGGCGCGCGATCAGGCACTGCCACGCGAAGCCCTTCGTGCTGCCGCGCGGCAGGCCGTAGAGGTTTAGCGTCGCGTCGGTTTCTTTCGACAGGTCAAAGGCATCGGGCGCGGCAGCTTGCATGCCGTGCGCGGTCTCGAAGGCCTTGATGCGCGCGGCGAGCTGCGGGTCGTTGCCGCGCTTGAGCAGGTGCTTCTGGTTGAACGCCGCGCCGAGGCCCAGCTCCATTTCCTGCAACTCCGAGTCCGCGAGGCGGCGGTGGATGTTCGGCACCGGCTCTGCGCCGGGCACCACGCGCGTGCCTTGATGGCAGCCGGGGAGAAAATCCGCCGACCACACCTGCGCGCCGGCATACGGCAGCGCGGGCGCGATGACCATGAAGCTGGGCAGGTTGGCGTTCTCAGTGCCGAGGCCGTAGCTCACCCACGAGCCGACGCTGGGCCGCGTGAACGTGACCGAGCCGGTGTGGATGCCGAGCGTGGCCTGCGCGTGGTCCGCGTGGTCGTTGAACATCGAGCGGATGAGGCAGAGATCGTCCGCGCACTCGGCGGTCTTGGGAAACATCTCGCTGATCCACAAGCCCGACTGGCCGCGTTGCTTAAACTCCCAGCCCGGCTTCTTGTAATACTTCACCTCGCTCCGGTTGTTCTGCGCGAAGGCCTCCAGCATCTTCTTGGGCACCTCGTAAGGCTGGTTGTGGTCCGCGATGAGGCGCGGCTTGTAATCCCACGAGTCCACGTGCGACACGCCGCCGCTCATGTGCAGGAAGATGACGCGCTTGGCCTTCGGGGTGAAATGTGGCTGCTTCGGCGCGAGCGGGTCGGCGGGCGCGGCGACGGAATTGGCGGCGCGCTTCGCGTCGGCAGCGAGCAGATCGGACACGATGCCCGGCAGCAGGAGCGAACTCCCGGCGAGCGAGCGGAGGGCGGTGCGGCGGTTCATACGTCAGTCAATGTAGAGAAACTCGTTTGCGCCGAGCAGCGCGCGGGCGAGGCTGGGCCAGGCTTGGTCGGCGGGGAGTTTCTTGGCGGCGAGTTTGGTGCGGAAGTTTGCGAGGTAGTCGGTCGCCATCGCCAGTTCGTCGGGCTGCGGCGGGCGGGCGTAAAGGATGAGGAAGGCACGCTCGATTTGGCGGGCCTCGTCGGGTTCGCCTTGCTGGACGCGGGCGGCGAACTTCGCGGCCTGCGCGTGCGCGAAGGGGTCGTTCATCATGAAGAGCGATTGCAGCGGCGTGGTGCTGGGCTCGCGCGTGGCGGTGCTGGAGTTCGGGTCCGCGCCGTCGAAGAGCGCGAGGAAGGGGTGTTTCCGGAGGCGCTGCTGCATCTGATAGACCGTGCGCTGGCGGTTGTCGTAGCTGGCGAAGAACTGGTTGTGCTGCGTGAAGCCCCACGTATGCACCGGCGGAAACGGGTGCGCGCCGCCGGTGGTCTCATCGAGATCGCCGCTGACGAAGAGCAGTGCGTCGCGGATGGATTCAGCGTCGAGACGTCGGCGGTCAGCGCGCCACCAAAGCGCGTTGCTCGGGTCTTTGGCAGTGTTGGCGGCAAAGGTCGAGGCGGGTGCGGCTTTCGATTTGCCGAACAAACCAAAGAAAGAACTCCCTCGCCCCTCCGAGGGGAGAGGGTTGGGGTGAGGGGTGAAGGTCTTTGTGGTCGCACGCTTTGCCCCCTCACCCTTGCCCTCTCCCCCGATGGGGGAGAGGGAATGAGCAGCGGGCGTAATGAGGTCTGCGCCACTCGCGAGCTGCCAGGTGCGTGAGGTGAGGATGAGTTTATGCATCGCCTTCACCGACCAACCGCTCTCGATGAGCTTCTTCGCGAGGAAATCCAGCAGCTCCGGATGCGTCGGTGGCTGGCCGCGTGTGCCGAAGTCGTTTGGGGTGGTGACGAGGCCGCGGCCGAAGTGATGCTGCCAGAGCCGGTTCACGAACACGCGCGCGGTGAGCGGGTTGGCGGAGTCGGCAATCCAGTTGGCGAGGTCGAGCCGGCCGCTGTTGCCACAGTCCTTCGGGAGCGGCTGGCCGCCGAGCACCTGGATGAAGCGGCGCGGGACTTCCTCGCCGAGGCGCGTCGGGTCGCCGCGCACGTGGAGGCGGGCGTTGGCCGGCTTGCTGTCCGCGACGGCGTAGGCGAGTTCGTAGGGAACGGTCTCGCTGAGCTGTTTCTGCTTTGCCTTCGCGGCGGCGACGGCTTTGGTGGCTTCGTCCACCTTGGCTTTCTTGTCGGGCGCGTCGGCCGGGAGTTTGTCGGCTTCGGCCTTCACGGTCTCGGCCTTCTTCACGTCGGCGTCGAGGGCGGTGAGTTGTTCCTTCCAGGCCTTGGTCGCGGCTGCCACTTCCGCCTGTGGTCCGAGCGCGACCAGGTCCTTCGGGCGGTTCATGCCCTCGCTGCCGGGATGTGGAAAAGTCGTGCTGCTTAAAATTCCGTAGAGCGCGTAGTAGTCCGGCATGGCGACGGGGTCGAACTTGTGGTCGTGGCAGCGGGCGCAACTGAGCGAGAGACCGAGGAAGGCGCGGCCCATGTTCTCGATGCTGTCCTCAATGGTGAGGTGCGGCTCGCCCTTGCCGCCGCCGAAGTGGCGCGCGATGGCGAGGTAGCCGGTGGGGATAGGGTCTTGGGTCTGGGATTTAGGGTCTGGGGGGAGGAGGTCGCTCGCGAGTTGCTCGCGAATGAAGTGGTCGTAGGGCTTGTCGTCGTTGAAGGCCTTGATGACGTAGTTGCGATACTTGTAGGCCTGCGGCACGGGGTAATCGGAGGCGTTGCCGCAGGTGTCGGCGTAGCGGACGACGTCGAGCCAGTGGCGGCCCCAGCGTTCGCCGTAGTGAGGGGAAGCGAGGAGGCGGTCAATGGCATTGGCGATTGCCGATGGGCGATTGCCAATTGAAGAAGCCGCTTCGCGGACGAACGCCTCCGTCTCCTCGGCCGTCGGCGGCAGGCCGGTGAGGTCGAAGGTGAGGCGGCGAATCAGCGAGCGGGAATCCGCGTCGGGCGCGGGCGTGACGCCAGCCTTCTCCATGCGGGCCAGCGTGAAGTGGTCCACCTCGTTGCGCGGCCAAGCCTTGTCTTTGAGCTTCGGCAGCGGCTGGGCTTTCACCGGCTGATAGGCCCAATGTTTGCGGCCTTCCTCGACGCTGACGCCGTAAGTCGGCTTCGCGGCGACGGTCGCGGTCGCCGTCGGCGCATTGGTGCGCGGGTCGGGCGCGCCGAGCTTCACCCACTGGACGAGGTCGGCCACCTGCGCGGGCGTGAGCGGCTTGTCCGGCGGCATCTTGAACTCCTTGTCCCAATGGCGGACGCCTTTGATGAGCAGCGAGTCGTCGGGTTTGCCGGGAACGATGGCCGGGCCGGAGTCGCCGCCTTTTTCCCAGCCCACGCGGAAGTCGAGGCGCAGACCGCCCTTCGCCTTTTTCGCCGCGGTGCTGTGGCACTCGTAGCAGTGCTCGGCGAGCAGCGGCCGGATGCGTTTCTCGAAGAAGTGGATTCCGTCCGGTGGTGGATCCGCAGCATGCGCGAGCGGCGCGATGCCGGTCGCGATCAACAGCCACAAACCTCGGGCGGATTTCACGGACGGTCTGACGCGAGGCTGTCAGGATTTACTCAGCGGCGCGCGCCGCCGCGAATCGCGCCGGAGCGTGTTCACAAGTAACTGAGCCACGGGTCACGCCGGCGCGCCTTCAAGTCGGCGAACCACTTGCAAAGCGGATACAACACCAGCACAGCCGCAATCCACACGAGGTAAACGACGGGGAGGCCGAAGCCGTTGCCGTCGGGCGCGGGCGGCGCGGGCGGGTTGGTGGTCAGCCAGTCCGACCGGCCGAATCGAACCCGCGCCACGATGATCGCGAGCCCGTGCAGCAGCGGCAGGTGCAGGCAGTAGTAGAACAGCGGCACGCGGCCGAAGACGAGCAGCGGCCGGAGCGCGGCGGGCGTGCCGCGTTCGAGCCACGCAAGCGCCATCAGCAACGGACCAAGCGTCATCAGCACATACAACAGCGACGGCGGATACTTCTCGCAGTGAATGAAGGAGAAGACGGTGAAGATGGCGTTCTTCTGCGAGTGCCACGGGTGTGTGTCGCCGTAGGCGTTGTTGAAGCGCACCACGATGAACAGCAGCGTCATCGCCGCGCCGATTCGGAACAACCAGCGCCGCCGCTCATCGGGCGGGCGCTTCCACAACGCGCCGACTGCGTAGCCGAGCGCCATCACCGCGACCCACGGCACGAGCACATAAGGCACGGCGATGCGCACGTTGGCCGCGGGCTTGAGCTCGCCCGGGCTGTGCAGCACGGTCCACAACCAGCCGGCCGAACCCCAGTCCGCGGGTTTCACATAGTCGAAGAGATTGTGCGCGGCGATGACGACGAGCGCGATTGCCGCAACCCACTCGACTGGCAGCCACACGAGCGCGCCGAGCACGACGAGGCTCCAACCGATCGCCCACAGCACGCTGAAGATGATGAAGTGATAGTCGAAGTTGAACGACCACCCGAGGCATCGCACCCACGTGAGTTCGAGCAGGACAATCCACAGCCCGCGCGTGACGAGGAACACGGACAGCCCGCGCGTGTCCTTGCCGCGAAGCGTGGAGAGGAACGCGCCCGTGCCCGCGAGGAAGATGAATCCGGGGGCGCACAGGTGGGTGATCCAGCGCGTGACGAACAGCGGGACGTTGGTCTTGTCGAGGTCCAGCGGATAGAAGGTCGCCTCCGAAAACCAGCCGCGCGTGTGGTCCAGCGCCATCAGCACCATGATGAATCCGCGCAACACGTCCACCGACTCGAGACGCGCCGGCGGCGATGCAACCGCTGCTGAAGGTTCGGGAGTCATCTGAAGCGACGTCCGAGTCCGGGCGCCGCGGCGCTCACCTAGCCGCGAGCTGCTTCCGAAGCAGCGCCTTCAACTGCTCGACCGTCGCCTTGTGCTGCGGTTCGTTCGCGAGATTCTTCAACTCGTGCGGGTCGGCCTGCTCGTCGAAGAGCAGCGCGCCGTCCTTGCCGTCGTTGAATTCGGTGTAACGCCAGCGCTCGGTGCGCACGGTCTTGCCGAGCGTCTGCTGTATCTTCGTCACGCTGAACGCTGCGTGATCCCACTTCGCGTTCGGGTCCTTGAGCAGCGGCACGAGGCTGTCGCCTTCGAGACCCGCTGGATTTGGCAGGCCGCAGAGTTCGGCGAGCGTTGGGTAGATGTCCACGAACTCGACGGTGCGCGGCGAGGCTTTGCCATTCCCGGCCATGCCCGGCGCGTGGATGAGCAGCGGCACGCGCGTGCCGACCTCGAAGAGCGAGTTGTGCTTGGACCACTTGCCCTTCTCGCCGAGGTGATAGCCGTGGTCGCCCCAGAAAACGACGATGGTGTTCTCGCGCAGCTTGAGGCGGTCGAGCGCGTCGAGCAACCGGCCCACCTGCGCGTCCACGAACGAGATGCACGCGTAGTAGGCGCGCACGACGTCGCGCGCCTCGGACTCGCTCGCGTCGCGGCCGATGAACAGGTCGCCGTTGCGCATCGGCATGGACGCGGCCGGGAAGCCGTCCGGCAACGTCGGGTGCGGCTTGAAGTCCACGGGCAGCGGCATCTTCGCCGCGTCGTAAGGCTCGAAGTATTTCTTCGGCGCGACCGGCGGGCTGTGCGGTTTGGCGAAGCCGACCGCAATGAAGAACGGCTGGTCCTTGTATTTTTCGAGAAGCTCGATGCCGCGCGAGGCGGACTTGAAGTCGGGGTTGTTATCCTCGGGCGCGTCCTGCGCCTGCCAGCGGTCGGAGTTTTGCGCCTGTTTCTTGCGCGCGTCGGGATTCGGCTGCGGCCGCGTGGCGCCGCCCTTCTCCGCGCCCTCAACCCACGAGGGCTCGTCATCCATGCCGCCATGAAACTGCTTGCCGGTGCGCGCGGTGACGTAGCCGTTGTTCTTGAAGTGCTGCGGCAGCGTGACCCAGTCGGGGTGCGCGTCGCGGAAGTAGGTGAGGTTCTCCATCACGCCGGTCGTCGTCGGGTAGCGGCCGGTGAAGAGCGACGAGCGCGAGGGATTGCAGAGCGGATACTGGCAATACGCGCGGTCGAAGCGCACGCCGCGCGCGGCGAGGCGGTCGAGGTGCGGCGACTTTACGACCGCGCTGCCGTAACAGCCGAGGTCCGGCCGCATGTCGTCCGAGGCGATGAAGAGGACGTTGAGTTTCGGCGCGGCGGCGGCGGAAGCGATAAACGATGAGTGATGAATGATGAATGGCAGAACCGCGAGCAGGAGAAGGCGTTTCATGGCGGGCACTATGCATCAGCGAAGGTGAAATGGAAGCAGCGGAACGGACAGAGCAGGAGCGGGCTTTTTGTTTGACCGCGCTGCTGCGTTGGGCGAAAGAGAAACAACGCCGTTCAACCATGAATGCCGGTTCGCCTGCCGTCACTGGCGCGTTGCGCGCGGGTTCGCCCGCGCTGCGCAGCGCCGCCTTCACCCTGATCGAACTCCTGGTGGTCATCGCGATCATTGCCATCCTGGCAGCGTTGCTTTTGCCTGCGCTCGCCAAGGCCAAGGAGAAAAGCAAGGGCGCGACGTGCATCAACAACATGCACCAGGTGGCCATCGCCAACGCGCTCTACTCGGACAGCAACGACGAGAAGATTGTGAAGATGATTGACACCAACCTGGTCGGAGGTCGCTCGGCGTTGATGCCCATCGGCACGGTCATCCTGACCAACTCCATCGGGGGCAACACCGCCGCGTGGTGGGTGGACCTGCTCCGCTCGTATTCGGCGGCGACCTTCAAGGGCTCGCAGTGCGCCGCATTCCAATTCGCGGGGCGCGGTGTCGCATCACTCGGCATCGGCATGGGGTATCCGGAAGTCGGCATTTCCTACCAACCCGGCGCGTTTAACAACTCCTACTCGGCGCCGTTTCGAACCGACATGGTCATCCGACCTGTCGGGACCATCTTCGTTGCGGATTGCGCAACAGCCGACGCGGTGAGCTTGACCAGCACCAATTCGGACGCGTGGGTTGAGAACACCGCGAGCCCGAATGCCAACGCAGCTTTCTGGCTCACGCCCGCCAACACCACGCCTCCCTATTGGGGCACGTTCCCTGACCAGACCCGCCTCATGCCGCGCCACAACCGTTACGCCAACGTGGCCAAGTTCGACGGGCACACCGAAACCATCCGCGCTAGTGCAGTGCGGTGGGAATTGCCGAAGGGCGACCCCTACGCCCTCTGGTCGAAGTAAGACGGCTACCGGTCCACGACCAGCACGGCCGACTTGCTCGCGTTGAGCACGAACTTTTTCCCGGGGGGCGGCGCGGGAAGCTTCTTGATATAGCCCCCTTTCACGAGGTCTTCGAGTGACGCCGGCTCCTTGAGCATCCCGATTGTGTAGGCGTTGAGCGCGCGGTTTAACTCCGCAAGGCTCGGCTCCTCGCCCGGCGCTGACGGCGGCACGGGATCAGTGGACCGGGCAGGCAAGGCGGCCTGCGACCCGGACGCGCGCGGCGCAGGCGCGACCGGCGCAGGCGCGACCGCCACGGGCGCTTCCGGCGCAGGCGTGGACGCGGGCTTCGAACAGGCCGTGGCGACACCCAACGCCAGAGCCAGCAGGTTGGAGGCGGGTTTCACGGGAGAGACGATTTCACCGCGCGACTCGCAAATCAAGGTTGCTCCGCGTGGCAGCCTCACGCCTGCACGCCGGCGATGACCACTTCGAGGAACTCGCGCGCGCGCTTCGCCAGCGCGTCCACTCCCGCGGTTTCCTTCGGCCGCGGCACCACGGGCGCGAAGATGTTCTCGCAGCACAGCGGCATCTTCAGCCCCGTAAACGCAACCGGCGCGAGCAGCTTGTAGTGGTCAATCTCGCCGAAGCCCGGCCCGCAGTCCTCGTCCTTCGGAAAGTTGCGGTGGTCCTTGATGCAGAAGCTGCGCACCTCGCCCGCGCACTTCTTGATGTCGGGAATCGGGTCCAGGTCGAGGTAATCCATCACGTTGCCCGCGTCGTAGTTCACCTTCACGCCGGCGTCGTTCACCTCCCGTATGATGTCGGCGCAAGCCTCGCCGGTGCCGGTCTCGCCGCCGTGCTGCTTGACGACGAGCAGCACGCCGAGGTCGCGCGCGATGGGGCCAAGTTTCTTGAAGCGCTCGACCCACAGCGCGCGGTTGCCGCCATTGGTGTGGCCGAACGTGAGCACCTGCGGCACGCGCGCCGCGCCTGCCTGCCTGAGCCGCTGCGTGAGCACTTCGAGCCCGTTCTGCGCCTCGGGATAAATCGTCGAGAACATCATCAGCGGTTCGAGGCCCAGGTCACGGCACCGCGCAGCGAGTTCCTTGGCGCGCTCGGGAGGAGCGTCCGGCGCGACGACCGGCACGGGCTTGCCGCCGTCCTCGCGATGCGTCGTGCCCCACGCGACGAAGCGATAGCCCGCGGACCTGATGCCCTCCAGCGCGCGCGCCAGCGGGAACTGCGAATACGGCAGCGTCATGCAGGCGATCTGGAATTCGGTCTTCCGCCGCTCGTCGGCCGCGCGGGCCGCGTCCGCGAGGGCGAGCGCGGGAATGGCGCCCGCGCCGAGCACGAGGAAGCGTCGCCGGTCAAAGTTCGTGGTCATGGCAACACTTGCCCACAACCGTCGAAGAAACGCAAGCCGCAGCGAGCCCGGCCGCAGCCCCGACACGGCCCTTTTTCCTTGCCGCTCCGCGTGCTTTCCCGAACACTCCGGCCACAACAAACTCTTTCGCAATGAGCGTTCGACGACTTCCCGTTTACATCCTCGCCGACTGTTCCGGCTCCATGCAGGGCAACCCCATCGAGTCCGTCAAGAGTGGCATCCGCGCGCTGCGCGATGAGCTCATGGGCGACCCGAGCGCGGTCGAGTGCGCCTATCTCTCGGTCATCACCTTCGACAGCAACGCGCAGCAGCTTGTTCCGCTGACGGAACTCGCGCAGTTCAATCCGCCGGACATTCGCGCGGGCGGCACCACGGCGTTCGGCGCAGCGCTGAAGCTGCTCATGGATTGCATTGACCGCGAGGTGCAGAAGACCACGCCCGAGAAGAAGGGCGACTGGAAGCCGCTCGTGTTCATCTTCACCGACGGCGCGCCCACGGACCGCTGGGACAACCACGCCGCCGACCTCAAGGCGCGCAAGCCCGGCAACGTCATTGCCGTCGCGTGCGGCGACCAAGCCGACGCCGACGTGCTCAAGAACACCACCGAGACGGTGCTCGTGATGAAGGAGATGACGCCCGACGCGTTCAAGGCGTTCTTCAAATGGGTCAGCGCCTCCATCAAGCAGACCTCGCAGAAGATTGGCGCCACGCCCGCCGCGCCCGCCGAGGGCGTCGCCCTTCCGCCACCACCACCTCAGATTGTCATTCACCCGTAGCGCCCCGAGCCGCGAGGCCACGGGCCGTGGCCCCGGCGCACGCGCCATGCCGCGAACACGCACGAAGGTTTTGGAAGAACGCGAACGCCTCAAGGCACAGTATGGCGAACTCTTCGAGGCGGCCGCCGCGCTCCTGTTCCGTCACGACCCCATCGGCATCAATGCCACCGACAACACCGACGAATATGAGCCCGAGGTCGGCACCATCCTCCCGCGCCTTCGCATGTGCCGGGACGAGGCCGACGTCCGCCGTGTCGTCCATGAGGAGTTTGTGTGCTGGTTTGACGCCCGCACCGCCGGACCGCCGGAGCACTACGAGAGAATTGCCGCCGAGCTTTGGCAACTGCATCAACGCGTCGCCGCGGCGTGACCGCGAGCGCAGCCCTCGCCGCCCATCGAACCCGGGATGAACTCCGAACGTCCCACGAGCGGCCCCGCTTCCAAACCCGCGGAGAACAAGCCCGACCCGAAACTCCTCTCCGCGCCACAGAAGGATGCGCCGGAGGCGAAACCAGCAGCCGACAAACCAGCGGAGAAACCCGCTACCGCGGCCGCAATAGCGGAAGCGGCGACGAAGCAAGCAGCACCACCAACCGCGCCGACGACACCGGGCGCAACCGCGCCAGCCCCGCCATCAAAGCCGGGCGACGCGCCAAAAACCGGCGAGACGGATTCGAAGGCGCCATCCGCGAAACCCGGCGAAGCCAAGCAGGACAGGCCGAAACCTGCGGAGGCGAAATCCGCCGCTGTGCCGGAGCCTCCGCTGAAGTCGGATCGTCCCGTCGAGCCTCTATCACTCCTCTTCCGCATCTTTCGCGGACCAACAATCGGCGTTCAACCGAAACCCGATAAGTCCGCGCCTCACCGCGCCCCCGAGCCGTCGGCACTTCGCGCTGCATCCGCTGGCTCCGCAGCCGTTCCAGCAGTCGCGCCGCCGGCTGATGCCGCCAAGAAACTCGGCGAGCCCACTCCGAAGCCCGAGCCGCCGTCCGCACCAAAACCCGCCACGTGGAAGTCCATCCCCGCGAAGGACGACTGGTGCCCGCCTGAGATCGCAAAACACTTCCCCGACCTCGCGCGCCACACGCAACACGACTGCGCAGCGTTCGAGCGAGTGCTCGCCAGCGGATGGCGCGTCGTCGGCGCGACGCGGCGCGGACGCGACCACGCAAACAAGGGCACGCACCGCGAGGACGCGCTTGCGTTTGCAACCGACGGGCCGCTGACGGTTCTGTGCGTTTCGGATGGCGCGGGCTCGTGCAGATTCAGCCGCATCGGCTCGCACGTGGCATCGCGCACAGTTGCCGAATCGCTTCGAACCGCGCTCGCCGCGGTCGAACCCGCCGTGGCGGATGACCGCGAGAAACTTCTCGCGCTGCTCAAGTCGTCGCTCACTGGGGCCGGCGTTGCCGCGTGCACCGCGCTCGACGACATGGCCGCGAAGTGCGGCTGCAGCCCGAAGGACTTTCGCTGCACATTGCTCACGGCGCTGCACTGGCGCGGCGACAAGCACGAGTGTTGGCTGGTCAGCCAGGTCGGCGACGGCGCGGTGCTCGTGCTGCGGCGCGACAAGTCCGCGCAGCGGGCGGGCAAGCCGGACTCGGGCGCGCACAGCGGCGAGGTGTCGTGCTTCGTGCCCGACGCCGGGGCGCGCAAGAAGGCGGAAGTCGTCGAAGTGCTGCCTTCTCCCGATGAAATCGAGGCGGTGCTGCTCGTGAGTGACGGCGTCGAGGACCCATTCTATCCGGTTGAGAAAACGGCGGTGGACATGTTCCGCCAGTTCTACACGGGCGTGGAGAAGCCGCTCGACGGATTCAAGAGCCAGCCGGCGCAACCGCCGCTCGTGTTGCAGGAATCCGCCGCGTGGGCGCTGGCCGAGTGGTTGGAGTTCGTCAAGCCCGGCGAGTTCGACGACCGCACGGCGCTCCTCGCGCACCGGCATCCCGCGAACGCCGTCTTTTAGGAAACCACGAATGGACACGAAGGGACACGAATGCGCTGGCGCGGCGCGTGGCGAGCGGCGCGTGGAGGGATTCACGCCCGGGCGCGCCTCCGCTTCTCCACGCATCACGCGCCACGCGGCTCGTCTTCATGCCTGACTACATCAAAGTGCGGCAGACGGATGGGACGGACGTGCTCTTCGAGCGCGAGCCCATCGCGTCGGGCGGCGAGAAGGTCGTGTTCTTCACAAAGGACCGCCAGCACATCGTCGCGTTTTTCTTCGGCGAGCTCGCGGACCGGCTCGAGCGCAAGCGGCGGCTCGAAAGGATTCTCGGGCAATTCAACCCCACGCTGTCCGGCGCGCAGTCGGCCTACTGGCAGCGGCACTTCTGCTGGCCGGTGGGAATCGTGGACGGTGACTGCGGGATGTCGCCGGATTTCCTGCGGCGGCACGCCATCCGCTCGCCCGCGCTCGGACTCGTCGCGCCGGTATATCGGCCGAATTTCTTCTTCCGCGACCGCACAGGCAACCTCCGCGAGAAGAAGGGCAAGTGGTTCACGAGCGCGAAGGTCCGCAAGCTCCTCCCGGACGAGGAGCGTGGCAACTTCCTGCGCTATCTCCAGTGCGGGTCCATCATGGCAAGCGCAGTGCGTCGGCTGCACTACGCGGGCCTCGCGCACGCGGACCTCTCGCACAACAACGTGCTCATCGACCCGAAGGGTGGCGACGCGTGCGTGATTGACATTGATTCGCTCGTCGTGCCGGGGCTTGCGCCGCCGACTGTGCTCGGCACTCCCGGCTACATCGCACCGGAGGTCGTCTCCGGCAAAAAGCTCCCGAGCATCGAGACGGACATGCACGCGTTGGCGGTGCTGCTCTACGAGACGTTGCTGCTGCGGCACCCGCTGCAGGGACCGAAGGTCCGATCAACGAGGTCCGCCGAGGAGGACGAACTGCTTTCGATGGGCCGCGAAGCGCTGTTCGTCGAGCATCCGACCGACCGCACCAACTGGATTCGCCCGACGCCGAAAGTTCCGCTGTCAAGGCTCGGCCCGTATCTGGAGCCGCTGTTCCTCAAGACGTTTGTCGAGGCGCTGCACGCGCCCGCGCGCCGCGCGAGCGCGAGCGAATGGGAGAAGGCGTTGAGCAAGACGTTCGACCTGATTCACCCGTCACCCGGCGGGCACGAGTGGTTCGTGCTGTCGCCGGGGATGCCGATGGCGTGCCCGTCCACGGGCGGACGCTTGACAGCGCCGGTTCCGTGCGCTGAATTCTACCGCGAGAAAAGCCCCGGGGAACGCGCGTTCAAGGCGGAAGGCCATTCGCTGACGATCTGGCACAACATGTATATCTACAAATGGCACCTGTTCTCGGGCGTGTCGGCTCTGGACGCGGACCGCACGCCGCAGGGATACTTCAGCTTTCATCAGGGCAGGTGGTGGCTCGTGAACCAGAGCGGGGCGGACATGTGCATCATTGACGGCGAATACGTGCCGCACGGCGAGGCCGTGGAAGTGCGGCCCGGCCTGCGGCTGCTGCTCTCGGAGGAACCCGGCGCGCGGCTGGCTGCGTTCGACTTCATGCGGCCATGAGCGCGAAGCGGTGGTATTACCTGCACGAGAACGAGGAGCACGGCCCCTGCGCGGACCGTGAAATCATCGAGAAGATCAAGTCCGGCGACCTCTCCGCCAATGTCCTCATCCGCCGCGAGGACAGCAACGACTACGTGCCCGCGACGCTTGTGATGCGCAAGGGCAAGTCCGGCGCGGGCACAACCGGCAGCATCAAGGGAGCGGCCGCTGCACCCGCCAGACCCGCCGCGCCTGCGGGGCCCATCAAAGTCACACCGAAGGCCCCGGCGAAGCCCGCCGACCCCGACCGGCCCGCGCCGAAGTCGTTTTCCAGGCCGACCGGCCCGATTGACATCGAGTTCCACACGGCGAAGAAAACCGCCGACCCGGCGCGGCCTGCCCCGGCCCCGACCGCGACGAGCAGCTTCCCGGCTGGCTCAGGATTGCCGGCGGGGTTTCGACCTCGCGTCGCGCCGGACCAGCCGCCAGCGGACGCCGACCGTGTGATCGCCTCGCGCGGCCTGTGGCGGCGGCTCGGCAGGCGCGGGATCCTCGCCGCGTGTCTGCTCGTGGCGTGCGTCGGCTTCGCCGGCGTGTTTTGGAAATTCTACCTGCCAACCCGCCGCGCAAAGGACGCCGCCGAACTGCGCGAGAAGGACGCCGAGGAAGCGCGCCGCATCGCGGACGAGGCGCGCGCGCGCGAACGCGCCGAGCTTCTCGCCAAGAGAGAGGCCGAGCGCAAGGCTGCCGAGGAGGCCGCCAAGCCGAGGCGCGTGACCCAACTCACCGAACTCGGCACCGGCTGGACCAACAGCCTTAAGATGAAGTTCGTGCCCGTTATCGGCACGAAGGTGCTCTTCTGCGTCCACGAGACGCGCGTGCAGGACTACGCGAAGTTCATCGAGTCCACCGGGCGCGACTGGATTCATCCGCGCTTCGAGCAGGGCCCTTTGCATCCGGTCGTGAACGTGATGTGGGAGGAGGCGATGGCGTTCACGCGCTGGCTCACGGCGCGCGAGCGGTTGACCGGCCACCTCGGTCCGCGCGACGAATACCGGCTGCCGTCGGACCTCGGCTGGAGCGCGGCGGCGGGCATTCTCAAGGAGCCCGGCAGCACGCCGTCCGAGCGGCATCTGCGCACGCGGCGCCATTACCCGTGGGGAACCAACTGGCCGCCCGCACAGGCCACGGGCAATTTCGCGCCCGGACTCGGCGCGGACGAGTTCGAGCTCACCGCGCCGGTGATGAGTTTTCCACCGAATGAGTTCGGCCTGTTCGACATGGCGGGAAATGCCGCCGAGTGGTGCCTCGACTGGATGGACGCCTATCAGACGGCGCGCGTCGTGCGTGGCGGCTCGTTCAACGACACCGCGTCGGACAACCTCCTCACCGCGTTTCGGGGCAACAAGCCACCGGTGCGCCGGATGCAGGAGGTCGGCTTCCGGCTCGTCGTGCTCGTCGCGGAGGGAACCGAATCGCCATCACCGTAACACCCGACACCCGACCCGCGTCTCACAGCCCATGCCAGCACGACTGCCCGCGCTCCTCGCCACCGCCACCTTGCTCGTCGCGGCCCCGCAACTCATCGCGCAGGAAGGTCGCGGCGGTCTGCTTGCGGCCGACCGCGCCGAGGCCGCCGCCGCGGGCCACTGGATTTACAACGACCTGCCCAAGGGGTTCGCCGACGCGCAGCGCACCGGCAAGCCCATGCTCGTCGTGTTCAGGTGAGTGCCCTGAGTGGACTGCCAGTCCTTCGACGAGCAGGTTGTTCGTCGCGATCCGAAGGTTCAGAAGCTCCTCGACCAGTTCGTCTGCGTCCGCATCGTGCAGGCCAACGGGATGGACCTCACGCTCTTCCAGTTCGACTACGACCTCACGTTCGCCGCGTTCATGCTCAACGCCGACCGCACGATTTACGGCCGATACGCGTCCCGGACCGGCCGCCGGCAAACGTCGCAGGGCACGGGCATCGAGAGCTTCGGCAAGGCGCTCACTGCCGCGCTCGAACTCCACCGCGGTTATCCCGCCAACAAATCCTCGCTCGCAGGCAAGCAGCCGCTGCCGGTCTCGCACAAGATTCCGGAGGACTACCCGACGCTTGCGGCGCGCTTCGGCAGGCCAGCAGGAGCCGGCGTCGTCGCCGACCGCAATTGCATCCACTGCCACCAGATTTCGCAGGCGCAGAAGAAGGACTTCGAAGGCGCCAAGCGCGACATGCCGCTGCAACTCAAGCTCCCGTATCCGATGCCGGAAATCTTCGGGCTCGGGCTCGACCCGAAGGAGAAGGCGAAGGTCTCGCGCGTGTGGGACGGCACCAGCGCCGCGCGCGACGGCTTCAAGGTCGGCGATGAAATCCTCACGCTCGACGGCCAGCCCATGATCTCCATCGCCGACGTGCAATGGGTCACGCACAACGCCAAACCGCCGGCGCAATTGAAGGCCGAGGTGCTCCGCGCCGGCAAGCGCATCACACTTCCCATCACGCTCGCCTCCGACTGGCGCAAGGCGCCGAGGTAGGAATCCTGGCGAGAGTCGGGCGTCACCCCCGTTCACGCCAGCGCCAGCGCCACCGTTCCCGCAACCGCCACCAGACCTCCCACGAGCGACCGCGGCGTCGGCTTCTCGCCTTCGAATCTCATCGTGAAGGGAATCACCACCAGCGGCACCAGCGCGATGATGGGCAGCACCACGCCGGTCGGTGTCGTCTTGAGCGCCCACTGAAAGCAGCTCACGCCCGCCGTCGGCCCCGCGAGCGTGTTCATCACAATCCACGGCCACGCCCGCCGCCACTTCTCGCGCGAGTCCGGCATGTCGGGCTCCTCGACCGGCGAGGCGACGATGTTGCGCCCGTGCGCGAACACCCAGCGCCACTTCACCACCAGCAGGCACAAACCGGCAACCGCCACGCCCGCCACGATGCGCTGATACGACGCCGTCGCGCCATCAATGTGCGCGCCCGACGCCGACGCGAGCGCGAACGCCTTGCGGCTCAGCACCGCGCCCCAAGCCTGCCCGCACGCCGCGAGCAACCCGGCGAACAAGCCCGGCCAGAAACGCCGCGGCCCGATGTGCGTGTGCTCGCCCGGTGCCAGCGCGATGGCCACGCCCGCGAGAATCACGCCCGCGCTCACCGCCTCGGCTGGTCGCAGCGACGTGCCGAGCCAGACCCACTCGGTCGCCGCCGCGATGGGCGCCGCCATCGTGTTCACGAACAGCACCGACAACCGCGTGCCCAGCCGCGGCAGCGCCTGGAAAAACGCCACGTCGCCCAGCCCGAACCCGAGGATGCCGCTGAGCGCGAACAGGTGATACACGCCGCCCTCCGCGCCGCCGCCAACCGTGTTCGCGTAAAGCGTAAGCAACGCCGCCGCCAGCGCGAGCCGCCAGAAGTTCGCCTCCGTCCCGCCCATCAACGCGGCCGTCTTCGCCGCGGTGATGGCCGAACCGGAGAACAGCAGCGTGGCGAGGACGGCGGCGAACACGGGCGGAGTTGGTAGGCGGACGCCCGCCCGGTGTCACGGACGAAAAGCGCGAGGAGGAGGAACCGCCGCACTTCGAAGGTCAACCTCCGTCACGAAACTAACCTCGAAGTGGCCTGAAAAATCCCGGGCGGGAAAGCGGTTCAATAGTCTCCAACGAAGACTTCCTTGGTGGCCGTGTGACCGTCGAAGTAGAGGTAGTTGCGGACCTTGCCGTGGCTGGGCAAGCGCGGCAGTTGTGTGCGCCACGAGTTGTTGACATTGGTCGTGCCGACTTGGTCGGCGTCAACCATCGTCCAGATGTCCGACAGCGGACCGAAGGCGGCCACTTGCGCCAGCATCAGTGGCGGCACCACGGGCGACGGCGGCGTGTTGCTGTTGGGCGGATAACCAAATGGAAGCTGTCGCACGTTGATGGTCGTGCCGCGAATCGTGCCGGTGCCGATGAGGATGTAGTCGTTGCGATTGAGCGAGGTCACGTTCGTCGCCTCGCGCTTGAAGCCGGGGCAGAAGAACACGTCCACGTCCCGGCCGCTGTTGTTTGGCAGGTTCTGCGGCAGCGGATGGCCAAGGTAAGGCGCAAGGTAATACACAAGGCGATCAATCGAAGTCCGCGTGTATTGCGCGTGCTGTCCAGACCACAAGCCCTGCGTCGGCGTGCCCGGAAGCCGGTCCGAGTATTCGTCAACGTAAAGCGCAATCGCCAGGCCCGCCTGCTTCAAGTGCCCGAGGCATTTGGATTGCACGGCCTTTTGCTTCGCCTTCGCGAGCGCGGGCAGGAGCAATCCCGCAAGGATCGCGATGATGGCGATGACCACCAGCAATTCAATCAGGGTGAAGGCACCGCGCCGCTCCGTGTGGATGCCGGGTTTCGAAATCACTGCATTCATTTAATCGGGGAGAACATGGCCTCGCCGTGTGCTGCCGACAAGTGCTAACTCGTCGCGACGATTCAGCTCTTGCCGTCCAGCATCGCGAGCACGTCCGCCCGGGCGGCGGTGATGTTCTTGTAGGCGGCCATGTCGTCCGGCATCGTGCGCAGCGCCCGCGCCAGCCCGCGCGCAGCCACCGGGTCGCGGCGGACCTCGTCGAGCGGATGCACTTCCAGGCGTATGCCGAAAAGCACACCCGCGCTGGCCGGAAGAGCCACGAGCGCCTGGTTCTCGATGCGCACGAAGACCTCGTCCACGCGCAGTGGCGGCGTCAGGCGCGGAATGTGTTGCTCCGGATGCTGGTTGAGCTCGGCCGAGCGGCTCAAGCCCCAGTTCGCGCGCAGGAAGGCCGGGCCCGGTTTGAGCCGCGAGAGAAATCCCGCGATGCGCGGCGCCAGCGCGCCGTTGAGTCCCGGCACCGGCCCGTGGATGAAGCTGATGGGGTGGCCGACCTTGTCCGCCAGCCGCCACGAGGATGGGAAGCACACAACGCCGCCAACCATCCGCGGTTCGGCGCCCCCGGCGGACAGCAGCACGAAGTCCATCTCCCACGCCGCGCCGAGCGCGAGCAGTTCAGCCCACGGATCGCCCGAAGCCGCGCGCACGCTTGCGTCCTCCGCGGACGACAGCGAGTTCCAACGGCGCGCAAGTTCGATGGTTTCCCTCAACATCGGCCCGCCCTCCGGCAGCAACGCCGCGTAGCGGTGCGCGTCGGTTTCCAGCCAGCGCCGCCGCTGCGCGACGAGCGCCTCGTGTTCGGGAGTCGGCGCGAAGAAGTCCGCGGCATCGCCTGGCTTGAGGCCGAAGAAGAACGCGTAATCCTCGTCGGGAAGCAGTTCGGCCCAGTTGTCCGCCGCGCGTTTCATTGCGCGCAACGTCGGGAATGCGCCCCGCGTTGTAAAGTGGGAATGCGGCGCACTTCAGTTTCCTGCAAGACGACGGAAGAGCGTGAATTCGCAGCCCAATGAAGTTCGCCTGTTCTCACCCTCCCCCGAACCGGCGTGAGAATTCCCCGAAACGGTTTTCGCGCTTTGAACCCCTGAACCCGCCAGACGATCGGAGCGCCGGTCTCCGACTCGGCGCGTTGATGATGCCGGACTTGAAGCGAGCCGGGTCGGAGACCGGCGCTCCGGTTCATGGGGAGGGAGAACGCGCGCAAACGTAAAACCGGGTTGCAAGAAACCGAAATGCACCCGTTGGAAAGGGCGGAAGAAAACACGCATTGCCCGCCCGTCGCAGCCCGCTACACTCCGCCGCCATGATTCCTCGCTTCATTTCGGGCATCGCCGTCACTGCGCTCTCCGCGCTCGTCGCAGCCGCGCCGGCTTCCGCCCTCGCGGCCGCCGAGGCGTTCGAGATCGGGCCGCACAACAAGGACCAGCTCCCGCGCGGCAAGGAGGCCGACGGTATCATCGGCGACTTCGCCCTGCGCAACGACCGCGTCGAGGCCGTCATCTCCGGCAACCTCCCGCTGCGCCGCGCGAACATGAGCACCTTCTACGGCACGAACGGCTTCACGCCCGGCTGCATTTACGACCTGACGCTGCGCGGCGCGAACAACGACCAGATCACCATCTTCACTCCGAGCGGACAGCAGGGCTTCATCTCGTGGGTGCGCATCGTGAAGGACGGTCGCGACGGCGAGGCGGTCATCGAGACAGTCACGACTTCCGCGAACAACAAGGGCCTCTACAAGCGCCACGAGTATCGCCTTCGCGACGGCATGCAGGGTGTGCTCGTCGTAACCACCCTGCGCAACGAGGGCAAGACCGTCGCCAGCGGCGTGCCCGATGACCGCATGACGACTTTTCTCTCGACCGGCACCGTGCGCGGCATCACGTGGGCTGACGCGGTGGACCCCGCGGACAAGGCGGGCTACGCCTTCGGCTGGGTCGAGCGCGACGGGATGAAGGCGCCGCCGAGTCAGATCGAGCTCCAGCCCGGCCAGCAAATCAGCTACGCGCGCTTCGTCGCGGTGGGCACATCGCCGTTGCAAGCGGTCGCGCTTGTGCTCGCGGCTCGTGGCGAAGCAACGGCTCCCTTCACCGGCACGATCAAGGATGTCGCGGGTTCGCCGGTCACCACCGCGAAGCTCATCGTCTCCGCGCTCGCGGGAGCTTCCGCAACGAACCGCCTCGCGGCGTATCCGGACGCGCAGGGGCGCTTCAGCTTCTTCCTCCCGCCCGGCGACCATGAAATCGAGGTCAGCGACCTCGGTCGCGACACGGTGAAGCAGCCGGTTTCGCTCAAGCGCGACGCGAATCCGGACTTGCAGATTTCGATGACCGCGTCCACGGGCATCGCGTTCGACATCCGCGGTGAGAACGGCCGCCCGCTGCCGTGCAAGGTGCAGTTCCTCGGCGTCGAGGGCACCAAGTCGCCGAACCTCGGCCCGAACAACCGCGCGCGCGGTTGCGTGGACCAGTATCATTCGCCCGACGGCCAGTTCCGTCAGGCGCTCGCGCCGGGCACGTATCAGATCACCGTCACGCGCGGCATCGAATTCGGCCACTTGCGACAGACGGTGAAGGTCGAGCCCGGCAAGACCGCGAGTGTGAAAGGCGTGCTCAAGCGCCTCGTGGACACGCGCGGCTGGATCAGCGCCGACTACCACAACCACTCCACGCCCAGCGGCGACAACACCTGCGGCACCGACGACCGCATCATCAACCTCGCCGCCGAGCACATCGAGTTCGCGCCGACCACGGAGCACATGCGCTTCTACGACTGGCGTCCGCACATCGTGCGCCTCGGGCTCACGAACGAAATCCAGACCGTCCCCGGCGTCGAGCTGTCGAGCACGGGCGCGCACTTCAACGCGTTTCCGTTCGAGCCCGTCCCTTTCACACAGGACAACGGCGCGCCGCTGTGGAACAAGGACCCGCGCATCACGGCGGTCACGCTCCGCGACTGGCAGAAGGCCGAGCCCTCGCGGTGGGTGCAGATCAATCACCCCGACATGGTGGACAACTTCATTGACCGCGACGCCGACGGTTACGCGGACGGCGGCTACCTCGGCCTGCCGTCGCTCATTGACGCCGTGGAAACGCAGAACTACAGCGCGTCGCAAATCCTCGGCGGCGCGCCGTTCACCGTCGGCCGCGACTCGCGCACGGGCCGCGAGACGGTGCAATACATCCGCGAGTTCATCTGGCTGCAACTGCTCAACAAGGGCCACCGCTACTGGGGCGTGGCAGTCGCCGATGCCCACACGGTTTACGGCAACGGCGTCGGCGGCTGGCGCACCTACCTGCCGAGCGCGAGCGACGAGCCGGCGAACATTGACTGGCGCGAGAACACACGCCACGCGAAGGCCGGCCGCATGGTCCTCACCACCGGGCCGTATCTGCAGGTGGAGACCGAGGACGGCACGCAGGCCGGCGGCAGCACGCGCGCGACCGGGCGCTTGAAGCTCAAGGTCCGCGTGCAATGCACGGACTGGATTGACATTGACCGCGTGCAAGTGCTCGTGAACGGCCGGCCGCGCGAGGATCTCAAGTTCACGCGCAGTGCGCACGCGGCGTTCTTCAGCGACGGCGTGGTGAAGTTCGACCGCACGCTCGACGTGCCGCTGAGCGAGGACAGCCACCTCATCGTCGTGGCCACGGGCGAGAACTTCGACCTCAAGACCGGCTTCGGCACGAGCACGCAGGCGCGCATCAAGCCCATCGCCTACAACAACCCCATCTTCGTGGACGTGGACGGCGGCGGCTTCACGCCGAACGGCGACACGCTCGGCTTCCCGCTGCCCGTGAAGCGCATCAGCGTCGAGGAGGCGAGGAAGATGCTCGATGCCAGGCGGGCTGCAACCCCGTGACCGCCCGCGTGTTGTCCTGCCGGGAATGATCGCCCCCACTGAACCCTCCGCCGGGCGCGCGCTTGCGGTGCGGCTCTCGAACGTCACCAAGACTTTCGGCAGCCACACCGCGGTGGACGACCTCTCGCTCGACGTCCCGGCGGGCTCGGTCTATGGATTCATCGGGCCGAACGGCTCGGGCAAGACCACCACGCTGCGGATGATCCTGCACATTTTCCTGCCCGACCGCGGCGACGTCGAGGTGCTCGGCGGGCGCAGCACGCGCGCGGCGAGCGACCGCATCGGCTACCTGCCGGAGGAGCGCGGGCTTTACAAGAAGATGACCGTGCGCCGCGTGCTCGCCTATTACGCCGCGCTCAAGGGCATGAACAGCCGCGACACGCGCGACGCCATTGCGCGCTGGCTCGCCAAGATGGGCCTCGAAAAATGGGCCGACAAGAAAGTCGAGACGCTCAGCAAGGGCATGGCGCAGAAAATCCAGTTCGTCTCCGCGGTCATCGCGAAGCCGAGGCTGCTCATCCTCGACGAACCCTTCAGCGGACTCGACCCGGTGAACCTCGAAGTGCTCCGCGCCGCCATCCTCGAGCAACGGCAGGAAGGCACCACGGTGATTTTCTCCACGCACGACATGAGCATGGCCGAGCAGATGTGCGACGCCATCTTCATGATCTACAAGGGCCGCAAGGTTCTCGATGGCACGCTCGCGAGCATTCAGGAGCGCTTCGGCGCGGGCACGATCCGCGTGCGCAGCTCGGGCGGCGTGGAGGCGTTGAAAGGCATCGAAGGCGTTGAACTCGTGCGCGACCTCGGCCAGGTGCAGGAACTCCGCTGCAAGGGCGACGCGCAGGAGTTCCTCAAGGTCCTCACCGGTCGCGCCCGCGTGCAGTTGTTCGAGGTGGCCAAGCCGTCGCTCCACGACATTTTCATCCGCATCGCGTCGCCGTCCGCGGAGGAGGTGAGGCGTGCGTAAAGTCTGGTGCGTGGCGTGGACGGAGTATTGCAACGCCGTCCGGAGCAGGGCGTTCATCATCGGCCTGCTCGCGCTGCCGGTCATCATCTGCATCAGCGTCGGCCTGCAATACGTCGGCGCGAAACAACGCGACATCTCCGACCGCAAGTTCGCGATGGTGGATCGCTCCGGGGAGTTGTTCAGCGTCGTCGCGGCGAAGGTGCGCGAGCGCAATGCGCGGCAGGTCTTCGAGCGCGGCGAGCAGGGCAGCGGTCCGCAGGTGCGCCCGGCGTTCATCCCCGAGCGCGTCGAACCGGGCGCGAAGACTGACGCCGACCTCGAGGCCGAGTTGTCGGAGCGCGTGAAACGGAAGGAACTCTCCGGGTTCATCTTCGTCGGCACGAACCTCTTCGAGACCGGCACGAACGTGGCGCCGCGCTTCGCGTGGCACGCGCAATCGCACACGGACAACGAACTGGCCGACTGGCTCGAACGCACCATCGCGGAGGAAGTGCGCCGGGTGCGCTTCGAGCGCGCGGGCGTGGACCGCGCGGTGATCAGCCGCCTCACGAGCGTGACGCCGATGCGCCGGCTTGGGCTCGGCTCGGTGGACTCCGCGACGGGCAAGGTCGTGAAGGCGAAGGAGCAGAACCGCATCGCCACGATGGCGGTGCCGGTGGGCTTCATGGTGATGCTTTACATGATGGTGATGAGCGCCGCGCCCGGCCTGCTCAACACGGTGCTCGAGGAGAAAATGCAGAAGATTTCCGAGGTGCTGCTGTCGTCGGTCACGCCGTTCCAGCTCATGCTCGGAAAGCTGCTCGGCTCGGTGCTGCTGTCCTTCACGCTCTCGGCGCTCTACATGGGCAGCGCCGTCACGCTGCTGCTCAAGGCGGGCATGCTCGGGCTCATCCCGCCGGCGACGTTTTTCTGGTTCGTCATCTTCCAGGTGCTCGCGCTGCTGATGTTCGGCGCGATCTTCTCCGCGGTCGGCGCGGCGTGCTCGGAGATCAAGGATGCGCAGAACCTGATGTTCCCGGTGATGATGATCGTGATGCTGCCCTACTTCGCGTTCATGCCGGTGGTGCAGTCGCCTAACAGCACCTTTTCGGTCGTGTTCTCGCTGTTCCCGCCGGCGACGCCAATGCTGATGCTCATGCGCATCTCCATCCCGCCCGGTCCACCGGTGTGGCAAATTGCGCTTGGATTTGTGCTGACCACGGCGTTCACCCTCGGGTGCGTGTGGGCAGCGGGGAAAATCTTCCGCATTGGCCTTCTCTCACAAGGGCAGGCGCCGTCGTTCGCGAAGCTGGTGAAGTGGGTGTTGTCGAAGTGAAGCGACCCCGTCGGGAAGCGCGGGAATGCGGAATCTCACGCCCGCGTTTCCACGATCTGCCCCATGAACGTGGCGAGCGCCGCCTGGATGAGCGGGTCGTTCTTGAAGTCTTCCTTCGTCACACGCGGCGTTGCGGGTGAGGGCGCGCGCGCAGCCGAACCAGTGACGCCCGGATCAGCGGGCGAAGGCGCGGCAGCCGCCGCGTGCGCGGGTCGCGCCGGCGCTTCGGCTTTGATGAACTTCACCATTGCGCCGGGGACGCCGAGTTCGGCGAGCTTCTGCTGGAGGATGGCGTGGTTCTTCGCGTTGTCCACGAGGCCGATGTGGTCCGCGAATTCCGGGTCGAACCCGATGGTGACCACGCCGCCCGCGAGCGACACCGGGTGCGCCCCCGTCAGGTAGCTCCGGAGGAACGGGCTGGTGCGCCCGGCGGCCTCGACAAGCCGCGGCCACAAGGCTGACAGGTCCGGAGGCGCGGTGGGAACCGGCGCATCGGCGAGCGTCATCGGCGCTGTGCCCGTTGCAGAAGCCGCGGCGGTGGTGGCTCGCGCGGACGTCGCTGGTGCGGCTGCCGGTGCGGGCTCGGCTGCGACAGCCGGGTTTGCGGATGCCCCTCCACCACGTTCGTTGCGGAGCTGCTGGAGTTGCTTGAGGACGGCGTCAATCGGCACCGCGTTGCGCGCCTGGATGGCCTTGAGCACCGCGACTTCGAGCAGGATTTTCCTCGATGCCGCGTCGCGCAGCCGGCCCTCCGCGTCGGTGAGGACCTCGAGGATGCGCGCAAGCGCCGCGGCGTCCGCGGACTTCGACTGCTCGCGGAGCGCGGTGGTCTCGGCCTCGGCAACTTCGAGCAGGCTCAGGTCGCCCTTCGAGACCTGGAAGATGAGCAGGTTGCGGAAGTGGTTGAGCACGTCGGCGAGCAGGCGGCCGAGGTCCTTGCCGGACTTGGCGAATTGGTCGAGTTCGCGCAGCGCGGCTTCGACGTCGCCCGCGAGCACCGCGCCGGAGAGAGCTAGCAGTTGCGCGCGCGCGGCGAGGCCAAACATCGAGAGGACGTCCGTCTCCGCGATTTCACTGCCGCAAAAACTGATGAGCTGGTCGAGCGTGCCCTCGGCGTCGCGCATGCCGCCGTCCGCGCCGCGGGCAATGGCGTAGAGCGCGGCATCGTCAATCTTCACTCCCTCCTGCGCCGCGATCGCGGCGAGGTGCTTGACGATGAGCGCGGCGGGGATGCGCCGGAGGTCGAACCGTTGGCAGCGCGAGAGGATCGTCGGCAGGAGCTTCTCCGGGTCGGTCGTGGCGAAGAGGAACTTCACGTGCGCGGGCGGCTCCTCGAGGGTCTTGAGCAGCGCGTTGAACGCGGCGACCGAGAGCATGTGGACCTCGTCAATGATGTAGATCTTGAACCTCGAGGACGCCGGGGCGAAGCGGCACGACTCGCGCAGGTCGCGCACCTGCTCGACGCTGTTGTTGCTCGCGCCGTCAATCTCGATGACGTCCAGCGAACGGCCCTCGGCGATCTCGGCGCACTTGGGGTCGGCGACATCGAAGTCCGCCTTCGGGCCGCCGGTGCAATTGAGCGCCTTGGCGAAGATGCGCGCGGTGGTGGTCTTGCCCGTGCCACGCGGGCCGCAGAAGAGATACGCGTGCGCGATGCGCCCGGCGCGGATGGCGTTGGCAAGCGTGACGGAGACGTGCTCCTGCCCGACGACATCCTCGAACCGCTGCGGGCGGTATTTGCGCGCGATGACCTGGTAGCTCATTGCCGATTTCCAATTGCCAATCAATGCAGACCCGGCCTCGACTCCCGCCGGCCATCAGCAATCAGCAATTGGCGATTTGAGATTGGACATTCAAAAAAGCCAGGGTGACCGCGGCAGATGCGGAGCACGCTACCGTTGCTGCCTTCCGGCCCTGGCGGGGTTCGCAAGTCCTCATTCCACGGGCCCTGGCAAAGTGCGGGGCGATTAACGCCCACGTGCCACGGACGGGCAAGGAGAAAGGAAACCGAACCGCAATTCACGCTCCGAAAAAAACGGCGGCCTTGCAGCCCGCCGTTCATTGAGTCGAATCGCGCTCAGTCGAGGAAGGCCATCTCGTTGGCGAGCAGCAGCACCTGCGCATACTTCTCCCACGTGTTGAGCGGCTTCGCGGGTTGCGTGCTGCCGCCCCGGTTGAAGTCGGCGCCCGCCCGCCACTCGTTCGCGGAGGCGGGCTCGGTGGAAGCCATGTTGCCGGACATCATTGCCGGCGCGCCGACGACTCGGATGGTCGGCGCCCACGTGAACGTGTCTCCGATCCAATTGCCCTTGGAACCGGCGTCCACGATGAAGTCAATCGTGTCGCCTTTCTTGAGGTCCACCTTCGCCACGGTGGTGTAGGCGGTCTTGTTGCGCACGTCGAGGTAACGGCCGAGTTCGCCGCGGCCGGAGGCGGCGATGTAGGCGTTGACGCCGTCGCCCTGCGCGTTGCGCATCAACTGGTGGCCGATGGTGCCGTCAATCGCCACGCTCACGTCGCGCGGCGCGGTCCAGCGGCGGATGACCGCGATGCCGCGCATCGTGCCGACCGTGCCGCCGGCGGCATCGAGCTTGATCGGGCCGAGGGGCTTCGCGGTGTCCTTCGGGTCGCCGAGCCACGCGCGTCCGTCGAAGACGGGAAGAGCGAAGAAGTTCACCACGCGGCGGTTGGCGGGGTCATATTGGCCGTAGCCGTAGCGCCAGACCTGGGCGGTGGCGGGGCCGGTGGACTTGATGCCCGACTGTTCCTCGAGGAAGCGGTGGCCGAGCTTGAGCTCGATGTCCGTGGGCGGGCGCTGGAAGGCGATCTGGTAGATCTGCACGATGCGCTGGCGCTCGTCCATGTCCTTCTTGAAGTCGGTGCGGTTGACGACCTCGCGCGCGAGTTGGGTGATGAAGTCGCTGTTCATCATGTAGAGCGCCTGCTGTGGCACGGTGGAGTTGAAGCGCTGGCCGGTGGTGATGTCCGGGTTGGCGAAGTCAAACGTGCGGAAGACGGTGGCGAGGTTGCCGCGGTCCACCTTCGCGTAAATGGTGCGGCGATACGGGTCGAAGGTGTGCAGCGGGTCGTTGCGGTTGGCGATGTTGACGGGCGGGCCGCCCATCTCGTCCTTGAGCTTGCCGCTGATGAGGAGGAGCGAGTCGCGGAAGGATTCGAAGTCGAGCCGGCGGCGGTTCATTTTCCAGACGAGAAGGTTCGCGGGGTCCAGCGCCATCGCCTTGCCGCGGTCGTCGCTGCCCTGCTGATACACGTTGGACATCATCACGAACTTGTGGAGCTTCTTGATGGACCAGCCGTTCTCGATGAGATACGACGCGAGGTAGTCGAGCAGCTCAGGGTGGGTGGGGTCCTCGGCGCGGACGCCGAAGTCGGTCGGAGTGCGCACGAGCGGCGCGCCGAAGTGGTTCATCCAAACGCGATTGACCGCGACACGCGCGGTGAGGGGGTTTTTGTCGCTGGCGATGGCCTGCGCGAGTTCGAGCCGTCCGCTGCCCTTGGTGAAGGGCTTGCGGTCGGGGCCGGAAAGGACTTCGAGGAATTGGCGCGGGACCACCTTGCCGGGGTTGCGCGGGTCGCCCTTGACGGCGATGGGGGAGTTCACCAGCGTGCCACGGTCCATCAGCGTCATCGCGCGCTTGGGCGCGCCGGGGTGCTGGACTTCTAGTTTCTGGCGCGCGTCGTTGAACTGGTTTTCGCCATTGCGGATGCGGTTGTTGTTCAGGTTCGCGACCTGATCGTAGCCGTAGGCGGCAGGCGCGTTGCCGGTGAGGTAAGCGCGGCGGAGCGCATCCATCGCCGAGTCAGGGAGCGACTTGAGGTCTTCGACTTTTTCGCCTTCCTTGGCAGACGCCTTCTTCTTCTCGTTGAGCGTGACCGCGCTGGACCACGCCTTCTCAGCGTCAGCGAAGAGTTTCGCGTAACGCTCGGCCACGACGGCCATGTTCGCGGCGGAAGTCGAGAAGGAGCGGGCAACGAGCGAATTGAATGTCTTGCTCGCGTCGTTGCTCGGCACAAACTTCGCCGCAATGTCCTTGCCCTTGGCGGCGAAGTCCTTGTCGTCGAGTTTGTGATACATGGCCCACGGGCCCCAGACGGGATCCTTCTCATCGGTTCTTGCCTTGAGGTAGCCGACCCACCGGTTCATGACGAACTGGTCGAGCTTATACATGTTTTCGAAGGTCTGCTGGTCCGCGCGGTTACGGAGCTGCTTCTCCGGATCCTTGATCATGCCGTGAGCAAGCTGCATGTAGCGGGCGGTGTTGGCCCGGGCCTCGCCGAGGTGCTTGGCAAGGTTGGACATGCGGTAGCCTTCCAACTCGGCGTCAATCTTCGCCATCTGCCGGATGTAGTCCTTGTATTCCGGGCTCTCGGTGTCGGATTCGACGATGGGACGGTCGCCGGGTTCGGCGCAACTGGCGAACACGCCATGCAGCGAATAGTAGTCGGCCGTCGGGATGGGGTCGAATTTGTGGTCGTGGCAACGGGCGCAATAGACGCTGAAAGACATCATCCCGCGGGTGATGACATCAATGCGGTCGTCAATGGTCTCGACGGCATTGGCCTGGCGGCTGAGCGTGAGCAGGCCCATCGCGGCAAGGTGCTTCTTCTCCTCGGTCGCCTTGTCCGCGGCGATTTGGTAGATGAGAAAGCGGTCGTAGGGGAGGTCGTCGTTGAACGCGTTCACGACCCAGTCCCGGTAGGTGTAGGCCTGCGTCATGACGTTGCCCATGCGCTGGTTGTTGTTGTTGGCGCCACGGGTGTCGGCGTAGCGGGCCACATCGAGCCAGTAGCGGCCCCAGCGTTCGCCGTAGTGTTTCGAAGCGAGCAGCTTGTCGAGGACCTTGGACCACGCCTCGGGGGATTCGTCGTTGATGAAGGCCTCGACTTCCTCCGGGGACGGTGGCATCCCGATGAGGTCGAAGTAGGCGCGGCGGATGAGGGTCCACTTGTCGGCGGGCGGCGTGGGCAGCAACCCCTTCTCCTCGAGTTTGGCGAGCACGAAGATATCAACATCGTTCTGAATCCACGTCTTGAGGTGGCTCTTGGGCTTGGGCACCTCGGGCTTCTTGATGGGCTTGAAGGACCAGTGTTGCTTGGCCTTTTCCTTGTCGGCCTCCGACTTGAGGATGCCCGCGGCCTTGCCGGTGCGCGGGTCCGGCGCGCCCATGCGAATCCAGCTCTCGAAGTCGCTCACGACGTTGTCGGGGAGCTTGTCCTTCGGCGGCATCTGCAAATTCGGGTCGGTGTAGCTGATGGCCTTGTAAAGAAGGCTGCGCTGCGGATTCCCCGCGACGATCGCGGCGCCAGAAGAGCCGCCCTTGAGCAACGCCGCCCTTGAGTCCACCTGCAAGCCGCCCTTGACCTTCGCGTCCTTGTCGCCGCTGTGGCACTTGTGGCAGTGTTCGATGAGGGCGGGGCGAATCTTGGTCTCGAAGAACTCGAGCTCCTCGGGCGTGAGTGGCTTGTCTTGCGCGAGTGCGGCGGGAATCGTGAACGCAAGCACTGAAACCGAGAGCCAGCCGTGGCGTTGGGTGGTGTTCATAGGCGTCGTTTCAAGAACTGTCGTTTCAAGCAAAAAGCCGCCGGGCGTGATGGGACACACCCGGCGGCTCGAAATCAACCGTCAGGCGAACAGTCCCTTCACTGGTTGGGCGCCGGAGACGTCCGTGAGGCGGAAGTCGCGGCCACCGTTGCGGAACGTGAGCTTCTCGGAGTCGAACCCAAGCGCGTGCAGGATGGTCGAGTGCAACTCGTGCACGTGCACCTTGTTGTCCGCAGCCTCGCTGCCGATTTCGTTCGTGGCGCCGTATGCTTGGCCGCCCTTGATGCCGCCGCCGGCGAGCCATGTGGCGAACGCCTTGGCGTTGTGGTTGCGGCCGCCGGGCGCGTCCTCGGTCGAGCTGCGGCCGAACTCGGTGCTGCACACGATGATGGTGTCCTTGAGCAGCCCGCGCTGCCTGAGGTCCTTGATGATCGCGGCGCTGGGCTGGTCAATCGCCCGCGCGTTGTTGGCCATCGCGTTGACGATGCCGCCGTGGTTGTCCCAGCCGCCCTGCCAGACCTGCACGAAACGCACGCCCCGCTCGAGCAATCGGCGGGCGATCATGAACTGGCGGCCCTGCGGCGTTTCGCCGTAGAGCTTCTTCATCGGTTCGGGCTCCTTGGCGACATCGAACGCCTCGACGGCGTCGGTCTGCATCCGGAACGCGAGTTCGAAGGACTGGATGCGGGCATCGAGTTGCTGTTCCGCGGCGCGCTTCTGCTTGTGGACTTCGTTCAATTGGTAGAGCAGGTCGAGCTGCTGCCGCTGCTCCTTCGAGGAGGTGACGTTGTTCTTGATGTTCTCGATGATGTCCTCGATGCGGGTGTTGCGCGAATCCACGAACGTGCCCTGAAACGCGCCGGGCATGAACGCGGACTGCCAGTTCTTCTGGCCACCGGTCGGGAAGCCGCCGGGGTTCATCGAGACGAACGCCGGGAGGTTCTGGTTCTCCGAGCCGAGACCGTAAACCACCCACGAACCCATCGAGGGCTTGGGCAGGCGGAAGTCGCCCGTCGTGCCCATGAGCGTCGCTTCCTCGTGCGCCGGCACGTCCGTGTGCATGGAGCGCACGACGGCGATGTCGTCAATGACCGTGCCGAGTTCCTTCCAGATTTCGCTGACCTCGACGCCGCTCCTGCCTTGCTTGGCGTATTTGAACTGCGACGGGAGAATCCGACCGCCACGCATGCCCTTGCCTGAACCTTCGACCGTCTTGCCGGCATTCTCGGGGTTGACGAGGTCGGGCGCCGGATTCCACGAATCCTGCGAAGCCTGTCCGCCGGACAGCATGATATGCAGGACGCGCTTGGCGGTGGGCTTGAAGTGAGGCTCCTTGGGCGCGAGCAAGCCGGCATTGCTGGACTGCGCCTGACTGTTGCTGACCAGCTCGGGATAGAGCATGGACGCGAGAGCGAGCATGCCAAAGCCGGTGCCGGCTTTGTTCAAGAACTCGCGGCGGGTGGCGTATTGTTCGGGATACATCCCGGGGTGCTTTCCACAATCGAGATACATAATCGTCTGGGTTGGAGTCCGTCAGCGGTTTCTGTCGCTGTCGAGTGGACGCGCGCCGCTTGCAAACATTCAATCAGAGGAGCCTGCTCAGCGGCGCATTGCCTTCGACGCAGCGACACTAGCACGCAACCTGCGCGGCTCAAGTCCTTTGTCTCGGGATTGCGCTACGGAAGTCTACCGATGCAGAGCATTCGCCCGCACAGCCGCTGAACCGTTGCAAGTGCGCCGTTGGAGGCTACCATCCGCTCCGAATTCACCATGAAAGTCATCACCGACGAACGCTGCACCCGCTACGCCGCTCCCGGCCATCCCGAGCGACCCTCGCGCATCTCAGGTGCAATCGAGAAGCTTCGCACCCAAAAGGACCTCCCCATCGAGTGGGCCGCGCCCGCCAAGGTGGACGACGACCTCCTTCTCCGCGCCCACGCTCCCGAACTTCTCAAGCGCCTGCCGCTCCCGATGGACTTCGATGCCGACACGCCGGCGCACCCCGACATCGCCGACCACGCGCGCCGCAGCGTCGGCGGCGCGCTTCAAGCCCTCGCCACCGCGCGCAAGGGCAGCCACGCGCTGAGCCTGCTCCGCCCGCCCGGCCACCACGCCACGCGCACGCGCGCGATGGGCTTCTGCTACCTCAACTCCATCGCCATCGCCGCGCTCGAAGCCCACACGCTTGGCTGCCAGAAAGTCTGCGTGTTCGACTTCGACGTGCACCACGGCAACGGCACCGAGGCCATCCTGCTCGACCACGCGGGCTGCGCATTCTTCTCCATTCACCAGCACCCGTGCTATCCGGGCACGGGCACCAAGAACGTCGGCAACAACTGCTTCAACTTCCCCGTCGCCCCGCGCACGCCCCGCGCCGAATACCGGAAAATCCTCCAGCGCGCGCTCGACGACTTGAAGAAGCAGAAGCCCGACATGGTGGCCGTGAGCGCGGGCTTTGACGCCTACGCCCGCGACCCGCTCGCGCAGGAAACGCTCGAGGCCGAGGACTTCCACGGGCTCGGGGAGAGCATCCGCAAGCTCGCCGTGCCCGCTTTCAGCGTCCTCGAAGGCGGCTACAGCGACGACCTTCCCGAACTCATCCTCGCCTACCTCAAGGGACTCGAAGGCAAGTAGCGCATCAGCCAACGGAGAATCGTTTGCCGCAAGAGAACGCAAAGATCGCAAAGGACTGCTTTCCCCTTTGCGTTCTTTGCGTTCTTTCGCGGCTACGCCTCCGCTGAAGCCGCCTTCGCAGCGAGCAACAGCGCGCCCACCGGCACCGCATCCTCGCCGAGCGCGGCCAGTTCGACACGCGGTCCGGGCGCGAAAACCCCCATCACGAATCCCCGCAGCGCCGACGCCACCGCCGCCCGCAGCGGCTCGCCAACCAGCGACAACCCGCCGCCGAGCACGATCACTTCCGGGTGAAACAAATGCGTCACGTGCGACAGCGCCAACGCAAGGTCCTCCGCCACCTCGCGCAAAATCGCAGTCGCCTCTTCGTGCCCCTGCGCCAGCGCGGGTGCCAGAAACCTCGCCTCACCACTCGTCGCCGCTCCCACGAACTTCGCCAGCACACCGACCGGCTCGCGCCGGATCGCCTCGCGCACTTTGCCGTCCACCGCCCAGCCCGAGCAGCGTTCCTCAACGATGATTCCAGTGCGGTCCAGCCGCACGTGCCCAATCTCCGCCTCCCCCGGTTTCGCGCCGTGGTAAATGCGCCCATCCACCACCAGCCCGCCTCCCACGCCGCTGCCAAGCGTCACGTAAAACACCGGGTTTGCTCCGCGCCCTGCGCCGCGCAGCGCTTCGCCGAGCGCCGCCGTGTTCGCGTCATTCTCCATGATCACCGGCACACCGCACAACGGGCGCAGCCAGTCGCCGAGCGCGAAGTCCGACCAGCCCTCGACCTGATGCGACCGCGCGATGCGTCCCGCCCGCCAGTCCGCCGGCCCGCCGAAGCCCACCGCCACCGCAGCGGGACGCAGCGTTGGAATCCACCCGCGCAGCGTCGCCGCAATTTGCGCGCGAATGGCCGCGCCACCGCCCGCGGCGTCCACCGTGAAACGCCGCCGCTCGCGGATGACACCCTCGCCGCTGCCCGCGACAAGCTGCAGCTTGGAGCCGCCGATTTCGATGCCGAGGAAAGTGTCGGTCATGACGCACCCGCGGGCCCAGGCGGTCGCGAAGCTTCGTGCTCCGTGCTGCGTGAACTGCTGCGACGCAGGCCACGAAACACGGACCACGCATCACGCAACTTGTATTTGCGCGCCTTCACGCTTCATCCCCGGGCCTCGCGCGCGAGTTTCACGAAGTGCGCCGCCTGCCGCGTCAGTTCGGGCCAGTTGCTTTCGGCGAGGATGCGCGGCGTCATGAGCGGCGAGCCCACGCCCACCGCGGCGCAGCCGGCCTTGAGGAAGTCCGCGACGTTTGCGAGCGACACACCGCCCGTGGGCACGATGCGCAGGTGCGGCAACGGCGCGAGCAGGTTCTTGATGTAGCCCGGCCCGAGCGAGTCCGCCGGAAAAATCTTGATGAAGTCCGCGCCCGCCTCGTGCGCGTGCTGCGCCTCGGTGGGCGTGAACGCGCCGATCATCACTGGCTTGCCCGACGCGCGCGCCACCGTCGCAACCTCGGGCCGCAAAACCGGCGTCACCACAAACTCCGCTCCCGCCTCGATGGCCGCGCGGCACGTCGCCGCATCGAGCACGGTGCCAACCCCCACTACCGCGCGCTCGCCGAGCCGTGCCGAGGCGGCGCGGATGGCGTCGATCGCGTGGGGCGTGGTCATCGTGATTTCGAGCGCGACCACACCGCCCGCCACGAGCGCGTCGCACAGCGGCGCGACCTGCGCGGCGTCCTTCGTGCGGATGACGGCGATGATGCCCGGCTGCGTGAGCGCGAGTTCGATTTGCGATTTCGACCGCATCGGAATGGGGCGAGCGTATCGCCCACAGCCGCACACAGCCAGCCCGCACTGATGTCACGGATCGGAACCACGGAACACACGGACCACACGGAAAGGGGCACTTGGCAAAAACCAACCGGCGTGAAGGGACTCCCAGCTTTCCATCTCCGTCGCGCCTCCGCGCTGTTCCGTGTCTTCCGTGTGTTCCGTGGTGAAATCCGGTTCAAGCCGTGTCGCCCAGCAGCGCGCCGAAGCGCAGCCCGCGCGTGCTGACGCGAAGCTCCGGCAACGCGAAGCACTCCATCACCGCCTCGAAAATCGCCGCGCCGAACAGGATCACGTCCGCGCGCTTCGGCGGGAGCCCGGGCACTTCGCGCCGCGCGGCCAGCGGCAGGCGCCACAAACGCTCCGTCCACTCGCAAACTGCCGCCCGCGGGAGCCGCGTCGCCTCGATTCGCGCGCGGTCGAAGTCGGCCATGCGCTGCTCCATGCGCGCGAGGATGGTCGCCGCGCCGCCAGTGCCGACAAACGTGACGGGCCCGGCTCCGCCCGCAGCCGCGAGCGCGGCCTGCACGTCGGCGCGGACTTGTTGCTCAAGAAAGCTCCGGATGCCCGCGCGCGCTGCGGCCCGTTGCGACGCGGTCGGCGGGTCGTCAAGCCGCGTTCCTTCGAGAAGCCGCACTGACCCGAGCGGATAGCTGTGCGCGAAGTGGCGGCGTCCGCCCCGGCCGACGATGAACTCGGTGCTGCCACCGCCCGCGTCGAGGATGAGCAGTGGCGCAGACGCGAGCGCGGGGTCCGTGCACGCGCCGCAAAACGCGAAGTCCGCCTCCTGTTCGCCCGTGATGACTTCGAGCGGCAGGCCGGACAATTCGCGAACGGCGCGTGCGAGGTCGGCGGCGTTGCGGGCGTCGCGCGCGGCGCTGGTGCCCAGCACCCGCAGCGGAGCCGCACCGTGCTCCTTCGCGACGGCGGAGAATTCCGCGACGGCGCGGGCAGTGTCGGCAATGGCCGTGGCATCCAGCACGTGCGAGGGATAGAATCCGCGGCCGAGCCGCGTTTGCTCGCTTCGCTCCAGCACGGGTGAAACGTCCACGCCGCGCACCTCGGCGACGAGGAGCTTCACCGAGTTGGTGCCCACATCAATGACCGCGCGACGGGAAGCAGCCGAAGCACGAGGGGGCGCGGGGACCGGTCCCGTGTCGGAAAAGTATTCCCCGCTCATGCCCGCGCCCGTGTCATTTCTCGCCCTTCTCCTCCGCCCGGCTCTCGCGCCGCGCGAGCACCGCCGCGCCGGTGATGCCCGCGTCGTCGCCGAGCTTGGTGCCGATGATCTCGACGCCCTTGTCCGTGCCGGGCAGGGCGTAGTCGTGCGCGGTCTCGACGATGATGGCCATCATGTCGTCGCCGAGCTGGTCCATCACGCCGCCGCCGAGCACGATGACCTCCGGGTTGATGAGGTTGATGACGTTGGCGACGGCGATGCCGGTGTATTCGGCGGCCTCCTCGACAATCTTCTCGACGAACCTGTCGCCGCGCCGGATGGCCTTGCGCAAGTCGCCGCTGCGCAGGTCCGCGAGGTCGGGTCCGAGCATCTCGGTGAGCACGGTCTTTTGTCCGTCCTTCACGGCGTCGCGGATGCGGCAGAAGAGCGCCGAGCGGCTCGCGAGCGCCTCGAAGCACCCCTTGTTGCCGCAACCGCACTTGGGCCCGCTCACGTCCAGCACCATGTGGCCGATCTCGCCCGCGGTGCGGTTGAAGCCCGCGTAAGGCCGGCCGTCGAGGATGAGCCCGCCGCCAATGCCCGTGCCCAGGAAGATGCCGACCAGCGAGCGCGGCTTGCGGCCAAGCTCGGTCTCGAACACGCCGAGCGCGCAGACGCTGCAGTCATTCCCGACGTGAACAGGCAGGTCGAGCTGTTTCTCCAGCGCCTTCTTCAGCGGCACGTTTTCCCACTTGAGGTTCGGCGCGAAGATCATCCGGCCCTCTCCCGGGTCAATCGCCCCCGGCGCGCCGATGCCGACGGCCTTGATGTCGTCCGCTTGGAGGTCGCATTCATCCACGACCTCGTGGACGCAGCGGGCGACGCGTTCGAGCACGCCCTCGGGGCCGCGCTCGGGCTTGGTGCTCATCTTGACCTTGCCGAGGCATTCGAGCTGCGCGTTGAACACGCCGGCGAGGATCTTGGTCCCGCCGAGGTCAACGCCCACGAAGTGGTCGCGCTTGGAACTGGAATCAGGCATGGGTCACCTTCCCGCGAGCACCGCCTCGGTGCGCTGGCGGAGTTCCTCGGCGATTTCGTCGGTCGAGCGCGTGGCCTCGAGGATCGCGAAGCCATACGTGGACTGCAATTGCCGGAACTGCCGCGCCATCCGCCCCTGATACTCCATGAAGCTGTCGAACATGTCGCGCGACAGCCCGAGGTCCATGCCGCTCTCCCAGTAGTCGAGCGCGTGCTTCTTGGCGAACGTCCGCTGCACCAGTTCCTGCGGCGGCACGTTCAGGTAGAACACCGCGTCCGGCACCAGCGCAATGCCGTAGAGATTCTTCAACCACGCCGCGTCCATCCCACGCACCATGTCGCGAGCCATCAACGTGTAAATGTAGCGGTCCGCCAGCACCACGAACCCCGCCTTGAGCGCCGGCAGGATGACGTTCTCCAACTGGTCCGCGAAATCCGTCGCGTAAAACAAGCTCAGCGTCGTCCGGCTTAGGATGTTCCCGTTCTGCGCCAGGTCGAGCTCCTCGCTCACGAGCGTCGAGCGCTTCAGGCCCACCTGCGACGTCGCGTGTCCGCCCGATTCGAGCCACTGCACCAGCCGCGCAATCTGCGTCGAGCGCCCCGAACCGTCCGCGCCCTCGATCACGATGAGCTTGCCCGTAAGCTTCTCCAAGTCCACGTGCGGCAGCCCGTGCCCGTAGAAGCGCTTGCGCGTGCGCCGCGGGATGGTCACCCGCGGCGCGGCGACGGCCGGCGCGCGCTTCGCGGGAATGCGGGTTCGCCTCGGCATGGTTCAGGTCGGTTGCGTCGAGAACGACGCGAGGTTCATCCGCGCGGCGACAAGCTGCCGCACGAGCTGCTGCTGCGCCTCCACGGACTTGTCCGCGTCCAGCACGAGGAAGCCGAACTCGCCGCTCATCGCGAGATACTGCTCGAGGATGCGCCCCTGAAAAATGCGGAAGCTCTCCTCCGGGTCGCTGGACAACTTCAAGTCCATGCCCGCCTCGAAGAACTTGAGCTGCGGCCGCCCGTCGAGGATGCGGTGCAGCGACACGTCCAGGCTCGCCTTGAAGAAGAACGTCAGGTCCGGCAGCGCCGCGAAGTGGTAAAGCCCGCGCACCCACTCGGGCGGACAACCGCGCACCGTGTCGCGGGCGAACGCCGTGAAAATGTAGCGGTCGCACAACACCAGATAACCCGCGCGCAACAGCGGCACGAGCTGCCGCTCGTAACGGTCCGCGAAATCCGTCGCGTGGACCAGGCTGAACGTCGTCGGCGTGAGCAGGGTCATCTTCTTGCCCTTGCTCGTGGCAGACTTCACCAGCTCCGACGAATTCCACTCGCTGAAGAACACCTTGAGCCCCTGCAACTCCAGCCAGCGCTTGAGCAGGTAGATTTGCGTGGACTTCCCCGACCCATCGAGCCCCTCGACCGCGATGAGCCGCCCGGGAAAGCCAAGTTCAGCAAACGACTTCACGTGACCGCGCGAGCGTAGCGACACCCGCGGCCGATGGGAAGCGTGGCGTCAAAGCAGGACGGACAACCCCCAACTGACGGACCTGCCCAGCGGCGCGAAGTAATGGGTGCGCGTGCGCGCCCTGGGCCCCAAGAAAGTCAAAAGCCCCTGGAGCGACCCGGCGGTGAAACGGGTGCCGTAGATGGAAGCCAGTGAACGCGGCCAGAAGGTTGCCCTTGACGCCTCATGGCCGCTGATAGACGAACCGGCCGTCGCATATTGATAGTTAGGCGTTGCTCACGCGTCCTGTGAACGGAGATGATTCGCTACGATTTCCTCGATGAGTATTCCGCCTTCATCATCGTCGATTCGCCGGATGCAGTCATTGGGCACATCCACCACGTCCAGCGCTACTTCGCCGGAGGGTGCGCGCCAGGGGGTTCGGTCGCTCCCGCTTGCACGGCCTTGCGGGCCACGGTCGTGGTCCCCTCTTGCGCACCGCGCTGCGCCTCCGTTCCCCTTCGCCCACGTCCGATCATCCGGTTCCCGGCCCCGCCAGTTCCGCCAGCAGCGCTTCAATCTGCGCGCCGGTGCGCTCGATGCTGAATTGCGTCTCAATGGTCCGGCGCGCTGCGTCGAGCATCGCGCCAGCCGTCCCCTCCGCGAACGCCGCCCGCACCTGCCCGCGCCAGCCGGGCGCGTCCACCGAGGGCACGAGGATGCAATTCCCGCCGCCGCGGATGTAGCCGGCGTATTCGGCGAGCGGCTTCACGAGCAGCAAGCTGCGGCTGAGCATCGCCTCGCAGTTGGTCAGGCAGAAGGTCTCGTAGTCGGACATGTTCACGGTCACGTCCGAGCGCGCCAGCCACTCGAGCACCTGCGGGTTCTTCAAGTCCCTGTGCAGCGTGAAGCGCCCGGCGAACTGCCGCTCCAAATGTCCAACCAGCGGGCCGGTGCCGAAGTAGTGGATTTCCAGCGCGGGCCAGGTTTCGCGAAGCCGTTCCGCGACGCGCAGGCTTTCGTCAATGCGCTTCCAACTCACCGCGCGGCCGATGATGGTGGCGATGCGGGGTTCGCGCCGCGGCTTGGCCTGTATTTCCGCCGTGAGCGGCGGCGGCACCAGCACGCAGCCGATGCTCGCGACGCGGCGCGCGTGCGGCTCGATGCGCGCGCAGTCGGCGGGGTTGAGCGCGATGACGCACGCAAGCCGGCGGAACATGAACCGTTGCAGCGCGTAAAGTCCGCGGTCGAAGAACCAGTCCACCAGCCCGAGTTCGCCCAGCCTGCCGCGCAGCACGGCGTCGTAGGGCACGATGGTGTCCGTGCGCTTGATGTTGAGGAACTCGAACGTGAGGTCCGCGCCGTAGGTGCCGGCCGCGCGCGTGCCGGGCGCGAGCGCGAGGCTGAGCGGGCCGAGGTTGAACTCGGGCGTGAAGAACACGTCGAAGTCCGCCCGCCGCCGCAGCACCGCGCGCCGGAACTCGCGCAGGATCGCGAGCCGCGCGAGCGTCGAGTCGTAGCTTGTGAGGAAGCGGTTGTGGACGCGATTGACGGTGATGCCGTCCTCGGTGAACTGCCCGCCCCGCGCGATGTCGGGGCAGAAGACCTCGACGTGGTGGCCGCGCGCGGTGAGGAACTTGTGGAGCAGCAGCGTCTGCGTGACTGCGCCGCCAAGCCGCGGCAGGAAGCTGACGGTGACGATGCCGATGCGCAGCCGGCGCGGCGGCGGACTTGCGGGCGGGTTGGCGGCGGCGTGTGGCAAGGTTGCGGTGGCTTCGGGTCGGCGGCGGCGCGGTTATGTCGGCGCGCCGGGGCAATGACAACCCGAATCGCCCGCGAGTTCAATGCGCGCGCAACTGCGCGCTTTCAATTCGCAGCGGTTCGTGTTCATTCGTGGCCGGCATGACGGTGGACGCCCAAATCCTCTCCGCGCTGCGCTCGGCGGGCGAAGGCTGCGTGTCGGGCGCGGACCTCTCGCAGCGGCTCGGCGTCACGCGCGCCGCCGTCTGGGCGCGGGTCGAGGAACTGCGCGCGCTCGGCTACGACATCAGCGCCAGCCCGCATCACGGCTACCGGCTGCTCGGCACGCCCGACGTGCTGCACGCGGACGACTTGTCGGTCCGGCTCGGCGCGACGCGCGTCGTGGGCCGCGACATCCGCGTGTTCAAGGAAACCGGCTCGACGAATGACATCGCCGAAAAGCTCGCGCGCGACGGCGCGGCGGAGGGCGTCGTGGTGTTCGCCGAATCGCAGACGCGCGGGCGCGGGCGGCTCGGACGCCGCTGGGTTTCGCCGGCGGGCAAGGGCCTTTGGTTCACCGTGATGCTGCGGCCGGACTTGCGCCCGCAAGCCGCGACGCAGTTGACAGTCGTCGCCGCCACCGCGCTCGCCCGCGCCATCCGCGCGCAGACGGGGCTGTCGCCGGAAATCAAGTGGCCGAACGACGTCCTCCTTCGCGGGCGCAAGGTCGCGGGGATCCTCACCGAGTTGAGCGCGGAACTCGACCACGTGCGCTGGGTGCTCATCGGCATCGGCGTGGATGTGAACGTCACGGCGGCGGAATTCCCGGCGGACTTGCGCAAGAGCGCCACGTCGCTCCGGCAGGAGTGCGGCCAGCCCGTGGACCGCGCGGAGCTGGCGGTCGGCATCCTGCGCGAACTCGACGGGGACTACGCGCGCATCGGCGCGGGGAGGTTCGAAGCGGTCGCGGACGAGTGGGAGGAACTCTGCTCGACGCTCGGGCGCAACGTGAGCATCCACGTCGGCGACCGCCGCGTGGCCGGCCGCGCCGAGTCGCTCGACGCCGACGGCGCGCTGCTGTTGCGCACCCAGCACGGCCACATCGAGCGCATCATCGGCGGCGACGTGACGGTGGAGAAGTGACGCGCATGCTCGTCCTGCTCGACATCGGGAACACGAACACCCACGCAGGCCTGGCGGACGCGCGCCGCGTCGTGAAGCAGGCGGACTTCCCGACTTCGCACTGGCGCACCGGAACGATGGCGGGGCTCGTGCGGCGCTTCGCGAAGGGCGCGCGCGTTCACGGCGTGGCGTTTTGCAGCGTCGTGCCGAAGGCCGACGCGGGCGTGCGCTCGGTTGCGCGGCGGCTGTTCCAACTCGACGCCTTCCAACTCACGGCGCGGACGCTCACCGGGGTCGGCATCCGTTACCCGAGGCCCGCGACCATCGGACAGGACCGGCTCGCGAACGCCGTCGCCGCGCGGCATCGGCACGGCGCGCCGGTGGTGGTGGTTGATTTCGGGACGGCGGTCACGTTCGACGTGGTGGACGCGCGCGGCGATTACGTGGGCGGCATCATCGCGCCGGGGCTCGCGGCGATGACCGATTACCTGCACGAGAAGACCGCGCTGCTCCCGCGCATCAGGATTCGCGAGGTGTCCGCGGTCATCGGGCGCAACACGACCGGGGCGATGCTCATCGGCGCGGTGCACGGCTACCGCGGGCTCGTGCGCGGACTGCTCACGGAGTTGAAGCGCGAACTGCGCTGCGCGCGGCTGCCGGTGGTGGCGACGGGCGGTTGCGCGAAGCTCATCGCGGCGCGCCTGACGGAAATCACCGCCGTCGAACCGGACCTCACGCTCGAAGGATTGCGGCTCGCGTGGAAGGCGCGGCGCGCGGAGTGAAGCGGGCGATGACCGGACCGCCCCGCACCCGCCCGCAGGCTGGTTCATTTCGCGCTTCGGAAGTCTGCCGGCCTCCGTCTAAACTCCGCCCGTGACCCGACGACGATTGGCGTTCCTGGTTGCGATGGCGGCCGGCGCAGCGGTGATGCAAGCGCAGTCGCCGACGCTCACAGTGTCCTCGCCATCCGCCGCCGCGCCGGGTCGCGCGACGGACATCACGTTCGCGGGCTCGGGCTTCGCAGGCGCGACCGCGATCTGGACGAGCTTCGCCTCGACTTCGGCGCGTGTCGCGCCACTTGGCACGAATGCAGCGGACGCTTCGAAGGTCACGTTTCGCCTGACTGTTCCTGCGGCGCAACCCGTCGGCATTGGCGCGTTGCGCGTTGTGACGAGCAACGGCGTCTCGCCGCTGCTGCCGTTCATGGTGGACGACCTGCCGACCATCGCCGACAACGGGACGAACAAGGCCGTGACGAACGCCCAGGCGATTGTGTTGCCCGTCGCCGTGGACGGCGTGTGCGAGGAACTCAGCTACGATTTCTACAAGTTCACCGCGAAGAAGGGCGACCGCGTGTCCGTGGACTGCGTCGCGCGCAGGCTCGGCTCCGCGCTCGACCCAGTTGTGCGCGTCTTCGATGCGAAAGGCCGCGAGCTCGCGTGGAGCGACGACGACCCGTCGGTGGGCCGCGACAGCCGCGCGATGTTCGAGATTCCCGCGGCCGGCGCCTACTTCATCGAAGTGCGCGACATCGAGTATCGCGGCGGCCCGACGTTTCGTTACCGGCTGCGTGTCGGGGCGTTTCCGCTTGTGAGTTTTCCGTTCCCATTCGCGGCGAAGGCCGGGTCGGCAGGCTTCTTTACGCTCGCGGGCCAGGGGCTTGAGGGCGCGAAGCCGCAGCCCGTGGCCGCGCCCGCATTGTCCGACGCAGGCCGCGTGTGGGTGAACGCGAAGCTCCCGCGCGGGCAGGGGACGGGTTTCGGCGGCGTGCTCGTTTCGGACTTCACGGATGTCGCGGAGACCGAGCCGAACGACACCAACAGACTCGCGCAATCGCTGGCGTTGCCGTGCGCGGTGAACGGCCGGTTCGCGAAGCCGCGCGACCGCGACTGGTTCGAGTTCACGGTCGCGAAGGGCGAATCCCTGCTCATCGCGAGCCGCACGCGCACACTTGGGGCGCCGTGCGATTGTTACATGGAATTGTTCGACCAAGCGGGCACGCGGCTGGCGGCGACGCGCCCGACGGCGGTCGAGGAGGCGGCCATCACGAACACGTTTGCCGAGGCCGGCACGTATCGGCTGATGGTCGAGGAAGTCAACCGCCTCGGCGGTCCGGGGCTCGCGTATCGAATCGAGTTCTCCACGCCGCCGCCGTTCGCGTTGAGCGCTGACGTGGACAAGGCCGACGCGCCCGCGGGCGGGAGCTTCGCGCTCAAGGTGGACTGCGCGCGGCGCGGTTTCGACGGACCGGTGACGCTCGGATTTTCCAAGCCGATGCCGGGCTTCGCAATGGAATCGAATTCCATCCCCGCGAAAGCCACCAATGCGACCGTGCGCGTCCGCGTGCCGGAGGGCTTGCCGGTCGGGTCGCTCGTGAACCTCCGGCTGACCGGCTCCGCGCGCGCGGGCGACCGCGATTGGACCGAACCCGTGAGCACGCTGCCCGCACTGCGAAAGGTGTTCGCCGACACGGTGCACTCGACGTTGATGATTCCGCCCGAGCTCGACGGGCTTTTCGCCGTCGGAGTCCTCCCTCCGACGAAGCCGGCCGCGGCCAAGTGACGACAAGGCCGGTTCGCGCGAACGATCCTCCATTGCACGCTGGAATTGCCCGCGCCCGGCCGCTACAACGGGCGCGCCGATGCAACCTTCTTCCAAGACCGCCGTTTTGGAGTTCCTGCGCGGGGAGAAGTTCGCCACGATCCTCGATGCGCCCTCGGGCAACGGCTGGCTTCAGGCGGGCATCGGGGCGCGCGCCGCGGTGGATGGCGTGGATTTGTTCGCCGACAGCGCGCCCGGCTACCGGCGCTTCTGGAAGCACGACCTCGACGACGGCCTGCCCGCCGACTGCAACGGCTACGACGTCGTGTGCTGCTGCGAAGGGCTCGAGCACGTCGGCAATCCGCTCGGACTGCTGCGGGCATTCCATCGCGCTCTCAATCCCGGCGGACTGCTCGTCGTCACCACGCCCAACGTCTGGTATCCGCAGGCGCGGTTGCAGTTCCTTCTGCGCGGTTTCTTCCCGTCCTTTCCGCCGCTTGCCGGCAAGGTCGCGCGCGGCACGCACATGCACATCACGCCGTGGTCGTTCCCGCAGCTCTTCGTTTACTTCAAGCTAGCCGGCTTCGGCGCGCCGCAGATTCTCGTCGAGCCGCTGTCTCGCGCGAAGCATTTGCACGAGCACGTGTTTGCCTGGCCCGCGCGCTTCTACTGCCGCAGTCGCGAGCGCAATGCTGCGACCGGGGAGGAACGGGAATTCTGGAACTTCGCCGCGTCGGATGCGTCGCTGCTCGGCCGGCACCTCATCGTGTTCGCGCGGAAGGCGCAATGAGTCCGCGCCGCGCTATTTCTGCTTGCGCGTGTTGCGGAACTGCTCTCCGAGGTCGCGCAGGATGTCCGACAGCCCGTCCACTTTCTGCCCCTTCGTGAGCCGCTCGCCGTCGTAGGTGAAGTTCAGATACGCGAGGCACATCTCGTCGTTCGTTTGCTCTCCCCAACGGATCGCACGCGGCGGGTTGTTCGGGTTGCTCGGATTCTTCGATGAATTGTCGTAGTGCGCCTCCATGTTGATGCGCGAGCCGCGCGGGAGCTTCACTGGCTCGGCGAAGGCGTAGGTCATCTGCCAGTTGAAGTCCCACTGCGGCACGTGCACGAGAGGGACTTCCTTCCCGTTGGGCAGGGTGGCGGTGACCTTCATCTCGCGCCCGACCAGGTGCATGTGCGGCATGATGCTGTGCAGCGTGGAATCCGTCGGCACCGGGATGGTGCTGCGCGTGACGTAGTCGGGGTCGCCCGCCGGGATGCTCAATCGCGCCACGAGCGGGAAGGTGTGCCAGCGCTGGTCCACCGGCCCCTTCACGAAGTGCAGCCCGACCTTCGTGCGGTCCTTCTCGGGCTTGCCGCTCTTGTTGTAGTGGACCTGCAGGACGATGTCCGCATTTTTGGGCAGCAGCCGGCCGACCCCGGTCGGGGCGAGGCGCGCGTCGTTGCCGGGCGCCCAGCCGCCAATCTGCCCGCCGCCGCGGAGGCCGATGCCGCCCGCGCCGCGTCCGTAACCGGGACCCGGATCGCGCGCGTCGAGTTCGCGCGCCTGCCCGCTCGTGTCGAAGTGCACGATGACGTGGTGCACGACGCCGCGGTTGCCGGGATGCACCTCGACGGCCGCGAGCCAGCGGTCCTCGGTGAGCCCGGTCGGGATGACGAAGTTGCGATACACGTCGCGGCCCTCGGCGGCGACGGAGAATTCCTCGGGCATTTCGAGCACGAGGTCGGGCGTGCCCAGTTTCCAGCCCGAGTTGAACTTCGGCATCGGCGGAAGGTCCGCGGGGTTGCCCTCGCGCGCGCCCTCGGCGGCCCACTGCTTGATGAGGCCGACCTGCTCCGCGCTCAACACGCGCTCGTCGTGGTAACGCTGAACGGGCGCGGCTTTCCACGGCGGCATCGCGCCCTTGTCAATGGCGGCGCAGATGGTCTTCGCGCGCCTGGCGACGTCCGGATAGCTCGTGAGCGGGAATGGTCCGACCTCGCCCGCTCGATGACACTCGGCGCAGTTCTTCCAGACGATGGGCGCAATGTCCTTCGTGAACGTCAGCGTGTTGGCGGGGCGCGGCCAGTAGCCGCTGGATTTCACAGGCGAAGGCTTCGCGGTGGAATCGCCCGCAGGCGCAGCGGTGGCTGCGCACGTGGCGAGTGCGGTGACGGCGAGCAGGAGTTTCAGGTTCATGGCTTGGCGGGTGGTTTATCAGAAGGCGCGTTGGAAATGAAGCAGCCGATGGCCTTCGCGAACGGCGTCGCGACCGGCCTGCCCGCGAGCACGGCGTCGAGCGCGTCGCGCAAATCGCGCGTGGTGGGCTTCTGGCGGCGCTGGCCGAGGTCGGCGAAGCGGTCGTCAATGCGGCCGCGATAGAGCACCTTGCCATCGGGCGCGAGCACCACCGCCTCGGGTGTGACGGTTGCGCCCGTTTTCTTCACGAGCGCGTGCGACGGGTCGAGCAGCGCGGTGGCGGTGAGGCCAAACTCCTTCGCGTGCTTGCGCGCGGCCTCCGGCGCAAGGTCGGGCTCGATGTAAACGAGGCTCAGCGTGAGCGGCTTCTTCGCGTAGTCGGCGGTGATGCGGTTGATCTCCGGCGCGAAGGCGTTCGCGATGGGGCAGTCGGTCATGACGAAGATGAACACCAGCGCCCTCTGGCCGGTTGCCACGGCGAGAGGCGAGTGCGGCTTGCCGTGGATGTCACGCAACTCCAGCTTTGCCGCGGATGCGCAGAAGGCGAACAGAAGGAAACAGAGGAAACGAAGAGCGCCGGCTCCGGCTCCTAATCTTACTCCTAATCCTAATCGTGCTTCCGATAGGTCGAAGCCGGACGGATTAGGATTAGGATTAAGACTAGGACTAGGATTAGGATGGGGAACAAGATTAGGAGCGGATGCGAACGGCACGTGACTCCCGCGCGAGTTCAGCCTCCGCCAATCCGCAATCCGCAATCCGCAATCCGCAATCACTTCCCCTCCTTTCCCTCCGGCGGCAGGCCGAAGAACGGTCCGGGCGGGCGCTTGCCCTTCGGCGGCGGTTGCGGGCCGTTGGTCATGCGTTCGAGAAACCGCTGCCGCTGTTCACGGCGAAGGTCGTCGAACTTCACCAGTTGTTCGGGCGTGAGCTCGCGCGCGACGTCCTCCTGCGCGGTGCGGACCACCTGCGCGATTTCAGCGCCGACGGTCCCGCGCACCTTCCGCAAGTCGCCGCCCGCGCGCTCGACGATGGCGCGGACCTTCGGCAACTGCTCCGGCGTGAGTTCAAGCCGGTGCTGATACTCGCGCATCATGCCCGCGGCCCAATGGTCCGGCGCGGCGCGCTTCTCGATGACACTCTTGATGACGCGCACCGTGACCATCGAACCGGTGACCGTCCCCGCCACGAAGATGGCGAGCATCGTGAGAATGATCTTCCAGTGGTGGAGCGGGTTCATGGGGCGAGGAGGAAGTCGCCGAAGACCGGGTCCGCGGGCGCGAGTTCGTTGAGCCAGCCGGATGCGAGCAGGTCAATGTTCACCGACACGCTCACCGCCATCAGCACCACGGCGATGGCAAGCGAGCGCGACGCGAAACGTTCCCATGGCGCGGCTGATGCAACGACTTCGCCTGAAGCCCACCGCGCCGCGACGCGTGTGGCAAAGCCGAACGGCGGCTCGCCTGCGGATTGGGGCGACGCCTGCCGCGCGGTTCGCGTGAGCTTGGCCCAATTGTCAGTGTTGTCTTTCATTGCACGTTTGCTCTTCGTCGTCCTCGTCGTCGATCCCGTTTGTTCGATCGAGGACGAGCATGAGGACGAGGACGATTCAGGTCAGTGCTTCGTCATACTTCGTTCGTCTCGTTCGAGTTCGGCGAGGCGCTTGCGCATCTTGCGCCGGGCGCGGAAGGCGCGGACCTTCACCAGCGTCTGGCTCCAGCCGGTAAGCCTGGCGATGTCGGCAACGGGTTGCTGTTCGAGGTCGAGCAAATTGATCACGAGGCGGTCCTCGGGACCGAGCGAGTCGAGCAGCTTCACCGCGAGTTCGCGCGCGGCCATGCCATGCGACGGGTGCGGTTCGGATTCGTTGTGGAGCACGGCTTCGAGCACCTCGGCCTCGGCTTCCCCGAGATCGGCCCAACGCCATTCGGGACGGCGCTTCTGTGCGCGCAAGCGGTCGAGGCACGTGCTGACGGCGACGCGCGAGACCCAGTGCTCCACGGGCACTTCGCCGCGGAACTGGTCGAGGTTGGCGAACACTTTCATGAAAATCTCCTGCGCCAGATCTTCCTCATCGAGCGCGCGCGGCAGGTGCGCGCGCACGATCTTGATGACCAGCGGCCACAGGTGCGCGACCAGTTCGCGCGCCGCGGCCTCGTCGCGCCGCCGGACCCGCTCGAGGCAACCCGCCACGTCGAGACTCTCAGCCATAGGTCAGCGGCCCGGCCATCTTGACATCAGGGGTGACGCCCGACGAGGCGGGCGGTTACGCATTTGGAGACCGGACATGACGCGGCGGATTGTTGACGCAAGGACACGATCGCGCAATGCGGCAAAGGCGGTCCGCCGGCAGGATTGAACCTTTTCTCGCCTCGCGCATTCGACCCGGTGAAGATGCTGGCAGTGGCCGACACCGAACAACTGCCCGTGGCCGCCGCACGCGCCGGCGATGCGCGTGCTTGGGATGTCCTCTTCCAGCGCTTCCAACTGCCGCTTTATGCCTACGTCCACGAACTCGTCCGCCACGAACAGACCGCGTTCGACATCGTGCAGGAGACGTTCATCGCCGCCGCGCGCCACGTCGCCGGTTTGCGCGACGACGCCAAGTTCGGATCTTGGCTCTTCGGCATCGCGCACCAGAAGGTCATCCAGCATTGGCGCAAGCCTGCGCGCGATCACGAGCCTTTGGACGAACTTGCCGAAGTGCTGCCCTGCGACACGGACGACCCGCGCGACTGGCTCATCCGGCGCGAGCGCGAAGCGGAGTTCTTCGCCTCCGTGGCCAAATTACCGGAGCCGCAACGCGAAGTTTTGCTGCTCCACTTTCTCGAGGACTTTTCCCTCGAAGAAATCGCCGACATCGCTTGCGCGCCCGTCGGCACGGTCAAGTCGCGGCTGCACTACGCCAAGCGCGCATTGCGCCAACTCATGAAGGAACAGCCATGAAAACCCCGCGTGAACTTTTGCTCGAACGCCACAAAGCCGCGTCGCCCAAGCTTGATGCCCTGCGCGCCGCCGCGCTCCCCGACCGCCGGCAACCCTCAACCCTCAACTCTCAACCCGCCCCGTGGTGGCGCGAATGGCTCTGGCCCTGCCCGCGAGCGTGGGCTGCCCTGGCCGCTGTCTGGGTTGTGCTGTTCCTCGTGAACTCTTCAGAGCGCCCATCAAGGACCGAACTGGCGCGCCATTCGGCACGCCCGCAGATGCCCGCACCATGGCTGGCTGAGGAACAATGGCGGTTGATGGCTGAATTGTCGTTGCTCAACGAACCACCGCCGAAGCCGCGTCCGCCCGCTGCTGCTACGCCGCAGCCTCGCAGTGATTGGACGGATTCCGCGAGAGCCGTGTGAGTGCGCGCATCCCAAGAACGCGACACGTGACTTCATAACCGTGCGATGCAGCCCGCCATTCCCGATCCAAGCAACCCGAAGACGCCGGCTGCGTGGCCGCGGTGGCTGAAGTTGATCGCGTGGTCCTCGCCACTCATCGCGGCCAGTGCGATTGCAACGACCTACGGTGAGATTCCCGGTTTCTTCGTGGCGGCAATCTGCCTTGCGGGCTTTGTGCCGGTCGTGCTGGTCACCGGAAGCTGGCGGATTGCGGTGCATTTGTGGAAGGAGCGCGGGCCGGTGATGTTCCGTCTCTTCTGGGCCATCGTCGTCTATGGTGGATTGTTGTGGCTGGCCTGCAAAAACCCCGGTTTCCAGAAGGTGGCGGGCGCGTGGACGACTGAGTGCGTTGTTCTGCTGCTCCTCGTGGGGACTGCTCTCATGGCGCTCGCGGTGCGGCCGGGATGGTTTTTCAGCCGCCGCGGCCTTGCGCGAATGCTCTTTGGGGCCGCGTGCCTCGCGACTCTGGTTGCGTTGTTCTATGCGGAGGAGAATTGGCGTGGCCGCCGCGCGTGGGAGCGATTCAAGGGCGAGTGGGAGGCGAAAGGCATCAAGTTCGATCTGGCGGCTGTCACGCCGCCTCCCATTCCTGACGAGCAGAACGTCGCGATGCATCCACTCTTCAAGCCGGTCTTTGATTACACAGTTCAAACAAACGGCCCGGACAAGGGGATGCTGGTATGGCGTGATACGAACGCGATGACGAAACTTCGGAGCGTGAACCTCCACTCATTCGACCGGGTGACATGGACAAACGCCGGCTTGCCATACGTGTCCTCAGTTCAAGAAAAGACCAATGGCATTGTGATCCGTCGAATGAGTGAGTGGCAGAAATTTTACCGACGGGACACGAACTTCGCCATGACGCCTTTCGCGCCGTCGGCGGCGGAGGACGTGCTGCTCTACCTGAAGCGCCACGATGCTGTCCTAGCAGAGCTGGACGATGCGCTCAAACGACCACGAACTCATTTCCCCTTTCGGAGTGACGAGTCATTATCCCTTCAGCCTTACCTGCCTCATCTTGCTTCGCTAAAGAGCATGACCACAGTTCTGGCATTGCGCGCGGAATCGAATCTGGAAGCCGGACGAACCGAGGACGCCCTTCGCGATGTCGAGCGGTCGTTCCGCCTGAACGGACTGCTGGATGAAGAGCCCCTGCTGATGTCCCAACTCGTCCAGATCGCAATGCAGACAATCACACTCGGGGCGGTTGCACACGGCACCGCGGACCATCGCTGGGAAGAGAGGCAACTGGTGCGGCTCGATGAACTTCTTCGGCCGGTGAACAAATTCTCGGATTTTGTAAACAGCCTCCGGGGAGAGGCTGCCTTTGCGGCTGGGAATGTGGCCTTGATGCAGCGTGACACTCGTCGGATGAGAGAATATCACCGCACAGTCGCGGAGATGAACGAGCGTTACGCAAGTCTCAGGAAAGACTGGAGCGATTTCGACAGGAAATTTGGACTTGGAATAGCCGACATGGTCATCCGTCATGCGCCTGTGGGCTGGTTCGACGAGCATGCAGTTTGGGTGCTCTCAGATTTGCTGAGCAGCATTGACGACCGATTTGTGGATTCCAACCGTTGCCGAATCTCGGTTGACAACAAACCACGGTCTGCGTCGGCCTTCCGAGTCCAGCGCTGGTGGCCATTCCCACCGATGACCGGCGCTTCGTGGAGGGCAGCGCTCAAAGCCGCCCGGCTGCAATCAAACTTTCACCAAGCCCGAATCGCCGTCGCGTTGGAGCGCCACTGGCTGCGCCATCGCGCCTATCCGGAGCGGCTGGATGCGCTCGTGCCGGAGTTCCTCGACCGCATCCCGCACGACATTTTCGACGGCCAGCCCATGCGTTACCGCCGCGAGGGCGAGCAGGGCTTCGTGCTCTGGTCCATTGGCTTCGATGGCGTTGATGGAAACGCTTCTCCGCTTGCAGCCGCCGATGCGCAAGGAGTTGAAGGAGGCGACCTGGTCTGGCGCTATCCGGTCAAGGAATGAAGGGGCGCGGCGGTGCGGCGCTAGCTTTTCAGCCGCTCCAATTCCGCGAGGGTCATTCCCTCGATGAGTTGCTCGAAGGTCACGGTCGGCTCCCAACCGAGCAGGCGCTTGGCCTTGGCGGGGTTGCCGAGGAGTTGCTTGGGCTCGACGGGCCGGATGAGCCGCTGGTCGCGCTGGACGTATTGCTGCCAGTCGAGGCCGACGGTCGCGAATGCGCGCTCGACCACTTCCTGCACGCTGTGCAACCGGCCGGTGGCGAAGACGAAATCCTCCGGCGAATGGTGCTGCAACGAAAGCCACATGCCGCGCACGTAGTCGCGCGCGTGGCCCCAGTCGCTGCGCGCGGTCGTGTCGCCGAGCATCAACTCGCGCTGCTGCCCGAGCTTGATGGCGGCGGCCGGGCGGCAGGTATTGCGCGTGACGAAGTTCTCCCCGCGCCGCGGTGACTCGTGGTTGAACATGATGCCGTTGACGGCGAAGAGCCGGTGCGTCTGCCGGTAGATGGCGACCATCTGCGTGGCAAAGGCCTTGGCGACGCCGCATGGGTTCACCGGCGCGAACGGCGTGGTCTCGTCCTGCGGCACCGCTGGCCGAACATCTCGCTTGAAGTCGCGTGGAACAGCCGCGGGCGGCGCGGCATGTCCTGGATCATCTCGAGCAGCCGCAGCGTGCCCATCGCGGTCATCTCGCATGTGGACTCGGGGATTTCAAAGCTCAGCCCCACGTGGCTTTGTCCGGCGAGGTGGTAGATTTCGTCCGGAGCGACCGACATGAGCACGCGGCGCAGCGTGGTCGGGTCGTCGAGATCGGCGTAGTGGAGGAAGAGCCGTTTGCCGTAGATGTCGGCGTCGGAGTGGAGGTGGTCGAGGCGTGAGCGGCTCAACGTGCTGGTGCGCTGCACGACGCCGTGAACCTGGTAGTCCTTCTCGAGAAGCAACTCGGTGAGAAACGAGCCGTCCTGTCCGGTGATGCCGGTGATCAATGCCTTTGGCATTGCGTTTCGATTCCTGTGTTCCGGGTTTTGAGTTTCGCGACGAAGTTCACTCGCGCGGTTGCTTCACTTTGCCCGCGAGCTGGTCCTGCAAAAGCTTGAGGTCGGCGTCCACCATCAGCTTCGCGAGGTCGGCGAACTTCACCTTCGGTTCCCAGCCGAGCTTGCGCTTCGCCTTCGACGGGTCGCCGATGAGCAGTTCGACCTCGGCGGGCCGGTAATAGCGCGGGTCAATCTCGACGTGCTTCTTCCAGTCCATGCCCGCGTGCCCGAACGCCGCGTCGAGGAACTCGCGGACGCTGTGCGTCTCGCCGGTGGCGATGACGTAGTCGTCGGGCTTGTCCTGCTGGAGCATGAGCCACATCGCCTCGACGTATTCCTTCGCGAAGCCCCAGTCGCGCTTGGCGTCGAGGTTGCCGAGGAAGAGCTTGTCCTGCAGGCCGAGCTTGATGGCGGCGACGGCGCGCGTGATTTTGCGCGTGACAAACGTCTCGCCGCGCCGCGGGGACTCGTGGTTGAAGAGGATGCCGCAGCTCGCGTGCATGCCGTAGGACTCACGGTAGTTCACCGTGATCCAGTGGCTGAAGACCTTCGCGCAACCGTAGGGCGAGCGCGGATAAAACGGCGTCTTCTCCGTCTGCGGCACTTCCTGCACGAGGCCGAACATCTCCGACGACGACGCCTGGTAGAAGCGCGGCGAGATGCCCGTCTCGCGAATCGCCTCGAGCAGCCGGATGGTGCCCGTGGCGGTGATGTCCACGGTGTATTCGGGCGCGTCGAAGCTCACGCGCACGTGGCTCTGCGCGGCGAGGTTGTAAACTTCCGCGGGCTGGACCTTGGCCACGAGCCGCGCGAGCGCGCTGGCGTCGCTCAAGTCGCCGTAGTGCAGGAAGAGCCTGCTCCGGCCGGAGTGCGGGTCCTCGTAGATGTGCTCGAGGCGGCCCGTGTTGAAGGTGGAGGCGCGCCGGATGATGCCGTGGACTTCGTAGCCTTTGCCGAGAAGCAGTTCCGCGAGATACGAGCCGTCTTGTCCCGTGATGCCGGTGATGAGCGCCTTCTTCGCCATGAGAATCGCGCGCGCAGCTTCCGCGACGGTCCGGTGCAAGGCAAGGCCAGAAGCGCCGCGCGGCAATGCAAACGGGCGGAAGTCGCCTTCCGCCCGTCGCAAATCAGTTCCAGCCGCGCGCTACTGGAGTTTCTCGAGCGTCGCCTTGACCGCCGCGAAGTTGGGCAGGTCCTTCACCGAAGCGGTTTGCTCGCTGTATTGGACCACGCCGCCCTTGTCCACGACGAACGCCGCGCGCGCGCTGGTGGCGGGAAAACCCGGCACGAGGCCGCCGAGTCCGTTCACGAGCACGCCGTAGTCCGCGGCGGTCTTCTTGTCGAGGTCGCTCACGATGCGGACGCCGATTTTGTTCTGGTTTGCCCACGCCTCCTGCGCGAACGGGCTGTCCACGCTGCACGCGATCACGTCGGCGTTCAGCCCGGCATACTGGCCGAGGCCGGCGGTGATGTCGCACATCTCCTGCGTGCACACGCCGGTGAAGGCGAGCGGGAAGAACAGCAGCACGGTGTTCTTCTTGCCAAAGTTGTCCGAGAGCTTCACGTCGGCGAGGCCGGACGCGGTCTTTGACTTGAGATTGAAATCGGGGGCTTTCGTTCCAACGGCAATGGGCATGGTGAGGTGGGGTTGGTTGTTTCCGTTCTGTCGCGGCGGTGGTTATGCCTGCGCGCCGCGGCTGTGTCAAACGGCGAGTGCCTGCGCCGTTGACACGGAGCACATATCACTCTCTTGCACGCGGTCGGAGTGCAGGCCGCCGTTCTCCCTCCCCATGAACCGGAGCGCC
>Ga0233424_10000089_pt1 | contig 127820 bp, 126 predicted proteins | sample Watercolumn_Towu_FD_181011 | JGI IMG/M metagenome (GOLD analysis project Ga0233424, IMG submission 181011) | Freshwater microbial communities from Lake Towuti, South Sulawesi, Indonesia - Watercolumn_Towuti2014_125_MG | ecosystem: Environmental > Aquatic > Freshwater > Lake | place...
CTTGCAGTCGAGGCGCTTGATAAGAGTCCAGTCGCCGTCCTTCTCGACCGCTTGCAGGAACTCGTCCGTGACGCGCACGGAGTTGTTGGAGTTCTGGCCGGAGACAGTGAGATAGGCTTCGCTGTCCCAGTCCGTGTCATAGGTGTCGAACTGAATGTCCTTGTAGCCCTGCTTGGCGAATTGAATGACGCGCTTGATGTAATTGTCCGGCACTTCGTTTCTGCGCGCGAGCTTGATCTCGCGTTTTAGCGCCGGATTGATCTCGGGATTGAAGCAGTCGTCGCCCGGCCCTTCACAATTCACGCAGGCGCGCATGATCGCTTTGAGATGCTTCTTGACGATCTTCGAGCCAGCGACGAGGGAGGCGACCTTCTCTTCCTCCTTTACCTTCCAGTCGATGAATTGCTCGACGTCGGGGTGATCGATGTCGACGACGACCATTTTCGCCGCGCGCCGCGTCGTGCCGCCGGATTTGATCGCGCCTGCCGCGCGGTCGCCGATCTTGAGGAAGGACATCAGGCCCGATGAAGAGCCGCCGCCCGAAAGCTTCTCCTTCTCGCCGCGCAGCTTGGAGAAATTGGTGCCGGTGCCGGAGCCATATTTGAAGAGCCGCGCCTCGCGCACCCAGAGGTCCATGATGCCGCCGTCATTGACGAGATCGTCGGCGATCGACTGGATGAAACAGGCGTGCGGCTGCGGATGTTCGTACGAAGACTTCGACTTCACCATCTTGCCGTTGGCGTAGTCGACGTAGAAATGGCCCTGGCTCGGTCCGTCGACGCCATAGGCCCAATGCAGGCCGGTGTTGAACCATTGCGGGGAATTCGGCGCCGCCATCTGCATGGCGAGCATGTAGCGAAGCTCGTCGCTGAACGCCTGAGCGTCTTCCTCCGTGTCGAAATAGCCGCCCTTCCAGCCCCAATAGGTCCAGGCGCCGGCGAGACGGTCGAATACCTGCTTGGCGGAGGTTTCGGAGCCGTTACGCTGGTCCTTGGGGAGTTCCGACAGCGCTTCGGTATCGGCGACTGAGCGCCACAGGAATGAGGGAATGGCGTTCTCCTCGACGCGCTTCAGACGCGCCGGCACGCCGGCCTTGCGGAAATATTTCTGCGCCAGAACGTCGGCGGCGACCTGGCTCCACTGGTTGGGCACTTCGATATTGTCGAGGGAGAAGACGATGGAGCCGTCGGGATTGCGGATCTCGCTCTTTGTCGTGCGGAACGGGATGTTCGCATAAGGAGATTCGCCAGCCTTGGTGTAGCGCCGCTCAATTTTCATCGTTTCATCCCCTCAAAGCGCAGGCGTCCGCCCGCGCGCAGCCGTTCGCCGGCCCGCGACGCAATTCTTGCCAAATCCGGAACTCGAAAGACACGCGCCCCGGTCACGCGGAAAGCCTTTCCGCGGCTGAAGGACGCGCCGAAACGAGAATAACCTTCACGCAAAGTGACGCTCACGTCCGGCTGGCGCCGGGGACGGCCGAACTCCCTTGGGAAGGTTCGCCGCGTCGTCATTCCGTGATGCCTCCAGACTGCGCGAGTCTTCCGACGGCGTCAAGATGTAGTGGTCAAAAATTAATAGAACGACAATATGTGGATAATTTAGTGGATAAAGGGGAAAATTCCAGCCGCGCAGCAAAGAGCGTCGGCCATCTCGCGAGATTCGGCAAGCGGGACGTTTTTGAACCCAGGGCTCTGAATCCAAGTTGGCGAGGCGTCATCTCACCGCGTCATGGCCGCGCTTGTCGCGGCCATCCACGCGACGACACGATGCAAATGTAAGAACATGAGCCGAATATGGCGTCTCGGCGCGATGCGTTTCGCGATGTCCCGGCGTGGATGCCCGGCACAAGGCCGGGCATGACGGCTGAAAGTGAGCTGAAATTAACCCGAGTTCGAAGCCCTGTTTTTGAACCCGCACCCGCAGCGAAGATGAGGGGCCTGGATTGCGCTGATCCTTGTGAGGCCTCAGCACGCAGTCCTCATGCTGAGGGCGCCTGAAAGGCGCGTCTCGAAGCACGAGGACTGCGGCGCGGAAGACTATTCGCAAACCTTTCCTGGCGCGGCTTGCAGCAGGAAATCCCGATTCTCCGGGTCGCTTGGACTGAGATAGAGGAACGGCCCCACGTCGGAGCCCGTCTGCGGCAATTCCAACATCTCCAGCACTGTAACGACCAACGCTCCGCCCGGACGCGGCGCGATGCGGAAGCGACCCGAATGCGCGCCCTCGATCCGGCAATCGCGAACGCCGTAAGTCTTCGTCTTGCAAACGCGCGTCTCGGCGGCTGAATCGGAGCCGTTGCAGACGAGGCCGTCGGCCTCGGACCAGCAGGCGCCGAGCGAGTCGAAGCTCTTCTCTTGTTTTCCCGCCCACATCTGGAGAAGCGCGTTGGCGATGGGCGGCTTTGCGCCGCCTTCCGACGGCGCCGCCGACGTCGGCGCGATCTTTAAGCGCACATGGCGCACGATCTGACGGCGATGCGCGCCAAGATGCGCTTCGTCATAGATACGTTCGTAGCAGCCGGCGAACGGCGTCTCGGCGCTCGCTTGCGTTGCGGCGAGACAGATCGTTGCGCCGGCGCGCCACAATCTCTCCTTCAAGGTCGCTCTCATTGGTCTTCTCGCCTTGTACAAGCGCTTACATGCGCCAGATCCGCAACTCGAGCGGCGCAGCAGCAATCGTCGCGTCACAAAAGCTTCGCCTCTCCGTGATCTTCAATCAGATAGATCGTAGCGGAGCGAGTCGCACATGTGGACGGTTAACGCGGATCTCGGTCAGACGATCTTCGCTCTCGTCAATTTTCCGCAAACTGCTTCGAAAAAACCAAAAGCGAAGAAAGCGCTCAGCGATGCGCTTGGCCGTTTGGGCGCGCTCGAAGTGCGGCTCGCGCGCGGCAAGAGGGAAGTGCGCAAGGCTCAGCGCCTGCGCTACCAGGTCTTTTACAAAGAAGGCGGGGCCATTCCCGACGCGCGCACGGCCTTCACCCGCCGGGACGCCGACCGGTTCGATAAATTCTGCGATCATCTCATTGTCATCGATCACGCGGCGCAGACCCGCCTTGGCAAGATCAGGCCAAAAATCGTCGGCGCCTATCGGCTGATGCGCGACGACATGGCGGCGAAAGCCGGCGGCTTCTATTCCGAAAGCGAATATGACGTCGCGCCGCTTCTTGCGCGCCACGCCGGCAAGCGCGCGCTGGAGCTCGGACGCTCCTGCGTGCTCGCGCCCTACCGCAGCAAGCGCACGATCGAACTTCTCTGGCGCGGACTTCTTGCCTATGTGCGGGCGCATGACATCGACGTGATGTTCGGCTGCGCAAGTCTGCATGGCGCCAATCCGCTCGCCCATGCACAGGCGTTGAGCTATCTCGCGCATTACGCGCCAGCGGAAGAGGAGTGGCGCGTCAGCGCGCGAGAAGAGCTGCATACGCCGATGCGCATGCTGGCGCGCGACGCCTTCGATCCGCGCAAGGCGCGCGAGGCGCTGTCGCCGCTGATCAAAGGCTATCTGCGGGTCGGCGCGCGTTTCGGCGACGGCGCCGTCGTCGACCGCAAATTCAATACGACCGACGTTTTTGTCGTTATGCCCGTCGCTGAAATTGACGCGCGCTATCTTGAATTTTTTGGCGGCGCAACTCACCGCCGCGCGGCGTAGTCCTTGTCATTCCCGACGCGCGCAGGCGATCGGGAACCCAGCGCAAACGCAAGAGATTGGGGTCGCAACTCTGGATTCCCGATCAGGCCTTCAACCTGTCGGGAGCGACAGCCGCAAATCGAAACGGCTCCTCGTCCTTCGAGACGCGTGCTGCGCACGCTCCTCAGGATGAGGAGCCTTGGGTTGCGCAAATTGATTTCGCTTTAACCGCCACAAGCAGTCCTCATCCTGAGGAGCCGCCCGCAAGTCGGGTTTATCCGACTTGCGCATTAGATGCGATCTCGGGCAAGCCCGAGATCGAAGCGGCGTCTCGAAGGACGAGGACTGCGACGCTTTCCGGTTGCCCTAAAGCGACGCGAGCAACTTCTGTATGCACGCATGCGTCTCGGCGGCGAGCGTCTTGCGGTCCTTGCCGGTCATTTCAATCGGCGGGCCAAACGCGATGTGACACTGCGAGCGGCCGCGCTTCATGAGACTCCATAGATGCGGCAGGAATGTCATGTCGCCATACCAGCCGACGTCGATCTTGCGCGCGCCGTCGGAATAGGCGATCGCCACGGGCGCGAGGGTCGGCGCTTCGCCGTGCGCGGCCATCGCTTCCAGCGGCGCGAAATGCGCGGAGCGAAACGGCAGAACATCGGCGCCGTCGCTCGACGTGCCTTCGGGAAAGACGACGAGATCGGCGCCCGCGCGCAGCACATCGGCGAGCGCGTCATTCACGCGCGCGACGTCTTGCCTCGAACCCCGCTCGACGAAGACCGTGCCTTGCAGCCGCGCAAGCAGACCGAGCGCTGGCCAACTTGCGACTTCGCTCTTCGCCAGGAAGACGAAAGGGTAGAGGCTCGCGAGCGCAATGATGTCGGTCCAGGACACATGGTTGGCGACGACAAAGCGCGGCGCTTGCGGGGGCAGGGCGCCGTGCGCATCGACCTTAATGCCGAGGACGGCGCAGACCGCGCGGCAGAAGCGCGTCTGGATAACATGCTGAATCGGCCAGCCGCGCCGGCGCGCCAGCGCCTGCATCGGCGCGACGAAGAGGAAAGCGCCAGCCAGCGTGAGGGCGAAGGCGAGTGCGCGCAGATAGGGCATGGCGCGCAGATGGCGCGCTCATGAGACGAATGTGTGACGGTTTTCAAGGATGTCCTCGCTGGCGTTCGACCGCATATTAAAGCTCGGGCTTGTTCGGTAGGCCGCGTCAGCGCAGAATAAGTTTTGATATTCAGGACGGACCGGGGATATCGGCCGAACAATTTGAAAGCGCCATTATGATCTATGCGCGGCAGTTTTTCTTCAGCGCTCTGCGAGTAATTGCTGCAGTTCGATCGCATTGGCCGAGATGGCGTGGATTTGCTGCGCCGGCGATCATTGCGCTCGCCGCAAGTCACGGTCCGTCCTGCGCGCAACAAGCGCCGTCAAATGGCGTTCTCGCCGATGGCAACGCTGTGGCGACGGGGTTTTCCGGCGCGCAGCCGCCCAGGCTCATCGCGCCGCAGGCCAATCCAGCCGACCAAACTTTTATCGATCTTAACGGGCCGGCGCTACGCGTGATCGATCTTCAAGGACCTCTCGCGCCGCCGCGGACGCAGCTTCTGCAGGCTCCGAAGCCTCTCACCCTAACCGCCGGCCAGATTGGCCAGGTGTTCGCGGTGGCTTTGGATAACGCGTCTCCGCCGAATATTTACGCCGCTGCGACCTCCGCCTACGGGCTGCCGATCGTCGTGGCGAACGCCGGCGGCGATGGCGCGCTGGTTCGCGCGAAGCAGGGCGCCCCAAACGCGCGCTTCATGCCGGGATTATTCGGCCCCGCGACGCTTCAGGGCGGCCCCGGCTCGATCTGGCGAATTGATGGCGTAACAGGCGAAACGCGACTCTTCGCCAATGTGACGCTCGACCAGGCCCCAAATCCGGGTGCCGCGCTCGGCGGGCTCGCCTTCGACGCCGCCTCAAACAACCTGCTTGTGGCCGACCGCAGCACAGGCATGATTCACCGCTTCGACATGAGTGGGGCGCAGCGCAGCCGCTACGACCACGGCGCGCAGGGCCGGCCGAGCGCAGGCCTGCCGGCGTCGCCATTCAATCCGGCCAATCGTCTCGACATCGCGAACGCGCAATTCCACACGGACGACCCGGCGACATGGGGGTATGCGCCGACGGAGCGACGAATCTTTGGCCTCGCGGTTCACGCCGGCCGACTTTATTACGCCGTCGCGGAGCGTCTGCAGATCTGGTCGGTGGGGATTATGCCGGACGGATCATTCGCGCCTGACGCGCGTATCGAGGTCACGGTTCCGCCCGGCGCGGGCGCGACTGAAATCTCCAAGATCGCCTTTGATGAGCAGGGGCGGATGCTGCTGGCCGAGCGCGGCGCGCCGACCGGCGCTTATGACTTTGGCGTGTTGGCGCAGCCTGGGATCGGCCGTGTCCTGCGTTACGCGCCGAGCGCATCCGCCCAAGGAGGCGCCGCCTGGCAGGCGGTTCCCGACGAATATGCGATCGGTTTTTTCGGAGAGATGAAAAACGGCGATGGCGGCGTGGCCCTCGGCTATGGCTACGATCCAGCCGGCAAGCTTAATCGCGCTTCCTGCGGCGGCTTCCTTTGGTCGACGGGCGAGCAGTTGCGCGTTTCCGCCGATTCGAGTCTCGCCGCCCGACTGGCCCAGGGCGGGCCTGTCAGCGTCAATGGCCTGCAGGGCAATGGCGCGGATCTCGTTCGACCGGCCAATGCGCCGCCACTCGCAAGTTATTTTGTTGATTATGATGATCGCTCCGACGATCCGAACGCCCGCGGCGCTCTCGGAGACGTCGCGATCCGTCGAAATTGCGCGCCGCCGCCCGAACCGCCAGGGGCGCCGCCGCCCGAACCGATGCCAGGCCCCGCTCCAGGGCCGGCGCCTGGGCCCGCTCCTGGACCAATGCCCGCGCCTGGTCCCGGACCGGGGTTCGGAGGCGAGGAAGGCGGCTTAGCGCCTTGGCTCGATGAAGGCGGCCCAGGTCCATGGTGGGACGACGGTCCGCCGCCGCCGCCGCCAATTTGCCCGCCGGGCGCGCACCTCGCGACCAACGCCTTGCAGTGCTGCCCAGTGGGCCAGATTCCGGGCTTCGGAGGCGCGTGTCAGCCGATATGCCCCAACGGCGCCGCCGGCCTTGAATGCTGGCATGGATTCCAGCCTGGCCATGGTCCGGGGCCGGGAGGGCCGGGGATTTGCTGGAACGGCGCGGCCCCGACGAAAATCCCGGGCTGCGCGCCGAACACGCTTGCGTGCAACAAATGCCCGAAGTCGCCCTTAAAGAAGTGCCCCGCCGGGTTCAATTTGATCGCCGCCCCGCCGGGAATTCCAGCCGCCTCCTGGCTGTGGAGCAATGCGACCTGTGTGGCGAGCCCGGCGCAGGCGGCATGTTCGCCGGGAACGACGTTTTGCGCGGCGTGGGGGACGTGCGCAACCGGCGGCCAGATAGGCTTGGACGGCCTCTGCCATGCCGCCATGTGTCCTGGCGGCCAGACCGCCTATCCTGTGAACAAGTGCTGTCTAAACGGCGCCGCGCCAGATGCGCTCGGCCAGTGTCCGGGCGTTCCAGCGCCTCCAGTCTGGTTCTTGGACTATCTGGCCACAGGAACAGGCCCCTGTATTCCGCCGAACTGCTCCTATTACGAGTTCACCGTTACTGGACGCGAGCGTTTCGGTCGCGGCGCGCTCACCCAGCGCATCACTTTGCCGCCCGGATCCGACTTTCCAAAAGCGCGCGTGACCCGAGCGCCCAAATATTGCCCTGCTTCGAGGTGGTCCTGCTCGAAGGAGGGCGACGTCTTCACTTGCGGCGTTGAAGATTGCGGGCTCGCGCCCGGCGACGAGGTGGTGGTGCGGCTTGAAGGAAAGGTCGCTCCGAACCTGACGGAGCCGCCGCCGGCGCCCATCGAGAAGACAGCTTGCGGCATGCTCGAATGGCGAGCGATGACCGGTCGTAGTCCCGCCCCGGCCATTGAGCAGCCCGGCGGCGAGGCCCGTAAGGCGCCGCCGCCGCAAGAAACGCAACAGGAGACGGGGGGCGGCGTCGTCACGTCCAGCAAGCAGGCCTGTTGGACGATTCGCATAGCCGGCAAGTCGCCAATGGCGCCGGTTTGCCCGCCGAATTACGCATCCACCGCAGACGGTCAATGTTGCCTGAGCAGCCAGCTCACGACTGGCGGCGCGTGCTGTCCCCCCGGCCAGCAACCGGACGCGCAGAAATCAACTTGCGTTGGCGTCTGCATAGGCGGCCGCGTCTGGACCGGCGCGGCCTGCGCCTGTCCGCCCGGAACGACCGAACGGCGCGGGAAGTGCGTCGGCCAAGTCACGCCGGCGCTTCCGCAGCCGCCCCCGATCATCGAGCGGCAGCCTTGCCCACCCGGCACGGTCGGCAAATGGCAGCCGAACTGCCGGCCAATCGTCGTGAGGCAGCCTTGTCCTCCGGGCACGATCGGCAAATGGCAGCCGAACTGCCGGCCGATCGTCGTGAGGCGGCCGTGCCCACCCGGCACGATCGGCAAATGGCAGCCGAACTGCCGGCCGATTGTCGTGAGGCAGCCTTGCCCACCCGGCACGATCGGCAAATGGCAGCCGAGCTGCCGGCCGATCGTCGTGAGGCAGCCTTGCCCTCCGGGGACGATCGGCGGGTGGCAGCCGAATTGCCGGCTGATCGTCGTAAGGCGGCCTTGCCCTCCAGGCACGATCGGCAAATGGCGGCCGAATTGCCGCCCGATCATTCGGCAGCCTTGCCCTCCAGGAACCGTCGGCGCGCCTCCAAACTGCCGTCCAATTTTGAGACGGCCGACGCCAGGATTGCAAACGCCGGGATGGCCGGGGCAAAGATCGCCGACGCTCAGATGAAGCAGCGATGGATCGCGGATGACGTGTGAGCGCCCCGCGGGCTCTGCTTGACGCCGCCGCTTCTGGCGCCCTTATGTCCGCCTGCCGCCTTTAGGGTGGCGGCAAGATCAGGCTTCTCGGGAGAACCTAATGACGTTTGTGCTTGCGCGCCGCGCATTTGCCGTTGCGGCCCTGTCGCTACTTTCCGCCGGGCTGCTCGCCGGGCCGGCCTTTGCGCACGGCCCTTCGCGCCAGAAGGTCGTGGAAAAGATCGAAATCGACGCGCCCGCCGCGAAGGTCTGGGAGATCGTCGGCAATTTTCAGAATATGAGCTGGCACCCGGCAGTCGCCAAGACCGAGGGGACAGGCGACAACGGACCAGACGCCAAACGCAAGCTGACCCTCAAGAGCGGCGGCGTCATTGACGAGACGCTGACGAAATATGACGCCGAGGGCAAGTCGCTAAGTTACAAGATCGACTCCGTCGACGTGAAAGTTCTGCCGGTCAATAATTACGCTGCGACAATCAGCGTGAAGGAAGACGGCGGCAAGAGCGTCGTTGAATGGAAGGGCGCCTTCTATCGCGGTTTCATGAACAACGATCCGCCGCCGGAGCTTTCCGACGAGGCGGCGGTGAAGGCTGTAACGGACATCTATAAGTCTGGTCTCGCCGCGTTGAAGGCGAAGGCGGAGGGCAAGTAAGCGCGCGCCATGCGCCAAGAAGCGGACATCGCGCCAGCAAACGTCGCCGTCACGCGCCGGCTTTTTCTTGGCGCCGCGGCGGCGTTCGCTTCATTTGCGCCGTGCGCAGCGTTTGCGGCGCATGGCGCTTCGCCGCTGAAAGTGGTCGAGACGACGATCATCGATGCGCCGCCCGATAAGGTGTGGGCGGTCGTCAGCGACTTCGCCCACGCCGACTGGCTGCCGGGCGTCGCCCGCGTCGAAGCGTCTGGCGATGATGTTCCCGACCAGGCGCGGCGCAGGCTGATCCTGGCCGACGGCGGCGTCATCGAGGAACTGCTGACGAAGCGCGACGCCGAGCGCATGATGCTTGGCGTGCATCGCGAAGGCGATGACGTGAAGCGTCTGCCGGCGACGAATTATACGGCGCTCATTACGCTGCGGCCGGCGGAGGGCGGCAAGACCGAGGTCGAGTGGAAGGCGCGCTTCTATCGCGGTCATCCGACGAATGATCCGCCGCCGGAATTGAATGACGACGTCGCCCTTGCGGCGGTAACCGCGCTGCAGCGCGCTTACCTTGCGGCGTTGAAGGCGAAAGTGGAGGGGAGATGAAGCTGTCGCGAGTTCCCTCTCCCGTCGCAAACCGGGTGTTCCCGGTTTGCGCATCGGATGCCGAAGTCGGCAGCAGCCGACTTCGGTTCGGGAGAGGGTGTCGCGCGGAACGCGTGACGGGTGAGGGCCCTCATCCGACCCCGCTTCGCGGGGCCACCTTCTCCCGCAAGCGGGAGAAGGAAGCGCGCGCCTTGTTCGCCGCTCTCTTCGTTCTCCTCTGTTCGCCCGCATCCGCGGCGGAAGCTTTCATCACCGCGCAAGGCGCTGACGCCCTCTCGATCGTCGATCTTTCCAAAATGGAGACGGTCGCGACGCTGCCCATCGGCGGCAAGCCTGCGGGAATCGCCGTGTCGCGCGACGGCGCGCGCGCCTTTGTCACCAGCCCGGAAGGCAAGTTTCTCACCGTCATCGACGCGGCGACGCGCAAGATTGAGAAGCGCATACCCGTCGAAGGCGGCCCGCTCGGCGTCGCCGCGAGTCCGGACGGCAAGCGCGTCTATGTCGCCGATCTTTACGGTCGGCGCCTTGTCGAGATTGATCTCGCAAGCGGCGCGCAACGCAGCGTCGGCGTCGGCGCCATGGCGTCGGGAGTCGCCGTCGCGCCGGACGCTAAGACAATCATCGTCGCCGACCGCGACGACAATGCGCTTTCACTCATCGACGCGGCGACTTTTTCGCGCGTCGCGACGATACACGTCGGCAAGCATCCTTTTGGCGTCACGATCAATGCTTCAAGCGCGCGCGCCTATTCGGCCAATGTGGAATCGGACGACGTCAGCGTCGTCGATCTACGCGCGCGCAAAGTCATCGCGACGCTCAAATGCGGCAGCCGGCCTTACACTGTGGCGCTCGCCAAGGGCCGCATTTTCGTCGCCAATCAGCATGGCGACAGCGTCAGCGTCTTCGACGCCGAGACATTGGCGCCCGTCGATACTTTGAAAGTCGGCGAATATCCGGAAGGCCTTGCGGTGAGCGGTGACGGAGCGCGCGTTTACGTCGCCAACTGGTTTTCGAACGAGCTTTGGGCCGTCGACGCGCAGACGCTCAAAGTTCTCGGCAAGGCGGAGACAGGCGACGGCCCGCGCGCTTTCGGCGCTTTCATTCGCGACGCCGATTAATCGGTATCACGTCGCGATATGCTCGGGCCGCACGCCGAGCCCAATGAGCCGCGCCGGCAATCGACGCAGCAACGGTACTGCGTTGAACAGCCGTAGCGCCAGCGGCGCCTCAAGTGGCTTGTCGGCTGCGAGCACATTGCGGACCACGCGGTCCTGGATCGCGAGCTGGAGGCGCTGCGTTACGCGCACCGGAAACTCGCGTCGCCGCTGCACGGCTGCGAGATCGTCGTCGGCGACCGTTCCCGCGCGCAGCTTTGCGGCGAGGAGATTGGCGGCCGCGACCGCATCCTGAATCGCAAGGTTCACGCCGACGCCGCCGACTGGCGACATGGCGTGCGCCGCGTCGCCGATGCAAAGCAGTCCGGGCCGGCTCCATGTCTTCGCGCGATTGACCTGAACGGTGAGCAGATTGATCTGCGTCCAGTCTTCCAGCGTTCCAACGCGGTCGGCGAGGAAGGGCGTCGCCTTGGCGATCGAGTCGCGGAAAGCCTCCAGACCCTGCTGGCGCAAGTCCTCGGCGCCGCCCTTGGGAATGACGCAGCCACACTGCCAGTAGGAGCCGCGGTCGATCATGATGAGCATACGTCCCGGCACGATGCGGCCGAAAGTCTCGTCGGGATCGCTCTCCTTGCGCGGCAGCTTGAACCACAACACGTCCATCGGCGCGCCGAGATCATCGACATCGAGATGGGCGGCGGCGCGCGTGCGCGAGGCGCGTCCGTCGGCGGCGATGACGAGAGGAGCGGAGATTTCGAGCGGCCCTTCGGGTCCGGTCGCCCTGACGCCGACGACGCGGTCGCCGTCCCAGAGGAGATCATCGGCCGCCGTCTTCATCAACAGTTTGAAATTCGGCAGCGCGCGGGCATGTGCGGCGATGAAATCGAGAAAGTCCCATTGCGGCATGAAGGCGATGAAATTGCACCTTCCGCCGAGGCTTCTGAAATCGGCGGCTTTATATTTCCGCTCGCCGATCCAGGCCGCGAGTTCATAGGCCTTGTGGTGGGGCAGGCGCAGGAATTCGTCGAGCAGCCCAAGCTCATCCATCAGCCGCAGCGTCGAGGGATGGATCGTGTCGCCGCGAAAATCTCGCAGGAAATCGCCATGCTTTTCGAGGACGATCACGTCGACGCCGGCGCGGGCGAGGAGAAATCCGGCCATCAGCCCGGCGGGGCCGCCGCCGACGACGCAGCATTGGGCGGAAAGGGTCGCGGACATGGACGTTTCTCCGGCGCGGTTCCTGGCTGTCCTAGCTTAGCGTGGCTGGAATGACAGGATAGCGTCAAGCTCGCGCACGGCGCTGGACATTGGCGCCCGCAGACGCAATAAGGGTCCTCAAAATTCGAGGACGGCCCGATACATGTCCTACATCATTCGCTTCTTCACCTGGTGGAACCGCGCGACGCTCAGCACCGGCCTGTGGACGCTGCTTTACGGCGAACGCGTCGGGGAAGACGAATTCGGCAATGTTTATTACCGTCGGCGCGGCGGCAAGATCGATCCGGCGCTGGGGTTTGAACGGCGCTGGGTGATCTATAATGGCTATTGCGAGGGCTCGGCCACGCCGCCGGGTTGGTATGGCTGGCTGCACCATACGGTGGACACGCCGCCGACGGAGGAGACCTATCGGACACGGTCGTGGGAGCTTCCCTATCAGCCAAATTTGACCGGAACGCCGCGGGCCTATCGGCCGCCGGGATCCCAACTCGCGCTTGGCGAGCGCCCTTCGAACGGCGGCGATTACGCCGCTTGGCGGCCTGAAGGCTGAGCGGCTCTTTTCCTTGGAAACGCCTTTGTTGCCTGCTTTGGTCTGCCGCCTTTTTCCGGCGGAGATTCATGCGGTGATCGGATGAAGTTGTCCCTGTTCCTGGCGCCAGCGGCGGTCGGCGCCTGGGCGCTTTTTGCCGCCGGCGCGTCAGCCGAACCGATCCGGCACCCGACGGCGATCTTCGCCGGTCTCGACAAGACCACGGGACGGATCATCAATTTCGACGTCGCCATCGACGAAACCGTGCAGTTCGGCGCGCTTCAGGTGACGCCGCGCGTTTGCAACACGCGGCCTCAGACCGAAACGCCGCAGACGACGAGCTTCGTCGAGGTGGATGAACTCGTCCTCAAATCGGAGCCCCGGACAAACCCGAAGCCTGAAAGCGTCAAGGTCGACTCCAAACAGGAGGCAAAGCGCATCTTCTCGGGCTGGATGTTCGCCGCCAGTCCAGGCCTCCATGGCGTCGAGCATCCGGTCTATGACGTCTGGCTTGTCGACTGCAAGGGCGGCAAGGAGACGGTCGCGCAGCCCGCCGAAGCGGCGGCGCCTACGGCTCCGCCTGCCGAGGCCGAGGCGGCTTCTGCTCCCGAAGGCGGCAAGAAGCGCCACTCACGCAGAGTTGAGCCCACAGCGCCGCCTCCGATGGAGAATCAGCCCATCGGGCCGGCCGATCAGGCCGCGCCGGTCCCCGTCGATCCTGAGGCTGTGGTTCCCCCTGGAGAGATTCCGGCTGCGCCTTCGCGGAAGAAGAAGCGGCGCGGCGAACAGGCCGCGCCCGCCGCGGCGCCGCCAAGCAGCCCGGCGCCGCCCCTCTAAACCGCGAGCGCCGCCAGCGCTTGCGCTCCCACCACCGCCGCGTTCTTCGGCCAGACATTGAAGTCGGCCTTTGCCGAAAGCGCCTGTTCGAGCGCGCGATGATATTCTTCGCGCGAGATCTCGACCGCCCCGAGCGAGGCGAGATGCGGCGTAATAAATTGAGTATCGAGCAGTTGAAAGCCGCCTGCTTTCAACCGAGCGACGAGATGGGTGAGAGCCACCTTCGAGGCGTCGCGCTCCAGATGGAACATGCTCTCACCGAAAAAGGCGCTCCCCAAAGCGACGCCATATAGCCCGCCGACAAGGCGGCCCTCTCTACGGCATTCTACGGTATGTGCGAATCCGAGATCGAACAGCTCGCGATAGAGCCGGCGGATTTCGGCGTTGATCCAGGTCCGCTCGCGGCGAAAGGCGGGAGCGGCGCAAGCGTCGATCACAGCGTCAAAGTCTTGGTCGACGCTCACGTCAAAACGATCGGACTTCACGGTCTTGGCCAAGGAGCGCGATACGGCGAAGCCGTCGAGCGGAAAGGTCGCGCGCCGCTCAGGATCAACCCAGTAAAGCTGGTCATCCTCGGCGCTTTCGGCCATCGGAAAAAGTCCGATTGAATAAGCGCGTAGCAGAAGATGGGGCGTGATCGCGTAAGGGGCGTTGAGGCGGGACATCTTCTCAAGGATAGCGGCGCGAGGACGCCGCGCCACCCTCGGCCGCCGACTTTCTTTCGAGCAGTCGAATTATTTCTTGATCGCGCCGTTGAGCTTCTCTCCGCGCCATTGGACCATTGCGTCGTCGCCCTTGTTCCAGAATTCGACGTCTTTGGCGACATAGCGCGCGCCGCTCGCGGCCATCGCCTGTTTGGCCATTACGGTCTCGCCTTGAAAGACGAGCGATCTTTAGCTTTTAAAAGCCGGGCTCAATGCCGCCCGTCGCCAAGAAATGCTCGAGCCAATGAATGTCGTAAATTCCGTTCTGAACGTCGGCGTTGCGCACCAGCGTTCGAAACAGTGGAAGCGTCGTGTCGATGCCGTCGACGATGAATTCATCGAGCGCGCGGCGCAGCCGCATCAACGCCTCGGTTCGGTTGCGTCCGTGGACGATCAGTTTGCCGATGAGCGAGTCGTAATTCGGCGGAATCGTATAGCCCTGATAGACCGCCGAATCGACGCGCACGCCGACGCCGCCTGGCGGATGATAATAGGCGATGCGCCCCGGCGAAGGCCTGAAGCTCACGGGATGCTCGGCGTTTACGCGGCACTCGATGGCGTGGCCGTAAAACCGGATGTCTTCCTGGCGCAATGAGAGCGGGGAGCCGGCCGCCACCCTGATCTGTTCGCATACGAGATCGACCCCGGTGATCGATTCCGTCACCGGATGCTCGACCTGAATGCGCGTGTTCATCTCGATGAAATAGAATTCGCCGTTTTCGTAGAGAAACTCGATCGTGCCGGCGCCGGCGTATTGCATGTCGCGCATGGCGCGCGCGCAGATCTCGCCGACCTCCATGCGCTGCGCGTCGTTGAGCGCGGGCGAGGGGCTTTCTTCCCAGACCTTCTGATGACGGCGCTGAAGCGAGCAATCGCGTTCGCCGAGGTGCACGGCTTGGCCCATTCCGTCGCCGAAAATCTGAATTTCGATATGGCGCGGCTTTTCGAGAAATTTCTCGATGTAAACCGTGTCGTCGCCGAACGCTGCCTTAGCCTCGGTGCGCGCGGTGGCGATGGCGATAGAAAGATCATGCTTATCGCGCGCCACCTTCATCCCGCGGCCGCCGCCGCCGGACGCCGCCTTCACCAGCACGGGAAAGCCGATCTTTTCGGCGACTTTCAGCGCTTCCTTTTCGCTCAGGATTGGCCCCTCGGATCCCGGCACGCAGGGAATGCCGAGCTTCTTTGCGGTCGCCTTCGCCTCGATCTTATCGCCCATCAGTCGAATATGCTCTGACTTCGGACCGATGAAGGTGATGTTGTGCTCTTCAAGAATCTCGGCGAAGCGCGCGTTTTCCGACAGGAAGCCATAGCCCGGATGCACGGCGTCAGCGCCAGTGATCTCGCAGGCGGAGAGCAGGGCGGGAATATTGAGATAGGAGTCGCGCGCGGGCGCCGGCCCGATGCAGACCGACTCGTCGGCAAGCTTGACATGCATGGCGTCGGCGTCGGCGGTTGAATGCACGGCGACCGTCGCGACGCCCAATTCCTTGGCTGCGCGCAAGATGCGCAGCGCGATTTCGCCGCGGTTGGCGATAAGGATTTTGTCGAACATCCTTTGCCGCCGCTACTCGATGACCAAGAGAGGTTCGCCATATTCGACGGGCTGGCCGTCTTCGACCAATATGGCGGTCACCACGCCGGACTTTGGAGCGACGATATCATTGAAGGTCTTCATCGCTTCGATCAGCAACAGCTTGTCGCCGACCGAAACGCGCGCGCCGATCTCGATGAATGGCTTGGCGTCCGGATTTGGCCGAAGATAGGCGGTGCCCACCATGGGCGATTTCACCGCGTCGACGAATTCGGCGGCGGGCTCGGCTAAGGCTGGAGCAGGCGTCGCTGCCGGCCTTGGCGTCGGCGTGGGCTGCAGATGCTGGACTACGGCCGCAGGCGCGGCGACGACGCTCGCAACCGCGGCGGCCGGCGTGCGCGCCGCGCGAATGCGCAGATCGCCCTTCTCCACCTCGAATTCGGTCAAATCGCTGCCTGCGACGAGTTCCGCGACCGCGCGCAGCAAATCCGCGTCGATGGCGGGCGCGCTCGCCGGGGTCGATTTGCGGCGGGAAGCGGTGCGAGGCGGTTGAGCTTTGCGCGCCATAAGTGTCTCAGCTCTTTCTCAGTTCGTTTTCAAAGATAGCTTCAAGGGCAAGGACGTACGACAGCGGACCAAATCCGGCGATCACGCCGCGCGCCGCCGGCGAGATGAAGGAACGGCTGCGAAAGCTTTCGCGAGCGTGCACGTTGGAAAGATGCACTTCGATAACGAAAGCGTCCGCGCCTTTGATCGCGTCATAGAGAGCGATGGAGGTGTGCGTCAGCGCGCCGGCGTTCAGAATGACGGGCGCGCCGGCGACGCCGGCCTCCTGAATCCAGTCGACGAGATCGCCTTCGTGGTTGGATTGCCGAAAGACGAGCGACACGCCGCGTTGCGCGCAACGCTTCTCCAGCGTCGCGCGGATATCGTCGAGAGTCGCGGTTCCGTAGATCGCCGGTTCGCGCCTGCCAAGAAGATTGAGATTGGGACCGTTAAGCACGTGGACGGCTGACATAGCGCTTCCGAAACGTTCCCGAAAATCTCAAAGCCGGCAGGCTGTCTCTCTTAGCCTTAATGCCGCCGCAAAGGAAGCCCGCCGCCCGCTAGCACACGGTTTTCCCGCATTTGCGCATGTTGTCGACTTTGGCCTTCATCTGAGCGTAGGGCAGGGCGCCGATGATCGCCTCCTTGCCAATCACCCAGGCGGGCGTTCCATCGAACCGCAGCTCATCGGCGAGCGTGGCGACTTCCTTTAATGCGGCTTTGGTCTCAGGGCTCGACATGTCCTTCTCGAGACGGGGCATGTCCGCGCCGACCTCCTTAGCCGCCGCAAGCGCCTGTTGCTTGCCGATGTGGCCGCGCGTCGAAAGCAGCTTGCGATGGAAATCCCAGAACCTCTGGTTGTCGAGCTGCATGCGCGCAGCGGTCGCGACCTGCGCCGCCTCGACGGAGTCCGGCCCAAGAACCGGGAAATCCTTGAGCACCACGCGAAGCTTGGGATCGGCTTCGATCAGCTTGGCGACGGAATTGAGCGACTGTTTGCAGTAGCCACAATTGTAATCGAAGAATTCGACGAGCGTGACGTCCCCGTTGGGATTGCCGACCACGGCCTGGTTGGGCGAGCTCACGATTTTGTCGCCATGCTGGCTGACCGCCTTTTCGCGCGTGGCGGCCTCGGCGATCTTCTCGCGCTTTCCAAGCTCGTCGATCGCGTCTTTGATCACTTCCGGATTGGAAATGAGATAGTCATGCACGACTTTCTCAATCTCAACCTTCTGCTGACCAGAAAACTCCTGTGCGGCGAGCGGCGCCGTTATCGTCCCGATGGCGAGAAACGCGCCGGCGGCGAGCGAGTTGAAAAAGCTCATTGCATTCTCCTTTGCGCGACAGCGCATTTGGGTGTCGGCGCCCCATGTTGCAGCGCTTGTATCACGGTAAGCGTCAAGCGTCCTCCTGACGCTCGGCTATTAACTAGGGTGGCTCAGTTCACTGGGGGGGAGCGCACGCCATCGTTCATCAGCATCGAACCGATGCCATAGTTGAACTTCGCTTCGCCTAGCGTGCGAAGCTGTAGCGTCACCATCACGGTCTGATTGCGGGCGGGCAGGCCCGTGGTTGCCTGCGGCTGATAGATCTGCGTGTAGTTAATGGCAAGAGTCGTGCATTCGTCGTGATAACCGATGCCGGCGCCGAGAGCCGCGACGGAGAATAGGGGCGCCGAGCCAGTGACATTGACGCCGGTGAATGACGCCGAAAATGGAAGTGACGTCGGATTAGTAAACGAATTATAGAGATAGCGGCTCATGTCGAACGTTACCGTGCCGTTCATGAAGTAGTTTTTCGTAATATTGTATTGTCCTGAGGCCGAGAGGCCCTGCCGGCGCATGTCGAAGCCGATGGCCTGCTGCGACGCGTAATTCGCATATTGGAGCTGGAGCGAGATCGGATCCAGGTTCAATGTGGCGAATAAATCCAGACGGCGCGCGCGCAAGCTGCCCTTGTCGAAGCGGCCCTTGGCGACGAAGCTGAGGAGCGAGGAGGGCGCAAATGCGAAACGTCCGACGATGTCCGAGGCGCGCGAATTCAGGCCGGAATTAAGGCCGACATTGGCCGCGTCAATCTGCGCGTAGGAGTTGGCGCCGGCGACCTGGCTCGACTGACCGATCATCGTGTTGATGAAGCCGCCATTGGGCAGGGTCATCGTGGCCTGGCCGCCATAATTGAGGCGCACGCCTGTCTCGAACCGGTCGTAGCCGGAGAATTTGCTCCATTCGAACAAGGTCGAATCGTCGAACACCAAGCTTTGCGCGTCCATATTGACGAGCGACGGGATCGAGGACTCCGTGGGGCGCGCGACGAGCTGTGCAATGGGCTCGAAGACGATGTCGCCGACCAAGCTTCTGGCAAGGATCGGATAGCGCCATTCAGCGCCAACGCCCGGCAGCGCCTGGCCGCGGAAACGATTGTCGGCGCCGCCAAGGAATTGAGCTTGCGCGCCGTTGGGAATCGGCTGTCCGAATTGATTGTAGATTGGAAACAATCCTTGGCGGTCGTAGTCGAGATAGCTGCCGACGAAACGCGCAAAGGCAAACGGAGTCCACACGCCTCCGACAGGGTCGATAAACTTGCGCTTCCAGGCGCCACTGATCGTTGCGTGTTGATAGTCGCCGCCGACGCCACGAAGCAAACAGGTGCTGCGCTCAGGAACGACGTCGCGCGCATAGACCTGGCAGACATTGTAAAGACTGTAAATGCTGTCCAGTCTACGCGGATTGATCGACTCGTAATTTGCGAGATTGGCGGACGTGCTTGTCACATTGGCGTCGACTTCGAGTTGGCCGCCAACGCCCGCTGTCGCCGCCGGGTCGATGTCGAAGACGCGGTTATAGTCGATGACAGGATGGACAACGGGCTGCTGCGCCTGCACGTCATTGGGCGACAGCACCTGGAAATAGTATCCGCGCATGTCGAAGTAGCTGCGCGGCCCTTGGCCGGTCAGAAAGATCGTTGAAGACGCCTCGCGGAAGAAATAGTTCTGTATAAGATAATTATATTGCTTGTAGTCCTGGAGAAAGTAACGATCCGAGAGCGCCGTGATGTCCCAGCCGAAGCGCCAGCGGTCATTGAGCCAGAAGTCGCCCTGGGACTGAACGGCGCCGCGCCACCGCTTGTTTCCGGCGCCGTACGGCGCCGGCGCGAATGCGCTTGTGTCTCCCACATGCGTCCCTTCGAGGCGGACCGTATAGGCGCCGTTGTCGAAGCGCTGACGGAACTCCGCCGTAACGAACGGCCCCTGCCGGCTGAAATAGATTGGCGTGACGGTGAGGTCGTAATTCGGCGCGATCGCCCAGTAGTAGGGTATGCCGAAGCCGGCGCCGAGCTGGGAGCGATACAGGAACGCGGGCGTCAGGAAGCCCGACTTGCGCTTGACCGACGGGTCTGGCGAGGACCAGAACGGCACATAGGCGATCGGCGTCCCGAGGAGTTCGAAGGAGGCGTCCTCGTAATAGACCATCTTCTCGACGTTATCGTGGATGATCCGTTTGGCGTGGATCTGCCATGTGCGCGGTTTCGCGGGATCGTCGCGGCAGGCCTCGCAGGCCGTATAAGTGCCCAAATCGAAAGTGGTCGTGTCGCCGGCGCGCTCCGCTCGCGGCGCGGTAAAATGCGTATTGTTGGGCGTGTCGACCTGCAGGCTCTCGATGAAACCGGTCTTGAAATCGTCGGTGAGGTCAAACCGCTCGGCGCGCGCGATGGTGCCATCCCTTTCGGTGACCTTGGCGTGGCCCTCGGCGTAAACGCGCGAAGTGTTGCGGTCATAGATGACGCTGTCAGCTTCGAGCAGCCGGCCTTTGTAATAAATCTGCACGTCGCCGCGCGCGGTGACGACGTTCCTTTTCTCGTCGTAGACGAGCTCCTTCGCCTCGACGACCATGCGCTCGCCCGATGCAGGAGCGGGTTGCGCCGCCGCAAGCGAGAAAATCGCGAAGGCCGCCTCGGCGAGCGCGAGGGCGACTAGGAGAATGGAAAGACGCCGGGAGGGGCTGGCGAGCGCCATCAACCATCCTCCGAATACAGCAAGATCACCGTGCCCAACATGCTCCCGACAAGCGCAGGCGACCATGCGGCCACGACAGGGCTGATCATGCCCGCGCCGCCGAGATCCGAGAGGACTTTGGTAACGATATAAAGCACGAAGCCTGCGGCCACGCCACCTGAAAGGGTTTTCGCGACGCCGCCAAATCGAAAGAATCTTAATGAAAAGGAAGCAGCGACGAGAACCATCGCGACGAGGAGCAGCGGGCGCGCGAGAAGCGTCTGAAATTGGAGCCGGTAGCCCGTCGCGTCGAGGCCTGCTTCGGCGGTGCGCGCCGTCATTTCCGGCAGCGACCAGAACGGCGTGCCCTGCGGAGGCGTTGTCGCCGCCGCGACTTGCTCGGGCGTCAACTCCGTCGCGAGCATGTAAGACCCGACCTTGCGCGCCGCCTCTCCCGGCAGACTCACCTGCGCATCTTCGAGCACCCAAACGCCCGGCTCGAGACGCGCGCGCTCGGCTTCAATGCGCTCGAGGAAACCGCCGCGCGGCGCGTAGATATTCACGCTGACCTGCGCCAGCACCGTGCCGCCGTTGGAGGAATTCATGGCGTGCATGATGGCGAGGCCGTCGACGCCATGCTGGCGCAGCCAGACGCCATGATCGATGCGCAGACTTCCCGGAACGCCGAAAAGATCCCACTCCATCTGCTCGGAACGCTGCTTCATCGATGTCGAAAGCGGATTATAGATTGCGACCGACACCACCCCGATAAGCAGCGCCGTGAGCGCCGGCGGCGCGATGAATTGCCAGACCGACATGCCGGCGGCGCGGGCGACAATCAGTTCAAGTTTTCTCGTAAGGTCGACGAACGTCGCCATGGAACCAAAGAGAACGGCGAAGGGCAGGATCATCTCCGCGGCCGCTGGGACGCGCATGGCCGTCATCAGAGCGACGGTCGCGGCGCCCGCCTCTGGATTATCGCTTGCGCGTCGCAGCATTTCGACGAAAACCACCACAAACATCAGGCAGAAAATCGTAAAAAAAATCGCCAGGATCGTTCGCGTGAAGCGCAGCGCGAAATAGCGCGTGATCGTCGCCCCGATCATGGCTGCGGCTTTCCCTTTTTTGTTTTGGCGCGCCGCCCCCAGAGCGCCGATGATAAAGGCTCAGTTAACGATCGCTAGACGCTCGCTTCTTTGCGCGCAAGCGTCGCGGGGGCTTTCAGAGCCGCGCCAACACATTCAATTTGCGAGCGTTGCTTTTGCGCCACGTCGGATTTCTGCGTAACGATCGCGGCGATTCCACGGCGGGGAAATGAAGCCTAAAACGGCTCCAAAAGCGGCCGGTCGCGATTGACCCCCGACGCCCGCCGGAAGATAGTGCGCCCAAATCCCGTCAAATTGCGCGCCGCGCGCCCCGGCCGGCGCTAACTTTCTAAAAAATCGACGTATTCACGCCAGAAAGGGCGTTCGCTTCGTCGAAGGAGGCAAGAGGCCCTGATGCTCGTCAACGCGAAATATGAACTCCAGCCCTTCGACGCCGCCGAGGCGCTGCTCCGCCACCCGGAAGAGGAGGGGCATCCGCGCACGCTCGTCGCTTTCGTCGGCCGCGATCTGGTTATGGGCGAGCGGGCCGGGAGCATTCTGAAGGAGGCCGACGCTCATCTAAAGCGCGCCGCTGCGGCGGCCAAATTCAAGGGCAAATCAGGAACGTCGCTGGAAGTCCTCGCAGCGCCCGGCGCGCCCGCGAGCAGGGTGATCCTCATGGGCGTCGGCAAAGGGGACGAGGCCGAAGGAGAGGGCGGCGAAGCCCCCAAGCCTTTTGACGACTTTTTCACGCTCGGCGGGCAGACGGCGGCAAAAATCGGTCCCGGGGCTCGAGCCGTCGTATTGTTCGATTTTCCCGAAGGGATCTCCGCCGCCCAGGATTCGGTGGCGCAGTTTACTCTCGGCGGCTGGCTCCGCGCCTATAAATTCGATCATTACAAGACCAAGAAAAAAGACGAGGCGGACCGTGAAGGACCGATGGAGGTCGTCGTCGCCCTCGCCGATCCCGAGAGCGTCGGCGCAACGATGGCCGACTGCGGTCATTTGGCCGAAGCCGTTATTCTCGCCAGAACTCTTGTCAATGAGCCTGCGAATGTCCTGACTCCGCCTGAATTCGCTCGCCGCGCCTCCGAGCTGATGAAGCTCGGAGTCGAAGTCGAGGTCCTTGACGAAAAGGCGATGGCCGAACTCGGGATGCGCGCCCTTTTGGGCGTCGGTCAGGGGTCGGAGGCGGGCAGCCGGCTCGTCGTGCTGCGCTGGAACGGCGGCGCCGAAGGCGCGGCGCCAGTCGCCTTTGTCGGCAAGGGCGTCGTTTTCGATTCCGGCGGCATTTCCATCAAGCCCGCGGCCTCGATGGAGGACATGAAGGGCGATATGGCCGGCGCCGCCGCGGTGACCGGCGCCATGTACGCCATCGCCGGCCGGAAGGCGAAGGCTAATGTCGTCGGCGTGCTCGGCCTCGTCGAGAACATGCCCGACGGCAAGGCTCAGCGGCCGGGCGACATCGTCAAATCCATGTCGGGCCAGACGATTGAAATCGTGAACACCGACGCAGAGGGGCGGCTCGTGCTTGCCGACGCGCTCACCTATGTCATCGACAAACACAAGCCCGCGGCGGTCGTGGACCTTGCAACGCTCACCGGCGCCATTCTTGTCGCCTTGGGCCAGGAATATTGCGGGCTTTTCTCGAACAATGACGAACTCGCCGAGCGCCTGACCAAATCCGGGAGCCACATCGGCGAGAAACTGTGGCGCATGCCGATGGGCCCCGCCTATGACAAGCTGATCGACTCAAAGTTCGCCGATATGAAGAACACCGGCGGCCGTCACGCCGGTTCGATCACCGCGGCGCATTTCCTGCAGCGCTTCGTTGGCAAGACGCCCTGGGCGCATCTCGACATTGCCGGCACCGGCATGGGCTCGCCGACGAGCGACACCAACCAGAGCTGGGGCGCCGGCTGGGGCGTGCGGCTGCTCGACCGGCTGGTGCGCGACTATTACGAGGGCTGAGCGGTTGATCTAGCGGCGCCAAGCATAGGCGCCGCCGCTTTTGCGCCGCGCCCAAGGAGCAGAGCATAAGCTCGGATGTCGATTAATGGCGCGTCGAGGCGTAAGTATAGTTGTATGTTGTTTATCTATAGCCTATCAATTCATGATGTCTTGCTATTAAACGTCCTAAAGCTTTGCATATCTCGCAGATTCACGTTTTCTTTCCAATTTTTTATTGGAAAATGCTCTAGCGCCGCACAATCTGATGCTCAGCGCAGTTCGTCCTGGACTGAAAGGAACGCATCATGATTGAGACTCACTGGAACGCCAACTTTATAGCGACCATTCTGGGCGTTATCTTCGTGGCGGTCGGCCTGCTCGGATTCATCCCCAATCCCCTCGTATACGACGGCGGCTACTTTCACGTGAATGCAGCGCATAACTTCGTTCACCTGATCACCGGCGCGCTTCTGCTCCTCAGCCCCTATTTCGGGGTCCCCGTCGTAATGATTCGCGTGCTGGCTATCGTTTACGCGGCGGTGGCTATTCTCGGTTTCATTGCGCCGAACGTCGTTGAGCTCGGCGGACTGATTGCGATGAACGGCGCCGATCAATGGCTGCACGCGGCCATCGCGCTCGTCCTGCTCGCCATCGGCTTTGCGCAGCCCATGGAACATTCGGTGACGACAGCCCATATGTGAGCCGAAAGCGTGCGCCGCGGCCTTCTCGCCGCGGCGCTTTTAGCCGAGGCTACAATGATGGGTATGGACGCAGTGGCGCTTCGCGCCGCCGTCCGCGAGGCGCTGGATAAGAGCGGCGTGGCGGACCCCAAGGCGATTTCCATCGAGATCGAAGGCGACGAAGTCGTGCTGAAGGGCTCCGTCGCCTCGGCGGTTGAATGGATGGAGGCCGAATATGCCGCTTCAACGGCCTCTTCGCCCACGAAAGTCAGAAACGCTTTGACCATCAGCGTGGTCTGGGAGGCTCCGAAAGACGACGTTTACCAGGCGGGGGTCGAATCTTTTCCGGCGAGCGATCCGCCCTCCTGGACGCCGGGCGAGACTTAAGGCTTCAGATTGGCCGCGCCGCGGCCGGCGGTAACGCGCACCTTCAAACTTGCGCGGGGTGAAGAGTTTCGACATAGGCGATAAGGCCCAATATCCAGCCAACGCCATGCCCGAGATCGCCTTCTATCATTTAACCCGCGCAACGGTTGAGCAGACGCTGCCGACGCTCCTGGAGCGTACTCGTGCGCGCGGCTGGCGCGCTGTTGTGCAGGCGACGAGCGAAGCGCGGCTCGCGAAGCTTGATGCGGAGCTGTGGTCGTTCCGTCCGGAAAGCTTTCTCCCGCACGGGACGAAGGGGGACGGCGCGCCTGAGAAACAGCCAATTTATCTCACGTGCGAAGACGACAACCCCAACGACGCGGAAGTGCGCTTCTTCGTCGAGGGCGCGCGCATTGCTTCGGCGCTTGCTGGCGCGGGCGCGCCGCGCGAACGCGCCGCCCTCATTTTCGACGGTCGCGACGAAACCGAACTTGCCGACGCCCGCGCGCAATGGAAAGAACTGCGCGAACTGGGCTATAGCCTCGTCTATCACCAGCAGAGCGAGAGCGGCGGATGGGAAGAGAAGGCGCGCGAACCCAAATCATAGATCACGCTGCATCTGGGCGTAACCGCCCAGATGCAGATGACGTGATCGATTCCAAAAGTTTAGAGTGCGCTTTGCGTGAAAAACCGGGTTCCGCTTTTTCGCAGCGTGGCGAAGATTTCACGGCGCGCCGCGCCCGAGCGCGCGAAAAGCTTGACGCCGTCGATCCGCATAAGCGCCCGGGAGGGATCGAGGCTGATCCCAAGCGCCGCGAATGGTTCGAAACTGTCTACACGCTCGCTGAGGGCGATCCGGCCGGCGTGCCTTGGGCATATCTCGAGCCGCGTCCGCTTCTCGAAGAGTGGCTCGCCACTCGTTCGATCGCCGGGCTTCGCGCGCTCGACGTCGGCTGCGGTCTTGGCGACAACGCCGAGGCGCTCGCTCACGCTGGCGCGCGCGTTACCGCCTTCGACCTCGTTGAGCGCGCGGTGCAATGGGCGCGCGAGCGTTTTCCAAAGAGCGAGGTCGATTATCGAGTCGCCGATCTTTTCAATGCGCCCAAGGAATGGCGCGGCGCCTTCGATCTCGTGCACGAGCTTTATACTTTGCAGGCGCTGCCGGAAGCGCTTTTTCCCGACGCCGCGCATGCGCTCGCGTCCTTTGTCGCGCAGAGCGGAACGCTGCTCATTATTTCGCGCGCTCGCGACGAGGGAGAGGCGCTTGGCGGCCCGCCATGGCCGCTAACGAGAAAGCACATCGAGTCCTTCGCCGTCGACGGCCTTCGGCTTGTTTCGCAGGAGGATATTCCCGCAAGTGGCGATTTTCCTCGCCACTGGCGCGCCGAATTTCTTCGTGGCGAGGCCGGCGCGTGAAGGCGCCGCTGCTTTCAATTACGAATGTCAGCAAAAAATTCGGCGCGGTCGTCGCGCTCGAAAACGTGTCGCTTCATGTCGGCGCCGGCGAATTCTTCGCGCTGCTCGGCCCATCCGGCTGCGGCAAGACCACGCTGATGCGCTGCATCGCGGGCTTCGAGTCGCCAGATTCTGGAACAATGGCGTTGAATGGCCTCGATCTTTCCGGCGTGCCGCCGTATCGGCGCCCAGTAAATATGATGTTCCAGTCCTATGCGCTGTTTCCTCATCTCAATGTCTTCGAGAACATCGCCTTCGGCCTGCGGCGCAAGGGCGAGACACGAGACGCCATTGATGCGCGCGTGAGCGAACTGCTTGCGATGACTCAGCTTTCGAACTTCGGCCATCGAAGAATCGACGAACTATCGGGCGGACAGAAACAGCGTGTCGCGCTTGCGCGCGCGCTTGCGCCGCGTCCAAAGATGTTGCTGCTCGACGAGCCGCTCGGCGCGCTCGATCGCAAGCTACGCGAAGAGACTCAATTTCAGTTGAAGGAAATTCAGCGGCTGACGCAAACGAGCTTCGTCATTGTCACCCATGATCAGGACGAGGCGCTGGCGCTCGCCGATCGCATCGCGGTGATGCGGGCGGGCAGGGTGGAGCAGGTCGCGGGGCCAATGGAAATTTACGACAAGCCAGCGACGCGTTTCGTCGCCGGCTTCGTTGGCGAAACCAATTTCATCGAAGGGCGCTTGGAGCGCAACGGCGCCCCCGCGCTTGTCGCCGAGTTTGGAAGAATTCCCTGCGATCCCGGCAATCTGCCCGATGGCGCGCGGGCGACGCTCAGCTTACGGCCGGAACGCATTGGCGTCGCGCGCCAAGGCGAAGGGATCGCGGGCTTCGTGGAAAATTTCGTCTTTCGGGGCGAAACGACGCTGCTGCGGGTGCGCGTTGCAGAAAACGTCGTTCTGCGCGCGGCGGCTGGTTACGGCGAGCGCCACGCAATTGGCGATCCCGTTAGACTTAGTTTTCCGCCGGACGCCGGCGCGCTTCTCGCAGAGGAGCCATAGGGTGATGGTAACGACGAACGCGCAGCGCAATGCGGATTTCCTCATCCTGAGGAGGCCTCGGAGAGGCCGTCTCGAAGGGCGAGGAAATCCGCGACGCGACGCCGCGCTCTCGTACTTCGAGACGCGCCTTTCAGGCGCTCCTCAGGATGAGGGCGCCCCATCCGCCGCGAGCGGCGAGGACGCTGTGGAATGAACGGGCGCCGGCGCAGACTCTCGTTGGGCGAAAAGCTCGTCATCGCCGCGCCCTATCTCTGGATCGGCGCTTTTTTTCTTGCGCCGATGCTGCTCGTCGCCAAGATTTCCGTTTCGCAGTCGGTGCTAGCGCGTCCGCCCTATCGTCCGATTTTCGAATTCTCCGACAGTCTCGCCGACATCTGGGCGAAGGCGCAAAACTTTACGCTCGACTCCTATCGGGCGCTCGTCAGCGACACGCTCTACGTCGAATCCTATCTTTCTTCGCTCACCATCGCCGCGGTCGCGACGCTGATCACGCTGATCGTCGCCTATCCCTTCGCTCTCGCCATGGCGCGCGCGCCCGAGCGAATGCGTCCCATTCTCATCGGCCTCGCCGCCGCTCCTTTCTGGACGAGCTTTCTCATCCGCGTCTACGCCTGGATCGCGCTGCTGAAAGACGAAGGGCTGATCAACAATGCGCTAATCGCGCTCGGCGTCATTTCCGCGCCGCTACAGATGTTCGCGACGCCGGGCGCCGTCGTCGTCGGCATCGTTTATTCCTATCTGCCCTTCATGCTGTTGCCGCTCTATGCGGCGCTTGAGCGTCAAGACCCGAGCCTTCGCGAGGCTGCGGCGGACCTCGGCGCTTCGCCGGCGCAGGTGTTTTTACGCGTGACGCTGCCGCTTTCGCGAGAAGGCGTCATCGCAGGCGCGCTTCTCGTTTTCATTCCCGCCGTCGGCGAATTCGTTATTCCCGACCTTCTCGGCGGCTCCGAGACGCTGATGATCGGCCGGACCTTGTGGAACGATTTCTTCTCCAATCACGACTGGTCGGCGGCGTCCGCCGCGGCGATCGCGCTCGTCGCCCTGCTGATGATTCCGCTGCTGCTCTGGGAGCGCGCGCGGCTTAGGGAAGGGGAGCGCGCGCAATGAGCGCAGCAAGCTCATGGGCGCGCCGCGCGACTCTCATTGTCGGCTTCGTCTTTCTTTACGCGCCGATCGTCATTCTGGCGGTCATGAGCTTCAACGCGTCGCGTCTCGTTTCGGTTTGGGGCGGATTTTCGACGAAATGGTACGCGGCGCTTCTCGAAAATGAGCAGCTCCTGCATTCCGCGAAAATCAGCCTTGCCGCGGCGTTGACATCGGCGGCGATCGCGACTCTTCTCGGCCTTTTCGCCGCTATAGCGCTGGCGCGTTTCGGCGGCTTTCGCACGCGCATGCTGTTTTTCGGCGCCGTGCATGCGCCGCTCGTTCTGCCGGAAGTCGTGCTCGGACTTGCGCTGCTCATCTGTTTTGTGGCGCTCGGCGTCGGTCGAGGGTTCGTCACGCTCGTCATCGGCCATGTCACGCTGACAATGTGTTTTACCACAGTCGCCATTCTCGCGGCGATGCGCGATTGCGATCCGGCGCTCGAAGAAGCGGCGATGGATCTCGGCGCAACGCCGCCTGAAGCCTTTGTGCGCGTCGCGCTTCCGCAGATCGCGCCAGCGGTCATCACCGCCTATCTTTTGGCGTTCACCCTCTCTCTCGACGATCTCATCATCGCGAGCTTTGCGACCGGTCCCGGCGCGACGACGCTGCCGATGCGCATCTATTCTCAGGTGCGTTTGGGGGTTTCGCCGCAAATCAACGCAATTTCGACTTTGCTTCTTGCGCTCGTCGCCGTAGCGCTCGGACTCGCCGCGCTTGTTTCTCGCTGGCGAGTGAGCCGCGAGCGGTGAAAACTGCCGCGCCTACGCCAAATAATGCATCATGACTAACAATTGGTTCGCTTCGCTTCCAAATTTCATCACCATCGGCCGTCTCGTCCTGACGCCCGCAACGATCATCTTGGTCGTTGAGCGCCAATGGAGCGCGGCCTTCGTGCTTTTCGCCGTCGCGGGCCTGTCGGATGCGCTCGACGGCTGGCTGGCCCGGACCTTCAGCCTCCAATCAGAGCTCGGCGCGATTCTCGATCCTATCGCCGACAAGGCGCTGATCGTCTCGATGTACATTACGCTCGCCATTGTCGACGCGCTGCCGGCGTGGCTCACAATTATGGTGGTTTTTCGCGATGCCATGATCACAGGCGCGGTGTCGCTCTCCTGGCTGATGGGCCGGCCGATGGAGGTCCATCCGCACTTTTCCTCTAAGGCGACCACGGCGGCGCAACTCGCGCTCGTGGGCGTGATCCTGACCGCCCAGGCATATGGCGTTCACATTCCGATATTAAATGTGACGCTGGTCGCCCTTGTCGCCGCATTGACCGTCGCTTCCGCCTGCGTCTATCTGTGGCTCTGGGTCCAGCATATGAGGCTGTGACATGTCGCAGAGAAAACCGTCGCTCCGCTCCGACAGCGCGTTGCCGACGCCCGCCCCACTCCAGCCTGTCGAAGCGGACGCCGACGCCGAGATGCGGCAGTTGCAATGGGCGGGGCTTAGTCCTGAAAGGCAGCTTACGCTCTGGGGCTTAACGCTTCTGGGGCTCGGGCTCGCGCTGTATTTTCTGAGCCCGGTGCTCGCGCCCTTTGTCGCCGGAACCGCGCTTGGCTATCTCCTTGACCCTATAGCCGACCGGCTGCAGCGACTCGGCCTGTCGCGGCTCGGCGCCGCCGGGCTTTTGCTCGTCGTCTTTCTTTTCGTCGTCGGAACCGCGGCCGTCGTTCTGGTTCCGATTCTTTCGCACCAGCTTGCCGGCTTCATCACCTCACTGCCCGGCTATCTGCAGACTCTGCACGGGCTGCTCACGCAATGGAGCGAGCGCGTCACCAGCGATTCCATCAATGGTTGGCTGCAGGAATTTGGGCTCGGCGGCGCCGCCGCCACCTTTGATGCCCAAAAATATATCAGCGATCTCACGAGCCAGGCCGCGACATTGTTCGGCGATTTCGTGAAATCGCTGTTGTGGCGGGGCTATGCGCTTATCAACGTGATCTCGCTCATTGTCATCACGCCGGTCGTCGCCTTCTATATGCTTGTCGATTGGGATCATATGGTCGCCGTCATCGACGATCTGATTCCGCCGCGCCATCGCAATGACGTGCGCTCGCTCGCGCGTGACATCGACCGCGCGCTCGCAGGCTTCGTGCGCGGGCAATCGCTGGTCTGCCTGTTCCTTGGCGTCTGGTATGCGGTGGGGCTCTCGGCGATCGGACTGAACTTTGGCTTCCTCATCGGGGTCAGCGCGGGTTTCCTGAGCTTCATCCCCTATGTAGGCTCCATTACCGCCTTCGTGCTCTCGATCATCGTCGCGGTCGTTCAGGGCTGGCCGCATATCCATCTGCCGATCGAGGCAGTGGCGATCGTGACGACCGGACTGATCATGGACGGTTACGTGCTGTCGCCGCGGCTTGTCGGCGCCTCCGTCGGCCTGCATCCGGTCTGGATCATGTTCGCCTTGCTCGCTTTCGGCGCGCTGTTCGGATTTACCGGCCTCATCCTCGCCGTGCCCGTCGCAGCGGCGCTCGGCGCCTTCATCCGCTTTCTGGCGCGGCGCTATCGCGCGAGCGCGCTCTATCAGCATCCGGTTCCGGACCGCGCATGACCAAGGCCGGCGCCCCGCAAGGGTCCGAGTCGGGAAGGCAGCTGCCGCTCGATCTGCCTGCGACGCCGCGTTTCGGACGCGAGGAATTTCTATCCGCCCCATCCAACCGCGCGGCGCTCGAAATGATCGAGCGCTGGCCGGATTGGCCTGATCGCGTCCTGACGCTGATCGGACCGAAAGGCGCGGGCAAAAGCCACCTCTGCGCGATTTGGGCGGGGCGCGCCGGCGCGCGCGCCATTGCGCCCGACGCCCTGCCGACGCTGGAACAACTCGCCGCCCATGCGCCGCCAGCGCTCCTGATCGACGACGTCGATCGGGTGGCCGACGAAACGGCGCTATTTCATCTCCTGAATTTTGTGAACGAAAGCCGCGCCTTCCTGCTGATGAGCGCGAGCCGCGCGCCCACGGCGGAGGACGTCCGGCTTCCTGACCTTTTATCGCGTCTGCGTCGCGCGCCCGCCGTTGAGATCGGCGCGCCAGACGAAGAATTGATGCGCGCCGTGCTGGTGAAGCTTTTCGCGGACCGTCAGCTTATTGTCGAGCCGCCCGCGCTGGCTTTCGCGGCGCTCAGGCTGGAGCGGTCTCTCGACGCCGCGCGGTCCTACGTCGCGGCGCTCGATCGCGAGGCTTTGGCGCAAGGGAGACCTGTCACACGGGCGCTGGCGGCCAAGGTTATGGAGAAGTTCGTCCAGGATTAGGGCCAAGGCTTTCTTCGCCGCGCGAGCCTGTGGCATGATGGCTGGGACCGGAAATGGAAATGAAACCGCACATTCAGGATCAGCTCGCCGCCGAGCGCACGGGCGCCGATATCGACGTCATGGATCGCGCAGATGAGATCCTCGTTGAGGATCCCGCCAAGCTTGCGGCTTCTCCGCAACGCTTCATCAATCGAGAATTGTCGTGGCTTGAGTTCAATCGCCGCGTGCTGGAGGAGGCCTCCAACCGCAATCACCCGCTGCTTGAGCAACTGCGCTTTCTGTCGATCTCCGCCAATAATCTCGATGAATTCTTCATGGTGCGCGTCGCGGGCCTGCGCGGCCAGGTGCGCTCCGGCGTGACCGCGCGATCCGAGGATGGGCTGACGCCCGCCGAGCAGCTGACGAAGATTACTGAGCGCGTCACGCTTCTAACGAGCGAGCAACTGCGGCGATGGCGCGAGCTTCGAGCGGAAATCGAAGAAGTTGGAATCGTCATCGTCGAGCCCGCCGACGTCTCCAAGGCGGACCGCGAGTGGCTTGAGGACTACTTCCTCAGCCGCGTCTTCCCGGTGCTGACGCCGCTTGCGGTCGATCCCGCGCATCCGTTTCCCTTCATTCCCAATCTTGGCTTCACCTTGGCGCTCGAACTCGTGCGGCCGGGGGATCGCAAGACGCTGCAGGCGCTTGTCCGTCTGCCGCCGAAGATCGAACGCTTCGTGCGTCTACCGACGACAAAGGGCGCAGGACGCGAGCGCTTCATGCTGCTCGAAACGCTGATCGCCATGAACGCGCAGCGGCTTTTCCCCGGTTATCTGCTGCGCGGGCAGGGGCTCTTCCGGGTCATCCGCGACAGCGATCTCGAAGTCGAAGAAGAAGCCGAAGACCTCGTGCTGCTCTTCGAGACGGCCTTGAAACGGCGCCGGCGCGGTTCAGTGATCCGGCTTGAAGTCGCGGCCGACATGCCCGCGACTTTGCGCGCCCTCGTCGCGGAGGAGCTCGACGTCAACGAGCCGGAAACCTTCGAGATCGACGGCATGTTGGCGCTCAACGATCTCTCCGAACTCGTCGCGCTCGATCGCCCGGACCTGAAATTCAAGCCCTATAATCCGCGTTTTCCGGAACGGGTGCGCGATAATGGCGGGGATTGTTTCCTCGCGATCAAGCAGAAGGATCTCGCGGTCCACCACCCCTACGAATCTTTCGACGTGGTGGTGCAGTTCCTGCAACAGGCGGCGCGCGACCCCAATGTCATCGCCATCAAGCAAACGCTCTACCGTACCTCGAATAACAGCCCGATCGTGCGCGCGCTAGTGGAGGCGGCGGAGGCGGGCAAATCCGTCACTGCGCTCGTTGAACTCAAGGCGCGCTTCGACGAGGAGGCGAACATTCGCTGGGCGCGCGATCTTGAGCGCGCTGGCGCGCAAGTCGTTTTCGGCTTTATTGAGCTCAAGACGCACGCCAAACTGTCGCTCGTCGTACGTCGTGAAGGCAACGGGCTCGTCACCTACTGCCATGTCGGCACCGGCAATTATCATCCGGTGACGGCGCGCATCTACACAGACATCTCGGTGTTCACCGCCGATCCGGCGATCGGACGGGATATTTCGCGCATCTTCAATTACATCACCGGTTATGCGGAACCTGCCGGACTTGAGCGCATGTCGGTCTCGCCGATTTCGCTCAAGAAGAAACTTCTCGAGCACATCGAGCAGGAAATCGCCTTCGTGAAGGCGGGCAAGCCAGGCGTCATCTGGGGCAAGTGCAACGCGCTCGTCGATCCCGAAATCATCGACGCGCTGTATGCCGCCTCACAGGCGGGCGTGTCGATCGAGCTCATCATTCGCGGCATCTGCTGTCTGCGGCCGGGCGTTCCGGGGCTCTCCGACAATATTCGCGTGAAGTCGATTGTCGGCCGCTTTCTCGAACATGCGCGCGTCTACTGCTTTGGCGGCGGACATGCGCTGCCGAATCCGCGCGCGCATGTCTATATCTCTTCCGCCGACCTGATGCCGCGCAATCTCGATCGAAGGGTCGAGGCGATGATGCCGATCGTCAATCCGACCGTGCATCAGCAGATCCTCGATCAGATCATGCTCGCCAATCTGATTGACAATGAGCAGAGCTATCGCGTGCTGCCCGACGGCTCCTCTCTGCGCATCGTTCCGCCGGAAGGCGAGGAGCGATTCAACGCGCATAAATATTTCATGACCAATCCGTCGCTTTCGGGTCGCGGCAAGTCGCTGAAGGACTGGCGGCCGCGCTCGCTGCAGAAGCGCGGCCAGAATGCTTGAGAAGCTGCGGCGTCATCTGACGCAGCGCTCCGATTCCGCGCCGAAACCAGTCGCCATCGTCGATATCGGCTCGAATTCGGTGCGTCTCGTCGCCTATCAGGCGCTCGCCCGCGCGCTGACCCCGATCTTTAATGAAAAGGCGATGTGCGGGCTCGGCAAGAGCGTCGTCACGACGGGGCGGCTGCCGGACGATGGCATAGACAAAGCGCTGAAGGCTCTGCGCCGCTATCGAGCGCTATGCGAAACGATGGGCGTCGATGACATTGAGGTGATCGCCACGGCCGCGGCGCGCGAAGCAAAAAATGGCGCCGTGTTTCTCGAAGCGGCGCGCGACGCCATTCAGCGTGACATTTCCCTGCTGTCCGGACGTCGGGAGGCGGAGCTTTCCGCCCATGGCGTTGTTTCAGCAATCCACGAGCCCGATGGCGTCGTCGGCGATCTCGGCGGCGGTTCGCTTGAATTGATCGACGTCCACAAGGAGACGCTTGGCAAGGGCGTCACTTTGCCGCTCGGCGGACTGGCCTTAATGGACGCCTCTCGGCGCTCCATGCGAGAGGCGACGCGCATCGCCCGCAAGGCCCTCGCCGACGCCAAGCCCATCGAACATCTCAAGGGCCGCACTTTTTACGCAGTGGGCGGCACCTGGCGCTCGCTCGCGAAGCTTCACATGCGTCAGCGCAACTATCCGCTCGGCGTGATGCATCATTACCGCATCCAGACGAGCGAAGCCGCCGATTTCGCCGCGCTCGTCGAACATATCGACAGCGAGGCGCTCGAAGACATCAGCGTCGTCTCGGCGGCGCGTCGGCCTTTGCTCGCCTATGGCGCGATCGTCCTCGATGAGATCATCCGCCGCGCCAAGCCTCGCGAGATCGTCATCTCCGCCGCCGGCGTTCGCGAAGGCATGTTGTATGAGCGCTTGCCGTCTGCCGAGCGGCGCATCGATCCGTTGCTCGCGGCGACGCGCGAACTGGAAACGACATTCGCCCGCGCGCCGGGCTACGGCGACGAGCTCATCGATTGGACCGACGCCTATATGGACAAGAGCGGAATCGATGAAACGGATGAGGAGCGCCGGCTGCGCCACGCCGCCTGCCTGCTCTCCGACATCGCCTGGCGCGCCCATCCAGAATATCGCGCGCAGCGCGCCATGAATATCGTGACGCAAGGGCCTTTTGTCGCGATCGATCATCCCGGCCGCGCGTTTCTCTCGCTCGCGATCGTATTTCGTCACGAAGGGCTCGATGGGGCGGAGGGTCTTTCTGATTTGCGCACGCTGCTGACCACGCGTCTTTTTGCGCGGGCTCGCATTCTCGGGGCCCTGATGCGCGTCGCCTATTTGTTGTCGGCGTCGATGCCCGGCGTGCTGCCGCGCACGCGCCTGCGGGTCTGCGATCGCGTTGCGACGCTCACTTTGCCGCAAGCTTACGCCGATCTTGCGAGCGAGCGCGTGCTCAATCGTTTGAAGGCGCTCGGCAAGCTCATGGGCGTCGATGCGCAGATCGAAATCGCGCTGTGAAGGCGCGAGGCCTCTATGTTTTAAGATGATTAGATTTGAAGGGAATTCGCCATGAACAAGCGATCCGCGAATTGGCTCGCGGCCGGCGTCGCGCTGGCATTGATGAGCGCGAGCGCAGAGGCTTGCACGCGCGTGCTCTATGGGACCGCCGATAAGGACTACATCGTCGGCCGGACGATGGATTGGGACGTCGATCCGCGAACAAACCTATGGTCTTTTCCGCGCGGCATGGCGCGCGACGGCGGCGTTGGCCCCGGTTCGATCAAATGGACCTCGAAATATGGTTCGCTCATCGCCGATTTTTACGACGCCGCGACGGCTGAAGGCATAAACGACGCCGGCCTCGCGGTGCATCTTCTCTATCTTGCCGAAGCGGACTACGGAGACCCGAAAGCCTCAAAGAAGCCGCTGCTTTCGGTCGGCGGCTGGGCGCAATATGTCCTCGATAATTACGCGAACGTCGCCGATGCGGTGAAAGCGCTGCAAAAGGAGCCTTTCGCGATCGTCGCGCCCGATCTTCCCGGCGGCGTGAAAGCGGCGAGCCATATGGCGCTCGCCGATCCGTCGGGCGACAGCGCCATCCTCGAATATCTGGGCGGAAAGCTCGTCATCCATCACGACCGCAAATACACGGTGATGACGAATTCGCCGCCATTTGATCAGCAGCTTGCGCTCAACACATATTGGGCCGAGATCGGCGGGTCGAATTTCCTTCCTGGCACGCATCGGGCGTCCGATCGTTTCGCCCGCGCCAGTTGGAACTTAAACGCGACGCCGAAAGTCGAGGACAGGCGCGTTGCGATCGCCAGCGTTTTTTCCATCATTCGGAACGTCTCGGTGCCGCTTGGGATATCTACGCCGCAGGAGCCCAACATCGCCTCGACGCGATGGCGCTCGGTCACCGACATCAAGGATCGGCTCTATTATTTCGAGCCGACGCTCAGCCCTGAGATTTTTTGGGTCGAGCTGACGAAACTGAAGCTCGAACCGGGCGCCAAGCCGGCGAAGCTCGATCTCGGGGGCAATCCGATTCTTTCCGGCGAGGTCTCGGATAAATTCGTTCCGGCCGAACCGTTCAAATTCCTATCGCATTAGCGGCGCGGCGATCAGCGCGCCGGCGTGAAGGCGTCGGATCGAATGTTCTTCAGACTCGCGCCGCGCATGAACAATTCGCGCTTCAAGCGTTTCACAAGATTTTCCCCGCCGCAGAGAAAAATCGCGGCGTCGGCAATGTTTCGCTCCGCTTCGAGCGCTGTCGCGGCAACGTCGCCGCCATGCGGCGCTGACGGATCGAATGCGCAGGGGCGATAGTCGACATTGTCGCGCGCGTCGGAAAGCGCCCGCAATTCGTCGGAAAGATACAAGCCTTTGTGGCTGCGCGCGCCGTGATAAAGCCGGATCGGCCCACGATGGCCTTTGTGAAGCGCGTCACGCAGCACGCCATAGATCGGCCCGAGGCCCGTGCCTGCGCCGATCAGCAGCATCGGCTGATCCAGGTTCACGCCCTCGTAAAAACACGAGCCCGAGGGTCCTGCGACATGCATCTTGTCGCCGGGTTGCAGGTTTTCCGCCAAGTGACGGCTCATTCGCCCGTCCTGATGGAGGCGAATGTGCATTTCGAGGAAAGGGTCTTCCTCAGGGTGGCTTGCAAGCGAATAATGGCGCTTGAGGTCTTCGCCGGCGCTGAGCTCGATGAACTGACCTGGCCGATAGGCGAATCCTTCAGCCTCGACCCGCAACCGCACGATGTCGTCGCTCAACGGATCGATCGCCTGAACGACCGCTTCAAGACTCGCGCCGAGATCATCGGGGCGCAGGATCGTCAGAGGCGCCGTGGGCCGGCATATGCAGGGCAGAAAATAGCCCATCGCCTTTTGGGCGTCAGTCAGGCCCGACTGTGATTCCGGCGGCGGCGCGCCGTCAATCGCCCGATGCATGCAGCTCTGACAATTGCCGGCGCGGCACGAATGCGGCGCGTCTATGCCGGCGCGAAGCAGCGCTTCAAGCACAGTTTCGCCGGGCGCAACATCGACTGCGCGATCCTCGCGCCTGATCAGCGTCACGAGACTAGATCACGCTGCGTTCAGGCGGACTCGCCTGATCGCAGATAACGTGATCGATTCTAATGGTTTAGAGCGCGCTTTACGCAAAAAGCCGGTTCCCACTTTTTCGCGGCGCGCTCTAGCGATTGAGCACGTCGTCGCGCACTGAATTGGCGAGATCGGCGACTTCCTTCACTTCCTTTTCGGGAACGCCGAGGTCGCGCAGCGTGTAGTTGAGATTTTCGATCACCGCATCGACATGCGAATCGTTCAGGCCCTTTTCGACGAGGCGCTTATGCGCGTTGCGCATGTCGGCGCCGGTGTAATTGTTTGGTCCGCCGAACGCCATGGTGAGAAACGCCTTCTGCTTGGCGATCTGGCTTTCCATATCGACGTCATCAAAGAAATGCGCGATCCGCCCGTCTGCGAGGACTTTACGATAGAAAAGCTCGACGGCCGCGTTGACTGCGCCTTCCCCGCCCAATCGGTCATATAGGCTGGACATCTTCACCCTCCCTGGAATTGGTCTTATTCGCAACCATAGTCACGAGCGCCGCGGCAGACGCAAAGGCCAGCCGTGGCCAATTCCAGGGTTTCGATAGAGCCACGATGCGGCGGCGCCGTAGGCGTCGCCGCATCGCAAACGATTATTCGGCCGCGGGGTGGGCGGCGACCCGATTGATCTTGTCCACCCTCATGGCTTCAGCGCCCTGAGCGCAACTGAAGCGCAAGGAGCTGCCCACCGCCGAGTCGAAATGCGCGGCTTTCCCATCCGCGACGGTGACGACAAGCCTCGTCGCCTGGGTCGCGGGCGTCGCCTCCTCGTCAAGCGTTGAATCGATCACCATCATCGTCAGACGGCAGCCGTTCTCGCCCGAGGCGAAATAACTCACGACATGCTTTGACCCGGCGTCAAAGCTTGCCGCCATGAGTGGCTTCATGGTCACGGAAGCGTCGGCGGCGGACAGGCCCGAGCTTGTTGCAAGGCACAGCGCTCCGCCGAACGCCGCCGCGACAATTCGTTTTCCTGTAGTCATGTCTTTCCTTTCCATCTTCGGAGCAAAGACGCGCCGCGTAGCATGAGCCAGCGCGCCCCGCTCGAACTGGAAGATGGATACCGCACTGCACTAAGACAATAATGCAGTGCGAAAAAGCGGGATCAAAACTTCTTAAGCAAATGAAATTCAATCAGTTTTTAGTAAGCTAAAATTTTGGTCATCGCGACGGCGGCATGCGCGTTGAAATGACTATTTTTTGCGCCGCACTATAAAAAATCCCCATATTATTCAGCAGTTGCGCGCTCGGCCGCCTCTTGCCAGTCAAACGTCACCACCCGGCCATTTTCCACCGCCAGCGCGAGCCGCCCACGTTTCAGTTCTAGAGCCTTTTCGCCGAAGATCGCGCGGCGCCAACCTTTAAGCGCCTGGACGTCGGCGTCATCGTCCTGGGCGATGGCTTCAAGGTCGTCGACGGTCGCGATCATTTTGGCGGCGACGCCCGTCTCTTCCGCGACCTGACGCAATAAGACTTTGAGCAGTTCGACGGTCGCGCCGTTCGTGTTTCGTCGATCGCGCTCGATGCGCGGGACCGTGGTCGGGTCGCGCGCGACGCCGCGCTCCACCGCAGCGACGATGTCCGCCCCCGCGCGGGAGCGTTCCATGCCCTTTGGAAAGGAGCGCAAATTGCCGAGCGCTTCGATCGAGCGAGGCGCGGCTTGCGCAATTTCTAAAAGCACTTCGTCCTTCAAAACGCGCGAACGCGGCACGTCGCGTGTTTGCGCTTCCAATTCGCGCCAGGCCGCAAGCTCCATGAGCGCGGCGAGGTCCCGCGGCTTGCGCGCGCGATGACGTAACCGTTCCCAGGCGTTTTCGGGATGCTGTTCATAGGTCGCCGGCGAGGTGAGCGTCTCCATTTCGTCCGCGAGCCATTCGAGGCGATTGGAGCGTTCAAGCCGCGCGCGGAGCGCCGAGTAAATGTCGCGAAGATGGGTGACGTCGGCGATGGCGTAGTCAATCTGCGCGTCCGATAGCGGACGGCGCGACCAGTCGGTGAAACGCGAAGATTTGTCGAGATTGGCGCGCGTGATCGCTTTAACCAGCTCAAGATAGGAGGCCTGCTCGCCGAATCCACAGACCATCGCCGCGACCTGCGTGTCGAAAAGCGGCGCGGGAATGAGTCGCGCGAGGCGCCAGATGATCTCGAGGTCCTGACGGGCGGCATGGAACACTTTGACGACGTCGGGATTGGCCATCAGCTCGAAAAACGGCGTCAGATCGAGGTCCTCGGCGAGGGCGTCGATCGCCACTGCCTCTTCCGGCGATGCGAGCTGGATAACGCATACCCGCGGCCAGAACGTCGTCTCGCGCAAGAACTCGGTGTCGACCGTAACGAAGGGATGCTGAGCGAAGCGGTCGCAGACCGCGATCAGTTCGGCCTTGGTGGTGAGAAGACTCATTTGAGTTTTGTTTTAGACGTTTTTGTTCCGAGTCTGAAGTCCTTAAGCCGAATTGGAGACGGTTCAGCGCGCCTTGGCTGCATCCGGCCCAGCCTGGCCACAATTGCGGGTTGCGAACTGGACAGGCTTCGCTGTCACATAAGCAACATTTCCCAGTTGCGGGCGGCGCCTCTTACGGTAGCATGCCGCCGCCACTCTATCAGGGAGCCACGTCCAACACATGCATGAACCTTTCAGTTCCGCTGCGCGGGCGGCCGCGCGGGCGCGGTTTCCAGCGACTCTGATCATCGCCTCGGCGCTTATCGGCGCGCCAGCCCTAGCCGCGCATAAAGGCGGCGGCGTCAGCCCAGGCTGGGGCCAATGCCGGGCTCAAGATCCTGATGCGCGCATCGCCGGATGCTCGCAGGTCATTCAGGGGATCGAAAAGGAGACCCCACACAATAAGGCGGCGGCCTATGTCAATCGCGCCGGCGCTTATCAGGCGAAGGGCGACTATGCGCACGCGCTCGACGATTTCGGCAAGGCGCTGGAGATCGAGCCAAAATCGTCGGTGGTTTTAGCCGCGCGCGGCGCCGCGCATCATGCCAAGGGCGATCTCGACAGCGCGCTCGCCGATTACGATCGGGCCATCGTCCTCGACAAGAAGAACGCCGCGGCGCTTCTCGCGCGCGCCCATATCTGGCGCGCAAGGGGCGACGTCGAAAAGGCCCTTGCCGATCTCGAAGAGGCGGCGAAAGCCGACCCAAAGGCCACTGCGCCGCTTGTCACGGCTGGCGTTCTGCATCACGCGAAGGGCGATCACGACCGCGCCATTGGCGCCTTTTCCGAAGCGGTCAAGCGCGATCCCAAATTTGCGGCGGCGCGCAACGGTCGCGGCGCCTGCCATTACGCCAAAGGCGAATTCGACAAGGCGATCGCCGACTTCGACGCGGCGCTAAAAATCGACGCCCACTATGTCGGCGCCCTGGTCAACCGCGCCAATGCCTGGCGCGCCAAGAAGGACTTCGTCCGCGCTAAAGCTGATTACGACGCGGCGCTGGCGGCGAAGCCGGATATGGCCGCGGCCAAGAAGGGATCTGACGATATGGCGAGGCTCATCGCCAAACAGGGGTCGGGCGCGTCCGCGCCGGCCGACGCCGCTCCGCCGGCCGAGCACGACCACAACTGAGGTTACGGCTGCGGGCAGGCGCCTACAGCGCCTTCGCTGCAGCCAAAACTTCTTCGGCGTGCCCCGGCACCTTCACCTTGCGCCAGATTTTGGCGATGTGGCCATCGGCGCCGATCAGCACCGTGGTGCGCTCGACGCCCATATATTTGCGGCCATACATGCTCTTCTCGACCCAGACGCCATAGGCGTGCAGCGTCTCTTTTTTCTCATCCGACGCGAGCGGCAGCGCCAACTCATATTTCGCCCGGAACTTGTCATGGCTTTTGATCGGATCGGGCGACATACCGACGACCACCGTCTTCGCCTTCGCAAATTTCTCGCGCAGCCCATTGAAATCTATGGCTTCCTTGGTGCAGCCCGAGGTGTCGTCCTTAGGGTAGAAATAGAGGACGACTTTCTTGCCCTTGAGCGCTGCAAGAGACAGCTTTTCTCCTCCCGCCCCCGGGAGATCGAAAGCAGGCGCCATGTCTCCCTCTTTTAAGGCCGTTCCCTTAAGCGTAGTCTTGGCGGTGACGGTTGAGTTCATGGCGCCTTCCTTTCGTCGCATCTGCAGCTAAAATCAGACGGTAGAATGCAGACTGCGCGCCAGCCGGCAAGATCTGGCCCATTGCCCGCGCCCAAGCTGCGATCGAGCCGAGAGCGAGACGAGTTGACCGACAGGGTAGGGCGCAAGCCTGGCGGCGGCGAAAACGTCGCCGCCGCCGCATGGCGTTTGATGGTGCGAGCCTGTCGCGCAGCGTGGCGACCGCCGCGTTTTTGGGCGCCGCGCCGCGGAGTTCGTCGTCTGATCTTGCTCAGCGGGCTCGCCGCAGTGCTGCTTTGCGCGCTGACATTCGGCGGCTTCTTTCTGCTTCTGTCGCAGGGCTCGATCACCTTCGCCTGGCTCGCGCCGCGCATCGTCCAATCGCTGAATGAACTGGCGGGCGACCACTATGACTTCTCGCTCGGCGCCGCCTCGATCGGCAATGGCGATCATGGTCCGACGCTCTCCGTAGACAATTTCATCGTCAAGAAAGATGGCCGTCCGATCATGGCCGCGCCGCGCGCTGAGCTGTCCGTCGACTTCCCTTCCCTGTTGATCGGCCGGGTGAAGCTGCGCCGGCTCGAGGTTCTCGATCTGGATTTGCGGTTCTCAGTCAATCCCGATAGCGCCGTCGCCGTCTCCGCCGGCGCTCAACCTGTTGCGGCAAAGGCGCCTACTACGTCAGAGGGGCCGGAGTCGGCGGCGAATGGTCCTGAAGCGAAGCGCGCGACCCTCTTGCGGGACGCCACCGAGGCCTTGCGCGGACTTATGGATCTCGCCACGAGCCCGAACAGTCCAATTGGCGCGCTCGATCGCCTTGGCGTCGCACATGGCCGGCTCACGATCGACGATCGCACAACCGATCATTCCCTACGCTACGAAGACGTGACGCTCAGTCTCGACAAGGGCGCGAACGGCATGCGCTTCTCAGCGGCGGCCAATGGCCCCTCCGGGCGTTGGACGGCCGTCGCCGTCGCAAAGGGCGCGCCCGGCGGACGGCGCGATTTCCACGCGCAGTTTCGCGGCTTATCGATCGACGAAATTGCGCTTGCGGGCGGTTTTCGCACCGCGCGCTTCGATACTGACGCGCCGCTCTCCTTCGATTTGCGATTTGCGCTCGGCGCAGGCGATGAGATTCTCGAGGCGTCTGGCCAAGCAGAGGTCGGTCGCGGCTATTTCCGTTTTGATGAGCCAGACCATGAGCCGGTGATGATCGAAAAGGTCGCTGGCGTCGCGACGTGGGATAGAGCTGGGCGCAAAGTCGTGATCGCGCCGCTCGTGTTCAAAGCGGGCGGCCTTGACATGACGGTCGTCGGCGAGGCGCGCCCGCCCGTTGGCGCCGCGACCATTGCCGATGCGGCGAGCCTTGATGGTCCATGGACAATCGGCCTGCGCCTGAAGGTGCCAAGCCTCGTCGCGCCAGAGCGCCGAGGCGAGAAGAACGTGCGGATCGATAGCGGAATGCTCAATGCGCGCCTGTTCCGCGACCAACGCCAGATCGTTATCGACAAGTTCGCCTTTAGCGGCCCCGAAACCAATATCGGACTGAATGGCGTCGTGAGCTGGCGCGACGATATTCGCATTACGCTCAAAATGGGAATTGAGGAGACGCAGATACGCGCGCTCGCGCGCCTGTGGCCGACCCATGTCGCGCCGTCCGTGCGCACCTGGTTCGTGGATCATGTGCCGGCCGGCGTTTTGAGGCGCGCCCAATACGCCGCCGACTTTGACGGCGCGGCGCTCACCGCAATGCGTTACGAGCAGGCGCCGCCAGATCGGTCGCTCTTCGCCGAGACAGACGTCGAAGGAGCCGCGGTCACCGACATATTGCCGGGCATGGCGCCGTTGACCGGCATCAATGGCCATTTGCGCATCACCGGACAAACGACGTCTTTCGTCGCGACCTCAGGCGTCATGGCGACCGGGCCGGGCCGGCGCCTCGCGCTATCCGCGGGCCGCTTCATCGTGGCGGACAGCGCGCTGCGTCCGACGCCCGCAACGGTCGAAGTCAACGTCGGCGGCGACGTCGAAGCCGTGGCCGACATTCTCTCAGTGCCGGCGATCGCCGAACATGCGTCAGTTCCCGTCGATCGCGGCGCGCTGAAAGGAACGATCGAAGGACGTCTGCGCGTCGATTTTGAGACGGGTTTGACGGCCCGCGACGAGGCCACAACATTCGCAGTTGACGCAACGACGTCAAACCTCGTCATCGACAGGCTGATGGGCAAGGAAAAACTCGAAGGCGGCGCTCTGCATGTCGTCGCCGATGGGAGCGGACTGCGCGTCAACGGGACTGGGCATATTTACGGCGCGCCGGCGACCCTCGACGTGCGCCGCGCCTTTGGCGAAAAAGGCGCGGCCCAAGCGCAAGTGACTTTCACCTTCGACGAGGCGGCGCGCCAACGCGCGGGCTACGCCATCGCAGGCGTCGGCGGTCCAATTCTGGCGACGATACGCACGCCTTTGCCGGTCGACGACGTCGATATGCAGTTCGACCTCGACCTCACGCGAACGAATTTCGACAATCCGCTGCCGGGACTCGTGAAGCCTCCCGGAAAGCCCGCAAAGGCCTCCTTCGTGCTGACGCACCGCGGCGAGGGGACGGCGCTTGAGCAATTCATATTCGACGCCGGGCCGACGCAGGCGCAGGGCTCCATTGAATTCGGGCGTGACGGCGCTTTCCGGGCCGCTCATTTCCCGCAGGCGCGTCTTTCGCCTGGAGACGACATGCACGTCGACGCGCAACGCGCCGGCGACGCTGTGAAGATCGTCGCGCGCGGCGCCAATTTCGACGCGCGTCCGATGATGCAGGGATTGCTGCGCGCCGCTGACCGCGGCGGCAAGGGAACGATTGAAGACCTCGATCTCGATTTCAAGTCCGATCGTCACCGGCCATAACAAGCAAATCCTTTCTAACGTGGATCTGAAAGTGGAGCGGCGCGGCGGCAAGCCGCGCGCCGTGGCGGTGACGGGTTTCTTCGGCCGCGAACAAGTCTCCGTCGGCCTCGCCCGAAGCCCAAATGGCCAGCCGCAGTTGGAAATTTCGACGAACGACGGCGGTTCTCTTCTCTCTTTCCTGGATGTCTACCGGAAGATGGACAGCGGCGCGCTGGCCGCGACCGTGCAGCTTGGCCAGAGCCGCGCAGACGGCGCATTGCGCATTCGTGACTTTTATGTCCGTGGCGAGCCGACCGTGCGCCAACTGATGGCGCAAAGCGGAACAGCGCGCGCCGATGATCGCGGCAACTATCGCTTCGATCCCGATCTCGTGCGCGTCGGCAAATTGGAGAGCGAATTCAGCTGGTCGGGCGGACAGCTCACGGTGCGTGACGGCGTCCTCTCGGGTCCAGAGATCGGCCTCACCTTCGACGGCTACATCGACTTCCAACACGAGCGGCTGGATCTCGTCGGCACCTATGTGCCGGCCTATGCGTTGAACAGCCTATTGTCGAACATTCCGGTTGTCGGCGTCGTTCTCGCCGGCGGACAGCATGAAGGCGTCTTCGGCCTGAGCTATCGACTCTACGGCGCGCTCTCGTCGCCTTCGATCAACGTCAATCCGCTATCGGCGATCGCGCCCGGCTTAATGCGCAAGATCATGGGCGTCATCGACGGCACCGCGCGGATGCCGCAGTAGCGGCGCGCGAGTTTCAAAGCGCGCGACGCTAGAGCAGGTTCCGAAAAAGTTGACAGACTTTTTCGATGAGAACCTGCCCCAGCATTTTGATGTTGAGCGATTCCTTATCGATCACATGATACGATTGTGATCGGGGAGCGCTCTAAGCGCGCTCAAGCAGTACGTGCTTCTTCTTGCCAAGCGAGAGTTTAACGACGCCGTCGCTGGCAAACTCTCCTTCTCCAATGACGCCGCGCTCGTCGGTCACTGGCGCATCGTTGACGCGCAGGCCGCCGCCTTTGATCTGACGTCGTGCTTCTCCCGTCGAGGCGACGAGTCCGGCTTTAACGAAGGCCGTCAGCACGCCAAGGCCCGCCGCGACTTCGTCGGCCGAAACGGCGACCTTCGGCAGCGACAGCGCAAGCGCGCCTTCTTCGAATGTCGTGCGCGCGGTTTCCGCGGCCTCATCCGCCGCCGTGCGGCCGTGAATAAGCGCTGTCGCTTCGGTCGCGAGAGTCTTCTTTGCTTCGTTGATTTCGGCGCCTTGCAGCGCAGCGAGTCGGGCGATCTCTTCCATCGGCAGGAAGGTGAAGAGCTTCAAAAAGCGCGCAACGTCGGCGTCTTCCGTATTGCGCCAATACTGCCAGTAGTCGTAGGGCGACAACATATCGGCATTGAGCCAGATGGCGCCAGCGGCGGTCTTGCCCATCTTGGCGCCAGACGCCGTCGTCAGCAGCGGCGAGGTAAGCGCGTAAAGCTGCGGGCAGCCCATGCGGCGTCCGAGATCGAGACCCGTGACGATATTGCCCCATTGGTCCGAGCCGCCCATCTGCAGCAGCGCGCCATAGCGCCTGTTGATCTCGACGAAATCATAGGCCTGCAGGCACATGTAGTTGAACTCGATGAAGGAGAGTTCATGCTCGCGCTCGAGCCGTAGCTTGACGGAATCCATCGTCAGCATGCGGTTGACGGAGAAGTGGCGGCCGACGTCGCGCAGGAAATCGATGTAGTTCAAACCGACAAGCCAGTCGGCGTTGTCGAGCATCAGCGCGTCAGTTGCGCCTCCGCCAAACGTCAGGAAGCGTTCGAAGACGGTTTTGATCGACGCCTTGTTCGCGCCGATCTGTTCGACGGTCAAAAGCTTGCGGCTCTCATCCTTGCCGGAAGGATCGCCGACGCGCGTCGTGCCGCCGCCCATTAGCGGCAGTGGCTTGCCGCCGGTGCGCTGCAGCCAAGCAAGCATCATAATCGGCAGCAGCGAACCGACGTGGAGCGACGGCGCCGTGCAGTCGAATCCGATATAAGCGGAGAGCGCGCCCGACCGCGCCTTCTCGTCCAGGCCCTCGAAATCCGAGCACTGATGGACGAAGCCGCGCTCGATGAGCGCGCGTAGGAAATCGGACTTGGGGGAAAAATCGGGGGTCATGGCGGGTTGATAGGCGCTGCGCGCCAGCGGCGCAAGCGAACCCGCTCGCGAATTCCGCTTGAGATAATTTGCTCCTTACCATATGTAAGGAGTTCTAAAGGCAAGGAAGTTGGCCTAATGCCGAAGGCGACTCTGACCAGTAAGGGCCAGATTACTCTTCCCGTCGAGGTACGCCGCGCCCTTCGGGTGGACGCTGGCGACAGTCTGATTTTCGAACAGAAAAGCGACGACGCCTTTCTCGTCCGCGCCGCCTCCGGAGACATACGACGCCTCAAGGGCGTCGTTCGAGCGCCCTCGACGCCAGTTACGCTTGAGGCGATGGATGCTGCGATTCGAAGCCGTGCGCGTCAAAAGTGATTGCGCTCGATACAAATGTGCTCGTTCGCTACCTCGCCCAGGACGACCGCGAGCAGGCGAAAGCCGCGACGCGACTAATGGAAGAACGGTTGACGGCCGGCGATCCAGGATTCATTTCGGCGATCGTTCTTTGCGAAATCATTTGGGTGCTCGAAAGCTGTTATGACCTAAAAAGGGCGGACATCGTTTCGATCATCAAAACGCTGCTCGATACGCGGCAAATCGTTGTGGACGAGGCGAACGCCGTGGGCGCGGCCCTGAACCATTCCAGCGTCGATCTTGTCGACGCGATCATTCACGAGGTGGGCAGGTCTCGTCAGTGTCACAGGACGGCGACTTTCGATCGCAAGTTCGCTCGGCTCGCCGGCGTCGAGCTGCTCGGCAGGTGAAGGGTCCGCAACTCTGACGCCAAGCTTGCTTCCTTAGGGACGCCTCACATAGGGCAACCCCACAAGGCCGTTTTCTTGCCCAACTGCGGTGGTTTTGATAGAAGCCGCAGGCTTTCGCGCTCGCGCCGGCGCGCCGACGAACGCAGGAAAATCATGCTTTTCTACGAGCCGCTGTTCCTGTTTCTGTTCGGGCCGGCGGTTTATCTCATCTATCTCTTTTTCGGCGAAGTCCGCGCGCGCCGCGCCGTCATCCTTTTTGCGGCGAGCGTCGTCTTTTACGCTTGGAGCGAGCCGGTCTTCATCTTTCTTGTCTTCGCGTCGGTCGCGCTCGACCTTTACGTGACGCAGAAGATCGCCGCGCTGTCAGAGAATGACGCGCGCAAGCACTGGCTCGCGCTCGGCGTCGTCGCCAATCTGGCGATTCTCGTCTATTACAAATACACGGGCTTTCTCGCGCTCAATCTCGACGCGATCTTGAAGGCGTTGACGCTTCCAGGGATCAACATCCCGCAGATCGCGCTGCCGATCGGCGTCAGCTTTATCGTCTTTGAAAAAATCACCTATCTCGTCGACGTCTATCGCGGCGTCACGGCGCCGGCGCGCAGTTCTTTGCTGTACGGGCTTTACGTTTTTTTCTTTCCGAAACTCCTCGCCGGACCGATCATCAAATATCACGACATCGCGCGCCAGTTCGAGGCGATGCCGCACGCCGACGTCGACGACTTCGTCATGGGCTTTTCGCGCTTCATGCTCGGCGTCGTGAAGAAGCTGCTCTTCGCCGATACGCTCGCGAGCGGGGCGGACCTCATCTTTTCACGCGACGTCGGCGGACTCGGTTTCACAGAAGCTTGGGCTGGCGTGCTGTTCTTCACCTTCCAAATCTATTTCGATTTCTCGGGTTATTCCGACATGGCGATCGGGCTTGGGCGGATGTTCGGCTTCCGGCTTTTAGAAAACTTCAACATGCCCTATGTGGCGACGAGCATCACCGATTTTTGGCGGCGCTGGCACATCTCGCTGACGAGCTGGATTCGCGAATATTTGTATTTTCCGCTTGGCGGCAATCGGCGCGGCGAAGCGCGCACCTATTTCAATCTTTGGATCTGCTTTCTGGCGTCGGGAATCTGGCATGGCGCGGCTTGGACCTATGTCGCCTGGGGCGCCTATAACGGCGTGTTCCTCGTGCTCGACAGGCTGTTTCTCGTCAACCGTCTGCAGCGGTTGCCGGACTGGTTCGCCAATATCATTGCGATGATCATCGTGATCGTCGGTTGGACGTTCTTTCGCGCAACCTCTCTGTCTCAAGCCGGCGCGCTTCTCGCGCTGATGGCCAATCCATGGGCGCAATCGAGCGCGCCCGTCGCTATTCCTCAGGAATATATCGTCGTCGCGCTGATCGCCGCAGCGATTTGCATCGCGCAGCGGCTGTCGCTTTACGTCAAGGACTTCGATTGGGGAAGCGCGGCGCAGCGTTTCGCCTTGGCGTCGAACAGCGCGCTTTCCGTGCTCTTCCTCGCCGCGCTGGCAAAGGGACTCGCCGATCCCTTCAAGCCGTTCATCTACTTCCGGTTCTAAATCGATGAGCGATCTCGCAGAAATCGACAAGCGCGTCGGGCAACTCGAAGGAGAAGCTGCAGCGGCGATTAGCGCGCCTGTTCGTCCCGAGGGCGTGATCGCTTTTTTCAAGTCGCTTACGCTCGCGCGATTGCCGATTTTTGGTTGCGCGGGCTTCATCGCCTTTCTTTTTCTGGCCAATTTGTGGAATTTCGCCGTCGAACGCGATTGGCCGAAGCTGCGTATTCGCAGCGCCTGGCCGCTTTACGGAGTCGCGAAGCCAAAGCCCGCGCCTTGGACTCTCGACGCCTTCCTGTCAGGAGAAACGCAAAAGGCGGTCTCCGCCAATCTTGGCCGAATGTCGCCGGTTTTTCCGATCTCCGTGCGCGCGAAAAATCAGTTCGTCTTTTCGCTTTTCGGCGGCTCGGCTGCGCCGGGCGTCGTGGTCGGCCGCAACGGCCAGCTTTACGAGCAGTTCTACATCGAGGAATTTTGCGCTCGTGACGGCGCGTTCGACTCTTCGCGCGTCAGCGCATGGTCTTCGACGCTGCGCGAAATTCAGGAAGTGGCGCGATCGCGCGGCAAGAGCTTCGTCTATCTCATTTCGCCGTCCAAAGCGGCGCGTTATCCGGAAGATTTGCCGAAATCCGCGCCTTGCGCTTCACGCGCGACAGCGATGCCCGAGAAGCTTGCGCCCTATCGCGCGGCGCTTGACGAAGCGCACGTGCGCTATGTCGACGGCGCGGCCCTCATTGCGGCGGAAAAACCCAAACAGCCGATACCGCTTTTTCCGCGCGGCGGCACGCATTGGAACAGCGTCGGCGGCGCGCTCGCCATGCGGGAAGCCACGCGCTCGCTCGCCGCTTCTCCCATCGGCGTTCTGGACTTTGCATCAGCGCCGGCGCCCGAAGCCGTCGGCACAGACCGCGACCTGCTGGACCTTATGAATCTCTTATGGCCCGACACGCATTATCCAACGTCGGCGATCGGCCGGGCAGGGGAGAAGGGCGATTGCGCGCGCGCGCCGCGGCTGCTGGCGCTTGGAGGAAGCTTCCTGCATAAAGTCTTAGCGGCGGCGACCCTCGCGCCCTGTCCGCCTCAAATCGACTATTGGTTCTATATGCGGACCGAGGACAACACTATCGAACTCGGCCATTACCGGCGCGCGCCCGGCGACGCCTCTAATGGCGAACGACTGAAGGCGACGTCGGAAGAACTCGATGAAAACCTCGCCGGGGCCGATTTCATTCTGCTGGAAGAAAATGAATCCAGCGTCGCCACGACGAAGCAGGTCGGGCATCTCATCGAGGCGCTGCGCCGTCTGCCTTAGCACGCGTTTCCCCCTCTCCCCGCTCGCGGGGAGAGGGCGCGCGCGTTCGAACGAGTCACTTGTTTCGCCACGTCGCCATAGAGTGCGTCTCGCGAGAAAGTGGAGATTGGTTTTTGCGCAAAGCGCGCTCTACGCGGCTGACGACCCATAGCAGTCGCCCCGCCGAGCGGATGATGAATAGTTCGATTTGACCCGACTCGGTGATTCCCAAGGGCACACTCTTGGATGAAATACCGCTCAACTTTTGCGACAAACTTTTGCACGCGCCAAGGCCATGATTTTCAAGGCTTCGGCGCTTGATGCAAAAGTCTTGATTTTTGCACGCGGGCGTGTCCACTTACTTACGAAACAATCTGTCAACATCCAGCAACACGTCCCGCTGCTCGAAGTAACTCCGAGCAGTATCGGCCAATGCCTCCTCTCCGCCGTTATCTTTCAGCATTTTCAAAAATGGATTCCTATTGTGTCGCTTGTAGCTGGTCGCCATAACTTCCTCGCTGCCTCGCGCAATCGTCTTCCGTAGTTCGTGCGAAGCTTCTGCATAAGCATCATGCCATGTTCGAATGCGATCACGACAATTGTACCTTAAATGCCGTACTGCTGCCCACCTAATCAGATGGATTCGATGTTGCCGAAACCGCGCATGATAACTCCCTAACCGTCCAGGCCGACGATCCGCTTCTATTTGCGAATAGCAGAGTTCGGTAACCGCGTCGGCAACCCACTTTGGTGGTGGCACGCGAGACCAAGCGCACAACTCAATGGCGTCACGCAATGCGATGAACCGCCCTTCAGGTAAATCGTTTGCGCGGAACCATTTCTCGTAGAGCGCCAATTGCTTAGGAGCTTGCTCTCTCAAGCCATCCGGCAAATCGGGGTAGTGGTTGCCTTGCATGGGGACGCTCTTTGGTCAGGGGCGATGCGTTAGAGATACCCCGGTTCGGGCGCTAACACTGAGAGCGAAAATATCTGAGGATTTATCGACCCACACCAAATCGACGGTCGTGCCGTCAAGAACCACCCCGAATTTTCCTGAAGCTAAGGCGTTTTCCGAGGGAGGAATTTACCCCATGCTGTATCACACGTTATTCGCATAATTCGCCATTATGGAACTTTGCCTTTCTTGGCGCGAAGCGAACATCCCGCCCCCAGCCAAATGTTTCCGCGTTCCACCAAAGGCGAAATTCAAACTGAGACGTTATCCAAAAGCAGCGTGATCAAGCACGATCGTCGCTGCTCACGCCGCCTGTGACGGGTCGTCCCAGTAGCCTTCCGAACGGGCGAATCTGGCGTATTCCGCATGGACCACAGCCGGGCCGTAGAGCCGCTCGAGTCGGCGGACGACGAAATGACCACGCGCGAGACTTTGGAAGTGCTCGGTGAAAGCGACGTTAATCGCCGCGCCGCTGATCGCGCCGATGACAGGCACGGCTTGCGCGGCGGTTTTTTGCGATACGATGACTCCGAAACGCGCTCCAATCGCGCCGATCAAACGCGCGAGAGCAGGCGCCGCCTCGGTAGTGGCCTGTCGGACAGTTAGAAAGCGCGCGGCGTCCGACACGGATTTCGCGAGCACGGCGCGCAACGCCAAATAGCCGCCCTCCAAAACATTGCCTTCCGCGGAATGGCCGCCGAGCGCGAAGACTTCGAGGCAGGCGAGGGCCGCGCCTGGGTGTCGCAAGTCCTCTCCCTCGGCCTGCGCGATTTCAGCGATCGAGCGCAGCATGATCGTCGTCGACAGCGGCAGTTCAAGCGGAAGGCTGGCGAGACCGACGGCGCCGCCGACGCCGCCCGTCAGCGCCGCGAGGCGGCGGTGAATCCTTATGGAGTCCTTCCGCGGCTGGGCGTCTAGGCTCGCCAAGGCCATCTTCATCGCCGCTGCGAGAGCCTTTTGCGTTGCGGCGGCGACCGCAGTTTGTAGCCGTGGCGGCAGAGTCAGCGCGCCAAAATTGAACTGTCGGCTCGCCAGTCCGGCGAGCCGCGATGCAAAGCTCTGTCTTTCCAGCGCCACGACAGCGGACCGCAGCGCCTCGACGTCAGACTGCGACAGTCCCTGGTCCATGAGAACTGGAAGCGGATGGGAATTCGACACGGATCGCCTCGGCCTTTCGACTCATGTTAAAAATCGGACTCTTCCGAGGTCTTTGCAAGCGCTGCGAAGGTTTGACGGGGCAGCAAAGCTTGGCCGGCGACTGACTGGCTAAGTGCGCCCGCGCACAGGTTCATTCTGACAAATTGTGACATCAATCGGCTGCTGGCTGGAGCGGCGCTGTTGCTTTTTGGCGCTTGTTCTGTACTGCAAGGGCGTGCGTTTGTGGCTCCGCTTCAGGCGTTGCCGCCGCAGATTAGAGGAGGTCTAAATGCTGAAGTTTGGTTTGGGTCGCGCGCTGAGCGGCGCCTGCCTTCTGGCGCTGCTGGCGCCGGCGAGCGCGTTCGCGGGCGATCGCGTGGGTACCCTGCAGTGTCGGCTGCTGGGCAATGGCATCAGCGTTCTGGTCGAAAATCAGCAGTTGGACTGCATCTATCGCGACGACGCGGAAGGCGCGATTCCCGCCCATTACATCGGCACGCTCACCAAGGTTGGCGCGAATGTGACGATCAACGGTCCTGGCGAGCTTGCCTGGGGCGTTGTCGCCGCCACGAACCACATCGGACCTGGGGCTCTCGCCGGCTACTATGTCGGCCCCGAAGTAACGGCCAAGATCGTGGTCGGCGGCGGCGGAGCGATCCTCGTCGGCGGATCCGACAACACTTTCTCGCTGCAGCCCTTCACGATGGAAGCGGGCTCGGGCGTGGGTTGGACTGCTGGCATCGAGCGCTTGACGCTCGCCTATGTGCCGCCTCCGCCTCCGCCCATGCCGCGCCGCCGCCATATCCATCATCATCACTGGCATAGAGGCTGAGTTAGCCATCTCTAACGCGTGGCGCGCTCTAAGCCGGCGCTGAGAAACTCAGTAGCCGGTCGGTGGGAAAATCATAAAGCCTCGCGCTCTCGCGCCATTCTGGCGTCAGCAGCGCGAGGCATTTTTTTGCGAATTCATCGGGCGTTTTGAGGGTCATCGGATCTTCGCCCGGCATCGCCTGAGCGCGCATGCGCGTGCGCAGCGGACCCGGATTGGCCAGCATCACGGTGACGCCGTCACCTGCGACCTCCGACGCGTAAGTGCGGGCGATCGCTTCGAGCGCCGCCTTGGAGACCGCATAGGGGCCCCAGAACGGCTTCATTGTCGCGCGGTGCGCCGCTCCCGAGGTGATGAAGACGACGCGCCCGGCACCTGATGCGCGCAGAAGCGGGTCGAGTGAACGGATCAGCCGCCAATTCGCGGTGACGTTGACCGCCATGACGCGGTTCCAGTCCTTCGGGTCGACATGAGCAAGCGGCGACAAAGGGCCAAGCAGACCTGCATTGCCGACAAAGGCGTCGAGCTTGCCCCAGCGTTCGAACAGCGCCGCGCCGAGACGGTCGAGCGCGTCGAAGTCGCCAAGGTCGCAAGGAACGAGCGTCGCTTGGCCGCCTTGTCCGCGGATTTCGTCGTCGAGTTCTTCGAGCGCGCCTTGCGTGCGCGCCAAGGCGACGACATGCGCGCCGGCGCGGGCGAGTTCGAGCGCGAGGGCGCGACCGATGCCGCGCGACGCGCCGGTGACGAGGGCGATGCGGGGGGAGTCAGGAGTCATGATGGGCTATTCGAACAAGGAAGGCCTAAGGCCTTGGCGTACATGAATCAGCGCCCGGATAAGGACGTGGTCTCCTTCGTCGCAATAGAAAACCAAATGCGATTGGAAACGAAACTGTCGAAGGCGGGGCAAAAACCTCTTCTCTGCTGACGCCTATAGCAGGAAAGTCAGCGAGCAGTCCAAATGTGCGCTCTAATCCTGAGTAGTAGGCTTCGGCCTGGTAGGCTCCGAAATTCGCCTCTGTGTAGGCGTATATGTCGAGGAGATCGGCGCTGGCGCGGCGAGAAAGACGGAACTCAGCCACGACGCTGGTCAGCGCGGCGACGGGCTTCCGTTAGAATATCGCCCATCGTCGCCTCTGACGCAGTAGCGCTTTCAGCGTTTGCCAGAACTTCGCGAAGCCGGCGTAATTGTTCGTCTCGCGGTAGCCGTCGCCATTCTTCGACCTCCGCTTCAGTCGGCATGGCGGAGGGCATGACCGCTGACGCTTTTACTTCGCTTGCCATGGCCGTCTCTTCAACGCGATGCTCATGCCTCAACTCGCCTCCGCCAAGAGCGACAGTTGCGCGCGGTTTTCGCCAACGAGATCGGTCAGCGAGGTGGGATAGTCGCCGGTGAAGCAGTGATCGGTGAACTGCGGCCGAATAGGATCGCGGCGTTCATAGCCCATGGCGCGATAGATGCCGTCGACCGAAAGAAAGGCCAGCGAGTCGCAGCCGATATATTCGCGCATCTCCTCGAGCGTATGCGTCGCGGCGAGCAGCTTCTCCTTCTGCGGCGTGTCGATGCCGTAGTAATCCGGATTGGTGATCGGCGGTGACGAAATAAGAAAGTGAACTTCCGTGGCGCCCGCGTCGCGCATCATCTGCACGATCTTCACCGATGTCGTGCCGCGCACAATGGAATCGTCGATGAGGATCACGTGCTTTCCGGCGACGACGCAGCGATTGGCGCTATGCTTCATGCGCACGCCGAAATCGCGCGCAATCTGCGTCGGCTCGATGAAGGTCCGCCCGACATAGTGATTGCGGATGATGCCGAGCTCAAACGGGACGCCGGACTGTTGCGAATAGCCGATCGCCGCCGGTACGCCCGAGTCGGGCACCGGCACAACGACATCCGCTTCGATCGGACGTTCGCGCGCAAGCTCTGCGCCCATCGCCTTGCGCACGTCGTAGACCGGGCGCCCATGCACGATGGAGTCGGGACGGGCGAAATAGATATATTCGAAGATGCACGGACGCATCGGCTGCTGCGGAAAAGGCCGCAAGCTCTCGAGACCGTTCTCCGAAATAACGACGACCTCGCCATTCATCACATCGCGCACGAAGCGCGCGCCGATAATGTCGAGCGCGCAGGTCTCCGACGCGAGAATATATTTTCCGTTGAACTCGCCGATGACGAGCGGACGGATGCCGAGCGGATCGCGCGCGCCGATGAGCTTCTTGTTAGTCAGCGCGACGAGCGAATAGGCGCCTTCGATCGAGCGCAGCGCTTCAATGAATCGGTCGATGAGCAGCGGCTTGCGGCTGAGTGCGACGAGATGAAGAATGACCTCGGTGTCCGAGGTCGACTGGAAGATCGCGCCTTCGCGGATCAGCTCGCGCCGCAGGGTTTGCGCGTTGGTCAGGTTGCCGTTGTGAGCGACCGCGAAACCGCCCGTGTTCAGTTCCGCGAACAGCGGCTGAACGTTGCGCAGCATGGTCTCGCCGGTGGTCGCGTAGCGCACATGACCGATTGCGGCGGCGCCCGGCAGGCGCTCGATCGTGCTCTCCTGAGAGAAATGGTCGCCGACGAGCCCCAATCGGCGTTCGCCATGGAAACGGCCGCCGTCGAAAGTGACGATGCCGGCCGCCTCTTGTCCGCGATGTTGCAGCGCGTGCAGGCCGAGCGCGGCGATCGCTGCGGCGTCAGGCAAATCGAAGACGCCGAACACGCCACAATATTCGCGAAGCCGGTCGCCGTCGAGATCGTCTATCGCGTCAATCTCGCGGGATGAGGACCTCTGAAGATCCTCGGCGGCTTCCGTCATGCTTCGTCCCCCGTGACGCGCCGCCGCCCGGCAATCCGGAGCGCCCGGGCGTCGCATTCCCGTCATATGTGCCAGCGGCGGGGTCCATCCGCAAGACCATCATTCAGGCTTGTCGGCTGACTCCGGCGCGGCCTCGACCGGGCTCTCGACGTTTGCGTCGCTCGGCGCTGGCTGGATCTTTTCGGGTTCAACGTCAGCCGGAGGCTCCTCGTTCACAGGAGCGCCCTTCTTGGCCTTGATCTTGGCGACGATACTGTCGATGTCGTCAGGCAGCATTTCGCGCAGCTTCTCGCCGCCGGCGACAAGGAAGGGCTTGGCCCGCGCGTCCTTGATCCATTCCGGCTGATTCGTTTCAGGCACGAGCCAGCTATAGAAAACAAAGGCGACGACGGCGAGCAGCGCGCCGCGGACGGCGCCGAACAGGAAGCCGAGCGTGCGGTCGAGCGCGCCGACCTTCGAATCGAGAATGACGTCCGAGAGCTTCACCGTGATGAGCGAAACGGCGACCAGAGCGACGAAAAACACCGAGGCAACGGCGGCCGCCAGGGCAATCTCATCCTTGCTGATGTACGGTTTGATGTAGGGCAGGGCGAGCGGATAGAAGAAGTATGCCGCCGCCGCCGCGGCGACCCAGGAGAGGATTGCAAGGACCTCCCGGGTGAAGCCGCGCAAAAGAGCGAGCATCCCCGACACCAAAACGACGGTAATCACTGCCAAATCCAGATATGACGGCATCGCTGGCCTCTTGGTTGTTCGCCCTGAGCTCTCAACGCTTCTGAATGGGCTGTTGGCCGTCTTCCGACGGCGCTCGCACGACCCTCTCCGGAACCTGTGTCAACTTTGCGCCTCAGTCAGGCAAGTCGTTCCGGCAGGTCATTCCGGCAGGTCGGCTTTCGCACTTGCAGCCTTCTAACGCATCTTTACGCCAGTCGGAAACACTAAAGCGCAGGGTCTTTAGCCATGCGCGATCGTTTTTTCCCGCGTCGACATGCGGGCGATAGAGGCGACAAGGCCGCCAACATCCCCGCAGGGACGGATCGTCACTCCAGCGCCGCGGGCATCGTCAGAAATTTGTTGTGACTGCGGCACGACGGCGTGACGAAATCCAAGTTTTCCCGCCTCGCGCAGACGCATTCCCGGATGAATGACGGGCCGCACGGCGCCCGAAAGTCCGATCTCGCCGAAAAAGCACATGTCGGGAGGCAGCACAGCGCCCGTGAGAGATGAGACAAGCGCCGCGGCGGCGGCGAGGTCGGCGGCGGGTTCATCGGCGCGGAAGCCGCCAGCGACGTTGAGATAGACGTCGTGCATGCCAAGCTTGAGCCCGCCATGCGCCTCAAGCACGGCGAGAATCATGGAGAGGCGGTTTTGATCGAAGCCGACGACGGCGCGCCGCGGCGTGCCGAGGGACGTGGGCGCGACGAGCGCCTGAATTTCGATCAGCAGCGGACGCTGCCCCTCCATGCCGGCGACGACGGCTGCGCCCGGCGCGCCCGCGTCGCGGCCCGCAAGGAAAAGCGCGGACGGATTGGCGACTTCCGCAAGACCGAGTCCAGTCATTTCGAAAACGCCGATCTCGCCGGTCGCGCCGAATCGATTCTTGGAGGCGCGCAGCATGCGGAAATGATGCGCGCCGTCACCCTCGAAAGACAGGACCGCGTCGACCATGTGCTCGACGACGCGCGGGCCTGCGACCTGTCCGTCCTTGGTGACATGGCCGACGAGAACGATCGTCGAACCCGTTGTCTTGGCGTGGCGCAGAAGCGCCTGGGCGCTGGCGCGCACCTGCGTCACCGTTCCGGGCGCCGACTCCGCCATGTCCGTATGCATGGTCTGAATCGAATCGATAACGATCAACGCCGGACGCGCGCCTCTCGCGCAGGTCGCGAGAATGTCCTCGACCTGAGTGGCGGCGGCAAGCTCAACGGGCGCATCGGCGAGGTTGAGTCTCGCCGCGCGCAGGCGCACTTGGGCGACTGCTTCCTCGCCAGAGATATAGACGACGCGCGCGCCGCGTCGCGCCAGAGTCGCGCACGCCTGGATCAGTAGAGTGGACTTGCCGATGCCAGGTTCGCCGCCGAGCAGCAACACTGAGCCCGGAACGAAGCCGCCGCCGGTGACACGATCAAATTCGTCGAGTCCGGTGGCTATCCGGGGCGCCGGCTTGCCTTCGCCAGCGAGCCCCTCAAGTTCAAAAGCGCGACCGCGGGCGGCGCGGCGCGTGACCGCGGCGGCGCCGGCGTTCGACTCTTCAACGAGGCTGTTCCACTCGCCGCATGACTCACAGCGACCCTGCCACCGCGAAGCGACAGCGCCGCAGTTTTGACAGACATAGACCGCGCGGCTTTTGGCCATGCATGGTTGGCGCATGGCGCGCCAAGGCTTGTCAAGCAGAGATGGCGCTTATAGCGCTAAACGATCATCCGCCGTTGATTTTTGCCCGCAGCACGTTGGACGGCTTAAAGGCGACGACGAGCCGAGCAGAGATCTGAGCGCCATCGCCGGTCTTCGGATTGCGCCCCATCCGCTCTTTTTTGGCCCGCACTGTGAACGCGCCGAAAGATGAAAGCTTGACGTCTTCGCCGGCGACGATGTGCTGGAAGATCTCTTCGAGCACCATTTCCACATATTTCGCGGAGTCGGCTCGCGGCGTCCCCACACGCCGATGAACCGCTTCGGCGAGATCAGAGCGGGTCAGCGTCCTGACAATGCGCTTTTCTTTCGCCTCGCCGTTCGGCTTACCGATTCCGTCGCCCTGGGCCATCTTCAGCCTACTGTTCTTCAAATCCCGACAGCGGCGGGCGGTTCGGAGCGGAAGCGACAGGGCTCTATAGGTCGCGCTCTACGCTCCGTGGCGCACTGCGGGAGATTCGCCTACCTTGTCGGAATTTTTCAGAATTGGGTATGGAAGGCAAGCGCATCTTGTATTCCTGCGCAAATAATTCTTTGCAATATTTGGGTTTAAGTGAAATGTTATTGTATTACGCGATGTTACCAGCGTATCAGCGCCGATCCCCACGTAAAGCCGCCGCCGACCGCTTCGAGCATGACAAGATCGCCCTGCTTAATCCGTCCGTCCGCCGTTGCGACGGCCAGCGCCAGCGGAACGGAGGCCGCTGAGGTGTTGCCGTGCAAATGCACGGTGGCGACGATCTTTTCCGGAGCGATGCCGAGCTTCTGCGCGGACATATCGATGATTCGCCGATTGGCCTGATGCGGCACGAACCAGTCGAGGTCTTCAGGCGTCAGTCCCGTGGCCGCAAACGCGTCCTTGACGACGTCGGTGACATGCCCGACCGCGAAGCGGAACACTTCCTTGCCTTCCATGCGCAGATGGCCGACGGTCTGCGTCGCCGAAGGGCCGCCGTCGACATGTAGCTTCGCACGGTGGCGTCCGTCCGAACGCAGATGCGTCGTCAACACGCCGCGCTCGTCGATCCCGCCCTGAGACGGTCGCGCTTCGAGAATCATCGCGCCAGCGCCGTCGCCAAACAGCACGCAGGTCGTGCGGTCGGTCCAATCGATGATCCGTGAAAACGTCTCGGCGCCGATTACGAGCGCGCGCTTGTGCGAACCTGAACGCAGAAATTTTTCCGCAGTGGCGACCGCGAAGACGAATCCGGAGCACACGGCCTGCAGATCGAAGGCCACGCCATGCGCAATGCCGAGCGCTGCTTGAATTTGCGTCGCGGTCGAAGGAAAGGTCCAGTCCGGCGTCGACGTCGCGACGACGATCAGGTCGATGTCATCCGCGCTGACGCCGGCGTTGGCGAGCGCCGCGCGCGCGGCCTTTTCGCCGAGCATCGACGTCGTCTCGCCTTCGGCGGCGATATGACGCTCCTTGATGCCGGTGCGCTGGACAATCCACTCGTCGCTCGTGTCGACGAGCTTGGCCAATTCGTCATTGGTGAGCGTTTTCTCGGGCAGATAAGCGCCGACGCCGAGAACGACCGAGCGCAGTTGCGGAATGCTTGTCGTCACTGAGCGGTTTCCCGGGGAGGACTAATCGAATCGGCGCCGTCCTGTTCCCCGAGCCTGTGCGCCAGCGCGACGGTGTCGCGAATACGATTGAGCAGGTCGCTGCCGGCCATTTCATGGCCGATCTCGACAGCCCGGGCGAAGCCGACTGAATCGGCGCCGCCGTGGCTCTTGATGACGATGCCTTCAAGCCCGAGAAAGACGCCGCCGTTCGTCGCCCGCGTGTCCATTTTGGCGCGCAGCTCGCGAAAGGCGCCGAGCGCCAAAAGATAGCCGAGCTTGGCGAGCAACGTGCCGCCCATCGCCTCTTTGAGATAGGCGGCGATCTGCGCAGCCGTTCCTTCGGCGGTCTTAAGGGCGATATTGCCGGTAAAGCCCTCGGTGACGACCACGTCGACGACGCCCTTGCCGATGCCGTCGCCCTCGACGAAGCCGCGATAGTCGAAGCCTGGCAAAGCGAGGTCGCGCAGCTTGGTCGAGGCGGCCTTCACTTCCTCGATGCCCTTGATTTCCTCGGTGCCGACGTTGAGGAGACCCACAGTCGGACGCTCAAGTCCCAGGATCACTCGCGCCATCGCCGCGCCCATGATCGCAAGATCGACCAAATGGCTGGCGTTGGCGCCCATCGACGCGCCGACGTCGAGCACGACGGATTGGCCGCGCAGCGTCGGCCACAGGCAGGCGAGGGCGGGCCGATCGACACGCGCCATTGTATGCAGGCAGATTTTCGCCATGGCCATGAGGGCGCCGGTATTGCCGGCGGAAATCGCGACGTCGGCGTCGCCCTTCTTGACGGCCTCGATCGCGAGCCACATCGACGAGACCCGGCGGCCGTAGCGCAGCGCCTGGCTCGGCTTGTCGTCCATGCGGATCGAAACGGCGGAATGGCGCACTTCGGCGCAATCGGCGAGGCGCGGATGCCGTTCAAGTTGAGCGCGGATCGCCGGCTCGTCGCCGATCAGAAGGAAGCGGCTGTTGGGACGCCGTTCGAGCGCGCTGGCCGCGCCCGCTATGGTCACCTTCGGACCGAAATCGCCGCCCATCGCGTCGAGCGCGATCCGAACAGTTTGCGGCATTTATCAAGTTTCTCCCGACTGCGCGCCCGATCCGCGGTCTTAAATTATTGACCGGCTTTTGTGACGCGTCCGAGAAGCGCGTCCGCGCTCTCGCCCCCGCGGGCGACTTGCCATTTGCTGGCCATGCGCGCAAGTGCCTATGATGTCTCGCCTCACTCGCCGCGCGGCTTGAGCCGCCGCAGCGCGGCGAAAGGCGAGATCTTGCGTGATCCGTCGTCAGGCTTGGGCTCGACGAAATGCGCCCCCGGCTTGCGGGGATAGGGATCGAGCGCCAGCGTAAAGAACTCCGAGATAACGGCGCCGAGATCAACGCCGCCGCCGATCAACGGGTCTGGCGGATCCTCATCCAGGGTAATTTCGGTCGACTCCTCGTGGCGCCGTCGGCTGCGTGGAGTCTCGTCCAGAGGCGGCGCAAAGCGCATGTGGATGGGCTCAACAATCTCCGAGTCGAATTCCTCTAGAGTGGCGACGCAGGTTTGCCTGATGCGGGCGCGCAATTCGCCGTCGATCTCCAGCCCGTCCCCGCGCCATCGCCGCGCGCGCAGCTCGGCGTGAAGCGCGTGGACCGCCGGCAACGCATTATGCCGCGCCAACGACGCGCATTCGGCCGGCGTCGCGTCGATATCGAGGTCGAGGCCTTCGGGCGGCACGTCGGAAAGCGCGAGACGGCGCGTCAATGGCGGATGCGCTTCAAAAGCTTCGTTCATCGCGTCGCCTCCTGCTCGCCTCATTCCTTCAACCAAATATGTGCGCCGACGCACAGACGCCAGCGCGGCGCGATGCAAGAAGCGCTGTCTTGCTTTCGCTGCGTCCGAAGATTACGGATTTGGCGACGAATGATCGACCGGGCGCGGGCGCTCCGGCACAAGATTGCGGAGATTTTCATGGCGCAGACCTTGCGCAGCGTTTTTCGTGTGGCGGCCATCGCCAGCATTGCCGTCGGGCTTTCGGGCTGCCTTGGATATGAGGGCGTCGTCAATCGCGGCGCCGTTCTCGATTCGCGCAGCACCTCGCAAGTCAAGCCCGGCATGTCGGCGCAGCAGGTGATGTCGACGCTTGGCACGCCATCGACGACGTCCACGGTCGGCGGCGACGCTTGGTATTACGTCAGCCAGCGTATTGAGCGGTCATTCGCCTTCATGCCGCAGAACATTACCGATCAGCGGATATATGCGGTATATTTCGACAAGTCGAAAAAGGTCCAGCGCGTCGCCGATTACGGCATGGAAGACGGCAAGCCGATCGACTTTATCTCGCGGACGACCCCCACCGCCGGCCCGGAATATCATCTGCTCCAGGGCATGCTCTCCAAAGTGACAAATCTCTTTTAGGGACGCGAGCTTTGCTTTTCGGGACATCGTTCACGCGCGCCGGCCGTTCGGCTGATGGCGCCATTGTGGCGGCCATGGCCCGTTCATCTACGGAAGTCATTGTAAAGCAAGGACTGACGTGCGATTGCGCGATTGCGGCGCTATCGCGATTGTGGCGCAATCATGGCCTCAGGCGCCGATCTTTCGCCCTGCCTCGCAGGTAACCTTCTGTTTACGCAAACTTTGCGTAAATGTGGAGAACCCGCCAAGCATGACGGTTACGCTGACGAACGCTCCGCCGCCTTCGAAAGGTAAGAAGACTGCGCCGCCTCGTTCACGCCGGCGGTCCAAGGGTTCGCCCCGACGGGGTCTGTCGGGCTTCCTTCTCGATCATTCCTGTTCTCCTCTGTTGCGCGCGCTCTGCGTTGCGACCTTTCTCTCTGTGCTCGCTGTATTGGCGATGACCTCCGAACGTGAGGACGCGCCTCGTCCGGAGCGAACCGCCCGCGCCACGCGCCTCCGCGCCGCCGGGTTCCCGCTGGCCGCGCTGACGACGGAAACGGTCGAAGACGACACGGCGCTCGACTCGGACTTCTCTCTGGAGCAGGCGGCGCTCACCTGGTCGCACCGTCTTGACGACGACAATTTCTCAGACCCGCCTGGCGTAATGCGGTTCGGCTCGGTCAAGGTGCAGCAGTCGATCGTCGAGCACGTCGTCAAGGCCGCTCAGACGACGGAAATGGATCCGGCGCTCCTCATGGCGATCGCCGACAAGGAATCAAATTTCTCCTCGACGGCGAAGGCGCGGACGTCGTCTGCGAGCGGCCTTTTCCAATTTGTCGAGAAGACGTGGTTTAAGGCGATGAAAACCTTCGGCTGGCGTCACGGCCACGGCGATACGGCGGCGGCGATCGCGAGCGACGAGGGGCCGCGAGTCAGCGGCCAGAAGCGGGCGCAAATCCTCAATTTGCGCAACGACCCATATCTTTCAGCCGCTCTCGCCGCGGAAATGCTGAAGAAGGATAGCGCCAGGATCGCTGAAAAGATCGGCCGTCCGCTGACCTCGGGCGAGACCTATCTCATCCACTTCCTGGGTCCCGACGACGCCGAGCGCTTCATGAAAACCGTGGAAGAGGCGCCGCACACGTCTGCGGCGGCGCTGCTCCCCAGGCCCGCGCGCGCTAATAAGCCGATCTTCTATGAGCAGCAGGGCCGCCGGCTCAAGGTTCGCTCAGTCCAACAAGTGCATGAAGCCTTCGAGACGATGATGGATAAGCGCACCAGCCGCTACGAGGACGTTGCGGCAAAGCTTCCCGCAGGCGCCACCGCCTACGTGGAGTGAGTAGTGAGTAGCGCAACTCACTATTCACCTCACTTTCCAAGCATCAGGTCGAGGTTTTGCACCGCCGCGCCGGCCGCGCCCTTGCCTAGATTGTCGAGCCTCGCGACAAGCAGGGCATGACCGCGCGCCTCATTGGCGATGACGAAGATTTCCATGTCGTCAGTCCCGTTTAGCGCCAGCGCGTCGAGCTTGCCGCATGCGGGAGGGGGCGCGAGCCGGACATGTTTCGCGTCGGCGTAGTGGCGCGCATAGGCGTCTTCCAAATCTCCAGCCTTGGGTTTGCCGGGCAAAGCGTCAAGCACCAGCGGAATCGAGACGAGCATGCCTTGGCGGAAATTGCCGACGGAGGGCGCGAAAAGCGGCCGCTGCGTGAGCTTTCCATACGCCATGATCTCCGGCACATGCTTATGCTCGAGGCCGAGCGCATAAAGCTCGAACGCCGGCGCCTTGCCGCTCTCATAGGCCTCGATCATCTGCCTGCCGCCGCCCGAATAGCCTGAGACGGCGTTGATCGTCAGCGGCTGGGCCGGCCGGACGAGCCCGGCGTCGACGAGCGGTCGAATGAGCGCGATTGCGCCGGAGGCGTAGCAACCGACATTCGCCACCCGGCGGCTACTGGCGATCGCCGCCGCCTGGTCCTGGCAGAGCTCAGCGAAGCCGTAGACCCAGCCTTCCGCGACGCGATGGGCGGTGGAGGTGTCGAGCACTCTTGGGCCTTGGCCGCCGAGCGCGTCGCAGAGGGCGACGGTTTCCTTGGCCGCGTCGTCCGGCAGACAGAGAATGGCGATATCGACGGAAGCGAGAATGTCGCGCTTGGCGGCGACGTCCTTGCGCTTTTCCTGCGGGAGCGCGACGAGCGTGATGTCCGGGCGCCCGGCGAGCCGCTCGCGGATTTCGAGCCCGGTGGTGCCGGCGTCGCCGTCGATGAATATCTTCGTCATGGCACGCATCTAGTCGATTTGGATGAAGAGAGAAAGTTTTGCGCCAAGAACCGTCTGGCGATTTTGACGCGCGTTGCGCGCCATCCTATAGCGCGGCGGGAAGGTTCTGGCAGTCGCTTCGGCGTCGCGCCATTTATCGGTGGGACCGTGGTCGACAGTCCGTGCATAAAAATTTGCGAACTCAATCAGGACGAGATTTGCGTCGGCTGCGGCCGTACGCGCGCCGAGATCGCCGGTTGGATGTCGATGTCTGAATCGCAAAAGGCCAAGGTCGTCGAATTGGCAAAAAAGCGCAGATCCACAAGGGCCCGCAGCCAACTGGAGCCATCAAATAATCGCTAAAAGAGATTGGCGCCGGCCTGCGAGTCCCCTACCTTTGCATCTATGGGCGAAGTTAGTCGCGCCCGCTTCCAAAAGGAGGAGCGGTCATGGCGAAACAGGTCGCGGAAAGAGACGGCGCATTGAAGACCTATGCGCTCAGGCTTGTGGACACAGTTTACGACGCATCGGTCTATTCGGTGATCGGCTACAGCGCGCTGTTGGCGATGCTCGCGGTCATCGCCGTGGCGATCTGCATGAAGCTGATTTACGTGCCAGAATTTCATCCCTGGTAGCTGCGCCAGTTTGCCAAAGCGCTTGCTGATCGTCGCGCATGCGCCGTCGCGCAATACCGAGCGGCTTCGGGATGCGGTTATCGCCGGCGCGCGTTCGCCGGAGGTCGAGGACGTCGAAGTCGAGGCGCTCAGCCCTTTTGTCACGACGCCCGATCATGTTCTCGCCGCTCAGGCGGTCATTCTCGGAACGACCGAAAATCTCGGCTACATGAGCGGCGCGCTCAAGGACTTCTTCGACCGATGCTATTATCCGTTGCTGGAGCGCGCCCAGGGCATGCCTTATGCGCTTTACATCCGCGCCGGTCATGACGGGACCGGAACGCGGCGCGGCGTCGAGACGATCGTGACGGGCCTGCGCTGGCGCGCGATACGCGAGCCGCTCATTTGTCGCGGCGAATGGCGCGAAGATTTCATCGACGAAGGCCGCGAACTGGGGATGTTCGTGGCGGCCGGCCTCGACGTGGGGGCGATTTGAGGCGATCAAGCCATCGTCTATAAAAATCTGCGGGAAGTTTGCCCGGCGCGTAAATGAGGGCTTGGTCCGGCAGAGCGAATGCAGCGAAGCGAAGAATTTCTCGGCCAACCACGCGGGCTCGCCTTTCTCTTCGCATCCGAAATGTGGGAGCGCTTTTCCTATTACGGCATGCGGGCGCTGCTCGTCCTCTATATGGTCGAATATCTTTTGACGCCGGAGCATATGAACGCGGCGTTCGGCCTTAATGAATTGAAGCGTGGGCTCGAAACGCTTTCCGGTCCGCTCGCCTCTCAGCCTTTCGCCTCGCAAATCTATGGGCTCTATACGGGCCTCGTTTATCTCATGCCGATCCTCGGCGGGTTGATTGCCGACCGCTGGCTCGGTCGCACGCGCACGATCGTCATCGGCGCGGCGTCGATGGCGGCCGGACATTTCATGATGGCCTACGATTCCCTGTTCTTAATCGCGATGCTTCTCATCGCGTCTGGCTGCGGCTTCTTCAAGCCAAACATCTCGACGCAGGTCGGCGAGCTTTACGCGCCGACGGACGTTCGTCGCGACCGCGCCTATTCGATCTTCTATGTCGGCATCAATATCGGCGCTTTCTTCGCGCCGCTCGTTTGCGGAACGATCGGGGAGACGATTGGCTGGCATTTTGGCTTCGCCTGCGCGGGCGTCGGCATGGTCATCGGCCTCGCCACTTATTTGATTGGACTCCCTGGTCTGCCGCCGGAGCCGTCTCGTAACGATAGGCGCAAACCGACGCCGCAGACGCACGCCCATTTTCGCAGGTCCCTGTTCACGCTTCTGTTGCTCTTTGCGCCCTCGGCGCTTTTCTGGGCGGCCTTCGAGCAGCAGGGCAATACGATCGCGCTCTGGGCCGCTCAATCGACGGATCGCGGCCTCGATGTCTTCGGATGGCGCGCCGAACTTCCGGTGACATGGTTTCAGGCCTTCAATCCGCTGATGATTTTCCTCTTCACGCCGCCGCTCGTCTCTCTATGGGCCTGGCTCGCGCGGTTCGGGCGCGAGCCTTCGACGATTGGTAAAATGACGTTGGGCTGTCTTGGCGTCGCGGTGAGTTATGGCGTCATGGCGCTCGCTGCTTGGACGAGCGACGGCGGCAAGGCGAACTGGCTTTGGCTGCTCGCTTATTTTGCCATCATCACCGTTTCGGAGCTGCACTTCTCGCCAATCGCCTTGTCGCTTGTTTCGCATGTCGCGCCTCAAGGCTCGCGCTCGGCGCTGATGGGTTTTTGGTTCACCTCGATGTTTCTCGGCAATCTTATGGCGGGATGGCTCGGCAGTTTTTGGTCAAGCGTCCCAAACCTATATTTCTTTCTGCTCATGGGCGCGCTCGGCGTCGTCGGCGCGTTGATCGTCGAAGCGGCGCGGCGGCCGCTTAGCGGCCTCATGCCTTCCTGCGAGGCGAGCGTCGGACAATGGGAGCGACTTTCATGAAGAGAATTGCCTGTTTGATTGCGTCAGTCGTCGTGGCGCAGCAGATTTTTGTCGCGAACGCCGACGCCAAGCCGGCGAGATGCGTCGTGATCGGCGCCGGCATGACGCCCTATAAGGGTAAGTGCGATTTTTCGGCTGACGATGGCGGCGGCAGCTTTTCGATTACGCCAACCGGAGAGCCCGCATTTGGAGGCGCGACGGTGATCAACGTCTCCGTCATTTCGCCGGGCGTCGCTGAAGTGCGAGGACTGACCCGCGACGGCATCAACTCCCGTTGGGGAGAAGCGAAGCGCTCTAAAACCGATCCCGCCTGTTGGGTCGGGAGCGATTTCAAGATTTGCGTCTACTGACGCCCTTCGACAGCGTGCCAAAACAAAAGCGGCGCCGAAGCGCCGCTTTGAAATCTTCGATCCCGAAGGACGCGAAGCTTAGCGCTTCGAGAACTGGAAGCTGCGGCGGGCTTTGCGCTTGCCGTATTTCTTGCGCTCGACGACGCGTGAGTCGCGCGTCAGGAAGCCTTCCTTCTTGAGCGCGGGACGCAGTTCCGGCTCGTAATTGGTCAGCGCCTTGGCGAGCCCATGCCGCACCGCGCCGGCCTGACCCGAAAGTCCGCCGCCCGCGACCGAAACGACGAGGTCATATTGACCGGTGCGCTTGGCCACGACGAGCGGCTGCGCGAGGATCATCCGCAGAACGGGACGCGCGAAATAGGCCTCGATGTCGCGGCCGTTGACGGTGATCTTGCCGGCGCCGGGCTTCACCCAGACGCGCGCGACGGCGTTCTTGCGCTTGCCGGTCGCATAGGCGCGGCCCTGCTTGTCGAGCTTCTGCACATAGCGCGGCGCTTCCGGCGCCGGGGCGACATTCGCCTGCAGATCGGAAAGCGAGGAAAGAGTGGTCTCGGCCATGATCAGGCGCTCCGGCTATTCTTGGCGTTGAGGGCGGCGACGTCAAGCGACTGCGGATTTTGCGCCGCATGCGGATGTTCGGCGCCTTTGTAGACTCGCAGATTGCCGAGCTGCTTGCGGCCCAGGGGACCGCGCGGCAGCATGCGCTGCACGGCCTTCTCGAGAACGCGCTCGGGGAAGCGCCCCTCGAGAATGAACTTCGCCGAGCGTTCCTTGATGCCGCCGGGAAAGCCGGTGTGATGGTGATAGACCTTCTGGTCGCGCTTGCGGCCGGTCAGAACCACTTTGTCGGCGTTGATGACGACGATGTTGTCGCCATCGTCCATATGCGGCGTGAAGCTCGCCTTGTGCTTGCCGCGAAGCCGCAGCGCGATGATCGTCGCGAGGCGGCCGACGACGAGCCCGGAGGCGTCGATCAGCACCCACTTCTTTTCGATGTCGGCGGGTTTCGCCGAATAGGTTTTGCCAAACATGGGATGGGAATTCCGTTTGAACAGTGCGTTCGGATGGGCAGGGGATAGGGGATGGAACAGGGCAGGTCAAGTGGTTTGTGTTATCGAGAGTGGCCATTATCCCTTGTAATCTCAGGCAACTCCTTTGTGCGGTATCATAATACCGAAATTAGAATTTGCGACTTGCCGCGTTCCGGAAGGCCTCTTATTCTTACTTTGTCTTACTTTCTGAGATCGAAGGCTTGTGATGGGCGCTGCTGACAAACGAAGAGTTCGGCTCTCGACAAAGGGACAGGTCGTGCTCCCCAAATCAATCCGTCAACGCCGAAATTGGGAGTCCGGCGCGTCCTTGACGATCGAGGAGACTCCGGAAGGAGTCCTGCTCAAGGAAGCTTCCCTCTTCGCGCCGACGAAGCTGGAAGATGTCTTCGGCATGCTTGCCCACTCAGGGCCGCCGAAATCCATCGAAGAGATGGACGCAAGCGTTCTCGCCGAAGCGAAGCGTCGCAATGCTGGCGATTGATACGAATGTCGTCGTTCGTCTGTTGACTGGAGACCATCCGCAACAGTCGGCGAAGGCGAAAGAGCTTTTCGAGCGAGAAACAATCTTCGTCGCGCTCACCGTGCTGCTCGAAACCGAGTGGGTGTTGCGTAGCGCTTACGGATTTCAGCCGGCCCGTCTCGTAGTCGCTTTGCGGGCATTCGCCGGTCTGCGCAATGTGGCGATCCAGGATCCGCCCGCCTTGGCGAAAGCGCTGGACTGGGCCGAGCGAGGGATGGATTTCGCTGACGCCCTTCATCTTGCGCAAGCCGGCGATTGCGACGGCTTTGTCAGCTTCGACGGGCGCCTCGCCAAAGCGGCGAGACGCGCCAGCGCTGAAAAAGTACTGAGTCTGTGAAGCTTACTGATGCAGCGCTTCGCCATGCAAAGCACGTCGAGGCTCTCGCGTCGCCATGATGCGTGCGAGCTGTCTTTACGCTCGATTTACGAAATCACAGGGGCGGCATGATCTCCGGCTTGTTGTTCGGAAACTTCGCGATCACCTCTTCGCTGACATTCAAATGCTGCGCGACCATCGCCGGCGGCGTATGGGTCAGCCAATCAGACAGTGAGACGTCGGCGAAATAGGGACTGCGGAAGACTTCCAGAAACTGCAGATCCGTATCGCCGACGTTTTTGATGTAGTGGCCGTTGCTGCGCTTCACATAGCCGATGTCGCCGGGATTGAAGTCCATGGTCACCGCTTTCGGTCCGGTGTCGAACACGGTCATGCGGCCTTTGCCCTTGATCCAATATTGCCACTCGTCGGCGTTCGGGTGCCAATGCAATTCGCGCAAAGCGCCGGGACGCAGCGTCACAAGCGCCGCGGCGATGGTCTTCGAAACATGGAAATTATTGCTGTCGGCGACGCGCACTTCGCCGGCCTTCGATTGGCGTATGGGCGCGCTGGAGCCCAGCGAAAAGGTGAATGGGTGCGGCGGCGCGCCGGCTTTGGTCTTCACGGAATCGCGGTCGGCGTTCAGCGATCCGGGTATCTTGCCCTGAAAGATGTAAAGCTGGTGAAGCGGAATTTTTGCGAACGTCTCAGCGGGAACGCCGAAATTCTCAGCGAGAATTTCCGGTGGCGTATGCGCCATCCAGTCCGTCAGCAGCAACGTGTTATATTCAGTCGCCTTGCCGTCGTCGAAACAGAGAATGAATTCGCAGCCGTCTGGTCCAAGACCTTGCAATGAATGCGGCAGGCCGGCGGGAAAATACCAGAGATCGCCTTCCTTCACGTCGGCGACATAGGGTCGGCCCATTTCGTCGAGCACGGTGACGCGGCAATTGCCGTACGACACAAATCCCCACTCAGCGGCGAGATGCCAATGCATTTCTCTGATGCCGCCGGCCGTGAGCCGCATGTCGACGCCGGAAATCTCTTCCGCAATCGCAAAATCAGCCTGCGTCACCTGTCGCGCCCAGCCGCCATTCTGCACGCGTTTGGGCGCATTGTTGAACGATGCCCAGAACATCGGCATGTCGCTGACGTCGGTCGGCGGCGGAAATTGCGCTGAGGGGAATTGATTGCCGATCGCCGGATTTTGCGGGCCGGGGTCAGTGAGGCTCGCGGGATTGTCCTTTGTGTTGATCGCGCCCTGCGGCGGTTCGTCGGGGTTTCCGAATGTTGCGGCCGCGCTTCTTTCCATCGTAGCCGCGATCATCGCGCCGCTGGCGGTCGCGGACAAAATGTCTCTGCGCGAAATTTTCGACATCGAAGGAGCCTTTCAGATTTCGTCAGTTGAAGCCTGCAACGAAACCTAATTGCGCCAGTCGAAAATTAAACGTGAGCTCGAAAAAAAATCCTCCTGCGGCTTGCTATCCGGAAACAGCATGATGATAAGCGGAAAATTTATGCCGCTTCGCGCCAAAGTTATTGATGCAGCGCCTCCCCGTGCAGGGCGATGTCGAGACCTTCGCGCTCGTCGTCGGAATTGACGCGCAACGTCGTGATCCGCGAGACGATTTTCAGCGTCGCCAAGGTGCCGATCACGCACCAGACGATGGTGACGAGCACGCCGATCGCTTGCACGAGAAGCTGATGCGGGTCACCCTCCAGCAATCCGGCCACGCCGGGATCGTTTCCTGAAGCGGTGATGGCGCGCGTGGCGAAAACGCCGGCGAACAGCGTGCCCATGATGCCGCCGACGCCATGTACGCCAAAGACGTCGAGCGTGTCGTCGTAGCGGAACTTGTGTTTCGCGACCGTGCAGAACCAGTAGCAGACGCCGCCGGCGATCAGCCCGATGACGACGCCATGCCACGGCATGATATAGCCAGAGGCCGGCGTGATCGTGCCAAGGCCAGCGACGGCGCCCGAGATGACGCCAAGCACCGAAGGCTTGCCGCGCTGGAGCCATTCCAGCCCGCTCCACACCAGCGCGCCGGCGCATGCGGCAAGATGCGTCGCGACGATGGCGAAGACGGCGCGGGAATTCGCGGCAAGCGCTGAGCCGCCGTTAAAGCCAAACCAACCGACCCAGAGCAGCCCCGTTCCCACAACGGCGAGCGAGAGATCGAAGGGCGAGAGGTTTTCGCGTCCGAAACCAACACGATTTCCGAGGACGAGCGCGCAGACGAGGCCGGCGACGCCGGCGTTGATATGCACGACGGTGCCGCCGGCGAAATCCAGTAGGCCCATCTTCTGCAAAAAGCCGCCGCCCCAGACCCAATGCGTCGAAGGCACATAGACGATAAAGAGCCACAACGCGCAAAACAGCATGAAGGCCGAGAATTTCATGCGTTCGGCGACGGAGCCGGCGACCAGCGCGCAAGTGATGACCGCGAAGGTCATCTGATAAATCATGAACAGGATCTCGGGGATGGTCTTCGCGAAGGGGCTGACCGTGTCGAGGCCGATCCCTGCGAGAAGCGCGCGCGACGCGTCGCCGATAACGGCGCCATCGCCGCTGAAGGCGAGGCTGTAGGCGACGCCAATCCAGAGCAGCGAGACAAGAGCCGTGGCGATGAGGCTCTGCGCCATGGTGGCGAGAACGTTCTTTTTGCGCACCATGCCGCTATAGAAGAGCGCCAGACCCGGCAGCGTCATCATCAGCACAAGCGCAGTCGCGGCGATCATGAAGGCTGTGTCGGCGGCGTCGATCTTCATGGCGCCTTCCTGCGCGAGGGCAGGGTGAGAGATAATGAGCGTCACGAGTGCTGCCGCCGCTCCCAAAATCATGCGGCGCAATGCGCCGCCCTCATGCTGAGGAGCGCCTGAAAGGCGCGTCTCGAAGCGCGAGGGCGAGAGATACGGCGCGGGCGGATTTCCTCGCCCTTCGAGACGCCCGCGTTGCGGGCTCCTCAGGATGAGGAAATCCTCGCTCGACACGCGCGCAAACGAGTTGTGCATCGCTTGATCCTGATTGATGATTGGAGAAGGCGCTTAGAGCGCGTCGGAATCGGTTTCGCCGGTGCGGATGCGCATGGCGCGCTCCAGCGGCGAGACGAAGATTTTGCCGTCGCCGATATGACCGGTGTAGGCGGCGAGTCGGATCGCCTCTAGGGCCCGATCGACGAGGGCGTCGGGCAGCGCGACCTCGATCTTAATCTTGGGCAGGAAGGAGACGATATATTCCGCGCCCCGATAGATTTCGGCGTGGCCCTTTTGGCGGCCATAGCCTTTCACCTCGGTCGCGGTCATTCCGTGCGCGCCAATTTCCGTCATCGCCTCGCGCACCTCGTCGAGCTTGAAGGGTTTGATGATGGCCGTGATGATCTTCATTTGCGCAGTCGTGCCCTCAAGAGTGGCGAAGTGAGCGTCGGCTCAGCAATTGGCGTGCCATATTGCGCATAAAATAATCGTTTTGCATCTTAGCGCCGCTCCCGGTCCTGGCCACTCCTGAGGCGCCATTCGGTTAATTTTTGTACACTTTGAGTAAATCTTTGGCGGCGGCGGAGCTGGCGCCATGCCCCCGAAGCGCCAAGCCCCTTGATATCGGCGAGTCTTTCGCTTTTGTGTGAAGCGCCCCGAGGGAGACAAGCACGACCTGTCGGCGCAAAGAAAGCAGCGGAACGAATGAAGCTTGAAGACTGGTCGCCTGAAGCCACCGCCATCGACTTCGTCAGCAAGGAAGATTGGCCCGAACGCCGCGCGAAACTCCCCGAACCGACAGCGCATCTTGCGGACCTGGCGGCATTTGAGGCGAAGCCGGGGACGATCTTCTTCGCGCCGGACGTCGAAGGCGCGCCGCGCGTCTTCTTCGGCGTAAAGGCCAAAGAGCCCAAAGCGCGCGATCCGTTTTTCGCTGGAATGCTTGCGACGGCGCTGCCTGCGGGGCTCTACCGGCTCGGCGAAGGCGTTGAGGCGCCGGAGCAGGCGGCGCTCGCCTTCCTTCTCTCGGCCTATTTGTTCTCGCGCTACAAAGCGCCAAAGAGCGAAGCGCCGCGTCTGTGCGCGCCGCAGGGCGTCGACCGTGCGCGCATCGAACGCGTCGCAGCCGCCGTTGCTCTGGGGCGCGATCTCATCAATACGCCGACGAATGACATGGGGCCAGAGGCGCTCGCCGAAGCTGCGCTCGCTCTCGGCGCGAAACATGGCGCCAAAACCCGCGTCATTGTCGGCGACGCGCTGCTTGCGGAAAATTTTCCCTTGATCCACGCCGTCGGCCGTGCGGCGGACCAGGCGCCGCGGCTCGTCGAATTCGAGCACGGCCCCGACGACGGATTGCGGGTGACGCTTATCGGCAAGGGCGTTTGTTTCGATACGGGCGGGCTCGACATCAAGCCTTCGAGCGCGATGGCGCTGATGAAGAAGGACATGGGCGGCGCGGCGACGGCCCTGTCGCTTGCGGCGATGCTGCTTGATGGGAAAACGCCTGTCCGCTTGCGCGTCCTTCTGCCGATCGTTGAAAATTCGATCTCCGCTCAGGCGTTCCGTACGAGCGACGTTTACCGCAGCCGCAAAGGGCTGACTGTCGAAGTCGGCAACACCGACGCAGAAGGCAGACTCATTCTTGCCGACGCGCTCGCCTATGCCAGCGAAACGACGCCCGACCTGCTGTTCGATTTCGCCACTCTAACGGGCGCCGCACGCGTTGCGCTCGGTCCCGAACTTCCGCCATTCTATACCGGAGATGACGCGCTCGCCGATGAGATTGCCGCAAAGGCCGCCGCCGTGAACGATCCAGTATGGCGAATGCCCCTATGGGACAATTACGACAGCGGCCTCGACGGCAAAATCTCCGATCTCGTCAATGTGACGAGCGGTTCCTTCGCCGGATCGATCACAGCTGCGCTATTCTTGAGGCGTTTCGTCGCCGATCCCATGCGCTGGGCGCATTTCGACGTCTACTGCTGGAATCCTTCGACGAAGCCTGGCCGTCCGGAAGGCGGCGATGTGCAAGCGGCGCGTCTCCTTTATGATTTGATCGAGGCCCGCGCCGAGCAAGGGAAAGCGACGTCGTGAGCGAGAATTTCGACCGGCGGCTGACGCCCGCCCGCCCCGAAATCGCCGCGGCCTATCTCAAGGGCCGCGTGACCGCCGACCGCTACGTGGAAGGCGTGGCGATGGAGGTGAGGGACTGCGTCGTCGATCTTCGGCGGGAGCCCCGACCGGACGCCGCCGTGGACACCCAGGCGATCTATGGCGAGCGCGTCACCGTTTACGATGAAGAGGAGGGTTGGGCCTGGGCGCAGCTCGCGCGCGACAATTATGTCGGCTGGATCGCCGCTAATACGCTATGGCGCGAATTGAGTGCGCCGACGCATCGAGTCTGCGTTCCGCGAACCTTCATTTATCCGGGTCCAAACATCAAATTGCCGCCGCTCAACGCGCTGCCGCTCGGCGCCGAAGTCGCGATCGCCGAAGAGCGCGACGGTTTTTGCGTGACGCCGGAACTCGGATTCATCTATCGCAAACATCTCGTCTCGCGTGAGACGAAGGCGCCCGACTTCGTCGCCGTCGCCGAGACGTTGATCGGCGCGCCTTATCTCTGGGGCGGCAAATCCTGGCTTGGCGTCGATTGCTCGGGATTGCTGCAGGTTTCGTTGCTAATGGCGGGGGTCAAGGCGCCGCGCGACACTGACATGCAGGAAGCCGCACTCGGCGCGCCGATCGCGCAAGGCGACACGCTCATGCGCGGCGATATCGTGTTCTGGAAGGGCCATGTCGGCGTCATGCGCGACGCCGCGACGCTGCTTCACGCCAACGCCACGCATATGCAGGTCACGAGCGAGCCGCTTGATGTCGTGCGCACGCGTAACGAGGCGGGGGGAGCGGGGCCGGTGACGAGCGTCAAGCGCTTGGCGAAGGAAGGTTCGCACATAGCATGACGAAGAGGCTTTATCTTGATGATCTTCGCGTCGGTCATCGCCTGCGTTCAAAGAGCGTCACGATCAGCGCTGAAGACATTATCCGCTTCGGCCGCGACAATGACCCGCAATATTTTCATCTCGACGAAGAGGCGGCGAAAGACAGCATGTTCGGCGGGCTTGTCGCCAGCGGCTGGCAGACGGGCGCGCTCAGCATAAGGCTCCTTATCGAGTCAGCCGATCCGCCCTTTGCGGGCGGTCTCGTCGGCGTCGAGGCGCATATCGCCTGGAAACATCCGGTGCGGCCCGGCGATTCATTGAGAGTGGAAGCAGAGGTGACGCGGATCGTTCATCCGCGGCGCTATAGGGATCGCGGCTTCGTTTCGATGGATATGGCGACCTATAATCAGCGTGACGAAGCCGTTCTGACGCAACGCGTCACGGTTGTCGCCTTTCGTGATCCCAGCCGCGCCGGCGTTAGTTCGAACGGCGAGACGCTTTCGGACTCATTTTCCGCCGAGTGAATTGCCCGAAATCGGCTCCGCCTCATTGCGAAAAGCCGCCGCGAAAAGCGCGCGCGTATAATCGCTCTTGGGCTCGGCAAACACCTGCGTCGCGGGTCCTTCCTCCACCACCTTGCCGTAGCGCATGACGATAAGATGCGCGGCGAGCGCTTTCACGACGCGCAGATCGTGGCTGATGAAGAGATAGGCGAGCGAGCGCCGACGTTGGAGATCACGCAGCAGATCGATGATCTGCGCCTGCACGGACATGTCGAGCGCCGACGTCGGCTCGTCGAGAACGACGAATTTCGGTTCGAGCACCATGGCGCGGGCGATAGCGATGCGCTGCCGCTGGCCGCCGGAAAATTCGTGTGGATAGCGATCCATGGTCGATGGGTCGAGCCCGGTCTCCTGCAGCGCGCGCGCAACGATCTCGCGGCGCTGATCGAGCGTAAGTTCGGGGCGTTGAACCGTGAGTCCTTCGGCGACGATGTCCGCCACAGACATGCGCGGAGAAAGAGAGCCGTAAGGGTCCTGAAAGACGATTTGCATGTCGCGACGAAGCGGACGCATGGCGTCGACGCTCTTGCCGTCGATGCGCTGGCCAAGGAAAACCACCGGCCCTTCCGAGCGGATGAGCCGCAACATCGCGAGCGCAAGCGTTGTCTTGCCGGAGCCGGATTCGCCGACGACGCCGACGGTCGCGCCCTCACGCACCGCGACCGTGACGCCATCCACCGCCTTCACATAACCAACTGTCTGACGCATAAAGCCGCGCTTGATCGGAAACCAGACGCGTAGTTGCTCGGCCGACGCGACGACAGGAGCTTGCGTGTTTTCGACGATCGGCGCGCCTTTGGGCTCCGCGGTCAGCAACGCCTTTGTGTAAGGATGCTGAGGCGACGAGAAGACCGTTTCCACTTCGCCCTGTTCGACGATGCGGCCCTTCTGCATGACGCAGACGGTGTCGGCGAAACGGCGCACGAGCCCAAGGTCGTGGGTGATGAACAGCATCGCCATGCCGTAGGTTTCTTGCAGCCGCTCAAGCAGCGCGAGAATTTGCGCCTGCACTGTGACGTCGAGCGCCGTCGTCGGCTCGTCGGCGATGAGCAGATCGGGTTTGTTGGCGAGCGCCATGGCGATCATGACGCGTTGGCGTTGGCCGCCTGAGAGCTGATGCGGATAGGCGTTAAGCCGCGCCTCAGGATCGGGAATGCCGACTTCTCCGAGAAGTTCGACAACTCGCTTGCGAACGGCGCCCTCGCCGCGCATGCCGTGCAGTTCGAGAATTTCCGCAATCTGCCGCTCGATCGTGTGCAGCGGATTGAGCGACGTCATCGGCTCCTGAAACACCATCGTGATGCGCGCGCCGCGAACGGCGCGCAGCCGACTGTCATCGATCGCGAGCATATCCTGGCCGTCGAACAGCGCTTCGCCGGACGCGAGCGCGCCAGGAGGAAGCAGACGCACGATCGACAGCGCGCTAATCGACTTCCCGGAGCCGGATTCGCCGACGAGCGCCAGAGTCTTGCCGCGCTCGAGAGAAAAGGAGATGCGATCGACCGCCTTTGTCTCTCGTCCGCCTTGCAGAAAGGAGACCGAGAGATCGCGAACGTCGAGGAGGGGAGACGCCGGCGCGCCGTGAGCCGTCACCGGAAATTCTTTCTCGGGTCGAAGGCGTCGCGGACCGCCTCGCCGACAAAGACCAGAAGCGACAACATCAGAGCGATGATGGCAAAACCGGTCAGCCCCAGCCAGGGGGCCTGAAGATTGGATTTTCCTTGCAGCAACAACTCGCCGAGGGAGGGAGAGCCGGGCGGCAGGCCAAATCCCAGAAAGTCCAGCGCCGTGAGCGTCGTGATCGACGAATTGAGAATGAAGGGCAGGAAGGTCAGGGTCGCCACCGTAGCGTTGGGCAGCAGATGCTTGATGATGATGCGGAAGTTTGAGAGCCCGAGCGCGCGCGCGGCGTTGACATATTCGAAATTGCGCGCGCGCAGAAACTCCGCACGAACGACATGCACCAGCGACACCCAGGAGAAGAGCAGCAGGATGCCAAGCAGCACGAAGAATCCCGGCGTCAGAAACGACGAAACGATGATGAGCAGATAGAGCTGCGGCAGCGACGACCACACTTCGATGAAGCGCTGGAACACGAGATCGACGCGCCCGCCGAAATAGCCCTGTATCGCGCCCGCGGCGACGCCGACGATCGACGAGATCGTGGCGAGGATCAAGCCGAACAGCACCGAAATTCGAAATCCGTAGAGTAGGCGCGCGACCACGTCGCGGCCCTGATCGTCGGTGCCGAGCCAATTATATTCGAGAGCTGCGCAGCCGCGATTGGGTTCGCCCGGCCGCAGGCCCTTTGCCGCTGCGATTTCGCATTGCTTTTGCGTCAGCATCCATGTCGGCGGCGAGGGCGCCGGCGTCGGCAGTTCCAGATTATGCGTGTCATAGGAAAAGTGGATCGGCGGCCAAAGCATCCAGCCATGCGCGTTGATCTCATCGGCGATGACAGGATCGCGATAATCAGTGCGGGCAAGAAAGCCGCCGAATTTCTCTTCCGGATAAGAGACGAAGGCCGGAAACAGCAGTTCGCCTTTATACCACGCGAGAATAGGGCGATCATTCGCCAGGAAATTCGAGCCAAGCGACATGAGGAAGAGAGTCATAAAGATCCAGAACGACCAGTAGCCGCGCCTGTTGGCCTTGAAACTTTCGAGGCGGCGCCGATCGAGCGGCGTCAGCCGCAGCCAGCCTTCGCGATGAATTGGCGGGGCGACAACGGGTTCGGTTTCAACTGCGGCGCTCACCATCACACCTCGCGCGTTTCGAAATCGATGCGCGGATCGATCCAGGTGTAGGTGAGATCGGAAATGAGATTCACCACAAGTCCGAGCAGCGCAAAAATGTAGAGATTGGCGAAGACGACCGGATAGTCGCGGTTGACGATGCTCTCGAAGGAGAGATAGCCTAGTCCGTCAAGCGAGAAGATCGTTTCGATCAGCACCGAACCGGTAAGAAAGGCGTGCACAAAAGCGCCAGGGAAGCCGGCGATGACGATCAGCATGGCGTTGCGAAACACATGGCCATAGAGCACGCGCCGTTCGGTGAGGCCCTTCATGCGCGCGGTCTGCACATATTGCTTGCGGATTTCATCGAGAAACGAGTTCTTCGTCAGAAAGGTTTGCGTCGCGAAGGCGCCGAGCGTCATTGCGGTGACGGGCAGAATAATGTGCCAGAGGTAATCCTTCACCTTGTCAAACAGCGAGAGCTGCCAGAAGTCGTCCGATGTCAGGCCACGTAGCGGAAAGATTTGCCAGAAGGAGCCGCCCGCAAAAAGCACGATGAGCAGCATCGCGAAAAGAAAACTCGGAATGGCGTAGCCGATGATGACCGCGTTCGACGTCCACATGTCGAATTTCGTTCCGTCGCGCACCGCCTTGGCGATGCCGAGCGGAATCGAAATTGAATAAGAGAGAAGCGTCATCCAAAGACCGAGCGAAATCGAGACGGGAAGCTTTTCGCCGATGAGCTTGATGACGCTTTCGTCGCGAAAATAACTGCGGCCGAAGTCGAACATCGCATAATTCTTCACCATCAGCAGGAAGCGTTCCCAGGCTGGCTTGTCGAAGCCGAACTGCTTCTCGAGTTCCGCGATGAATTTCGGATCAAGTCCCTGAGCGCCGCGATATTTTGAGGCGGTTTCAGCGGCCATCGTGCCTGTCTGGCTCGCGCCGCCCTGTCCAACGTCGCTGCCGCCTCCGGAAAAGCGTCCGGTCGCGCCAACGTCGAAGCCTTGCAGTTGCGCGATGATGCGCTCGACTGGACCGCCCGGCGCGAACTGCACGATGGCGAAGGAGATGAGCATGATGCCGAGAATCGTCGGAATCATCAGCAGCACGCGGCGCGCGATATAGGCTCCCATCTAATTTCTCACGTTCTCTTGCGTCCGCTTCGCATCCGACGGCCTCGCATCATGCGAAAGGATCATTTTCAGCGCCCGGCGAAGTTGATCTTGCGCGCTTTGGCGTCGTCCCACCACCAGGTCCACAGCACGCCGGTGTCGAACTTCGGCGCCCGTTCCGGCTGGCCAAAAAGATCCCAATAGGCGAAGCGATGCACCGGATTATACCAATGCGGAACCCAGTAGCGCTCCGAGCGCAAGGCGCGGTCGAGCGCTCGGCAACAAATGACGAGCTCTTCGCGCGTTTGCGCCTGAAGCGCCTTCTCGACCAGCGCATCGATCGCCGGGTTGGAGACGCCCGGCAAATTGCGCGAACCGGGGACGTCGGCGGTTTTTGAGCTGAAATAAGCGCGAAGCTCCTCCCCCGGATTCCAGCTCATCATCAGAACGTCGTGGACGATGTCGAAATCGAAGTCTTCGAGGCGCTTCTTATATTGTGCGGCGTCGACGACGCGAATGCGCGCGGTGACGCCAAGAAGCTTCAAATTCTTGATGAAGGGCTGTGTATGCCGCTCGAAGACGCTCGAATTGTCGAGAAACTCGAATTCAAGCGGCGTTCCGTCGGGCAGGCAGAGAACGCCGTCCTTGCGCGTGCAGCCAGCGGCGACAAAAAGATCATTCGCCTTTTTCAGGAGGATGCGGTCCTGTCCCGAGCCGTCAGAGACAGGCGCGACAAAGGGCTCGCCAAAAACTTCCGCGGGAAGATCGGCGCGATAGGGCTCGAGCAGGGCCTTTTCCTGGTCGCTCGGCAGTCCCTTCGCTTCGAGCTCTGAATTTTCGAAGTAGGACGAGATTCGCTTATAGGCGTCATACATCAGGTTGCGGCTTGTCCATTCATAGTCGAAGGCGTAGCCGATCGCTTCACGCACGCGCGGATCCTTGAAGATCTTGCGTCGCGTGTTGAAGAACCATCCCTGGATCTGCGGAATATTGTTGTTCGGCGTCGTCGTGCGCTTGACGCGGCCGTCCTTGAAGGCAGGAAAATCATAGCCCGTCGCCCAGACGCGGGCGATATTTTCCTCGCGTTCCGTGAACGCGCCGGCCTTGAACGCCTCGAAGGCGACCTGACTGTCGCCGAAATATTCGAAGCGGACGACATCGAAGTTGCCTTGCCCTAGGGCGACAGGAAGGTCCTTCGCCCAATAGTCGGGATTTCGATGATAGGCGATGAAGCGGCCTTGCTCGAAGGCGCCAACCTTATAAGGCCCAGACCCAAGCGGCGGCTCCAACGTCGTCGCCTCGAAGTCGCGGTCCTTGTAATAGGCGCGTGAAAAGATCGGCTGACCGACGACGCTCACCGGCAGATCGCGCGTTCGGCCGGGCGCGAAGCGCACGACAAGAACGTCGTCCGCCTCCGCTTCCGCGCTTTCGAGATCGCGCAGCAATTGGCTGATGACGGGATGACCCTTGCTCTTGAGGATGTTCAGCGAAAAGGCGGCGTCATGCGCCGTCAGCGGCGAACCATCGTGAAAGCGCGCTTCCTTGCGCAAAAGGAATGCGTAAGTGAGCTTATCTGCAGAGATGCGCACCTTCTTCGCGACGAGGCCGTAATAAGCGTCGCGCTCGTCGAGGCTCTGGTTCATCAGGCTGTCGAAGACGAGCGACATGCCTGTCGCGGGATTGCCGCGCAATACATAGGCGTTGAAACTGTCGTAGGTCGGGCTCGCCGGCGACAGCGCCAATGTTCCGTCCTTTGGCGCTTTCGGATTGACGTAGCCGAAATGTTTGAAATCGGCCGGCTCGGCAAGGTCGCCGAACGTGGAAAGCCCATGGCTCTCGGTCTCGCCCGGCGCGAGAGCGCCGAAGCGGTTCGAGGCGGCGGCAGGCGCGTCCGGCTTGGCTAGAGCGCGCGGCGTCAACAGGGCTGCGGCGCCGGCGCCGATAATTGAGCGACGGGAGAGACGAATGCGCGTCAGATCGACGATCTTGGAATGAGCCAAAAAGTTACCTCGGGCGGAGGAGGGTGCGGCCGGCCGCTGCCCATGAGCCGCAATTATGTCGGTTTTTTGCGGGTTCGCCAGCGGCCCTTTAAGGAGCCGTCACGCCGCTTTCGCCATCTTTATCAAATATGCGCGGCAAGCGCGCCAGGGAACGTCAAAAATGTATCCAAATAGCCTCAACCTGCGCGAAAAGGCTTTCATCGACGGCGCTTGGGTCGGCGCCGGGAATGGCGCAACCTTCGCCGTTAATAATCCGGCTACTGGCAAGATCATCGGCCAAGTTCCCGACATGGGCGTCGCAGAGACGCGCCGGGCGATCGAGTCTTGCGCACGAGCGCTGCCAGGCTGGCGCGATGGCGCCGCCAAGGAGCGCGCGCATGTGATGCGCCGCTGGTTCGAGCTGATCACGGCGGATCAGGAACGGCTCGCGCGCATCATCACCGCAGAGATGGGCAAGCCGCTTGCGGAGGCGCGCGGCGAAATCGCCTATGCGGCGAGTTTCATCGAATGGTTCGCGGAGGAGGGACGACGCATTTACGGCGATGTGATACCTGGACCGACCGACCGCCGTCTGCTCGTCTTCAAACAGGCGATCGGCGTCACGGCCGCGATCACGCCATGGAACTTCCCCTCCGCCATGTTCGCGCGCAAGGTTGGCGCGGCGCTCGGCGCAGGCTGCACAATGGTGGTGAAGCCTGCGGAGCTCACGCCCTTTTCGGCGCTCGCGCTGGCGGAGCTTGCCGAGCGCGCTGGCGTGCCCTCGGGCGTGGTCAATGTGGTGACGGCGAAAGACCCAGCGCCGGTCGGGCTCGAATTCACCAAGAATCCTCTCGTGCGCAAGCTGACCTTCACCGGTTCGACCGAAGTCGGCAGGATCTTGCTGCGACAGGCGGCCGAGAATATCCAAAAATGCTCGATGGAGCTTGGCGGCAATGCGCCGCTCATCATCTTTGAAGACGCCGACCTCGATCGCGCGGTCGCGGGCGCCGTCGCAACGAAATATCGCAATAGCGGTCAGACCTGCGTTTCGGCGAATCGCATCATCGTTCACGCCTCGATCATCGACGCTTTCGCCGAGAAGCTTGCGGCTGCGGCGCGCACGCTTAAGGTCGGCGATGGGACGCAGGATGGCGTCGCCATCGGCCCGTTGATCGAAGAAGCGGCGGTTGAAAAGGTCGAGCGCCACGTCGCCGACGCCATCGCCCATGGCGCAAAGGTTCTCACCGGCGGCGCCCGCCACGCGCTCGGCGGCGCTTTCTTTCAGCCGACCGTGCTCGCCAATGTGCCAGCCGACGCGCTCATCTTCAATGAGGAGACATTCGGTCCCGTTGCGCCGCTCATTTCATTCGAAAGCGAAGATGAAGCGGTACGTCTCGCCAACGCGACGCCCTACGGCCTCGCGGCGTATTTCTACAGTCGCGATGTAGCCCGCGTCATCCGCGTCGCCGAACAATTGGAATTCGGCATGGTCGGCGTCAACGAAACGCTGATTTCGACCGAAGCGGCGCCCTTCGGCGGCGTCAAACATTCTGGACTCGGACGCGAAGGATCGCGCTACGGCGTCGATGACTATATCGAGATCAAATATGTTTGCCTCGGCGGGCTATGATACGAATTCGGTTTGATCTGCTCGGGCTGTCATTCCCGACGCGCGCAACGCGCGCGATCGGGAATCCAGAGCAAGATCAGCGTTCTTGGATTGGCCATGGATTCCCGGTCAGGCCTTCGGCCTGCCGGGAATGACACGGCCCAAGCGAACCGATCAGCCGGAATTCGTATGATCACTCGATTTTGATGCGACCGTCGACGACAGGCGCGATCGCGCCGGTTTTTTCAATTGCGTCGGCGACGACGCTCGTCAGCAGGGGCCCCTCAAGCTCGCTGACAAGCGGTCTGCCGCGCGTGAGCGCGACATAGCCGTCCTTGCCATGCGCGAGAAAATCGGTGGTCGCGACTTTATAGAGCTTTGCATCGTCGAGCGGTTTGCCGCCGATCTCCACCGAGACGAGGCGCGATCCGGGAACCGCGTCGCGCCGCACGACGATTCGGGCGCCGGAAATCTGCCCGAAGCGGCCGGCGTCCTTGTCGATCATCCATACGGCGTTTTCCAAGGCCGCGCGCAGATCGGCGCCTGAAAGCTCTAAAGTCACGACCTTATCATTGAACGGCAGCTCCCTGGCGACGTCCTTACGCGTCAGTTTGGTTCCGGGCGCATAGCTCCGATTGCCGCGTATGCCGCCGCCATTGAGGATCGCGACGTCTGCGCCGGTCGCGACGCGCATTGCTTCCGTGAAAAAGTCGCCGATCGCCGTCTCTTGCGTGCGAACGCTCGTCTTGCGGCTGTCGAGCTGCGTCTCCGTCACGCCGATGTCGACGTCGAGCGCCTTGTCGACTGCAGCTTGATATTGCGCTACGCTCTCCGCAATCGCGGCTTCTGGCGCAACGTCCGCCGTGTCGATGATGCGAAACCTTGGCGTCCATCGCGTTTGTCCATCCGAGCCTTTACGAATCTCTATGTCGATCGCGACGAGATTGACGCCATCGGCCTGAGTTTCGCCGAGCGCGGCGCGTCCGTCGTAGGCGACAAGGAGATTATGGTCGTGTCCGGACAAAACGATGTCGATCGGTCCGAGCTTCATGAGACGTAGGTCATCCTGCCACTCAGAATGGGTAATCACGACGATGAGGTCAGCGCCCGCGTCGCGCAGCGCCTTCGCTTGGCGTTTGGCGGTCTCGATCGCCGGCAGAAATTTCAGAGTTCCGGGACTCGATCTTCTCGCGGCTTCGTCATCGGTCAGACCGAAAAGGCCGATCTTCATACCCTCGACCTCGATGATTTTGCTGTCGGCGAAACCGGGCAGGGGACGGTCAGAGGCGTCGCGCAGATTTGCGGCGAGCAGTGTGAATTTCGCCTCGCCCATGCGCTGGCGAAAAACCGCTTCGCCGAAATCGAACTCGTGATTGCCGGGCGTGAACACGTCGAGGCCAGCTCGGTTGAGGAGGTCGATGATGTGTGCGCCCTTATCGACGCTGGAAGTGAGCGAAGGCGATAGGGTATCGCCGGCAAGCGCGACGATGATGTTTTTCGCTTTCGCGCGTTCCGCCTTCAGAGCGCTGGCGACGCGCGCGAAGCCTCCGCGCCCGTCCCTCTCAGCCATCTCATAGATGTCGCTGAAGACGACGAAGGTGAGATTGACGACGCGCTCCGCTGCCCGTGCGGGAAGAGCGAAAGCGAATCCGACGATTGTGACAATAAAGAAAGCGCGTCCAATATTTCGAAACATTTGTCTTCGCCCATCTGGAAATATCGAAGGGCGCGCATGTTGCCGTCGCTCGATGACGAGGGCAATACGTCCGGGAGGTGCGCGCTAACCCTCTCCCGATGGGAGAGGGTGGTCGCGGAGCGACCGGGTGAGGGGGAACGGACTTGGAAAGATGAACCCCTCATCCGTCCCCGCTTCGCGGGGCACCTTCTCCCTATGGGAGAAGGATGTGCGCAACGTCAGCTGGCGCGATAACGACTCAAGTAAAAAAGAAACGGCGCCCGTGGGCGCCGTTTCGCATCGCGTCAGGAGACTAAGCTTTAGTAGTTGTAAGCGCGCTCGCCGTGATCGGTGATGTCGAGGCCTTCGCGCTCTTGATCGGGCGTCGGCCGCAGACCGACGATGATATCGACGAGCTTGAAGAGGATCGCCGATCCAACGCCCGACCACAGAAGAGTCGCGACGACAGCGATGCCCTGCGCCTTCATCTGCGTCACCATGTCATAAGTTCCGGCGTAGGTTTCCAGATTGGTGTAGTCGGTGATGCCGACGCCGCCGAGGTCGGGATTGACCAGAATTCCGGTCGCCAGCGCGCCGGTGATGCCGCCGATGCAGTGCACGCCGAACACGTCGAGCGCGTCGTCATAGCCGGCCATCTTCTTCACGAAATCGACGAAGAAGAGGCAGATCGGCGAAACGGCGAGGCCAAGAACGATGGCGCCGACCGGACCAGAGTAGCCCGAGGCCGGCGTCACCGCGACGAGGCCCGCGACTGCGCCGGTGATGAGGCCGAGCATTGAAGGTTTGCCCTTCACCAGCCATTCGACGATCATCCAGGAGAGCGCCGCAGCCGCCGTCGCCACCATGGTGTTGACGAAGGCGAGCGCCGTCGCGCCGTTCGCTTCGAGATTCGAGCCGGCGTTAAAGCCGAACCACCCGACCCACAGCAATGAGGCGCCGACCATCGACAGAGTGAGCGAATGCGGCGGCAAGGCCTCCTTGCCGAAGCCGATGCGCTTGCCGACGATGATTGCGCCCACGAGACCCGCTATGCCGGCGTTGATGTGCACGACCGTGCCGCCAGCGAAGTCCAGCGCGCCCTTGCCGGCAAGCCAACCGACAGCCGCGTTGATCTCGTCGATCTTCGCCTGCGCGGCCGCTTTCGCCGCCTCGTCGCCGGCGGCGGCGAGCTGCGTCGCGGCGTCGACCAGAGCGTTCGGATCAGCGACGCCCCACACCCAATGCGCGATCGGGAAGTAGATGACCGTCACCCAGAAGGCGACGAACAGCAGCACGGCTGAGAATTTCATGCGCTCCGCAAAGGCGCCGATGATGAGCGCCGGGGTGATCATCGCGAAGGTCATCTGGAAGACGAAATAGGCGTATTCCGGAATGACATGGCCCGGCGTGAAGGTCGCCGCGTTCGAAGCGGCTGTCACGCCTTTCAGGAACAGCTTGTTGAAGCCGCCGATGTAATTGCTGAGCGATCCGCCGTCGCCGAAAGCGAGCGAATAGCCGTAGATCGTCCAGATCACGCCGACGAGCGCGACGATCGCGAAAGTTTGCGAGAGAATTGACAGCGCATTCTTGGCGCGCACCAGGCCGCCATAAAAGAGCGCGAGGCCGGGGATCGACATCATCAGCACCAAGGCCGACGAGGTCAGCATCCAGGCGGTGTCGCCAGGATTGGGCGTCGGATCATTCGCGGCGAAGGCCGGAAAGGCCAGAAAGGCCGAGATCGCCGCTCCCGCGATAACCGAAGCGACAGAAGCGCTTCGAGGCGAAGGAAGTTTCATGTGCAAAAGCTCCTAATGTTGCGGCAAGGCGATCAAAGCGCGTCGGCGTCGGTTTCGCCGGTGCGGATGCGGATGGCGCGCTCGAGCGGCGTGACGAAAATCTTTCCGTCGCCAATCTGTCCGGTGCGCGCGGTGTTGGAGATTGCCTGGATCACTTGATCGACGACGGCCGCGTCGACGGCGACTTCAATTTTGAGCTTCGGCAAGAAACTGATCGCATACTCTGCGCCGCGGTAAATTTCGGTGTGTCCCTTCTGACGTCCGTAGCCCTTGACTTCAGTCACGGTAAGGCCGTGCACGCCGATGTTGGTCAGCGCGTCGCGGACCTCATCGAGCTTGAACGGCTTGATGATCGCTGTGACGATTTTCATCTGCCAATCCTGTTGTTATCGACCTCGTTGGCGAGCGTCGCCCGCTTGACGGCGTCGTTTTGGTCGCGGCTTGCGGGAAGGACTCCGCCGCGTCGCGCTTTGGCGCTTTCAAATGGCGTGCCAGCCGCGCTGACGCCCGAATTTACTGACGCGAGGCGTCTTTACCGTGACGCCGGCTACGCTGCCGCTTGCAGCCGCGGTTCGGCTATTGCCTTTGCGGGCCTCGACTATGCGCGCCCGCGCTCACCGAACCACCCACGCGCCGGCGCTTTCGCAGGGGACGGAGCCGCCCAGTTTGGCGCCTAGAATTTACGCAGAATCTGGCCAGTTGCCTCAAGCGTGGGCAATCATTCAAGACCGCGTCGCGTCGCGCAGGCGCACCAGGCCTTCCTGGCTCACCGAGGCGACGAGTCGGCCGTCGCGCGTGAAGATCTGACCGCGCGTCAAGGCGCGCGCGCCGCCGGCCCATGGACTTTGCTGCGCATAAAGCAACCACTCGTCGACGCGCAGCGGACCGTGAATCCAAAGCGCGTGATCGAGGCTCGCGACCTGGATCTTCGGATCGAAGATCGTCAGGCCGTGAACGAGCAGCGCCGTGTTGAGCAGCGTCATGTCTGAAAGATAGGCGAGCAGCGCATTGTGAATGACGGGATCGTCAGGCAGCGCGCCGCGCACGCGAAACCAGATCATCTGGCCGGCGGCGCGGCGTTCGGGGAAAAACACGTTGTCCGGCGCGACGACGCGCATATCGAGCGCGCTTCGGCGCTTGAGCCAGCTCTCGGCCTGTTCCGGAAGGAAGGCGCGAAAGCGCTCGACGAGCGCATGCACGTCGTCGAGGCTTTCAGGGTCCGGCGCCTCGGGCATTTGGGTCGCGTGCGAGAGGCCCTCTTCGTGACGCTGAAACGACGCCTCCATCGAAAAGATCGTGTGCCCGCGCTGGGTCGCGTTGCAGCGCCGGGTCGTGAAGCTTTTGCCGTCGCGCACGCGTTCGACGGCGAAGTCGATCGGCGTCGTCGGATCGCCGGCGAGAACGAAATAGCCGTGCAGCGAATGAACGGGGCGGTCTGCGGGCACGGTGCGCGTCGTGGCGACGAGCGCTTGCGCGACGGCCTGTCCGCCATAGACCTGGCGGCCTGAAGGGTGCGGGCTGTGGCCCCTGAAGAGGTCTTCTCCCGCCTCCTCGAGATCGAGAAGCGCCAGAAGCTTCGAGGAGACAGGTTCGTCCATCTCGGACGAGACGATCAGTCGATCTGACGCGCCTCTTCGGGCAGCATGATCGGAATGCCGTCTCGGATCGGATAGGCGAGCCGCGCCGAGCGCGAGATGAGCTCTTGACGCGCGCTGTCATATTCGAGCGTGGTCTTGGTCAGCGGACAGACCAGGATTTCGAGCAAGCGGGGGTCAATCCGCGTCGGTTCTCCCGATTCAAGCTTCTCGGCGCCGGGCTCGCGTTCGTCAGTCATGCTCAGTTTCCTCAATGCCATTGCGGCCGATTGCCGTGCCGCTGCGCGAGATCGAGCTTCGCGAGCGCGATCAGCGTTTCCGCGCGGGTCTTCAAATCAATCGCTTCGATCAGCGCCTGCTTGTCGTTGTCGCCGAACGGACACATCATCGCCAGCGCATTGACGAGCGTCTCTGTTGGAGCCGCGTCTATGCTCGCCCAGTCGACTTCGAGTTTCGAACATTCGGCGAAGTTGCGCAACATCGACACCATGCTTTCGCGATCGACCGCGTCAGCGCCGGCGCCTGCCTCAAGGTCCTCGGCAAATTCGTCGTAGCTGACCTGACACTGCCGGAATGGCGTTTGAACCGTCAACTCTTCAAGGATGCGAAACCGCGCCACGCCGGTAAGAGTGATGAGATAACGGCCGTCTCCGGTTTCGGCGAAACGCGTGATCCGTCCGGCGCAGCCGACGCCATAGAGGTTAGTCGCTTCGGCGATTGTGTCGTCGCCTGGCAATGGCTGGATCATGCCAATGAGGCGAGCGCCGGCGATGGCCTCGTCGACCATCGCAAGATAGCGCGGCTCGAAGACATTGAGCGGCAGTTCGCCGCGCGGCAGCAATATGGCGCCTGAAAGCGGAAAGAGCGGCAGAACCTTCGGCAATTCGCTGACGTCGGCATAGGGATGGTTCAGGCTCATATGGCGAACGCCTCTCTATGAGTAGAGCAGCGTGGACAGCCGCCGCCGTGCGGTCACGGCCGCCTTGTCCATCGGTCCCCACGCCTCGAAAAACTGGATGAGTTGCTTCCTTGCCCCATCGTCATTCCAACTACGGTCGCGTCGGATGATTTCAAGCAGAGCATCTGCCGCTTCCTCGCGCAGCCCTTTGGCGTTGAGCGCCAGCGCGAGATCGAAATAGGCCTGGAGGTCATTGGGATCGAAATTGATCCGATTTCTCAGATCGTCTATTTCCCCGAGATCCTGAGCCTGCTCCGCGTTCTGGAGCGCGGCCGCCGCGGCCGCGACTTCGCTGTCGCGTCGCGCCGCCTCTGGAAGAACGTCGAGGAGCGCCCCAGCTTCGTCGATGCGCTCTGAGTCGATATAGAGACGCATCAAGGCGGCGGCGGCTTTGGCGTTGGGCGCTTCGCCGCCGGCAAGTTCTCCAAGCAGCGATTCGGCGCCTGCGAGATCGCCGTCCGCGATCATCGCCTGCGCCGCTTCCAGCGCATCGCTTTCGTCCTCGATGGGGCCGACAAGCCGCTCCAGAAAACCCTTGATCTGACTTTCCGGCAGCGCGCCGACGAATCCATCGACAGGCCGTCCGCGCTGAAACGCGACGACCGCGGGGATCGACTTGACGCCAAGCTGATCGGCGATCAGCGGATCGGCGTCGATGTTCATTTTGACGAGCGCGATCTTGCCGCCGGTTGCGGCGACGAGACGCTCGATGACAGGCGCGAGCTGACGGCATGGTCCGCACCAAGGCGCCCAGAAATCCACAAGCACGATCTGTCGCATCGAAGCGTCGAGAACGTCGGCGCGGAACCGATCCGTCGTCGTTTCGATCGGCGTCGTCGGCGCGCCAGCCATTCCGGCCGTCTCAACCATGCGCTTCTCCCCTCATCGTGGTCCTCGGCAGTCTGATTTTGGAGGCTTTGCCGTATTGCGCCGCTCAGCGCTGCGCCCGGACGAAAGTCAGATAGACCGGATTGCGGTCTTGGGCCATGGCCTTGGCTTCATATTTAGTTCGGGTCCAGCCCCGCCACGGCGCGAGCCAGTCAAAGCCGCGCCGTGCGCGCCAGCCGAAGGCAGGGTGTGCGCGTATGCGCGCCAGAGTCCAGGCAGCGTAGTCGTCGATATCTGTGGCGAAGCGCAGCTCCGCGCCCGCGCGCATCGCTCGAGCCAAACGGTCGAGGTTGTCGCGCGCGATGAAGCGCCTTTTGCGATGGCGCCGTTTGGGCCAGGGATCGGGATAGAACAGATATACACGCGACAGGCAGTCCGCCGGCAACCAGTCGAGAACGTCCGCGGCGTCGCCCTGATGCAGTCGGATGTTCGTCAGGCCGCGTTCATCGATGCGAGCGAGGAGTTTTGCCACGCCATTGATGAAGGGTTCGCAGCCGATAAAATCGACTTCTGGATTCTCAGTGGCGGCGGCGATCAAATGTTCGCCGCCGCCAAAGCCGATTTCGAGATGCGTTTCTCGCGTAAAGGGCGCCGGCGGCTGCGACAGGTCGAGCGACAGACGCGGCAGGAGCTCCGCGACCAGGGTGGCCTGATGCTTGCGGAGCGCCTTGCCTTTCGAGCGGCCATAGAGGCGCCCGTGGGGGCCGCGTTGCTGAGGGGTCTCGCTCATAAGCGCTGACTGGCCGCGCTCGAAGGACGTCTCGCGCCGCGTTGCTCCTCATCCGTCTCACAAAGGACGGAACAAGCCGCGCCGCGCTTCAATCGCCTTCCGAATCGATCCTCGATCGGCTGAATTTACGCGAAATACGATTTCAGCTGGTCGACGAGGTCGGTCTTTTCCCACGAGAAGCCGCCCTCCGCGTCAGGGGTTCGGCCGAAATGGCCGTAAGCTGAGGTGCGGGCGTAGATGGGCCGGTTGAGCTGAAGATGCTCGCGGATGCCGCGCGGCGAAAGCCGGAAGAGCTGAGGCAGCACCTCTTCCACCTTCTCTTCACAAACCTGGCCGGTGCCATGCAGATCGACATAGATCGAGAGCGGCTCGGCGACGCCGATGGCGTAGGAAAGCTGTAGCGTGCAGCGCTCGGCGAGCCCAGCCGCGACAATGTTCTTGGCGAGGTAGCGGGCGGCGTAAGCGGCCGAACGATCGACCTTGGTCGGATCCTTGCCGGAGAACGCGCCGCCGCCGTGGGGCGCTGCGCCGCCATAGGTGTCGACAATGATCTTGCGGCCAGTGAGGCCGGCGTCGCCGTCCGGGCCGCCAATGTAGAATTTGCCCGTCGGGTTCACATGCCACACGGTCGTGTTGGTGATCCAACCGTTGGGCAGCGCGGCGCGGATATAGGGCTCTACGATACTGCGAATGTCGCCGGGCGACAGGCTCTCGTCGACATGCTGATGCGACAGCACGATCTGCGTCGCCTCGACGGGCTTGCCCTCGACATAGCGAACGGTGACCTGGCTCTTGGCGTCGGGGCCGAGGCCCTTTTCCTTGCCGCTGTGGCGCGCCTCAGCGAGGCGCTCCAAAATCTTGTGCGAATAATAGAGCGGCGCCGGCATCAGTTCCGGCGTTTCGCGCACGGCATAGCCGAACATGATGCCCTGGTCGCCCGCGCCTTCGTCCTTGTTCCCGGCGGCGTCAACGCCCTGCGCGATGTCGACCGACTGTTCGTGCAGGAGCACCTCAACGTTTGCGGTGTTCCAGTGGAAGCCGCGCTGCTCATAGCCGATGGCGCGAATGGCGTTGCGCGCGATCTCGGTGATGCGCTCGAAGGGGATATGCGGTCCGCGCACTTCGCCGGCGATGACGACGCGGTTTGTCGTCGCCAGAGTTTCGGCCGCGACGCGAATGGCGTAAGGGTCAATGCCCGCCTTCGGACCCTCCCGGAAAAACTCGTCAACGATTTCGTCCGAAATGCGGTCGCACACTTTGTCCGGATGGCCTTCGGAAACGGACTCGCTCGTGAAAAGATAATTCTTCCGGGTCACTTCCGATCTCCGATCGCTTCGAGGAAGAGTTGAATAACTGCGGAGCAGGCGGGTCCATCTGCCAGCGCCCGTTCGGTGCGTCAAGCCGAAAAGCCCTAATCGTTCGTTTTGGAGAACGAGATCGCTACTTCCCCGAGGGCTCGGACTGCTCCGCGAGCGTCGTCACGAGATCGAGCACGCGCTTGCGCACTTTGGGGTCGCGGATACGGGCAAAGGCGCGATTGAGATGCAGGCCTTCCGACGTGGACAGGAAATCGACCACGTATTGGGAAGAGGATTCCTCCGCAAATCCCCCGGATTGCGCTGACGGGCCGCCCGGCGCGTCTTCGAAAAAAAACGATGGCGGCACTTTCAAAATTTTCGAAATCTGCTGGAGGCGGCTCGCGCCGATGCGATTGGTCCCTTTCTCGTATTTTTGCACTTGCTGGAAAGTGATTCCGAGCGCTTCTCCGAGCTTTTCCTGGCTCATTTTCATGAGAGTGCGCTGCATCCGCACGCGGCTGCCGACATGACGATCGATCGGATCTGGCGCCTTCTTCAACTCTACCACTCCTGTTCCTTTGACGGCTTGGCGCGGGCGCAAGCGAGTATAGCTGGCAAGTATCTGAATTTAAAATAATATCATCATATGGCGGTCAGAATCGATCCTTCCCGCATAAGCCGGACTTTTCCCGGGGATAGCGGACATGCGCGGCTGAGTGGGAAAATCTTGCAGCATCCTCCCCTTAAGACAAGCGCTTAGCCTGCCGCCAAGATTGTTTACGACGAAACGAGCGCGCCATGACGCGCGAAAATAGCTAACGACGGGCGACGCCGATCAACGCCAACCCCGTCGCCGCCGCAAGAAGCAATGGAAAGGCCCACGCGCCATAAAGGGCGAAGGCGGTAGACGCCGCCTCTTTTGGAAGGCGTCCGTCGATGACGCCTTCTTGGCCTAACGGAAGCGACTGAAGAATGCGCCCATAGGCGTCGATGATCGCCGAGACGCCGGTGTTGGCGACGCGGATCATCGGCAGGCCTTCTTCAATGGCGCGAAGGCGCGCTTGCGCCAAGTGCTGATAGGGGCCGGTCGTATGGCCGAACCATCCGTCATTGGTGACGTTGAGGAAGAGCCGCGGGCGTTCTGCGGCGTTGGGCTGTATCGTCTCGGCCGAGAAAATCGCCTCGTAGCAAATGAGCGGCGCGATCGGCGGCAGACCCGGCGCGGCGAGTAGGCGCGGACCCGCGCCGCGGTCCCATATGCCCGGAACGAGATGGTTGATTCCAAGCGGCCGCAGCAGCTCCTCGAGCGGCAGATATTCGCCGAATGGAACGAGATGAACTTTGTCGTAGAAGGCGAGGATCGTCTCACCTTGCAGCGCCTCGATCGAATTGAAAATCCTGCCGCGGCGTCCGCCGCCTTCGCCTTCGGCCCGCGCGGCGCCGGTCAAAAGCACGCGCCCCTTAAGCGCGCGGGCGATGGCCGTCACCGCCTCCGGATGGTTGGAAAGAACATAGGGAAACGCCGATTCCGGCCAGATGAGATGGGTGACTCCGGCGAGTCCGGAAGGCCGCGCCTCCGTGGCGCCTTCCGAGAGGGCGAGATAGTGGCGCAAGATTTTCGGGCCGTTCTCGGGGCGAAACTTCGCGTCCTGAGGAAGATTTGGCTGCATCAGGCGCAATGTGACGCCTTCGACATATTCGGTTTCGTTCGCGCCGAGCCGAAATGCGCCATAGGCGAGCATCAGCATGGCGAGAACCGTTGCGCCCAACATGGTCCCGTTGATTCGGCCGGCGCCGCGAGGGCGGCGATCGATGAGCGTTGCAGGCGCGGCGAAAATGACGATCGCGAGAATGTCGAGGCCATAGAGGCCGACGAGAGACGCCGTCTGGGCCATGGGGCCGGCGCCGGCGAGCGCCATGCCGAAATCATTCCAGGGGAAACCCGTGAAAAGATGGCCGCGCAGCCACTCCGAGGCGCCCAATCCCGCGGCGAGCGCGAAGACGCGGGCGCCGCCCGTCGACCACAAGAGGCGCGCTGCGGCGAACCCTGCCGCCGGAAAGAGCGCGAGAACCGCCGGCAACCCGAATACAGCAAGGGGCAGGGCCCAGGCGAATTGGTCGGCCTCGACGAGCATTGCGGCGCCCATCCACCAGAGGCCCGCCACGAAGTAGCCGAAGCCCAGCCACCAGCCGGCGCCAGCGGCCGAGAGGATTGGCGCCAGGGCGAAGCGATTTGAATTTTCGCCTTCCGCCGCGCCGTCGATGAGCCAAACGGCGACGGTGAGCGGCGCGAACATGGCGGGAATGAAGTCGAATGGCGCGAGGGCCAGAGCGCCGGCGGCGCCTGCGCAAAATGCTATCGCGCGCCGCGTCCAGCCGCGGGCGAGAACGATACGTTGCGGAAGAGAGGACGCCGGCGCGCCTGCGTCGGCGATCTCGGCAAGTTGCGCCATCGGACCTCAAAGCGCTGCGAATCGGCCCGGGCCGACTTTAAAGCGATTCAGCAAACAATTTTACGCGCCGGCGTCCTCTCACGCCGGCCGTCGCGCCCGCACACGCAACTTGCCGACGCGCCGCGGGTCGGCGTCGACGATCTCGAACTCGTAAGCCTCGACCGGCGTGGGAATGATCTCTCCGCGCATCGGCACGCGTCCGGCAAGCCAGGCGACCAGACCGCCGAGCGTCGTGACTTCGGCCGGCGCATCTTCAAGTCTGAAATCCACGCCAAGCCGCGCCGTGACTTCGTCGAGATCCGCGCGTCCGTCGATGATGAAGTCGCCGTTCTCAAGCTCGACGACGCCGGACTCGTCGGCAACGTCATGTTCGTCCTCAATGTCGCCGACGATCATCTCCATGATGTCCTCGATCGTCACGAGGCCGTCGGTGCCGCCATATTCGTCGATGACGAGCGCCAGATGCGTGCGCGTCGCCTGCATCCGGATCAAAAGATCGAGCGCCGGCATCGAGCGCGGCACGAACAGCACCGGCTTAAGCAAATTGGCCTGCGATAGCGGCGTGTCGAAATCGATCTTCTTCGGTTCGCCAGTCGCGGCGCCGGCGCTCTCGCGCCGATCGGCGCAACAGGCGATATGAGTGACGAAATCGCGGATGTGGATCATCCCGCGCGGGTCGTCGAGCGTATCTGCGTATGCCGGCAGCCGCGAGTGGCCAGCGTTGCGGAACAACTCCAGCGCTTCGCGAAGCGGCGCGTCCAGCGAAATGGCGATGATGTCGGCGCGGGGGATCATGGCGTCGTCGACGCGCATGTCGTGCAGGCCGAGCACGTTTTTCAATAGCGCGCGCTCGTGCGGCGTCACGTCGCCGCCCGCTGACTCCTCGAGCCTGTCTTCGATATCCTCGCGCACCGAGGCTGGGGCGAAACCAAGAAGGCCGCGCAGCCTGTCGATGAGGTTGGGGCGTGATCCCTCGCCAGTTCGCCTTAATGGAATTGGATCGTCGGCATTATCGTATCGCGTCGACATGCGCTTAGTTCAATTCGCTCCGCCCGCCGGCCCGTCTGCATATGGGTCGGGAAATCCTAGCGCTGTTGCGATCTTACGCTCCAGCGACTCCATCCGCTCGGCTTCTGCGGCGGTCTGGTGATCATATCCGATCAGATGCAGAAATCCATGCGCGACCATATGGGCCGTGTGGGCGCGCAAAAGCTTGCCCTGCTCCTCCGCCTCCCTGGCCACGGTTTCGTAGGCGACGATGACATCGCCAAGGAGAGCCTTGTGCTCGAGCGTGCCGGGAGTTGGGAAAGACAGGACATTCGTCGGCTGGTCCTTGCCCCGCCACTCGGCGTTGAGCGCCCGGATCGCCGCATCATCGCAGAATGTGACGCTAAGTTCACATTGCGGCGCGAGAGCGGCGCCGCTTGCGGCAAGACTCTGACGAACGCACTGTTTCGCGAAATCTTCCAAATCTACGACCCGCCGCCAGGCAGGCGCCGCAACATTAACGTCGATCTCCAAAGTCAGACTTCCCCGCGCGGCTGCTTGTTGGCGCGCGCGGCGCGCTCATAGGCTCCAACGATTTGGCGCACAAGATCGTGACGCACGACGTCGCCTTCCGAAAATCTCACCCGGCCTACGACGTCGAGATCGGAGAGCAGGGAGACCGCTTCCGAGAGGCCTGACTTTTGTCCGGGCGGCAGGTCAGTCTGCGACGGATCGCCGGTTACGATCATGCGCGAGCCTTCGCCAAGCCGCGTCAGAAACATCTTCATCTGCATCGAACTGGCGTTTTGCGCTTCGTCGAGCAGGATGCAGCTTCGCGTCAGCGTGCGGCCGCGCATGAAAGCAAGCGGCGCGACTTCGATGAGGCCGGTCTGCATGCCGCGCTCGACCATGCGCGCATCCATGAAATCATGGAGCGCGTCATAGATCGGACGGAGATAGGGGTCGACCTTGTCGCGCATGTCGCCGGGCAAGAAGCCGAGACGTTCGCCGGCTTCGACCGCGGGACGCGACAAAATCAATCTCTCGACCGCGCCTTGCTCCATCAACTGAACGGCGTGGCCGACCGCGAGCCAAGTCTTGCCTGTGCCGGCAGGGCCTTCCGCGAAGACCAATTCGTAGCGCTTGAGCGCGCGCAAATATTGGTCCTGCGCGGCGTTGCGCGCGCGCACCGAACCGCGCTTCCTCGTCATGATCTGTTCGAAAGCGCCGCGCGCCGGCTCGGAATCAGGAAATAGGCTGCGCTGACGCGCCGTCTCTTCAATCGCGCCATCGACGTCGCCGAGCGTGATCGTCTGACCTAGAGCCACACGCTCATAAAGCGCCTCAAGCACGCGGCGCGCGTGCTCGCAGGCCTCGGCCTTACCCTTGAGCGTTACGTGATTGCCGTTGGCGAAGGAGGAGACGCGCAGCCGCCGTTCGATCTTGGCGAGATTCTGGTCGTAGAGGCCGAAAACGAGCGAAGCATGACGATTATTTTCAAAAGCGAGCGTGATTTCCGCTTCGGGCTCAGTCGCTTCCCGTTCCCGTGCGGCGAGCAACGGGTCGTCGATTGTCGTCAAGCCTTCGCCTCCTCGCTCATGAGTCGTGCGCCCAATGAATTCGAGCCTGCCGCGATGATCTTCACTCTCGTTTCCCGGCCAATGAGCTCGGTCGACCCCTCAACATGCACAGCCTGCATATAGGGACTCTTGCCCGCGATTTGCCCCTCGTGTCGACCGGACTTCTCGAAAAGCACGTCGAGCTCTCGGCCAACCGTCGCGGCGTTAAACGCTTGCCGCTGCTCTTCAAGCAGGGCCTGCAGCGCGGCGAGCCGTTCGCTCTTCACCTTCTCCTCGATTTGATCGTCGCGGTCGGCGGCCGGCGTGCCAGGCCGCGGCGAATATTTGAATGAGAAGCTTGATGCGAATCCTACGCCACGCGCCAGCGCCATCGTCGCCTCGAAGTCGGCGTCGCTTTCCCCTGGGAAGCCAACGATGAAATCCGACGACAGGGCGACGTCCGGCCGAACCTTTCGGATCTTCTCGACGATTGAAAGATATGCGTCTGCGCCGTGCTTGCGGTTCATCGCTTTCAGAATGCGGTCCGAACCGGATTGAACCGGCAGATGCACATAGGGCATGAGCTTTGGAATCGCGCCATGCGCGTCAATCAACTCCTGCGCCATGTCGACCGGATGACTTGTCGTATAACGCAGACGCGTCAGTCCTTCGATCCGCGCCAGCCGATCGAGAAGCTGCGCAAGGTTTGATTCGCGGCCATCCGCATTCGGCCCGCAGTAAGCGTTGACGTTCTGCCCGATTAGCGTGATCTCGCAAACGCCCGCGTCAACGAGGCGCTCCGTTTCGGCAATGATCTCTGTGACGGGACGCGACGCTTCGGCGCCGCGCGTGTAAGGCACGACGCAGAACGAACAGAATTTGTCGCAGCCTTCCTGCACGGTGACGAAAGCCGAAACGCCACGCGTGCGAATTTGCGCGCGGCTTGGCGCGGGCAGGGCGCGGAACTTGTCCTCGACGGCGAAATCCGTATCGGCGACCCGCGCGCCTTCCTTTGCTTGGCGAAGCAATTCCGGGAGGCGATGATAGCTTTGGGGACCTACCACGAGGTCTACCGCGCGCTGGCGCTTGAGCACCTCTTCGCCTTCGGCCTGCGCGACGCAGCCAGCGACGACGATCTTCATGTCGCGGCCTTGCGCGTTCAGCGCGCGTTTGGCGATCGCCAACTTGCCAAGTTCGGAATAGATTTTTTCCGCCGCCTTTTCGCGAATATGGCACGTGTTGAGGATGACGAGATCGGCGTCTTCTTCGCTGTCGGTCTCCGCATAGCCTTCGCGGCCGAGCAGGTCCGCCATGCGCGTCGCGTCATAGACGTTCATCTGGCAGCCGTATGACTTGACCAGAACCTTGGATGGACGTGCAGCCTCGGAACTCTGGGACTTGGACCGTGTCTCAACCAATTCTTTGACGTCAGCGACTATTTTTCAGCTCCATCACTCGACAAGGCGACTCGGGGCGCATCCGAGTGGCGACAGTATACGATATTTTTCCGCTCCGGCGCCGCAAGATGTGCGCACTTTAAATTTTCCGAACTGGTCCGCCGTAACGCGAAAGCAGCGCATCCGCCGTGAGCAGGGTAATCCCTTCGACTATTGCCTGAGCAAGGAGCAGTCTGTCGAACGGGTCCCGATGAACTAACGGCAGCGCATCCGTAGCGAGGGCGTGTTCACCCGTCACTTTCAATTCCGTGTAGTCGTTATCGAGGAGACCTTGGCGCAAAGCGCGCGGATCGATTCGAAAGTCTAGGCGATCGAGGCCGCTCTTAATGACGATTTCCCACAGGCTCGCGACGCTATACACGAGTTCATTGGACTCGTCGGACAGGAGCGATTTGGCTTTTTTGGAAAGGCGATCCGGGGAAAGAGCGAGCCATAGAACAATATGCGTATCGAGGAGAAGTCTCACTCGTCGCCTGCGAATAGTCGCTCAATCTCAACCTCGCCCATGCGGTCGAAATCTTCGGGAATAAGGCCTTGTCCCACCATAAAACCGAGCCGCTGCGCCTTAGACTTCGTCGTCGCCTTTATAGGCGCGACCTTTACCAAAGGTTTTCCCGCCTTCGCGATGATGAAAGGCTCTCCCTTGGAGGCGAGGTCTACGAGCTTTGACAAGTGGGTTTTGGCTTCGTGAATGTTGACTATGCGCATTGGCGCCTCGTATGGACTAAGCTAGCTTAGTTTCACTTAGGCATATGTGCAAGCTCGGATCGCTCAGATCTCCAGCCGTAGGGCGATCGCGGCGCGGCGTTCGCCATTGGCGCGCTGGTAGTAGTTCTCGCGTCTTCCGATCTCCTTGAACCCCTCCCGGCCGTAGAGCTTCAGCGCGGCCTCGTTGTCGTCAGCGACCTCGAGAAAGACGAGCCTGGCGCCGCCGCGCTCGAGATTCTCCAGGTGCTTTTCCAGAATACGTCGTCCCAATCCGGCGCCGCGGCGCGAGGGGTCGACGGCGAAAGTGAGGATTTCGGCGTCGGGCGGCGTCAATCGGGACAATATAAAGCCCCCGAGCTCCGCTTTGCGATTCTCTGCGACCGCGCCGTCTGCGACGATATGCGCATCCGCCAGATAATTCTCGAAGTCGATTTTCGACCAGCCGAAGGCGAAAGAAGCGCCGTGTAGGCGTTCACAATCCTCAGCGCGCTCAGCGCCGATAGGTTCAATGATGAATGTCGGCTTGGCGAAAAAGGACGAAAGCAGCGTCATGGCGATCATGGCGCAAGTTCACGCCTGCGCTGTGGCGGCAGTGTGAGGGCCCGCCGCATCGTGCTCGGCGCCTGCGTTTTTCGGCGCTTCCGGCCGGCTGCCCGGCGCCGTGACGTCTGGCTCTTTAAGATAAAGCGGGCGCGCGGGCGCGGTTTCGGGCTGCGCGGCGAGTCCCAGCCGGGCGACGACGGCGATATCGGGCGCGGATTGTTCGCTCGCGATCTTGACCGGAACGCCACGGGCGCGCGCCTCCTTGGCGAGGAGCGGCGCGCCGGACCCGATGAGAAGCAGCGGGCCGGTCCCGAGAGCGCGCAGCGCTTCAAGCGCGCTCACGCGACGCGGGGTCAGCACCGGTCGCCCATCCGGACCGAAAGCGGCGATGTAGACCTTGCCGTGGCGCGCATCGATCGCCGCCGCGACGACGCCGTCAAAAGGATCGAGGATCAGTGGGGCCGCAAGCGCGGCGAGCGTCGAGACCCCGACGATATCGGCCTTGCAGGCGAGCGCAATGGCTTGGCCGGCGGCGAGGCCGATGCGAATGCCGGTGAACGAACCGGGTCCCACTGTCACCGCGATGCGATCGAGCGAAGCGAAGCCGCCCTCGACCTTGCTCATGACGCGTTTGATCAGCGGCAGCAGCGCCTCGGCATGGCCGCGCTCCATCTCCACGGTGTCAGCGGCGATCGGCTCCGCCGCATCATGATCCAGCACGCAGGCCGAGACGGCTGGAAGAGCGGTGTCAATCGCAAGGATTCGCATGATTCCCGGATTATGACCGTTTTCGGAGCGCGATCAACGTCGCTCCGAACGGGCCAACGCTCTTTACGCCGGCTCGACCGCCTTCACCTGCGGCAGGAAATGCTTGAGCAGGTTCTCGATGCCATGTCGCAACGTGGCCGTTGACGACGGACATCCAGAGCAGGCGCCTTTCATTGTGAGATAGACGACGCCATCCTTAAAGCCGCGAAAGACGATGTCGCCGCCGTCGCCGGCGACCGCCGGACGCACGCGCGTTTCGAGCAGCTCCTTGATCGTCGCCACCGTCTCCGCGTCGCCGGAGTCGTAGAATTCGCCCCCAGACTGAGTCGGCGCGGCGCCTTCGGTCAGGAGCGGCGCGCCAGAGGCGAAATGCTCCATGATCGTGCCAAGAATGGCGGGCTTCAGATGCGGCCAGTCGGCGCCGTCCTTCGTCACCGAGACGAAATCTGCGCCATACATCACCGCTTCGATTCCCTCGATCGAGAGCAACGCCTGCGCCAGCGGCGCATTGGCGGCGTCGTCCAGCGAACGGAACTCCATCGCGCCCTGGCCGAGCACGTCCTGGCCCGGAAGGAACTTAAGCGTTGAGGGATTAGGGGTAGCTTCGGTCTGGATGAACATCGGGAGACTCCTGCGTCCGGTTCAAGGCCGGCGGGAAGAGCGCGAATACCACAAATCGAGCGCTTTGTGACATCGTCGAGAACTACTTAAGCGCTTCGCCGCAGTCTTGCGAGACTCTTTGACGCCAGCGCTTGAGCGCGAACACAGACCAAACCGCCTCGACGAGGCCGAAAGGCCAGGCGCCTTGAAGGAACCCATAGATCGCCCCCAAAGCGCAGGCGACGGCGAAGCACAGAACGAACCAAGGGCTGCGGTCCTCGAGCGTATAGGCAAGCAGCATTGCGCTCACCGCGAAGAGCCCGAACCATGTCAACGCATCCATCGACGAATTCCTTCGGGCGCGGTCTTGCATTTGCCATGCCCGAGCGAATCCAGCAGTGTCAATCGATGGACGAAACCGCGCTCATCGACGCCAACGACGCCTATTACCGCGCCTTCGCCGCGCGCGACCTTGGCGCAATGAACGACCTTTGGGCTGAGGAAGGCTGTTCCTGCGTTCACCCCGGCTGGCCGGCGCTTGTTGGGCGCGCGGCGGTGCTCGCTTCCTACCGCGACATTTTCCGCAATCCGACGCAGGAGGCGGTGACGGCGCGCGACCCGCAGACGCTCATCGAAGGCGACGACGGCCGCGTTTTCTGCGTCGAGGAGGTCGGCGGCGGTCTGCTGCTCGCGACAAACTGGTTTCGCTGGAGCGGGGATCGTTGGCGGCTTGCGCATCATCAGGCCAGTCCGCTCGCGCCGCCGCCGTCGGCAAGGCGCGAGGGCAAACAGTCGTTTCATTAGGGCTGTATGGCCGTCATCGCGAGGAGGCGGAGCCGACGAAGCGATCCATAGATGCTCTGGATTGCTTCGCCTTCGGCTCGCAATGACGTGGTTCTATGATTCCGCGCCTTCCGCCTGCTTCTTCCGGCTCGCCTTCTTGGGCTCCCGGCGCGGACCTTCGACGAGCCGCACGACGACGCCCCAGAGCGTGCGCACGTCCTGCTCGGTGAGCCCCATGCGGTGAAACATGTTGCGCAGATTGCGCGACATCACCGGCTTTTTGGTCAGCGGGCGGAAGAAGCCGCGCTTGTCGAGCTCGCCTTCGAGAAAATCGAAAAAAGCGAGCGTCATCTCGCGCGTCGCCGGCGGCGAGCGTTCCTCCACCTCAAAAGGAATCGCGTCGCCATGCGCGGCGCGAAACCACTCATAGCCCGTGAGCAGTACCGCCTGCGCGAGGTTGAGCGACGCATAGGCGGGGTTGACCGGGAAGGTGAGGATCGCGTCGGCGAGCGCGACGTCGTCATTGTCGAGGCCGGTGCGCTCGGGGCCGAACAGCACGCCATGCTTTTCGCCCGCCGCCATGCGCGCCGCGGTCGCAGTCATTGCCTCCGCCGGCGTCATCACCGGCTTCATCTGGCCGCGTCCGCGCGCCGTCGCGGCGTAGACGAAGGAAAGGTCCTCGATCGCTTCACGCACGCTCTCGTAGAGCCTGGCGCTTTCGAGAAGATGCACGGCGCCCGCCGCGGCGGCATAGGCGCCCTTGCGATAAGCGCCGGTGCGCGGCCAGCCTTCGCGCGGCGAGACGAGACGCAGATCGGAGAGGCCGAAGTTCGCCATGGCGCGCGCGCACATGCCGATGTTGACAGCGAGCTGCGGACGCACGAGCACGATCGCCGGCCCGCCTGACAAAGCCGTCTTGCTACGATCCGTTCCCGCCCCGACCAATCTTTCTCCTCGCGTTAAAGCGGCGGCAAATTAGGGCGGAAAGCGCGCCTGGGGAAGGGCGCTTACGCAGGAAGCGGAAGGGCGCCTCGTTTGCTACCCAAAACCTCTAGCCGACGCTATAAGGCGCGCGGCAAGAGAGGAGCGGGCGCATGCGGAAGATCAAGGTTGCAAATCCTGTCGTCGAACTTGACGGCGACGAAATGACCCGCATCATCTGGGCCGCCATCAAAGAGAAGCTCGTTCGGCCCTATCTCGACATCGATCTCCTCTATTACGATCTCTCGATAAAAAACCGCGACGCCACCAACGATCAAGTTACGATCGACGCGGCCTACGCGATCAAAGAACATGGCGTCGGGGTCAAATGCGCGACGATCACGCCTGATGAAGCGCGGGTGAAGGAATTTCATCTCAAGGAGATGTGGAAATCGCCGAACGGCACGATCCGCAACATCCTCGGCGGCGTCATCTTCCGCGAACCGATCATCTGCAGAAACGTGCCGCGTTTGGTGCCCGGATGGACGCAGCCGATCATCGTCGGGCGTCACGCCTTCGGCGATCAATATAAGGCGACCGACTTCAAAGTGCCGGGCAAAGGCCGTCTGACGATCAAATTCGAAGGCGTCGACGGCGACGTCATCGAAAAGGAAGTTTTCAGCTTTCCCGGCTCGGGCGTCGCGCTCGCGATGTATAATCTCGACGAGTCGATCAGCGAGTTTGCGCGCGCGACGTTCAACTACGGGCTCACCCGCAAATATCCAGTCTATCTCTCGACCAAGAACACGATCCTCAAAGCCTATGACGGCCGCTTCAAGGATCTGTTCCAGGAGATTTACGACGCCGAGTTCAAATCGAAATTCGAGGCGCTCGGCCTCACTTACGAGCATCGTCTGATCGACGACATGGTCGCCTCGGCGCTCAAATGGTCAGGCGGCTACATTTGGGCCTGCAAGAATTATGACGGCGACGTGCAGTCCGACACCGTCGCTCAGGGTTTCGGATCCCTCGGTCTAATGACGAGCGTGCTGATGACGCCTGACGGCAAGACCGTCGAGGCCGAAGCGGCCCATGGCACGGTGACGCGCCACTACCGCGAATATCAGAAGGGTCATGAGACCTCGACCAACTCGATCGCATCGATTTTCGCCTGGACGCGCGCGCTCGCGCATCGCGGCAAGCTCGATGGGAATGATGATCTGATCCGATTTGCGCGCACGCTTGAGGAAGTGTGCGTGGCGACCGTCGAGTCGGGCTTCATGACCAAGGATCTGGCCTTGCTTGTCGGCTGCAATCAGAAGTGGCTCTCGACGACAGGTTTCCTGGAGAAGATCGACGAAAATCTTCGTAGAGCTACGGAGTGAGCGCGGCGCGAGGAATGATTGTAAGTGACGCCGGTCGCGTCTATATAGGCGTCGCCTATGGGCTAATTAAGGATTCGCGAGATGGCGGTGGATCTGGAAGAGACTTATAAGCCTTCCGAAGACGAACCCTTTATGTGCGATCGGCAGCGAGAATATTTCCGGCGCAAACTGCTGGCTTGGAAGGAAGACATTCTGCACGAAAGTCGCGAAACGCTCGCCGCTTTGCAGAATGAAAATGAAAATCATCCCGACCTTGCCGACCGCGCGTCGTCCGAAACCGATCGCGCGATAGAGCTTCGGGCGCGTGACAGGCAACGCAAGCTCATTGCCAAGATCGACGCGGCGCTGACGCGCCTCGAAGACGGCAGTTACGGCTATTGCGAGGAGACGGGCGAGCCGATCTCTCTAAAACGCCTAGACGCGCGTCCGATCGCGACTTTGTCGATCGAGGCGCAGGAGCGTCACGAACGGCGCGAAAAAGTCTATCGGGACGACTAAGATCAAAGAATGCGCTTCCGGCGAAGAGCTAAGGGCGTCGCTCGTCGCGACGCCCTTTCTTATTGCTTTTCGTCCGGGCGGCCGAGCAGGCGGGCCATCTCGGCTTCAAGCGAGTCCAGCGGGTCCGCTTCAGCGGGCGCCGGCGCTGGCGGGGGCGCCGCTCCGGGTTTGGGCGGAGGCGGCGACGCTGGCGGCGGCGCAGCAGGTCTTGTTGCGGCAGGCGGCGCCCCTGGCGGCGGCGCTGCGGGCTTGGCGGCGGGCGCCGGCGGCGGCTCGATCGGCCGCGGAGCCCCTGTTGGAGAGGTTGGCGGAGCCGGCGTAGCGGACTCCGGCGGCGATGTCTGTTCCTTTGGACGCGGCGCAAATCGCTGCTGTGCGCGCGCAAGGAACGGCGGCGTCGGCGAGCGGGGCGGCGCGGGTCGTGCCGGCGGTGCGGCCGGGCTGGAAATTCGTGGGCCTCCGGGCGCAGCGCTCGGCGGCGGCGGCGCGGCGGGGGGCTTCGCGGGCGCCGGCGCGAAAAGGTCCGGCGGCAGATTGAGTGGGCCTGCCGCGGCGGGTCTCGGCAGCGGCGTTTCGGGCTCTTTTGGCGGAGCGGAGGGGCCAGCCGGCCAGTTTGGGGCTCCCGGCTGAGCGGGGCGCGGCTCCGGCGCGCGGCTTAACGCGGCTTCGATCCGGATGCTCGGCTCAATGAGGATGTCGTTAGGGCCGCCGATCAGCAGGAGATGTTCGGCGTTGTCGCGCCGTACGATGACAAGCTGACGCTCGCGGTCGAGATCAAAAACATCCACGACATCCAGGCGTTTAGCGCGACTGCGGCCTCCCGGCGAACGAATTCGGCGTCCAAAGAGCAGACGGAAAATATACAGCACGAGCACCGCAGCGACGAGGAACGCGACGAGCGCTCCGAGCGCTGGCAGCAGTTGAGTGAATTTATCGGGCATAAACGACTGTTCTCTCGTTCGGACGCGGGTGACCTTGCCAAATTAACAGCTTTCCTGGCAAGCGCCGAAAAAAGGTTAATGAATGGTTAATGTTTGACGAATCAGCGCCCTGCTTCGACTTCCGGGTTTGCTATTATTCGTCTCCGCGGCCACACTTTTGAGTGATTCTGTGAGCGTCGGTTCGGTAAACATCAACGCGCCGGCCTCCGCATGGCCTTCGCATGGCCGCCGCGATCGGCGATATATGGCGCGGGTGGTTAAGAAATGACCGATAGGACGGAATCGTCCGCCTTAGAGCGCAGCGAGCGGCCCGCGAATGTGGGATTGGCGGTCGCGCTCGTCGTCACGCTGATCGGAGCGGCCGCCGCCTATTTTTGGACCCCTTCGGACCTAGCGCCACGCGTCGCCATTCTCGCGCTGGCCATTGTCGGCGTCGCCGGAATCTTTGTCCTTCTCGCCTATACGCTGGGGCTGATCCATTTCTCCGGCCGCGCCGCGGGCAATGACTTGGTCAAGCTTATCGCCGACACTTTCGGCGAGGGGCTGCTCGTCACCAGGGGAGACGCGCGCGTCGTTTACGCCAATGAAGCCTACAGGGCGATGTGCGGCGCGAAGGAGGCTTCCGGCGTTCAGCCAGTCGAGCGGCTGTTCTCCGGGCCGCCCGAAGTCTCCGAAGCGATCTATCGGCTTGTGCAGGCGGCGCGCGCCGGCGTCTCGCATAGCGAGGATTTGCGGCTTTCCCCCCCGCTCTCGGGACAGGCGGCGGTCGGCTGGTACCGGATCCGCGTGCGGCCGCTGGCGGCGGCATCAGGACGGTTCTGCCTTTGGGCGGTGGCCGACGTCACCGCCGATCGACAACGGCAGGAGAACGTCTTCCAGGAGCTCAAGCACGCGATCGACTTTCTCGATCACGCGCCGGCCGGCTTTTTCTCCGCGAGTCCGGAAGGGGCCGTCTCCTATATGAACAAAACGCTCGCCGGCTGGCTGGGCTACGACCTGACGCAGGTCGGCTCCGGCGGCGCGACGCTCTCCGCCATCTTCGCCAATAATGGCGCGGCGCTTCTCGCAGCGATGTCCGGCGCGCCAGGCGATGTGCGCACGGAGCAGATCGACCTCGACATGCGATGCCGCAACGGCAAGTCGCTTCCCGTCAGGCTGCTGCATCAGGTGGCTTTTGGCCAGGACGGCGAAGCCGGCCCGTCGCGGACTTTGGTGCTCAATCGCGCGTCCGGCGAACAGCCGGAAGAGGATTTGCGCGCCGCCGAAGTGCGTTTCGCGCGCTTCTTCAATTCGACTCCGATGGCGATGGCGACGCTCGACGGGGAAGGTCGCGTGCTGACGTCGAACGCAGCTTTCGCCAAATTGCTGCCGCAGGCGCTGAAGTCCGGGCAGGGCAAGGCTGCGGCGCCTTGGTCGGTGCTTGCGGGCCTTGGCGAACGCGACGGCGCCGCCTTGCGGGCCGCAATCGAAGAGGCGATCGACGGCGAGGGAGAAATCCGCCCCGTAAATGTGGTCTTCGAGGAGGACGCCGCCGCGCCGCGTTCGGCGCGATTCTTTGTCTCGTCAACCGAGGACGCCGGCAAGAAGGGCGCGATGGTCTATGCGCTCGACACGACCGAGCAGCGCAAGCTGCAAGAAGAGTTCGCGCAATCGCAAAAGATGAATGCGGTGGGCCAGCTCGCTGGCGGCATCGCACATGACTTTAACAATATGCTGACGGCGATCATCGGCTATTCGGATTTGCTGCTCTCCAGTCACCGGCCGACCGATCCCGCCTTCCGCGATATCCGCCAGATCAAGGAAACGGCCAACCGCGCCGCGGGTCTGACGCGCCAATTGCTCGCCTTTTCTCGCCGGCAGACTCTGCGCCCGCAGGTTTTGCAGCTCGGCGACGCGCTCTCCGAAGTGCAAAATCTTCTGCGCCGCATCGTCGGCGAGAAGAACGAACTTGAACTGCGTCTCGGACGCGACCTTTGGTTCGTGAAGGCCGACATCACTCAGTTCGAGCAGGTGATCATCAATCTCGTCGTCAACGCGCGCGACGCCATGCAGGAATCTGGCGGGCGGGTGCAGATCCGCACGCGCAACGTCGCCGCCTCGGAGTGCGCATCTTTCGATGAGGCGGCGCTGCCGCCTGCTGATTACGTGCTTGTCGAGGTCGAGGACACGGGCGGCGGCATTCCCGCCGATGTGAAGGAGAAAATTTTCGAGCCCTTCTTTACGACGAAAGAGGTTGGGAAAGGCACGGGCCTCGGCCTGTCGACGGTCTTCGGCATCATCAAGCAGTCGGGCGGCTTTATTATTGTCGACAGCGAGGTGGGACGCGGCACGGTTTTCCGCATCCTCCTTCCGCGATACGTGCCGGACGAGAAGGAGACGTCCAAAGAATCCGAGTCGGTCAAAGCCGCCGCGGACTATACGGGGCAGGGCGTGGTCCTGCTGGTCGAAGATGAAGACGCCGTGCGCTCGATCGGCGCGCGCGCCCTGAGTTCGCGCGGATTCACGGTTCTTGAAGCGACGACGGGCATGGAGGCGCTCGAGGTCGTCGATCGGGTCGACGGCAAGATTGATCTCATCGTCTCCGACGTCGTGATGCCGGAGATGGATGGCCCCGCCATGTTTGCCGAACTGCGCAAACGCGGCGTCAAGGCGAAGGTCATATTTGTTTCAGGTTATGCCGAAGAGGCTTTCGCCAAGAATCTTCCCGAAGGCGATTTCGGCTTCTTGGCCAAGCCGTTCTCGATCAAACAGCTGATCGAGACGGTGAAGGCGCATATGCCCTGATAAGGCGCCTGACGCGCCTAGAGCGGGTTCCGAAAAAGTTGACAGACTTTTTCGATGAGAACCTGCTCCAATGTTTTGATTTTGAGCGATTCCTTATCGATCACATGATTCAATGTGATCGGGAAGCGCTCTAGAGCGCCGGCGCGACGACCCGCACGCGGCGCTTGACGCCGTCCGGTCCGACCACCTCGCGATAGGTTTCCGGAGTGGCGGCCGCGCCTTCTTGCGCAGGCTCCGCCGCCGCGGGCTGCGCGGCTGCTGGTTCGGCGGCGATGGGCGCTGGCGCCGGGGCCGATCCTCTTCCTTTTCGCTGGCGCGCAACGCCGGGCGGAAGCGGCCGTGACAATTGTTCGGCCTGTTCGGCGGTGACGACCTGATCCTTGGCGTTGCGCTCGGCGATGAGGCGCTCGGCCTCGGCGAGGGCTTCCGACCAGGACTTGTCTGGCGGCTTGCAGCCGCAGGCCGGATCATAGGTCTTCTCGAATTTATACGCGTTCGGGTGGTCCGAATAAGCTTGCCCATCTATCGACAGGGCGGAGCTCACGCCCTTCCATTGCGACGCCGTATAGAGTTTCACTTGGGCATTAGGGCAAAGCGCCCGGCACATCGCCGCGAGATCATCGAGATTGGAGCTGCGCGCCGAATAGCTGATCGGGAAAAAACCGCCGTCGCAATCGCGCACGCAGATCGCCATTGGTCCCCCGCGCGGCGTTTCGTCCAAAGGTTCGAGCGCCTGATCGGGCTCCATGATCGCGGGGTTTTGGGGCCCAATGCCAAAAAGTTCCTCAAAAAAATTACGCGGCCGCGCAAGGCGCGCCTGTGTGGCCTGAGGATTGCGGCATTCCGCGTCGTAGCGGGCGGCGAGGGCCTGGCGCTGGCCGCCGTCGTCGGCGACGGCGCGGTCATAGGAGGCGATGGCGCCCGAGAGCTGATGGAGTTGCGCGCTGATCTGTCCGCATTGGGGCGGCGGCGGCGCGCCGAAGAACAGGAACTGGCCGCGGTCGCAGCCGAGCGCATGGCTTTTCGCGGCGACGCGGGCATATTCGCCGCGCTGTTTGGCCGCCGCCGTTTGAAATTGTCCTGCACGACTGCTGGCGCCGGCGCGGGCGATCTGCGCCCGCAACTCGGTGCAGTAGGGACTTTCGCCTGCGGCGGGCGAAACGGCGAAGAGCCCGAACGCCATGCCGGCGGCGACCATCAGTTTCCACCGCCTGGAGGCGCCTATCGTCGGAAGAGGGTCTATGGTCGCGGCCTCATTGGAGTTTTGTCTCTTTCACGGTTAAGAAAGAAAGCAGAAGAACTGCTTGTGCGGCCGCATGATTTTGACGCGCCGACTTGCGACGAATCGCGCCATTCTCGCCAATACCGCCTGCGGAGCAAACGCGCCCAGTTTGTCCCGCGCATAATGTCGGCAACAAGGCGCCGGCGGCGCGTCGCCAGCGCCCTGGCGCCCTGCGATTTTTTTGCTCAGCCCACGGTCGAAGCCCTTCACTTGCCGCGCTACCTCGCCCATATCCGCGACGGCGTCGCTAGATCGCGGCTCGCGAAAAAGTGGAACCCGGTTTTTCGCATAGAGCGCGCTCTAAACTTTTGGATCGATCACGTTATCCGCCTTTGGGCGATTTCGCTCGCAGGCGGCGTGATCTAGGAGGTTGCCGACATGAAGCGTTCCAAAATGCTGGCTCTGATTTCGACGGTTTTCGCGCTCTCTTTGGGCGCCGCGTCGGCCTCTGCGCAGAACGGGCCGGATCTCATCTTCCGCAAATCGGTGGATTTCAAGCTTCTCACGCCGAATGACAAGCTCGCCACCTATGCGATCGACGACCCCATGATCGACGGCGTCGCCTGCTACTACACGGCGCATGAAAAGGGCGGCGTCGCCGGCATGTTCGGAGTCGCCGAGCAGAGTTCGGAGGTTTCGCTCGCCTGCCGGCAATTTGGCCCGATCAAATTCAAGGAGAAATTCAGCCAGGGGGACACGGCGTTCAGCGAGCGGCGCTCTTTGTTGTTCAAGCGGATGCATATCATTCGCGGCTGTGACGCGAAACGCAATGTGCTGGTCTACATGGTCTACTCGGACAAGCTGGTGGAAGGCTCCCCGGAAAGCTCGACCTCGACCATCGCCATTCAGCCCTGGGGAGGCCAGAACGAAGCGCCGCAGTGCGGAGAATTTCTGCGCTGACCTACTCCATGCACGCCACGATCGCTGCGCCCGCTTCAAAGGAAGCGCGCGCGGCGCCTTTTTCGACGGAAGCCGTCATGTCGTCGGCCCGACCGAAGGCTTTGGCGGCGACATGGCCATGGGACTCACACCACGAATCCGCGACGACCTTGCCGCAATCGGAATGCCGCGTGAGGCATTCCAGCAGGCCGTAGCCCTCCTGATCCGAGATGACGTAAGTCGCGTTCGCGCCAGTTTCGGCGTGCGCGCCGCAAGCGTAGCCGGCGCCGATCAGAACTCCCGCGAGCAGCCGCGCGAGCCCGCGCCGGACTAACGGCGATTTACCTTTCAACATGACGAACAAACCCCGACGCGTGACAGCAAGCGTCCAGAGCTAGCGCATAGCGGTAAAACGCCCGTTAAGCGGCGCGGCTCGAAAGGGCGTCGCGCTTGACGCGGCGGCGCGCTTTGGCGCATGGTCGCCGCCATGACGCTTCGGCTCACCATTTGTCGCGAGATCATTATCAGCTAGCGATCACGCTGGCCGGAGCCGTCACGTCTATCCAAACGACATGAAGCGACGCCCCGGCCGGCGGCCTTGCGGGGAAATTCATGTCGACGCCTGCGCTTAAAATTTACAATACGCTGACGCGGAAGAAGGAAGAGTTCCGTCCGATCGATCCCGCGAATGTGCGCATGTATGTCTGCGGGCCGACGGTTTACGACTACGCCCATATCGGCAACGCCAGGCCGCTGATCGTCTTCGACGTTCTGTTTCGATTGTTGCGGCATCTCTATGGCGCCGAGCATGTCGCTTACGTTCGCAACATCACCGACGTCGACGACAAGATCAACGCGCGCGCCGCAGAGCGCGGCATCTCCATTCGCGAACTCACGGAAGAAACCAACAAGGTCTTTCAGGAAGACGTGAAGGCGCTCGGCTGTCTCGAGCCGACGATGCAGCCGCGCGCGACGGAGCATGTCGCGCAGATGATCGCGATCATCGAGCGGCTGATTGCGTCGGGTCACGCCTATGCGGCCGACGGCCATGTGCTCTTCGACGTGCCGTCGATGCCGAATTACGGACGCCTGTCGCGGCGCTCGCTTGATGAAATGATCGCGGGCGCGCGTGTCGACGTCGCGCCTTATAAGCGCGGCGACATGGATTTCGTTCTGTGGAAGCCTTCAAAGGAGAACGAGCCCGGCTGGGACAGCCCATGGGGCAGGGGGCGGCCAGGCTGGCATATTGAATGTTCGGCGATGTCCTGGGCGCATCTTGGCGAAACCTTCGACATTCACGGCGGCGGCATCGATCTCGTCTTTCCGCATCACGAAAACGAGATCGCGCAAAGCTGCTGCGCCTTCGATCGCGAGGTGATGGCGAATTACTGGATGCATAACGGCTTCCTGCAGGTCGAGGGCGAGAAAATGTCCAAGAGCCTGGGGAATTTCGTGACGATCCACGAGCTGCTGCACACTGAGAAGTTCGGCGGGCGGAAGTGGCCCGGCGAAGTGCTGCGGCTTGCGATGCTGCGCACGCATTACCGCCAGCCGATCGATTGGACCGTGAAGGCGCTTGAGGAGGCGGAACTTAGTTTGCGAAAATGGGGAGCCGAAATCGGCGCCGTCGAACTAGAAGGAGATGGATTCGGAAGCGGTTTCGGCGCGCCTGACGGTAGTGGCTACGGCGGCGGGTTTGCAGGCATCGATACGGTATTGGACGCCTTGGCAGATGACTTGAATACGCCATTTGCGCTAACGATCCTGCACGCTATCGAGAACAAACGCGAACTTGATATTGGCCTCAAATTGCTTGGCATAGACGTGCAATCGTACGCCGAATGGGTGCAGAGTGAAAGCACTCGATCGGTTGATGAAGGCGCGGTTTTCATGCTCCTCACCGCCCGCAACGCCGCTCGCGCTTCAAAGAACTGGGCCGAGTCCGACCGTATCCGCGACGAACTCGCCGCCATGGGCATTGCGCTCAAGGACAATAAGGACGGCACGACGAGCTGGGAGGTGAAGCGGTGATTCCGCTCCTTTCAAAAAAGGGCGCGCAACCCTCTCCCATAGGGAGAGGGTGGCCGCGAAGCGGCCGGGTGAGGGGTCGCGGCGCAGATCGTTTGCGCACGGCCGCGCGACCAAGATCCATTCCCCTCACCCCGGACCTTTGGTCCGACCCTCTCCCCTTGGGAGAGGGTGTTCGCGACTCCCTTGAGATGTCGAACGTTGGTGAAATTCATCCTGCTTCAAAAAAAGGCGCGCAAGCCTCTCCCTTGGGGAGAGGGTGGCCGCGGCGCGGCCGGGAGAGGGGTTACGGCTTTGATCGTTTGCGCGCGCCCGCACGACCAAGATCGTTTCCCCTCACACCGGTCCTTCGGACCGACCCTCTCCCATTGGGAGAGGGCAACGCGAATCTTTTTTCAGTCGAGGCGGGGAAGGGGCGGTCGCGGCGGGCGCGCGCGCGCAATATCGGCAGCGCGCAAAATCTCCTGCAGCACCCAGTCCAATCGTTCTTTCACGTCGTCGTTGGTGAAGCGCAACTCCAGATAACCATGACTTTCGATCAATCTGCGGCGCTCGGCGTCGGACAGCGGCTGGTTCGCGTGATGTTTCCCGTCGAGCTCGATTGTCAGGCCGAGGCTGTAACAGCAGAAGTCGGCGATATGGCCGGCGATCGGGACTTGACGGCGAAACTTGAATCCGTCGAGTCGCGATCCGCGCAATTCGCGCCAGAGAATGTCTTCTCCGCCGGTGCTGTCGCGCCGAAGTCGTCTAGCGATGAAAATGTTTTTGCCCGCCATTCATCGATCAAATCGCAAAATTCGATGGCAGGGAACCCCTCATCCGGCCGCTCCGCGGCCACCCTCTCCCACTGGGAGAGGGTTCGTTTCGCGAGGTAGCCAAATGTCCAACGATGACTGGAAGAAGACGCTTCCCTTCAAGCGCCATTGGGCGGTCTATCTCGTGTTCAAGCTGGTCGTGCTGGCGCTCGCGGCCTTCATCGCTTGGCATTTGTTGCGCGCATTCGAGGTCGTGTGATGGCGCGATCGGCGACAGCTCCCAGCCTGCGGCCGTTTCTTCCCGCTGACGCGGCGACGCTTGCGGCGCTCTTTCGCACGAGCGTCGACGAGCTCGCCGCCGACGACTATGACGACGCGCAACGTGAAGCCTGGACGTCCGAGGTCGACGACGAAGAGGCTTTCGGCGCGCGGCTCGCGGGCGAGCTGACGATCGTCGCGCTGGTGGAAGGCGAAATCGCCGGTTTCGCGTCGCTGCGCGACAACAAGATTTTCGACATGGTTTATGTCCGACCCGAGATGGCGCGGCGCGGCATTGGCTCAGCGCTCGCCGACGCGATTGAGAAACTTGCCGCCGCGCGCGGAACGAAGACGCTCTCCGTAGACGCGTCCGACTCGGCGCGCGATTTTTTCGCCGCGCGCGGCTATGTGCCGAAAACGCGCAATACTATCGAGATTGGCGGCCAATGGCTCGGCACTACGTCGATGACCAAGGAACTGGCGGCGCCGGCCGTCGGGAGTGCGCATTGATGCCGAAAGAACGGCTGACGCTTTACGACACGACGCTGCGCGACGGCGCGCAGACGACGGGCGTCGACTTCTCTCTCGACGACAAGCGTCAGATCGCCGCCATGCTGGACGATCTCGGAATCGACTACATCGAGGGCGGCTATCCCGGCGCCAATCCGCTCGACACGGAGTTTTTCACTGAGCGTCCGAAACTGCGCGCGCGCTTCGCGGCTTTCGGCATGACGCGCCGGCAAGGCCGCTCGGTCGAGAATGATCCCGGAGTCGCGGCGCTCCTCGACAGCGCCGCAGACGTCGTCGCCTTTGTCGCCAAAAGCTGGGACTTTCAGGTCCACGTCGCCTTACGTTCAACGGAAGAGGACAATCTCGAAGGCGTTACGCAATCCGTAAGAGCCGCGGTCGCGCGCGGCAAGGAAGTCGCCGTCGATTGCGAACATTTCTTCGACGGCTTCAAGGCCAACCGCAACTATGCGCTGGCCTGCGCGAAGGCGGCTTACGACGCCGGCGCGCGCTGGATCGTGCTTTGCGACACCAATGGCGGCGCGCTGCCGCATGAGGTCGAAGCCATCGTCACGGAGGTCGTCAAGCATATTCCGGGAGAGCGCGTCGGCGTGCATTGCCATGACGACACGGGTCAGGCCGTAGCGAACTCGCTCGCCGCCGTGCGCGCCGGCGCGCGGCAGATTCAAGGGACGCTTAACGGTCTTGGCGAGCGTTGCGGCAACGCCAATCTCACAACTATCATTCCGACTCTATTGCTCAAGAGCGAGTTCGCTGAGCGCTTCGAGATTGGCGTGACGCCGGAAAAGTTGACGCATCTGACTCGCGTCAGCCACGCGCTCGATGAGCTTCTCAACCGCGCGCCGAACCGCTATGCGCCCTATGTCGGCGCCAGCGCCTTTGCGACCAAGGCCGGCATTCATGCCTCAGCCGTGCTGACCGATCCGCGCACCTATGAGCATGTGACGCCGGAATCGGTCGGCAATATGCGGCGCGTGCTCGTGTCGGATCAGGCCGGCCGCTCGAATATTGTCTCGGAACTCGCCCGCCTAGGCGTTGTGCTCGATAAGGACGATCCGCGGCTGACGCGTCTTCTCGGCGAGGTGAAGGAGAAGGAGGCGCAGGGCTACGCCTATGAAGGCGCCGACGCCTCATTCTTTCTTCTGGCGAAGCGGGTGCTCGGCGAGGCGCCGCATTTCTTCGACATTGAGCGCTACAGCGTCGCGGTCGATCGCCGCTTTGGGAAAAACGGCGGCTTCGAGGACCAGGGCGCGGAGGCGATCGTCAAGATCAATGTGCACGGCGAAAACCGTATTTCCGCCGCGGAGGGCAATGGTCCCGTCAATGCGCTCGATCTCGCGCTGCGCAAGGATCTCGGCGCCTATCAGCGCTTCATCGATGACGTCCGGCTTGTCGACTACCGCGTGCGCGTGTTTCAGGGCGGCACCGACGCCGTGACACGGGTTCTTGTCGAATGCGCCGATGCACAAGGCGAGCGCTGGTCGACGGTCGGCGTCTCGGCCAATGTCATCGACGCGTCCTTCGAGGCGCTCGTCGACGCGATCAATTACAAGCTGCTGATCTCCGGCGCACGGGCGGCGCCGGCGCATGGCTAAAGCCGCTCGGTAATCGCCGTCTCGCTGATGTCTGGCGCATGGCGGACCGCCGCGAAGATCATCGGCAGGATCTCCTCGACGCGTTCGGCGACAAGGTAATGCACGTCATAACCTTCGCGGATGAACTCTTCGTTGTGCATATGGGCGAAAAGCGATAGCAGCGGCCGCCAGAAGCCGGCGATATCGGCGATGACGAGAGGCTTGGTGTGTTGGCCAAGCTGAATCCAGGTCAGTTGCTCGGTTAATTCCTCCAAAGTGCCGACGCCTCCAGGCAGCGCGACAAAGGCGTCGGAGCGCTCGAACATCACCCGTTTGCGCGTGTGCATGTCGTCGACCACAATGAGTTCCGTTGCGTCAGCGAAAGGGATCTCCCTCTCGTCCAGGAATTCGGGAATCACGCCTGTGACGACGCCGCCGGCGGCGATTGTGGCCTTCGCCAGCACGCCCATGAGACCGATCGCTCCGCCGCCATAGACGAGCCCGACGCCGGCGCGGGCAAGCTCAACGCCCAACGCGCGCGCCGCCGCCGTGTGGCGCGGATCGGCGCCGATCGAGGAGCCGCAATAGACGCAGATATTTTTTATTTCTCGCATATCGGTTCTCGCTTCGCCGCATATCACGCGGGGTGCGCATTCCTTCTAAACGTCATATATGACGCAAAACGCCGAGATGCCGGCCCTATATATTTGGAGACATATGCTTAGACCTGATGAAGGCCAATCGAGCGATCCCCATGCGCTCGATCCAGACGACGCCGCGCCCGAGCCCGTTTCTGACCAGCGACTGTCAGAATCGTCGGTTTTCAAGACGATACGGCGCTTATGGCCCTATATCTGGCCGCGCGGCCGCCGCGACCTCGAGCTGCGGGTCGCTATGGTGTTCGCGCTGCTCGTCGTCAGCAAGCTGTTCAACGCCGCGACGCCATACGCTCTGAAATGGGCGACTGACGCGCTTGCCGAGGGTGGCCCAGGCGCGTGGGCGAAGGCGGGGACCGCCGCAGTCTATTTCACGCTGCTGATGGGCGCCATGCGCATCACGACCGTCGTGCTCATGCAGATGCGCGACGGCATTTTTGCGGCCGTGGCGATGCATGCGGTACGCCGTCTGGCGACCGACCTCTTTGTTCATATGCATGAGCTGTCGCTGCGCTTCCATATCGGCAGAAAGACAGGCGGGCTGACGCGCGTTCTCGAGCGCGGGCGCAACGGCATCGAGACTCTGTCGCGTCTCATCATGTCAACGGGCGCTCCGACAGTGCTGGAGATGGCGCTCGTCCTAGGCATTTTTCTCTACCAATTCGACTGGCGCTACGGGCTCGTGCTGCTCGCGACTCTCGCTGGATATTTCCTCTACACGACGCTCGCCACGAATTGGCGGATCGCCATTCGCCGCAAGATGAACGACAGCGACACCGACGCCAATCAGAAGGCGATCGACAGCCTGTTGAACTATGAGACGGTCAAATATTTCGGCGCGGAAAAGCGGGAGGCTGAGCGCTACGACAAATCCATGATCCGCTATGAGCAGGCGAGCACGCACTCCTATGTCTCGCTTGCCGTGCTCAACGCCGGCCAGACGGTGATCTACATCTTGGGGCTCACCGCCATGATGGTGATGTGCGTCTATGGCATCGAGGCCGGCCGCAATACGGTTGGCGATTTCGTCCTGATCAATCTTATGATGGGGCAGCTGGCGCAGCCTCTGAATTTCATGGGCACCTTCTATCGCGAGGTGCGGCAGGCGATCATCGACATCGAAACGATGTTCTCGATCCTTGCGCAGAGTCCTGAGATTTTGGACAAGCCCGGCGCGCAGCCGCTCGTCGTGCGCGAAGGACGGATCGTCTTCGACAATGTCTCGTTCCACTACGAGCCGAACCGTCCGATCCTCAAGGGTGTGAGCTTCGAAGCTGAGCCCGGACAAACCGTCGCGATCGTCGGACCGTCAGGGGCGGGGAAGTCGACGATCTCGCGGCTGATGTATCGCTTCTACGAGCCGCAAAGCGGGCGCATCACGATCGACGGGCAGAATATTCTGGACGTCACGCAGGAAAGCCTGCGCGCGGCGATCGGCATGGTGCCGCAAGACACCGTGCTGTTCAACGATTCGATCGGCTACAACATTCGCTACGGACGCTGGGATGCGAGCGACGATGAGGTGCGCGAAGCGGCCCGGCTCGCGCAGATCGACCGCTTCATCGACAGCGTGCCGGACGCCTATGGCGCGCAGGTCGGCGAGCGCGGGCTGAAACTTTCGGGGGGCGAGAAGCAGCGCGTGGCGATTGCGCGCACGATTCTCAAAGGTCCGCCGATTCTCATTCTCGACGAAGCGACCTCGGCGCTCGACAGCTTCACCGAACATGAGATTCAGGAGGCGCTAAGAAGGGTCGCGCGAGGACGCACGACGCTCGTCATCGCGCATCGCCTGTCAACCATCGTCGACGCCGATGAAATCCTGTTTCTCGATCATGGCTGCATCATCGAGCGCGGCACGCACAAAGAGCTGCTGGCGCTTAACGGCCATTACGCCGGCATGTGGAATCGCCAGCGCGAGGCGGCGGAAGCGCGCGCGAAATTGCTGGAGGCCGAGCGCGAGGAGGAAGTTCTGTAGGAAATATGTAGAGAAAATTTCCTGATTGGAAGGAAGAGTATCTTGACGATACGCTAAGTGGAATGATTCGCAATCCACAAGGAGCTTCGTCATGGCGAACGTCGGCGAGATCGTGAAGGAATTTGTTATTGAAGTTCCTGGTCTGGACGAGCCGGTACGAGGAAGAATTGTGAATTTTCGTCGAAATGACGGAAGAGATAACTATTATTGGTCAATTAGTCATCATTATAAGCCATCAGCCTGCGCTCATGCAGTCTACTTTCCTAGCTGACTGAGTTCCGCGTCACTTGACGAGGCGGACGCTTTGTTTCGGACATATGCAAGTAATTTCACAGCAGAGTTTGAGGTCGAGAAGAATCTCAGATTTTGAAAAGCGGATCGCCCTGATCAGGGTGAAGGTGGCTCAAGAGGTGTCGTTGGAGGATGTCGTTGCATGTTATCAACATAACATCGCCGAGCGAAGTCCGAGGCGCTCGACGAAGGGGTCGAAATCCCTGTCGCTATAGAGCAGCGGCAGATCGCTTTCGATGCAGCGCGTCGCGATAATCGTGTCGATCGTTTTTCTCGGGGTGACGCCGACCGCGCGCAGCTTGCGATAATTCTTCGCGGCCCGTACAGCGATTTCCTTACCGCCGAGCTCGATGGTCGTAAGCGCGGTCAGGAACTTCTGGGCGGTGTTGAAGTCGCGATCGCGATCGAAGCCTTGCAGCACCTCAGCCAATATCAAATCGCCGATCGCGATCAATTCTTCATCGAGCAACCTGTCCAGACGGTCTGTCTGAGGTGAGGCGACGCCGCGGAAATAGTCAATCCAGACGCTCGAATCGATGAGGATCATTTATCCGCCGGCTTATCCAAGCGCATGGCGTCGAGATTGCCATTCCAGTCTAGCCTGCCACGCAGACTTCGGATTTGCCTCTGCCGCTGAAGGCGCAGCAACGTCCGCAACGCAAGTTCGACGGCTTCCTTCTTGGTCTTGAGGCCCGTCGCGCGCAGTGCCTCTTGCATCAGCTTGTCGTCTATCACGATGTTGGTGCGCATGTGTATTATCCTACAATTTCATACACATTATAAATCGCTTGCCCATCGGTTGCAAGTCCGCTGCTTCCATCCCGCGGGCGTTGGGCCCATATTGCGGCCATGGCCAAAACCCCTGGAAAGCGCAGAGACCCCGCGCGGCCGACGCGCGCCAAGGCGTCGAAGCCGGAGGTTACGCCGCTTGCGCCGCATCTCGCGCAATTGCTCAATCCGGCGCTCGCGCCAGGATTCGGCGAAGCGCCGCAGGCGCCCTACGACGCTTCCTCGGTCCATGGCCTCGACGAGGAGGAGATCGAGAAATACGGGCTTGGCGAAAGTTTTCATGCGGGCGGCGCGACTTCAGGAAGCGCCGCTCAAAACATTGGCGGCGCGACTTCAGGAAGCGCCGCTCAAAACATTGGCGGCGTGCAGGCGACCTCCGACAGCCTCGCCGAACTGCTGCGGCTCGGCGACCCTAATATTCGCGACAAAAAGCCCTGGGTTCCGCATCGGCCGGAGCGGCCGCAGAAATCCGAAGGCGGCGTCAAATTCGAGCTGGTCTCCGACTATACGCCGAAAGGCGATCAGCCGGCGGCGATCGAGGAACTGGTGAAAGGCGTCGCCGCGCATGAGCGCGACCAAGTGCTGCTCGGCGTCACCGGCTCCGGCAAGACCTTCACCATGGCGAGCGTGATCGAACGCGTTCAGCGGCCGGCGCTGATTCTTGCGCCGAACAAGACTCTCGCGGCGCAACTCTATGGCGAGTTCAAGAGCTTCTTTCCGAACAACGCCGTCGAATATTTCGTTTCCTATTACGACTATTACCAGCCCGAAGCCTATGTGCCGCGCTCGGACACTTATATCGAGAAAGAATCCTCGGTGAACGAGCAGATCGACCGCATGCGCCACGCGGCGACGCGCGCGCTGCTCGAACGCGACGACGTCATCATCGTCGCGTCAGTGTCCTGCATCTACGGCATCGGCTCGGTCGAAACCTATACGGCGATGACCTTCTCGGTGACTCTCGGCGAAAAGCTGGAGCAGCGACAGCTCGTCACCGATCTCGTCGCGCTGCATTACCGGCGCACCGGCGCCGATTTCACCCGCGGAACCTTCCGCGTGCGCGGCGACACGGTCGATATTTTTCCGGCGCACTATGAGGACCGCGCTTGGCGCATCAGCTTCTTCGGCGATGAAGTGGAGTCGATTTCCGAATTCGATCCTCTGACCGGCAAGAAGACGGTCGATCTCGAATTCGTGAAGGTCTACGCAAATTCGCATTATGTGACGCCGCGCCCGACGCTGTTGCAATCGATCAAGGCGATCAAAGAGGAGTTGCGCACGCGGCTCGACGAATTATATCGTTCGTCGCGTCTCGTCGAGGCGCAGCGGCTCGAGCAGCGCACCCGCTTCGATCTCGAAATGATGGAGGCGACCGGCTCCTGCGCCGGCGTCGAGAATTATTCGCGCTATCTCACCGGCCGCCGGCCGGGCGAACCGCCGCCGACGCTGTTCGAATATCTGCCCGACAATGCGCTGGTCTTCGCGGACGAGAGCCATGTGTCGATTCCGCAGATCGGCGCCATGTATAAGGGCGACTTCCGCCGCAAGGCGACGCTCGCCGAATATGGATTCCGCCTGCCGTCCTGCATGGACAATCGCCCGCTACGCTTCGAGGAATGGGACGCGATGCGGCCGCAGACTGTTTCGGTCTCCGCGACCCCTGGAAGCTGGGAGCTCAATCAGACGGGCGGCGTTTTCGTCGAACAGGTCATTCGTCCCACGGGTCTGATTGACCCGCAGGTCGAGGTGCGTCCGGCGCGCGCCCAGGTCGACGATCTTCTCGACGAAGCGCGGGCGACGTCGCAGATCGGCTATCGCACGCTCGTCACCGTGCTCACCAAGCGCATGGCCGAAGATCTCACCGAATATCTGCACGAGAACGGCGTGCGCGTGCGCTACATGCATTCCGACATCGACACGATCGAGCGCATCGAGATCATCCGCGATCTGCGGCTCGGCGCTTTCGACGTGCTTGTCGGCATCAATCTGCTGCGCGAGGGTCTGGACATTCCCGAATGCGGCCTTGTCGCCATTCTCGACGCCGACAAGGAAGGTTTCTTGCGCTCGGAAACGTCGCTGGTCCAAACCATCGGCCGCGCCGCGCGCAATGTCGACGGCCGCGTCATCCTCTATGCCGATCAAATCACCGGCTCGATGAAGCGCGCGATGGACGAGACCAATCGCCGCCGGGCCAAGCAGGAAGCATACAACCGCGAGAACAACATCACGCCCGCGTCGATCAAACGCGGCATCGCCGATATTCTCGGCTCGGTCGCCGAGCAGGATCATGTGACGATCGACACCGGCTACGACATCGCGCCAGGCCACAATCTCGCGGCGACGATCGCCGATCTCGAAAAGCGCATGAAGGAGGCGGCGGCCGATCTCGCCTTTGAAGAGGCGGCGCGGCTGCGCGACGAGATTCAGCGCCTGCAGCGCGCGGAGCTGCTCGGCGAGGCGAGCCCGATGCTGCGCATCACCCTCTCCCGCAAAGCGGGGGAGGGTCGGGGAGGGGGGCTTCCCGGCACGCGTGCGCGAAAACCGACCGACGCCGATATGGGTCCGCATAATTTTGGCGGCGGCGAAGCGCGGCCTGTCGGTCGCGCGCCGCCGCCGCGTCCAGTGGGGCGGTCGTCAGGCGGAAAGCCCGGCACCCGGACGGTGAAAGGCAAGCCGAAGTGAGGCGGCATTTTCCTTCTCCCGCTTGCGGGAGAAGGTGGCCCTCGCGTCAGCAAGGGTCGGATGAGGGCGTAAATGCGTGATGACACGCCGAGAGAAAGGTTTCACCAAGCGCGCAAGCTTCGTCAGGAAACGACCGTAGCGGAAGCAATTTTATGGAAACATCTGCGTGGGCGGGAACTGCTCGGCATGAAGTTCCGGCGGCAGGTTCCGATTGGTCCTTATATTGCGGATTTCGCCTGTGTCTCTAAGCGGTTGATCATTGAGCTTGACGGGCGGCCACACGAAACCGTCGAACAGCGGGCGCGAGACCAGATACGTGACGATTGGTTCTCGAATCATGGCTGGCGTGTATTGCGCTTGTCCAATGAGCGTTTGATCGGAGGCGCGGCGCTCGATGACATTTCGCGAGTATTGGCCGCGCCCTCATCCGCCCCGGCTTCGCCGGGCCACCTTCTCCCGTGAACGGGAGAAGGGTTCGCCCCCAACTCCCCGGTTCACAAATCCTTCGTTCTCGATTAGGGTCCGCGCCGAGTCCGCTCCCCGGCCGGGGCAGCGGGTTTTTCGCTTTTTTCGCGCTATCTAAGCCGCGCGGCCAACGTCGCGGCGGAAAGCGCCTCACAAGGAACCACATGGCCAAGGAAGAACTGCTCGAATTCCCCGGCGTCGTCACCGAACTGCTGCCGAGCGCGATGTTTCGTGTAAAGCTTGAAAACGACCATGAAATCATCGCTCACACCGCCGGTAAGATGCGCAAGAATCGCATCCGCGTGTTGACCGGCGACAAGGTGCTTGTCGAAATGACGCCTTATGATTTGACCAAAGGCCGTATAACATATCGCTTCCGGTAATTTCTTTTCGGCGGAGCGACATTCGTGACAGCCAATCCTCCAATCGCCCGTCCCAAGCTTATTCTCGCCTCAGCTTCGCCCAGGCGCCTGGCGCTGTTGCAGCAGGCCGGGCTCGACGCCGACGCTCTGTTGCCTACCGACATCGACGAGACGCCGCGCCGCGGGGAATCGCCGCGCGCTTACGCCACCCGAATCGCCAGCGAAAAAGCGGCGGCCGCCGCCAAGCTCAGGGCGACGCGGGCCGAGCTGAAAGAGTCGTTCCTCATCGCCGCCGATACGGTGGTCGCCGTCGGCCGCCGGATCCTGCCCAAAGCCGAGACGCGGGAGGAGGCGGAGGAGTGCCTGCAGCTGCTCTCCGGCCGCCAGCACCGGGTCTATTCGGCGGTGAGCCTGATCACGCCGCGCGGCCATGAGCGCAAGCGTCTCGTCGAAGCGCGGCTGCGGTTCAAGCGCCTCGGTTCGACCGAGATTGAAGCCTATCTCGCGACGGGCGAGTGGCGCGGCAAGGCCGGCGCCTACGCCATTCAGGGGCGCGCTGGCGCATTTCTGGTGAAGATCGTGGGGTCTTACTCGGCGGTCGTCGGCCTGCCGATTTACGAGACAGTATCGCTGCTCGCGGGGGAGGGATATCCGGTGCTCGCCCCGTGGTTCGCGATGGCGTGAGAGCTAGGCTCCGACATAGCGGCGCGAGAAACGCGCCCCGAGCCGGGTAAGGATTTCATAGCCGATCGTGCCGGCGCGCGACGCCGCTTCCTCGATGCAGATGCCTTCGCCCAGCAGCTCGACCCATTCGCCGCGTTGTGCTGCGTCCGGCGGCGCATCGGAGACATCGAGCACGATGTAGTCCATCGACACGCGGCCGAGGAAGGGGCAACGGACTCCGCCAACGAGCGCCTCTCCCGCGGGCTTTCCAGCGCACCCAGTGGCCCCGACCGGCACGCCGTCCGCATAGCCGACGCCGATCGTCGCGATGCGGGTGCGCTTCCGCGCCGACCAAACTGCGTCATAGCCCACGCAGGCGCCGGGCTCGATCTCGCGCGTCGAAAGGATGCGCGCCGTAAGCCGCGCGACCGCGCGCACAGGGCATTCGGCGTAAGGCGTCGGGTTGCCGCCGTAAAGCGCGTAGCCCGGCCGAACCAGATCGAAATGCGGCCGCTGGGGCAGGAAGACTCCCGAAGAATTTGACATCGACGCCGGAATGTCCGCGAAGCGTGCGCGCGCGTCCAGGAAAGCTTCGATCTGCCGGTCATTGCCAGGCGCGTCGCGCATTTGCGAGCTGACGAAGTGGCTCATCACCAGGGTAGGCGTGATCTGGCGCGCGCGCTCCGCCGCTTGCGCCGCCTCGTGGATCGGGATGCCGAAGCGATTCATTCCCGTGTCGAAATGGATCGCGGCTTTCGGTTTGCGGCCGGTCGCCGCCCATTCCTCAATTTCGACGAGCGAGCCCAAAGCGGGAAGAAGATCGGCGGCGATGAGACGCCGCGCCGCGCCGGGAACGAGGCCGTCGAACACATAGATGGTCGCGTCGGGCGCAACCGCCCGCGCCGCTTCGCCCTCGACCACATTGGCGACGAAAAATGTTCGGCAGCCGGCCGCTAGCAGCGCCCGCATCGCAGGCGCGAGCCCCAATCCATAGGCGTCGGCCTTCACCACCGCGCCGCACTCGGCGCCGCCGGCGAGGCGCGCCATCATCCGCCAATTGTCGGCAAGGGCGGAGAGGTCGACGGTCAGAACGCCGGTTTCCGCCGGGTCCGAAGTCTCGGTGCGGGGCCGCAGGCGCGTAGCGGGTTCGATGATTCCCATCTCAACGCCATTTTAGGCCGCAAAAGGCGGCGTCCAGATGGCGGGGGACGTTTTACGCTTAATTCGGAAGCAAGACTTCAAATTTTGCGCGCACTTCGGAAGGGAGGCGGCGGGCCCGGCCGGCTTCAACGCACACGACTTTGACCTTGGCGCGGACCAGCAGTTCCGCCTGCCGCAAAACCCGCTGCTCAAGCGTCAGCGAGGCGCCGCCAAGCTCAAGAGCCTCGGTTTCGACGGTCAGCAGGTCGTCCATTGTCGCGGGTTTACGAAAGTCGACGTCCATCGACCGAACGACAAAAAAAATAGGCGCGCCCTCGGCGCCCTCTAGCAGCGCGCGCTGATCTAACCCGACCGAGCGCAACATCTCCGTGCGCGCCCGCTCCATGAAGCGCAAATAGGAAGCGTGGTAGACGAGGCCGGAAAAATCAGTGTCTTCGTAGTAGACGCGAATGGAGAGGCGCTGACACGGTTCGATTGTCTTCATCTGATTTGGCTGGCTGGACGGTCTGAGTTTTGCGAGGGAGGGGCTTGAGCGCCGCTGTTCTTGATACTGACCGCAATCGTCGCATTTACTAGATACGCTGTCATAGTCGGCAGAGAGCTCGCGCGAAGCGAGCGCAACCATAGCTGAGGAGCTTCCCCATGTCTTTCGCCATCGGCGAGACCGCGCCGGATTTTGAAGCCGAAACCACGCAGGGACACATCAAATTCCACGATTGGATCGGCGATTCCTGGTGCATTCTATTCTCGCATCCCAAGGACTTCACGCCGGTCTGCACAACCGAGCTTGGCTACATGGCTAAACTCGAGCCGGAATTTAAGCGACGCAACGTCAAGATCATCGGCTTGAGCGTCGACCCAGTCGATAATCATGCGAAATGGGCGGTCGACATCGAAGAGACTCAGGGCGCAAAGCCGAACTATCCGATGATCGGCGATTCCGATCTGCGTATTTCCAAGCTTTACGGAATGTTGCCGGCGAGCGCAGGCGGCGACGCCAGCGTCAGGACGCCGGCCGACAATCAGACCGTGCGCAACGTCTTCGTCATCGGTCCCGACAAGAAGATCAAGCTCATCATCGTCTATCCGATGACGACGGGCCGCAACTTCGATGAAGTTTTGCGCGTCATCGACTCGCTGCAACTGACCGCGAAGCACAGGGTGGCGACGCCGGTGAATTGGCAGCCGGGCGAGGATGTCATCATCGCCGGTTCGGTTTCCGATGACGAGGCGAAGAAGATCTATCCAGACGGCTGGAACGCGCCGCGGCCCTATCTCCGCATCGTTCCTCAGCCGAAGTGATCGAAATGTGCGCTGCGCGGTCGCCGCTCATATTGATTGCGGCCGATCCGTTCGCTTGGACCTTGTCATTCCCGGCAGGCCGCAGGCCTGATCGGGAATCCAGAGCCAATTCAAGAACGCTGGTTTTGCTCTGGATTCCCGATCGCGCGCAGAGCGCGCGTCGGGAATGACAGACCACCGAGCCGTTCAAGCGGCATTTTGAATCACGCTTCGCCTTCTTCGAACAACCCGAATTGCCCTTGAGGCCTTGCCGGCTCGGCGAGGCCGAGGTGACGGAAGGCGTGCGGCGTCAAAAGACGTCCGCGCGGCGTGCGCTGCAAAAAGCCCTGCTGCAAAAGGAACGGCTCGATAATGTCCTCGATCGCGTCACGCGGCTCCGACAGGGCCGCGGCGATCGTCTCGATGCCGACAGGGCCGCCGCCGAAATTGACCGCCACCAGATTGAGATAGCGCCGGTCCATCACGTCGAGACCGATGGTGTCGACTTCGAGGAGCGACAAGGCGCGGTCGGCGAGCTTGCGCGTAATCGCTCCGGCGCCTTCGACGATGGCGAAGTCGCGCACGCGCCGCAGAAGGCGGCCGGCGATGCGCGGCGTGCCGCGCGAGCGTCGCGCGATCTCTTTTGCGCCCGCGTCGTCCATGCCGACGCCGAGAACGCGCGCGCCGCGCTTGACGATCAGCTCCAATTCTTCCGGCGTATAAAAATTCAGACGAACAGGAATGCCAAAGCGGTCGCGTAGCGGCGTCGTCAGCAAACCTGCCCGCGTCGTCGCGCCGACGAGCGTGAATTTCGCGAGATCGATCTTCACCGAACGCGCGGCCGGGCCTTCGCCGATGATGAGATCGAGCTGGAAGTCTTCCATCGCGGGATAGAGGATTTCTTCCACCGCCGGGTTCAAGCGGTGAATCTCGTCGATGAACAACACGTCGCGCGGCTCGAGATTGGTGAGCTGCGCGGCGAGGTCGCCGGCCTTGGCGATGACGGGGCCCGAGGTCGAGCGAAAATTGACGCCAAGCTCGCGCGCGACGATCTGCGCCAGCGTCGTCTTCCCCAATCCTGGCGGGCCGACGAGCAGCACATGATCGAGCGCGTCGCCACGCGACTTCGCGGCCTCGATGAAGACCTTGAGGTTGGCGCGCGCCGCCTCTTGTCCGGTGAAGTCCGAGAGCGACAGCGGGCGAAGCGACGAGTCGGCGTCATCGTCGCGCTGCTCGGGGGTGACAAGGCGCGCGGGCGTAGTCAAACGGCGGCTCCCATGCGCTGGCGCGGGCGCTATGCTATGATGTGCGGTAAACGGAGCCGCGCCGTGAATCGCCCGTCCTCGCAATATGAGTATATGTCCCTCGACGATTTCGAGGAACTTCTCCCCGACAAGCCCGCCGACGAAAAGTGGGAGCTGATCGGCGGCCGCGTCGTGCGCATGATGGTCGGCGCGCGCTGGGAGCATAACTACATCATACAGAATATTTCAGCGGCAATGATGACAGATTTCCGGCGCCGGGGTTCCGATTGCCGACCATTCTTAGCAACATTCTGGCTCAAGGAGCCACTGCTCGACTTGGCCTGCTTTCCCGATGTGATGGTGAGATGCGGCCCATTGCCCCGCGCCGCGACATCAATCAATGACCCGATTGCGCTTGTGGAGGTCGTCTCGAAAGGCTCTGCGCAGCGCGATCGCTGGGAAAAATGGGGACTTTATCAAAGGCTCCCGTCGCTTCAGCATTATGTGCTGGTCGAGCGCGATCATCTCGCCGTCGATGTCATCGACCGCGTCGAGGGCGGCTTCTTCGAACGCCAGAGACTCTGCGCAATCGGCGACGCGCTTCGTTTGCCAGCAATAAAATTTGAGACGCCACTCGCCGAAATCTATCGGGACGTGATCGCCTGATTGCGAGCCACGGCCAAGTG